>CERE01108156.1_pt1 | contig 414225 bp, 391 predicted proteins | sample 530911 | NCBI WGS metagenome assembly CERE01 (sample SAMEA2621092, study PRJEB7988) | marine metagenome | biome: marine biome (ENVO:00000447); feature: mesopelagic zone (ENVO:00000213); material: "saline water (ENVO:00002010), including plankton (ENVO:xxxxxxxx)" | depth 800 m
AGTGCTTACTTATTTGAAACGCTATAATTTTTGTGGGGATCGTACAGACTCTGACACTATTGATTCTTGGTTACAGTTATGAAGATGGACAGTCATCTTAGAACTAATCGCACTAGGCTCACATGAGAATTTTTATCATGATGTTAAAAAGTTGTTCTAGGAGCAAATCAGAAGACGTCAAGTTAGCTGACACTTCCTTCAATAAAAGAGCTTTTTAATCCGAACCACGAATCAGCCGCACATGTCGCTTATCCGAATTTCTATTGGTGATATTAGCCGTTCCTCGATCAAACGATATCAACAAAGTCCATCCTGGACTTGCTTTGCTCTCTGATGTTGACCAGTAATTATTATATTTTGGATATTGCTCTGCGGGAAACACATCGTGCAGATAGGTCGGAATGAGATAGCTAGACTTATTCTGTTTATCATCACACCCCAAATTAAGATCATACCTTCTGGCATCAATACCGTTAGAGCAGTAAATCAGTGATTCTAGCTCATGAACATTAGGTAACCGCCAATCAGAGTAACCGCCATAAAATTGTGCTTGAGCCAGGTTTTCGGCTTCTTGCTTGGTCAGAGAAGTTGCCGTTCCTGTGCAGATGTTGCCGTTCCATGCTTGCCCAATGCTGCAACGCATCCACATCATATTATTGTCACGATCAATGACAAGCCCTTCATTCGTAATATAATCTCTTTTGCTAGTTGAGTCAGTGATCACCGGAGTACTTCGGGGCGCAGTATTGACCTTCTTTGCAGCGTCCTGAAATGCCTGACTACCCTCTGAAAAAACTCTTTCTGCTGAGGCAGCGCCTGGATGATGTGGCGTCTCTTGGATTTCTGATTCAGTCTTATCTTTAGTAATTAAGCCTGTTTCGCTTTTTGCTTCAGGTATATTTTTTACCTCAACGTCCTGTTTCTGGATCGTTTTCACGACCTGCTTTTGATGATTCTCCTTTTTCTTGTTTTCACTATCAGACATACTGACATCACTAATCAGTCTCACTAGTAGCTTTTCATCTGTAGATATGAGCTTGACTATATCTCGATCATCTTTCTGTTGACGAAAAATGACACTGACTCCCTTATGGGTCAGGTGGCCATCAATGGTGTTTGTCCACATTCTGGTGTGGGCATGAGGGAAGAACAGCGGATTCAAGTGCGTCTTGACATAATCTGAGCCAGGTAAGTCCCAAACATTATCGGTATAAAAACGGTCCAAGCCATCACTAAACGCATTATGCAGACTTACGGCTTCAAACACATTTGGCACTCGCCAGCTGCTCAGTCCACATAGCCTTTGTTTATTCAACTCATCAACTAACTTATTCCAGCTTGCTTCAATTGATTTCGACCTTGCCTTATCCTGATGAAGACTAAAACCTTTCGATGTTAAATGACGAAAAACAAAATCCATTCGGTTCTTTTCTATCGATAAAGACGATTCGGTTTGACCACCAAATGAATAGCGATTTTGAGCATCCTGAATACCACCATCCGTTGTTTTCACCTCCCAAACTCGCTGTGAATTTTGATCCCACACACATGCCCACTCTGATGCATCAGCAGGCAACACTTCACCGGTTTTACTTAGTTTGACAAACTGGTTGCCAGTTCCTTTATTCAACAACTCCAATACTGGGGCAATATCAACATTGTCATATTCTTTGTATAAGTCGATCACATCCTGATTATGCTCTGCAGAGGTTTTGTTTTGGAATTGCTCTTCTTGGTAGTCAGCGTATTGCTCAACGGCAAACTCTATGATGACGGAAAGAAGGGTTGCGATTATCGTCGCTATGACAACTGGTTTTAATATTGGCCTATGGCCTTTCGTGCCAAGCCAGTAGGGATAAGTAACAATTATTCCAATGAGAAAGGGAGATAGCAGACCGAAATCTTTGGCAAAAAACAGGTAATCAGCAAGCAAAAAAGCAGCCAAAGGAATAAAAGCAGCGCCTGAAATATAACCCAGTTTGTTTTTTGATAAAGTAGTGAATAACAGGGTGAACGACGTCAAGATGATGATCAAGACAGCAATGCTCAACAGCTCCATAACCAGCATCATTGCCATGACAAAGATTGAGGCGCCGGGGTGATATCCTATTTCTATAATGAGTTGTGTAAACCCTTTGGTGATAACATCACATGTTCCTGGCAAATCTATAGTGCCCAACACAGCTAAAACAGCCAAAACCAACCACATTAGGAGGCCATGAAGTAGCATAGATTTTTTGCTCACGTTGCTCGATTCCCTTCAAAAAATCAGAAAAACTATCGAATCCATCTCTTCAGGTCAATAAATAGCTGCAATCGCGCAACCATATAACTTGACTAATTCGCCTTAACATCCATTAACAATGATCAAAAAAACGGGCAGAAGTACAGCAAGCTAAAACCATCCCTGAGACAAACAAGCGAGACTGTATTTTGCTCTCTTCATAAGTCATAGAATGTCTCTAAAAATAGAAATATAAAGTAGACTGACAAAATAACGTTATGACCCCAGCGATTCTTCTTCAGGGTGATATTCCAGCAAGTCACCAGGCTGACAGTTAAGAGCTGTGCAAATAGCATCAAGTGTTGATAAACGGATAGCTTTTGCTTTGCCAGTGTTGAGGATTGCTTGCACAATTTATTGATTCAAAATATCTTCAATCCAATTTATAAATCTGACTGCACTTCTAGTTTGAAAATGATTCTTATTCGGTATGTAATAGCAAAGTTCTGACTGAACGGGTCTCGTTTTGTATTGTTGGAGAAGATTAGATTTCAACAATCTATTAGCGAGCGTCGTAGAACAGAATACTAACCCATTTCCAGCCATAGCCTGCTGAATGCCGAACAGTTCTTGATCAAATTTTTTAAGTTTAATATTGGCCCCTTCCAATCCATTTGCCTTCAACCAAGTGTCTAATGGAGGCTTGGGTAATGATTTATTCTTCCATTGCGTTGTATACAAGGTAATGGGTTCATTAAACCAAGAGGGAGGCGCGACTCCATTAGTCCCAAATATATCGAATGACTCCGTTCTAATGACATCAAAATCTTCAACAGTTGAAATATCACCGAACCGAATGGGAATAGTATGTGATTGATTATCGAGTGATTCGCCAGTCGATATCTCCAGCGAAATACCTGGGTTGTTTTGTTCAAATTCATACTGGTAAGGAATCAACACCATAGCCGCTAATGATGATGTAGTTGTCACTCTGACCGTAGTGCCAACCTTTGCGACGTATTCCAGAGCATGATCAATTTTCAAAAACCCGTCCGTGGTTGCTCTCGCTAATAGTTTGCCTGTTTCTGTGAGTGAAACTCTCCTTCCCTGTCGATGAAACAAATTGACATTCAACCGACTTTCCAGATTGCTAATGTGGTGAGAAATGGCTGTCGGTGTCAATGCCAGTTCTTCTGCAGCTAACTTAAAGCTTCCCTGACGCGCAGCCGACTCAAAAACTTTCAACGCCTGTAACGATACCTGCAAATTTAATCTCCTAATAAACCATTAGCCGCTTGACTAAATAGATGATTTAAACTCATCTACAAGTGTAACTTTTTCGTTTGTACAACGCGAGAAAGACTCTCAGAATAGTACCTATCATTAATCAACTAAGGTCATCACTATGAGTACACTATTACATGTATATTCAAGCGTTAGAGCTGCTATCAATCCAAATCCAGATCACAACTCCATATCAAAAAATATTGCTATCCGATTTATTGATACATGGAGAAAGAATCGTCCTATAGATGAGTATATCTATCGTGATGTTGGTGTAAACCCTCCTGACTTCATCACTCAGGATTGGGTTGGCGCTGTGTTTACACCTGAGGAAAAGAGGACCCCAGCACAGAAAGAGACGCTGGCATTATCAGATAAACTGATCGCTGAAGTGGTAGCAGCCGATATTATCTTGATATCTTCTCCCATGTATAACTACGGCATGCCTGCTCAGCTAAAAGCATGGTTCGATCAAATTGTACGTATAGACAAAACGTTTGATTTCGATCTCGCACGAGGAGATTCCCCATTACAGCCACTACTTTCTGGAAAGACATTGATTATCGTGACCTCTAGTGGAGAGTTCGGTTTTCAAAAAGGTGGAATAAGAGAAGGCTCTAATCACCTGACGCCACACTTACTTACACTAAGTAAATATTTAGGAGCGGATACGGTGTATGAGATCGCTGCTGAATACCAAGAATTTGGCGACGATAGACATAGCAGATCTGTAGCTGATGCAAAATATCGCGCCGAGAGAATAGCCACAGAACTTAGCTTTCCGGTCGTGGCCACATCACCAGAAAATGTGGTCAAAAATCTGTAACCCTATTAATGAAGACATTCTCATCCATTTTGGAGAAGACATAGTTGATGAAGATATCATCTACGTTACGGGCTGTCCTGCCAGCTATTACCATCAATCAGCTTGTAACCTGATGTTACCAAACAAATGACTTAACGAAGCCTTGGATTAAACGCTTGTCGTAAAACACGATGAGCAATGGTGATGGGTAAGGACATATGATCTTCGTCTTCTTGGAGGTAATAGGCACTTCGCAAACCATAGGCCGACAGGGCTTTCATTCGGTCTGCCAGCAGTTCAATATCCTGCCGTTCCTGCACGTCATCGCCCTCTGCCACCAGCAGATACAGGCTTTTATCGACGAGTGATACTTCACCCGCTTTCACTTGTTCCATGAAGGTTCTCTCATGCGTTATAAGGTAACGGCTTGCCCACCACAAGCTGGGGCTGGAGACGATGTAATGTTGGAATAAGGTTGGCTGGGTGTACATCGCATAGAGTGTGAACATGCCACCGAAAGAGTGTCCATAGAGTGATTGCCTTTCTTGGTTAATGTCATAACGACGAGCGATTTCGGGCTGTAAGATGTTTTTTAAGAAGTCGACAAATTCATCCTGCCCACCTTGAGGTGGGTCATTCACTTCTTTGGGTACAGGTGGTGAAAAGTCATAAGAACGTCGATAAAAATCAAACGGCTTATCGGTGGGATAGGCCACCGCCACAATCAGTGTGTCGGCATAGTCTGATTCCATTCGCTTAGCATCATGAAAGGCAGCAAACACGGAGTTACCATCTAATATGTATAGCACCGGCATCGGTTTAGCTGGCGTTTGGTTTTTAGGCAAACTCACCATAATCTGATAATCCTGCCCTGCTTTGTTTTTCAGTGTGAACTGCTCAGTGGCAGGTAATGAAACGGACTGAGCCACTACCTGCAAAGGCAGGTAGCAGCATATGATGATGAGAAATTTAAGTATCTGTCTTAATCTCAACATCAGACTTACCAGTTGTAGTTAAAGCTGGCGATGACTTTTCGACCGATGCCACGGTAGCAGTAGCCCGCTTCACACACCTCATATTCTTTATCAAACAAGTTAGAGGCATTCACGGCAAGCGTTGCTCCCCTCACCCACTGATCCAGACTATAAGACGTTCTCGCTTCCACAATCGAGTAAGATTCGTTTTTATCGGTGTTCTCGGTATTGCTGTATGACTCACCGACATAACGGACACCTAATCCAGCTTGCAGGTCATGGGTCACATCATAGTTACCCCAGAAAGAAGCGAGATGTCTTGGCACACCAGTAAATTGATTACCTTCATCACCATCATTACTTTCGGTGATTTTGGCATCTTGGTAGGTATAGCTCGCCACCAGGTTCAGGCCAAAATCAAAGTTCATATTGGCTTCTAACTCCAAGCCTTGAACACGACGCTCGCCTTTCTGAATACTATTGTTAATGTTGTTAGGATCTTGTGTCAGCACATTGCTTTCAATCAAGTTAAACACGCTGGCCGTGAAGAAACTCTGATAGCCGACTGGCTGGTATTTGATCCCCGCTTCCCACTGCTCGCCTTCAGTTGGTTTGTAGTTTGAACCGTAAGCATTGGTACTAAACTGTGCAATGTATGACGTTGCATAGCTGATGTACGGGCTAATGCCGTTATCAAATGCATACAACACACCGGCACTACCCGTGGTTTTTTCATCATCGATGTCTGTCCAAATACCACTGAAGTAATTGTATGAGTCTTTATCCACCCAATCATGACGCAGCCCTAACGTCACACGCCATTTGTCGATACTGATCTGATCCTGCATATATAGACCAAACTGTTCATTTTCCGTTTGGGTATTACCGAATGAGTACAGTGTGGATGGCTTAGCAATAGATTGATGGTAATCCGGATTCCACATATCTATTGATGGTGCATCGCCATAGGCATATTTCACTCGGCTATTGACCTGATAAAAATCCAAACCGGTGAGTAATGTATGCGTCAGCTGACCGGTGGAAAAATGACTTTCTACGGCGGTATCAATGGCAGTGTTATGCATATCCTCATAGACGCCCGTTGCTGTGCGGTTCAGTGTATGACCATCCGCCGCCAAGGATGAACTCGTGTATTGATTGGTAGTATCAATATAGCTATATCTGGCATTTTGTCTGACAGTGAAGGTGTCATTAAAACGGTGTTCAAACTCATAGCCAATAGAGGTTTGTGTTTGCAAAAGCTTGTCGAAGTCTTCATCACCCGACCAGAAATCAGTCAGTTCACCAGAAGGTAGCTGGAATGGACGTGGTGAACCTGCCGTTTCATAACGTTGACGCTGTGCTAACAAAGTCAGGCTGGTATTGTCATTAGGACGCCATGTCAGAGACGGTGCGAAGTAGACATTATCATCAATCACACCGCGGATATCGGAATCACTGTTACGCGCCAAGCCGACTACCCGATAAGTCCACTCATCGGTTTCACCCAATTTACCGGCAAAATCAAATTGGCCTTGGTAGTGATCATCAGTGCCTGCCTGAACTTCCACTTCACGAATAGTTTCTGCTGTGGGGCGCTTGCTTACGCGGTTGACCAAACCACCCGGGCTGATCTGCCCGAATAAAACAGAGTCAGGTCCTTTGACGACTTCAATACGCTCCAAACCATACGGCTCTGTTCTGAAATACGATAACCAGCCGGTATTGGTTTGACGTAAACCATCACGGTAATCGGCATTGGTCGTCACTTCATATCCACGAATCGTAATCTGATCAAAGCGTGGGTCATAACCCGAACCACCAATTTGAACACCAGCAGCATAGGCCACGGCATCTTCAACGGTTTGCACTTTGCGATCTTTGATTTGATCGGCCGTTACCACCGTCACAGAGCGAGGTGTTTCAATCAGAGGCGTATCAGTTTTCGTGGCTGAGGCACTGCGTGTGGCTAAATAGCCATCCACTGGACTGGTGGCTGTTTCTCTCATGCCATCAGCATCAATGTTGACCACCGGTAAATCTACACCATCTTCTGAACCGTCTGTAACTTGTTTAACGGTATAGCTGGTCGCTGAGGTTTTAACGGCGACCAGGCCATGCGGTGATAACAAGCGCTGTAAGCCCGTTTGCACATCAACAGTGGAATCCAGACCACGACTGCGTTTATTGGCTGTGATTTGTGAGTTCACTGACAGATCGATATTCGCAGCCAAAGCAAAACGATTTAGCACATGATCAAGTGGCCCTGCAGGAATATTAAAGGCCTGTGTAGTGGCCTGAACGTTTTCAGCATGGACTTGGAAAGATGTAGTAACAACAGCTGAGCCAATAGCCACAGCCATCATCATGCTGAGAGGCAAGGTTTTAAATACGTGTCGATGTGGACGCGATGTTTTCAGGTAGGACATATCAACCTCATAGTGAATAAAGTGTCTTTACCTGTACTTCGATTGAACAAAGCAAATCCGTAATGTTTTTTTCAGTATTGATGAAATAATTTTTAACAGACTGAAAATAAATAACATTTCCATTTAAAGGCGTGCTTTCCATGACACTTATAGGAGAGTCATCACCAGAAAAGCAAAACGTAAAAAAACTTGATCAGGCGACCTTTAAACGATAATGTATCTCATTATCAAATGTAAGTCATTGTTTTCCACTCATGTCTCAACACAATATCGACACCTTATATCGGGAACACCATAGCTGGTTACATCGCTGGCTGCGTGGTCGTTTGGGATGTGAACACAGTGCCGCTGATATCGCTCACGATACTTACCTCAAAGTGATGCTTTCTAACGCACTGCCAACAGATGATCAGCCGCGACGCTATCTGACACGTATCGCCAAAAGCCTGATGATTGATTTATTTCGTCGTCGGCAAATTGAAGCAGCTTATCTTGAGACGGTTCGCTTATTACCTGAGCAGGAAGCACCCAGTGAAGAAACCCAACATATTGTGGTAGAAACCTTGTTGGAAATTGACCAGATGCTGCAAGCCTTACCTAAGCATGTGCGTCAGGCTTTTTTGATGAGGAAGCTGGACGGCCTGAGTTACAAAGAGATTGCCACGAAGATGAATGTGTCTGTGTCTTCCGTAGAAAAGTATGTGGCCAAGGCATTAACAGCCTGTTATCTCCAGAGTTTGAAAGCATCGTCATGAGTTCTTCTTCGCATCCACAACCCGAGATAATCGATACAGCCGCAACATGGATGGCCAGGCTCTGGGCAGATGATGTCAGCCCGGAGGATAAACAAGCTTGTGAACACTGGCGTCAGCAAAACCCGGAGCATGAAAAAGCCTGGCAAATTTTAGCGTCCATGGCTGAACGATTTGATCGCCTTCCAGAACATGCTGCCAACAGTACCTTACTCAATGCAACATCGACCAGCAGTCGTCGTCAGTTTTTACAATGGGTGGGAATATTTATCGGCTCTGCCAGTGTGGGTTATGGCCTGCAAAAAACACAACTCTGGCAACAGGCGATGTCTGATTACAGTACCGGTATCGGTGAAACGCGTGCTGTGCAGTTAGCCGATGGCAGTCATCTTAGACTCAATACCGATACGGCTATTGATGTTGTGTTTAATGGCAAACAACGTCTGATTCATCTTAAACACGGTGAAGTGTTTATTACCACGGGTCATGCAGCTGAGTTTGCTGGTCAGCCATTTATTGTGGTGACAGCTGAAGGGAAAATTGAGGCCCTGGGCACGCAATTTAATGTCCGACAAAATGCCGATTCAACCGAAGTTACCGTGGTTCAGGACAGCGTGTTAATCCATCATGCACAACAAAAACTCACCTTAAAAGCTGGCGAAAGGATTCGGTTTAATCAGCTTGAGTTAGCAGAAGCCGTTAAAGCGGACCCTGCCTTCACCAGTTGGACTCAGCATAAGCTGGTAGCAGAGCAAATGCCCGTGTCTGAATTTATTCATGAGTTATCACGCTATCGTTCCGGCACTTTACGCTGTGATGCAACGGTTGCTGATCTCAAAGTCAGTGGCGTTTTTCCACTTAATGATACCGATAAAGCCTTGCAACAAATGGCACAAGCGCTGCCCGTGTCTATTCAGTCTCGCACACGTTATTGGGTGACGGTTGTTCCAAGAGACCGTGGATTATGACTCAAGCGCTGACGAATTCAGATCCTATCAATCAAGCTTGCGTCTGGGCGGCAAGGCTCTGGGCAGATGATGTGTCTGAGCACGATAAGCAGGCCTTTCAAGATTGGCTTGATGCTGATCCTATCCATCAAAAAGCATGGCAACAAGTCGTTAATCTTCAGCAGCAATTCAATGCTGTGCCCGACAGACGAGTTGGTAGTCAAGTATTACAGCATCGCCCCGGTATAAGTCGTCGTCAACTGCTCACCGTCGTCGGTATTGGCGTGGGGATGGGCGCAATGGGTGTTCAGCACTGGGGATCTTTATCCATGCCTGGCACGCGATATGCCACGGCAAAAGGCGAGATTCGTCATTGGCAACTGACGGATGGCACAACATTGGCCTTGAATACCAATAGCAAAGTTGATGTCGATTATGATGCCGACACACGCAAAATCATATTGCATTACGGTGAAATCGCAATTGAGACTGGTAAAGATGCCCGACCTCTCACTATCGTTGGCCGAGATGGCGTGCTTGAACCATTAGGAACACGATTTAATGTGTTGCAATCTGAGCTAGAAACACAGTTATCGGTCTTTGAAGGCCGGGTGAGAATTACACCAACAGAAACACCGAATTCACAGACCATTATTCCTGCTGGTGAAGGCGTTACCTTTTCAGCAGTACAAATCGCTCAGCCATTCCAGACTGCTCCTGCCTACAATTTATGGCAGAAAGGTAAACTCGCCGTAGCTGATATGCCACTGGATGAGTTTGTCCGCCAATTAACCCGATACCGCTCAGGTATTGTTCGTGTCAGTCCTGAACTCAAACGGTTAACAATTACGGGTATTTTTTCTGTGCGAGATACTGATCGGGTACTGGAACAGCTCACTGAAATTTTGCCGGTGAAAGTCAGTTACTTCACCCCCTACTGGGTCACCATCAAACCACTGACATCTTAATTTTTTGTGTCATTAGCGACTTTTCCAGCTAATCATTCCGCTTAAATTTTTCTCATAAAAACAAATGGATAATCACTTCATATGCATCAACTCGCCTAACAGCCAGTTAATGCGAATAATTATTATTACGGGTTTTCATTCCACGTTCGGTATTACAAGTACAAACCACTTTTACTGACTAATAAATACTGAAGGAACTGAAACATGCCGTTACGTCGTTTTTTACGACTTCCCACTTTATTCATCACGCTTAATATGTGTGCTGTCACCGGCCTGTTTGCCGGTGTTAGCCAACACGTTTATGCACAAGACAGCAACACGGATGTTCAGTCTTTTTCTTTATCTGCAGGTAGCCTGGATCAGGTTTTACGTCAATTTGGCCTCAATGCCGGTGTCGCCTTGTATGTTGACTCATCTCTAGTCAATAAACAGCACAGCAATGGCTTGGTGGGTGACTATACCGCACAGCAAGGATTACAAACTCTATTGGCTGGCAGCGGACTGACCTCCGTCCAACAGCCTGACGGCAGCTATCGTATTGAACCCGTTACCACTCTCAGCCTTTCTGAAGATGAAAGCAGTGTGGATTTAGGAAAAATCGACATTGTGGGTGACACGATGCTGTTTACCCAAGACACTATTGGTTATAACGATGTATTTGATAAAAACATCTCCAGCACCTATGTCGGTAAACAAGAGTTAGAGCGATTCAAAGGTTCATCACCCGCCGATATGCTCAGTGGCATGCTCAATGTTTACAGTGCCGATGCCCGTAACAGTGGCGGTATTGATCCGAATATCCGAGGCATTCAGGGCCCTGGCCGTGTGCCACTCACCATCGATGGCACTGAGCAGGCGATTACTATCTGGCGTGGTTATAACGGTGCCAATAACCGAAGTTATATCGACCCGAACCTTATCGGTAATATCAAAGCGATAAAAGGCCCCAACCTGGAACGTAATGTTCATAGCGGTATCGGCGGTGCCATAGTGGCTAGCACGCTTACCGTGGATGACATCCTAAAACCGGGTGAAGAATTCGGCGGCGAACTCAAACTCGAAGGCAGCAATAATGCGGTGGATGCAAGTGTGCCACGTTTATCAGGTGGCCAGTCCTACACCGATATTCCCGGTTTTGATGCTCAAGGCGATATCTACGATCCAACGCTCTATGTCGAACCCCATTCAGGTGGGCAAGACTATTTCGATGACTATGCTTATCGTCTGGCTGTTGGTACCCGTCAGGAGGCATTTGATCTCATGGGGGCTTACGCTTACCGCAAGAAAGGTAACCATTTCGCAGGGAAACATCAGGATGGTTTCTACTCCCGTGGCTCAGATAATCTTCAAGACAATATGATCCCTGATATGGCCAACATCTATAAGCCAGGGGATGAACTGCCCAATACCTCAAGTGAAATGGAATCCTGGTTAGCAAAAGCCAAATTCAAATTCAGTGATAACCACAACCTATCATTTGGTTACCGCGATACTTCCACTACCTATGGCGAAATTTTCCCGTCCCGAATTTCATGGGAAAGAGCTGTCGATGAGGGTGTGCCACAATGGCCATTAAGTGAGGTCAAAGCCAAAGCGTATAACGTCGAATACGAGCTCAACCCTCAGACCAATCGTTGGGTCGACTTGTATGCCAGTGTCTGGAGAACGGATACCGTCAGTGATACCTACACGGCGGGCGGTTACCCGAATGAACCCTATGATCGTAATGCCTCGGGTAATACCACTCTTCGTAATACAGCACTAAGAAATGCCAAAGAAGATCGTCGAGGTGTCACCTTGAGCAATACCTTTGCTTTGATGGATAACCTCGATCTGACCGTGGGCGGCCGTTATCAGCATGAAAAATTACGTTCTGATGATCGTTATGATCCGACGGGTAGCTTCCGAATGTATCCCAAAGCTGGACGTCGTCAAGAAAAAGAAATGAATTTCAACTTTGCCTGGAAACCCACACACTTTCTTAGTGTGGATGCCGGCATGCGTTATTCCTCTTTCTGGACGTTTGATGATTTTCGTAAAAGCCAATTGGATGCGGGTAATACCAGTCTCAATAGTTATGCGCCTACTTTGGGAAGGACCATCTATATCGAATATGACAGAGTCATTACTCAGGCTGATGTGGACCCGCAAATACAAAGCTGGGAGGATAGCCGCGCGTTTTGGGAGTCATTGGGTGTTGACGTTGATGCAGCTATACAAGGTATTCAGGACACTGTCGGCACTACTGAAACTGCCACACAGGAAACGGTCTGGAAAGTCGGTAAAGATGGCAAATATTATAGAAATAATCACCCCTGCTTAACGGCTGATGTTGATGTGACGGCTTGTCTTAACGGAGCGACAGTCATTGGCAATGTGCAAACCATTAAAAAGGTGAAACACCTTAAAGGTGATGGTTGGGCTCCGGTTCTGTCTGTTGCGATGGATCTGAATGATGATAGTCGTATCTATGCTCGCCATAGCCAAGCTTATCGTTTCCCCAGTTTATTTGAAAATACCATCAGCTTTTCAGCCTCACTGCCCAATCCAAATTATGAGTTAAAACCAGAGCATATTTATAACTATGAGGTGGGTTATGTTCATAACCTGGCGGGGTTTTTTGATGCGGATTATGCCGATATCAAACTCAGTTACTTTTATAACCGCACTGAAAACGTTATCGAGCGAGATCCTAACCTCAACTTCAGTAACCTGGAGAAACAAACGCTGGAAGGGATTGAATTTCAGGGTCGCTATGACAACGGCGGTTTCTTCACCAACTTGAGCCTAGCCTATAACTTCGAAAATGAAGTCTGTGATGAATCCACTGCTGTTGTGCTCGATTATCGATCCACCAGTGATTGTGTTGAAGATGGCTTTGTCGGTGGTTATCTGGTGAGCATGGCCATGCCGGAATACACCGCAAACTGGACGCTGGGCGGGCGATTTTTCAATCGTAAATTAGAGCTAGGAAGTCGTGTCACCTATTACTACAAACACGAAGACAAGTTTGAAAGTAACTACCGTGATCCTTCAGCCATTAGTTACTACGCGAATACCCCCCTGTCATGGGACACCATTCTGCTATTTGATGCCTATGCCAGCTACCAGTTAAACGATGACATCAGTGTAGAACTGACCGGCACTAATCTTAGTAATGAATATTACATCGATCCGATGAGTCGTTCTGCTATTCCCGCCCCGGGGCGCACATTCAAACTCAGCCTCACGGCTAAATTTTAATCATGGAACAAGGAGGTGGTTTCTCAAAAAAAAGCAGCGTTACCGAATAACTAACTATTTTTTAAATACGAGGACAATATGATGAAAACAGTACAAAAACTATCAATTCTTGCTTTAGCTTTAGGTCTAAGTGGTATGGCTCATGCCACAGAGTCGGGCCAAAGCTATTTTGGCGATATTACTGTTGGTGGCACGACAAGTACCTCACCTGATCATCCAGGTACAGTTGGTGCTCCTGGTGTTGGTGTGACCGCTTTTTATGGTGGCGCGATGGTTAGCTTCTCAGGTCTCACCAGTATGGTCAGTGCTGATGGCAATGGTATCTATACGATTACTCCAGCCATGATGCCGCCTTCTCATGCCGCTTTGGGTTATTTTGACTTCGCTAAAGTATCAGGAGAGGAAGTTTACTTTGGTGAATGGTCACAAAATGGCACCACAAATGACCCAACCCGAGTGGTCTACTACTCTGGTGATGACACAGGCACTACCATGCCAACCACTGGTACAGCCGCCTACACTGTTAAAGGTATCAACAATTACAACGGCTCTAACTTACTGACCGGAACGCTGAATGCTAACTTCGGCACGGGTAACTTATCTGGAACAATGAGCCGAACTGGTCTGAGCATTGCTATCAATGCCTCGATTAATAGTGCTGATGCCAGCTTCTCAGGTGACGCTGTAGCTAATAGCTCAGCGATTGGTACATCTGAAGGTCACTTCTATGGTGCAGATGCTGCCGCTTTAGCAGGGATTGCTAAGTTTGCTAACCGTGATTATGACACTGCTTTTGGTGGTGCGAAGTAATCATTGTTAGTTCAAGGATGAAACATGGCCAGATGCTTTCGAGCATCTGGCTTTTTCCTTTTCATGAGTTTCAACATGATGTTTGATGTATACCGATCTCACCATTACCCCACCTCAGGATGGGTAGCGTTTTTGTGCCTGACCGTTCTATCGTTAACCAGTCCGAACAGTTGGGCAGATGATAAAGACACGTCTCTTCGTTTGAACCAGGGCATTGAGTTACGCGCTGATCAACAAGAGCAGGAAATCCTGAAAGATGAAGACTATCTGCGAGGTGAGCGACCCAGTTTAATCATCGATGGTCAGTCATATACCGTCCAGCACAACAGTAATGATGTCGGCCGTGCCTTGTATGTGTCATTGCAGAAAAAACAGTGGTCATCGGTGAAGTTTTTTCTAGAAGAATATGAAGAGTTTGCTGATGCAGATCCTATGCTGCTCGCTTATGCACGGGGCGCTATTGCTCGGATGGAAGGCAATCTGGAACAGGCAGAATCAGAATACCGTCAGCTTATCGAATTAAAACCCGACTTTTTACCCGGTCAGTTAGAGCTCGCACGCGTGCTGTTTGAAAATAGGAAAGATGCAGAGTCAGATAAGGTGTTTGGCAGCATTCAACAGACACTCAATCCCGCCGATGCACGTCAGCAAGGCGTTAGCACGACTGTAGATAGTTTTTTACAGGCGTTAGATAAACGCCAGTCATGGCAAGGCTCATTTTCTATTGGCCCCACCTGGGTTGATAACTTAAACCAATCATCTGAAAGTTACAGTTGTTTACTCTATTTTGGCAATGTCTGCTTCTACGAACGCGAGACACCCGAAGCAGTGGAGGCACATGGTCTGGACTACGAAGCCACACTGAATAAACGATTCGCTTTATCCGGTCATCATGGTGTGTTTTTCCGCTCATTATTATTTGGTCAAAGTTACAAAGACCACTCTGATTTTAATGAAAGCCAAATTACCTCACAGCTCGGTTATAGCTACCACACTCAACGCAATCAATTTTCACTAGCACCGTCTTTTGATTTCTCTCGTTATGGTCATCGATCCATGTATGGAGCCTGGGGACTACATAGTGAGTGGTTACATTATGTGTCCGATCGTGTGCTGTTTAAACTTGAAGCCGATTATAAAGATCAGCAATATCGACAAAAAGACTACGCTGCTTACAACGGTGATATTTGGTCAGCTTATGCCACCGCCTGGTATGTATTCCCTGATCAATGGACGCTATTTGGCGGGGTGGACTGGACCAAGAAAGAAGCAGAGACAGAACCCTTCGCTTATCAACAATATGGCATAAGAGCAGGTGTCTCCAAAGAGTTTAGTGACAACATCAATGCCGTCCTTTTCACCTCTGTGCGTCAACGTAAGCATGATGAATTTAACGCTTTACTGGGTGAGCAGCGTGAAGATATTGAACAAAACTACACCCTTATTGTGCGGTTTCCCGGACTGAGTTTTTATGGGCTGGAACCAAACCTTACCTTCAAGCATCGCAAAGTACATAGCAATGTGAATTGGCTTTATTCTTATGATAGGAATAGCGCCAGTTTGAAATTGGAAAAGCGGTTTTAATAAATTTCAAAAGCAGCCAAAAGCAGAAAATAATCAGGACTATTTATGTTGATACCACCCCCATTTTTTATCTTACTGGTTTGCCTCGTTTTCAATTCATTGAGTGTGCAAGCTGCTGAGCAAAATGAATGGCAACAGTGGCAGTCTGAAGCATCCAGCGCCTATCAAACGGGCAATTATGATGCCGCTGAAACTGCGATTCGTAAAGCCATTGCTCGTGCTGAAAAAGCTGATAATGGTGATATCTACAAAGCCAGCAGCCTCAATCTATTGGCATTTATTCAGGAGGCAAAAGATCAGCCTGAGCAGGCAATGGCCTCCTTATCAACCGCGGTGACCTTAGCCAAAAAAGCATCCGCTTCGCCTGATGAACAGCTCGCCACCTTATTATTTAATCAGGGCGTGTTACTGCAAAAAAATCATCAGCTAAATAAAGCCGATAGCGTGTTGGGTGAGTCGATAGAACAATTCCAGCTCAGCCAGAGTGATGGTAACGGCAAGATGTGGCAGGCCATTTTATTAAAGACGCAAATCCTGATCTCACTAGGCAATCAGCAGCAGGCATTACATCTGGTTTCAACCACCTTATCCGACTCAATGGATAAAACAGGTGCTCAATTACCCTTATCCATAGAAAGCGATTTAGTGTTATCAGCTGCTAATATTCAATTAAAAGAGGGTCAGTATTATCAAGCCATCACCTCACTTGAACAGATGAAAAAGAAACTCAATGATGAATCAAAACTGGCTGATGAACGGTTGTCAGAATTACTGAATTTACTCGCCATAGCCTATGACAAATCTGGTCAGACAGATAAAGCAGCTGCAATCCGAAAGCAAAGTCTCAATGCACAAAATGATAGCCCCTCCTCGATGGCAACCGTGATGCAGCTCAATGAATTAGGTTTATATCAGCAGCAACAAAACCATCTTGAACAGGCAGCACAGTATTATCAGCAAGCCTTGTCCCAACTTAAGTTATTGAACAAAGAACACAGTATTGAGCAAGCCACCATTTTAGGTAACCTCGGCGCGTTACAACTGGCGACACATGATACAAAAGCGGCTGAAGCGTCTTTATCGCAGAGCTTAGTGTTATATCAAAGTTTGCAAAAGCGGCCAGTTGAGGCAGCTGGCATCGCTGGTTATCTCGGCACTTTGTATTACAACAAACGGCAATTTGCTAAAGCCGAAACAGCTTTTTTAAGCGCCGTAGAGAACTTGCAAAAGACCCAAGCTGCAACAGATGAAAACCTGCTACTGGCTTTGCAAAATATACAGTCACTTTATATCGCTTGGGATAAGCCTGCTAAAGCCGCTCAGTACAATCAAGCCATCCAGAAGATTAAACAACAACTTCAATAAAAATCAGCTGCTGCATTACGGAAATCACCATCTGCTTCGGTATATCAGATAACACAGACATTTTATGAACAGGATAAACCGATGACAGACCAAATGACGCTTTCAAATGCTTTACGCAGCGAAACACATGATTTACATGAAGTACTGGATAAACGCGTGATGCAACTAAATCCGTTTGCTGATAGCAAACATTATCAAGGGTTTCTGCGTATGCAATTACGTCTGCATACTGCAGCAGAACCGCTCTATCACAATACCAAGCTCTTAAACTTACTGCCTGACTTGAGTGGTCGTAGCCGTCTTAATGCCGTTTTATCAGACTGTGACGACGTTGAATTAAATAATACGCTCATCGCAGAAGATCAGCGTATCGCAAGCTACATCAGGATTTCAGATGAATATGAGGGCCTTGGTTGGTTATACGCGCTTGAAGGTTCAACGTTAGGCGCGGCAATGTTACTCAAACATGTCAAAAACCAACTGAACTTGTCTGAAACGTTTGGTGCCAGCCACATGGCCGCACACTCGGACGGACGTGCTACTCACTGGAAACAGTTTAAAGCAATGTTAGATCAACTTGAGTTAACACAATCACAACGTGAAAAAGCATTAGTGGGTGCAACACAGGCTTTTATTTTTGTCACTGATGCCGTTAACGATGTAATGATAGATGATGCTGTAGCGAGTTAAACCATGGTTATAACCTTATTGTGGCGCCTTTTCGCATTGATTTTTCTCGGTATTGCCTTCGTAGGCCTGATATTACCGGGCTTGCCTACGACCGAGTTTGTCTTGATGGCACTCTGGTGTTCGGCAAAAGGCTGGCCACAATTGCACCACTGGTTATTACATCATCCACGATTTGGTCATATGATCCAGCAATGGCAGCAACACCGAGCAATACCGCGTCGTGCCAAAGTGATAGCTCTAGTGTCGATGACAATAAGCTGTTATCTGCTATTTTTAAGTGGACTACCACTGTGGGTGAAGTGTGTGAGTTCAAGCATGATGGTGGCGGTGTTGTACTGGTTAATCACCCGGCCAGAACCATCAAGCATCACGAGTTAGTCTGATGAGAGTGAGGCAGCAAGACATGCCTGCAAACCTTTGGCGATATATTTTTCCACTGAGGAGACAGAGACATTTAAGTGCTTAGCAATGTCCTTATAGCTCATGCCATCAAGTTGCCTCATCAATAGGGCTTGGCGCACATTGGCAGGCAAACGATGTAATAAACTATCAATTTGGGTTAAGGCTTCTATCATCAATGTTTGAGTTTCAACCGAATGGGCTGTGTCCTCCGGTTGTTGTTTCAGAAATTCCAGATAGGCTTCTTCAACACGACGACGACGAAACACATCAATCACCAGACCTTTGGCAATATGCGTTAAATATTTACGAGCATCTTTTTGCTCGGGTAGTCGACCATTCGTGAGTATACGTAGATAGGTATCCTGAATCAGGTCGGCGGTGGTTTCAGGGCAACCCATTCGGCGTTGAATAAATACCGACAACCAACCACGGTGCTCCAGGTACAGATTTTCAATAGTGTCTGTGTGTGTAGCACGCATGATGGTCTCCTTCTCTTATTAAAAGCCTACAAATCTTAACGAGAATCATTATCATCTATAAACTAAAAAATTGCAAATCAGTCTTTTAGTTAATAGTTAATTGATTTTTACTGGATTTATCCCCTCCGAGTCGCATCCTTTTCGCTAATCAGAATAGCTTAAGGATGGATAAATTCCGTTATTCGTTTTTAACTGAGATCACACAATGTTTGCCAAATCTTCAGGGAAAAATAGTAGCAACCAGTTCTGAAGGAGTGAGTTTGAAGCGTTTTTTAAAGGCCGTAATAAAGTTTGAGGGGTGTGCATAACCGGCTATAAAGGCGGCTTCACCAATGGATTTCTTGTCGACCAATAATGCTTTTTTTGCCATATCCAGACGTCGTTGGCGACAGTAATTATTCACTGTTACCCCATAGGTCGTTTTAAACTTACGCTGTAAAGTGCTCACACTCAGCCCTATCGCTGAAGCCATTTCTGCAACGGTCATGGATTGCATAAGCATGTCATCAATTTGATGTCTTAGCTGGTTTTCCTGTGATGCAGTTGCATAGAATTGACTTGTCTCCTGTGGCCTTTCTACTCGATGGAGTGACGATAGTACCTTTAAATTTTCAGCGATCAGTTGAAAGATGATCGCCTCTTTCAGTAACTCATCCTGAATAGTCGTGTGTTGGGCTTTAAATAAATAATCACTGGCCAGCTTTGCAACAACATCAGAAGCTTGCCAATGGTAAAAAGCAGCATGAGCTTGAAATAGCTGTTGAATATGCTGCTTTTCATCTGGTGTAGTCGCTCTTTCCTCAAGCCATTGTCGTTCGATAAATATATTGAGTTTATTCACATGCATACCGCGTTCGAAACGGCGACTAAGCATTTCAGGTTGATTAATAATAAAAGCGGAACACTCCACATGGCCCTCACCAAGACAACCTAGCTGATAACGTTGCGAGCCAAGCGAAAATGACACTTTTCCATCAAATAAGATGGTCATGCTGATCGCAGGAGGCAGTTCTGCAAAGCTGATTCTATCCGCCATTTCTATTAAGTTACCGGCATGCACAGACAGACCATGTCGATCAAAATGATGATGAAAGAGGCCTTTTAAAACGACTTCATCCTGTGCCGTGTCTTCTGAAAAGCTGAGGTAACGCACATTCATTCGGTTCAGTTCAGACAGATAAATCATATTATCCAGTCTCGCTGTCACCTGATTATCTTGTTTGTTTGGTGAATAGTCATTCTGTTCAGCTACTGTCAGGGCTGTTTTTTCATCATTTAATTGCACGCTTTCGAGTGACTGGTGATATTTCATAACACTATGACGTTTGCTCATAACTCTTTTTGGGAACTTGCTCTATAGCCACATTATATAATGATAATGATTTTCATTTACAAAAAATAACAAGAAAATCGGTCTACGCATAATGTTAAGGGGATTTATGAACAAACATATTTTAGCCATCGCAATATCAGCGTGTATGAGTACACAAGTCTTTGCTGACGACGCGGTAAACAGCAACTCAAAACAGAGCAACCGTGTTGAGTTAGGAAGCATCACTGTTGAAGGTGAAAAACAAACACGGACTCTGAAAGACACAGCTTCTTCCGTTTCTGTCATTGATCAAGAAGCATTGAAATCAAACCAATACCACACCTTGCGTGATGCTATTTCTTCTGTACCGAATGTTGTTGTACAAACCGGTGCTGTAGCGAATGTTCGTGGTGTTTTAGGTAATGGTGCTGCAGGTGGCTTTAATGCTGTAACAGGTGGAGCCAGTGCTCGTTTTTCAACATTGATTGATGGTGTTAACCAACCTTTTATCGCTGACTTAGTCGGTGATTCTGGCTTGTGGGATATTGAGCAAATTGAAGTCTTCCGTGGCCCTCAATCTACCAATAATGGACGTAATAGTATCGCTGGTGCCATGTATATCAAGACAGCTGATCCAACGTTTGATTGGGAAGGCAAAGTGAGATTGGGCTACCGTAATAACGAACGCTATATAGACAAAGCAGTCATGCTGTCTGGTCCTGTTATAGAAGATACATTGGCATTTCGTTTTTCTGGTCAGTTAATTGATGGACAAACCGATACCAGCAACGAACCCTATGAAAGTAATCCAACCAATATTGATTTGAATGAGCTTGATACCAAACAAGGTCGTTTCAAATTACTTTGGACACCGACTGATGATTTGGAGTTAATGTTCACTCACTCTCAATACACTGAAAAAGGTGATGGAGGCCGTCGCTATTTTGAAGATACTAACACCGATGCGTATTTCAAAACCTTTTTCCGTGATATGGACACAGAAAGTGTGATGAACAGCATTGATGCACATTATCAAATCAACACGCGTACTTCTGTAGACATTAAGCTGGCTCAATTAGACTACCAATATGCGTTTGAAACGTACCAAGCGGATCCTGCTGATACACAAAATCTGGATATTGATGATAAAAGCAGAAACATTGATGTGAAATTAAATTTTGGTGAAGGTAACCATGCCTTTAACGGGTTTATCGGTCTCGACTATTACAAACGTGATCAAGATATCGATAGTATTGGTGGCTCTGCTGACTATAACGGTGACGACACCACCGACTCAAAAGCAATATACAGTGAACTTAACTTCGGCTTAACTGAGAAGTTAATTTTAACAACCGGATTGCGTTATCAGGATGAATCTCAAGAGCGTGATTTTACTTATGGTGGGCTACCATATACGTTGAAAGAGGACGATACGATTTTGCTGCCCAAAGTCGCGTTGAAATATGACATCACGCCAGAAACTCGGATCGGTGTCAGTGCTGTAAAAGGCTATAACTCTGCCGGTGGTGCACTCTCTGTAACGGATAATGCCTATTACTACTTTGACGAAGAAAAAGTAGATACTTACGAGGCATTCCTTCGCACCAGCTTTGATGATAATCGCTACGAAGTCCATGCGAATGTGTTCTTCAATGACTTTGATGGTTATCAAGGTGTGAATTCGCTTCGCCGCATTGACAATATCAAGAAAGTGGAAACCTACGGAGCCGAAATAGAGGGTACAGCCTGGGTGACGGATAATCTTCAAACTCGTCTAGGAATCGGTTTATTACACACCGAAATCAAAGATGCTGGTGACGACTATACAGGGCTTGATGGTAATGAACTTAACTCAGCCCCCGATAAAACGGTCAATTTTGCTGCTACCTATTATGTGTCTGATGATTTTGATCTCGGCGGTAATATTCAATACACCAGTGGTTATTTCAGTGATGTAGAAAATACGAAAGAGCGTGAAGTCAGCGGTTTTACTTTAATAAACTTACGCGCCAATTATCGTATTGCTGATCTGGAGTTATCTGCATTTGTTAACAACCTGACCGATAAACGCGCTCGCCGTTCTCGTGAACCTGTTGGTGCTAGAGTCCCGGTAGCGTATGCAGACTTTGTTGAGGCGCGTAACGTCGGTATCTCTGCCACGTATTCATTCTTTTAAGCCTTAGTCACAGGTAAACCAAGCAGCCGTTATCGACGGCTGCTTTTATTTTTAGAGATCCCACAGTATGACCATTTATCCTTATCTTGCGCTAATGCTGTCGTTCGGCGGAAGTGTGTGTGTTTATTTAGCCTCACGTCACCAACTTTGGTTGAACAAGGTCTGGCCTGCCCCTTATTTACGCTATATAGGGTTAATTCTGCTCGGTATCAGTCTGGTGTTAGTGATCACCACCATGCAGCTTGTAGCAGGTGTGTTCATGCTGCTGGTCTGGGTAATGCTTCTCTTGGTCTTATTCCCCTATATTGGTGCCTGGAAATCACTGAGGAGAGCACGCTAATGACAAGCACGCCATTTCGAGCAGACTGGATCAGTAAATCTTTAGCCGGCATCGTCTTAGGCTTTTTTGCTGCGATGGCCATCTGCGGTTTGTTTTTTCTTTTGCCACTTCAGATAGGTCGAAGTGGTGAAGCTCAATTAATCATGTGGTTACTTGGCCCTATCTGGCTCACCATTCTCTGCACGTGTTTTTTATTTCGTTCTGGTGCTCGTGCCTGGTTTTGGCTGGGACTAACTAATGTTGTGCTGTATGCACTGTATTTTTTATTTAAATCCTTCTGAGATGACTCCCACATGAAAGTAAAAGCAGACATTATTCGTACCTATAAATCGCTGCATACCTGGGTGGGTATTATCAGCGGCATGGCCTTGTTCATCGCTTTTTATGCTGGTGCATTAACCATCTTTAAAGACCCCATTACCCATTGGGCTGCACCGCCTATTCAGCAATCAGAGCGTATTGATCTAGAAAAAATCCCCTCTGTGCTTGATCAGCTGATTGAGTCAGAACCATCCGCCGCACGAAATATACAAGTGAATTTAGACCCCGAAGCACATCACACCCGCCAGATCATGTGGACTGTTGAGGATGAAAAAGGCGGCGATCATGATGTGTCCTCACTGCGTTACTTCAGCGCTCATTTAGATAAACAGCAAACACTCGTCACTGAAGAAGTCAGCCCAGCCCCTGTTGCTCAATTTATTGATACCCTGCACCGAGTGATTGGTCTGCCGGTTGATAGTGATCCTAATCGCTGGATTATGGGTGTTTTTGCAGTTTTATATGCCTTGGCACTGGTATCAGGCTTGATTATTCTGCTACCTATTCTGGTCAAAGAGCTGTTTGCGTTCCGTCTGGGAAGAAAACCAAAACGGGTCTGGCTCGATGCCCATAATGTGGTCGGTGTGACCAGTTTGCCCTTTCACTTGATTATGGCGATCACCGCTTTTGGTTTTGCCTACCATGATCTTATCTATGACGCTCAGGATAAACTCATTCATGAAGGCCAGTTACGTCAGGCATTATTTTCCAGTGCCCCGCAGCCGAATCCTGAACAAAGTACTGATCCTGCAACGATGTTGTCACCAGAACGATTGCTGGCCACTGCCAGAGAAGTCGCACCGTCATTCGAACCTTATCAGCTGCAATATTCAGGTATAACCACACCACGAGCTAGTGTAATGATCTGGGGGCATGAAGCACATGCCATTGCTCCCCGAGCACCAGGAGGCTTTATTGCGATCAATCCATATTCGGGAGAAGTGCAATCGACCGATTATTTACCAGGCCAGCAGCCGACAGAAATGGTAGCTGTCAGTAGTTTTTTTGCTTTGCATTTTGCTACTTTTGGCGGCTCACCTATGCGTTGGGCATATTTCATTCTGGGTTTAGCCGGAGCATGGCTGTTTTATACGGGTAATTTACTCTGGGTAGAAAACCGCCGTCGCCGAAGTAAGCCCGATGGAACATTATTCACTCAACGAAAAGATGTAAAAGTGATGGCCTCACTCACGGTTGGCATTTGCTTGGGCAGTGTGTGTGGCATTTCTTTGATGCTCGCCAGTAGTAAATGGTTAGCATTAGAGTCTCAGGCCACCTATGCCCATTTCCAATGGGTGTATTACTTAATGTTTTTTGCCGCAATTGCATGGAGCTTCATACGTGGTGCTGCCCGAAGCTTGGTTGAATTGCTGTATTTAGCTGCCATGCTTACTGCTGCGATGCCACTGACCAGCTTACTGAGCATCCTCATTCCATCAACAGGGTTGTGGATGCATACTGAACTGGACACTTTGATGGTGGATAGTGTGGCACTTATTATGGCTGCCAGTTTTATCATGCTTGCCAAAGCAACCTATCAACGCGTGTATCACAGTCAAGTCATCGACAGCGTCTGGTCATACCGTCCAGCCATTCGCCCTGTATAAAAAGGACATTTTGTCGACGTTTTCTGATCGTGTTTTCACTATTGGCATCCACTGTTTTTGTACAGTACAGTGAAACCTTACCAAAAAATAAATAGAAACACAGAGAGAAAACGATGAGCAGACTGTACAACGATAAACATCGCGCCCTGCAAGATGCATTTAATAGCCGGGAAATGGCGGACCGGGTAGAGGAAGTGGCGCTTGTCACTGAAGTGGATGAGATGGCCAAAGACTTTATCGAAAGCCGTGATATGTTTTTTCTGACAACGGTAGATGAGCGTGGTCGACCAACGGTATCTTATAAAGGTGGTGAAGCAGGTAAATTTATCAAAGTCTTGGATGAAAAAACCATTGCGTTTCCCAGCTATGACGGCAATGGTATGTATTACTCGATGGGCAATATTCAGGGCAATCCAGAAGTCGGTTTATTGTTTATTAATTTTGAGACACCGCATCGCATTCGTGTGCAGGGTACAGCAACGGCATCGAGTGACGATCCACTGATAGATGAATGGAAAGAAGCTGAAATGGTAGTACGCGTGACCGTATCTGAATTATGGCAAAACTGCCCCCGCTATGTTCACCGCTATCAGAAAGTGAGAGACTCACGCTATATCCCCAAACAAGAATGCAAAACACCTATCGCCACATGGAAACGTATTGATAGCCTGCAAGATGTGTTGCGTGACCACGAGCTCCAACAGGTAGCCGAAGAAGGTGGCACCATGCCAATTGAAGAATGGTTTAGCTATATTCAATCAGGTGATGAGAAGGCTTAGTCTCTGACATGGATGGCTTTCCTCAACACGACCAACCGCTATTACATTTACACGAACTATGCGTAAAACAGATAAAAAAATAAACAATACCTTACGGTTACTCCTCACCGAAGTATGTGAGCAGGCATTGAAAGATATTCATGGCTTTGTGTGGTTAACCCACTTGGTGAACTATGACAATTATCCCACCAGCCTGAAGATCATCTATGTGTTTGATGACAATGAGAGTTTGGACAACTACCTTCAATCAGATAAGCACGATCGTTTGCTATTACTCATTGAATCAGAGCTTAAGAAACGTGATATCAAGTTGAAACGCCTAGCCGATCATGTGAGCTACGATACTGAGGAAAACTGCACACTTCAGCACAAAGGTCATTGGCCTACGAGGTTAAGTCAGTCATCCCCCACCCAGTAAGTATGGAGACGAAATCTACCTCAGAATCATCGTGTAATATTGTGCTACTTGATTTTTACTATTCATTTTCTGTAATAACAAATCACCTGCCCAAGTAACCTCAGGCAGGTGATTCAGACAGACTTACCAGTTATAAGAAGCGCTAACAGTGGCTGAGCGTTCTACCCCATAAAAACAAGCATAGCTACAGGTAGCGTATTCTTCATCAAACAGATTATTGATATTTAAGGCCAGTGACCATTCTGGCGTAAGACTGTAATTCACAACCGCATCAACAACGGTAAACCCGGGTACGTCGTATGTGTTGGCAAGATTATAGCTTCTGCCGTAATAACGTACCCCAGCTCCCAAGCCCAGACCTGGGATCGTCTCACTAAACTTATAATCTGCCCATAATGACGCCATATGCCTTGGCACTGCACCATAGCGATTGCCTTCCGTACCACTATTACTTTCAGTTACCGCATTATCAATATAACCATAGGAAGCAATCAGATTTAAATTATTGGTTAAATTGGCTTTGGCTTCCAGCTCAAAACCTTTCGATTCAACCTCTCCCTCCTGAATGGAAAAATCAGGATTATTCAGATCGGAAGTCATCACATTTTTTTGAGTCAATTTATAAACAGAAGCCGTTATGGATATGGCTTGCCCTTCAGGTTGATATCTCAGGCCGATTTCATATTGTTCACCTTCAGTGGGCTTAAAAGCCGAACCATTGGCATCCTCACCACCTGGAGGAGCTTCAAATGATTCGGAGTAGCTGATATATGGGGCAAAACCATTATCAAACAGATAAACCAAACCCGCCCGTCCGGTAAAAGCATCATCGTCATAATTTTCGGTCGAGACGTTTGTTAATCTGTTTTTCGTATCTGATTGCACTTTATCGTAGCGGCCCCCCAACATGACGACCCATTTATCAGCAATCTTGATATGCTCCTGAGCATAAATACCCAATTGCTTACTGTCTTGTTTACTGTGGCTGGCTGGAATGCTATTGAGCGTAACGGCTGAACCATAGATAGGATTAAATAGGTTCAAGTCACCTACGCTACCACGGTACTGCACCCGCTCAAAGGTCTGCTCGGTATAATCGAGTCCCATAAGTGAGGTATGTTGGGTAGCCCCCAGATCCCACTTAAATTCCAGTTGATTATCAATACTCCAGGAGCTGTTCTCATCCGCGCGAGAAGCAGCGCCACGAGAAAGTAACTGCTGACTAGCATCCAAACCACTTGCAGTAAGGTAGTTCCAGTCTGTATCTGCGCCAAAGTGAAGAAAGTTCTGACGGAAAGTTATCTGGTCATTGATTTCATGGTTGAGGAAGTAACCGAGGGTGTAGTTCCTCGCGTCATACTTGTCAAAATCAGGTTCACCAATGAAACGGTCACGATTGATATTGCCATTGATATTATCTGAAACTGTCCCAATTTCCGGCAGACCATAGACATACCCAATTTCGTTATTTTGATAATTAGCAAGTAACGTCAGGCTGGTATTTTCAGTTGGCTCCCAACGCACCGATCCCTGCACAAATTCACGATCATCGGGGATATAGTCAGTCATGGTATCGCTACGTCTGACTAACCCTGTCACCCGGTAGGTCAAGCTCCCATCATCGGTTAATGCCCCAGCAAAGTCTCCTGCCAGCTGCTTACGATCAAAACTCCCAGCCTGTACTTTTAGTTCTCGCAAAGTGTCGGCTTGAGGTTGTTTGGTGACCATGTTTACAATGCCGCCTGGAGCAGCATTGCCATACAAAACTGAAGCGGGACCTTTGAGTATTTCAATACGTTCCATCGCATAGGGCTCAGATACACCACTGAATGTATTACGTGAGAGTTTAGTGCCGTTCAAATACATAGGTGCTGAACCAGTGACATTAAAGCCGCGAATAATCATGCCGTCACTTGTCGTATTATCACTGCCCATGGGCACAATACCCGGTGTATATTTCAATGCCTGATGCAATGATTCTGCGTTTTGAATAGCTATTTGATCAGCGGTCACAATCGAGACTGACTGTGGTGTTTCGATAAGAGGTATGTCAGATTTTGCGGCAGTTATACTGCGTTTAGCGACATAACCTGATACAGCTCCTAAGCCGGTTTCATTAATGTAGTCACCTGACACGCTTACTTTGGGTAACTCAACTTTATCAGATGAAGAACGGCTTTCAAGACGATAGCTTTCACCATCAATCGTGATGATTTGTAAACCATGGCCCGCCAACAATTGTTGCAAACCAGTTTCTATTGAATACTGCCCTTTTAGTCCACGGCTTTGCTTACCCGACACTAAAGCGGGGTCAAAAGACAAGGTGATTTTTGCCTGACTCGCAAATTGTCTCAGAACTGTTGATAAACCTCCTGAAGCAATACTAAACGCTTGTACTTGTTGGCTCTGCTGAGTTTCTGCCTTAACAACTGACGAAGAAAGAAATGAAATCACAAGAGAAGCTGATAGCAGAAAAGCAGCATTAAGCTTGTTCTGTCTAGGTTTTAGGGAACTGGGTATCGTGTGGGCTTCGGACTGTTTACTTTTTTTCATTGAACTACCTGTTGTTTATAAATGTAAATAGAACTTGTTTACATCTATAGCCGTAGCACACAAAAAAAGAGGCCAAATTAATTTCGTTTATCGACCGTGACCCAATACGGCGTTCGATAAACGAGGCGAATGGGTAAAGTATTGGCCAGGTTTTGTAATACTTTATCGGTGTCATGTAACTGAAAGACGCCACTGACTTTCAAATTCGCCACTTCCGGGCTACAACGCAACCAGCCAGTTCGGTAACGACTGATTTCATGAATAACCAGGCTTAATTTCTCATCATCTACAATGAGTTGACCATCTACCCAGGCCGAATCAGCCGCATTACTCTGCTTGGGCTGACTAATATTTTGTTGAGAAAAGACAAGTTGCTGTCCTGCTTTTAGTAGCTGTTTCTCTCCTGACAAAGTCGTCACTTCAACAGTATCTTGTTGCACACTGACTGCGATTCCATCAGAAAGCTGATTCAACTGGAACACTGTACCTAATGCTTCAACCTGACCAAATTGTGTTGTCACAATAAATGGACGCGAGAGTGGATCCTTTACTGTAGATATCTGTATTTGACCACTAATTAAGTGAACCCTTCTAAGATGATCATCAAACAGAATATTCACTGCGGTTTGTGTATTCATTGTGACACGCGAACCATCAGCTAACAGTTGTGTAATCTGCTGACCAGTGGCGGTACTCAAGTCAGCAGACCAACGAGAAACAGGGAATGTTTTATATGCGATCACACCTGTAGCAGGTACCACCAGCAAACCGCTCAATAATTTGATTAATTGTCGCCGATCTTTTTGCGACCTTTTTAGAACAATATTGCCAAGATGACTCGGTACTGACTGAAATGACTGTGAAAGCGATTGAGCCATTCTCCAGGCTTTTTGATGATCTTGACTTTGATCATGCCAGCTATCAAATTGCTCCTGCTCCTGTTGAGTTAATGGAGATTCTTGTTTTCGAATCAGCCAGTCAGCTGCTTCAGTAATAATTTTGTTAGGCGGTCCGTCACTATTATTCACTGTCTTCAAACCAGCTAAGTGTTAAACAATGAATATAAGCTTGTTGCATATCCCTTTTGACCGTCCGTAAAGAGATACCCATTTTCTCCGCAATGGCAGCGTAGGTAAGACCATCAAGCTGAGAATATAAAAACACAGATTTCACACGTCTTGGCAGACGGTCAAGCAGTCTATCAAGTTGCTCCAGTGTTTCCTTTAATAAATAAAGCGTCTCTTCTGACAGCTGCGTTAATTCTGGAACTTCTTTTAACGCTAGCTGATAAGTTTGCTCCAGTGATTTTTTACGAAAATAGTCAACCACAAGCCCATTAGCCACCGTCCGAAGATAAGCTTTAGGCTGCTCTATAGTAAATTCACTTTGTTTGTGCTGAGTTTGTAATATGCGAACAAACGTATCGTGAGTCAGGTCTTCTGCCCGGTGCTGACAGCCTAACTTTTTTACTAACCAATTGAATAACCAAGGTTGGTTATCTTTGTATAAAGAATCGACAGATGATTGCGGCATATTGCAACAAAATAAAGATGATAATGAGATACATTAACATCTGGACTTTTTTCTAGCAATGTCTTCTTTGATGGGAGAAAGCCACCACATAGGTGGTGGCTTTTTGTCCTTCTTTAAAAGTCTAATGAGTATCCCAGCGTTAAGGTTCTGCCACGACCTTTGAAGTTACGGGCATCTGAACCATAACTGGTTTGTGATGAGTAGCTGAAATAATCCTTGTTCAACAGGTTGGTGACGCCAGCATGAAGCCTACCAGTAGAGAGTTTATAGGCCATCGTGGCATCAATCAGCCCATAAGCTTTGAACTGCTCTTCATCATTACCGGCTTCCTCATCAAAGTTACGATCGAAGTTGTAACTCGCTTGTACAAATGATGATAATTTTGACGTCCATTCTGCCTGCCAACTGGCAATTAATCGGTTAGGTGGAATATTTTGACCATTCAAATCGGTATCAACTTTACCATCATCATTACTGTCGTAACGACCACGAATATAGGAATAAGCCAGGTTGAGTTTATGGTCATCATTCACTTTCCAACCTAAGTTAGCTTCAGCACCATTGATTTCTGTTTTTTCACGATTCACAAAATATTCTGTTTTATCGGCATTGGCAGAAAGACGCGAACCCAAATCAGAGTCAGATTCATAGTAACTGATCTCGAAGTCGACCGTGTCCCAATCAAAACGTAAACCAATTTCTCTGTTGGTCGTCAGGATAGGTTCTAAATCCAGCAGACTATCGACACTCAGCCCAGCGACACTCACACCGCGTAATACACGCCCTACATCAGGCATACCAAAGCCTTCTGAATAATTTGCAAACACGCTCATCCACGAGAGTGGACGGACAACGATACCGCCATTAAATAATGTCTCACTGAAATCAGGATTACCGCCTTTTACGTCAACACTGCCCTTACCAAAGACAGTAGTGAAATCATCGACATCGAGCTCCGAGTGCTCATAGCGAACCCCCGCATGTAATACAACGGCGTCTATTGGTTGTAACTGTAATTGCACGAATGGTGCGTAGTTTTTATAAACCACTTCCGGAACGTAGTTTCGGTTTGTCATGGCTAGATTTTGTAATGAGCTGTCTTCAAGCAAATCCAAACCGGTCGTAACTTTTAGTCTGTCATCTAATAAACCATCTTTCACGAAGGTGAATTTTGCCCCTTTCTTCACCGATTCAATCTGCGTTTGATCAATGCTATCAGGCGCCAAAACAGGATCTTCAAAACTACTGGATGCTAATGCGCCGTATAAAGCTTCAAACTCTTGTCGATATGCCTGAGCAGTAAATTCCATACCCGCTAAATCATAATTTTGATATTTCAGACTGGAGGTTAATACCCTGTTATATGGCGCATCGCCGACTGGGGTTCCCCTGACTGAGGTGGTGGGTACGCCCTTATCGATATCACCATCAACGCTAATGTAATCATTGCCACCTTCTATCTGATATCGGTTCAGGGAGGCTTCTATGTGCTGATCATCATTTATCCAATAGCCCAGCTTAGTGAACAGGTCGTAACTCTTGGAGTTCATGATATCGCCCTGGACATTATCGACACCAATTTCGGTGCCATCAGCATCCAAAAACACACCTTGTCTCTCGTAACTCAGGCCAAGCGTATATTCAAAATCATTTTTGCTGCCACTCAGATTGTAATCCGTTCGGTAACCCGACGTTTCATCACCAAACTCTCCGGTTGGAGTCGTCATTTGTACATTCAGACTTTGTTTGAGTGAATCCTGACTCGGACGACGCGTAATAAAGTTGATAATGCCACCCGTCGCGCCAAGTCCATGAATAGCGCTGGCACCGTGGATCACCTCAACACGTTCCACCATCGACATATCAATGGTGTGACCATCACGCTGGCCATCACGCAATGGATTACTCTGAGGCACGCCATCAATCAAAAATAACGGCGAACGACCACGGAAGGTTTCACCACCACTGGTGAGCTTCTGCCGACTTGGTGAAAATGAAGGCAACAAATTACTCAAAATCTGAGAGGTGTCACTACTCATTTCCATCTGTTGCTCTATCTGAGCCCGGTTAATCACTGTCACAACTTGTGGCGAATCTTTTAGCTGGGTGTCAGAGCGTGTCGAGGTAATCAACATATCATCCAGCTCGACACTTTGTTTCTGCTTGGGTGTGACAGCAACGGGGGCTGACTTTCTGACGATAGAGTAACTGCCATTGGAGAGTAATGTCGCCTCTAAACCTGTATCAGCTAATAACTCTGTAAGTAGTGTGGAAGGGGCTTTAGTCCCTTGATGAGCTGAGGTTTGGATGCCGGCTACCACATCAGGGCTGAATGAGACAGTGATCCCACTCTGCACAGAAAATTGATTGAGTGCCGACTCGAGTGAGCCTGCTTGAATATGAAAAGTTTGTTGTTGGGTCACACTGTCTGCATGGCTGATGTTGGTTGTGAGATCAGTACTCACCATGGCGGTAGTTAACATCCCTGCCATGATGAGTTGTCGACTTAATGGCGACAACGTTAAAGGTAAGAAAGTGGTGTGTTTCATCACTAGTCCTGTTAGTTAATGGATATTAGCGTTGCGATAACGCTGCTATCTAACAGGCCGAACGACACAGCAGAATCGTTAACCCCTTAAACAAAAAAATATTCAGACGGGTTCAACTTGTGCCCAGAAACGCGTGAAATAACGGACTTTGACTGGCAAAGTGCTACTGAGATTTTCTAATACAGAACGGGTGTCATTGACATTAAACGCCCCAGAGATACGAAGTGATGCAACGCCAGCATCACAATGTAATGTCCCTTTGTGATAACGTCCGAGCTCATTTAAAAATTGATCCAGTCGCCAGTTGCTGACTATCAACATTCCCTGTATCCAGGCATCCATATTGACGGGCATCAAACTCACCGAGCCGTGTTTCAATGTGTTAAAACGCATACAATGGCCAGCTTGAACTTTGACAGCTTTACTGGCTTTTTCAGGCATGACTTCCACCGCATGTTGACTGACGCCGACCCAGGTTGCGTCAGGATGACATCGAACCTGAAAACGGGTGCCGAGCGCTTTGACTGTTCCTTGTGCCGTTTTTACAATAAAGTCTTGCTCAGGCATCTGTTTGCCTGTTTCAACAAGAATCTCACCACGATAGAGTGTTAACTCTCTGGCATGCTCACTGATATTCACATCCAGAGCCGTATCGGTATTAAGTGATACTTGGCTACCATCCGCCAACTGTATTGTTTTACGTTCACCCGTCCCAGTACGATATTGTGCCATCCAAGTAGAAAAAGTTCGTTGCTTATAGGCCACGCCACTAGCACCACCCACGCTTAAAACGACAACCAATGTTTTAATTAATTGACGACGAGATTGACGTGCCTTTTCCAGTGTGCTCTGCCTGATTTCATTGGGGACAATTTTCAATTGTTTTTGTAAACGTTCTACCCGTTTCCAGGCATCATAATGTCGACTATCAGCAGCAAGCCAGGCCTGATGAGCTTCATAAATAGCATCACCCGGTTGTGCACTTCGAAGATCTACAAACCAACTGGCGGCCTGCGTTAGGATGTCTTCGGTGAGTTTCATGGTGAGTCCTCAACCAATAACAAACACTGCGCCATCGCTCGAATAAAGTGCTTACGAACAGTCGGCACGGAGACATTTAAGTGCCGACTGATTTCAGCAAATGACAGCCCATCCAGCTGAGCGAGTAGAAAAATGTGTCGTCCGCGCTCACTCATCGCATCCAGCATATGTTCAATCTGTAGCAAAGTATCGATAATGAGATGGTGTTGCTCTGCAGACATCGCATGTTGCTCTGGTTCTATTTCCAGCGCATCGAGATAAGCCTGCTCTACTGAACGACGACGAAAAAAATCCACCAGCAAACCACGTGCAATGCTGCTTAAGTATGCTCTGGGTGAGTTCAACTCATGCTCACGCCCCTTCATCAATATCTTGATAAAGGTTTCCTGCGTTAAATCTTGCGCGTGCTCAACATGATTTAAACGAGAACGGATCCAGCTCTGAAGCCAGTCTTGATGTTCTGTATAAAGCGATTCCAGCGATTGCACAGCCATTATGAATAGAATTACGTGACAATTGATAATGAGATACATTATCGTTTTGGAAGTAATTTAGCAATAATAAAAATAACGGGCTGTTTGATTTATAAGGATTATTTTAAAAAAGCATGAAGTATAATTGGGCTGTTATAGCCTTAACTGGCTTCGCCTACGACTTTGAGCTTAGTAGCAATAAAGTCTTTGTGGGAAACGTATAACAAACTGGCGAGCTTACGAATCACATGTTCTTCAATATCTTGTAGTTCATGATCGGCCCAGGCTATTTGCCAAAGCATTTCGATGAGTTCGATTTTCTCTTGTTCGTTATATTGCTGATTAATATCGGCTGTGAAGTGATAAAAGTCAGTGGCTTCATTGTGCGCTCTCTCAGCTTCGGCAATCAATTTCTCAGCGTCGCTGTCTTCGACATCAAATTGACTAGCGAGGATTTGCCGCAGCATGGCCTTTTCAGTCTCATGCTCTTCATCATCGACCGCAATAATTTCAATCATTAATGCTACCGCCGCCAGCACTTTAGACTGCTGTTGATTCGCTAAATAGACATCGGTGTTATCACCCAAGGTGGATGAAAACATTTGTTTTAGTTTTTCGATCATAGTTATCTCCTGCAAGCAAAACCGACTGCCAGCAGTGAAGTAAAGTTCATTTCTTATTGGATGGACTGACAATGACAGCAGCTTGATAACGGGGTTTGCCGTAGCCAATCATACGGTTAAATTCTTTATGTGTAACGGGAATATAACCACTATCTGTCACACTTTTATTATCATCCCAATCCACATCCGGATCATGGAAATATACAAAGGTGTCAGAAACAGACACGACCAAAATCCAATGGGGGGATTTACTTTGATTCAGACGATATGAGCTTATCAAGACAAGCGCCAGTTCCCCTTTAGACAGATACTCGCTTAATAACGCCGCATCAACCGGTGCTTTTATTTGTTGAATATCGGACTCAGCAATTTTTTCGATAAAGTCCTGATGGACACATTCAATGACCGACTTCTTTTCCTCGCTACGTACGCCATTAATAAAAGGAATGTCATCTGAGTTACAAACTAAAGAGGTTTTCAGACCTCGATGATTGGCAGCTAAGGCCAGGCCTTGAGGACTACAACCGCCATGACCGGATGTCATAAAAATCGTCGTGGCTTCCCGCCATAACTGCAATTCAAGTTGGCGAGTGAGCGCTAACTCACTATCCATACATTTCATTGCCATCATCAGGCAAGCAGGCCCACAGGTAAAGTCGGTTGACTGAGAGTAGTGGGCAACCTCAGGGTGTGTGACTTCAGGCACATGATGCAGCACTTTCATCATACGGATAGCGTCGGCATGATCTTCATAAAAGTCAGTGACAATATCAAACGGCTGATAGCCGAGTTTTTCATATAACTTAATGGCACCGAGATTATCAGGCCGTACTTCCAGACGCAGAAAGCTTCGCCCATCATCCAGCGCCTGTGTTTCGGCTTCCTGCATTAATTTAGCGGCAATACCGGCTTTTCGATAATTCGCATCAACCGCTAATGAATATACCCGGCCAAGTGACGTTCCTTGTGAGTAAAGTAACAACACATAGGCCACCAGAGTGTCACTGGTGGTCGCCACCAACAATAAGCTGTGACCTTTTTTGATCATCCATTTAAAGCTGCGTCTTGAAATACGATCCGTTTCAAAGCACGCTTCTTCTAACTCACTGAGCGCGTTAACATCATCAAGTGTTGCTTCACGCAGCACAAACTCAGCGGGCGTTGTGATTGGCATGTTCAGTTAATCCGTCTAACGCCATTTCAATAACCTGACGGCCACGGAACAATACTAATTCCTGCCACTGTTTTTGATCAGGGCAGAAAAAATCTTGCATAGCGTGTTTTACATCCATCGTGGCATCATCAGACCAGTCCATTTTGCCTTTCTGTTGTAGTTTTTGATCATCCGATAACACTTGCAACATCTGCTGAGTACCAAACGTACCAAACTCCAAGGTTAAAAAGCACACATTATCGCCTTGCTGATGCCAGAAATAATCATGCAAACCGAGTTTTGTTCCAGAGCTGGATGTCCCCAGTGAAGGTTCAGTGACTGTTGCACCAAATAACTCGACAGCATATTGGTGACCCTGACTGTTAACAGGATGATCACAGATAAGCTCACCAAAACCATAGGGGCCCAATCCACTGTGAATATCAATCACGATCACTTGTTTACGTTTGGCAGGTTTAATTTGTGCGGCCAACTGTTCAATAAGCTGACGTGACCATGTGGGTTCGCTGCCGCCATAATAAGGTGCTGAAGCTTGTTCGTATTGACCTTCTGACAATAAATCAAACTTTTCCCTGTCCTGAGCGACGGTGGCAATATCGGTTTTACCTTGTTCCAGTTCTTGCCAGATTTTTGCTGCTTTTGAGGCCGGTAACTCACTGTTGAAATCAACAAAGTTACGGTTCACATCCACACCTTGATCATCACCACGACTGGCCCAGGCAAATCCCCATGGATTGATCGCATGAACCAGGACCACACAGACATCCTGAGGCAGACGACGATAACGTGTCACAAAATCTGCTTGAATTGCTGAGCCAGCGCCACCTTCTACACCGTGTAGTCCGGACACTAATACAATAATATTTTCTGCTTTTGGATTACCCGCCCAGGCAATATCACAAAATAACTTTTCGTTTTTCGGGCCTTTAAGTGGATGAGGATGATGCGTTAGTCTTTCAATAATCGAGCTGGTTTCGACATTATTGATGAATTTATCTCTTGCGCTGGAATAGCGCTGCGAAAATACGCTTAAAACGGCATCTGCATACATTTTAATGGGCCTCCTGTGCAAAATTTTCGCGAAGGATATGTGAGTTTTGCCATTTTGACCAGCAAATAAAAAGGGATGCAAAATTTTTTATTACATCACCTGTCTATTCACTTTATGATTCGCTTTTAGAAAGCCTTTTGACACTACCATCACCAAGGACCAGACATGACTAAGCATTTGATAATAGTTGAAAATATTGATGACTGGAGTCCTTACTTTCCCAGCGAACAAGTGATCGATGTTGATACCTATCTACAATCCTTATCGCAAAATACTCATGCCCCTGCGCAAATTCTTAATTTATGTCGAAGTCTGGATTATCTCAGTCGCGGCTATTATTGCTCGATGGTGGCAGAAGCCAGAGGGCACCGTGTTTTGCCCGGACTTCGCACTATTAATGACTTATCTCGCAAAAGCCTTTATGCCTACGACTTGTCGGATTTATCCACTCAGCTTGATAAACAGCTCAGCATGGCTTCAGGTGAAAGCTTCGTGCTGAAAATCTGTTTTGGGCAAACACCTATCAGCTCTTTACAGAAGCTGGCCCGACAAATCTTTGAACAATTCCCCTGCCCTATTCTGGAAGTCGAGTTTAGCTTTAACACACACTGGATTATCAGCCAGATAAAAGCCGGTGCGATTAATAAGCTCACAGAAACCGAGCAAGATTTTTTTGCAGAAGCTTTAGATAACTTCAGCCATCGCTTGTGGCGGAAGCCGGCCAAGCGTCGCCAGTTTCGATATGACATGGCCATTTTGCATAATCCTAAAGAAACCATGCCGCCGAGTGATATGGCCGCATTGAAGAAATTCATCAGTAGTGGACGTCGCATTGGTATTGATGTGGAGCTGATTACCCCCAAAGATTACATTCGCCTAGCAGAATATGACGCCTTATTTATTCGTGAAACTACCGCTACACATAATCACACCTACAAATTTGCCCGTCGTGCAGAAAGTGAAGGTTTAGTAGTGATTGACGACCCCACATCCATTATTCGCTGCACGAATAAAATTTATTTAAAAGAACTCTTGTCAGCCAACAACCTACCGATGCCGGATTCACACCTGCTATATCGTAATGATACCGCTGGTCTGGACAAACTTTGTGAAACAGCCACCTTTCCATTGGTGATGAAAATTCCGGACGGGGCTTTTTCAAAAGGTGTGATTAAGGTAAACAATGCAGACGAGCTTCGAGAGCAAGCGCCTGCCTTTTTCCAACAGTCGGCCATTATTCTCTTGCAAGAGTTTATGTATACCGACTACGACTGGCGTATTGGTATGTTTAACAACAAACCTATCTATGCCTGCCAATATTTTATGAGTAAAGGCCATTGGCAAATCTATAACCACAACACCAAAAAAGGCACTTCCAGTGGTAAGTCTTCCGCCATCCCGATGAGCGAAGTACCAGAAAAAGTGCTGAAAATTGCGACAAAAGCGGCGAAATTGATTGGAAATGGTCTATATGGCCTGGATATCAAACAAAGCGGTAACCGTATTGTCATTATTGAAATTAATGACAACCCCAGCATTGATAGCGGTGTCGAAGATCATTATCTCGGTATGGCTTTATACGATGACATTATGCGAGAGTTTTTAAGACGGCTGGAAGAACGCCGGGCTGCGAGTCATTAATCTTTTTTCCACACAAATAAAAAAGGCGCTGATAATCAGCGCCTTTTTTGTGAGACAAACTCGCTTTATTTAAAAGCGGTAACTTGCACCAACATGAACGTAACGTTTCTCACCAACAAAATAACGGTAATCACCGTCACCACCGCCACCAAAATCAGCGCGCTCTGCATATTCGGTATCGAATAAGTTATGAATGCGTCCATATAGGGTGACATTGTTATTCAACTCATGAGAAGCTCTGAGCGTGAAGACATCATGTCCATCATACTTAGCAGTATTGCCGTCGTTCACGTAATACTCACCCATATGAACCCACTCAAGCTCTGTGCGAGTTTTTGCTGTTGGGTTCCAACCTAAACGGACATTAGCCATTTGTCTCGGTGCTGTGACTAGGTAATCGCCCTTTTCAATACCTGAACTGTCTTTATCAAAGTCATATTCATGTTTGGCAAAAGTTAAATTAGCCGCGATATCAAACTGGCTATTGAAAGGATAAAACATGCCTAGCTCTAAACCTGTGTGCTTAGTTTTTCCATTTGGCACATTTTCGTTATCACTATCAGTGAAGAAGTAATCACGTTTTCTCATTTGGTAAGCAACAATCTCATACTGCAAACCTTGCCCTACTTTTCTTAAGCCAACCTCAATGCTATCGATTTTTTCAGAGTCAGCACGTCCAGTCTGAGAAGGGCCGACTTGGGCACGGTACAAATCCGTGGTTTGAGGTGCACGAGAACCACGTGAATAGTTCACAAACATCGCCGTATCTTCGGTCAATTGTTGAACAACCCCGAGTTTAGGGCTGACATTATGGAATGTATCGTCACGGCTGTCTGGTCTTAGATAGCGAGAACCAAACGTTAATGAATCTGTATGGTTGGTGTAATCATACTTCGTGTACTCATAACGAACACCTGCGGTCACACGTGTTTTTTCAAGTACCTGCCATTCACTATGCACATACGGTGCAATAACGGTGGCATCCACATCATAGTCGTAATGTGTGCCTTGAAGAAACGAAAATCGAGTTGGGTTGTACTGAATTTCTGTCAGCTCACCTTCGGTGTATTCAAAGTCAGTACCAACAATGATTTTATGTCCACCATCTAGCTGTTTTGTAAATGATGATAATAAACCTACGCTACTATGTTCATTGGTTTCTGTCGCCTGACCGGGCAAAAAGTGCATCAAGAATTCCATTTCGGTATGACGTACATACGGCGTCAGCGTGAATGATGCTGAATCACTTAGTTCGTGAATCCATTCGGTAGATAAACGGTATGATTTCGCATCCCGATAGGCCTCAGGATCAGGGTTTGTGCGAGAAACACTCTCATCCCGATAGATTTCGTACCCATAAACATAACCTGCCGTTTCTTGATTTAGATTGGTATAGCTGAATAAGGTTTTGAAGCTATCCTTTTCACCGTAGTAGTCATGGCGAAAACTGACTTTTTGCTGGTCATAACCAGAGTCGCTGGCATAACCACCATCAGACGTACCATTCACACTTAAACGATAACCATGGTTGCCCACTGTATTGCTTATGGAAGCTTTTGTTTGGTAGAGGTCATGTGGACCTACTGAAATATCAATCTCACGCTCGAGATCTAAGGATGGTGCACGACTCAAAACATTGACCATGCCATGAACAGCATTTGAACCATAAAGTGCACTACCGGGCCCACGAACAACTTCAATACCACCTGCCTGCTCATAGTTAACTTCAAACAGACCGTTTACATTGGCAAAACCCGCTGCTCGGAGTGGAATACCATCTTCGAGATAAAGAAATGAGCCTGCACCAGCACCACCCGTGAGCACAGGTGAGCGAATCGACGTTAAATGCTCTTGACCATTACCGCGCTGAATATTAACTCCACTAATTCTATTGAGGACTTCGGTTACATGGTCAGGTCGAATAAGATCGATTTCTTCTTCTGAGACTTTGCCTGTGTTACCTGCTTGTTCAAGCAAAGGGGTTTCTGAACGTGTGCCTGTTACCACCATGCCACCCAGTGACACTTCACTATCACTGGTTTCTTCAGCAAAAGCGGGTTGCCACATTGTGGTCGCTGCGGCCGCCACCATTAATGTGAGTTGTTTTTTTGAAAACATAATCCAATTCTCTCTTTTAAATATTCATTAATCCGTGATTGGGGAAAATTTTCCCATACAGGCTGTTTTAATTCATCAGAAAAATCCCTAAACCCATTGAAAACAGACATTGAAATCCCCAATTACATGATCAAGATCAATTTCAGGTAATGAATCCATTTATGGAATACAAAGACTATTACAAAATTTTGGGCGTCGCCCGTGATGCTTCTCAGGACGAGATAAAAAAAGCCTATCGAAAACTGGCCAGAAAATATCACCCTGACGTCAGTAAAGAAGCCAATGCCGAAGACAAATTTAAGGAAGTAGGTGAAGCCTACGAAGTCTTACGTGACGAACAAAAACGAGCTCAATACGACCAGTTTGGTAGTAATTATCGTCATGGTCAATCCTTTAACCCACCACCTGGCTGGGATGATCATGCTGGTTTTGGTGGCGGTAACTTTAGCAGCTTCTTTGAAAACATGTTTGGCGGCATGGGAGGTATGGGCGGCGGCATGGGTGATAATTTCTTCGCCCGTGGTGAAGATGTTAACGCCAAAATTACCATCTCACTGGAAGATGCATTCAACGGTGCCACCAAGACTATTCGTCGTCCTGCTGGCGCCAGTCAGTCCGGCACCATTAACGTAAAAATACCAGCCGGTATTGCCTCTGGTAAAAAAATTCGTTTGTCCGGTCAGGGAAAATCTGGCGGTGGCGGTAAGTCGGGTGATTTATATCTCGAAGTGAATGTGGCACCACATCGTTACTTCCGTCTGGAAGAAAAAGATGTGTATCTCGACTTACCTATTGCACCATGGGAAGCGGCATTAGGTGCAAAAGTTACTGTGCCCACACTCGCTGGCAAAATTAATCTGACCATTCCTGCAGGTGCACGCAGTGGTCAAAAAATGCGACTAAAAGGTCGTGGATTACCAGGCAAAGAACCTGGCGATGAATTTGTGGTCTTGCAGATAATAGTGCCGCCTGCAGACTCTGATAAAGCGAAAAAACTCTATCAACAAATGGCAGAAGAAATGGCATTTAACCCGCGTGAGTCATTGGAATAAAGTATCAGGAGGCATTGTGAAGTTCAGCTTTAAATCATCCATTGTCTGGTTAGCCGCTTTTGTTTTGATTGCTCAAGTCGCATCAGCTGCTCTTCCACTTAACTGGTTTTCTGATAAAGATGAAATGCCCACATTGGCGCCAATGCTAGATCGCAGCAAACCTGCCGTGGTCAACATAGCGACAAAGAGTGAAGTCAGAGTTCAAGATAACCCTTTCATGAATGACCCTTTTTTCAGGCACTTTTTTAATGTGCCCGAGCAGCCAAGGGTCAGACAACGTCAAAGTCTGGGGTCAGGCGTCATTATTGATGCCAAAGAAGGCTTAGTCATTACTAATAACCACGTCATACGCGGCGCCGATGAAGTGACGGTCTCACTTAATGATGGCAGGACTTTCCAGGCTGAGATTGTTGGTAGCGATCCTGCCACCGATGTGGCACTCATTAAAATTCCAGATGACAACTTATCTGCTCTTCCTTTGGCAGACTCCGACTCACTGCGCGTTGGTGATTTTGTTGTCGCCATCGGTAACCCATTCGGTTTGGGACAAACAGTCACCTCAGGTATTGTTAGTGCTTTGGGAAGAAGTGGCCTCGGCATTGAAGGCTATGAGAACTTTATCCAAACAGATGCCTCCATTAACCCTGGTAACTCAGGTGGTGCATTAGTTAACCTGCGTGGCGAACTGGTGGGTATCAATACCGCTATTTTTTCACCAGGTGGTGCTTCATCTGGCAATATCGGTATCGGCTTTGCTATTCCCAGTAACCTCGTTAAACAAATTACCGATCAGCTCTTAGAACATGGTGAAGTGCAGCGTGCTTACTTAGGTGTTCAAATGCAGGATATTACGCCTGAATTAGCACAAGCCTTTAATATTGAGCGTCAACAAGGCGCCGTTGTGAGTCATGTGATTCCTGATTCAGCTGCCGCGGATGCCGGCTTGAAAGTCGGTGATGTGATCACAGCAGTCGATGACACGCCATTGCTGAATGCGGATAGCCTAAGAAATACCATTGGTTTGATGGTTGTTGGTCAAACTGTGAAGCTCGATATTATTCGCAATGGCAAAGCCAAAACCATTAAAGCAACAGTAAAACAAACGCGTAAGACAGCATCTGATGGGTTAGTGCATCCTAAGCTTTCTGGTGCCACCTTTGGTGATATTGAGCAGGACTCGCCCTATTACGGTCAGATTGAAGGCGTGGTGGTGTATTCAGTCAAGCGTGGCAGCCCCGCCTGGAAAGCAGGCCTAAGACCCGATGACATTATCACCTCGGTCAACCGTCAGCCAGTCAATGCACTAGAGCAGTTCAAGCCAATGGTAAGCAATGCGAAGGAATTATTATTTAATATTGTTCGCGGCCGCCGTGCGATGTTCTTGTTACTTAAATAAGTCAAAAAAGAGCCTGACTATTCAGGCTCTTTTTTTAATTTCTGGTGAGATTAAGCTTCTGAGTAAAAACGTAGACACCGTTAGTAAACAATGACCATTCCACATAGAGCTCATCATCATTAGGCGCATCAATGGTAATCATATACTCTAAATAACGAACACCAGCATTAGGACCATTCGAAGCAAACTCACGTTGATTCGCCTCAATATGTCGACCGCTTGCACTCAGTCCATACAAACTTTCGATATTAATCAGACCTAAGGTCTCCGAACGACTGACACGCTCTGCCGGAAACACTTTTTCTAAACGTGCTTTAAACAACACAATACTGCTTTCTTCAACATCAGCTTCGACTTGCATTTGTTTATGTAGTTTTAGTGGATTGTTATCCGAACCTTTACAGGAAATTTCCTCGCCAGTGCCTGTCCATTGTCCTTTCAGTTGTTTGAGAAACTGGAGCGCTTCTTCATTTTTATCTATGACAAGGCTTTTATCATTATTACGATACTCCTCTTCCAAAGACTCGGCTGTAGGAGAAGGTTGATAACAGTCATAGGCAGCCGCAACAGGTGAATGTAAACACCACCCCAACACCCAGATCAAAACATACGATTTTCTCATTATAAAAGGTCCATTTGCGTCGTGATTAACTATGATCAAATGCTTTTCATTATGTGTTGTCAATCGAAACGGACAAATTTACATGCCAGCGTAATTTGCTAAAGCAGAAAACTCACCCGTATATTGAGTGTCAGTAGCAGAAGCACTCACTATTTGTCTGTCTTCATTTACTCAACAACAGGATATAAGCCGAGAACAATGGAATCTATTTATCAGCAAATTATCAGTCGTAACCCGGGTGAACCAGAATTTCATCAAGCCCTTTATGAGGTTTTGGAAACATTAACACCGGTGTTAGAACGTCACCCTGAGTATCACCAAGAAAAAATTATCGAGCGCTTATGTGAGCCAGAGCGACAAGTGATATTTCGTGTGCCCTGGGAAGATGATAATGGCGAACTCCATATCAACAGAGGTTTCCGCGTTGGTTTTAATAGTTCATTAGGTCCATACAAGGGTGGCTTGCGTTTTCACCCCAGTGTCACGCTTGGCACAATCAAATTTCTCGCCTTTGAACAAACTTTCAAAAATGCGTTAACAGGCCTGCCTATTGGCAGTGGCAAAGGCGGAGCAGACTTTGACCCCAAAGGTAAATCTGATCGTGAGATCATGCGTTTTTGTCAGAGCTTTATGACTAGCCTTTATCGTCATATTGGTGAGTCTACCGACGTACCTGCTGGTGATATTGGTGTTGGTAGTAGAGAAATTGGTTATCTGTTTGGTCAATACAAGCGTATTACACAACGTTATGAAGCTGGCGTAATCACTGGCAAAAGTCCAAGCTGGGGTGGCACATTAATTCGTAAAAAAGCCACCGGCTATGGTGCCGTCTTTTTCTGTGAAGATATGCTCAGAGCTGTTCATGATGAGGAATTGAAGGACAAAGTTGCCTTGGTTTCGGGCTCAGGTAATGTGGCGACTTATGCTATGGAAAAACTGCGGGCTTCTGGTGCAAAAGTCATTGCCTGCTCAGATTCTGGTGGTGTCATCGTGCATGAACAAGGTATTGATGTTGATGCCATTATTCGCATTAAGGAAGTAGAAAGACAGCGAATCTACACTTACCTCGATATTCATCCTGACGCCAAATATATTGAAAATGGCAATATCTGGGATATTCCGTGTGACATTGCATTCCCCTGCGCGACCCAAAATGAATTGGAAGAAGAAGACGCACAAAGCTTAGTCAACAACGGTTGTATTGCTGTCTGTGAAGGTGCCAATATGCCCAGTACACCAGAAGCGATTAAAGTCTTTCAGACGAATAATGTCGCTTTTGCTCCAGGCAAAGCCGCCAATGCGGGGGGTGTGGCTTCATCCGCCTTAGAAATGCAGCTCAATGCCACTCACAGCAGTAGTTATGAATACAGTGAAGATCGTCTGCATGAAATCATGAACCACATCCATAAAGCTTGTTGCCAAACCGCTGAAGAGTTTGGTGAACCACACAATTATGTACTGGGTGCCAATATTGCCGGCTTCAGACGTGTGGCAAATGCCATGTTAGCCTTTGGTCTGATATAGAAAAACGGGCCAGCCTGAATTGGGGCTGGCCCATCTTTTTAAAACAATTTCTTCATGCCAGTCACAATGGATAACACCATCACACCCGCAATCAGGCCAACACCACCATTAAATAACACAGGCATCATAACGGTCATGACTGCACCCATTGATGCATTCAAACCCTCTAATAGATGATGTAAAAAAGGGAGTCCATGCACCAGAATACCGCCACCGACTAAAAACATGGCGATCATGCCCACCACCGATAGAAACTTCATCAACTTGGGCGCGAGAAATAAAATGACCTGACCCAGCTTACGCTGGAAACCATCAAAGCGGCTATCGCCCTGTCCAGCTTTGACTAAAGCCAAACCGGCATCATCGAATTTCACAATACCCGCTACCAGGCCATAAACGCCTGAGGTCATCACAATGGCTATTAAAGACACCACGATGGCTTGCGTCAGTAGACTTTCACCCTGAGCCACACCAAGCGCGATCACAATAATCTCTGCGGAAAGAATAAAATCTGTTCTGATCGCCCCTTTTATCTTTTTACGTTCATAAGCTTTGATATCAATATTTTCATCTGCCGTTGCTGCGGCCAGTTTTTTCTTATGCTCGTCATCACTTTCTTCATGCGGTAACCATTTATGAGCCAGCTTTTCCATGCCTTCGTAACAAAGAAATAAACCACCAAGCATCAATAAAATCGTCACACCAATCGGAAAAACAGCACTGATGATCAAAGCCAAAGGAACAAGAATCAGCTTATTAAGAAATGAACCTTTCGCTACCGCCCATACGACAGGTAACTCTCTTTTGGGATCAACACCTGTTACTTGTTGTGCATTAAGTGCAAGATCATCACCTAATACGCCCGCCGTTTTTTTTGCCGCCACCTTTGTCATCACTGATACATCATCAAGTAATGATGCAATATCATCGACCAGAGCTAATAAACCAACACTTGCCATAGTTTTTATTCCTATATGATTTGCAGGTAGCGTATTTGTTTACTTTCCTGCTGTCTACCTGACTTTTATCAGACAAAAACGTCAGGATTTTATTGTGGATGAAGTCTATATCTCGTTTATATAAATAAAGCTAAGAATGGCTCGAGCAAATACATTAGTACAGAAATCAGAGCGGTTAAGAGAACGAGCCAAAGATCACCAAAAGTCTTCGCTAACAATTTAATAGTGAGTTTATTCGGGTTATTTCGCGATCCAAACGACCTCTTCGCTTTCCAGTAATTTTGTTAAGTCTGGATAAATGACATAAATGCTTTTGCTGCTGGACTGGGTCTAGATGACCAAATCATATACAAAGCACGCTTTGGGGCTTCTTTTATTGGTATAGCCACAGCATCTGAGAATTGTTCAGACAAAGGCTTCGGAACGATGGCATAAGCCAGACCAGACGCAACTAATTGCTCAATTAAACTGATGTGGTCAACCACAAACTTTACTTTAGATACCAGCCCCTGACTTGCAAAGGCTTCATCAGTCTGTCTTCGAGCACTACTTTCTTTTGGGTAGTTAACCATCGGCTCAGAGGCAAGTTGATGTAATGACAACAGCTGATTCTTTGCCAAGTGATGTTCGCATGGAAGCACGGCGACCAGAGGCTCTTCAGCCAGTTGAGTATATTCCACCCCAGATATGGATTCATCGACCCATAAGCCAATCAAAGCTATATCGAGACGATGGTTTGTCACATCGGTAATTAATACTTCACTACCTGCTGTTTTTAAACCAATATCAACCTCTGGATAATTTTGGTGAAACTCTGCAAAGACATCTACGATATTGACTATAGTCATTGCTGAAATCATGCCGACATTAAGGCGGCCAGCAACAATTCCCGTTGTTGCTGTCACGTCAGTGTAAATTTTTTGCACTGAATCTAAGGTATGTTTAGCCTGCTCCACAAACGATTGTCCCGCCAGCGTTAGAGAGACCTTTCTTGAAGTACGTTCAAAAAGGGATACGCCTAACTCCTCTTCTAGCTTTGCAATCTGATGACTTAATGCCGACTGAACGGTGTGGCAGCGTCTAGCTGCCAGGGTAAAACTTGATTCTTCGGCTACAGCTACGACATATTCAATTTGTCTTAGATTCATTGATCTATCTCATTTAAAGATAGCTCCAATGATAACAATGCATTTGAATCATTAATACTTACATCGCATAGTATGGCTAATTCACTCTCTGAAATGCCTTATGACAAAACAACAAACCGTATTAACGCAAGGCTTAGTTTTATTGATGGCAACCGCCACCGGCATTGCCGTAGCAAGTAATTACTACGCCCAACCATTACTCGACACAATAGCCAATGAATTCAGGCTAAGTCACTCCCTAGCCGGCAATATCGTCACCACAGCTCAACTGAGTTACGGCATAGGCTTGTTGTTTTTAGTGCCGTTGGCAGACAGGCTAGAGCGCCGTCAACTTATTGTTGTCATGAGCCTATTCGCAACCGTTGGTTTGTTAATAAGTGGCTTTGCTGGAAGTTTGCCATGGTTATTACTCGGCACAGCCATCACAGGCCTTAGCTCTGTTGTCGCGCAAGTATTATTGCCACTGGGCGCCACACTGGCCTCAGAACAGCAACGAGGCAAAGTCATTGGCACAATCATGGGCGGACTTTTGCTGGGCATATTGTTGGCTCGTGTTGTGGCGGGCGGTTTATCCAGCTTGGGTAGCTGGCGATTCATTTATTGGTTTGCTGCTGTTGCTATGTTCATTACAACATTGGCTTTGGCTCGTTATTTACCGACTTACCATAACAATAACGATATGAGCTACAAGCAGATATTAGGCTCTGTTATGGGCCTGTTTATCAAAGAACCAATACTTCGTTATCGATCTATTTTGGGGATGTTGTCATTTGCCTTGTTTAGTATGTTTTGGACGCCCCTCGCCTTCCTATTAGCCGAGCCTCCCTATGAATATAGCGACGCTACTATCGGCTTGTTTGGTCTTGTTGGTGTGGCAGGTGTATTTGCTGCGTCATGGGCTGGTAAATTAGCCGATGCCGGAAAAGGCGATCTTGGTACTCGTTTAGGTTTATCAGTATTACTGTTTAGCTGGCTACTGCTCTTTGAGGCGCCAAGTTCACTTATTGCGCTTCTAGTTGGCGTATTACTGTTGGATTTGGCTGTACAGTTAGTGCATGTCAGCAATCAAAATAAAATTTATTCTTTACACCCTGACATCCGCAACAGACTCACTTCAGCCTATATGACCTGTTATTTTATCGGTGGTGCATTTGGGTCCTGGTTCTCAGTTTTGCTTTACCAACATTATGCTTGGCATGGAGTTGTTATCGGCGCCTGTAGTATTGCTATCATCGCCTGCTTTTTTGGGTTCAGATCAAAAAAGTATTAAAAGTGTAAACACTCACTCACAATTGAGGCTCAATATCCAGGTGTAGACCATAGGTACATACTGGCCTGTTTATTTAATATAGATAGAGAATACACAGCATCACAAGCTCGCCCAGCAGCACCATAACAAACATGAAGGGGTAACAGATGTTCTTCTCTGGGGTGACAATAGCGTGCGTAAGGCGCTTCATCCCAGTGTTGCAAACGCGTCTTCCTATCTTGCTCGCTGATATTAGCACTTGAGCACGTCTCAACCAGCCAGTCTTCAAAAGACTGATTCATTTGTGCATGAGTCGGATCGTCTTTGCTAAAAAAAGCGCGCATATTATGAAATGAAAAACCCGAACCAATAATAAGCACATCTTCAGCCAGAGTGTCTGTCAGTACTTCTCCGATCTTTAGATGAAGCTCAGGATCCAACCCATTGACTAAAGAAAGCTGAATACAGGGAATATCTGCATCTGGATACATAATGGTTAGCGGCACAAACACCCCATGATCCAGCCCCCGCTCTTCCTCAAGCTCCGCAGCTATATTGGTGGCATTAAGTTTTTTCACTATCTGTTCAGCTAACTCAGGTGCGCCATCACAAGAGTATTTAAACGTATAAGAAGCCTCAGGAAAACCATAATAGTCATAGAGCAAACCAGGCTGTTTTTGATGTGTGATGCGGACATGATTTGCTTCCCAGTGCGCACTGATCACAATAATCGCTTTTGGTTTTTTTATCTTTGTTGAGAGGGTAGTCAGTGTCTCAACTAACTCTTGATGTGAAGGGTCACCTAATAGCGGTAAAGGCCCACCTCCATGCGAAATGAATACGATATCTGCCATCATTTCACCTCGATAAACCACTTTGGCTTCATTCGGCCAAAGTCTGTTCTGATAGGTGATTTCAATCGTCTGGCAGAATCAATGACCACAGCATTATCGTCATCACGCATAAACACCGCCCAATGCCAGAATGGCTTTCCTTGCTCCCTATGCCACTTTAGAGCGATAAGCGCTCTATCAGGCAATCTGTCCCATGACACAAAAGTCGTTTGCTTATCACTGACTGAGATATGCAATGCAGAGAGTAACTGCCTGACATGGCAAGTCTCGGACCAAAGCGTTTTATCCTCGGCAAAGATACCCAATGAATTGGCTAGCTGTTTGGCTTCGGCATAGCTTATCTGGGCTAAATTAGCACAGGCAGCGATACCACAGCCTGAAGGCTCTTCTTGAACTACTGCCCAACCGCTCACTTGTGTTTTCATTTGCTACTTCAAACTCACGATGCTGAACATATAAACGGTAAACATGACTTCCATCTCAACAGCAACACATCTGCTGACATAGCAATAATATGCCCTTAAATAAGAGCGAGCTAATGAGATCTATACATGGCAGGCTATGAAAAGTATCAGGCTTTTTTAACAAACTCAGATTTGAGTTTCATGGCGCCAATACCATCAATTTTACAATCGATATCGTGATCACCACCGACCAAACGGATATTTTTGACTTTGGTACCTACCTTCACCACAGCCGAAGATCCTTTTACTTTCAGATCTTTAATCACCGTAACCGTGTCACCATCCTCCAAGACATTACCGTTTGAATCACGAATAACATCTTCATCAGCCGCTGTACTATTCTCACCTTCCTGCCACTCATGCGCACACTCAGGACAGACAAAAATATCTTGATCCTGATAGGTATATTCAGAACCACAGGCAGGGCAATTCGGCAAATCACTCATAATATTTCCAGATAAACAAAAGGGTTATTCTAACCGATATAAGTGTTAAAACCTGTTTTATCTGCATAAAAAAGGCCCCTCTCGGAGCCTTTTTAATTCTAAGAAATACTGATTAGAAGTGGTAACGAACATTACCTGTAATATTACGACGCTGTGCATAACCACAATCTTGTCCAGCCCCTCGACACCATGCTGTATAGACTTCGTCAGTCACATTCTGGGCATTAACTGTAAAGTCCCAGTTTTGATATGTGTACCCCAGCATTGCGTCGACCAAAATCTCCGATGGAATATAGGGTGCGCCACCTGAGCCAGTTCTACTACCCAGATAGCGAACACCGGCACCTAAACGCCAATTAGTGCCAATGTAGAATTTATTCCACCACGAAGCATTCCGTTCTGCTACAGAGCCAAGACGTTTACCGTTCGCGTCATCAGCGTGGAGCTGCGTGTAGGCTAACTGCGTTTCGAAATTATCCCAGCGTTTATTGGCCTGAACTTCCCAACCATCAACTGTAGCACCCGTTTGCGAAACGCCCCCCGGTGTTGAACCCTGCTCTACACGATTTTGTTGGGTAATATCAAAGTAAGCTGCTGTGATAGCTAAACTACGATCATCAGATAAATATTTGACACCGTACTCACGTTGCACACCTGTCGTTGGCTCTAGTGTGCCACCAGCCCCATCTGTGCCCAAGTTCATGACAAAGGCTTCGGTGTAACTGGCATATGGTGAAATACCATTATCAAAACGGTACATTAATCCAATCCGCCCAGTATTCACTTTCTCATTACTTTCTGTATCTGGACCAGTTTCGGCGAGAGAGATATTTTTTGCCCAATCATGACGTAATGCAGCAGAGATAACTACGGGACCAATTTCCATTGAGTCGGCGACATAAACCCCTGTTTGTTCAATACGATTATCATCGGGGTTTGAGTATGAAATAACACCACTTTGTAAGTTACCGTATTGAGGATTATAGACATTAATGGTGCCGCCTAAGCCAGTACCGTAAAAGTAGTTATCTTCTTCGTAGGTAGCCTCTTGACGATCAACACCAACTACGAAGGTATGATTAGTCATACCTACATCAAACATACCTTCCAATCTGGCATCAAAATTAAGTGCTCGTACTTCTTTATCGACGGTGTAAATAGTACGATTTACCGTGCCATCAGCGGCTGGTATAGATGGAATATCAACCCAATGTTCGCGCGTCCAGCTTTGTGATTCTAAATAACGAGCAACCGCAGAAAATGTCCAGCTATCATTAAAGCGATGGTCAAACATCGTGGTGAATGATGTCATCTCGGTATCGTATCGGTCCCATCCCGGCTCACCAACAAAGGTATCAGTATCGATATGACCTAATGGGCCATCGTATAAAGTACCGACAGAAGGTAAAAACTGAGTAGACACCACACTATCTGTTTTCTGTCTGGTAAATAACACCGATAAATTTGTATCGTCACTGATCCGCCAGGTCAGAGAAGGCATAATCAAAAAGCTATCGTCATTCACGTGATCAACCTGTGTGTCACTATCGCGGGTAATCCCTACGAATCGATACAGAAGTTGACCATCCTCATCCACTGGGCCAGTGACATCAACACCCAATTGTTTACGATTATGCGAACCATATTGAGCCCAAACTTCGCCTTGCTGCTCAGCTTTAGGCATCTTTGAGTTCATATTCACAATACCGCCCAAGTCACCTTGACCATACAGTGTTGCTGATGGTCCTTTTAATACTTCTATATTTTCAAGAGCATAAGGGTGGATACGCACCGTATTGTAGTAACCATAGTTATACCGTAAGCCATCAACATAGGATGAAGGATCTAAGCCACGAACTTTTGCTGAATCAATACGCGTATCGAAACTCCCCCCCACATAAATACCAGAGGTATAGCCCAATGCATCTTGTATGGAATTTGCCCCAAGATCTTCCATAAAGTCATCTGAAATGGTGGCAATAGAAAAAGGCGTGTTTTCTGCTGAGACACTCATTTTCCCCACTTGTGGTTCCTTTTCCAGATCAATATAACCATTACTTTCTTTATATTGATTAGATGTCACTTCCACTCGCGGAAGATCCACGCTGTCATCTGCATGAACAGGCAAGCTTGCCAAAATCAGACTGCTTAACAATAGGAGAGATGAGCCTGGCCGAATAGCCTGACTATTTGCTTGATTCATTTTATGCCCCGTAAACTAAATAACAATGATTATTATTTGTAATAATTTACGGAAATTAGCGTTTTATGTCAAAACAAAACTCAGGAATGACGACGTTAAAAAAGGCGAGTAAACGCTGTTAAATCATCCAACCTTCATATTCCTAAGCCAACGCCTCAGTTAAGGTGTTATAAAAACTCATATTTTTCTGATACTGCTCAAAAGACATCATATTGTGGTTGTATTGATACTCCACACTTTCGATAATCTCTGAAACCGCCGCACCATAATCATAGTCGGGGCTGGCATAAGGGTTAACCCAATTAGGGTCACCTGGTTCACGCCCAATATTTGCTAACCCTACGGCAAAGATCATGTGAGTTGGAATGTCCATAGTTGATAGCCCATCAGAGGCTTCTTCCCAAGCTGCTTTAAATGAAGCGGGTGCATTGTCCGGAGGGAAAGTAAGCATATTACCCTCACCAATTGTGGTTAGGCCGTCATTATTTAAATCCTTGGTATGACCTGGAGCATTCAATAGATTAGCTGCGCCTTCGTCAGATAACACCGAAATATTAATGGACTCAGCCAAGCTATGAGCTTGTCTGACCACATCAAGCTCTTCAGCAGACAAGCTCCTCAATGCGGCTTTGGGATCATGAATTTCTTGTACTTTTTGTAAGATATTCTGAAAAGTTGTCACAGCTTCATCAGACATGCTGCGTTGGTGCATTAAAGCCACCGATTTGTCTGACAGGGCGGTAATATTTGCCGTTAGGTCACGTGCTGATTGGCTGGAAATCGTCATCTTATGTCCTCATCCTGAAGTGCAATGATAACGTAGCAATCTCAATGCCAGAACATTAGTGCTGAACAGGGCTCGACTCCACCTCGATAGCATCCAGATGGTGTAGTACAAGATTCGGATTGTAGCCACGCACCACGTGTTTATTGACGACTAAGAAAGGTACGCCACCACCGCCTAGAGCATCAAAATTACGTTTTGCCTGAGCTGACTTTTCAATATCCAGATCATCATAAGCGATATTTCTTCGCTCCATAAATGCCCGCATTTTTGCACAGTAACCACACCATTGCGTGGAATACATCGTGACGTAGGTGGCAGGTAAATAAGCATAATCTTTCGGCGGATAAAAGAAGTCTTTCACAGTATGCCACTGCTGCACCAGCACAAACACTGCTAAAAATAACAGAAACTTCTTCATTTTCCAGCCTGATTATTCATTGGATAACCGGAACTTTCGTTTGCCAGCCTGCAGGCAAACACCTCACGAGCTGAGCGCGTACCTTGTGCCAGAATCCTGATAGAAGCAGCAAAGAAAAGCCAATAAACACGCCGACATAGGCAAAGCTGTCGCCCGCCAGCCCATAGGTATCTAATAACTTGGTTAAGGCCACCAGCACATAGATCAACGCTGATACCATAAAAGCACGGCGATCAATCACTAACGACACTAAGGTCAGCAATACATATAAGCCCATAATCAAAGCCAATGTGGAGCTACTGTGTTGACCATCAAATATGCCAAGAGTGGAAAAGATGGGGTGCACTATTAAAGGTGCTGCAGTGAGATGTAACCAAAATGCCACATCAGACTTCCCCGTCACACGTTTTAGATCGGCTGCATCCCAACGCATGGCGACACTAAACACCACCAAGCCACCGCCAAACATTAACCAGCTTAAATAACTTTTTAGTGAAGGGAACAGTGAGACCAGCAGTGACACGATAAAAACCACGGCTGAAGCTGTGCCAGCAGCCACAGTGATCGGCACTTTAAAGCGCTTCCAATGACACCATGCTGCAACAGCTGCGACCGAGCCCGCCAGCATAAAGCCATTTTCAGATGGCAAACCCAGCGCTAAAACAACGGCAGCAAATATACCGCCTACAAAGCTGACTAGTAAGAAAATCCCGGGCAAGGCCATTTTTCGCTTCAATACGAAAAACTCAGCTAATCCCCACGACAACACAGCGACAACCAACGCAGCTAGAGGTGGACTTATCGCTTGCAACACCCAAGCCGTGGATAACAGCAACAAAGCGCAAGCCATCAACACAAAGATATCGTTAAAACTGGATACTAGCTTGAAGTCTTCTTCATCGGCGAAGTGAGTATTGCGTCTTTGCAACCTGTCTTGCCGAAATTGCTCTACAGCTGATGCGGTAAAAATGCCTTTTTCTATGGCCTGCTCTAAATCATTCTCGGTATACATTCGTACCTCAGATTGTTCATTGAGTAGCAAGTCTAACAATTAAGCTCTTCGCTTGTTACCCAAAAATCGCTATCGTATTCATTACCTTCCAGTTTTGTTGAATATGTTGAATATAAAGATGATATCTCTAAAACAATTACGCTATGCACTCACTGTAGAGGAAACCTTACATTTTAAAAAGGCAGCGGAGCAATGCAATATCAGTCCGTCAGCATTGAGTACAGCACTACATGAACTTGAACAACGACTGGGACTACAAATTTTTGAGCGTGACAATAAAAAGGTATTGATCACCCCTATCGGCAAAAGAGTGTTACTTCAAGCACGCTCGATCATGTTGCAAGCAGAAGATTTGCAGAACTTTGCCCAAACACAAAAAAGCCTGTTCAGCTACCCGCTGAATATTGGTGTGATACCTACTATTACACCTTATATTTTACCTAAGCTGCTATTGCTGATTAAGCAGCATTACCCACTGGCACAAATTAATATTCTTGAGAACCAATCACACATCCTGGTAGAAAAAGTAAAACAAGGCGAGCTCGATACCGCATTGTTAGCCTTACCGTTTCCCTGTGAAGGTCTGTTAGAGATGCCTTTTTGGGATGAAGACTTTTTCTTGGTTAACCGCAAAAATGAATCTAATGCCCAACTCACAGAAATCACTAGTGACAAGCTTAACCTCAATCAGCTCTTGCTATTAGAGGATGGCCACTGTCTGAAAGACCATATTCTCAATACCTGTCATGTTTCATCTAAATCGGTGAATCAAAGTTTCCGCACCAACAGCCTCAATACACTTTTACAACTGGTGTCCAATAATATGGGCACGACTTTGGTTCCAGAAATGGCGATTGACCAACTCAAATCACACTATCCGGATCTCGCCATTATGCACCTAGATGAACCCGGTCCACATCGTCAATTAGCCTTTGTCATGCGACCCAATTTTACTCGTCTAAGCAGCATCGAAAAATTGATAGACATGTCTAAATCCGTACTTGACAGACATCATTCAAAATAACTGAACATTATCTTTGAATTATTCAAATTTACTAATCATTATCAGCAATTGATACTCATTCTCACTCCACAAAAACAACAGGAGGGAGAATATTATGCTGAAAAAAACACTACCTTTAGCAACCGCCATCGCGATTGCTCTATCCAGCACCAGCGCATTTTCAGCTGGTGAACCTAAAACACCGTCATTCTGGTGGCCAGATCAACTGAATTTGATGCCACTCCGACAACATGCAGAAAAATCTAACCCTATGGGTGAAAATTTTAACTATGCAAAGGCCTTTAACTCTCTTGATCTAGAATCAGTTAAAACAGACATTAGAAAAGTGCTGACAACCTCACAGGATTGGTGGCCTGCTGATTATGGTAATTACGGTCCATTCTTCATTCGTATGGCTTGGCACAGTGCTGGTGTATACCGAATCTTTGATGGTCGAGGCGGTGCTTCTGGTGGTCAACAACGGTTTGAACCACTGAACAGCTGGCCAGACAACGTTAACCTTGATAAGGCACGCCGTCTGCTCTGGCCTATCAAACAGAAATACGGTAACAAGATTTCTTGGGCGGATCTGATGGTACTGACAGGCAACGTCGCGCTTGAATCTATGGGCTTCAAAACATTTGGTTTCGCTGGCGGTCGTGAAGACGACTGGGAGCCTGAAATGGTTAATTGGGGTGAGGAAAAAGAATGGCTATCCGATGCCAAACGTTATCATGGTGACAGACAACTAGAAAAACCTCTTGCAGCCGTACAGATGGGTCTGATTTACGTTAATCCAGAAGGTCCAGGAGGTAATCACGATCCCATTTCAGCGGCTGATGATATCCGCACCACTTTCGGTCGTATGGCGATGAATGATGAAGAAACCGTTGCCTTGATTGCTGGTGGTCATACTTTTGGTAAAGCCCACGGAGCACACAATCCGGAAGAATGTGTCGGTGCAGAACCCGCCACAGCAGAGGTTGAACAGCAAGGCATGGGTTGGATTAACAAATGTGGCACAGGTAAAGGCGCAGATACTGTCACTAGCGGCTTGGAGGGCGCATGGACGATTACTCCGACGGCCTGGAGCATTAACTATCTGCAGAACCTGTTAAATATGGATTGGGTGACAACAAAAAGCCCAGCCGGTGCCACTCAGTGGATTCCTAAAAACGCCGATGAAGTGAAATTCGTCCCTGATGCCCATATCTCTGGGAAACGTCATGCTCCTATTATGTTCACGACGGATATCGCGCTGAAGAAAGATCCCAAATATCGTGAAATTTCCGAACGCTTCTTGGCCAATCCCGAAGAGTTTGATTTGGCTTTTGCTAAAGCTTGGTTCAAGTTGACCCATAGAGACATGGGTCCTTATGCCCGTTATCTAGGTGCAGACGTCCCACATGAAAAACTGATTTGGCAAGACCCACTACCTGAACTTAATCATCCTTTGATTAACGATAAGGATATAGACCAAATCAAAGCACAAGTCCTCGACTCAGGTATCAGTGTTCCTAAGCTGATCAGAACCGCTTGGGCTTCCGCTGCCAGCTTCCGTGGTACGGACATGCGTGGTGGCGCTAACGGTGCTCGTGTTCGGCTAGCGCCACAAAAAGATTGGCCAGCCAACAGTCCGGAAGAGCTAGCGGAGGTACTGACTGTGCTGGAAGGCATTCAGCAGAATTTCAATACCAACTCAGCTGAAAGAAAAGTGTCACTTGCTGACGTTATTGTGCTCGCTGGAGCGGCAGGACTAGAAAAAGCCGCACAGAATGCAGGTTATAAAATCGATGTGCCGTTCAAACCAGGACGCGTGGATGCCCTTCAGGAACAAACTGATATCGCATCATTCAACGTACTTGAACCGACAGCGGATGGTTTCCGGAACTATTTCAGCTCTGATAATAGTCGTTCACCCACTGAAATGCTGGTTGAACGGGCTAACTATCTCAGTTTGTCTGTACCAGAAATGACCGTTTTAGTGGGAGGCATGCGTGCACTTGATGCCAACACCAACGGTATTTCACATGGTGTTTTTACTGACAAGGCCGGCACGCTAAGCAATGACTTTTTTGTGAATTTACTGGACATGTCGACTAAGTGGGTCAAAGCTGATGAAGCAGGTCTCTATAAAGGAGTCGATCGTGACTCTGGTCAGCAGAAATGGACTGCAACACCTGTTGACCTAGCATTCGGCTCAAACGCTGAGCTCAGAGCAATTGCCGAAGTCTATGCGGCGAATGGCAACGAACAAAAATTCGTGGATGACTTTGTTGCAGCCTGGGTCAAGGTAATGACACTAGATCGTTTCGACCTAGCACAACGTTAGAGAGCAATCTTTATGACCTGGCAGGTAGTGCTACCTGTCAGGTCTCTTTATTTAATACTCTACAAACTTAGAGTTAGGTCGAATGCTCGCCATACAAGTTCATTTAGCCTTATTCATAGTAACGTCAACTCCTATAACACGATTCCGGCCTTGCTCTTTCGCTTGATACAGCAAGTCATCTGCTTCACCGAATATCCACATTTCATCATTGGACTCAGGATAGACAGTCACCACACCAATACTGCAAGTTAATATGGGTTTTGTCGGTGCGTTTTTATTGGGGATAGCAAGCTTTTCCACTCGCTCAAGTAGCTCGTTCGCCATAGCTTCTGCTTCTAAAGCCACCAACCCACCCCAAATCAAAGCAAAGCAAACTCTTCACCACCATAACGAGCACACAAATCACTGGGTCTTTTTACAAAATTCTTCAATACGCGAGCGACTTGAACTAAGGCTTCATCCCCCACCTGATGTACATACGTATCATTTAAAAGTTTAAAGTGATCAATATCCAAAACAGCCATGGAAAAAGGCAATGTCAGACGATGACAGCGTCGCCACTCTCGTTTGAGAAAGACATCAAAATGGCGTCTATTGGCAATTTGCGTTAATCCATCAATACGGGACAGCTCTCGTACACGCTCCTCAGCCACCTTACGTTCAGTGATATTCTGGTGACTTACTATGAAGTGAGCCCCCACTTTCACATCAAGCGGCAAGACTCTCATCATAAACCAACGCTGTTCTTCAGGACTGTGACAGGGATATTCGTAATAAAAGGAGTGTTGTCTATCAGCGATAACGTCTTTAATACCGACTCCAACAGCCTCACCGATTTCATCCCCCATACTGGCAGCTTTTTCACACTCCTTGATGTAATTAATGCCACACCAGTCTTCTATCGTCGATTCATTATCGCTGGCGAAAGTACACCAACTTTGGTTGACAAAAACAATCTCGCCCTGGTTATTAATGACGACAATATGTTCGGTAAGTGAGTTAAGGATTTCCTTAAGAAAATCGTAAGAATCAATCAAGTCGCTGCCCTAGGATGTGGAACTGATAGACATCATCATTGTGGCAGTGAACGTCACAAGATAATGGTGAATGCGTTAAACAGCTAGACCATAACCTATTAACTGGGCTGAGTAATTAACCTAGATTATCTCAACCAACAACACGCTATAGAGATAGTCATAATTGGCTGCTCAGCTTGGATTCAATTACAACCAACCTTTGCGTTTAAAGTAGAAATAAGGCGCCATACCGGCAGCTACCATTAAACCGATTGCCATAGGGTAGCCGAATTCCCAATCCAGCTCTGGCATGACGTGGAAGTTCATACCGTAAATACTCGCCACCAATGTGGGTGGTAAAAACACGACGGCGGCAATCGAGAAGGTTTTAATGATCTGGGCTTGTTGAATATTGATAAAGCCCTGTGTCGAGTCCATCAGGAAGTTGATTTTATCGAACAGGAAGGTGGTGTGAGACATCAACGTTTCCAGATCTCGCAGGATCTCATATAAAGTTTCACGTGACTCAGTCGCCTCACGTAGATTTCTGAGCAGAAAGGAAATATCACGCTGCGTATCCATCAAACACAGACGAATCTTTCCGTTACTGTCTTCCAGCCTGGCCAACTGGCTGATGCAATCTTCCAAATCAGCCGCTTCATCTTCCAAAACTAAATGGCTGACTCGTTCCAGTTCACGATGGATATCTTCCAGATTATCCGCATGGTTTTCGACCTTTTGTTCCATCAAGGTGATGAGTAACTCACGTGGTGTTTTGCAGCTGATTTGCCCACGGCGGGCACGCATACGCAGCAAACGGAAGTCACTCAGCTCACCATCTCGAATCGCCACCAAGCGATCTTCTTGCAGGATGAAGGCAACAGAAACCGTGTGATGTCGCCCTTCTGAATACCCCAGAAATAATGAATGCACATGCAAACCGTCCTGATCCGTAAAACAGCGTGCTGACGCTTCGATTTCTTCGACATCATCCACATCAGGCACTTCATCACTAAACAAGGTACCCAGTAACGCCCGTTCGTCATCATCTGGTTCAAGCGCATCAATCCAATCAGCCTCTCGCAATTGCGCGGCAGAAATCTCTCCCTCAACCGGAATTTCTTTGATTAGACCTTTTGCGATTTTGTACAGACGAAGCATGCGAACTCCTCTTTGCTAGTGTAACTGGCGGGTGAGCTTGGCATTGTATCGTAACGAATGCTTCATGCCGATGACTAATCCATCTATCGCAGTTTAAATAACTCCTGATGAAACTGATCAGGGTGTAATCCATGCTGAATGAAGTCCTTGCGTAAGGCTTCACCAAAGGCTGATGGCCCACAAAACCAGATACTGGCCTCTTGCCAGTCTGGAACAGCTGCACGAATTCGTTCTGCATCGAGGTGGCCATCTTCATCATCCACCATTAAGTGTAGCGTGACGTTTGAGGCTTCTACATCAGCGGATAACTTTTGTCTGACGACATCATTAATCTGTGACGTGGGATGAAAAAAGTCGATGATTTTACCATCCCTCTCATCCGCTAAACGTTTCATGCGAGCAATAAATGGCGTGACGCCGATTCCCGCACCAATCCAGATCTGTCTTGGCTTATCATCCGTAAAGTTAAACTCACCATAGGGTCCTTCCATCATGACCGGCATACTCACTGACAAACGTTGCTTTAATCGTGCCGTATGATCACCCAGCTCTTTAATCACAAAACGAATCAAACGCGTGTCCGGATTCCAGGCTGAAGCGATAGTGTAGGGATGAGCACCTTCTTTTTTATCTGACATCGCAAAAGCAAACTGTCCGGCATTATGCCCAGGCCAGCCTTTATCCATTTTTACCGTTACTTCCATCACTCGCATATCCGAGTGATATTCCAGCTCAGTAATATGGCCCCTTATTTTACGCTTAGCACCAACTCGCCCCATCAACACCAAGACTGCAGAGATAGTCCCACCTAGGAGTAATACGGCCATCAACCAACCTATAGGCTGAGACCAATATTCGAATCGCAGTAATATCACTGCATGAAAAACAAATAGCAGATAAGTAATCGCTAATAAATTATGCGTCTTAGCAAATAAGCGATAAGGAAAACGTTTAATTAAAGCCAGCACAATCAACAAAGCAGCAACATAAAAAGCCCACTCACCAATAGTCTCAGCTAAGCCACGCTGTGAACGAAATAAGCCTTCCCAGAAACCTAACTCTGGCTGCGCGCCTCTGGGGCCACGCTCAGGTTTAACTAGCCAACCCCAGCCCACCATCCATTTCGTGCCTTTTGCAAACCACCAATGTGATACCGCAAATACCAGCGCACTGATACCCAGCCATTTATGCAAACGGTACATCTTGTCCAGACCATGAAAAAAAGGCTCAACAATCTTTGGTCTCAATGCCAACAACATCGCGATACTCATTACGGCTATGGCGATGACACCACTGTATTGAACAAATACAGCCCTAAACGAAAAGTAAGTAAACGGAGCTGGCCATAAATTATCGGCCATCAACCACAACGCAGTGGGCAATAACAGTGCTGTGAGAAAGGCATATTTAATCTTTTTCATGAGTCTCTGATGAAGTGATGGAATTCTTACGGCTAATTTAACCCAACAAAAGTTAAGGCAACGTTAACGTCATAATCAGATCTGCATGGTCTGACTAGTTTGATTACAATGACAACAAACGCACATCAAAAACAGCGTGTTTTTAGCACATACAAAACAGGATCAGCATATGAAAGGCAGCCCAAAAGTTATTGAACTTCTCAATACATTACTCGCAGGCGAACTGACCGCTATGGATCAATACTTCATTCACTCACGTATGTATGAAGACTGGGGACTGACTCGCCTCTATAATCGCATCGCTCACGAAATGCAGGACGAAACCGAACACGCCGACCAAATGATCAAACGCATTTTGTTTCTGGAAGGCATGCCCGACCTGACACACCGCGAACCACTTCATGTTGGTCACACCGTCAAAGAGATGCTACAAAATGACCTCGACTTGGAATACGCCGTCGTCAAAAACCTGCGTGATGGAATTGCTCTTTGCGAAGCCGAAAAAGACTATGAAACCCGTAAAATGCTCAAACAACAGCTGGAAGATACCGAGCTGGATCACACCCACTGGTTAGAACAACAGCTTGGCCTGATTGACAAAATGGGACTGGAAAATTATCTGCAAGCCATGACATTGGCCGAAGCGGAGTAGTTCTCGTTAGGCTGGATACGCTCTCCAAGCTCGTCAATTTCGCCTTGATGGTGAGTTAGGGAAATGTTTGCCCATTTCCCTAACAACCCTAGGGCACCCCACCGTGCTGGCCTGCGGCTCCACTGCGTTGCTCGCTTTATCTGGTGATTAGTCAAAACTCCCTTCGGTCAGACACTGACCAATCATGATCCAGATAAAACTCCGCTACTCGTCAGCACAAACGGGGGATTTGAAAATAACCTTTTGCAGAAAGAGTTTAACCGCCCTTTGCGCTGCCGAGCATCGCAAATTAATTTGCGATAAAACACAATGAGTGTCTGAGCGTAGCGAGTTTTCATTGTGTTCCAAATTGATTGAGAAGCACAGGGAACCCGCAGGGCAAGCTTGGGCTGGCCTTTTTTGGTTCGTTTTTTGGCCAAGCAAAAAATGAACGCCCCAGCGGCAGCGCCTGATGTGAAAAAGTAAATCATCTATAGGATTTCACCCCTAGCCCCAAGCAAATGCTTGAAAACGACACCTCCACCCCCATTTAATCCTAAACCGACTGCAACGAGCAGTTCCACTAACATCCGTAAATAGCAGCCACAAAGCGAAACAAAGACCCCATGAGCAAACAAGAACTCTTATACCGTGTTGAATTTATCCAAGCCGGCCAACGTTACGAACTTTACGCCCGCGAACTCAGCCAGGGTGGCTTGTTTGGTTTTATCGAAATTGGTGATTTTGTCTGGGACACCCACACCTCAGTGGTATTAGACCCCAGTCACGAAAAACTCAAAGACGAATTTGCTGATGTGACTCGTACCTACATTCCGATGCATGCGGTATTAAGAATTGATTCGGTGACCAAGAAAGGTTTAGCCAAGATCACCGAATTTGATGGCAAAATAGCGACTTTCCCCAGCCCAATTTATACACCTACTAAAGATAATTAAGTCCGGCTTCATTACATTTTAGCAACCGCATTTTTGTAAACGCTTAGCGGTATTCACCTATATGCTGAATAAATGACTGATAGGACGCATCAGCCACTGTTTCTTCTCTTTGGACAATAAGAAGCGTCTTATTAAGCGTGCCACCTGCTATTGGCACAGCAGCGAGTGTTCCCCTGCCTACTTCATCGATAATGGTGGAAGCAGACACCAACGACACACCGAGATTTTCTTTTACAGCTTGTTTAACCGCTTCCGTACTGCCCAGCTGCATAGAAACGCCTGGTACTTTTAGTTTACCGTTGAACTTTTCACTCAAGATCCTTCCCGTGCCGGTGCCTTTTTCTCCACCAATCAAGTCGATATATTGCAGTTGATCAAGGCTGATATCATCCAGTTCTGCCATAGGATGTTTGGGTGACGTAATCATTACCAGTGGTTCAACGCGCCATAATTTGGCGACAAAACCAGCTATAGGTTGCCACCACTCCACCACAGCAACATCCAACTCAAAATTTGCCATTTTATTAACGATCGTCGGGTTGTCATCAATCATTAGTTTAATTTGTGCCGAATCCGGCTTATCCAGATAACTTCGCACATAGGGCTGTAACATATATATGCCGATATTTGAACTTGACCCCACTCTGATAGAGTCCGTTTTGATAGCTTCCACCGCTTGTTGATTTAACTTTAAAATCGAATCAATAAAAGGTAAAAGGCGCTTTGCAGACTGTGTCGGATAGCAAGCACTTCTGTTCCTTTTAATAAGGGCCACACCCAGTTGTTGCTCCAGTTTTGAAACATGCAATGAAACTGTAGGTTGTGAAATTGACAGTCTTTCAGCAGCGGCCTGAAAACCTTGCTCAGAAATCACTACTTTCAGTGTTTTAAGCCATTGTGGGTTTAACATAGTTAAGGCTTTTTCTCGATAAGATTGATTGCATCCTGAGGTTGCTCCCCACTCAATACCTGAATAATATTTTCAGCTGCACGTAGCTCAATCTCTTGCCTTACTCTTTTCACGGCCGAACCGATATGGGCGGTGAATAATGTATTAGGCTGAGCCAGCAACTGCGGATCAATATGTTTGGGCCGCTCAGTAATAGCCCAGTCTTCCATTTCAAACACATCAGCTGCATAACCACCAAGGTGGCCCGATTTAAGCATTTCCAGCACAGCCTGTTCAGAAATAACTGAACCACGACAAGGGTTAATCACATAAGCCCCCTGCTTCATTACGCTCAACTGTTCATTACTTATTAGATGATATGTCTCGTCATTCAGGGCCAGTGCCAGAATGACGACATCAGAACGTTTCAACAAATCCTCAAGCTCAACGAAGGCAAGGCCCAAGGCTGTTTCATAATCTTCAGAGAGTCTGGATTGATCCGTGTAAAGAAGCTCAGCGCCCCAACCAGCCAGCCTTTCAGTAATCGCTTTACCAATAGCGCCCATACCAATAATACCCACCGTTGAACCTGCGATTCCCATCCCGTAAAACGTCGGACGCCATCCCGAAAACTGACCGCTGCGAACATAACTGTCAGCAGCTAGAACATTACGCATTAGCCCCGTCATTAATGCGATGGTCAGTTCAGCCGTCGGTACCGTTAATAAATCCGGCACCACCGTAAACCAAACCCCGGAGTCCTGGCAGGCCTTTACATCAAAGTTGTCATAGCCCTTTAGTGCGGCGCCTATTACTCTGAGATTTGGGCAAGCACGTAAAAATGACTCGTCTACCTTGTCTGGCATGAAAGCCATCATCCCGTCTGCTTGGGAGACTCGGTTCATTAACTCATCTTGGCTTAGAGAAGCCTCAGACTGATTACTAATAACATCACAATGCTCAGAAAGATAATTCAGTGTTTCTCGGTGCACTTTATGTGTGATCACAACGCGTGGTTTCATTATTTACTCTTACTTAAACGATTTACGAAGATAACTGCTGAGAGCATCAACCAGAGTGACCATGACAAGAATAACAATCATGATGGCCATCACTTCTTGATACTGCATAATTCTAAGCGAGCCCATTAATTCAAAGCCGATACCACCAGCCCCCACCATTCCCATCACCGTGGAGGCTCGGAAGTTGTATTCCCAACGATAGATAGAAATGTCTACCATCTGTGAGATAACCTGAGGTAAGACGGCGTGATAAAGCACTTGCATATGGCTAGCCCCACTGGCTTCTGCTGCCTCAATAGGTGCTTCATCGACATGTTCAATTGCTTCAGCAAAAAACTTACCGACCATCCCCACCGAGTGCAGACCCAGCGCTAGCACACCAGGTAAAGTACCAAAGCCCACTGCCGCCACAAAAATAATGCCCATAATCAATTCTGGAACCGAACGTAATGCATTCAGGATTATTCGGGCGAGTTGGTAAATGATTGGATGGGGCGTGGTATTTCTGGCAGCAAAAAACGCAATAAATACAGACAACATTACCGCTATCGCTGTACCAGCAATACTCATTGCTAAGGTATCCAGTAGAGGTTTTAACCAACTGGAAAAGTTACTGAAATCGGGGGGGAATGACTCCCCCGCCAATGTCATAATAGCTGGGATACCATTTGCAAGCGTATCCACATCAAGCAAGTTGACATACCAACAGGCGACTAATATCAACGCAAACAGGATGAGACCATTTTTAACTTTTCTCAACCAGGATTGCTGATATTGCACCAGCATGTCCGAATAAGTCGGCTGCTTACTTAGTGAAGTATTCGTATTATCGCTCATTGTTTATCACATTTTTGCCAAATCAATTTTCAGCAAGCTGCCCATGTCACGAATAACGTCATAATCGGAGTCTGTCACGGCTGCAAAACCTTCTGCTTTGAAGCTTTTCAATACTTCAGCATTATCGAGATTAATAAATGTCACTTTTATCTTCTGTTTGAGATCATTATTAAGATTAGATCGCATAGCCCATGGGTATTGTGGGTAATCTTTGCTGTAACCAATCACCTTAATATCCGCTTTATCAATCAGGCCTCTGCTCAGCAGTGAATTGAATATAACTTCTGAAAGGCCACCCGCATCAGCATTACCATTTGCCACATTCACGGCCACCGCATCGTGTGACCCCACAAAATGCTCCTCATAATTGGTTTTAGCCGTTAAACCATTTTCCTGCAGGATAGATTTTGGAATCAGATGACTTGATGTGGATGCCTGGTCACCATAAGCCATTTTTTTACCTTCAATATCTTCAAAGCTTTCAATACCAGCATTAGCGTTGGCAATAATGACAGAACGATAAGTCGGTTTACCGTTTTTTACCATGGCGGCAAAAGGCTCTATATCACTTTTAGATTTTGCTAACACATAAGACAGCGGGCCGAAGTAAGCCAAGTCAATGCGACCAAAGCGCATCGCTTCAATCATAGAAGAATAATCGGTCGTAACAATCAGCTTGATCTTTTTACCTAGTTTTTCTTCTAGATAATCTTTTAGTGGTTGATTCCGTTTAATAATTTGTGACGCATTCTCATCTGGCAACAAAGCCACTTTGAGCATGTCAGGATCGGCATCTGCAGCGAAAGTCGTGGTGGTTGCCGTCAGCAACATACTTGCCGCCAGGGCGAGTTTTTTGATCAGTTTCATGAGTTATTCTCCATCAGGTTGAAGTGAGGTTAACAAACGGACGCGACTCCAACGCATCCTCTTTTTCTATAAGAGATTCAGACTTTTTACTGGAGTAAATTCGGGATAATTGCGCCTCATCAAGTTGATCAGGATGAGCATCAAATACAACGTGTGCATTTGCCAGTCCGACAATCCTGTCAGCAAACTGTCGGGCAAATTCCAGCTGGTGCAAGGACACAACAGCGGCAATACTGTCTTCTTGGCATACACGTTTTAGTAATTCGAGGATTTTTTGTGCTGTTGAGGGATCTAAGCTCGCGATGGGCTCATCGGCGATAATCATATCCGGTTGCTGGGCTAAAGCTCTGGCAATACCTACTCTTTGCTGTTGACCACCCGATAATTGATCTACTCGCGTCATGGCTTTATCTGCCAAGCCGACCCTTTCCAGACATTGGAGAGCAATATCTAAATCTGATTTTGGTAATGGCAGCAAACTACGAAGAAAATGATGATTAGCCAGTCTACCCGTCAGTACATTTTGCAGTACGGTTTGTCTGAGGATGAGCTGATGCTGTTGGAAGATCATCGCTGTTTTCTGGCGATGCTTGCGTAAGCGCTTTTCAGAGCTTAAATCCCCCAAACTGGCTGAGATAACCCTACCGGAAGAGGGTTTCACAAGATGATTAAGTGAGCGTAATAATGATGACTTTCCGGCACCAGAAAGTCCCAATAAAACCACAAACTCACCATTGAAAAACGACAATGACGTGTCTTCCAGTGCCACCACATTATTTTTGTAGCGAATACCTAAATGTTCAATCTTGAGGATGGGATCTTTATTTTGTGTCGCCTGCATCAACATTACCTTTCCCTATATATAAGGGCCATACATTACAAATGTTGATTGAATGCTAAGCAGAATATGTGACAACAGAGTGACAGGCAGATGACATTTTTAAGTCAGCCTGACAAAGCCGCTTATGTCTGACTCTAAGGTGGTTTGAACTCTCACGGAGTCACATTAAATGATGGAAAACAGAACTTTGCTTAAGATTATGCGCTTGATAAAACCAGCTATGAGTGGCATGGATGCCACGAATCAAACACTGACCAATCATGATCCAGATAAACTTCCGCTACTCGTCAGCACAGACGGGGAAAGTTGGATCGCTTTTCTCCCCCGCCTCTGACCACTAAAAACGCCTTTATTTCAAAGGCAAATAAATATCCGTAATTAACTCATGCTCATCCACTTCTGGGAACATATTGATATAGTGAAAAAACACTGGGAAATCACGTAGCTCTTCATCTGTTTTCGGTAACCACTGACCATAAAGATAATAAATCGGCGTATCAATATCATCCCGTGATCCAAAATGTCTTACTCTGGCACATCGCCCAGCCGGAATCGTTTTTGTTATTAGACCTTGTTCATTTTCTGGAATATCAGCCAGGACTGAACCACATAGGTCAAACTCAAACTCATCAGCACTGACAACATTGGGATCGTTATATGGCACACCATAGATATCACTGGTTTTGACTGGTGATAAACCACTTTGCTTACGCCAATCAATAAATTTACTAATGGAATCATTCAGCACATTCGGTGAACCACGGTGTTCTAATACTGCTACTTTTGTTTCCTCAAACTCTACAATTTCTACATTCATTATCATTGACCTCTCAACTCTTGTTAACTTATTAAGTTCATTCCAAATATCCCACTTGGGCATTTGTTTGAATTGAGAAGGACTCTGCTGACAGTAGTTTTTGAATGCACGTGAAAATGACTCTGGACTCTCAAAACCGGCTTGTAAGGCGATATCAATCACACGTAACCTGGGTTCAAACACTAACTGATAAGCCGCACGCTTTAATCGTGAAATCTGAATGTATCTAGCGACATTAATGCCGACAAAGTCAGCAAACTGACGATGAAAGTGATATCTCGAAAAATGTGCAATCTGGCTCAGCGAATCGACGGATAAATCATCATCAAGGTGTGACTGAATATACTCACACACCTTCATCATTCTATTTTCATACTTGCTCATGATTTACCCATCCCCTCAATTCGAGAGACAGTATCGTTGTATTTAAGAAGTGAAGCCTGACAGAAATTGCTCTTTTAATATTGCCATTATTTGGTCTTGATGACGAATCAGAGAAATGTGTGCCAATTTTAAATGTAGGTTGGGTTGAACCTGTGAAACCCAACAAATCCTGAGTCTTGATATATGTTGGGTTTCGTTCCTCTACCCAACCTACCAGAGTTTATGCTGTCATTATTTCGCCGTGATGGCGAGTCAGGGAAATATTCGCCACATCCATATGGCTCACCTGCAAGCAGGTTGCTTCGCAATTCAAAATCGTTCCAGACGATTTTGTGCATGCCCATTTCCCTAACAACCCTAGGGCACCCCACCGTGCTGGTCTACAGCTCCACTGCGTTGCTCACTTTGTCTGGCGTCTGGTTAAAACTCGCTGCGCTCACAAATTTGTCTGGAACAGATTTGGACGCCGGAGGCGCCCGAAGGGTGAGTGGCATGGATGCCACGAATCAAACACTAGCCTCCTCAGACCTGAATAAATGTCATTCCTCGTCAGCACAAACGGGGAATTAGGGATCACTTTTCGTCCCGTCTATTGCCGCCAAAAATTAGGCTTGGTTGATGGATTAAGTGGTCGAGTGTTTGAGCGCAGCGAGTTTTCGACCACGCCATCAAGCAAGGTTAATTTTTGGATCAAAGGCAATATCGGGTGCCCTTTTGTTTGGTTCGTTTATTTTGGGCAGGCAAAATAAATGAATGCCCCGCGGCAGCGTGTGAAGTTAGAGAGGTAACTTACCATTAGGTTTCAGAGCTTTTCCCAACCAACCTCCCTAGAATCTTTGACTACTATCCTGTTTCTTTAAGTAAGTTGCAGTATTCTCTATAGCCTCGATGGCTTCGTCGAGTGAAACTTGAAAAAACTCTCGAGCATTATTCACTCGCTTATCAAACAAAAGCTCATGAACTTCACTCTCTACTTTTTCAGGCTTTCTAACTCTGGCTAAATATCTAACTCTGAATGCGAAGGGGACGGAAGTTGATGAGAGTTGTTTTGCTCGATCAAAAGCAGAGTTACACGTGTATCCAATCTTAACTAAGCCTGGCATTCCAGGGTTGTCTAGAACATACATGTATCCATACTTGCCACCACTTGAAATATCGATACTGAGGTCTAGGTGTTGGTAATGAGTATAGATTTTTGCTAAGTGGGATATGTTCGTTTCTATATTTTGATCTAGTTTTTCTTTATTAATAGAAAAAACATCCTTGCTTTTTATGTACTTAGATACTCCAAAGTCATTATTCGTTAGCAAAGAAAAAATATATTTCTGTTCATACGAGTCTTTGGCCTGTCTGAATAAATCTCTTATTTTTGTACACTTTCCCGTCTTATGGAGATTTATGTATTCTCGATGAACTAAGTCATAAAACTCTTCTTTGTCATCTCGCTTCTTAGCCATCTTACTTCGATGTGTCTATCCGTATAAAATATCTCATTTTTTTACCGGCCTCTGCCACCCACTAACCGTCTTCTGCTTAGACACCGTCAAAGTTAACGCCTCCGAAGGTGCATCCTTCCGAATAGTAGACCCAGCGCCAATAGTCGCCCCATCCTCAACAGTAACAGGCGCCACTAGCTGGGTATCCGACCCCACAAACACCCGATCCCCAATCACTGTACGATGTTTATTCGCACCATCATAGTTACAAGTAATAGTACCGGCACCAATATTCACATCGGCCCCCATATCGGTATCTCCAATATAGCTTAAATGATTGATTTTAGAACCTAATCCGATATTCGCATTTTTCACTTCTACAAAGTTACCCACTTTGGCTTTGGCAGCTAAATTGGTACCCGGACGTAAACGGGCATAAGGACCTACCGAACAGTTAGCACCTACTTCGGCATTTTCAATGATGCTATTTGGCAGGATTTCAGCACCTTCATGAATAATGCTATTGATGATGATGCAGTTGGCACCGATGGTGACATCATTTGCCAGCGTATTATTACCCTCAAAAATCACATTCACATCAACGGTAATATCTTGTCCAACTGTTAGCTCACCACGAATATCTACACGAGCCGGATCACGCATAGTGACGCCAGCCATCATTAATTCAGTCGCTTCTTTCTGCTGGTAGTAGCTTTCCAACTCGGCCAATTGCACGCGGTTATTAACCCCAGCGACTTCCTGATCATCTTCACAGGTGATCGAGTCTATCTCCATGCCTTCTTCAACGGCTTTAGCAATCAGATCAGTTAGGTAGTATTCGCCTTGAGCATTATTATTATCGAGCTGTGATAAGGCTGTGTTTAACCATTTAGCTGGAATACACATGATGCCGGTGTTCACTTCGTTGATTTCACGCGTTTCTTCGTTAGCATCTTTTTCTTCGGTGATCATCAGCATACGGCCAGTGACATCACGTACGATACGGCCATAACCTGTTGGGTCATCTAATACCGTGGTTAGCACTTTGAGTGTATTGGCATCACCTTCATTTATTAAAGCTTCCAGCGTTCCCTGCTCTATTAGTGGTACATCGCCGTATAAGACTAAAACCTGATCACTCTCCTGATAAAAAGCCTTGGCCTGTTCAACAGCATGGCCTGTCCCTTTTTGCTCTAACTGCATGGCCGTATCGATACCTTGCTGTTCAAGATAAGGCATGACCTCATCTGCACCACTGCCACACACAACGGCTAGTTGACTGGGATTGAGTTGTTTAGCGGTATCAATCACGTGTTGCAGTAAAGGTTTGTTGGCCAATGTGTGCATGACTTTGGGTTTTGCTGATTTCATGCGTGTGCCTTTACCGGCAGCGAGGATGATAATGCTCAGGCTCATAGGGTATTCCGTATTGGTAATAATGGGTTAAGTTTAGCAGACAATAGATAAAAAAAAGGCCGTCACGAGGACAGCCTTTTTTATTTTTTTGCAGTGAAAGACTAGCGTCCTTTACTGTTCGATCTTAGTCGCTCGATTGCACGCAGTTGCGCCATTGCTTCAGCCAGTTCTTTCTGAGCTTCTGCAAAGTCACGTTTCGCTGAGCCATCATTGATCGCTTTTTCTGCATCCGCTTTCGCTTGTAATGCAGCCGCTTCATCAACGTCAGCCGCACGTAATGCGGAGTCAGCCAACACAGTAACAACGTGTGGTTGGACTTCCAGCATGCCGCCAGAAACGTAGTACTGCTCTTCTTCGCCGTTCTCTTTCAAGACACGAACTTCACCTGGTTTAAGGCGAGTCAGCATAGGTGTGTGACGTGGGTAAATACCCACTTCACCCAACACAGCTGATGCAAAGACAGCTTGTGCCAGACCTGAAAAGATCTGATTCTCTGCGCTTACGATATCAACATGGATAGTCATAGCCATGTTTACCTCCCAGGGGATTAGTACTTCTTAGCTTTCTCGACAGCTTCTTCGATGCTACCTACCATGTAGAACGCTTGTTCTGGTAGTGAATCGTAGTCGCCATTCAGAATGCCTTGGAAGCCAGCAATCGTGTCTTTCAGAGAGACGTATTTACCAGGTGCACCAGTAAAGACTTCTGCTACGAAGAACGGTTGTGACAAGAAACGCTGAATCTTACGAGCACGAGATACAGTCAGTTTGTCTTCTTCTGACAGTTCGTCCATACCCAAGATCGCGATGATGTCTTTCAGTTCTTTATAACGTTGCAATGTACCTTGAACGCCACGTGCTACTTCATAGTGCTCGTTACCAACCACTAATGGATCAAGCTGACGTGAAGTTGAATCTAACGGGTCAATCGCTGGGTAGATACCTAATTCAGCAATTGAACGTGATAATACAACTGTCGCGTCTAAGTGAGCGAAGGTAGTAGCAGGTGATGGGTCAGTCAAGTCATCCGCAGGTACGTATACCGCTTGGATAGATGTGATAGAACCTGTCTTAGTTGACGTGATACGTTCTTGCAGAACACCCATTTCTTCAGCCAGTGTCGGTTGGTAACCTACTGCAGAAGGCATACGACCTAACAGCGCTGATACCTCAGTACCGGCCAATGTGTAACGGTAGATGTTATCAACGAAGAACAGTACGTCACGACCTTCATCACGGAAGTATTCGGCCATGGTCAGACCAGTCAACGCAACACGTAGACGGTTACCAGGTGGCTCATTCATCTGACCATATACCAGTGATACTTTGTCGATAACGTTTGAATCTGTCATTTCATGATAGAAGTCGTTACCTTCACGAGTACGTTCACCAACACCTGCGAATACTGAGTAACCGCTATGCTCGATAGCGATGTTACGAATCAGTTCCATCATGTTAACGGTTTTACCTACACCGGCACCACCGAACAGACCGACTTTACCACCTTTAGCGAATGGGCAAACCAGGTCGATAACTTTGATACCTGTTTCAAGTAATTCATTACTTGCTGCTAATTCGTCAAAAGTAGGTGCAGAACGATGGATACCCCAACGTGCTTCTTCACCGATGTCGCCTTTTTCGTCAATAGGGTTACCTAAGACGTCCATGATACGACCTAGTGTTTGTTTACCAACCGGTACGCTAATCGCTTTACCTGTGTTAGAAACTGCTAAGTCACGCTTCAGACCATCAGTTGTACCCATGGCAATCGCGCGAACAACACCGTCACCTAATTGTTGTTGAACTTCCAGCGTTAAGCCAGCTTCATCAACCATGAGGGCGTCATATACTTTAGGCAGGCTGTCACGTGGGAATTCCACGTCGACGACCGCGCCGATAATTTGAACAATCTTTCCAGAGCTCATCTCGCTTCCTCTTAATATCTTCTATATCAGTTATACCGCAGCGGCACCTGCAACAATCTCGGAGATCTCTTGCGTAATCGCAGCTTGTCGAGCTTTGTTGTAAACCAATTGCAAGTCATCAATAAGATCACCTGCATTGTCGCTCGCATTTTTCATTGCGATCATTCGAGATGCTTGCTCGCAGGCAATATTCTCGACAACACCTTGGTAAACTAATGATTCGATGTAACGAACGAGCAGGTCGTCAAGTACATCTTTTGCATCAGGTTCGTAAATGTAATCCCAGTGATGGGAAAGCTCTTCGCTCGGCTTCTCAGGCTTGGCCGGTAACAACCGTACAATTTTGTTGTCTTGAGTCATGGTGTTCACGAACTCGTTATAAACAAAATATAGGCTGTCAATCTGACCTTCGTTGTAAGCATCCAGCATAACCTTAACAGTACCAATCAGTTCATGCGCTTGTGGCGCATCACCTAATTGCACTTTCTGACTGACAAGGTTGACGGGCAGTCGTTTAAAGAAAGTAGACGCTTTCTGGCCGATAGCACAGACATCTACTTCCAAACCTGCATCCAATTTTGTTTTGATATCTTTCAAAACGGATTTAAACAGGTTGTTATTCAGACCGCCACAAAGTCCGCGATCAGACGAGACCACAATGTAGCCAACACGCTTGCTTTCTTCACGATCTTGTAAGTACGGATGTTTGTACTCTGGATGTGCAAAAGCTAAATGCTGAATAACGTTGTAAATCTTGTCTGAATAAGGACGTGTCGCTGCCATGCGATCTTGAGCCTTACGCATTTTACTCGCTGCAACCATCTCCATAGCAGAAGTAATTTTCTGCGTATTTTTGATGCTGCCAATTTGAGTCCGTATCTCTTTACCGCTAGCCATGACTTATGCTCCGATTACCAGCTACCAGTTTTTTTAAAGCTCTCAATTGCAGTTTTCATTTGCGCTGCAATGTCGTCATTAAAGTTACCGGTTTCGTTAATAGTTGCCATCAAGTCAGCTTGGTTTGAATGCATATTCGCTAATAAAGCGGCTTCAAAGTCGCCCACTTTATTGACTTCAACATCATCCAGGAAACCTTCGTTAGCTGCGAACAGCGATACCGCCATTTCAGCCACTGACAGAGGTTGATATTGTTTCTGTTTCATCAGTTCAGTAACACGTTGACCACGGTTAATCTGTGCACGTGTCGCTTCATCAAGGTCAGAAGCAAACTGAGCGAACGCTGCCAATTCACGATACTGAGCTAAGTCTAGACGAATACCACCGCCCAGTTTCTTGATGATTTTAGTCTGAGCCGCACCACCAACACGAGATACCGATAGACCCGCGTTAATCGCAGGACGGATACCTGAGTTGAATAAGTCAGTTTCTAGGAAGATCTGACCGTCAGTGATCGAAATTACGTTAGTCGGAACGAATGCAGAAACGTCACCAGCTTGTGTTTCGATGATTGGTAATGCGGTTAATGAACCTGTTTTACCAGTTACAGCACCGTTAGTTTCTTTTTCAACGTAGTCTGCGTTAACACGTGCAGCACGTTCTAACAGACGTGAGTGAAGGTAGAAAACGTCACCAGGGTATGCTTCACGACCAGGTGGACGACGTAACAACAGAGATACCTGACGGTAGGCCCATGCTTGTTTAGTTAAGTCATCATAGATGATCAGTGCATCTTCACCCTTATCACGGAAGTACTCACCCATCGAGCAACCTGCATAAGGAGCAATAAATTGCAGTGCAGCAGAATCTGATGCAGAAGCCGCAACGATGATGGTGTGATCTAATGCACCATGCTCTTCTAATTTACGAACAACGTTAGCAATAGAAGACGCTTTTTGACCAACAGCCACATAGATACATTTAACGCCTGTACCTTTTTGGTTGATGATGGTGTCTATAGCAATCGCTGTTTTACCCGTTTGACGGTCACCGATGATCAGCTCACGCTGGCCACGACCGACTGGGATCATAGAGTCAACTGATTTCAAACCAGTTTGGATAGGTTGATCAACCGATTGACGAGCGATAACACCAGGCGCTACTTTCTCAATTGGAGAAGAGCTTTCTGCGTTGATGTCGCCTTTACCATCAATTGGTTTACCGAGTGAATCAACAACACGACCTAATAGGGCTTCGCCTGTTGGGACTTCAAGAATACGACCAGTACATTTAACTTTGTCGCCTTCTGAAATGTGTTGGTAAGCACCCAAAATAACGGCACCTACTGAGTCACGCTCAAGGTTAAGGGCCATACCAAACGTGTTTCCTGGGAATTCAAGCATTTCCCCTGACATCACATCTGCTAAGCCATGAATACGAACGATACCGTCGGTAACACCGACTACGGTACCTTCTGTACGCGCTTCAGTGGCCCCTTCAAAGCTTTCGATACGCTTTTTGATCAGGTCACTGATTTCTGCTGAATTCAGTTGCATCTCTGTTTCCTCTATAAACGGGCCGCTTATGTAATAGCGTTGGCCAGTCTGTTCAGTTTACCCACGGCAGAACCGTCAATTACCATATCGCCTGCTCGAATAATTGCACCGCCAAGTAAGCTCTCATCAATGGTCGTGTTTAATGTAATGTCACGGCCTAAACGGGCTTTCAGAGCAGCAGAAATTTTAGCTGATTGCTCTTCCGTTAGTGGACGTGCTGAGATTACATCAGCGGTCATTAATTTTTCAGCTTCTTCGCGTAATGCTTCAAAGAGAACGGTAATGTCTGTCAAAAGTAACAGACGGTTATTTTCTGCCAACAACAACAGAAAGTTGCGTGCATCAGCTGTCATTGCATCGCCAGCAATCTCTGCCAACAAATCAACAGCCTGCTCGTCACTTACTGCAGGGCTAGTGATAATGGATTGCATTTCTGGTTCTAAAACACACTGTGCTAAAACCGCAAGCAGGTCAGACCACGCCTTCAACTCGCCTTTTTCCTGCGCGATAGAAAATACCGCGTTGGCATAAGGACGAGCGATGGTTATTGCTTCTGCCATCCTAACATTCCTCTAGATTTGGCTAACCAATTCGTCAAGCAAATCGGTGTGTGCCTTTTCATCAATTTCACGGCCGACAATTTTACCGGCACCAGCCAGCGCAATACTGCCAACTTGTGACTTCAACTCGTCACGAGCACGGTTTGCTTCCTGCTCAATTTCTGCTTTCGCAGCTGACAGGATTCGCTCACCTTCAACACGGGCATTGTCTTTTGATTCGTCCACAATTTGATTACCACGTTTTGTTGCTTGAGCAACGATTTCATTCGCTTGCTCTTTTGCTTCGTGGATCACTTGTTGTGCACGTTTCTCAGCCAATTCCTGCTCATGTCTACCACGCTCTGCAGCTGCCAGACCGTCAGCAATTTTCTTTTTACGCTCTTCAAGCGCTTGCATGATAGGTGGCCATACATACTTCATGCAGAAGGCGATGAAGATCGCAAAGGCGATCATCTGGCCTATGATGGTTGCATTGATATTCATGCCTGTACCTCTAATTAATCGCTAATGGGGATTTATAAATCTTAACCAGCCACTGCGAACAGAACGTACATAGCCAAACCAACTGCAATCATTGGTACCGCGTCAACCAGACCAGCAACCAAGAAGAACTGTGTACGTAACATAGGAACTAATTCAGGTTGACGAGCAGCAGCTTCTAAGAAACGACCACCTAATAAACCAACACCAATCGCCGCACCCAGTGCGCCCAAGCCGATCATCAAAGCACCAGCAATATAAACTAAACCCATATCCATTTTTTTCTCCTACAAAAAAGTAAAGACTAAAAACAAAAAGTTAAAAACCCAATAAACATCAATGATGTTCTTGATGTGCCATATCCAGATATACCGTTGTCAGCACCATAAAGATAAATGCCTGTAACGTGATAATCAGAATATGGAAAATCGCCCAGCCAATCTGTAACAGACCAGCAAAAGATCCCATCACAAGACCAGCGCTATACATAGTCGCGATCAGGATGAATACCATCTCACCGGCGTACATATTGCCGAAGAGTCGTAAGCCCAATGAGAATGGTTTCGACAGTAATGTGACAGTTTCCAGAATCAAGTTAATTGGCAATGCCCATTTACCGAAAGGTTGGAATGCTAATTCACCGAGGAAACCACCTGTACCCTTAATCTTAAAGCTATAGAAAAGCATTAAGGCAAAGACTAATAACGCCATACCAAGTGTGGCATTTGGATCAGTTGAAGGTACGATTTTGAAGAACACATGATGCGGATCTGCACCAAACATTGCTGCTGCGCTTTGCGCTACCGCCATTGGAATGATATCAACCGGTATCAAGTCCATTAAGTTCATCAGGAAAATCCAGACAAAGATGGTCAGAGCAAGAGGTGCAACAAGATTATTTTTACCACCGGAGAAAGAACCTCTCACAGTGTCATCGATGAAGTCGATGATCATTTCAGCAAAGTTTTGCATGCCGGTAGGAATACCAGCTGACGCTTTTTTAGCTGCGCTGCGGAAAAACCACATCATTAGAGCGCCAAGTAGGAGAGACATAAACATCGTATCGACGTTGATAGCCCAAAATCCCATTTTGGCGGCTTCTTCAGCTGAGGTTGCAAAGCCCCAGTCGCCGCTTGGAGCCCAAACCCCAGGCTCAGTTTGTATTTGTTTCTGACCAAAAGTCAGATTCTGAAGGTGATGCTTGATATATTCTGATGTAGTAATTGTTTCACTAGCCATGTCGGTTTCAAGCCCGGTTAGTCTGTCCCATAAACAACATCATCTGTGTGGCTGTAAAACCAAGCATCAACGCGACAATATTCATCTCCAGCAAAACGATGCCAGTGGCAAACATTACAATCGTATTCAGCCAGCGTTCAGCTACACATCTGTATGCTCTACTTAAATTTCTATTGGCATCTGCTTTTGCAGTCTCCACTGCTCGCAGAATATGCCATATCATCAAGAGAGTATTGATGATTGCAATGACGCTGCCAAAACCGGCCGCAATTGCGCTCTCAAAACCACTTGACCAAGAGGTGAAAATTACAATCAACCCCCACATTGCAACTTGCCACCACACAACGCGTTTGAGTGGCTGCAATCTAGTTAATTGCTCCATTTTTTCCACTTGGATTTGGTCTTTGCGTTAAGCAAATCAGGGCATTATATAGACGTATACTTAGTTGGGTCAACGACAAATATCCACTTAATCGTTCTCCTAGTATCACGCAAATAATCGACGCAATCCCCTTTAACTTACTTGCTCATACTCTCACATCTGACTGTAAACGCGCTATAGCTAAGCTTATATTTGTTCTGGTGCTATCGCATCAGGCAACTTCTTGCCGCGTATTGGCCTGCAAGTTCAAACTTTTTGGGGTTAATTTAAATTTCTCACAATGTGCCATGTAGAGCTGTTTCAACTCAGGTTCCCCCATCAGCTCACCCGGTTCGTCACGATAACTGACTTGTCCCTGTACGGGCTCACCCTGCCACTTTTTTTCAATCGTCATACGTTCATTTTGTTGTTTGAACCAGCTAATGAACTCATTCGCTTTAGCAAGTAAACGATAACTTGATGCCCATGCATTCACTGCCATCGTGTAGTAGTAAGGTTGCTTCGCGATATTGCCAGGAAGAATCTCGATCTTGTTATACCATGGGCTTGATGGATTTTTGCTAGCCCAATGATAAATTGGCAAATCAACACCAAAAGCGTCTACCACACCATCAGCCAGACAGTGATGAATACGAGATTGATCTGAATAGGCAATCAAATTCTCAAGAACACAACTCCCTCCAGGCTTGTTTTCATTACTGCTCCATCGTACGCCGTTCTCTTCCAGTAACTCTACTGCTGCGGGGTCATTTATAATCCCCATGACCTTTCCATCAAGGTCACTGAGACTATTGATACGTTTATCGTCTTTACGTCTCGCTAAGACCCAGTGTAAGTAGGTATAGGCTTCCGAATAAGCGACATTGTCATATTCTGCAGAGGGCGGCAACGCACTGATAACAATATCAGCAGGTGGTTCACCGAAGTTCCTGCCTGAGGTCAGTAGCTCCGTACACATATCCCAAGGTGCTTCAATAAACTCACACTCCACTCCCAGAAATTTGGCGAATGCGTGTGCATAATCCACATCCAGACCTTTAAGTGGTTCACCTAACCTTTCACGGAAAGAAAGACCTACGAAATTTGGCTCAACGGCAACTCGTAACTTACCTCGACGCAATATATCATCTAACTGATCATGAGCTGGGTCAGGCACCATATATAGTTTTTTTAGCGTGTTATCAAAAGCCGTCACCGCTTTATCAATCGTTGCATGCTGAATATCTATATGATCCAGCCCCGTTGTCATTTCTTCGGCAACGTCATTGATAATACGATTTTTACTCTGGATACGCTTCATTGAACCGGAGCTTAAGTCCAAGGTTTCGAATATCACTGCCGTGTTATTCATTACCAACGTCAGTTGTTCACTAATGGATTGAAATAGTTGTGTAAGCTGGCCTGTTGCCGCCTGAATAACATCCACAAAATTATCTAAACGTTGTTTATTCGTTTGATTGATGTTTTGAAGTTCATTATTGACCTGGCTGAAATCAAGTTGTTCAGCCGCCTGCTGGGCTTGCTCCATCGTCACAGAGGCTAGTCGCCTGACTTCATCAGCGACAACAGCAAATCCTCTTCCATGTTCACCAGCTCGTGCAGCTTCGATGGCTGCATTCAGAGCGAGTAAATTCACGCCCTTTCCTATTTCCAATATGCCATCCAATACTTCCGTCACGCTCATCGATTTTTCTGACAGCGTTTGAGTGATTTGCTCCATAGCTTCACTAACGGAAGTATTCACTTGGTCAACTTCTATATTGATTTGAGATTGCAAGGCTCCGACTGTTGAGTTTGAACTGTTCAAATAGTCATTGGCCATATTCAACTCAGCATCCAGCTTAGTTGTGCGTTGGTTGATCTCAGAGAGAAAATTCTCCTGCACTTCAAGTGCACGGAAAATTTGGCGTGATAACTGAGAAGTTTGAGAGCTGACTAATTGAAGAGCACGATAAAAGCGTTTTTCTTCATCAGAAAAACTTGCTGCATCAATTTCTTCCTCTATCGCGTCAGTCTCGTCTGGCAACGGCTGCACTGGAGAAGAGCTTGCAAACATTTTCTTCAATATACGCATCGCATGGATTCCAAATTCTTATCAAGAACTGGATGATATGCAATAGGCAGTCCAACAAATAAGGCTGGATCAACAAGATACTATCGAGACAATTTTCATTAAGCCTGACAAAATTATAGTGAGTACATACTTACACCCATAATCAAAGTGGGCTATACCTATCAATTTACCGATGTGCCTCTTTGATTGTATACGTGTTTTTCAAGCGATGAATGGTGATGATCATTAACCAGGGATATTCAGAAATTTCGCACCATTAGTGTCCGCATTTTCACTTTTTCTGTGCAACAAAAACAGCTAAAGAAGGATTTAAGCGCCCAGTTGTTCGATCAGGTTTTTAAGCTCATCAATATTGGCATAATCGTATACCAACTTGCCCTTGCCATTGGCGCGATGCTTAATGCTGATACCTTTACCTAGTTTGCTGCTGATGCGTTGTTCTATTTCCTGAATATCTGCTGGGTTGACTGCCGGCTCAGCTTTCTTGTCGTTACTGGGTTTGAGTATCCGTCTTATGAGTTGCTCAGTTTCTCTGACAGAAAGTACTTTTTCTACAATTTGTCTGGCCGCATCAGATTGAACATCACCTTCTAACCCTAATAAGGCTCTTGCATGACCCATTTCAATGTCACCATTCTCGAGCATGCGTTTTACATCCTCATTAAGGTTTCGTAAACGTAATAAGTTCGTCACGGTGGCACGTGATTTACCGACAGCCTCTGCAGTTTGCTGATGCGTCATTTCAAATTCTTCACGTAGACGGAATAATGCATTTGCTTCTTCCATCGGATTAAGATTTTCACGCTGAATATTCTCTATCAATGCCATAGCAATGGCACTACGATCAGATACATCACGAACCAGTACAGGGACTTCTACCAGACCAGCCATCCTGGAAGCACGCCAACGGCGTTCACCTGCCACGATTTCATACTTACCTTCAGCTACAGGCCGAACAATAATAGGCTGAACCAAGCCTTGTGCCCGAATAGAATCAGCCAGCTCTTCCAGAGACTCTTGTGACATATCCACACGCGGTTGATATTTGCCAGGCTGAATCATATCAAGAGGAAAGTGCTGCAAACTGTCATCTAGATTTGTAGTGTCTTCCTGATGCACATCTGCAAGTAAGGCATCTAGTCCGCGGCCTAAACCTCTTTTTTTACTCATTGTTGATTAACCTTTATCATTTAGCACTTTGCTTCTGTCGTCGCATAAACTCACTTGCCAACGCCATATAAGCTATCGAACCTCTTGAAGCACGATCATAATTCAGTACGGGTAACCCGTGACTCGGAGCTTCAGCCAAACGTACATTTCTCGGAATAATTGAATGGAAAACCTTGCCTTCAAAATGGCTAATCAATTGTCGAGATACTTCGTTTGCCAGATTGTTTCGGGCGTCAAACATCGTTCTTAATAATCCCGTCACATCCAGAGTTGGGTTAGCCCTTTGCTTAACTCTCTCAATTGTTCGTAATAACGACGACAGACCTTCCAGTGCATAATATTCACACTGAATGGGGATCAACACCCCTTGCGATGCCACCAGTGCATTAACGGTTAGCATACTCAGCGAAGGTGGACAGTCAATGAGAATGTAATCGTACTTCTCGCGTGTCGACTCAAGAGCAATACGTAAACGATGTTCACGTAACTTACTCTCAAGCAACTCTACTTCAGCAGCCGTCAAATCAGCATTGGTTGGCATGACATCAAAACCAATTTCTTCAGGGCGTATTATAGCGTCTGCTGCCCGAGCTTCAGCCATGATGACTTCATAGCTGCTGTTTTCTATCTCATTTTTATCGAGCCCACAACCAGTGGTGGCATTACCTTGCGGATCGAGATCGATGAGTAGGACTTTTTTTCCATAATCTGCCAGTGACGCGGCCAGATTGACGGTGGTGGTCGTTTTTCCAACGCCACCTTTCTGATTGGTCACTGCAAAGATATCGCCCATACTCAGTCTTAATCCTTGATAAGTCTTACTAAATGTCTTTCACCATCACACTCTGGAACCGTCAACGAGAGCACATCGTGCAAATGAAAGTCTGTCGATTCAAATGCTAATTCATCTTCAGGATAAGTCCCTTTCATGAGCACCAAGTAGCCCTTGTCCTCACAATGTTGACCTGCTAACTGAATGATGTCATCAATACTGGCAAATGCCCGTGCCGTGATGATAGCAAATTTAGGTAAAGATACCTGTTCAACGCGTCCATGCACAACCGTCACATTATCTAACGCCAGTTCTGCTTTGACTTGCTGTAAGAAACGCGTTTTCTTTGAATTACTGTCGAGCAATGTCACTCGCGTTTGCGGCTGGCATATAGCAACAGGCACCCCAGGCAAGCCCCCACCGGTTCCGACATCAAGTAATGACGTTGATGAAATATAGGGTAAGACAGAAAGACTATCGATAATATGTCTCGCCATCATTTGTTCAGGGTCGCGCACAGAAGTGAGGTTGTAGACCTTATTCCACTTATGTAGCAGCATGACATATGCCACTAGCCTGTCATATTGCTCATCTAACAAAGTCAGATTAAGTAATTTACAACCACGCTTTAATTGATGTAACAAGCTCGCTTCAAGCATTAACTGGCTTCACTCAAACCACTTCGTTTTAAATGAACCAACAATAAAGAAACGGCTGCAGGTGTCACACCTGAGATTCGTGCAGCCTGACCCAAATTACCAGGTCTGGCGTGTTCTAACTTCTCTCTCACTTCGTTGGATAGACCACGCACATTTTTATAGTCCATGTCTAAAGGTAATTCTGTATTCTCATGACGCTGTAATCGATCAATCTCATTTTGTTGACGATCAATATAACCCGAATATTTCGCCTGAATCACCACTTGCTCGGCGACATCATCAGCAATATCCATTGACTCTCCCATTAAATCTAACAGGCCTGCATAATCCACTTTCGGACGTCTAAGTAATTCTTTGGCCGACGCCACTTTATTGAGTTTTTCTCCCAACACCTGCTCAGCTTTTTCTTGGTCCACTTTTTCCGGTACAAACTTATAGCTATCAAGACGCGCATTTTCCCTTGCCACAGCATCCTGTTTTTCATTAAATACGGCCCAGCGTTCATCATCAACCAGACCTAATTGACGACCAATTGGTGTCAGGCGGATATCCGCATTATCCTCACGCAGCATGAGACGATATTCAGCACGACTAGTAAACATTCGGTAAGGTTCACGTGTGCCTGATGTAATCAAGTCGTCAATCAATACGCCCATATAGGCTTCATCACGACGAGGATACCACTGCTCTTCACCTCGGGCCTGCAACCCAGCATTCAGACCAGCAATTAATCCTTGGGCACCCGCTTCTTCATAACCAGTAGTGCCATTAATCTGACCGGCAAAGAACAGACCTGCCATGTATTTTGTTTCCAGCCAGGGGTGCAAATCACGAGGATCAAAGAAGTCATACTCAATCGCATAGCCCGGTCTTGTGATATGAGCATTCTCCAAACCTTTCATCGAGCGCACTATTTCATACTGCACATCAAATGGAAGACTTGTCGAGATGCCATTTGGATAAACTTCACCGCACTCCAATCCCTCTGGCTCTAGAAAAATCTGGTGTGATTGACGATCGGCAAAACGAACCACTTTATCTTCGATAGAGGGACAGTAACGTGGACCAATACCTTCGATTTCACCGCTGTACATCGGTGAACGATCCAGATTATTTCTAATGACATCATGTGTTCGTTCATTAGTGTGAGTGATGTAACACGAGATTTGACGAGGATGATGCTCAGCTTTACCCAAGAATGAAAATACTGGCGTGGGGGTATCACCAGGCTGCTCGGTCAGCTCTGAGAAATTAATACTATTGATATCTATGCGTGGTGGTGTGCCTGTTTTAAGACGGTCAACTCTAAAAGGTAAGGCACGCAAACGTTGGGATAGAGCGATGGAAGCTGGGTCGCCAGCACGACCGCCCTGATGGTTTTGTAAACCAATATGTATCAACCCGCCAAGGAAGGTACCCACCGTTAACACAACCGCTTTAGCTGAGAAACGCAGTCCTGCCTGAGTCACAACACCCACAACGCGATCATTTTCTACCACCAGATCATCGACTGGCTGTTGGAATATATAGAGGTTGGGTTGGTTTTCCAGGTAAGCACGGACCGTCGCTTTGTATCGAATACGATCTGCCTGAGCTCGTGTTGCTCTGACCGCAGGCCCTTTACTAGAGTTTAATGTGCGAAACTGAATACCGGCTCTATCAGCGGCTTTCGCCATAATGCCACCTAGAGCATCAATTTCTTTTACCAGGTGCCCCTTTCCGATGCCACCGATTGCTGGATTACAGCTCATCTGTCCTAGTGTCTCGATATTTTGCGTCAGTAATAGTGTTTTCACACCCTGACGAGCAGAAGCTAACGCCGCTTCGGTTCCGGCATGGCCACCACCGACAACGATGACCTCATAATGATCCTGGAAACTCATATCACACCAACAATCTAGAAATTAAAGGAGGTAATTTTAACATGCTGTTAATAATGTTTGCCTATAATTCAAACATTTATATTAATAACTGCTGAGAACTTTATGGAAAAAAATCGTGGCATTAAGCGTTTACTCTTCGCTCTGGTCTACTCATGGCAGGGTCTTCGATCAGCTTTAAAACATGAAGAAGCTTTCCGTCAGGAATTTTTTGCCTTTGTTATATTAACAGCGTTCAGTTTTTACTTGGATGTCACAGCGGTAGAACGACTTTTGATGATTTCCAGCATCGTGTTAGTCATGATTGTGGAAGTACTCAACTCAGCGATTGAAACCGTTGTTGACCGGGTAAGTACAGACAAACATAAGTTATCTGGGCGCGCTAAAGATTATGGTTCGTTTGCTGTGTTAATGACTATTCTCATCGCCACTGCAACTTGGCTTACGGTTTTACTCTAGCTTCAACCTTATAAGATACAATCATCAGAATGATGCCAAAAAAGATCATAGGTAAGCATAGAATTTGTCCCATGGTTAACCAATCAAAAGCTAAATATCCATATTGAGCATCAGGAATACGCACGAATTCTACCAAGAAACGGAAAAAGCCGTATCCCAATAAGAATAAGCCAGAAACAGCCGCTTTCGGTCTTGGTTTGGATGAGAACCACCATAAGATGATAAATAGCAAAACACCTTCTAAGGCAGCTTCATAAAGTTGCGATGGATGTCTTGGTAGTGGGCCCGCACCAGGAAACACCATGGCCCAAGGCACATCTGTGACTTTCCCCCATAGCTCACCATTAATGAAGTTACCGATCCGACCAAACATCAAGCCGATAGGTACCATCGGCGCAATAAAATCACTGATATCAAAAAAGGATTTACCTGTTTTCTTACCAAACCACGCAAAGGCAGCTAGTACACCCAACAAACCACCGTGGAAAGACATTCCACCTTGCCATATTTTGAATATGTTTAATGGGTTCTCCAGATTCGCCTGAAAATCATAAAAAATGGCATACCCTACACGCCCACCAATAATCACGCCTACCGCGCCGTAAAACAATAAATCTTCCAATTGTTGCCGAGTCCAGTCCGTTTTATTGACGCGATAAAGTCCCAGCAACCAGACAAACAAAAAACCTAATAAATACATCAGCCCGTACCAATGTATGTGAAGTGGGCCGATGCTAAGGGCAATGGGATCAATTTGTGGATAAGTCATATACGTCACTTTATAAAAGGTATGGCAATCATACCAACTCAGTGCAAGCATGGCGATGAATAAAACATAACTGCACCATTTTGGACAAAGCGTTAAATTTGTCGCACCAAATTGATCGCATGTTAAGCCTAAACTGTTTCCATCACCTCCTCATCCCTCTGTTTTTTATAGTATTTGTAAAGTTGGCACACATTCTGCTCTTGTTGTTGTAGTCTGAATACAAAGTGTTGCAAAAGACCAACGCAGGTATTCAAAAAAGACTAAAAACATTTTAAACCGAGGAGTAACACCATAATGAAATTACGTACAATTTCGGCTCTTACATTAGCAGCATCAACCATGTTTGCTGCTTCATCAGCAATGGCTTGGGAAAGTGAAGACGGTCAGCACTCAACAAGTGCAACAGTCGGGCTTTTCAGTGATTACCTGTTCCGTGGTATCTCATTCACTGATGAAGACCCAGCAATCCAAGGCAGCTTCGATTATGCGCACGCATCTGGCTTATATGCTGGAGTATGGGCTTCCAACTTATCAACATCTGACGACAGCAGCATTGAAATTGATGGTTACGTTGGTTATGGAAATGTATTCGGCGACTCAGGTGTTGGTTACGATGTATCTGTAGTTCGTTATTTTTACCCTGGCACCAGTGATTCTGACACTGATTACAACGAATACTTCGCATCTTTATCATACAGCTACTTCACAGCGATGGTTGGTTATACACCTGAATGGGGTGGTGATGACGATATCGATGAAATCTATTACAACCTGTCTTTTGACTATGAGCTTCCATATGGCATTGCTCTCAATGCAGCTGTAGGTTACACAGACTCAGATCGTAACGATGGTGATAGCTCACTTTCTGACAGCTATGTTGACTACACAATTGGTCTGTCAAAACCTTTTGTCGGCTTTGATTGGTCAATTGCATATGTTGGCACAGATAGTGATGGCGATGACTTCGCAGGTTCAGACAGTGCAGCAGATGATCGCTTCTTAGTCAGCGTCAGTAAATCATTCTAAACTTCTCACAGCTACCCCCTCGATGTTGAGGGGGTAGATTTTCTACAGAAGGAAATACGCTTATGAAACAAGTTGTAGCAATTATTAAGCCCTTCAAGCTTGATGATGTCAGAGAATCTCTCTCAGAAATCGGCGTACAAGGATTGACGGTTTCAGAGGTAAAAGGATTTGGACGTCAAAAAGGCCACACAGAGTTATATCGTGGTGCTGAATATGTCGTTGATTTCTTACCTAAATTGAAACTGGAAATCGCCGTTGATGACGATATCGTCGAACAAGTGATTGAAGCCATTATCAAAGGTGCCAATACTGGCAAAATTGGTGACGGTAAAATATTTGTTTATCCATTAGAGCAAGTGGTCCGCATTCGCACAGGCGAAACCGGCCCAGATGCATTATAAGCTTGAGGAGTAGAGAATATGGAAAATAGTATCTTCGAACTCCAGTATGCCCTGGATACCTTTTACTTTTTAGTAAGTGGCGCCTTGGTTATGTGGATGGCGGCCGGCTTTGCCATGCTTGAATCAGGTCTGGTTCGGTCGAAAAACACCACAGAAATACTGACTAAAAATATTTTAACTTATGCTATCGCATGCACCATGTATCTGATTGTTGGTTATGATCTCATGTATGGCGGCGGTATTTTCTTGGATGGTCTTGCTGCTGACGGTGTCACTGGCGCAGAGGATCCAGCAACATACTCACCATCATCTGACTTCTTCTTCCAAGCAGTCTTCGTTGCAGCCACTATGTCAATCGTGTCTGGTGCAGTAGCGGAGCGTATGAAGTTATGGACTTTTGCTGCTTTCGCTGTAGTCATGACTGCTTTCATTTACCCAATGGAAGGTAGCTGGACTTGGGGCGGTAATGATGTATTCGGCATGTACAACCTTGGCGATCTTGGTTTCTTAGACTTCGCTGGTTCAGGTATCGTACACATGGCTGGTGCTGCCGCTGCTTTAGCAGGTGTTCTGTTACTTGGTGCTCGTAAAGGTAAGTACGGTCCAAATGGTCAAATTAACCCAATTCCTGGTGCTAACTTACCATTAGCTACTCTGGGTACATTCATCCTGTGGATGGGTTGGTTTGGTTTCAATGGTGGTTCTGTTCTAGCAACTGCTTCAGTTGAAAGTGCAAACGCCGTTGCAAATGTTTACCTCAACACTAATGCTGCTGCTGCAGGTGGTGTTATCGCAGCACTTATTGTAGCTAAACTGATGTTTGGCAAAGCTGACCTGACAATGATTTTGAACGGTGCATTAGCAGGTTTGGTTGCTATTACAGCTGGCCCTGATACACCATCACCACTGATGGCTACTATCATCGGTGCAATCGGCGGTATCATCGTTGTCTTCTCAATCATCTTCTTAGACAAAGTGAAAATCGATGACCCAGTTGGTGCAATCTCTGTTCACGGTACAGCTGGTCTGTGGGGTCTGTTAGCAGTGCCTTTAACAAACAGCGATGCTTCTTTCTCTGGTCAGTTAATCGGTGCAGCAACTATCTTTGTTTGGGTATTCGTTGTCAGCTTAATTGTCTGGGGTATCCTCAAAGCAGTCATGGGTATTCGTGTCTCTGAAGAAGAAGAGTACGAAGGTGTTGACTACGTTGAATGTGGTATGGAAGCATACCCAGAGTTTACTAACACTGGTAAATAAATCAGTCGTTAGATAATCTCATAAAAAAAGGGCAAGTATTGATTACTTGCCCTTTTTTATGCTTAACAATCAGCAAAGTTTACTGATGATATTTTTCGCTTAACCGGTGAACTGACTCAACAAGTCTTGCCATATTCTCTGGGTCAACTGATGGATGAATACCATGGCCGAGGTTAAAAACATGGCCCGTCCCTTTCCCATAAGCATCAAGTATCGTACTGACTTCTTGTTCAACTCGGTCAGGTGATGCATATAACACGCATGGATCCATATTGCCTTGCAGTGTGACTTTCTCACCAACGCTTTGTCTTGCTGAACGAATATCTGTTGTCCAATCTAAACCAAGGCCATTGACACCAGTTTCAGCCATCCACTCGAGCCACTGTCCGCCACCTTTGGTAAATAGTGTAACCGGCACTTCTCGGCCTTCAGACTCTTTAGTTAAACCATTCACAATTTTTTCCATATAGGCGAGAGAGAAGGTTTTATAATTTTCAGGACTGAGAGCCCCACCCCAGGTATCAAACAACATAATCGCCTGTGCACCGGCATTAATTTGGGCATTAAGATAGGCAATCACAGAATCCGCTAACACGTTTAACAGAGTATGCATTTGATTAGGTGAATCAAACATCATTCCCTTAATCTTGGCGAAATCTTTACTACTACCACCTTCTACCATATAACAAGCCAATGTCCACGGGCTGCCACTAAAACCGATGAGTGGTACTTTGCCATCGATTTCTTTTCTGGTGAGACGAATTGCATCCATCACATACCCCAGGGAATCTTCCATATCAGGAACTGAAAGATTAGCTATATCCTGAGCAGTCTGAATTGTTTTAGAAAACTTAGGCCCTTCACCTGTCACAAAATGTAGTCCAAGCCCCATTGCATCAGGAATTGTCAAAATATCTGAAAAGATGATCGCGGCATCAAGATCATAGCGTCTAAGCGGTTGCAGTGTCACTTCACAAGCCAATTCAGGGGTTGAGCAAAGCGTCATAAAATTACCGGCTTTTTCTCTGACTTTACGATATTCAGGTAAATATCGACCTGCCTGCCGCATTACCCATACCGGCGTTTTATCGACGGGCTGTTTTAGTAATGCTCTGAGATAACGATCATTTTGTAGACTACTCACCATTGACTCCTGAATAACTGGACCTACTTTGAAAGTAATAGATATAAAAAAGGCTTCATCATACAGGATGCGATATCTCTGTATGAAAAAGCCTTATTGTTTAATGATGTAGATCAGTAATTAAACGTCTAAGAAATCCAGAATACCTTCTGCCGCCTGACGTCCTTCCCATACTGCAGTCACAACCAGGTCAGAGCCACGAACCATATCACCACCGGCAAAAATCTTAGGGTTAGTTGTTTGGTACTTAATCGCTGCTTCTGAAGGAGCTAATACGCGACCACCATCATCGATTGAGATATTGAATTTCTCAAACCATGGCGCTGGACTTGGACGGAAACCAAACGCAATGACAACCGCATCAGCAGGAATGATTTCTTCACTTCCTGGCACCGGCTCTGGACGGCGACGGCCACGTTCATCCGCTTCACCTAAAGCGGTAGTCACCACTTTAACGCCTTCGACTTTACCATTACCCACAATTTCTACTGGCTGACGGTTCCATAAAAACTGAACACCCTCTTCACGCGCATTATTTACTTCACGTCGTGAACCAGGCATGTTCTCTTCGTCTCGACGATATGCACAAGTGACACTCTCTGCGTTTTGACGGATAGAAGTACGGTTACAATCCATTGCGGTATCACCACCACCCAAGACCACAACGCGTTTGCCTTCCATTGAGACATAGTCATCGGTAGGAATATCGAGTAAGTGTTTATTATTGGCTACTAAGAAAGGTAAGGCTTCATATACACCGGGTAAGTCTTCACCAGGGAAACCACCCTTCATATAGGTATATGTACCCATACCAAGGAATACGGCATCATAGTCATCAATTAATGTCTGAAAATCAACGTCTTTACCCACTTCGGTGTTCAAGCGGAATTCAACACCCATGCCTTCAAGTACTTCACGACGACGCTTAACAACCTGTTTTTCCAGTTTGAATTCAGGTATGCCGAATGTCAGCAAACCACCTATTTCTGGATAACGGTCAAATACAACAGGCTTTACACCATTACGCACAAGGACATCGGCAGCACCTAAACCTGCTGGACCCGCCCCAATGATAGCGACACGTTTGCCAGTCTCGACGACATTAGATAAATCTGGGCGCCAGCCTTGCTCAAGCGCTGTGTCTGTGATGTATTTCTCAACAGAACCGATAGTCACTGCACCAAAACCATCATTTAGCGTACACGCACCTTCACACAATCGGTCTTGCGGACACACCCTGCCACAAATTTCTGGCAGAGTATTAGTGGCATGAGATAGCTCGGCAGCTTCTTCTAAATTGCCCTCACTAACTAGTTTCAGCCAATTCGGAATATAGTTGTGAACGGGACATTTCCATTCACAGTATGGGTTACCACACTCTAAACAGCGGTCTGCTTGCTCTGCTGAAGAATCGGCATCAAAATCACCATAAATTTCACCAAACTGTTTGATCCGAACGTCAGCATCAAGCTTCTTTGGGTCGAAACGCCCCACATCTAAAAACTGAAATGTATTTTTTGCCATAATTATTATCTTAGTCTCTGGACTTATGCCGCTTTAGTAGCAAGTTTTAACAAGCCATCAATTGCTGCTGCTTTTGGTTTTACTAACCAGAACTCTTTAATGCGTTGTTCAAACGCATCGAGCAACTGATGTCCCCACACACTACCGGTTTCACGAACATGATCTTCAATCATACCTTTGAGATAGAGTGATAATTCTGACATTTCAGGGCTATCAATTCTGACGAGTTCGACGAGTTCTTTGTTATAACGCTCAGCAAACGTATTATCACTATCTAATACAAATGCCAGACCACCAGTCATACCAGCACCGAAGTTCAACCCTGTTTCACCAAGTACAGCGACAACCCCGCCCGTCATATATTCACAACCATGGTCACCTACGCCTTCTACGATGGCTGTAGCACCAGAGTTACGAACAGCAAAGCGTTCACCAGCACGACCTGACGCATAAAGCGATCCGCCTGTTGCACCATATAGGCACGTATTACCCATGATACTGGCTTCTTGCGTTTCAAACTCACTCTCAGGTGAAGGATAGATAACAAGCTTACCGTCAGCCATACCTTTACCAACGTAGTCGTTGGCATCGCCTTCAAGGTACATTTCAAGACCACCAGCATTGAACACGCCAAAGCTTTGACCAGCAGAACCTTTCAATTTGAGACGAATCGGTTTATCAGACATGCCATAGTTACCATATAACTTGGCAATTTCACCGGATAATCGTGCACCAATAGACCGGTTGATATTCCGTACTTCGTAGCTGAACTCACCGCCAGTTTTATTAACAATGGTTTCTTTGATATCAACCACCATTTGCTCAGCCAATTCACCTTTATCATAAGGTTCATTTTTTGGCTCTAAACAGAATTGTGGTTTATCAGCAGACACACCAGCGGAAGACAATAACGGCGCCAAATTCAAGCTTTGTTGTTTTGTCGTTTCACCCGGTAATAACTCCAATAAGTCAGTGCGACCTATCAAATCCTGCAGACTGACCACACCTAACTTAGCTAACCACTCTTGTGTTTCACGAGCAACAAACTGGAAGTAGTTCATCACCATCTGTGGCAAACCAATGAAATGTTGCGTACGCAGCTTCTCATTTTGAGTTGCAACACCGGTTGCACAGTTATTCAGGTGACAAATACGTAAGTATTTACAACCCAGAGCGACCATTGGTCCTGTACCAAAGCCGAAACTTTCTGCACCAAGAATCGCTGCCTTAATAACATCCAGACCGGTTTTTAAACCACCATCTGTTTGTAGACGTACTTTATCCCGTAAATCATTCGCACGAAGCGTTTGATGAGCCTCACTCAGACCTAGCTCCCATGGACCACCTGCGTATTTCACAGAGGTAAGCGGACTTGCACCGGTACCACCGTCATAACCAGAAATGGTAATCAGGTCGGCGTATGCTTTCGCCACACCAGAAGCGACCGTGCCCACGCCAGCTTGTGATACTAGCTTCACAGATACCAGCGCATCAGGATTCACCTGTTTCAAGTCAAAAATCAGCTGGGCAAGATCTTCGATTGAATAAATATCATGATGTGGCGGTGGCGAAATCAATGTCACACCAGGCACAGAGTGGCGCAAAGTCGCAATCATCTGATTGACTTTACCACCTGGCAACTGACCACCTTCACCTGGTTTCGCACCTTGAGCAACTTTGATCTGCAACACTTCTGCATTAACAAGATAATGTGGTGTGACACCAAAACGGCCAGAGGCGATCTGCTTGATTTTTGAAACACGTTCATTACCAAAGCGATCAGGATCTTCGCCACCTTCACCTGAGTTAGAACGGCCGCCTAATCTGTTCATAGCCACCGCGAGTGCTTCATGTGCCTCAGGCGATAAAGCGCCTAATGACATACCTGCACTGTCAAACCGTTTAAGGATGTTGCTCACATCTTCAACTTGGTTCAGTTCAAGAGGTTGATCCGATAATTTGACCTTCATCAGGTCACGTAACACCATAGGTGAACGTTCATTCACCAGCTCAGCATAGGCTTTGTAATCATCGTAGCTGCCACCTTGAACTGCTTTTTGCAAGGTAGCGATAATGTCAGGGTTATAGGCGTGATACTCACCACCATGGATAAACTTCAACAAACCACCTTGTGCACGTTTTTTACGTTGATTCCAAGCCAGTTTTGCTAATGTCTCATCATCAGACTGAAGATCTTCAAATGTTGAACCACTGACACGGCTTGTGGTTGCCGTAAAGCATTTATCAACGATGCTGTCGTTTAGGCCGACAACTTCAAATAGCTGGGCACCGCGATAACTCGCAATCGTGGAAATACCCATTTTTGAAGTAATTTTGAACAACCCTTTGTTGATACCTTTACGATAGCGACGGCATAACTCTGCACGATCCAATCCTTTAATTTCATTGGTATGAATCATATCGTTCAAACAGGCATAAGCTAAATACGGATAAATAGCTGTAGCGCCATAGCCTAGTAACGTGCCAAAGTGATGTGGATCACGCGCTGTGGCAGTTTCTACGATAACGTTCGCATCACAACGCAGGCCAGCCTGAATCAGACGTTGATGCACTGCACCTGTTGCCAATAAGGCATGAATAGGCAGTTTATCTTTGGCTATATCACGGTCACTCAACACAACCACAACGGTACCATCAGCGACTGCTTTGATAGCTTTATCACAAAGCGCATCAATGGCAGCTTCAAGACCGACTGCTGGATCGTAGTTCAGTGATATAGTCACTGACTCATATTCAGCATTGTCTTTACCCATTGCCAATAATTGGCGGAACTGACTTTCTGACAGTACAGGGGAATCAACGACAACGCGTTGAGCATGATCTTCACCTTCTTCGAACATGTTCCGCTCTTCACCGAAACATGTTTCCAAAGACATCACTATATTTTCGCGAAGCGGGTCAATTGGCGGGTTGGTGACCTGGGCAAATTGTTGACGGAAATAATCGTAAACAGAACGGACATGTTTAGATAAAACAGGAAACGGCGTATCGTCACCCATTGAACCAATCGCTTCCTGTCCAGCCTCACCTAAAACACGGATGACCTGATCGCGCTCTTCAAAGCTGATGTTGAATAGTTTCTCATAAACCTGGTATTCCTCACCTTCAAGTGTAGGGCCAGTTTCATCATCAGCCGCATCAGACAATCTTTGTAGATTATTTTCTAACCATTGACGATAAGGTTGTGCTTTTTTCAGCATGTTATCGATGTCTTCCGGCATCAATAACTCACCGGTTTGTGTATCAACTGCAAGCATTTGTCCTGGCTTCAAACGACCTTTCGCAATGACATCTTCCGGTTCGTATTTATACACACCCACTTCAGAAGCCAATGTGATATGGCGATCTTTGGTGATGATATAACGGGCAGGGCGCAGACCATTTCTATCTAATGTACATGCAGCATAACGACCATCCGTTGTCACTACACCTGCAGGACCATCCCATGGCTCCATATGCATGGAGTTGTAATCGTAAAATGCTTTTAAATCAGCATCCATGGTTGGATCATTCTGCCATGCAGGTGGAATAATCAAACGCATCGCACGGAAGAGGCTGACGCCACCGGCTAATAAAGCTTCCAGCATATTATCCATGCTGGATGAGTCGGAACCAGAAGTGCCGACTAATGGGCGAATATCATCCATGTTCTCAATGAGAGATGTCGCAAACTTGGCACCACGCGCTAATGCCCAATTGCGGTTACCTTGAACAGTGTTAATTTCACCATTGTGCGCTAAATAACGGAATGGTTGAGCCAAACGCCATTGCGGCCAGGTGTTGGTTGAAAAGCGTTGATGGAAAACAGCAATCGATGTTTCCATGCGTTCGTCATTCAGGTCTTTATAGAATACCGGCAAGTAAGACGGCATAACCAAACCTTTATAAGACACCACGTGTGAAGACAAACTAGGAATGTAGAAATCCGCGTCATCAGTCACAGCTTTCTCAGCTTGACGGCGCGCAATATACAGCTGACGTTCAAAATCAGCTTCAGACATATCTTTCGCGGCGTTGACAAAGACTTGGCGCATCACAGGCAGTGATGTTAATGCTTGCTGACCACAAGCCGAAGCTGGATCAACGGGAACATCACGCCAGCCTAAAACCTCTAAGCCTTGCTTGGTCAGACTCTGAGCAACCGCGTTTTGCGCAAAATCTGCTTTGGCATCGTCCTGCGATAAGAAAACCATCCCCACGGCATAGAGTGGAGATAAGCTATAACCATGCTCTTCCGCTATGGCTTTAAAAAAGCTATCTGGTTTCTTCAGCAATAAGCCGCAACCGTCCCCGGTCTTCCCATCAGCGCCAATAGCACCACGGTGGGTAAGATTACCCAAGGCTTCAATTGCAGTCTCGATTAACCAATGACTGGCTTTATCGTCCATCTGGGCGATTAGGCCAAAACCACAGTTATCACGTTCAAATTGCGGTCTGTAAAGACCTTGATTCATTTCTGTTGGCTGACTCACGTCACGTACCTTCATATTAGTTAGCGCCGTCACTGCTCACCCGTCGGATAGTCCGGCGGTATTCGGAATCGTCTTCGAGGAGCGTTGACCAAATACGGCAGAAAGGATCATCTATTATAACGATGGATACCTTGCCATTCAATTATTACGATACCTTCCTTGGCAAAATATGAGCGTTAAATTTTCCTATTTTCAATAAAATAGCTAAAATGCACTGTTTTTGACGAAAACTACGGAACGATCATGGACAAACCCTTAATCGGTGTCGTCATGGGCAGCAACAGTGACTGGCCCGTTATGCAAAAAGCCGTTGAGCAACTTGACGCATTTGGCATCAGCTATGAAGCCAAAGTGGTCTCAGCTCACCGTACCCCTGACCTTTTAACAGCGTATGCGGAATCAGCTCAACAGCGAGGACTGGCTTGTATTATAGCAGGCGCCGGCGGAGCAGCGCACTTACCAGGCATGTTAGCCGCCAGTACGATCGTCCCGGTTTTAGGTGTGCCAGTGCCATCCAAATACCTGAAAGGTCAAGACTCACTGCTATCTATCGTACAAATGCCAAAAGGCGTGCCGGTTGCAACCTTTGCCATCGGTGAAGCTGGCGCAGCCAATGCGGCTTTATTCGCTATAGCCCAGTTAGCAATCAACGACGAACAGCTCTCGGCAAAGCTCGACGCTTTCCGTAAAAAACAACATCAAACCGTTGTTGAGATGACTTTACCACCTCAATAGTACACAAACTGATGAAACGTTGATTAAATTTTAATCAATCACACATTTATATTAAAGATAGCTTCACTTACTTTACGATTAGCATAAATTTAATGAGGTCCATGATGAATACACAGATATTACCCGGTTCAACTTTAGGTATGCTGGGTGGTGGACAACTCGGACGCATGTTTACCTCAGCAGCACAAGTGATGGGCTATAAAGTAATTGTCCTCGATCCCGATCCTCAGAGCCCAGCTGGCATTATTGCAGATCAGCATATTTGCGCTGCTTATGATGATGAAGAGGCATTAGCAAATATGGCAAAACTCTGTGATGCCATCACAACAGAGTTTGAAAATATTCCTGCGCAAACATTAGCTTTTCTTGAACAAAGAACCACAGTCCACCCTTCTTCGAAGGCGCTTGCCTCAACACAAAACCGTAATGTTGAGAAAAATTTTATCGCCTCACTAGGGATACAAACGGCCCCTTTTTTCACAATTCGTAACAAACAAGATATTGCTGAAGCAGTGAAAGTCATTGGGTTTCCTGCGATTCTCAAAGTCGCCAACTTTGGTTATGACGGTAAAGGTCAAGTCCCATGTCAGACTATTGAAGATGTGTACGCAGGCTTTGAAACATTAGCAGAGAAAGAATGTGTTTTAGAGCAACGCATTGATTTAGACAAAGAAATTTCTGTTGTTTTAGCAAGAAGTCAGACAGGTACAATTATTAACTTTCCAGTCGCTGAAAATGCCCACGTGAATGGCATCTTACATACGACAACCGTTCCCACATCCGTTAGTGCCGAGCAGTCCCAAAAAGCGATTCAGATCGCTAATGATATCGCCAAAGGTCTAGGGTATGTTGGCACCATGGCAGTAGAGTTTTTTGTGAGTCAGGGTGGTGAAATCATCGCGAATGAAATTGCGCCTCGTCCACATAACTCTGGTCATTACACGCTTGATGCTTGCTCTACGTCACAATTCGAACAGCAAGTTCGTATGTTGTGTGGCTTACCAGCTGGGGATTGTGACTTAATCAGCCCTGTTGTCATGGTGAACTTATTGGGTGATGTCTGGGGTCACAGCCAGCCTCACTGGGAAACATTGCTCTCAGAGACAAATATAAAACTCCATCTGTATGGGAAACAAGAAGCACGTCCTGGCCGTAAAATGGGTCACTTCAATGTGTTGGCTGAAACAGTTGAACAAGCGATGCAACAAGCTGAAATATGTTTTAAAAATTTAAAAGCAGATTAACTTGGCCACTCAGAATAATCATATTGCGATCAGCTACTGCACACAATGTCGCTGGTTATTAAGAGCCACCTGGATGGCTCAAGAGCTATTAACGACTTTTGATGATGAAATTACATCATTAAGCTTAATTCCTGCTTCCGGTGGCCTTTTTGAGGTACACGCAAATGAACAACTGCTTTGGTCTCGAAAGCAAGAAGGACGGTTCCCTGACATTACTGAGTTGAAACAACTCGTACGTGATGTCATTGCCCCAGACAGGTCTCTGGGGCATAGTGAGAAGAAATCCGACAAAACTGCTCAATCTGAAAGGTAAGGTATTCATAATGCGTATTCATCTCACAAGCCCGCAACGTATCTTAAAAATGAGTTTATTGATGCTGTTTACACTGTTGCTGATGAGCTGTGATGACACTAATGCACCTTCACCTCAAACGCCGAAACAACACCAGTTGACCGAGTTAAGTCACAAAAATATAAATCCCTATACCAATGAAATGGTCAGCAATTACATCAAGATTCAGGATCAACTAATCCAGCATTATCAACAGGCGAAACAGAACAAGAATACTTTTGAGTTTATTCAGTATCGCAACCACACATGGACACCTGAATATATTTCTCTAAAAAACAAATACAGCCGAGACTTTAAACATAATGAGCCATTTTTAAATGGTCAGCCAAGCGCCCCTTTATTCACCATTTATGAAAACTTGATATACATTGGTCTTGACTTGAAAAATGGGCTGCTTGAAGACGATGAGGCTCGCCAACAATCCGCCTTAGAAGCAGCAAAAAAAGATAGAGAGCTGGCGTTAAGTATCCAACAACAACTTAAATAAAGCCTGCCCTAAGTAAAACAGGCTCTAGCTTTCCACTTTCTCTGAGTAATCACAGTCTTTTTGTGGGCAGACTTTCTCTGTGCCGCGGCTTTTGGTTGTCTTGAGCGTTAAGATTGGCCAATTACACTTCGGACATGGTTCTTTTAATGGCTCATTCCACAAAGCATAATCGCAATCTGGGTACTCAGAACACGAATAGAACACTTTGCCTCGACGTGACTTACGCGTCAGAATCTCGCCTTTGTGACATTGCGGACATTCAACACCGGTATTAACTGGGCGCTCTAATGACTCAATATGTTTGCATTTAGGATAACTGGAGCAACCGATGAATTTTCCATAACGACCAGTTCGTATCCATAAATCAGAGTCACACTTCGGACATTTTCTGCCTTCAACAACCTCAGGTTCATTATTACTTGTCTCTTCACCATCGATATTTCGTGTGTAATCACACTCAGGATAGCCAGTACAACCAATAAAGCGGCCACTGCGACCAAGACGGCTGGATAACTTTTTACCGCATTTTGGACAGTCTTCATCCAGAAGCTCTTGTGTTACATCACTACGCTGAACTTCTTTATCTTTCGTTTCGACTTGTTCTTTGAATGGACCCCAGAACTTCCTCAGCAATGGTATCCACTCTTCCTCGCCTCTGGCTACCGCATCAAGCTCATCTTCCAATTCAGCGGTAAAATTGTAATCAACGTATTTCGTGAAATGATCAACAAGGAATTTCCCTACCACACGACCAACATCTGTGGGATGAAAACGTTTATTAATAATTTCCACATATTCACGCTGCACGAGGGTAGAAATAATGCTGGCGTAAGTTGATGGTCGACCAATATCATGCTCTTCAAGACTTCTGACCAGGCTGGCTTCACTGTAGCGAGGTGGTGGTTCTGTAAAATGCTGCTCCGGTCTGATGGCTTTTAACTCAACCACCTGGCCCACTTCCATTGCCGGCAATAATTTTTCATCTTTATCACTACTGGCAGCGTCATCCTTATCTTCCAGATAGACACTCATAAAGCCGGGATTAACCACTGTCGAACCATTGGCTCGAAATGTATTACCTTTGCCACAGGCAAGGTCAACGGCAACCGTATTCAAGGTAGCATGAATCATTTGACTTGCCATGGTGCGCTGCCAGATCAGTGTGTAGAGCTTTAACTGATCAGCTGAAAGATACGCTTTCATTTCTTCTGGCGTTCTTAGCACAGAAGTCGGACGTATCGCCTCATGGGCCTCTTGTGCATTTTTTGATTTGGTTTTGTATTCCTGTGGTTTTGCAGGCACCATTTTCTGGCCATATTTTTCTGCAATGAATCCACGTATTTCGTCTAAGGCTTCTTGAGCCAATGTGACGGAGTCAGTACGCATATAGGTGATTAAACCAACCGCTCCTTCACCCGTATCAACACCCTCATACAGTTGCTGGGCAACACTCATGGTGCGTTGGGCACCAAAGCCAATTTTTCGTGACGCTTCCTGCTGAAGAGTAGATGTTGTAAACGGGGCTGCCGGATTACGTTTACGTTGTTTTTTCTCCACATTCGAAACCAGCAGTTTGCCTTCTGCCGCTTTCTCTAATTTTTTTACAACGCTCGATGATTGTTTTTCGTCAGTAACACTAAACTGACTGAGTTTCTCACCTTCAAAGTAAGTTAGCTTGGCCTGGAAATCTTTCTTTTCAGCGATAGCATCCGCTTCAATACTCCAGTATTCCTTGGCAACGAAAGCTTCAATCTCCAGCTCTCGCTCGACGATCATTCTCAGTGCCGGACTTTGCACACGTCCTGCAGATAGACCTCGTCGCACCTTTTTCCACAACAAGGGAGAGAGAGTAAAGCCGACAAGGTAGTCAAGTGCTCGTCTTGCTTGCTGAGCATTAACAAGTGACATGGATAACTCACGCGGATGAGCTACCGCATCATTAACAGCTTGTTTAGTAATTTCATGGAAAACAACGCGGTGAGTATCTTTGTCTTTAAGCGCGCCACGCTTTTTCAGCAACTCGAACAAGTGCCAGGATATCGCTTCCCCTTCTCTATCAGGGTCAGTCGCGAGATAGAGGGCATCGGCTTTTTTCATCGCTTTTACAATCGCATCGACATGCTTACTGTTGCGATCAATGACTTGATATTTCATCGCAAAATCTTTAGCGGTGTCGACAGCCCCCTCTTTTGGCAATAAATCACGTACATGCCCATAAGATGCTAATACTTCTACATCCTTACCGAGGTATTTTTTGATTGTTTTCGCCTTGGCTGGCGACTCAACGATGACTAGTTTCTTTCCCATTTTCTCCGATACCAAAAACCTACGCACATACAAGCAAAGCCCTTTGTGACGGGCGATGTTGGAGTTTTTATTCTAATATTTTTAGTCTAGTGAACGACGGCTTCTATGTCTTCAAAGACCAAGTCTTCCATCCAGGCAAAAGCGACTTCTCTTCCTGGTTGATAAAACAACACCATCAGCACGACCCACTTAAGCTGATCAAGGTCAATTTCTTCAGCATCCAGAGCCATGACTCGCTCTAACACTATTTCACGGGTTTCGACGTCTAAAACACCGACTTGTTCCAGAAACAGTAAATAACCACGACAGTGCACATCCAAGCGCTCTAGTTCAACATCACAAAATACACGCATTGTGGCATGTCGTTTGAGCGGCTGATCCGATGCAACGGTCATGTTATCTAGCCATTCTAGCGCTTTGTGGATTTCTAATTCCTGAAAACCAACCTGCTCTAACTCAAGCTCTAATATCTCATTGTCAGGTTTGTTTCGCTCTTCCGTATCGATGTAGGTTTCAAATAGATATAACAACACATCAATGACATTTTCTTTCATTTGACTCTCTTTAATAAGCCTGGTTCAGGAACCCGTCCGAACATAACGGCCGCCGGGTAATGACTCGACCTCACCCTCTAGCTCTAGTAATAACAGCATGGATGAAACCGCATCAGCCGTCAATCCAGTATTTTCTATCAACCTGTCAATAGCGATGGGGTCATATCCAAGATGGTTAAGCAGAACTTGATAATCGCCATCCTTTTCATGTGTAGATTCTATTTCTTCTTCAGTTTGTATTGCTTGTGGCTTAAGACCGGCCAGCGCACCCAACTCTTCTATAATATCCTGAGCTGTTTCCACTAGTTTGGCACCATCCCGAATTAACTGATGGCAGCCTCTCGATAAAGGATTATGAATCGAGCCGGGAATGGCAAAGACTTCACGTGATTGCTCCATCGCCATTCTGGCAGTGATTAGAGAACCACTCTTTAAGGCAGCTTCCACAACTAAGGTACCCAGCGATAAGCCACTTATAATTCGATTTCGTCTGGGGAATAATTCTGGTTTGGGTGATGTACCCAAGGGAAACTCTGAAACGATAACCCCATTTTTAACAATATCATGAGCTAACTGTCTGTGTTTCGCTGGATAAACACGATCAAGCCCTGTAGCAACAACGGCAATGGTTTTCCCACAACTCAACGCACCTTTATGTGCAGCGGCATCAATGCCCATCGCAAGTCCACTGGTGACGACTAAACCACCATCAGCAAGATAATGAGCAAAGTCATAGGCGGTATTTATGCCTGAAGCAGAAGGATTACGGCTACCGACTATAGCCAACTGCCAATCGTTTAATAATGAAACCTCCCCCTGTACGTAGAGTAATGGCGGCGGGTCTGAAATTTCTTTAAGCAAAACGGGATAACGTTCATCGTCGATGGTGAGGATATAGCGATCGTCTTGCTCCAACCAGAGTAAGTCTTGCTCAACCTGTTGCCAGTTGGGATGACGGAGGTTCTCTACCAGTTTTTCATTGAAACCGCTTAACTGATTAGGGTTATTTAATATGTATTGTGGACTGCCATACTGCTGCAACAGCTTGTGGTATGTTACTGGGCCAATCCCTGGCACTCGTTGTAAAGCAATCCAACAAGCCAATTCACTTTGCTTGTTAGCTGTCATTCCGCTGAATAAGTCCTTTTAAGGCGCGCTTTTCACTCGATCGTATAAATGAATGGCCGTTGTTGCTTTCATAATGATGGCATAACTGACTTTGTCATATAGTTTGAATACCATCGCTTCACCAGCATGCTCATCGGGTAACGTCACGGTATCTTTGTTGTCTGCAGAAACGGAGTCTTTGATCGTTTCTCCTGCTTGATAAACGGATAACACATGCCCCGTTTCCAGACCATCTCGTTTACCTAACGTCAAAACCACTATCTGGTACTGCCCTATCTGAGAAACACCATCAAACACAGAAATAATACGACCATTGAGAGGCTTTTCAGGTGAACGTGGGATAAAATTCAGATCAAAATCCTGATCTTCAATTTCTAGCAAACGATCGCCTACCTGAATTTCTCTATTAGTGTAGGTGAGTCGTACTTTTGCAGGATCTTCCTTGGTTAAGCGCTCAGCATCACCTGAGTAAATCGCTTCATAGCCCAACACTTCTCCATTATCAGGATCCTTGTAGGCTTTACCACCACGGAAAAGACTGTATGTATCACTTTCTCTATCAGCGATGCCTTTTACGTAAACGTAGTCACCGGCCCCTGAAATCAGACGTTCATCAGCACTTGCTACAACATAAGGGGCGTTATCTAAGGCCTCTTCCCCAACCACTCTTGGTTTAGATAAAAAAGGACCAATCGCTGACAACGGTATTGTCATAATCGGTTTATCCAGAATCGTTTCACGAACTTCAGGTGATAACTTGACACTGCGTTTACCACGATTGACTTCAATAACAGGTTTGCCATTACGATAACTGAGAGACAATTCATCCCCTGGGTAAATCAGGTGTGGATTTTCGATTTGAGGGTTAACATGCCATATTTCAGGCCAATGCCAGGGGTACTTGAGAAACATCCCTGAGATATCCCACAAGGTATCACCTTTCTTAACTGTGTATTGCTGGGGATGATCTGGATTAAGCTCCACTTCCTTAGCCAGCAAAGGCGTGCTCAGCAGAAGAAAAATCAAACTCATCGCAATGTGCTTTATCATCGAACCATCCTCATGGACTTAATCTCGCCACAATCCTGTTATGGGCAATTTGAGTAGTGTGTTATAAGCCTTATGACTAATCAAGTATCGCTACCAGCGTCAAACTTAATCATTTTTATGCGACAAGTAAACTCTGACCATCAATTCTCAGGCTTGCTCGAGAAACTAGTCTTCCACTTTATCTGTCGCATCAGGCACACAATACAGAAAAAAGTATTGAAAAAACGTTAATCAATGCCGCTTATGACTTTACCAGTATTCGGGTGTAGACGAATGCTGGACAATCAGAGCCATAAGTTATGTGTATTGTAATCGCGTCATATTTTCAATACGTCGCTGGCAGACTACAATATAAGGTTTGTATATGCAGCAACTCATCCTGATAGGTATTACTCATGGCCATTTTAAATATTCTTCATTTCCCTGATCCAAGGTTGCGCAAAAAAGCCGAGCCCATCCAGGAAGTGACTGACGACATTCGCCAACTTGCCGACGATATGCTCGAAACGATGTATGATGCGCCAGGAATCGGACTCGCAGCGAATCAAGTGGATGTGCAAAAGCGCCTGATTGTGATCGATATTTCAGAAGATAAATCTGACCCTCTGATTCTAATAAACCCGGAAATCCTTGATAAAGAAGGCGAGCGGGAGTACGAGGAAGGTTGCTTATCAGTCCCTGAAGCTTATGAAACTGTTGTTCGTGCTGACACAATAAAAGTCAGGGCATTAAATCGACATGGTGAGGAATTTGAGCTTGCCGCAGAGGGATTGCTGGCAACCTGTGTTCAGCATGAAATCGATCATTTGGATGGAAAATTATTTGTTGACTACCTGAGCAATCTAAAGCGTCAACGTATAAAAAAACGCCTAGAAAAACATCAAAAACAAAAACTATAAGGATTCTGAATGCGCATTATTTTTGCCGGTACTCCGGCTTTCGCCGCAGAAACACTGAAAGCACTGATTCATACCGAGCATGAAATATGCGCTGTTTACACTCAGCCCGATCGTCCTGCGGGGCGGGGTCGTAAACTGACGGCCAGTCCAGTAAAACAAGTTGCACAGGAACACGATATTCCTGTTGAACAGCCTCTTAACTTTAAAACTGATGATGCCGTAAACATATTGGCTGCTTATCAAGCTGATTTAATGGTTGTTGTCGCTTATGGACTTTTATTGCCACAAATCGTGTTGGACACCCCAAGACTGGGTTGTATTAATGTTCATGCTTCACTCTTACCCCGCTGGCGAGGTGCTGCACCTATTCAAAGAGCCATATTAGCTGGTGATAAAGAATCAGGAGTATGCATTATGCAAATGGAAGCCGGTCTTGATACCGGCCCTGTCCTTGCTGAAACACGTTGCCCGATTACTGAACAAGACACAGCGCAAATCCTACATGATCGCCTCGCTGTCTTGGGAGCAAAAACCTTGGTTGAGTCTCTCAACAATATCGAAGTTCAACAAAAACATGCGCAACCACAAGATGATACTTTAAGCACCTATGCCGCTAAACTGGATAAAAAAGAAGCGGATATAGATTGGCACACCACCGCTCAAGATATTCTTCACAAAATTAACGCTTTTAATCCTTGGCCCGTGGCTCAAACACTCTGGCATGATGCTGTTTTTCGTATATGGCGAGCAGAATGGATAAAAGAGCACTCGGCACAAGCAGCGGGTCAAATCATCCATGTCTCAAAAGCCGGTATTGATGTTGCCACCAGCGATGGAACACTACGCATCACTGAGCTACAACTGCCCGGGAAACGCGCCATGTCTGTTCAAGACTTTCTCAATGCACATTCAATCGAAGTAGGCGATCATTTTGGCTAAGCCCAACCACTTAAAAGGTGCACGAACGAATGCTGCACTTATACTGAATGAAGTGGTTGTGCAGCAGCGCTCACTCAATACAGCTTTAGCTCACTACCTGCCTCATGTCGATGAAAAAGATCGTAGCTTCTGCCAGCAACTCTGTTATAGCAGTTTACGGCATTACCCCACTCTGCAATTTATCGCCCATCAACTCATAAAAAAACCGTTCAAAGCGAAAGATAAGGATATTGAGCAGCTTTTAATACTCGGAATTTTGCAGTTACGGTTTTTAAATACACCGGACCATGCCGCTATTTCAGAGACTGTGGATGCCAGTAAAAAACTCAAAAAAGTCTGGGCGGGTGGTTTATTAAACGCTTGCCTGAGAAACTACTTAAGGCAACAAGAACATATAGATCAAAAATTGTTGGCAAACGAAGCCGCAAGTCAGGCTCACCCAAACTGGCTACTCCATTTATATCAAAGTGACTGGCCAGAAAACTGGCAAAACATTATTGAGGCTAACAATAAACAGCCGCCGATGATGCTTCGTGTTAACCAGCAGAAGGTTTCACGTGAAGCATATTTAAAACAGTTAACGTCCCAGCAAATTACAGCCTCAATCATAGAGGCCACTGATAATGGGATATTACTAGACCAACCTTGTGATGTTTATAAGCTCCCAGGCTTTGAGGAAGGTTGGGTTTCGGTACAAGATGGTTCTGCTCAACTAGCCACAATGATATTGGATATCAAGCCAGGACAACGTGCGCTAGACGCTTGCGCTGCACCTGGTGGTAAAACATGCCATATTCTCGAATCCTCTCCTAACAATGACATCACAGCCATTGATATCTCAGCTGATCGCTTACTTCAGATCCAACAAAATACAGATAGACTTGGATTACATGCCACCCTAATCGCAGCTGATGCAGCCGACACATCAGCGTGGTGGGACGGACAGGCTTTTGATCGTATTCTTATTGATGCGCCATGTACCGGTAGCGGTGTGATTCGTCGACATCCAGACATTAAGCTGCTGCGCCACCCCAAAGATATCGATAGCTTAGCCAGTCAACAGCAAATTTTGCTAGATAATTTATGGCCATTACTAAAACCTGATGGCTTAATGGTTTACACTACCTGCTCTGCCTTTAAAAAAGAAAATGAGCAGCAAATTGAAGCGTTTCTACAACGACATCCGGAAGCTGAAGAGCTTAGACTCTCACCAACACCAGCCACACCGAGACCCTTTGGCTACCAAAGACTCCCTGGTGACGATGTTATGGACGGTTTTTATTATGCCTGCCTACGTCGTAAGTAAACGCCTTTTCCTATCACTCTTCTTATGGTTGTTTATTCAAACATCCGCCACAGCCTCTGTTTTTAGCGTTAATAACCCTGTAGTTCATCCCATTGGTAATGCCTATGTACTCACCGCTCAAATCAGTTACCCACTGACACCACGAGTGATTGAAGCACTGCAAAACGGTGTACCCATTACTTTCTTACAGGAATTCCGGCTAATAGATGCGTTCCCTTTGCTAGGGAGTTTCTGGCAGTGGGAAACCACTCTGTGGGAGAGTACGATGACTTATGAGCTGCGCTATCATGCCCTGTCTGAACAATATATTGTGGAGTCACTCGACACCCATGAGCAGCAAAACTTCCCTAGCTTGAGTGGTGCCTTAAAAGCGCTAGGTGATATTAATGCCTTATCGCTACCACCAGAATTTACACAAGAGCCAGATAATCTTGTGCTCGAAATACGTAGCGGTTTAGATCTCAATGCCTTACCCACCCCCATGCGTCCAGGCGCATTGATCTCAGACAAATGGCAATTAACTAGTCCATGGGTTCAAGCAGTATGGCTATAAGCCTCATTAAGCGATTAAGCTCAGGTACGGCTCCCTATTTTTCACTCGCTTTTTTATTGCTTGTTCTTGCCTATCTGCTAAGTGCAGCCACTCAGGACAGCTCACGGCTAAATGAGCTATTTCTCGTTATCTTTGGTATTGGTGTCGCTTGCTTATTACTGCTTGTGGGCATTTTGGCACGTAGCCTCTATCGTTTATATCGTGACTTTAAAAAGCATGAAGCAGGCTCACGCCTGACAGTGAGGCTGGTCAGCTTATTTGTTCTGCTAATTTTAGTCGCGACATCGATTGTTTATAGCTTCTCGATTCACTTCCTGCATCGCGGCATTAACAGCTGGTTTGATGTCAAGGTAGAGCAAGCGCTCAATGACTCGCTTGAATTAAGTCGAACGGCTTTTGGTATAAGGATGCGCACCCTGTTACGCCAAACTCGGATGATGGCCGGGGTATTAAGCGAACTGCCCGATAATGAACTATCACATAGCCTACGAGATTTAACGCAGTTAAGTGGCGCACTGGAGCTCAGCATCTGGGCCAGAGATGGTCAACCGATTGCCTCCAGTATTGAAAGCCCAACCATTATGGTGCCAAACAGACCAAACGATACCATCATGCATCAGCTGCTTCAGGGTGAAGACTATATTGGCATGGACCCATCCGAGAACGATAAACTTCAATTACGCGCTGCTGTTAGGATTCCACAAAAATCGGTCTTGGCTGAAGAGCGGATTCTCAATGTGCTGTTTCCCATCAATGATCATCTCAGTGATTTGGGAAAAACCGTGCAAGATGCTTATGCGGATTACAAAGAATTGAGCTACCTGAGAAAGCCATTAATCAGTGTCTTCACCCTCACGTTAAGCTTAATCGTATTTTTAACCATTCTGGTATCAATCTGGTTTGCTATCTGGATATCCCGCCGTATTGTCGAGCCTTTGCAAGAATTGGCTGAAGGCACGCAAGCAGTGGCATCTGGTAACTATAATATGCAACTGACCGCTTCCGGTCATGACGAAATAGGATTTCTGGTGCGCTCATTTAACCAGATGACTCAACGCCTAACCCATGCCCGTAACGCCTCACAACGAAGTCACCGATTACTCGAACAACAAACCAGTTATCTCACCACCGTTCTAGGTAGCTTATCCAGCGGTGTGGTGACTGTGGATAAACGCCTCTACCTGCACACCGCCAATAACGCCAGTAGTAAAATTCTAGGGGTGAAGTTACAGCAACGTCTGGAAAGCCCGTTATCCAAGCTCGCAGAAATTAATAAAAACATGAAAACCTTCTGTGAAATGATTGAACGTTGTGCTGTCAAAGGCATCGCCTGGGAGCAACAAGTAGAACTGCAAAAACAAAACGGTAACCAAACATTGATTTGTCATGGTACCGAGTTACCCAATAACAGTGGCTGGGTGATTGTCTTTGAAGACATCACTACTCTGCTACAAGCCCAGCGTAATGCGGCTTGGGGCGAAGTCGCACGCCGGCTGGCTCATGAAATCAAGAATCCATTAACACCGATTCAGCTCTCTGCAGAACGCCTACAACGTAAATACAATGCCATTGTGCCGGAAAATCAGCTCGAAACTGTGGATAAACTGACCAACACCATTATTCAGCAAGTCGAAGCAATGAAAGAGATGGTGAATGAATTTTCAGAGTATGCCCGAACACCTGCGCTTCAACTCCAGTCATATGACATTGGTCAGCTGATTCGGGAAGTGCTGACCATGTATCAGAGCAATCCAAATCACCAATTTACCCTCTTGAACAGCCCTGAAAATGTCGCTGTTGAAATTGATGTCAACCGTTTCCGACAGGTCATGCATAATCTACTGAAGAATGCGATTGAGGCTTGTGAAGATGCTCAACTTCCCGTTGATATCGTTATCAGTTACCATCCACTTACTCACCAACAACGCCGTTGGCTTGAAATTTCTGTTCGGGATTACGGTCCAGGCATTCCTGTTTCTATCATTGATAAATTATTTGAACCTTACGCCACAACTAAACATAAAGGTACGGGCCTGGGTTTAGCCATCGTTAAAAAAATGATTGAAGAACATGGTGGTGATGTCTGGGCAGAAAATCTGGACCCAGAGGGAACGAGTATAATTATAAGATTGCCATTGGAGGAGTCACCGTCGTGAGTAACGATAAACCACTGATTCTTGTTGTAGATGATGAACCGGATATCCGCGAGCTCATCAAAGACATTCTGGAAGACGAAAACTATCACGTCAGAATAGCCGCTGATGGGCAAGAAGCACAGCAAGTCTTTAGTGAAGAACAACCAGACCTAATCCTGCTGGATATCTGGATGCCAGATATTGATGGCATCAGTTTGCTGAAAGAGTTCAAACAACAAAATAAAAGTGTCACGATTGTGATGATGTCAGGTCATGGCACCATCGAAACAGCTGTGGAGGCAACCCGTTTAGGCGCAAGTGATTTTATCGAGAAACCGCTATCTACCGCTAAGTTACTTCGAGGCGTCGAACAGGCACTGGAAAATCGAGAAAAACAAGCGATTATTCAACGGGAATTAGCACAAGCACCGGTTGGCAAAAGCCATCAAATCAAACTATTACGAGAACAGGTTGAACGGGTTGCGAAACATGAAATGCCTATTCTTCTGGTGGGCGAACCAGGCACAGGTAAACATTGTTTCTCTCATTACCTACACAGCCTGGGACAATACGCAGGGGGTAAGTTTATTGAAGTCAGCCCTGAAAGTTTTCCTTTAGATAGTCTCAAGGCTGTCACGCTGGCCAAAAACAACTGTCTGTTTATCAATGATTTAGCGTTACTGAGTGATGAAGCACAGGCACTGTTATTACACCTTCTTGAAAGTAATAAACTTGAACACTGTCAACTCATCTGTGCAACACAATATTCCTTGCAGAAAGCGGTTGATAATGGTGATTTTCTGGAAAGTCTCCTGTATCAGCTCAACAGCATCACATTGGTAGTTCCACCTTTACGTGATCATATTGAAGATATCCCTGAGTTGGTACACCATTTTGTGGATACACAGACAACACGCTCTGGCCTGCCATATCGACGTTTTACCGTGGCAGCGCAAAACCGCCTCAGAAATCACGACTGGTCAGGGAACGTTCTTGAACTCAAAAATGTGATTCAACGCTTACTCGTTCTCGGCAATGGTGAAGATATTGATGTCGCCGATGTCGACACGGCACTTGCCTCGGAAGCAGAAGCCATTGAAAACGGCGATGAAACTATCAATTTTGACTTGCCACTTCGCGAGGCCAGAGAACAGTTTGAACGTATTTACTTGCTGCAAAAATTACAGGAAACCGATGGTAATGTTGGTAAAGCCGCCAAATTGGCGGGTATGGAAAGAACCCATCTTTATCGAAAGCTTCGCTCCCTCGGTATTGATACCAAACAGATTTAGGAACCGACCATGAAGATTCTGATCCTCGGAGCCGGACAAGTCGGCGCCTCTGTTGCGGCAACGCTAGCGCGAGAAGATGATGATGTGACGCTTGTCGACACAGACAGCACCAACTTGCTCAAGCTGCAGGACCATTACGATATCCGTACCATACAAGGGCAAGCCTCACACCCCGATGTTCTGGCTCGTGCTGGCGCTGAAGATGCAGACTTGATTCTGGCGGTGACTAATAGTGATGAGACCAATATGGTGGCCTGTCAGATTTGTCACACGCTCTACAATACGCCAACAAAGATTGCTAGGATTCGCTCCACCGGTTACCTCTCCACGCCGCAGTTATTTGATAAAGAAAACCCACAAGCCATTGCCATAGACATGCTGATCAGCCCGGAACAAATTGTGACGGAATATATTCAGCGGCTTATCAGCCACCCGAATGCGTTGCAGGTCTTGGATTTTGCTGAAGGCAAAGTACAGCTTGTGGCCGTAAAAGCATTTCACGGTGGCCTTTTAGTTGGACACCCTCTACGAGACTTACGCAAACATATTCCCAAAACTGAAACCCGGGTTGCTGCTATCTTCCGTGATGGTCACCCCATCACACCGACAGGCGATACAACGATTCAGGCAGACGATGAAGTCTTTTTTATTGCTGCAACTAAAGATATTCGTGCAGTCATGGGTGAATTGCGTCGTCTGGAAAAACCTTATAAACGAATTATGCTGGCGGGTGGCGGTAACATCGGCGCTCGTCTGGCTAAGGCCTTAGAAAATGATTATCAAATCAAATTGATCGAGGCCAACCCGGATCGTGCAGAGTTTCTCTCTGAAGAGCTGAGTAACAGTATTGTGCTGTTAGGTGATGTTGCTAACGAAGAACTATTGCTGGAAGAAGAAATCGATAAAGTCGACTTATTCTGTGCGTTAACCAATGACGATGAGGCAAATATTCTTTCCGCTATGCTGGCAAAACGACTCGGCGCCAGTAAGGTTTTATCGCTGATTAATCGCGCGGCTTATGTTGATTTGGTAGAAAGCGGCAGCATAGACATTGCTTTATCCCCACAGCAGGCCACTATCGGCAGTCTTCTGGCCCACATTCGGCGTGGTGATATTGTCGCTGTTCACTCATTGCGTCGCGGTGCTGCCGAAGCACTGGAAGCCATTGCGCATGGTGATAGCAGTTCTTCTGTTGTGGTTGGTCGACGCATTGATGAAATCGACTTACCACCGGGTACCACCATCGGAGCGATTGTTCGGGGTGAAGAAGTGATTATTGCTAAAGACGACACCCTGATTGAATCCGAAGACCACGTTATTTTATTTTTAGTGAATAAACGCTACATAAAAGAGGTCGAACGTTTATTCCAGGTTGGCTTTACCTTCTTTTAGGAGTGCTATGGAGTCTTCATTACAAAATCATTTTCTGATCGCCATGCCTAACTTGGCCGACTCGTTTTTTTACCGTTCGGTCATTTACATTTGCGAACATGATAAAAATGGCGCGATGGGTCTGATTATCAACCGACCTACTCGTGTCATGTTAGAAGAGCTCCTCTCTCATCTACATATTGAAAATCCTTCTGAAAGCATTAAAAATACGCCCGTGTTATTTGGTGGACCTGTACAAAAAGGTCAAGGCATGGTCATTCACGATCAAGCCCAATCTCCCTGGAAATCAAGTTTGCAGCTGACTAACGATATTATCTTAACGACCTCTACTGATATTCTTGAAGCCCTTGGCACCGATGAGGGACCTAGCAATGCGTTGGTGACCTTAGGCTATTCCGGCTGGTCAGAGGGTCAGTTAGAAGAAGAAATAATGGAAAACAGCTGGCTCACCGTTCCTGCCAGCCATACCTTATTATTTGATACGCCCGCAGATCAACGCTGGCATGCGGCAGCCAAATCGATTGGTGTTGATATGAATCTGATGTCTAACATCGCAGGTCACTCATGAGTGTGGCCAGAACCCTGCTGGGCTTTGATTTTGGCATGAAGAACATCGGCATTGCTGTGGGACAGGAATTAACCGCCACTGCGAATCCATTGACCGCGATTAAAGCTCGTGATGGTATTCCAGACTGGTCACACATTGAAAAACTGCTAAAAGAATGGCAACCCGATTTGCTTATCGTCGGCCTTCCACTGAATATGGACGGCACTGAACAGGAAATGACTGCAGCAGCCAAACGGTTTGGAAATCGTCTCAATGGTCGCTTTAATATCCCTGTGGAATGGCAAGATGAACGACTGACAACATACGAAGCACTAGACCAAATGGGAATCCGCAGTAAAATGGACTCTCGTCAACGCAGTGACGTCGATCAGTTATCTGCACAACTCATACTTCAATCATGGCTGAACCAACAATGACCATCGCACTGACTCACACTCAAGTTCAGAATCTGCTCAATGATATGGCTGCAGATATTCGCGAGAAACTCGCTGATAAGCAACCCTTACTCGTCGGTATCCATACTGGAGGGGTTTGGGTAGCCAAAGCCTTACAGGATATTTTGGGTGATGATTTTTTTGATGCCCCACTAGGCACACTTAATATTGCTTATTACCGGGATGATTTCACCCGCATAGGTATGCATCCTCAAGTGACCCCGTCTGATTTACCTTTCAGTGTCGATGGGCGTCATCTGATTTTGGTGGATGATGTACTGCATAGTGGACGAACAACTCGCGCAGCGCTGAATGAAATTTTTGACTATGGGCGTCCAGCCAGTGTCACGTTGGTGGTATTAGTTGATCGAAATGGACGTGAACTCCCCATACAAGCCGATATTATCGGCAAAACGGTAGAAGTCGCCAAAGGTCAACATATTAAGCTGACCAACACCGCAGGATTACAGTTGGAGTATCGAAATAAAGGCAAGGCCGAATGAATAACAACCAATTGACGGAAAGCGGTCAACTTCGCCATTTTCTCACGATTGAAGGGCTGAAAAAGCCATTACTGACGGAAATTATGGATCGTGCAGAGCAGTTTTCAGGCATTACCAATCGTCAGGTAAAGAAAGTCCCTATTCTGCGTGGTAAAACCATTGTTAACCTGTTCTTTGAAAACAGTACTCGTACTCGCTCAACCTTTGAGCTCGCCGCCAAACGCCTGTCAGCGGATGTCATGAACTTCAATATCAGCACCTCTGCAACGTCGAAAGGTGAGAGTTTGCTGGATACGCTGCATAACCTTGAGTCGATGCACACTGATATGTTTGTGGTCAGACACAACCAAAGTGGCGCGGCTGAATTTATTGCACAGCATGTGTCACCGCATGTCAGCGTCATCAATGCAGGTGATGGTTGTCATGCCCATCCCACACAAGCCATGCTTGATATGTTTACCATTCGTCGCCACAAAAAAAGCTTCCCAGATCTGCGGGTAGCTATCGTTGGGGACATATTGCATTCAAGGGTGGCTCGCTCACAAATTCAAGCGTTAGCGACATTAGGTGTTGGCGAGATTCGGGTAATTGGACCCAAAACCTTACTGCCTGCTGATTGCCAGACCTTGGGTGTCCATGTCTATCATGACATGGAGGCCGGTTTAGAAGGCGTTGACGTTATCATCATGTTGCGTCTACAGCTTGAGCGCATGCAAGGGGCACTCATTCCCAGTGCCAGAGAGTATTTCCATTGTTTTGGGCTAACTGACGATAAGCTCAAACTTGCTAAACCTGATGCCATTGTGATGCACCCTGGGCCTATCAATCGCGGTGTTGAAATTGCTTCCTCCGTAGCTGATGGGCCGCAATCGGTCATACTAGAACAAGTGACTCACGGTATTGCTGTCAGGATGGCCGTTATGTCTATGGCGATGGGTGCACAATCAGAACAAAATGAGCTGCCAGCATGAAAATTCGTATAAAAAATGGGCGTGTCATTGATCCAGCCAGTCAGTTTGATGCGCGACAAGATCTCTACATAAGTCACGGAAAGATTGTTGCTATTGGTGAACAACCAGAAGGTTTTGAAGCTGATAAAACAATTGATGCAAAAGGTTTAATCGTTAGCCCCGGCCTGGTTGATCTGAGTGTCCGAGTGCGTGAGCCAGGTCAGGAACATACAGCGACAATCCTGACAGAGACCAAGGCCGCCGCCGCTGGTGGCGTGACGACTATCTGTGTACCACCTGATACCGCACCTGTTATTGATAACCCGACCGTAGTCGAACTCATTGAGGATCGGGCGAAAAAGTCTGGCCGCAGCATGGTTCTGACAATGGGTGCAATGACGCAAAACCTGGGGAATGAATTACTTGCCGAAATGGCCAGACTAAAAGCGGCTGGTTGTGTTGGCATCAGTAATGGCCTCTCACCGATAAAAAATAGCGTCATCTTACAAAGAGCCATGGCTTATGCCGCCACCTTAGATATGACCGTCTTTATTACGGCTTCAGATCCTTGGCTGCAAAGTCAGGGATGTGTACATGAAGGCGCAGTCAGTTCCAGGCTTGGATTAGGCGGCATTGCCGAAAGTGCTGAAACGGTTGCCCTAAGTCGTGATCTCATCCTGATTGAACAAACCGGAGTACGCGCTCACTTCCATAATTTATCGACGGGTAAAGCGGTCAAATTGATTCGGGAAGCACAAAATCGTGGCTTACCGGTGACCGCGGATGTCAGTGCCCATCACCTACATTTATCTGAGCATGATTTAGGTAACTATGATGCGTTAAGCCATGTCTTACCGCCTTTTCGTAGTATCCGTGATCGCGAGCAGTTACAACAAGGTGTTCGCGATGGCGTTATTTCAGCAATCTCATCACATCATCAGCCACTTGATATCGACGATAAACTCGGTCCTTTTGCTGAAACCAAACCCGGTATTTCTGGTCTTGAAACCTTATTACCATTAACAATGAAACTGGTAGAAGATGACGAGGTCAATTTGCACACCGCGCTGGCCGCTTTAACCTGTAACCCGGCAGATATTCTGGGCATCGACTCAGGCCAGATCAAAGTGGGCGCAGTGGCTGATATTTGTCTGATAGATCCTGATTCGGAATATGAGTGCCGACCACTGAACTTCGTCAGTGCTGGCAAAAACAGTCCCTTTGAAGGCTGGTTGTTTAACCATCAGGTCAGCCATACATTATTCCATGGCCGCTTAGTTCATGAACGAGATTAAGTTTTAAGGAAACGACATGCAATTAATAAAAACCCTATTATGTTCTGCAGCGCTGCTGGGTTCATTTTTACTCATCACGGCTTGTAGCCCTGAAGTGGGTAGTGAAGACTGGTGCCAAATGATGAAAGACAAAGCTAAAGGCGACTGGACTGCGAATGAAGCAGCCGATTTTACTCGTTTCTGCATATTCCCAAGCAATGACAAATAAACTCTACGCACTCGATTTTGATGGTGTCATCTGCGACAGCGCGATTGAAACAGGTATGGCTGGCTGGAAAGTCGCCTTAAAGCTGTGGACAGATATGCCCAAGGCTATACCTGAGGATTTGATAGAAAAGTTTCGTCAGGTTCGTCCTGTGATGGAAACAGGGTATGAGGCTGTGCTTATCATGCGGCTGCTTTACGAAGGCATGTCTCCTGACACGCTCATGTCAGCTTTTCATCATCAAATGGAAGCGCTGATGATTCGTGATGATATGTTCGTAGATGAACTTAAAGAGATTTTTGGTTCTACCCGAGATGAGTGGATTCGAGATGACTTTGATAGCTGGATCGCCATGAATCCATTATTCGATGGCATTGCAGAAAAGCTTCGTCGCATCCCAACGGATAGTTTGGTGATTATCACCACCAAACAAGAACGTTTTGTTGATCATATACTCAAGGCTAATCAGATTGCTCTGCCCATTGAACAGGTTTATGGTCTGGATAGAAATATGAGCAAACAACAGATTCTAAATGATCTTCATGGGGAAAACCCCAGCCTGAAGATCCTGTTTATTGAAGATAGGTTACCCACGCTGATTAATGTGATTACCGATGATCGTCTGGACGATATTCAGCTTTATCTGGCCGGCTGGGGTTACAACACCACAACAGACAAAGACAGCGCCAGCAATATAGACAGAATCTCTGTTATTCAGTTATCAGACATACCCAAACTGTGATAAACCGTTTCTTAATGTTGGTGAGGAACTTTGTTGTAATGCTTATGTGGCGTATCGTGGTTTTCGTCAAACCACTTCTGAGCTAATTGACTCGCTTGTTTCTTTTGCTCTTCAGTTAACATTGCCGCCACTGCTGAGCGGTAGTAGTGGGCATCTTCATGTCCACTTGAGGCCGCTAAATCAAACCATTTATAGGCTTCGATAAGATTCTTTTCTTCGCCATCACCGTTAAAACTCATCAAACCTAAATAGAATTGTGCATTTCGATCCCAGCCTTTCGCAGAAACATCAAACCAATGTCTAGCCATTACATAATCTTGGCTCCCCCCCAATCCAAGATAACTCATAAAACCCAACATAAATGCGGCTTCTACACTCTTGTTTTCTTGAGCTTTTAGAAACCAGCTCTTTGCCTGCTCATGATCTAAAGCCACACCATCGCCATCAAATAGCATTTTCGCTACACGATATTGTGCGTTTGGATATCCCAGCTCAGCAGAACGTTTAAACCATAAGTAAGCCTGTTTAGGATCCTGCTTTACCCCTGAGCCGCTTAAATAAAGCAGACCTAAATTGAATTGCGCCTGACTATTTCCTTGCTCGGCTGCCTTTTCAAACCAATCTGCCGCACTAATGAGATCTTTGCTCACTCCCTGACCATTCATCAACATGGCACCGACGTTAAATTGAGCCGCAGCACTCCCTCTTTCTGCTGATTTTCTAAAAAGTTCAAAAGCTTTTTTCTGATCTCTTTCAACATCAGGTTCATTGCCAGTGTAGTAAAGCATACCCAGAGCATAGGCGGCCTCATCATGGCCTTTTTGTGCAGCTATATCTAACCAGCTCATTGCCGAATCGTAGTCTGGATGCCCCAGCTTTCCTGAAAGCATTAATGCACCAAGATTATATTGAGCTTCAACATTTCCCTGCTTAGCAGCTGCTAACCAGCTTTGCTGAGCAGCTTGATAATTCCCCTGTTGTGCGGCCTGCATCCCATCGGAAAACTTATCAGCATGAGCCGTAACAAAAACAGTGGAAACAACAAGACAAGCTTTTAAAAAAAACAAAAATATTTGTTTCAATTTTTATTCCTTTGAGTCGATAACTAGACTCTAACAAGCTGAATTAAGCAACGTTAAAAAAAATGTAAAATAACACACATTAATCATGTGTATTTTTACAAAAACAGAAATATAATATGCAAATCTCACCAAGCTTTATTGGGCGAGATTTGTTAATGAGGCACGTTCATGGTCAATCTTCTTTTGCGTTTTGCATTTCTTTGTTTTTTTCTAGTTTCGTTTTCTGCCAATGCTGGACATTTGTTTACACAAGGTTCGAGTAATACACCAATTAACTTGAAGTCAGGTCAAGGTATCGAAGTTACTCAATTATCTTACGAGGGCGCCGGCACTAATGGTCTGGTTACTATCGATTTTTATCAAAGTGGTGGTTCAGATAATAGCCTACTATGGTCAGCTGGTGACAGCATCAAGGTCACGATTGGCTCATGGGTCCAAACATTCAAATATGATACCCTAACTACTGATTTTACTGGTTCATCACAAACCTCTAACAAATTATCAGCGACAGATCCAACACTCGCTGCAGCAAATATAACTCCAACAGGCACAACAAAATTTACGATAGAATCAACTTCAGGACAATTTACTTTTGAAGGCTATAGAATATACGTCAATGGATCTACCTATAACGGGTCTGGTTCTGGCCCGATAGACCAATCACAAGTGGTTTCCTCTTCCACTTTTCAATCGAATGCCGGATCAAACCAGAAAACCGGGGTTGGGCAACACTTAGATCAAATTGGCGGTAATGTTGGGGGAAAACTTGATGACTTCATTACGCTGCTGGCTGGCCAAACTCCAGAAAAGCAACAAGAAGTATTAAAAAGTATCTCCCCTGAACAAAGTCAGGCATTAGGCCAATCTGTTAATAATACGGTTTCCGGGAGTTTTGATACTGTCCAAGTACGCCTTGACTCGCTCAGGATAGGTGCTGCAGATGTGCAAAATGTAAATCATGCATCAGGGTTATCGTCTGGTGGCGTTCTTGATGTCATACTTGAGCGCCATGCTTGGGTAAAAGCACTGGGCGGTAAATCTAAGCAGGATAGTGAAGATGGCTTTGCTGGTGCGGACTCGCGTTATCACGGAGTCATGGGTGGTATGGACTTTACCACCAGCTCAGACCTCACATTAGGGGCAGCCTTTGCTTACGCCAGAACCGACGTTAATATGAATGATTATCGTGATGGCGATGGTGCCGATATTGATACCTATCAATTAACCGCCTACTTCAATCAGTCTTTTGAGCGTTTTTACGTGGAAGGTATGTTGACCTATGCATATCAGAATTATGAGACCAAACGAAATACACATGTCATCGGTGTAGCCAAAGGTGACTTTGATGGTGATATGTTTGCAGCAAGACTGGTAACAGGCATGCCACTCTATCTTGAGCAAATCACTATTACACCTTTTATCGGCGTAGAGGGTTACCACACAAGACAACGTGGATATACAGAGACTGGTGCGGACTACCTCTCCATGCATATCAATAGTAACGAGTCTAACCGCTTCCGTTCACTTGTGGGTACAAAAGTCAGTAAAGAGTTTGAGTTATCCGACGGTAGTATCCTAACGCCTACACTACAAGTAAGTTGGCGCCATGAGTTTAAAGAAGATGGCATCACCACAACATCATCATTCTTGGGCGGCGGCGGTCAGTTTGAAAGTGTTGGCCAAAAAGTAGATCGTAATACTGGTAGTGTCAGTGGTCGAGTCAATTGGGCTAAAACGGACACCTTGTCACTGGGTGTTGAGCTTGGTGCTGAAGCCTCTTCCGGCTACCGGGCTTATAATGGTCAACTCTATGCTGACTGGACTTTCTAATCACAAAATCGTTATAAAAAAGGCACCTTCAAGGTGCCTTTTTTATTTATAGCGTATATTTATCTGACTATGAAACGCAGAGATATCATAAAGAGCGGGATAGGTATTGGCATTTTATTACCCTACTTCTATCTGCCTAGAGCATTGGCTAATTTACTGTCTTTTCAGCAGACACGAACATTAATCGCATTTATTGACGCATTAATTCCAGCAGATATAACGCCATCAGCATCACAGCTCAAACTACATGAAACACTGTTACTTTATGCTAAAGATATTAAAAACTATCCTGAGCTTATCCAGCTTGGATGTGAGTGGTTAGATAAACAAGCAGGTCTTATTCATCAGCAACATTTTCTTCAGCTAAGTATTGATCAACAGAACGGTATTATCCACAAAGCGGCCAACAGTGATGCGATGAGTATTCAGGCACAATTTTTTTCTCATATAAGACAGGATATATTTCGGTTTTATTATGCAAAGCCGGCAAGCTGGACAGGCTTAAATGTTTCGCCACCACAGCCAACCGGCTATAAAAACCACTTTAAGCCTGTAAATTATGAATAACGCTAAATCGTCATATGATGCTGTGATCGTAGGTTCAGGTGCTGGGGGTGGCACAGCCGCCTGGTATTTAAGTCATCACGGCTGGAACGTGCTTGTTATTGAAGCTGGCCCATACTTTCATCCTGAAAAGGATTATTTAGCCGCAACTAATCAGTGGGAGTCACCATTTCCACAAAAAAAGCATAGCCAGGGAAACTATGGCTATGCTGATATGCAACAACTCTCTGAAGCGAATGATGATCTGCGTTCATGGAATCATATTCAGGGCAGATTAAATAAAACCGACCACCGCATCCCTTTTGGCTACCAACATGTTCAAGGTGTTGGCGGTAGCTCATTACATTTTAGTGGCGAAGCACACCGGCTTAATCCCCGCTCAATGAAAATGTTTTCTGACTATGGATTATCAGCTGACTGGCCATTTTCGTATGAAGAGCTCGAACCGTTTTATATTCAGGCGGAGCAATTAGTCGGCGTTGCAGGACCGACAGTGGATAACTTACGCCCTCGTTCTCATCCTTACCCACAAAAAGCCCATCATCCAAGTTATAGTAGCCAGCTTTTGAAGAAAGCATTTGCTGAAAGAAACCTCACTTTGACAGAAAATAGTGTGGCGATATTAAGCTCTCCTCATCATGATCGACCTCATTGCAACTACTGTAACTGTTGTCTTAAAGGTTGTCCCCTAACTGATAAAGGCAGTATAGATGTCACCTATTTACGAATGGCCAGAAAAACAGAACGCTGCTATCTAAAAACTGGCTGTTACGTTACTCATATAGAGACGGGTCCAAAAGACAGTATAAAAGGCATTCACTATACGGATAGTGAGGGAATGGAACACTTTATTGCAACACCCTACCTTATCCTTGCCGCTGGAGCCGTGGAAACACCGCGATTATTACTCGCTTCTGACACTACCTCCTCTACAGGACTTGCCAATGAGTCAGGGCAGGTGGGAAAAAACTTCATGGAAACAATTCTTTGGACATCCAACGCCACATTAGATGCCCCGTTAGGCAGTCACCGCGGCTTGGCTGTTGACAGTATTTGCTGGAATTTTAATCAACCTGACAGTATTCCAGGTGTGTTTGGTGGTTGTCGGTTCTCACCTTCTGTAGCAGAGTCCGATCTTATCGGACCAATAAGTTATGCACAGCGTGTTATTCCTGGATGGGGAATAGAACACAAGCAACAAATGCGGAAGCAATTTGGGCAAGTGTTATCTTTGAGTGGGATAGCAGAGAGCCATACTCATCCGGGAAGCTTTATTGACCTCGACCCGGTTATCAAAACGAGACATAATCAACCTGCCGCAAGAATTCACAGCTATGTCGATGAGCTGACCACCAAACGTATACGGTTTATGGCTAATATGTGCCGGGATATCCTAAATCAGGCTGGCGCGAACACTATCTTTGAAGAATTTAGCTCTTACGATATTTTTAGCAGCTCACATGTGTTTGGTACCTGTCGTATGGGTAATAATCCAGAGCACTCGGTCGTCAATCAATGGTGCCAAAGTCACCGCTGGAAGAATATGTATATCGTTGATGGCAGTGTGTTTCCAAGCTCTGGCGGTGGAGAGTCCCCAGGTTTGACTATCCAGGCCATCACCTTAAGAGCCATGAAGAAACTCCATGAAACACAAAAAAACACCTCGTCCTAATCATCCCGGCTATATCCTGTCTGAAAACATCGATTTTTGGATGACGGGCGGCGCTTCCATTCTTGTTATGCTTTTATTGTTGGTCTATATCTTTTTTACAGGTATCCCACAGTCTACAGCTAACATTACCAACATATTAGGCACTGCCATCGTACTACAGATATTTATTAACTGGCCTCATTTTATGGGTGCTTATCGTCTTGTTTATACCCCTAAAAACAATATAAAACGTTACAAAGCCGCCACTATCTATGTTCCAGCCCTGCTTATACTGGTTCTAATCGTTGGTTTAGTCACCGGCGAGTCAATAGAGGGGCCCCTATCGATATTTACTGTTAATCAGGATGTAACTTATTTTTGTTGGTTGGTCGCTGCTTTTTATCTTGCCTGGCATTACACGGGACAGGCATGGGGAATGATTGCCACTTACAGCAAATTAAGTCAGCTGATGCTGAAAAAAAGTGAACGGTTTACACTTCGTCTAGGGTTACGGACATTACTCGTATGGCATGTTATCTGGGGTGCTCAGGATTTGCCTGCAGAGTGGTTTGCTGGTGTTTTACATGCCCATATTGGTACATTGCTTAGCTTGGCAAATATCGCAGCGTGTCTTTCTTTTCTAGCTTCTTCAGCTGTGTGGTACGGCATTTATTTACGAACAAAGCGGATACCTGATAAACGCATTATTGCTTCGTGGTTATCTATTTACCTTTGGTACTTCGTATTATTTTTTATGCCGGAGGCATATTTACTGGTTCAGGTATCACACGCCTTACAGTATCTACCTTTCCCAATTCGTGTTGAGTTAAATCGTCGACAAGCAAACTTAGTGGATATCAAACAAGTCGCCTTAAAAGGCTGGGCCATAAGGTATTACCTGTTACTGATCTGCGTAGGGATCGCCTTTTTTTACTTTCCGGAATTTATTTCTATCGAAAACCAACAGTTTACATTTGCTGTACTGGTTTCAAGCCTGATAAATATTCATCATTATTTTGTTGACAGCTGTATCTGGCGAATTAGCAATGCAGAAGTTCGTCGTGAGCTTTTTGCTCATTTAGAAACGAAATTTGTGAAATAATTTTCAGAGGAATTTAGATAAGGAATAATGGCGGAGCGGACGGGACTCGAACCCGCGACCCCCGGCGTGACAGGCCGGTATTCTAACCAACTGAACTACCGCTCCACTATCCTTCTTGGCAGACTTAAAAAATCGTCTGTTGGCCGAAGAAGCGAGAGAATATACAGCAATTTTTACAAAGGTGTTAGTGTTTCATGTAAAAATTTTTTCTCTCGCCTCTAAACTGACATTAATCCCTTTTATCCCAGTAGGCTTTTTTGGCTTGTTGCAGTTTTTCATAGCCGGCCAGTAAGGCATTATGCCGTTCAAATCCATGCAGACTCAGACCCGGTGTATGTAATTGATGAAAAACTGTTTTTGCCTCAACAATGGCCATTCCATCTTGCACGTTTTGCTCACCGTACATCAGTGACAAATACTGCTGATAATCCTGATACTCACGCTCATCATCCCATTTGATGTCCAATAAGGCTTTTAAGCAACGATAGAAACGTAATTGCGCCTCATTACCTTGTCCCAGCGACAAACACCAATCTACCCACTCCAGTGCCTGTTCATCTTGCAGAGCCAAACACAGCATTAATTTGATTTCACCCAAGCGGATAGTAGACCACAATGTGCCGGGATCAGGTGCCAAGCCGATAAATTGAGCAACCGGCGTATGATCGTTATAGCCACCATCTTCCAGTGCCACTAATAACTCACGCCATTGTTCTTTGGTACGAAATTTCAGTGATAATAAATCTTCGCGGAACAGGGCACCTTCATTATTATTTTCCCAGAGCAACTCATCGACGGGGTAAATATCCGACATACCGGGCACGAGAATACGGCAGGCGTAAACATCGAGATGCTCATAATCGGCAATATAGATATCAAAACCCATCTCATGAATAATATCGGTCAAATAAGTCAGTTCATCGCGTGTAGGGGCATCATGATCCCAATCATAAAACTCATAATCCGGTGCTTCAAGAAAAAAGTCATAAGACACATAACCACTGGAATCAATAAAATGCATTTCCAGATTTTGCGGTGAAGCGACTTCTTCCATATCAAATGTTGGAGGATGGAAAACATCTAACTGATCTAGACCTCTACCTTGCAGTAATTCGGTGACCGTTCTCTCCAACGCCACTTCAAAACTTGGGTGAGCACCAAAGGAAGCAAATACAGAACCATCTTTTGGGTTAATCAAGGTGACATTCATCACCGGGAATTGACCGCCCAGAGAGGCGTCAGCCACTTTCAGATGATAACCATGCTGTTCAAGTTCTTGTAATGCGGCCTTAATTTTTGGAAAGCGGTCAATGACATACTGAGGGACCTCAGGTAGGCAAATGCCTTCAGCAATAATATGATTTTTGACGTAACGCTCAAAGACCTCAGATAAGCCCTGAACCCGCGCCTCATTTTGCGTATTTCCGGCTGACATACCATTACTGACATAAATATTGCCAATGATATTAACGGGGAAATAGATGGTCTGGTAATCACGCTGACGAATATAAGGAACAGCACAAATTCCTCGCTCGCCAACGCCAGAATTGGTATCAAATAATTTATCTGCGGTTAGCGCCCTTTCCGGATCAAAGTGATCCCACAGACCTTCATCTAATATGCCTTCGGGCATTTCACCATCGTTAGAAACAAACCAACGTTCATTGGGATAATGCACAAAAGGCGCCTGGCTATGTTGCTCACCCAGATAGAAGTCAGCAAAAAAATAATTACAACTCAAACGCTCAAAATATTCACCTAAGGCACTGGCTAAACAGGCTTTAGCAGAACTCCCTTTACCATTGGTAAACATCAACGGACAGCTTTTATCACGAATATGCACCGAGTAAACATGGCTGACCGGATTTAGCCACGATGCCTCTTCGACATCAAAACCAAACGCTTTCAACTTCGCTTGCATGGTCGTAATACTGGTTTCCAGATCACGATCTTTACCTTTAATAAATGTTTGTTCAGTCATGATTTTTCCAAAAAATAACCCCCTGCTCAATACGAACAGAGGGTTGTTTGACATCATCAGCGGTTGTCTTACATTTTTTCAGCGGCAGCAATCGCTTTTCTTACTAAACGTCCTGCAGCGCCTTTCGCATCAGCCGCTTTGATTTGCTCGAGGTTGACCGGATTACCAACGATGATGGCGCCGCCCATACCTGCACCAAAGTGAGGTGTGCATTTGTACACATAGATACCTTCAACGGTAAAGGTACGCTGATAGTTTTCACCCATTTGTGAATGCCATGCTTCAGCACCTTCCGGAATCAGGCCTTCTAATGATTGTGTATCATGCGTAGGCATATTTTCCCAAGCGACTTTATCGCCAGGCTGAATCTGAATGACCAGTGGATCATATTTGAGACCAACCGCAGTAACAATGTGCGTTTTCGCTTCTGCAGACGCTTGCTCTTGTTCTGCAGGCGCCGCTTCAGCTTGTGTTTCTTCAACAGCCGCCTTCACTTCTTCAACGGCATCTGTCGCTTCATCATTATCAGGTTCGGCAATAGTAGATTTCACTTCTTCAACAGCCGCTTTCACGTCTTCAGCGGCATCATTCGCTTCACTGGTGTCTGGCTCGGCAATGGCCGCTTCATCTACCACTGTTTCAGGTACCGCCTCTTTCGTATCTTCCATATGCTCGGTGACGGTTTCATTCACACCACCCACTTCGTTTTGTTCAATGGGCTGAGTCATCTCGCTTTCAACAGATGCTGGCGCAACCGCATCACCTACTTTATCTTCTTTATTAGAAGAAGGTACATTGGCATAACGTTCTTTACTGTCATTTACAAAGACCGTAGATACAGCAGCAACAACAAAGATGGCCAATAGCGCAATTACAATGGCAATTAAAATGGATTTTTTCTTCATGATTCCTCCCAAGTAAAAAGTGATAAATGAATGATAACATTCTAAACTGACGATTTTTGTAGAGAAAACAATATTCCTATCAAAACTCTGTCATAATTGTGCCTACAGAACTCGTCGTTACCTGCTTCAGGGTAGACAATAAGTTCCATGTGTTAACAGACGTTCTGGCATGACCTCCACTTTTACATCCCGCTTTGTCGATGTAACACAACCGTGACTGTTAACCTTATCCAAAAACACACGCTGAATAATGCGAAGACGCTGTTTTCACTATATACGTTTTATATTGAGTAAATTATGACATTTTCCGAGTTAGGTCTCATTTTGCCACTGCAACGTGCCGTGACAGAGTCAGGTTATACGACCCCCTCCCCAATTCAAGCCAAAGCCATTCCTGCCATCATGGAAGGTAATGATGTTATGGCAGCAGCTCAAACAGGTACCGGCAAAACCGCAGGATTTACCTTGCCTATTCTGCATAAACTTTCTGAGGGTAAACCTGCCCGAGCAAATCAGGCACGCGCACTTGTACTCACCCCCACTCGCGAGCTCGCCGCTCAAGTGGAAGAAAGCATTAAGACCTATGGTAAATATTTACCATTACGTTCTGCCGTTGTGTTTGGTGGTGTAAAGATAAACCCACAAATGATGCGTATGCGTCGTGGTGTTGATGTGTTAGTGGCTACCCCTGGGCGACTTCTGGATCTCTATCAACAAAATGCTATCCGTTTTGATGAGTTAGAAGTGCTTGTTCTGGATGAAGCTGATCGTATGTTGGATATGGGATTTATCCACGACATTCGTAAGATTATTAATTTACTGCCACAAAAACGTCAGACCTTAATGTTTTCAGCCACGTTTTCCAAAGAAATCCGTGAGCTGGCAAAACGTCTGGTGAAGAATCCTGTCGAAATTTCTGTCGCCCCAGCCAACACCACAGCAAAAAAAGTGAAACAGTGGATTATTCCTGTCGATAAAAAACAAAAACCCGCTTTGCTGAATCAACTTATCCAGGATAATAACTGGTATCAGGTTCTGGTCTTTTCCAGAACAAAACATGGTGCCAACAAACTCACTAAATACCTGGAAGATCATGGGCTGAAAGCCGCCGCCATTCATGGTAATAAAAGCCAAGGTGCGAGAACACGAGCACTTGCCGACTTTAAATCCAATACCATTCAAGTGTTAGTGGCAACAGATATTGCCGCGCGCGGTTTAGATATTGATCAACTGCCCCATGTTATCAATGTTGATTTGCCTAACGTGGCTGCTGATTATGTGCATCGAATTGGTCGAACTGGACGTGCGGGTGCCGCAGGGGAGGCCATCTCCTTGGTCAGTGCCGATGAAGTCGATCAGCTCAAAGATATTGAAAAATTGATTGGGAATAAACTGGAACGTGTGTATGTGGATGGTTTTGAACCCACACATGATGTGCCTGATAGTTATAGCTTAACGAAAAAGACCTCGGCCAAGCGTCATCCGGCTAAACCACGCTCAGCCAGACCGCATTCGGAAAATACGCCAGCGAAACGTCCTGCTCGGCGCCCCCCCAGAAACAAACCATTGAATAGAACCAATAAAAAATCTGGCTAACCATCAATTGGCGTAAGGGACGTTTTGTTTCTTTGCGCCTTTTCATCTTTCCTTCATGTTGATGTTGTAAATTAAACATCACTTAGAACCATTTCTGCTTCCCGCCAGACAGATCACCGCACTAACAAGCTTCCATTAGTAAAAATTGTTTATTCGATGTAATCTTCATTAACAGCCTTAACAAATATTTACATCTTTGGGAACTAAGCGGTGACCAGCTACCTAAATATGCGATAACAGCCGTAAACGGAACAACATGAAGAATCATTATCATTGGAAAAGAGTCTGCCTATTTTTGTTTGTTTTGTCTGGTTTTCTCAGTACATCAAATCTCTATGCTGAAACACCTGTTTCAGTTTTATCACCAGAGAAATCGAAAGTAAGTGATAACTTAACACTCTCAGGAACCCTCACCGCTGAAAAGCGAGCCATGCTCTCACCCCGTGTAGATGGCTTGGTTTCAACTGTATTAGTGGATGCTGGCAGTCAGGTAAAAAAAGGAGACATTTTACTCGAACTTGATCCCGCTTTATCTAAACAAGTGCTCGCTCAGGCAAGAGCGGCGACCGCTGAAGCAAAAGCGGCTCGTGATGAAGCAGAGCGCCTGGTTAATGAAGCCAAAGGTTTACGTGAGAAAAATTATATTTCAGCGAGTGAAAATGCCAGCCGTTTATCAAGTTTAAATCTCTCTGAAGCTGCACTTATGGCAGCCAAGGCAGCTGAAGCATCTGCTCAGGAACAGTTAGCACGTCATCATCTTCCAGCTCCCTTTTCTGGGGTTATCAGCGCTAAACTGACTGAGGTGGGTGAATGGGTCAATCGAGGTACCACTGTGCTGGAACTGGTGGCGACCGATAAAGTCCGCTTAGATGTCAAAGTCCCTCAAGAACGTTTTTCAGAAATTAACCAGCAAAATCAGGTAGAAGTCATTCCCGATGTTTTTCCAGATAAACGCTTCAAAGGCACCATCAATGCCATTGTGCCGGTCAGCGATCCTCAGGCAAGAGCTTTTTTAGTCCGAATTCTGATTGATACTGGCGACATTAGCTTATTACCTGGCACCTCTGCCCAAGCCATCATTGGACTCAATGATAATCAGCAAACTCAACAGCGCATCATCATCCCACGCGATGCTTTACTGCTACATCCTGACGGAGGCTATAGTGTTTTTATTGTTGAGAATGGCATAGCTAAGCGTCAGAAAGTCCAGATTGGCAACCAAAGCAGTCAGGGTGTCACCATTCTGTCAGGCATCACATTAGAAGATAAGGTCGTCACACGTGGTAATGAAGTTTTACGAGACGGAGAAAACGTCACGCTTGTTGACCAAGAACAATAACCAGGTGTCATTTCATCATGCTTGAAGCCCCCATTAGAAACGGAAAGCTGCTTACGGTCATTGTTCTGATCATTATGGTGCTGGGTATCGCCGCGGCAAAACGTATCCCCGTACAAATGATTCCTGATCTTGATGTGCAAACCGTCAGTGTGGTCACTGGCTGGCCAGGCGCAACACCACAGGATATTGAAAAAGAAATCCTGATAGAACAAGAGCGTTATCTGCGAAGTGTTCCCAATCTGGCGCGAATGGAGTCACTGGCCGATACCGGACAGGCCACCATTGAGCTTGAGTTTCCATTTGGTGTGGATATTAATGAAACATTAATTGAGGTCTCTAACGCGCTCAGTCAGGTCTCCAATTATCCCGAAAATGTTGATCAACCTCGCCTCTACAGCAGTTCATTTTCTGAAAATGCCTTTATGTATTTTGCTGTGACCCCACTGCCTGGCAATCCTCTGAGCCTGGATATGGATATGGTCACTGACTTTATCGATGATGATGTCAGACCTAGGATGGAACGTGTAGCAGGTGTGTCTGAGGTTCAACTTCGAGGTGGTGCTGAAAGACAAATACAGATCCATATTGATCCTGCAAAACTGGCGCAGCGTGGACTCTCTCTAACTGATGTCCGAGATGCTATTCGTGAGCGTAACAGAGATACCTCAGCCGGTGATCTTGATGATGGTAAGCGTCGCTATTTTATTCGAACGGTCGGTCGGTTTAAGGATGTTGAAAGCCTGAAAGAACTGACACTTGCCCACCGAAATAACACCGACATCAAACTCAAAGACGTAGCGGAAGTCCGCCTAGATCATTATGAAGTACGGGGCTTATCCATCGTCAATGACGAAGCCGCACTGACCATGGCAGTAAAACGTGAAACAGGCTCAAACGTTATTGATATCAAACAGGCCATGCTGAAAGAAGTGGATGAAATTCGGCAAGATCAACTTCATCCTAACGGCTTAACGATTTCGTTAATTGGTGATGATGTTCGCTATGTTCAGGCCTCGGTAGAAAAGGTCACACAGAATCTGGCACTAGGTGCTATTCTCGCGACACTTATTCTGTATTTATTCTTGCGTTCAGGCAGAGCGACCGTAATTGGTCTGCTCGGTATGCCGGTGTGCACGATTGCTGCTTTTATTGGTCTATTAGCCTTTGATCGCACCATCAACGTCATCTCACTGGCGGGGATCGCCTTTGCTATCGGTATGACAGTGGATAACACCATTGTGGTACTAGAGAGCATTGAGCAGGCGCGCCGACGTGGCCTGGACCGTATTCAAGCCGCGATCACTGGCGTAAAAGAAGTCTGGACCGCGGTACTGGCCTCCAGCATGACCACCGTACTCGTATTCGCACCAGTATTATTTGTCGATGAAGAAGCCGGGCAGCTTTATTCAGATATTGCTATTGCGATATCGACAGCGATATTAGCCTCCATGTTATTCGCCGTCGCTGTCGTACCTGCTGCTTGTGCCCGCGTTGGCTTTGGTGATGACCGTGATCATGGTGATGATTTAAGTCATCCAGGCCCGATTTTAAAATTGGTCAGCTGGCTCAATACTTCGCCCTTTAAACGCCTCCTTTCCATTGTCATTATTTTTACCTGCACAATGGGTGCTGGCTGGTATTTACTTCCACCGGCCGAATATTTACCTGAGGGTGAGGAACCGAAAGCGTTCAGTATGATGGTGGCTCCACCTGGCTATAACTTACCTGAAATGCGTTTACTGGCAGATGATATCCGCCAGCATTTAAGTGAAGCCTTGCAGGCTGACCCAAATAAATTTGATGAAGGTGAACACAAACTACCCGCCCTGAAATATTATTTTCAGCGTATTAATCCAGGCTCAATATGGATTCTGAGTGAACCTGTTCGACCACAAGACTTAGAGGCCATGATGGATGCACTGACATCCATGTTTAAGGAATATCCAGGCATGCGTGGCTTCTCAAACCGTGGCTCAATTATTTCCAGCAGCCAAGGCGGCACACGAGCCGTGAATCTTGATATCTCTGGTGCCGATCAGGAAAGCCTCTATAGTACGGCTGAATACGCGATAAGACGTGCTGAAAAGCTGTTTGGTAACCCACAGATTGAATCCGAACCTTCCGCCTTGTCTTTAGATCAACCCTTAGTCGAAATTCGTCCAAACTGGGATCGACTAGCTGAGATCAATATGTCTGCAGATGATTTTGGTTACACAGTCGCGGCACTGAGTGATGGCGCTTATGTGGACGAGTTTTTTATGAATGATGACAAAATTGATATGTTCATCTTCAGCACCGCCGGACAAAACCAAACCCTGTCCTCACTGGCTAATGTGCCTATCATGACGCCACAAGGGACTGTTTTACCCTTAAATGCACTAGCCAATATTGTGGATACAGTTGATAGCGATCAGTTACGACGTGTGAATGGTCGTCGTACCGTCACTTTATTGATTATTCCGCCAAGAGAGATCGCGCTGGAAACTGCCGTGAATCAGGTTCGTACTCAAATGCTGCCCAATATGCAGGCAGAGGGTGAAGTGGCAAAAGGTGTGTCTATCAGCATTTCAGGGGCCGCCGATCAGTTAGATGCCACTCGTGAATCCTTATCAGGCAACCTGGTCATTGCCTTAATTCTTATTTATTTGCTGCTGGTCGCTATTTTTAGTCACTGGTGGTATCCATTGCTGATTCTCGCGACAGTCCCTCTAGGCATCGCCGGTGGTATTGTTGGCTTAGCGGCGGTCAATGCTGCTGGGCCTTTACTTAATTTATTTGGTGTTCCAGCGATTATCCAGCCATTCGATATGATTACCATGCTCGGTTTTGTGATTTTACTGGGTACAGTCGTCAATAACCCGATTCTGATTGTTGAACAGGCACGAAGAAATTTGGAAGATAAAGCTGTATCGGTTCGTGATGCCGTCAATCAGGCCGTTGCCACGCGCTTACGTCCAATTTTGATGTCCACTGCCACTACCGTATTTGGTCTAGCACCTTTAGTCTTTATTCCAGGTGCTGGTACTGAGCTCTATCGCGGTGTCGGTATCGTGGTACTGGTTGGGATTTTATGTTCAATGATTGTCACACTGACCTTTTTACCCAGTTTATTAATTACAGTATTGAACTGGGCTGAACGCTTTTCTTCCAGAAAAAAAGAGATATCAACGACATAAGATTAGAACTAAAAAGCGAATAACAATGTGTTTATTACAAGACTTTAGTCACTAAAAAGTGTGGGCCGATTTCTGGAATAATAAACTCTTTGGAAGCCTGCTTATAACCTGAGTTTGTATAGAAACCCATTGCTGTGCTTCTGGCATTAGCCCAGATTAGCTCTGCATCTTGCGATTCTGCATAGTCTTCTGCAGCACTCAATAGTGCTTTTCCAAGCCCTTTACCTCGATAATTTGTCGCTGTCGCCATCGCCCTTATTTGATAGGTGTTAGTCTGCTTAAGCAAAGGATTATCCTTCAAATAAACTGATACAACTCCTACGATAGTGCCTTTTTCATCCACAGCACCAAAATGTCTGGTAGTGACAGCCTTATCACCCTCAAACACACATTGAGCAAGCGGTTTACCAGAACGCAGAACTTCACTTCTTAAGCTTAATGTTTCATCGGCAGTGATTGTTTTAATCTTCATTTTTCAATATAAGCAGCGTTAACGTTCTGCTAGTTGCATATGCAGCAATGGATAAGGTTTACCCTGACCATCAACAGCTGAACGTCCAACCACGGCAAAACCAATGTGCTCATAAAAGCCTAATGCCTGTCTGTTTTGTTCATTCACATCGACCTTATTTGCACCGAGGTCATTTATTGCGTGAGTAGCAAGTCTTACCCCAACTCTCTGTCCTCTTGCTTCTGGTGAAACGAACAACATTTCAATATTGTCATCACTCACACCACAAAATCCGACTATTTCACCATCATCACGTTTAGCAATATTTAACTCAACCACATCAAAATAGTTTTCCAATATCAATGGTTTCAATGCCTGAAGATCCTGCTCAGCCAGAAAGTCATGAGTTGCTCTAACAGAGCTTTCCCATATTTCAATCAATTTTTGATAGTCTGTTTTTGTTGCTTTTTCAATCCGCATTATTATTTCAATCAAAAATTTTCAGAGCAGCATTCTGCAGTGTAAAACCTATGACATCAACATAGAGAAAACCTCCCTTGTCATAACAACAAGAGAGGCATGTCTTAAAAGTCGATGGTAGTGGAGACTGTGAATGTACGTGGCGCACCATAAGCCATACCACTCCAGGTATCGACACCAGACCAGTAATCACGGTCAAAGACATTATGAATACCGGCACGAATCGTGACATCTTTACCGGCCACCAACAGACCATAACGTGCGCCTAAATCGAGCCGGGTCCAGCTGGGTATCTTCTGAGTATTGGTCTGATTCACGTATTGTTCGCCGGTGTATATCAGATTTGCCGTCCAGATTAACTCAGGCACCATTGGCATATCCCATTCGGCACTGATATTCGCCTGCCGCTCAGCTACACCGACAGGTGTATTACCTTTGGTTGCAGGATTATTAGTTTTATTTAATTCCGCATCCAGCAACATGAAACCACCTAATACACGGATATCCGACGTTAATTGACCGAAGACATTCATTTCAATACCTCGGTTACGTTGTTCACCCGAAACAGACGAGATATTGTTCACTGTTTGATAACTGGGCTTTTCAATCTGAAACAGGCTGACTGTCGATGTAAACTCACCAAAATCAACTTTAGCCCCTACTTCGTATTGCTTGGTTTTGTAAGGCTCAAACACTTCTCCAGCATTAGCTGAACTGTCCGGGGCAATATCGCCTTTGCTCAAGCCCTCACTGCGGTTGGCATAAAGCGATACATTTTCCCAGGGTTTAAATACTATGCCGACCATCGGTGTTAAGGCACTTTCATTGTAATGAGTGGTGACGGCACCTGTGCTGGCATTAAAGCTGTCTGATTCCACCTGCTGCCTTCTGACGCCCAATGTCAGTTGCACTCTGTCATCCAGAATAGACAAAGTATCTGCTAAGGCAATCCCCCGCAGCCGACTCTCACTGACTCTGGGCGCATGCTGCGGATTAGCAACTATAATCTCAGCCTGATCGGTCGGTGAATACAGATTATTTAAATAGGAAGAACTGGCATTGATCGTCGCTTTTTCGAGCTGATCGCGATACTCGGTTAATTGCAGCGTCATATTGTGATTAATCATACCCGTGTCAAACCAGCCTCTCAGGCCGGTACTGACGGTATATCTATCCACATTAAAATCCGCATTACTTGGTGTAACGGTCACATCACCAGATGCACTCGTAATGCTAGGGTAGCCAAATAATCTGGATACACGGGTTCTGCCTCCACCGATATCAGCAAAGAAGGTTAATTGGTCATGGATATCATATTCGGCTTTGACCAGTAATGATTTGTCATCCACCTTCGACCATTCCCAGTCCTGAGTAATATTATGTTCACCATCCGGGGCCGATGGGACATCCACACCACTGGCTAACCAGAGATGGCGCAATGGGGCATCGAGATCTTCTTTTTGATGAATTAGATCGGCTGTCACTCTCAGTTTTTCGCCTTGATAATCCAGAGCTAAGGCCCATGACTCGACCTCGCGTGATTGGTTTTCACGTTCGGTATCACCATCACTGACAGTACCGTTAAATCTGACCCCAAATTGCTCGTCATCACCAAAACGTCGACTCAGATCAAGATGGCCTTTTAACTGACTATCAGAAGCGTAAGATGCGGTAAGTCGTGTTAAGTCTTCATCCAGAGCACGTTTGGGCACGATATTGATACTGCCGCCAACACTACTGTTTGGTGAGATGCCATAGATCATAGACGCTGGGCCTTTTATAACCTCGACTCTGTCGACATAATCAGCCAACACCCGGTAATTAGAAGCCACACCATACACACCATCAAAGGCGATATCGCCTAAATTACCTTCATTCATAGTAAACCCACGAATACGGAAAGAATCCAGCATGCCACCACTCACATGTGCTGTTCTAATTGAAGGATCTGTCGCCACTACATCGGCTAATGTCTCTGCTTGTATATCGTCAATATAATCACTGGTGAAGTTAGTCATATTAAACGGAGTATCCATCACATCGCGATTACCTAAGATACCGACACGACCTTGTTTGGCTACCTGACCACCGGCGTACTTTTCCGTTTGTAATGACTTTCTTACTACTTTTGCATTGATATCAATGGCATTTAATACCACTTCATCATTTGCTACAGCTTTAATCACAAAGCCTGTCCCGGTATTTTCTGCTTTAAGGTTATGACCGCTTAATAATGTAGCTAACGCATTCTCTGGCGTGTATAAACCTTTAATTGCTTTTGCTGATTTATTTTTTACCAGATCGGTATTCACCACGATGGATATATCTGCCTGACTGGCAAGTTGAGTGAGACTGATTGATAAAAAACCTGCAGCAATGTCAATTGGCTTTTTGCCACTCTCTACTGCCGAAGCAATGGAAAGCCAGCTTAATAAAAACACCATCAGGCTATAGCGAAACCGTGCTGGTGAAAGAAAACGATTGATAAACATGAGACTCCCTTATTTCATTTGTCTTATTAACGTTGACGAATGAGATAAGGAAATCACCACCAAGAACATCATTTTATTATTTTGATGTCGTAGTAATCGTTGTCCACCACGGAGTGAGTGTGCTGACTTTTATTGGGAATGAATCTGCTAATAAGGCTAATGCCTCAAGCGGCTTATCTAGAGGCAGTACCGCTGAGACATGATAATTATCTAACGGTTGATCATCAAAGTAGATATACCCTTTATGAAAACGACTCAGAATCGCAAGCACATCCCCTAACGGCATACCATCCACCATTAACTGGTGTTTGTCCCACATCAAGCTGGCATCGCTGACACTAAAGTCAGTAACCTTCCCCAGATGTTCTTCATAAACACGAATCTGCTGGCCTGGGTGAAGAGGTTTAACATCACACCCTTGTCGCTGACAGGTCGCCGCTACACTAGATTCGATCACTTTCAGTAAACTGTAATCGTCCCGCTTATCCACACTAAACTCTGTACCCAGAGCGGTGAGACGACCGTGCTCTGTTCTCACCACAAACGGTCGCTGCGGATTTTTACTGACCTTGACTCGTATTTCCCCTTTCAACAGATGAATGGTTCGTTGAGTGTTATTAAAATCGACATTAATAGCACTATCACTACTCAGTGTAATAATTGAATTATCTGCCAGGGTGAAGGATTGCCATTGTCCCACATCTGTTTTTTTATCAGCCATCATCAGTGTAATGCTATTTGGCAACCAAGTAAGTATTGGCAGAAAAACGACCATTAGCAGCACAAATGTTTTTGCCAGGGTTTGCCAGGAATGTTGATGATGTCTGTCATTGACCGAGACAGATAATGCCGCCTTCGATGCTGACCGGGGGAATTGCTGAATACTGCCCAACATGGCGTTTAACTTATCCACCGCATCGGCATGGCGCGGATCCCGGTTTTTCCAGTCAAAGAAGGCTTGTTTTTGTGTTGCTGACGGTGGGTTTTCTTCATCAGACATTAACACAAGCCACTCTGCAGCTTGAGTAGAGATATTTTCCGAATCTGTCCTTTCAACTGATGAATTCGTGGACATTAATACGACTCTGTTTCAAACACCTGCTGACAGGCGACTAAACTTTGAATCAAATACTTCTGCACCATGCTTGTGGATACACCCAGTTTTTTGGCAATAGCAGACTGGGTTAAACCATCAATATGCCGAAGAATAAAAGCTTGTCTGACATGTATAGGTAACTTATCTAACGCCTGAGAAATATTATCCAATGCATTGATCGCCACATAAACATCTTCTGCTGATGGTATTGGTTCAGCATCATCCAAGCTAACTTTTAACTCTTCTAAATACGCTTGTTCCAATAAAGAGCGGCGCCGTTTATCAATTAATAAGCGTTTGGCAATGGTCAGCAACCAAGGACGAGGTTCTTCGATTTGAGTTAAATCTCTTTGCTTACTGATAACATTAACAAAGGTGTCCTGTGTGAGATCTTTGGCATTTTGTGAACAGCCTAATTTTTTACATAACCATCCAGTCAACCAATAGTGATGATTTTCATACAACGAGGTGATGAAACTGCTTTCATCACTCAGCTGATTAAAAGCAATCTGTTTATTACTCGACATGTTCAGCGGTGAAACCGTAAAAGATATTAATGATAACTATTATCATTTAAACACATATCGTATGCAAACTTTTGTTTTTATTAGAAAGCAAATTTATTACATTTGCATACAACTGTATTATTCCATCTATAAAACAGATTTACAGTTAATGTCTCAACTTAAGCGATACTGCCGGAGAAAAGAATGAAACAAACGGGAAAAATTAACTACCTTGAAATCCCCTCTCAGGATTTAGACAAAACCAAAGCTTTTTTTAGTAATGTGTTCGGGTGGAAATTTGTCGATTATGGTCCAGATTATATGGCCATCGAAGACGCGGGTATTGATGGTGGATTTTATAGAACGCCACTTTCATCGACTCAAGATGCTGGTAGCGTGTTGATTGTGCTTTATAGCGAAACGTTAGAGGCTACCCTTGAACACGTAAAAGCGGCTGGTGGAGAAATTGTTAAAGACATTTTTTCATTCCCCGGTGGACGCCGTTTTCATTTTACAGATCCAAATGGTAATGAATATGCAGTCTGGTCGGAATAAACTCACACTCACTTTTTATGATTCATGGCGTCGTTTCAGGTAACTACCAAATTGAAAGATCAGAAAACCTATCAGCGACAGAACAATAGCAATTTCATACCTACGGTAAGCGACTGAAAGTCCTATTGCACCTGTTAACCATATTCCAGCCGCATTGGCTGTTCCCATCGCTCTACCAGACTCTTTAACAATAGCACCACCACCGATGAATCCCATACCGGTAATCACGCCATACATCACTCGTGCTTCCGCATCACTTCCTTGATAGACATCCATTGCGACTAGCATAAAGGCACAACAAGCAATAGACACTAAAGGATAGGTTCTTAAACCGGCCCCTCCGGTATCGACATATTCTCTATTCATTGCGATAGGTAGAGCTAGGATAAAAGCAATACCGATTTGATATAAATTAAACCAAACCTGATCAAAGTTAATTTCGGGCATGATGCTATCTCATTGAGTTGTAAGTCCTACCATGCCATTAGCGAGTACTTTAATTCAACGTTTTTTGTTCAACAAACAAGAGTTCTTCGGTATCAAATCCAGCTGCTTTTGCTTTATTAATAAAGTGTTGTTTTACCTCATCAGACACTGTAGGTGTTCGTGAGAGTAACCATAAATAATCATGATTCGGACCCGAAACAAAGGCATAACGATAATCATCATCTAGTTCAAAGATGACATAACTTCCATAGAATGGACCAAAAAATGAAACTTTCAGATGACCTTTATGAGGACCATCAACAAAGTAGGCTTTACCTTCTGCTTGTTTCCACTCTTTTTCTTCTGCTGAGTAACCACGGTTAATCACTTTGACACCACCATCTCCTTTTAGAGAATATTGTGCCGTGACGTTACTTAACCCCCGCTCAAAGCCATGATCTAATCTGGCTATTTCATACCAATTTCCGAGATAGCGATTTAGAACAAAATTATCTACAGCTGTCACGCCTTTTGGTGTGCCAGTACAAGCCACAGCGCTGATAACTAAAAAAAACAGCATCCCGAATAGACGCATATCTCTCTCCTTTGATTATTATTATGGATGAGGCAATATCAGTAGGACACAAACAGGCGCTATTGTTTCCCTTAAGACACTATAAAAAACTAAAATGCCAGTAAGGCTTTGACTCCAATGTATACAGCACTAAAAAAGCCAATCAAAAATACTAACGAACGATATGTATCCATATCGAGAATGTAGAACAACGGATGGAACAGTCGGCTTAACAAAAACAAACCCGCCGGGTAACTAAAATCTGCCAGGTTCAGGCCTGAGGCATAGGCCAACAAGCTCATAGCAGAAAATAAAATCAATGACTCCCAAGCATTATGTTGAGCGGCGAGTACCCGCGCCCCCAACCCGGTCATATGTGCTTGTTGTGCACGTGGGTAATGGTTATCAAATTTGCCAAACTGTTTATATCGACAATAGCCACCTAACATGGCCAATAACATTGGTAGAATCGCTACAATAAATAACACCCATAATAGAACTGGCATAAATCACTCGCTTTATTTAGAAAACACATTGTTTAATGCATTCATCAATGACTGTTGAAAACGTTCAGGATCTTGAATTTGAGGAGAATGCCCCAAGTCATCGAATAACACTAAATGTGATCCTGGAATCGCTTTTGCTGTTTTTCTCGCTAACACTGGGTAATTACCCAGTCGTTTTTTCACCTCATCAGAGACGAAAGCTTTACCAATCGCGGTATTGTCTTTTTCGCCAATAAATAACCAGGTCGGCACCGAAAGCTGATCAAATTCATGCACTACAGGTTGCGTTAGAATCATGTCGTAGTGAATAGCCGACAACCAGGCTGAATCTTCCTTATCTGCTTTGTATGGCATCATCAACATATCGATCCAGTGTTGATAATCATCACGCCACTGACCTGCATAATAGGTGTTTTGCTGATAGTTTCTGGCTTTTTTAGCGGTCAGACCTAACTGGTTTTTATACCAGTCTTTAATCGACACATAAGGCACACCTTTCGCTAACCAATCTTCGAGCCCAATGGGGTTTACTAGAAATAAAGCATCAACATTATCCGGATACAATAGGGCATAACGTGTGGCTAGCATTCCACCCATTGAATGTCCGACCACCACTGCTTTATCAATTTTTAACTGGTTTAACAGGCTTCTGCTATTGGTTGCCAGTTGATGAAAGCTGTACTGATAATCAATAGGCTTGGATGATTTGCAAAAGCCTATCTGGTCGATTGCCACAACACGATATCCGGCAGCTGACAGCGCGCGGATAGTCTCCCCCCATGTGGCTGCACAGAAGTTTTTACCATGTAACAGAACGACGGTTTTCCCGTTCGCTTCAGTAGTCGGTTTTACATCCATATATGCCATTTCAAGCTGCTTTTTCTGGCTGGAAAGAGACATAAACTGGACTGGATAAGGATAGTCAAAATTCTCTAATCTGAAACCGGATTTATTCTTTGCTGATGCGGCGCTGCAGATGAGCAACAAAACGACAAAAAAACTCAGGACGCGGAACATATATGTCATCACTACCTTATTACCTTTTTAAACTTAGTTTGTCTTAACATCATTAATGATATTTGGCGGCTGTAATGAAAATATTAAATGATTCACACCAAATCACTACAGCCTGATAATCAGTCGGACTAATACCCTCAGGCATATCCAGCATAAAACCATTAAAGGTTCTGACATCACCTACTTTTATCATCTTATCTTTATTGGCTAGAAACGCTTGTTTCGTTTCAACAAACAGAGGAGATAAATACAACTTGTAATCTGGACCAGGTGTAATCTGTCCATCAAAGGCGATCTTGTCAGCACTGATGTAGACCGTGCCGCTACCATAATGCAGCACATCACTCCCCTCAAGATCACGTTCAAAGTCGCCGGTGAATAGTGCTGAGGTGGCCACTTGACCAATCTCAACCATCGAAGGTTTATCTGGCTGCGTGAGAATAGGTAATGCATAAATGCCCAAGGCAAACCCCATTACCAGCATGACACTATGAGTGAGTAACAGTAATACTTTCTTCATCGCACTCCCCTCTCATATGACTATCATCGTTGAGCAGATAGCGTTTGTATATGGTTTTTATTGTTTTCTATTTCCTGCTGTAAGTGTTTTATTTCTTGTAAATGCTGTTGCAGCACTACTCGCATATTTTCTAATACTGTGGGATCACGTGTGGCAACCATGCCATTACCCACATCATAAGTCTGCTGCTGCAAGGCCTCATATTTCGCCTTATTTTCTACCGCCAAGTCATCAATTTGGCGTTGTAGCGCTATATTCTTTTTCTTGAGCGTTAAAATTTCTTTAATTCGCGCATCTTCTTTGTAAGCGGCCGTGCGTTGCTTTTGTTGATCAATATCGTCTTTAGAAGGCTGATGAAGTTTTATGTCAACCTTTTCAGACTGTGACAGGCAAGGTTTATCCTGAAAATGCACCTGGCCTTTTTCAGCACATTTATAAATATCTGCCTGAGCAACCATGCTGATGCCCAGAATTAGTAACAATAAAACACGTAACATCCTTAACCTCCAAAATCCTTTTGGGATGGACAACTCAAAGATGATAAGACTCCAGTCTTTCTACCTCATGTTTTGAGCCCAGAATAACGGGTACACGCTGATGAATAGATTCGGGTTGTAGAGACAGAATACGTTCTCTACCCGTACTACTAGCCCCTCCTGCTTGCTCAATGATAAAACTCATCGGGTTGGCTTCATACAGCAGTCGTAACTTCCCACCTTGCTGTGCGATACGACTATCGAGTGGATACATAAAAATCCCTCCACGTGTCAAAATGCGATAGACCTCGGCGACCATGGAAGCATTCCAGCGCATATTGAAATTCTTCTCACGCACACCATCTACACCTTGAATACATTCATCAATATAGCGCTTAACGGGTGGTTCCCAATAACGCTGGTTCGACATATTAATTGCAAACTCAGACGTGTCCTCTGGGATCTGCATATCCGGATGAGTCAAAATAAACTCACCCACTTCTCTATCCAAGGTAAAGCCATTTACACCAAAACCAGTGGTAAGAATGAGCATAGTGCTGGGACCATACACACAAAAACCGGCGCAGACTTGCTCTTTGCCTTTTTGTAAAAAATGTTCGTGACTGGGATTTTCAATGCCTTCAGGACAGCGTAATACGGAAAAGATGGTACCTACGCTCAGATTGATATCGATATTGCTCGATCCATCTAATGGGTCAAAACAAAGTAAGTACTTACCTTTTGGGTAATCATCAGAAATAGTGATAATGTCATCGATTTCTTCTGACACCATCGCCGCCAGATGACCGGTCCAGTTTAAGTGCTCCACCATGACATCATTGGTCAGAATATCGAGTTTTTTCTGATGCTCGCCCTGCACATTATTGCTGTTAGCGTAGCCTTCCAGACCTAAAATACTACTTCGATTGACCAGGTTTGCGATTTTTTTACAGGCACTAATGACATCATTCAACAGTCCTGTTAAATCACCTGTCGCTGATGGGTGAGCACGTTGCGTTTCAACAATGAATTGATTAACTGATTGTCCGATATCAGACATAAAGACATCCCCGTCATTAACACATTAAAGCTATCATCATTTCTAACACGGAGAGAAAAGAAACCCGGCTAGAAGCCGGGTTTTTCTGGTTTAAATCTTAATTAAAATCTCACCCATGCCTATGCCGGAAACATCGCCAGCATAGCGTTGAACACGTGAAAAAGGTTCAATCTCGGCAAACTTGGTATTAAACTTTTTAAATGACGCAAACATCAGCGGCAAAAACGCTAATGTATGTGAACCACAATCATTAAAGTTAGCAGATATACCTTGTTTCGGTGCTGAGGTCAGTAATAAGGTGCCACGTTTCATCGCGTAACCAAAATGTTTACCCACGTTACCTAATACGGCAATCGTCCCTGACACCATTCTTGAGCCGCAGTAATCACCGGCATCACCTTCAATAAAGATATAACCGCGACGCATGTGATCACCTGTTCTTGCACCCGTATTACCAGTGACAATCACAGTACCACCCGTCATACCATTCTTATAACCAATACGGGCACCACCCAGGAAATCACCGGCATTACCATTAACCTTAATGGTACCGCCTTTCATTTCACAGGCAGTGTAAATGCCGGTATTACCATTAACGGTGATATCGCCAGTTTCCATAAACTGTCCAAGATAAGCGCCTGCATTTCCATCCACAGTTATCTTACCGGTGGTCATTGCATGACCGATATGATCCAGTTTATCTGAGGCTTTAGCGAAATGAATGTTCGCAACATCATCACCCTGAAGATCAAAAATCTCATCCGTACGTACAGCTTGGTTACCAACCACTAGGGTGGTTGCTGCAATTTCCGCCGTTGTTTTATCAGCCAATTTGTCGGCTGTTAATGGTGAACAATCCACCCGCTGTGCAGGTGATGTTTTTAACGTGAATGTTAATGCACTCATGCCATGATCTCCTGTAAGTGGAAGTGGTATGGACCTAATTTACCGCCATAGTTACCCGCGCTGATACGACGAATACCATTTTCAGCACCTAAATCACAGACCGCCTGTATACCCACACGCATTGCTTTATCAATATCTTCTTTGGTCAAACCGTCAATTACAATTTCCATGACCGATTCAACTTCTGGTGATAAATCACTCTTAGTCTGACCTTTTAAGGTCGGACAGAAAGCATCATTGGTAGACGCATTCAGCGCTTTAAACTTGGAGCCCACTTTAGAACCTGACCTTACAACCCCGCCCGGGAAAGGCATGATGACGTTTGGAATTTTTCTCATTTCTTCAATCGCCGCTTCACACGCCGCTAATGCTTGCGCTTGTGATTCAGCTAAGACCAGGAAGTTACCACCGCCGACAGAGTCATGAACACCGGTCTTTTCCTGTGTTAAAAACTCACCATCCATGACAGGAATACGCCAGTAACGTTTACCATCAATCATTTTCGAAATCTGGAAACCGTCACCGAAATAACGCAAGTTCTGACCTAGAGCGATTTCTTTTTCGCTGTTATCCAGTCCAGAAAACAAGGCTGATGTAGGTGACGTTAAAATACATTGGCCAGCACGCGTTTCTACTTGTTTCGCCAGACCTTTACCACCCATTGCAAAGATAAGTACTGAGACACCTGGACGACCATCCGGTGTTTCACTCGGATCCAGTTCGCGCTCAATACCTGCTTCACAACCACAGGCGATAACAGAAGTCGCAAAACCGGTGAATGCTTGTGCTGAAATCATGGCCCATTTGGCATTTAATGCTGTAATAATCAGCCGTGTGCCTTTCATTGGAAAAGCTTCAGCAAACGTCTCATCTATTGTGACGCCGTTGATAATCATAACTTGCCTCCCTTTTTCAACGGCTGTACGGTCAAGCTGCCACGGCCATCATCAACAATTTCGTCATCACTGATTTTAAAGTTACCCATCGTCATCGTGTGATATTTATCGAAGTATTCTTTTAAAGGTTTTTCAATACCTTTGTCATACTCAGGTTTGACCACATGAGTCGTTCCCCAAGTGACTTTCACCAGCTCGCCGTTTTTCACAACAATATTGCCATCTTTAAACACATAATCAGGTGAGGTGAACATTTTTTCACGATCAGCATGATCGGTATACACCGTAATATCTGCAGCAGCACCGACACCTAAATGACCACGGTCAGCCAGTCCAACCAGTTTTGCTGCACCAGCACGCGTCATGATAGCAATATCATAAAGACTGTATTCACGATCCAATGAGGCTAGATGTGTGGCATTTTGTGCTTCTGGATGCAGCGTAGACAGCATATCGTTACGGAAAGACTTATCCATCAATAACTTAATTAAATGTGGGTAGCTGGTAAACGGTGCGCCATTGGGGTGATCTGTGGTCAGGAAGATACGCCATGGATCATCCACCATCAGGAAGGTTTCCAGACCGATCATCCATTGCAAGGCATTTACAAAGCTTTGATCTTTGTATTTGAATGGGACAACACCACAACCACCATCACATTCGATATCCATACACACCCATTTATTAGGATGGGCATGTTTGCTGCCATCAAACTGACGCATATTATCGCCAGAGGCGGTCACTGTCTGACCAAACAGAATCTGACCAACGTCAACGGTGATATTTTTGTTTCTATTGATAGATTCAGCGATCTCAGCTGCACCTGATGAGAATTTAAAGTCACCTTCAGTGCCATAACTATGGAACTGAATATGGGTTAAATGCATCGGCAAGCCTTCAATACCTTGAATCGTATCGAGTGTCGTATCTTTGTTACCTGGTACACCTAGATTACAACCATGAACATGTAAAGGATGTGGCACACCCAGTTCAGTCACCGCACGAGATAAACGCTGCAAAATCTCACGTGGAGAAACGTTATAAAAACTGTTTTTCTCATCCAGATCCAACTTACGTTGGTTAAATTTAAATGCATTAATACCACCGGGATTAACCACTTTCAAACCAATAGCCTGACTGTGTGTTAATGTCCAGGCCACATAGTTATTAATGGCTTCCTGATCTTCATTGGCCGCCATCATGCGTAATAGGAAGTCATCGCTTCCCAACATGGCATAACCACCTTTATCGATAATCGGTGTGTCATGCATTTCCATATGTGCCTGACGCGCATTAACTGGCATCACCGCAGGTTCAAATCCGGCTGTGTAGCCCATTTCAGCGTAACGATAACCTGTTGTTAGCGTACTTGGTGCAGCATGACCGCTACCGCTTCGCATGAGTTCTGTACGTTCAATTAACGATTCGGCATGATCTTCCGGTAGCATAGTACGGGCAATATTGACTTTACCGCCACCAATGTGGGTGTGCATGTCGATCGCGCCAGACATAACGACTTTGCCACGGACATCAATTTCTTCGTCGACTTTTCCATCCGCTGGTGCGTCTACTATGCGACCATCGCGGATATAAATATCTCTCACTACATCATTTTGCCCATGTTCTGGGTCAAAAATGCGTCCACCTGTTAATTTTGTCAGCATATTTTTTCTCCGTTTACAGGGCTTTCTCAACAGCCGCTAATACCTCATGTGTGCTGGGTAAACCACTGTCACGTAATTTTGTAAGTGGAAGTGATACTGAGCTATCACAACGGAATGTTCGTCCTACATGGTCGATACCGGGAACCCCCACCGGGATAAAGACTTCCGGTTCACTCTCAAACGTCATTCCAGAGCGGCCTAAAACAACTGTTGCTGCGTCAGTTTTTGGTGGCGTTAACTTCGTGTTGAAACTGGAAATCCAAAGCAGACAGTCCACTTCTCCCTCATCCAGCATACGTTGCCCACGGTTCAGGAAGGGATCGTAATCAGGCATATTTCTGCTGAAGCTGGTTCGCATCGGATAGCCGGCTTGCCAGGATGACACGGCATTCACTGTGGTATCACCATCTTTACCACCCAACATTAATCCATTACAGCGCGTGGTTTCATTGACCTCTTTGATCATTTCACACAGGTTTTGAATGCTTGCTTCAGCATGCTCCATACTCATTTCAGAGCCAGACCAAGTAAGTACAGAGTATTTTGCAGTATTAATTTTTTCTGCCAGCTCAGCAAGTTCGGAAGTGGCTATCCCCCCCACAGATTCTGACTGAATTGTTTTGCCTTTGACTAAGGCCCTTAATACAGAAATGACTTCTGGCAAATCATCAATATCACACGGTAATACACTGGCTTTTCTACCTGCAGGAGAGGTGGAAGCGTCACCAGAAGGTGATTTACCGAGATAAATAACTTCCCTTGACTCAATATCCTGACCAAACATACTTTCTTGTGGCCAGATCATGCGCTCATAAAACCGAGGAAAGCCTTTTTCGATATCACTACCGACAACAATCAACAAATCAACACGATTTCTGACCTCAGTCAGTGTGGTTGTCATGTAACCAGTGTCTTGTAGTACCAGAATATTTTTGAAAGCGTTATCAGAATAAAAACTATCAACCGTAGCTCGCGTCATATCGGCGAGTGACATTGCCGCCCTGGCACCATTTAAATCAGTCGCCATTCCACCTATTAGAGGTTGTTTGCTTGATTTCAGCAAACCTGCAATGTGATTGACTGCTTGTTCAAATGAAACATCCTGACCTTTTATCCGTGGTGAAAGATCAGTTATCGGTGTCTCAAAACCAGGTTTGGTGACCGCATCGCCATTCTCTTTCACCGTGATGGTATTACCCTTGACTTCGATGACCAAATCATCAGAAGCAATACCACAAAAAGGACTGACTACATCTTCAAAGATGTGAGTTTCTGTATTGTCCGTCATGTCGGTGTCCTCAATTACTCAAATTACAAAACTGAAATCAGTAGCGCTTGATAATAAACAGCCTGGACCATGACAGTCACGAATTTATTCAACTTTCTATTATCAATTGTGTTTGGCCCGTAACAGTAGCGAGTCGATATTATTTTCACGTAATTGCTTTTGCAAAGCATCTGCCTTGCTGCGACCAGCAATAGGACCCACCTGAACTCGATGCCAGGTTTCTTTATTGTCTATAGTAACGCTCTGAACTTTAGACTCAATACCTAATAAGGCTAACTTCGCGCGAAAACCGTCCGCATCCGCAGCCCGCTTGAAGGAACCAACTTGTATCATATAGCTGACATCAGTTTCAGCTGACGTTTCCGCTTCTGTACTATTTGTGGCCTCAGCCGCATCTGAATCATCAGAAGGCGAAGTGACGATCGGTTGTGACCCTTTATTTTTCTTATCCACCATCACTTCCATCTCAGGGAGTAAGGTATAAAAATCAAATGTGGGTTCCACCCCTTCCTTCTTTTCAGGCTTTTTCTGCTGTTTAGACTCCGTTGTTTTTACACTACCAGACTTATCGGCTGGAACATTATCTTTAAGATGCAGTAAAAACATCACAAAAGCACCAACAGCAAAGCTCAACAACATCGGACCCCATGGTAGGGAACGGGATGATGGCTCGTTACGTGTATTTCTTTTTGCCGCCAAAGCTCAACCTCTTACATCGACTCAGGCGCTGAAACACCCATCACAGATAAGGCATTATTAATGACTTGTCTGACTGCTGAGACCAGTAATAAACGTGCCTGACTTAACTCCACATCATCCACAATAAATTGATGTGCGTTGTAATAAGCATGGAAATCTCTAGCCAAATCAGTTAGATAGTGAGCCAACAAATGAGGGGTATGATTTAATGCTGCTGTTTCCAGAATTTCTGAATAACGTGACAGCATCGTCATTAATGTCTCTTCCTGAGGTTCTGTCAGTTTGTTCAGGTACTGTTTTGCACTATCTGGATTCCAGTCTTGTCCGCGCTCAGCCAGCTGTCTGAAAACACTACACACACGAGCATGAGCATACTGTACGTAATACACGGGGTTATCATTGCTTTGAGATTTTGCGAGCTCCAGATCAAAATCCATATGCTGATCAGCGCCACGCATCACATAAAAGAAACGCGCTGCGTCTTTACCCACTTCGTTACGTAATTCACGCAACGTTACAAACTCACCGCTTCGGGTAGACATACCTACTTTTTCAGTTCCCCGGTATAAAACCGCAAACTGCACTAGTAAGACATTTAATTTGTCTGCATCAAGTTGCATTGACTCGACAGCCGCTTTAACGCGTGGGATGTACCCATGGTGATCAGCACCCCAGATATCAATAATGCGATCAAAACCACGTTGGTATTTGTTGAGGTGGTAAGCAATATCAGAAGCAAAATAGGTAGCTTGGCCATTGTCACGCACAACAACACGATCTTTTTCATCACCAAATGCCGTGGATTTAAACCACCATGCCCCTTTGTCCTGGTACAAGTGACCAGCAGCTTTGAGCACTTCAACCGCTTTGTCTACATCGCCTGACTCAACGAGGGAACGTTCGGAAAACCATTCGTCATACTCTGTACCAAACTCAGCTAAGTCATCACGAATGTCATTCAGGATGGCATTGAGACCTTTATCAAAAATAATCCGATAATTGGCTTCGCCTAATAAGCTTTTCGCTTTATTGGTCAATGCATCAATATGCATTTCTTTGTCGCCACCATCAGGCTCATCCGCAGGGATATCTTCAAAAACCTGACTGGCCGAAAGTAAAAACTGGTTACCGAACTCAGTTTTTAACTCACCTGCAATATTTCTTACATATTCGCCTTGGTAACCATTACTCGGGAAAGTAAACACTTCACCAGATTCATCCAAATAACGCAGCCAGACACTGGTAGCCAGTATATCCATTTGTCTGCCGGCATCATTCACATAATATTCGCGGTGAACGTCAAAACCGACCGCGGATAGCAGGCTACTCACAACAGAGCCATAAGCAGCACCACGACCATGCCCGACATGCAAAGGTCCAGTTGGATTCGCGGAAACGTACTCTACCTGTACCTTCTTACCCTGCCCAACTTGGCTTAAACCAAACTTTTCACCTTGCTCAAGTACATCTGTGATGACTTTCTGATTCGCTTCAGCAGAAAGGAAAAAATTGATAAATCCAGGGCCGGCAATCTCAATTTTGGAAACAAACTCTGTCGCGGGCAATGCTTCAACGATTTCGGTGGCAATTTGACGAGGATTCATTTTGGCTGGTTTGGCCAGCATCATCGCGATATTGGCGGCAAAATCACCATGAGATTTATCTTTAGTTCGCTCTATCTGTATCTCAGGTAGCTCAATGTCTAAAGCGTGTTTTTGAATAAACGTAGATAAAGCCTGACCGAGCAGGTTTTTCAGTTGATTTTTCAACGTTAATGAACCTTGAATGCAATTTGAATAGTGTCGCGCATTTTACCCGATCATCCACTCGGTTTACATCCTTGATTGTCTCAAGTTTGACTGCTGTATGACTGTTTAAAGAATATCGACCGGATCGATATCAATAGACCACCTTACCTTTCGCGCCAGTTTATGTCTTGAAATCACACTGATATGTTGATCTAACAATTGGTGTAAGGGTTTACGTTGTGCACTACTTAGTAATAATTGTGCTCTGAATCGTCCTCCCTTTTTTTCCATAATGGCAGGGACAGGACCTAAAATGAGGACATCCTCAGCGAGTTGTTGATGACACTGTGCGCTGAATGCTTCTAAAAAAGCGGTGGCTTCTTCTCTATCAGCAGACTCAGCTCGAATGACCGCCCAGTTTGACGCTGGAGGTAATGCCATTTCTATTCGTTCTTGTAATAGACTTTCTGCCGTTTTTTTGTATCCGTTGGTGATCAAGGTTTTCCAGAAATTATGTGCGGGCTGTTCAGTCTGAATAATAACTTCACCAGACTTTTCTCCTCTTCCAGCCCTTCCTGTGACTTGAGTAATCATTTGTGCCAGATTTTCTGTGGCTCTGAAGTCTGCACTATATAGGCCTTGATCCGTATCAAGCACCCCCACTAAAGTCACATCATGGAAGTCATGACCTTTTGCCAGCATTTGCGTGCCCACTAAAATTCGTGCTTCTCCCTGTTTGATATCAGCGACTAAGTCAGAAAAAGCATTCACTCTTTGTGTGGTATCCCGATCTACCCTAATCACTGGCGTTTTGGGAAAAAGTTGTTGTAAATGCTGCTCTATTTTTTCTGTACCAGCTCCATAACTTTTAAGAGAGCTGGATTCACATTCAGGACATTCATCAACTAAACGCTGAATATAGCCACAGTGATGACAAAACAGAATATGACGATGTTGATGAACCACCATTCTTGCATCACAGTGTTTACATTTTGCTTGCCAGCCACAGTCGTGACACATCAAAACGGGAGCATAACCACGCCGATTAATAAACAAAATGACTTGATTGCCCGCATCAAGATGTTTTTTTATTGCCTTAAGTAGGATGTCACTAAAACCGTGATCAGGATTAGCCTGACTACAATCAACTAAACGTACTTTGGGTAATTGAGCACTTCCTGCACGTTGTGTTAATTCCAGAAGTTCAAAGCGTTGTTTTTTTACTTGATACAAACTTTCCAGAGAAGGCGTCGCACTTCCCATGACGATAGGAATATCGTACTTCTGAGCTCTAATCAACGCGACATTTCTGGCGTGATAGCGCAAACCATCTTGTTGCTTGTAAGAACTGTCATGTTCTTCGTCAATAATGATAAGGCCAGGTTGGCTTAAAGGAGTAAAAACGGCAGAGCGTGTACCAATAATGACATGAGCTAATCCTGCTTTTGCTAATAGCCAGGCTTGTTTTCTCTCTTTATCAGACACGGATGAGTTTAAGATGACAATGGTTGTATTCAATCTTTTCTTGAATCGATCAACAAATTGACTCGTCAGACCAATTTCTGGGATAAGTATTAATACTTGCTGATTGTCCTTTAACACCCTTTCAGTGAGTTCAATATAGACTTCCGTCTTACCACTTCCTGTTATTCCTTCTAGCAAAAACGGTTGAAATTGGTCCTTTTTTTTCCAAACGTTTTCTACAATGTTTTGTTGTTGATCATTAAGTTCTAAATCAAAATGAAGTTCATTCTGTGCTATCGGTAACTTTGCTTTCTGTTGTTGCGATATAAAACCTGCTGTTTCAAGCGATTTTAGAGAAGTATTAATATTTCCAAGGTAATGCTTTAGCTGGGATTGACTGATGCCGTCAGGATAATCATTAAGTAAATCTAAGCACTGCTGTTGTTTCGACCCTATTTTTTTCTCTACGGTTTTGTTAGTTCTGCTCCACCAATTTTCTGTCTCGATTTCTGCAGGTTTGCCTGTTCTTAAGAGTTTAGGTAAAGCCGTTTGGAAACATTCTCCTAAAGGATGATGATAATAACGGCTTACCCATAACAATGTTTGCATTAACTCTTTTGGAATGAGGGGCTCATTGTCTAATTTTTCTTCAATGGGTTTTAACTTGGCAATTTCTGTTTGTTCAGTGACTTCGCTAATTTTCATAACGATGCCAGTACATAGTCGGTTCGCAAAGTTTATTTTTACTCGTGCTCCTATCTTCCATTCTGTGATGGGTAAGTCAGAGGTGTAATCAAACAATTGTCTGAGAGGACACGGTACGCTAATGTGAAGTATGCAAGTCATTAATTAAACATAAAGAAAGAAAGATATTTTTAGTGATGTTAATGATTTATGCCTGTGGATTGTTGGATAGTTCTTATTACAACATATAAATCAATATTTTATCTGTGTTAGGACATGTTAATAACTACAAAGCTGCGCAGTCTAAATCTTGTGGATAAAAAGACGAGTTATCCACAGGAAAAGTTATCCACAGCTTGTGATCGATCTTATAGGGAGCTTATACAGCAGTTATCATGGATAAAATTTAGTCTTAATTGGGCAATAAAAAGGTCTTCGGAGAGTCAATGAAAATAGCAATGATTGTGGCAATGGATGAGCAAGGTGTGATTGGTAAAGATAATGATTTACCTTGGAAAATATCAGCGGATTTACAGTTTTTTAAACGAACAACAATGGGCAAACCCATCATTATGGGTAGAAATACACATGAATCTATCGGTAGACCTTTGCCAGGCAGGCGAAATATTGTCGTGACGACCCAACAGGGCTACATCGCACAAGGCTGTGAAGTCGTCCACTCTGTGGAGCAAGCTCTTGAAGAGTGTAAGGATGTGGATGAAGTGATGATAATGGGAGGTGCATCGTTATATAAACAATGCTTCCCACTATGCGACAAACTCTATATTACTCAAGTCCATACCACGATTGATGGTGGAGATACCCGGTTTCCAGAATGGGATCGTTCCGACTGGACTTTACTGAGTTCAGAAGACCATCAAGCCGATGAAAAAAATCAATATGACTATAGTTTCAGACTTTTTAAACGGATTCAGAACGCATAATTTGTAAAGCGTGCTGTAAGTGTTCAGCCGCTTCATAACCGAGATCGGTCAGATAACCACCATCATGTTGACTGATAAGTCCTTTTTTATATAGGTTCTCAGTGGCATCAATCATTTCCTGTCTGGCGTTATGATGGACTTTAATACCCGCCTGAGTGCTATCCAGAGGGAACTGAAGTAAGACTTCGATTTCTTCTATTAGGTATTTGTTGATTGTCATTGTCTGAGCCCTTTGTTGTATTTATGGATTTAACATAGCATAAAGGGTGATACTGATTTAGCTATTTGTGAAATACATCCGAATATTTTCTGTTGTATATAAATATGATGAACTTATTTAATATTTAGCCGCTAAACAATAATAACGTTAATAAGGGAGAAAATAACGATGGCTGCTCCAATCATTACAGATAATCCGCTATATCAATTGCTTCGAGACGGTAAGGTACAGGAGTTTAATCAGAGAGTCGCTGCTGGTGAGCAAGTCGATTTAAGAGGCTGTGATTTTAGACACTTGACACTGGTCGGACTACTTGCGAAAGGCTTAGATTTTTCAAATAGTTATTTTCGCCAGGCTGACTTAAGGGGTATCGATTTTACTGAGTGTGTCAGCATGGAAGGCGCCAGTATTCATGGTGCAAAGATTTCTGGTGTGTATTTTCCTAAACAGATAGAAGCAGAAGAAGTGTTGCTGTCTTTACAACATGGCACGCGGATGCGATACAAGAACTAAAGTTGCTGCTGTTTTTTAGGTAAAAAACGGGCACTGAATAACCCCATTTCAAATAATAACCAAATAGGCACAGCGAGTAAGGTTTGAGAAATGACATCTGGCGGCGTGAGTAACATACCTACCACAAAAGCCCCTACGATGATGTAAGGCCTCTTTTGCTTTAATGACTCCACTGTGGTTGCTTGTGTCCATATGAGCAACACAGTGGCAATAGGGACTTCAAATGCCAAGCCAAAAGCAAAGAACAGTTTTAAAACAAAATCCAGATAACTGCTGATATCTGTCATCACCGCCACCCCTTCAGGCGCGGCTTGAGTCAAAAAGGCAAATATCAGTGGGAAGACGGCGTAATAGGCAAAAACAATACCTAAGAAAAATAGAATCGTGCTGGCAAATAATAATGGGAACACCAGCTTTTTCTCATGTGCATATAAACCCGGCGCGACAAAAGCCCATAATTGGTATAACAATACTGGTACAGCCAGCAGTATGGCCGTGCTCAACGTGAGTTTAAACGGCGTTAAGAATGGTGAGGCGACTTCTGTCGCTATCATGGTACTGGTTTCTGGTAGCTGCTCGAGTAAAGGTTCAGACAAAAAGTGATAAAGGTTATTGGAAAAAGGCAGTAAACATAAAGCAATAACTAAAACGACTAGCACGCCCTTTAGTAAACGATCTCTTAGCTCAACCAGATGGGATATCAAAGGTTGTTGATCGTGATTATCCATCTTTTTTATCGGTCTCTTCTTTTTGAGCGGTTTTTTTATTCTCTTGCAGACTTTCGTCAATATGAATCGTTTGATTCATATCAGACATGGTTTGATTAGTTTTATTAAGCGCATCTTTTAACTCCTGCGCTCGAAGCTCTCTGGAAATATCTGTTTTTATGGCATGTAATGAGGCTTGAGCCCTGCCTATCCAAAGGCCAGTCACTCTGACCAGTTTTGGCAGTCTTTCAGGACCGACGACAATCAATGCCACCAGAGCAATGACTAAGATTTCCCAGAATCCGATATCAAACATGGCGAATGTGCCGATTTAGACTAGTGAGAAGTTTTATCTTTATTATCACTTTTCTGTGAAATGTCATCATGTGCATCATGATGTTGGATAGCGTCATTTTTTTCTTTATCGATATCATCTTTGCCATCTTGCACAGAATCTTTGAAGCTCTTGATTGCACTACCTAAATCACCACCAAGCGAACGCAGTTTTTTTGTGCCAAATAATAAAATAACAATCGCTAAAACGATAAGTAATTGCCAAATGCTAATACCACCTAACATGGGGTTATCTCCTAATTGAATCCAGGCATTTTACTACCGCCAAGGATATGAATGTGCAGGTGATCGACTTCCTGGCCACCACCAGGTCCGGTGTTAATAATCGTACGGAACCCATTTTTAAGGCCTTGTGATTCAGCTATTTTGGGTAAGCTGAGCATCATATGGGCAAGGAGCGAAGCGTGCTCTTGATTTGCGTGATCCAGTCTGGCGATATGTTGTTTCGGAATCACTAACACATGTACAGATGCCTTTGGATCGATGTCAGTAAAGGCATAGATTAGTTCATCTTCATAAATGCGGTTTGAAGGTATTTCGCCTATGACGATTTTACAGAATATACAATCGTTCATGATTTGCTCCGGTTAGCCTTTTCTTCCAGACCAGACAAGCCAAAGCGTCTGGCAAGTTCATCAAGAACAGCTTGAGAATCGATATCATTATGCGCCAGTAAGACAAGGCTATGAAACCATAAATCAGCAGTTTCATAGATAATTTCGTCTTTCACACCACCTTTGCCTGCGATGACTGTCTCAACGGCTTCTTCACCCAGCTTTTTCAGAATTTTATCTGTGCCTGCAGCATAGAGGCTGGCAACGTATGAGCTATCAGCATCAGCTGTTTTGCGTTCGGTAAGTACTTGACTAAGTTGTTTAATTATATCGCTCATGAATAAATGTCTTTGGGGTCTTTTAAAACTGGCTCAATTGCTTGCCATTTATCTGACTGTAATTCATTAAAGAAGCAGTGATGCCGTCCAGTGTGGCAGGCAATGCCCCCTTTTTGAATCACTTCCAACAAAATAGCATCGTTATCACAGTCCATTCGTATTGATTTAACGATCTGTTGGTGCCCTGATTGTTCACCTTTATGCCATAACTTTTGTCGTGAACGTGACCAATAAATGGCATGTCCTTGTTCAACTGTCAGCGCTAATGCGTCTCTATTCATCCAGGCTAAAGTAAGTACTTGCTTGCTTTCAAACTCTTGCGTAATGACAGGAACTAAACCATCACTATTCCACTTCACTTGATCCAGCCAAGTTGTCATTTACAACCTCACCTCAATACCCTGTGCAGCCATTTGTTGTTTGGCTTCTTCAACAGTGTGTTCACCAAAGTGGAAGATACTTGCAGCCAGAACGGCATCCGCATGACCCAATTTAATGCCATCCGTTAAGTCTTGAAGTTTGCCAACACCACCTGAAGCAATCACTGGTACGTTAACAGCATCACTGACTGCTCGAGTAAGCGCTAAGTCAAAACCTGACTTTGTGCCATCTTTATCCATGCTGGTCAATAAAATCTCACCCGCACCATACTCGACCATTTTTTTAGCCCACTCTACGGCATCAATACCTGTAGGTTTTCGTCCACCATGGGTAAAAATTTCCCATTTATCAGTTTCGTTTTCAGCAGAGACTTTTTTTGCATCAATAGCAACGACAATACATTGTGAGCCAAACTTTTCTGCCGCCTCACGAACAAACTCTGGATTGTTAACAGCTGCTGAGTTGATGCCAACTTTATCGGCTCCGGCATTCAGCATGCGACGAATATCTTCTACCGTTCTGATTCCACCGCCGACGGTTAATGGAATAAAGACCTGACTGGCTACCGCTTCAACCACATGAACCATAGTGTCACGTTCAGCATGAGTAGCTGTAATATCAAGGAAGGTAATTTCATCAGCACCTTGTTGATCATAGCGTTTAGCGACTTCAATCGGATCGCCAGCATCCCTTATATCAACAAACTGGACACCTTTAACAACACGCCCACCATCAACATCAAGGCAAGGAATAATGCGTTTTGCAAGAGACATGGTTATATTTAAAACTCCAGAGGCGGATTTAATTTATCAGCCATCTCCTGACCTTTTTTCAAATCAATACTGCCTTCATATATAGAACGGCCGAGGATGGCACCCATCACACCTTCATCTTCACAGGCACATAACGATTCAATATCTTCATATGAACTGACACCGCCTGAAGCAATCACTGGGATTTGAATGGCTCGAGCTAAGTCACGCGTTGATTCGAGGTTGAAACCTTGCATCATGCCATCCCGGCTGATGTCAGTATAAATAATGGCTTCAACGCCATCTTGTTCGAATTGTTGAGCGATGTCGATAACGTCATGATTAGACAATTTTGACCAGCCATCAATGGCTACTTTACCGTCTTTTGCATCCAGGCCGACAATGATATGCCCTGGAAACTCAGCACAGACATCACCCACAAAATGCGGTGCATTAATCGCTTTTGTTCCAAGAATGACATAGCGAACACCAGCATGAAGATAGGTTTCAATGGTTTCCTCGTCACGAATACCACCTCCAACTTGGACATCCAAGTCAGGAAATGTTTTGCAAACTTCGTGGATGACGTCAGCGTTGACCGGATTACCTGCAAAAGCACCGTCAAGATCGACCATATGAAGTCTTTTCGCCCCTGCTTCTACCCATTTCCGAGCAACTGCAACAGGATCCTCTGAAAATACCGTGTTATCTTCCATTCGCCCCTGACGCAAGCGCACGCAGTGACCTTGTTTGAGATCAATGGCAGGGATTAACAACATATTCTTACTCCGTTTGTTGATGTCTGTTAGGACTGACCGTCCCAGTTTACAAAATTTTCTAATAACTGCAGTCCAGCACGTTGGCTTTTTTCTGGATGGAATTGCGCAGCGAAAATATTATCTTTGTACAATGCTGCAGCAAAATCATCTGGATAAGCTGAAGTACCTGCAATGACTGCTTTATCTGTGGGTTCAGCATAAAAACTGTGAACGAAATAAAAACGACTATTTTGCTCTATGTTTTTCCATAAAGGATGTGAACAGGTTTGATGAACTTGGTTCCAGCCCATATGCGGCACTTTTAATTTTTCGCCGTTAATTAAAGCATCAGGTCGAAATAATTTAACGCTACCTGAAAAAAGGTTCAGCGTGTCCACACCACTATTTTCTTCACTATGCGACAGCAATGCTTGCATACCCAAGCAGATACCTAGAAAAGGCTTTTCTTGTGTTGCTTGCAAAATAACATCTTCTAATTCCAGCTGTTTGAGTTCCGCCATACAATCACGAATTGCGCCGACACCCGGAAATAAAACATGACTGGCAGAAAGAATGGTTTTTGGGTCAGATGTGACAACAACAGAGGCATTATTAGAAACTGCTTCCAGTGCTTTTGATACTGAGCGTAAATTACCCATGCCGTAGTCAATCACTGCTATGTGATGCATGTTAAACCTGTTTATTTACTTAGTTTTATTGGCTAATAATTCTTAATAAAGGATTATAAAGCACCTTTGGTTGAAGGCAATTGCTCCAGTGCGCGCTGATCCAGTGAAACAGCCATTCGTAATGCACGACCAAATGCCTTAAATATGGTTTCAGCAATATGATGAGCATTGCGGCCTTTTAAATTATCGATGTGCAGAGTCATACCAGCATGATTCACTAAGCCCTGGAAAAACTCATAGAACAGGTCGACATCGAATTCGCCAATCTTGTCGCGGGTAAATGTGACATCAAATTCGAGACCAGGACGACCAGAGAGATCGAGTACCACTCGAGACAGAGCCTCATCTAAGGGGACATAGGCATGTCCGTAGCGAACAACCCCTTTTTTATCACCCAAGGCTTTCTTCAGCGCTTGACCTATCGTAATGCCGACATCTTCAACAGTGTGATGTGCGTCAATATGTAAGTCACCATTGGCTTTGACCGATAAATCAAACAAACCATGACGAGCAATTTGATCCATCATGTGATCTAAAAATGGGACACCGGTTTCGGCATTGAATTGACCGCTTCCATCCAGATTGATTGATACTTCGATCTGTGTTTCTAGCGTGTTTCGCGCAACTGACGCGCTACGAGTGGTCATTTGAGTTCCTGAAATTAATAATAAAAAGAGATAATAACTGTTTCGAACAAGGGTTTGAAGCGTTATTATAGTCGATGTTCACAACACAGGATTAACAATGACTCAGTTAGGCAACGTTACCCCCTTATTTCAGGACCTCGCCAAAGTTGAACATGAGCATAATCTTGCGTGTCAGGAATGCTCACTTTATCGATTATGTTTGCCTCTTGGTTTACATAATAATGACCTGATTCAATTAGATAAAATCATTAAACGTAGTCAGAGTTACTCACGTGGTCAGCCTTTATTCAGCACTCAAACACCGTTCAATTCTATTTATGTTGTCCGCTCAGGCTCATTTAAAACGACGGTGTCTGCTGTCGATGGTCGGGAACAAGTCACCGGGTTTTATTTTCCAGGTGAGTTTGTTGGCCTTGATGCCATTTATGAACAAGCCTACCGTTCGAATGCTAAGGCTTTAGAAAGTAGCAGTGTTTGTGAATTACCTTTTGATATGTTGCAAGAGCTAGGCGCAAATATGCCTCAACTGCAAGTGCAGATGATGTCGCGTTTAAGTAAGGAGTTATCAGGTGATAAAAGCCTGATGTTTTTGCTTGGCAAAAAAACCGCTGAAGAAAAACTAGCGACATTTTTATTATCCATTTCCCGTCGTTTCCAAGATCGGGGTTTTTCTGCGCGTGAATTTCAACTGAGTATGTCTCGTGGTGATATCGCTAATCATCTGGGCTTAGCTGTAGAAACAGTCAGCCGCCTTTTCTCTCGCTTTCAAGATGAAGGCTTGATCGACATTCATAATAAGTCGATTTCCATCCGTGATGTTGAAAAATTGAAAGCATTGTGTGGTTAATATTGGGAAAAATTGGTAAGCGCTCGCTTTATTGATCCAGGTCAATGCATTAAGTCCACACCTCCGTAAAATTCAAACCATGTCTTACAGAACATAGTTTGTCCCAGGAGGAAAAAATGAAAACAACAACATTAGCTGCAGCACTACTTACTACATTAGGTCTTTCTACTGTTGCTGCACCAGCAATGGCCTATGAAGCAGGCGACTGGTTAGTCCGTGGTCGTATCATTAACGTCAACCCTAATGATGATAGTGGAACCTTATATGTAGGTGGCGCAGATTCAGGTCAAAAAGGTGTGAGTGTTAATTCTGACACTGTTCCTGAATTAGATATCACTTATATGATGACTAAAAACTGGGGTGTTGAGCTAATTCTTGGTTATTCTCAACATACAGTGAAATCTGAAGGTTATTGGGCGGCTCAGGGTCTAGGTGATGTTATTGATACTAAAGTGTTACCCCCTACATTAACGTTGCAATATCATTTTATGCCTGATTCAAACATTCGTCCTTATATCGGTGCCGGTGTCAACTACACATACTTTTTTGACGAAGAAGTGGACGGCCCTGTTCTGGATGTTCCAGGTGCGAAAGTCAAATTGGATAGTTCATGGGGTCTAGCGGCACAAGCCGGTGTAGACGTGGCTTTAAATGACGATTGGTTTGTTAACTTTGATGTGAAATACATCGATATTGATACTGAAGCTCATTTCTCTGGTACACCTGTCGGTAAAGCAAAAATTGAAGCAGATATTGACCCATTCGTTTGGGGTATTGGTATCGGACGCCGCTTCTAAGAAATTTATGTCCTCGTAGTGCTTGGCCCTCCTCGGAGGGCCTTTTTTTTATCTCATTATTGGCCTGACTAAACTTTTTAGATTGATACGTAGTACGAGTAAAAAAGTGAAGTAAGTGACTGCAGCACCAACGATCAGACCGAATAAATGTCCGGCTCGTTGCCATGCATCCCATATTACCCATTCATTGTGTTGTGGATTAAGTAGGAGTAAAAAAACGAACAAACCGCTATTAGCAATGAGTAACTTTAATGAGAATTTACCCCAGCCTGAATTGGGGGTATAAACGGATCTTTTCCTCAGTCCGTGATATAGCAAACCCGCGTTTAGCATGGCAGACAGTGCTGTTGCTAATGCCAAACCAACATGATCAAGATAGATCATCAGTACGACGTTCAATGCCATATTACTAATCATCGCAATAATGCCAATCTTCACGGGAGTTTTTGTATCCTGCCTCGCGTAATAACCTGGCGCTAATACTTTAATAAATATGAATGGCAACAGTCCCAAACCATAAGCCATTAAACTCAATGAAGCTTTATGTGAATCCATCACCGTAAATTCGCCATATTGAAACAAGGTCATTAGTAGTGGTTCTGCCAAGTAAATAAGCCCTATCGCTGCTGGTGTACCAATTAGAAATACCCAGCGTAAGGCCCAGTCGATAGTGTCTGAGAATTCTTCTGTCGACTTGGCCGCATGTTTTCTGGATAAGCTTGGCAAAATGACGGTAGACAAAGCGATGCCAAAAACGCCTAACGGAAACTCAACAAGACGATCTGAGTAATACAGCCAGGAAATACTGCCCGTCACTAAAAACGAGGCAAGTAAGGTATCTAATAGAAGATTTATTTGTGCTACTGATACCCCAAACATCGCGGGTATCATTAATCTGGTAATTTTTCTGACACCCTCACTTTTCCATCCCCATTTTGGCCAGGGTAATAATCCAAGTTTTATCAGAAAAGGTAATTGAAAAATAAACTGTACAAGGCCGCCTATGAAGACCCCCCAGGCCAAGCCCGTCACTGGCTCACTTAAATTAGGCGATAACCATATTGCGGTACTAATCAATGAAATATTTAAAAAAACCGGTGTAAATGCGGGGATGGCGAATTTGCCAAAGCTGTTCAGAATGGATCCTGCAAGTGCAGTTAAAGAGATAAAGAAGATATAAGGGAATGTGATCGTCAGTAAATCTGCAGCTAAATCTGCCTTTACTGGATCTTCAATAAAACCGGGTGCAAACACCATGATGATGACCGGTGCGGCAATCATCCCTATTGCTGTAATCATCGTTAATATTACAGCCAATGTTCCGCTTGTCTGGGCAATTAAGTCTTTTAAAGGTTTATCTCCATGTTCTTTGAACTCGGCAAGAACAGGTATAAAAGCCTGTGAAAAAGCCCCTTCTGCAAATAAGCGTCTTAAAAAGTTTGGTATTTTGAAGGCGACAAAAAATACGTCTGCTCCCAGGCCCGCGCCAAACATTCTGGCTATGACAATATCCCTAATAAACCCCAATATCCGGGATAAAAAAGTCATCACACTGACAACTGCGGTAGACTTGAAGAGTTTCTCGCTCATTTTTTACTCACAACAGGGTTTCATCCGGCTATTCAAGGTTAGATGTTATATGTTTAAGCCAATTAAAAGTGTCAATTCTAAGGCTTTTCTGCTGTTATATCTTGCTATTACCCTGATTATTTTAGTTTTGTGGGTGAGTCGAATGGAGATTTCGCAACCAGATAGGCGAGATATTCCTGATGAGCTACGTCCGTTTCTTATTTCACCTCCTAAAACACTACCTCAGTTTGTTCTTAATAGTCAGTCAAATCAGATTCTGACGAATGTCAGCTTCGATGGTCGCTGGAGCTTTATTTACTTTACACACTCACATTGTCAGCCAGAATGTGATGTTGTCATTGATGTGATGCAAAACCTTAAACGTTTATTTGCTGGGCCTACAGTCCAGTTCTTACTCATTAATTTCGATAATCAGGGCGAAAGTTCTGCATTACCTAAAAGCTCACTACAACTTTATAGTGGTTCTGCTGATGTTATTCATTCTGTTATTAGAAGTTTTGATTTTTTATACCTGGAACCGGAAAGTTATCAGAATAGTAATAAAGTCGAGCAGCAACACTATATTTATCTAGTCGATCCACAAGGTCGTGTCTATGCTGTATTTAAACCTCCATTTACATCACTTGCTATACAGCATGTTTTCTTCAGATTGCGCGATTTTTATGCACGTAGTGAATAATTTGTATCAGCAAGCGCATCAGAAAAAGTCTTCGCTAATTGTTCTAACGTCGCGGTCCTTCTGAAGCTTGGTCGCCAGACCAGGCCGATCTCTCTTAAAGCCTGATCGTTATCTGCAGATAGGGGCACTAAACAAATCTCAGAATGAATAACCATATCTGAATTAACGGCCATGTCTGGAATAAGTGTAATACCCAACCCACTGGCGACCATTTCAATCAGTGTATAAAGACTTGTCGCTTGTACACTCTTTCTTTGTGCGGATGCAGGCAATTGGCATGCACTTAGTGCGTGCTCCCTCAAGCAATGCCCTTCTGCCAATAAAAGCAATTCGTTTGTAGGTAAATCGCTCGCTTTTAATTCTTCTTTCTCAGCTAAGGGGTGGTTCTTAGGCAGCGCTATCCAGAAGGATTCTTTGGCAAACTCTCTATGTGTGAGACCACGTGTGTTGTATGGAAATGCTAATACCGCCACGTCAATATTACCGCTTTCTAACTGATCTAAAAGTCGCTCCGATTGGTCTTCTATTAATACGATTTCAAGCTCTGGTAACTGCTTTCTAACCGTAGGTAATACTTTTGGTAATAAAAAAGGACTTATCGTCGGAATAATCCCTATTTGTATTCGACCGGATAGTGGATTTTTTTCTGATAACGCCAGATCAACAAGGTCTTCACTCAATGACAATATTTGTTGTGCTCTGCTGGCAATTTCTTCTCCAATCGGCGTTGGTAAGACTTTCCTATTCGTCCTTTCTAATAAAGACACTTCAAGTAGTTGCTCTAAATCTTGTATTCCGGCACTTAATGTTGATTGGGTAACAAAACATTTCTCAGCGGCATGGCCAAAATGCTTTTCTTCTACTACTGCGGTAAGGTATTGAAGTTGTCTCAGTGTGGGGAGTCGCATAATCGGCTTTTCCGTTTATTTGTCTAATATTAAGTTATAGCATAAATATATAGCTAATTTGAAAAGTACTAAAAGTACGACCTGTCACAATGTAAATAGTTTTATTCTATTATTGAAACTTCGCTAACGTAGCCCTCCCAATTTTGTTAACATCACATATAAATAAACTTAAAATAATCTCGGAGTTTCAGTATGAAAAAGTGGCAGTGTATTGTTTGTGGATTTATTTACGACGAAGCTGAAGGCCTACCAGAAGAAGGTATTGCACCTGGCACGGCTTGGGAAGATATACCAGATGATTGGGAATGCCCAGAATGTGGCGTTGGTAAAGATGACTTTGAGATGCTAGAAATTTAAATCTCATTATTATTTATATTGATACTTCTATTTAGCCATATTAATTCTCTTTATTTGTTTTTGTAACAATGTAAAGCAAGTGCAAGACAACTATATGGCTCTAATTCCTGTAGCTCTGATTCTGTGTTATCACATCTGACGCTTTCAAATTTTCGTAATATTAACCAGGTCTCTTTAAGTCCTTCTGTTGGTATTAACTTATTCATCGGCGAAAATGGCTCCGGTAAGACTAGCATTCTTGAAGCGATTCATTTGCTCGCTATGGGGCGCTCGTTTCGCTCGCGCAATTTAAAAAACATCATTCAGTTTGAGCATGCACAATTCACGGTTTTTGCGCGTTCATCGGAAATGACACCGGTAGGTTTACTTTTTGATACGAACACTGGTCTTCAAATCCGCTTGAATAATGCCCCACTAAAAAAACTTTCTGACCTTGCTGTTAACACACCACTCCAATATATCTCTGCGAATTGTCATCAGTTCTTTGAGTTAGGTCCAAAATTCAGAAGACGCATGATCGACTGGGGTGTGTTTCACGTGGAACATAAATTTAATTATCACTGGCAAACATATAAAAAAGCACTAATACAAAAGAATGCAGCACTGAAAAATAAGAAAACCAAAGCTGAAATAGAACTATGGGATCAGTATCTGGTAAAACACGGTGAGCAAATTACCGAACTACGAACCACTTATCTCAATAGGCTTATTGATATATTCAAACCTATATTTAGCAAAATTTGCCCTACCTTTGATCAATGTGAATTTACAATTCGCTACAGTAAAGGGTGGAACAAAGATAAATCACTTCCCGAAACACTTGCTGAAAACTATGAGCGTGATCGTTTTTTAGGTTACAGTCGAGCTGGACCACACTCTGCAGACTGGATGGTAAGAATTAACAATGATTCACCTGAAGAAATGTTATCCCGTGGTCAACAAAAACTCTTTTATTTGTCATTGTGTCTCTCACAGATAACACTACTGATGGAGATTAAAGAGGTTAAAAATACAATTTTATTGCTTGATGACCTAAGCTCAGAATTAGACTGGCAACATCAAAAAACAGTAATGGAAACACTCAGAAGTTTGCCCGTACAAACTTTTATTACAAGTACCAATACTGAATTAGCTAGTTTAATAAGTAATGAAAAAGAGAAAGTGTTTCACGTGGAACATGGAGAAATCAGAGAGGATAATGAGACTGTCAACACTTCTATATAAGTAGTAGAATAGAAGGTTATTCAGCACATCCTCCATTTGGCCAGGAATAGTTTGACTATGACAACGGAAAAAAACAACAACACATACGATTCTTCAAATATAAAAGTCCTAAAAGGACTTGATGCGGTAAGAAAAAGACCTGGTATGTATATCGGTGATACCGATGATGGTACCGGCTTGCATCATATGGTTTTTGAAGTTTTGGATAATGCAATTGACGAAGCGTTAGCTGGTCACTGTAGTGAAATTCAGGTGAGAATTCACCCAGATGATTCCGTCTCAGTTATTGATAATGGACGCGGCATTCCAGTAGATATCCATGAAGAAGAAGGTGTCTCTGCAGCAGAAGTTATCATGACGGTATTGCATGCAGGCGGTAAATTTGATGACAACTCATACAAAGTTTCAGGCGGTTTACATGGTGTTGGTGTCTCAGTTGTAAATGCCTTATCAAAAAAATTAGCGATGGAAATTCATCGCCACAACCGGGTTTATAAACAAACTTACACACATGGTGTGCCAGACTCAGCATTAACAGATGTGTCTGATACAGACATCACAGGCACGAAAATTCAGTTTTGGCCAAGTGAAGAAACATTCACTAACGTCACATTTGATTACAATATCCTGGCAAAACGGATCAGAGAGCTAGCCTTTTTGAACTCAGGGGTCAGAATTGTTTTAACAGATGAGCGTGATGAAAAAACAGAAACATTCTTTTATGAGGGCGGCATTACTGCTTTTGTTCAGCATTTGAATAAAAATAAAGATCTCATTCACGAAAATATCATCAAAATTTCTGGTATGAGAGATGATGTAACGGTCGAGTTATCGATGCAGTGGAATGACTCGTATCAAGAAAATATTTATTGTTTTACAAACAATATTCCTCAGCGCGATGGCGGAACACATTTAGCGGGTTTCCGTGCCGCATTAACCAGAACTCTCAACCAGTACATTGAGAGTGAAGGACTAGCGAAGAAGTCCAAAGTAACAACAAGTGGTGACGATGCGCGTGAAGGATTGACTGCCGTTCTATCAGTAAAAGTACCTGATCCGAAATTCAGTTCACAAACTAAAGATAAACTGGTTTCATCAGAAGTAAGAACGATTGTTGAGTCTTATGTGAACGAGTTCTTCCATGACTTCTTAATTGAGAACCCTACTGATGCAAAATTAATCGCTAACAAAATGATTGATGCTGCTCGTGCACGTGATGCCGCAAGAAAAGCTAGAGAACTTACGCGCAGAAAAGGCGTACTTGATATAGCCGGTCTGCCAGGTAAATTGGCCGATTGTCAGGAGAGAGACCCTGCCCTCTCAGAACTTTTTTTAGTGGAAGGGGACTCAGCGGGCGGCAGCGCCAAGCAAGGTCGTGATAGAAGAACGCAGGCAATTCTACCGTTGAAAGGAAAAATTCTTAATGTAGAAAGAGCGCGTTTTGACAAAATGATCAGCTCTGCTGAGGTAGGCACATTAATAACCGCATTAGGATGTGGAATCGGCCGTGATGAATACGATCCTGAAAAACTCAGATACCATCACATAATTATTATGACCGATGCGGACGTTGATGGCTCACACATCCGAACATTGCTATTAACATTTTTCTATCGACAAATGCCAGAGTTGATTGAACGTGGTCATGTCTATATTGCACAGCCACCGCTTTATAAAATTAAGAAAGGTAAACAAGAGCGCTACGTGAAAGATGATGCAGAAATGGAGCGTTATCTAACAGAGGTTGCTTTGACAAATGCCAAGTTATTCCCAACAGAAGAGGCCAATGCTATCGAGGGCAGTGCGTTAGCATCTTTGGTCACTGAATACCAAACGGTCAATTCAATAATTGGCAGATTGTCTAATCATTATTATCCTGCGTTTCTTGATAAGCTTGTTTATCAGCCTCAGATTCCAGAAATGAGTGATAGTGATGCGATAAATAGCTGGTTATCAGTCATTGAGGTGGAACTCAATAAAGGTTTACCAACAGGTACGCAGTTTAAACTGAGTATTAAAACACAGGAAAATGACCCAGTTGGTTTGATCAATATCAGCTACAGTCGACATGGTATCAGCACAGACTACCATATCCCTGGTGAATTCTTTGATAGCACTGAGTATCAAAAAATCCTTGCATTTTCTAATAAAATCAATGGGTTGTTTGGTGAGGGTGCAAGGGTAGAACGTGGTGAAAGGCAGCAAGAGATTAGTTATTTCTCACAAGCCGTGAGTTGGTTGCTAGCTGAAGCACGCCGTGGCCAACATGTTCAACGTTATAAAGGCCTAGGTGAAATGAATCCTGATCAGTTGTGGGAAACCACAATGGATAAAGATAAACGTCGACTTTTACAGGTGAAAATCAATGATGCTATCGTCGCTGACGAGACGTTCAATACACTGATGGGTGATAATGTTGAACCAAGAAGAGAGTTTATTGAGACGCATGCGTTACAGGTGTCAAATTTAGATATCTAATATAGGAATCTTTCCTGAGTAAAATAAGTCATACAGCCGCAAGGTTGTGTGGCTTTTTTATGCATAAAAAGAAAGTGAAGGAAATTATATGCCCGAACAGATAAAACAGTACGACTTGGTACAGCGATGGTTACATTGGTTAATTGCGTTCGCCATTCTAGCCATGATCGCAATCGGACTATACATGGTTCAGCTTCCGAAAGAATGGGAGTTGCCTGAAGGTCAAGAAAGTGTTCGGGCATTTTGGTTTTTATTACATAAATCCTTGGGGATCAGTATCGCTGTACTGATTTTAATGCGTGTAGCGTGGCGTATATTTCATCCAGCACCCTCTCTTCCCTCTTCTATCCCATTATGGCAACAGAAGCTCTCTGGCGGCGTCCACGGGCTATTGTATGTGTTAATGATTGCTATGCCACTAACGGGCTATCTACAATCAATGTACAGTAAATACGATACGAAACTGTGGGGAATAGTTTTACCGCGCCTGGCGGAGGCAGATCCAGATATGAGGGAGTACTTCAGTGAAATACATGAAGTGTTGGCATTTACGTTAATTGCATTATTAATTTTGCATATAGGTGCAGCAGTAAAACACCGAATAAATAATAATGGTATTACTCAACGCATGTCATTGTTTTCCAAAAAGTAGATGTAGAGAATATAAAAAAAGGCCCTATAAAGGGCCATTTTTATGAGATGTAGCAAGTGTTTAGTGTAGTTTGATTTTAGGGTGAACACTACGTCTGAAGATATGCGACAGAGAGAGCATAGCAACCCGGAAAGGACCAAACAGTGCAACTTGGTGCATCTTATATAAAGAAAGATACATCAGGCGCGCCATGAAACCCTCAATCATCATGCTACCTTTACTTAGGTTACCCATCAAATTACCAACAGTACTGTATTTACCTAACGATACTAGTGAGCCATAGTCATGGTATTCAAATTCAGGGGCAACCTTACCTGCCATGCGATTACGAATAGATTTATACACAACAGATGCCATTTGATGAGCTGCTTGAGCACGTGGTGGTACGTTCTCATCATGTCCCTGCCACTTACATGCACAACAATCACCGATGGCATAGATATCATCATCTAAGGTCGTTTGTAATGTTTGTCTTACAACCAATTGGTTCATCCAATTGGTTTCAAGTCCAGCGATATCTTTTAAGAACTCTGGCGCTTTGATACCTGCCGCCCATACTTTAATGGCAGCCGGAATGGTTTTTCCACTTTCTGTGAATATAGCCTTGTCATTGACCTCAACAACGCGTTCTCCAGTGAGAACATCAACGCCTAACTTCGTCAATTCATCCGTTGTAGCCGCAGAGAGATTTTCTGGTAAGCCAGGTAAAACACGATTGGCTGCTTCAATAATGCTAATCTTGACGTCTTGTGGCTGTACTTCATCAAGCCCATAAGCTGTGAGTAAGTGAGAAACTTCGTGAAGTTGAGCACTAAGCTCAATACCTGTGGCGCCTGCACCAACAATAGCAATGTTCAACTGACCTTCGTGCAAAGGCTTACCTTGAGTGTGCGCGCGAAGATAGGCCTCAAGTAATTTGTTTTGGAAAGATTCGGCTTGCTTGGTTGTATCAAGGAATAAGCAGTGATCACGAACACCTTTGATACCAAAATCATGACTAACGCTACCTACAGATATAACAAGGTAGTCGTATTCAAACTCACGGCGTGGAATAATTTCCACCCCGTCTTGATTAAGCGTGGGGGCCAGAGAGATAGTCTTACGGTCTCTGTCTAAGCCATCCATTTTACCCAAACGGAAACGAAATCCACTGGCATTGGCTTGACTCAAGTACTCAATTTCATCTTCATGCGAATCGAGTGTACCAGCAGCAACCTCATGAAGAAGCGGTTTCCATATGTGTGTATGTGTATTATCGACAAGCGTAATTTCAGCTTTGCCTTTTTTACCCAACTTCTTGCCGAGTTTAGTGACTAATTCAAGACCACCTGCCCCGCCTCCGACAACCACAATTTTTGGAATACTGTTAGACATTCGCAAAGACTCCAATCTGACGCAAAATTACAATGAGTTATCGATTTTAACGTAAAAAACCCTATAAAACCTATCTTATTTTTACTAAGTGTACTTAGTCTGGCAAAATTTACGTCTTAACTTATTCACAGAGAAACAAAATGCAAGCAAGGCCTGAAAAACCACGTCTGGCTTGGGCTATTACAGGCTCAGGACATTATCTGAAAGAATGTTTGGAAATTGTCCATGAGTTAGATAACGTGGACTTGTTTTACAGCCGAGCTGGTGAAGAAGTTGTAAGGATGTATGGCTATGATCCAAAATCATTCGTACCAGAGGGACGAGTCTACCGTGATAGAGCGGCGAGCTCACCGCCAGTCGGTTTATTTTATCGAGGTGATTATCATAGTCTTGTTGTAGCTCCAGCTACGTCTAACACCGTTGCTAAGATGGTCATGGGCTTATCTGATACTTTGGTAACGAATATATATGCCCAAGCAGGAAAATGTCGTATACCAAGCATTGTGCTCGCCTGTGATTCTGAACCAGAAATAGATACCCCTGCACCAGACAGAATTGTGCATGTTTCACCCAGAGCGATAGATCTACAACATACGGCTACATTAAAACAGTTCGAGGCAACAACCGTGGTAGATAATGCTGATGAATTATTCAATGTACTGAAGCAACGTCTGGCTGAGGTCGGTTAGTACCTCTGATGGCGAGGAAGATATTATTTCTTACAGGCAAACTGGCTGAGCCCAGTGTGCATAAAGTGTTGGAAGAAATGGCGCCACTCCCCTTTGAGTATCGAGTTCATCAGATAGGCGTGTCTGTCGCAGCATTGATGACAGATAAAATGATAGGTAGACGACTCAAGCCTGAAGATTTTGAAGGGTTTGATGAAATCATAGTCCCAGGCCGCTGTCGAGGAGACCTCGAGCTACTAAGCCAAGATCTGGGTATTAAAATTACGCGTGGCCCAGATGAAATCAAAGATCTACCAATGCAGTTTGGTAAAGCCCGTAAAAAACCAGATTTATCTCAACACGCTGTCGAAATATTTGCCGAAATCGTCGATGCTCCTGAACGCTCTATTGAAAGTCTGTTAGAACGTGCCCGGTATTATGCTAGCCAAGGGGCGGATGTTATTGATATTGGCTGTTTACCTGAAGAAAAATTTCCATTAATGGAAGAAGCCATTGCAGCATTACATGATAATGGTTTTAAAGTGAGTGTAGACTCACTTTCGATTCATGACCTGCAGCGTGCGTCCAAAGCAGGTGCTGACTATTTATTAAGTTTGACTGAAAAAACGATTGATCTGGCAAAAGAAACAGACGCCGTCCCAATTTTAGTTCCTGCTGAGCCAGGTTCCCTTGCCTCACTGGAGCGAGCTATGGAAGCCATGGATAAAATTGGTAAACCGTGGGTGGCAGATCCGATTTTAGATCCGATTCATTTTGGTTTAACGGACTCAATTGTTCGTTACCATGAATTACGGCGGAAATACCCTGATGCACCCATCATGATGGGAGTAGGTAATCTGACAGAGTTAACTGACGCGGATACTACCGGAATCAATGCCATGTTATTTGGCATGATTTCTGAGTTAAATATTAACTGTGTATTAGCCACAGAAGTTAGCTCGCATGCACGACGGGCCATACGTGAAGCCGATGTGGCGAGACGAATGATGTTTGCCGCCAAGCAGGATAATAGTCTACCAAGAGATTTTACAGGTGACTTGTTGGTGTCACACGAACGACACCCGTTTACGGATACTGCTGATGAAATTCAGGCTTTGGCCGACACGATTCGAGACCCAAACTACCGGATAAAAGTCGCAAAAGAAGGCATTTTTATGTTCAATCGTGATGGTCTTGTGCAAGATATTGATCCATTTGAATTCTATCCCCATCTAGATGTAGAAAATGATCCCGGCCATGCATTTTATCTCGGTGTTGAACTGGCCCGGGCCGAAGTAGCTTGGCAACTAGGTAAGCGTTATACCCAAGATGAAGATTTACAATGGGGGTGTGCCGTTGATCAGGCAGAAGAAGATTTAACAGAGCAAAAGGTGGAAGGTACCACCATGAAAAAGACCAAGAAAGAACGAGCCTGCGGTACAGCAGATAAAACCGATACGCCAAGAGAGAATATGAAAAAAGTCGTCCGTGACGAGCATGCACCAAAAGTCAAAAAAACTCGCACGGCGTGTGGTACGGCTGAACCTAAGAAAAATAAAAAAGGAGCATCCTAGTGGTACGGCTGACCGCAAAAATTCATGAAGTTATTGTGACGACAAAAAATGCAGATGATACAGCACATCATGCGCCTATGGGTGTTAGTGAAGTAAATGGTTACTTTCAAATAAAACCATTTAAACCATCGACAACTTACAATAACTTAATGCGTCATCGCTCATGTAGTATTAACTACACGGATGATGTACGCGTGTTTGCAGGAGCATTAACAGGGCACCGACAATGGCCATCTTCAGCATGTGAAAAGATAGATAGTCTCTATTTAACAAATGCACTTAGCCACACAGAAATAGCTATCCAGAATGTTGATGACGATGATCCTCGCGCCTGTTTTTATGGCGATGTTGTACATGAACAGCAACATGGCTTATTTCGTGGATATAACCGTGCACAAAGTGCCGTCATTGAAGCCGCCATACTGGTTAGCCGTTTGTCGATGTTGCCAGAACAAAAAATTCGCGATGAAATTAACTATTTGACCATCGGTATGGAAAAAACAGCGGGTGAACGCGAGTGGGAAGCGTGGGGCTGGTTAATGAAAAAGGTGAGAGAAGCAGGTATCAATGTCGAATAATACAAAATGGCTAGCCAGTGTACAGTCATTGGAAGAAGCTCAGAGCCTCAATGGTTGTCTGCCAGATATTCTTGATATGAAACAGCCGGCAAAAGGGGCCTTAGGCGCTTTGCCTGTAGATATAGTGGAAGACATTGTTAAGTGGGTATCGGGACGTTGTCTAACCAGTGCGACAATTGGTGATTTGCCAATGCAGTTTGATGTCATTGAGCCGGCAATCATGAATATGGCTGGAACAGGAGTGGATTATGTCAAAATTGGCTTATTCGGAGGTGAAGAACAAACGGACTGTTTACAAGCATTAACGCCAGTTATCAAACAACTCACCACGCCGGTAATTGCTGTGATATTTGCTGATCGTAATTATGAAACTGATGTAATAGAACAGGTTCTAAAAGCAGGTTTTAGCGGTGTGATGGTTGATACCGCAGAAAAAAATGCTCGCTCTTTATTGGATTTATGGTCAATTGATGCGTTGACAGCGTTTGTAAACACAGTGAAAAACGCAGAAAGTTTATGTGGCTTGGCAGGTGCTTTACGCATTGAGGATATTGCTACCCTACGCGCATTAAAACCCGACTATCTGGGATTTCGTAGTGCTCTGTGTCCTGAGCGCAGAAGAAACGCATCACTGTCAGCGACATTAGCTCAAACAATTGCATCAGAGTTAGAGTAAACCGAGTCAAGATGTCTATTGGCAGGATGCCAGAGGCAATTACTATTAATTAATTTGCAAGGAGGCAAATATGCCACGTATACAGCGTGCTATCACTGTTGTTTTCATTTTCACCCTGCTTAGTCTTAATGGGCTAGTTCATGCTGCTCAGACTATGCCACCCGTGCAACTGGCGAGTGTCTATAAGCCAGACAGGGCTGAGCCAGTATCAGCCTATCTCGTCAGTGAAAAATTCGATGGTGTACGGGCTATCTGGACAGGTCAACAACTTCTGACCCGTAGCGGCAATATTATCAACCCCCCAGACTGGTTTACTGCTTCCCTACCCGATGTATGGCTGGATGGTGAGTTGTGGACTAAACATCAAGACTTTGCACGGCTCAGTGGCATCATAAGAACACAAATACCGGATGATGAAGCTTGGCGAAAAGTGAGTTATCGGGTGTTTGATATGCCCGATCGTGAACTGCCTTTTGAACAACGTTATCAAAACTACACAAGTTTAATCACAAAACTAAATCTGCCACATATTAAACCTGTTAAACAATATCGGCTGATAAACAAAACGGCTTTACAAGACCTGTTACAAGATAAGATAGAACACGGTGCAGAAGGTCTGATTTTACATCTGGCGTCAGCTAAACATCACGGTGGGAGAACGCAGGCTTTATTAAAACTCAAGCCATATGATGATGCTGAAGCCACCGTTATTGCGCATTTGCCAGGCAAAGGTAAATACACTAATCAGTTAGGCGCATTACGTGTTAAAAATAAGCAAGGCCGGGTCTTTTCGATCGGTAGCGGCTTATCAGATCAAGACCGTATTAACCCACCTCCCATCGGCAGTGTCATTACCTATCGTTATCAGGGGTTTACTAAAACTGGATTGCCTCGGTTTGCCCGCTTTTTGCGTATTCGCGAGACCGATCTGGATTAAATCTGTTTCACTTTTTTAGTTTTTTCAGTGCAGTACAAGCTCAACCAGAGACATGGTTGAGCTTGATATCACTGTATGAGAACACTTAGGCCATATGCACGGTTTTTTTCACCAGAAGAGCCACAAAAGGTCTAACAATAAGAATACAAATAAAGGCGGCGGGCATGGCAACTTTGTATGCGTTTAGGGCATCACTGATGTAGTGTGAGGATAGGCCCTGATTAACGCCAGTAATAATTAAGCACATTAAGAAGGCCATAATACCTGCCATATAAAGTGCAAAAACATACGACGTGAGTTTAACGGGTAATTTTTTTGTATTCATTAATTAACTCCTCTTAAGCAATGTGAGCAGTTTAGTCTTGCTATTGTTAAGTTTGTAGTGCATATAAACTAATTGTACTGTTAAGCTAAGCTTATTAATTTTTCATTATTATTGTTGGTAAAGTACAAATGGACACAATGCGTGGCGTTGAGAGTTTTGTCAGATCGGTCGAGTTAGGTAGTCTTGCCGCGGCATCAAGAAGACTTGGCATAAGTGCCGCAGCGGTCAGCCAAAATATTGCACGCTTAGAGTCATCTCTTGGTACACGTTTATTGACCAGAACAACAAGAAGTCTGGCATTGACCGATACTGGTGAGGTGTATTACCAGCGTGTTAAGGGTTTATTGCAGGAAATGGAGTTGGCAGCTGAGGCCGTTTCATACGTAGAAGGCAAGGTGTCTGGAAGACTAAAAATAGCCTGCTCAGCTGCATTTGCACGACATGTTCTCGCTCCCCTCCTCCCCATATTTTATGAACAATATCCGGATTTGAGTATAGAGCTGATTGCCAGTGACAGACATGTCGATCATCGACAGGAAGGTATTGATGTCAGCATCAGAATACGTGAGCAGTTAGATGACAGTCTGGTGGCGAACAGACTCACCACGGTTCCGTTAGTTTATTGTGCGTCGCCAGAGTATCTGAATAAAAACGGTATACCGGATTCCATCGCTGAATTACGTCAGCATAGATGTTTGTTATTTAAGATACCTGTTGATGAGAAAATTGTAGGCTGGTCATTTTTACGGCATGGGCAACGCTTTCAGCCTGAAGTGAGAACAGCCATGGTTTGTGATGATATCGATATGTTGGCTAATATCACACTCGCTGGAGGCGGTATTGCTAGAATCGCCGCTTTTGTTGTGACTCAACATGTGGCGGAAGGCAGGCTTATTTCTTTATTTGAGGAGGGAAGTCATACAGAGCTTCATGGTGAGCCTGAGCCATTAGACTATTATTTTTGTGTCGCTGATGGTTTTGCTAAAACATTAAAAGTGAGGGTTCTGCAGGAGTTTTTGCATCAGAATTTACCGACCAACTGGCTATAATAGGTGGGTGCGAATAAGTTATTCCTCTTATCAGACAGAGCTGAACAGTGTAATCAGCTAAAAAAACGAACTATGATGATAGGCTTGATATCAAGCAATGTAGCGACAAAATTCTTTTATGAGTCAAGTAAACGGAATAACATTTCGCGAATGGTATGCGGCTCGAAAGGTTTGTTGAGAATGGCTGAGACTCCGGCCTGCTCGACCTGCCCTAATCGTGCTTCATTATTTTCGGTGGTGAGTATCATGATGGGGATAGCGTCATTACCCATATCATTTCTGATGTATTGTACTAATTCATGCCCATCCATTTCCGGCATATTCAAATCAGTCACAATGAGGTCATAATGGTTTTCATTGATCTTATCTAATGCTTTGCGGCCATTTTCGGCATCATCAATATGTAAGATCCCCATCGTACTAAAAATACGCATAATGTGATTACGCGATGTCAGGCTGTCATCTACCACCAACAAACTGAGTTCACTCACATCATAGCTTTCAAGAGTAATCTCTTCCGGATCAATGATATCGAGTGTGGCTCTGATAGCACGTTGTAGATCTTTATGATCGAAGGGTTTAGGTAGAATGGCAATCACACCAGCTTGCCTAACGGGTTCAAGTGCCGCATGCCCTTTTTCACTTGAGATCAGCATATAGGACATATTCAGTTGAGGGTGTTTGTGTATAACGGTCTCTATAAGCTCATTGGCAGTCATATCCGGTAAATACATGGCGGTAATGACCAGATCTGGCGGATATTTATCAATAAAGTCTAATGCTTCTTTACCGCTGCTGACACCATCAATTTTATGCACACCCTCTTCATGCAGATGACGCATAATCAGTTTGAGCTGCATGGCTGATGGTTCAACCAGAAGAATAGACAAATCGTTAGCTGTAAGTAAGGCCATAGGTTTTACTTTCTTACCAAATCTTGTTCAACGGTATGTCGAGTTTGATGGTTTGTCATAACTTCAATAAGGGTTAAGGCAAAATCCATCGCTGTACCAGGTCCTTTTGAAGTAATTATTCTGTCATCGACGATAACAGACTCATCGGAAAGTGATATTTCAGGCCACTCTTCTTGCTTTATTGCTCCCGGATAGCAAGTGGCTTTATGCTGATTGAGGATTTTAGCATGAGCTAGTACCAGCGGAGCAGCACAAATGGCAGCGATGTGTTTATTAGCATTTAACTGCTTTTGTAATAACACTGAAATACGGGAGTCTTGATTAAGATTGTTTGTGCCGGGCTGTCCGCCCGGCAAAACAATCATGTCAAAATCAGCGTTAACCATATCCTCAAGTAAATGGTCAGCAAACAGAACAATCTGTCTACTGCCTGTAACCTGATGTCGCTGGCTAAGGCTAGCCGTTACTACATTGATCTCTGCTCTTCTCAGTAGATCGATAACGGTAACCGCTTCAATCTCTTCAAAACCCTCGGCGAGAGGTACCAATACAGTAGACATAAGCTATCCTTTATTTTTTAAGGATGGTCATTCCCTTCAACAAATTAAGTGCTTGAGATAAAGCATAATCAGAGACTTCTAGCGGCTGTTCTTTCTCGTTATCAGCCGGGTTCTGTTTCGCATCGGTCTCTTCTTCTTCATCACCATTCATCAGATGATGTGCTAAATCACGCTCACGAAGAGGCGTAAACTCTGCATCTTCGATGGCTGAAATATGTACGGGTTTAAGTTCAATATCAGGCACAATACCTTCTGCTTGAATAGAGCGACCTGATGGCGTGTAATAGCGAGCAGTCGTCATCTTCACGGCTGTGTCATTGGTAAGAGGCATCACTGTTTGGACAGAGCCTTTACCGAAGGTTTTTGTTCCCATAATGACGGCACGGTCATGATCCTGTAAGGCACCAGCCACAATCTCAGAAGCGGAAGCAGAGCCGCCGTTGACTAAGACAACGAGTGGCGCGCTTTTCAACATATCGTCTGGTGTCGCATGGAATTTCTGATCTGAGTCTGCAATACGACCTTCGGTATAAACAATAAGGCCTTTTTCTATGAAAGCATCAGAAACTTCAACGGCGGCATCTAATACGCCACCTGGATTGTTACGTAAATCCAGAACCAGTCCGTTTAAGGTGCCATTATTTTCTTTTTTCAGGTCAGAAATAGCTTCTCTTAAGCTTTCACCCGTTCGAGACTGGAAGGTAGAAATCCGAACATATGCATAACCGGGTTCCAACATTCTTTTCTTAACACTCTCCACTTTGATAATGGCACGAGTGATATTAATTTTTAGCGGTGTATCTTCGCCTTCACGAATGACGGTTAGCATCAGATCCGTACCAGGTTTGCCGCGCATGATGTCAACGGCATCGTTCAGTGTCATTCCTTTAACTGGCGTATCATCAAGACGAATAATTAAATCACCTGGCTTGATACCGGCTTTAGCTGCAGGGGTATCATCAATAGGTGTCACTACTTTGACAAAGCCATCTTCCATACTGACTTCGATACCTAAACCACCGAACTCGCCAGAGGTGCCTTCACGTAACTCTTTGAACTGATCTTTATCCAGGTATGTCGAGTGTGGATCCAGACCAGAAAGCATGCCGCGAATGGCATTTTCTAATAATTGTTTATCTTCTACTGGCTCTACATAACTGCTTTTTATTCTGCCAAAAATCTCAGAAAAAGTTCGCAAGTCTTCAAGAGGTAGATCGGGTTTAGTGGCTTCCCTGTCAGCAAAAACCATTTGGCCAAATACGAGGGTGGCACCTAAAATTACGCCGCTGGTAATTAAGCCGAAATCACGTTTAAACAAACTCATATTCCTTCCTTAATCGATAAGACTTGTCAGCCTTGTTTTCCCAACCATTTTAATGGATTTGTTGGGCTGCCTCGGTGACGAATTTCAAAATATAGGCCGGAAAGGCCGCGAATTCCTTGTTCGCCTGACTGTGCTATAACATCGCCGGCCTTAACATATTCACCGACATCTCTCAGTAGTGATTCATTGTTGCCATAGAGGGTCATGTATTTATCACCGTGATCAATGATGATTAACAGACCAAACCCTCTCAACCAGTCAGCAAAGACAATGGTGCCGGCTGCTGTGGCTTTGACATCATTTCCAGTTGGTGACGCAATGACGATACCTTGCCACTTGAGTTTACCAAGATTTCTCGAGCTACCATAGCGGGCAAGTATTTTTCCACTCACTGGCCAATCTAGTTTACCTGTCAGACGTGAAAAAGGTGTGTTTGGTTTCACAGCCGTGAGTTTCTTGCCTGGCTTGGGTGCCGGTGGTGTTGGTGTAGACTTTTTACTCAGTGAATTGAGTAGCTGTTGTAGGTTTTTTTCTTCTTCTTTTAAAGAGGCTAAACGACTATCTTGGCTGGAGATGCTTTTATCTAGCGCGACCAATGTCGCTTTTCTTTGTTCGGTTTGTTGCTGAAGCTCAGTTTGCTTAGAACGCTGTTGCGTTAGCATGTTTTCCAGTGACTGTTGAGCAAGCAATACTTCACGTTGCTCATTGTTAAGCTTGGTTAGCAGTTGGTGAATATTATGTAGCTCTTGCTGTCTGGCCTGATGGAAATAGCGAAAATACGTACTGCCTCGACTCAGAGTAGAAATATCTTTCTGATTAAGTAAGAGTTCAAGATAACTGGGTTCGGCATGAATAAAAGCGGTGCGTATCTGACTATAAAGGGCATCTAGTTGTTGTTTTTGTTCTTTTTCTTTAATGCCCATTTCCTGACGTAAGGCCTCAACCTCTTTATGTTTATTGTCTATTTGGGTTTCGATATTTCGCAGCTGTTTGTTCAGTTCAGAAACTTGTCGGCTCTGTTTTTTTAATTTCTCGAACAGAGCTTCCCTGTCAGCCTTCTTTGCCGAGAGATCGCTATTTAGGGATTTTATTTCATCACGAACGTCATCTAAGCGTGACGCTGAATCTGTCTCAGCATGAACACTGAAACAGATCAGCAGGCTTAAGCTCGCCAGTAAGATCTTTAATGTCACGTTTTTGTTTACTTGGGCACAACTAATCGTTTTTTATTCATTTCATCAGGGATTGTCAGTCCCATCAAAGACAACATCGTTGGCGCGATATCAGACAAGGTGCCCCCATCAACACAGTCGGCTTCACGACCCGCGAATAATAACGGAACAACGTTGTTTGTATGGGCGGTGTGAGGCTGCCCCGTCTCATGATTGACCATGCGCTCGGCGTTTCCATGGTCAGCGGTTACCAGCATTTCACCGCCGACTTTTTCTATTGCTGACCAGATTTTACCCAAACTGCCATCCAGTGTTTCGATGGCCTTTACCGCTGCATCAAAATTACCGGTATGGCCTACCATGTCAGCGTTGGCGAAGTTACAGATGATGACATCGTATTTTTCGCTGTTAATGGCTTCGACCAGTTTTTCAGTGACTTCGGGTGCATTCATTTCAGGTTGTTGATCATAGGTATCCACTTTAGGTGATGGGATGAGTATACGGTCCTCACCCTCATAAGGTGCATCCTGACCACCGTTGAAGAAAAATGTCACATGTGCGTATTTTTCTGTTTCGGCAATACGTAGTTGAGTTTTACCCTGAGCCGATAAATATTCCCCCAAGATGTTATGTAACTTTTCTGTGGGGAAGGCGATAGGTGCGGTAAAGTCTTTTTTGTATTCTGTTAGCGTGACAAAATCTGCTAATTCGATGTGTCGTGGTCGTGTAAAACCTGAAAATTCAGGATTGATGAAACATTCTGTTAATTCGCGGGCACGATCTGAACGGAAGTTCATAAAGATGATGCTGTCACCATCATTCACTTTCACTGGATCGCCAATGGTAGTGGCTTTAACAAACTCATCGGTCTCTTCTCGTTCATAAGCCGCCTGCAGGGCTTCGATGCCTGTTGCTGCCTGATACTGACCCTTACCTTCAGTGATGAGTTGATAAGCTTCTTCGACACGATTCCAGCGATTATCCCTGTCCATGGCGTAGAATCGACCGATAACTGTAGCAAGTCTTCCGGCGCCTGATGTTTTAAAACTGTCCTCAAGTTTTTCAATAGCCGTGTGAGCGCTTTTCGGCGGTGTATCGCGTCCATCGAGGAAGGCATGGACGTAAATGTTTTTAGCACCCTGCTTCGCGGCTAGTTCGACCATCGCATGAAGATGTTGTTCGTGACTGTGAACACCACCGTCAGACAGTAAGCCAAAGATATGTATCGCGTTATCCGTTTTTTTTGCTTTTTCTACGGCACCAATCAAAACACGATTGTTAAAAAACTCACCATTCTTGATTGCCAGACTAATACGGGTAAATTCCTGATAAACCACGCGCCCCGCGCCCAAGTTTAAATGACCGACTTCAGAATTACCCATTTGATCGCCTGGCAGCCCCACACCCTCCCCTGAGGCATTGATTAATGTGTGTGGATAGTTTTTCCACATATCATCCCAGTTTGGGGTATCTGCTGCGAGAATAGCATTGTTTTCTGCGGATTCGCTGTAGCCCCATCCATCGAAGATGATGAGCGCCAGAGGTCTGTGTGTTTGAGTCATTGATTAGTCCTTAAAGCGAATGGTGGTCTGGCTCTCTGCTGACTCACCGTTGTCTTGTATGTCATTAAGAATTGATGCCGTGTATTATATGGTGTTTTGTGATGAAATACAGTCACGGGTACTGACGGGCAAAATTGTGGCACAAGCTTTAAACATGGATTCTATCGCGATTGATAATGATATCGAGCGTGCTGCATTTGCACTGAAAGCGATGTCTCATCCTCTTCGTTTGAAGATTCTCTGCGCGATTGGAGAAAATGAATTATCTGTTCAGGATATCGTAGAGCATGTTGGCACGACACAAAGTAACGTCTCACAGCATTTGGCAAAATTGCGTGAAAAAGAGATTCTCATGTCTCGTCGCGACGCTAATCGCATTTATTATCGTGTAAACGATGAACGAACGCTTCGTTTGATTGAGATGATGCGTGAAGTATTCTGTTCTGCAAAAAATTAATCTAATTTTAAGACAGCTTTAAGGGTTGATATGGAAAATTTGGGCGAGTTTATTGTTAATCATTGGATTTTAAGCACGGCATGGATTGTATTAGCTTGGTTAGTTTTTTCCGATGCAATTAATCGTAAACTGACAGGATTACATCCGCTTGATGTGAACCAGTCAGTCCGACTAGTCAATCAGTACAAAGGTAAGTTTGTTGATGTGCGAGAACCGGAAGAGTTTGAAAAAGGGCATATCGCTGACTCAGTAAACCTCCCGCTCTCCAAGTTGGATGAAGAAATCAGTAAGCTAAAAAATAAGTCGCAACCATTAGTCATTGTATGTGCCAGTGGTCAACGTGCAAAAAATGCTGCTAAAAAGTTCAAATCGAATGACTTCGAAGAAGTCTATGTGATGACTGGCGGCATTAATGGGTGGAAAGAGGCAAAATTACCCCTCTTTAGTTAATTAAACAAAATGGCAGGATTTTTATTGTGGCAAAAGTAATCGTTTATTCTTCCGCTCACTGTCCCTACTGTGTGATGGCAAAGCAACTGCTGGAGCGTAAAGGCGTTAAGTACGACGAAATTCGTGTGGATCTTGATCCCTCTAAAAGAGAAGAGATGATGAAAAAGAGCCAACAAAGAACCGTGCCACAGATATTTATCAATAATAAAGCCATAGGCGGCTACACTGATTTAGTTGCGATTGATCGCAGCAAAGAGTTAGATAGCCTCCTGGCGCAATCTTAAAACAAGAAGGAATAGAGATGGCTGAAGAAAATACAGCAGCAGGTGAAGAGCAGCAAAAACCACGTTTTGTGATTCAAAAAATTTACACAAAAGATGTGTCTTTTGAGTCACCTAATTCACCAGAAATTTTCCGTGAGGAATGGCGTCCGCAATTGGATTTGCAGCTAGGTAATGAATACAACCGTATCGACGATGATACACATGAAATTATTTTGTCAGTTACTGTCACAGCAAAAGTAGGTGATAAGACGGCATTTCTTGTTGAAGTCAAACAAGCTGGTATTTTTACTTTAACGGGCTACACCACAGAAGAAATGGGACCATTAGTCGGCAGCTATTGTCCGAATACCCTTTTCCCTTTCGTCAGAGAAGTCGTTTCTGATCTGGTGACCAAAGGTGGCTTCCCACAACTTGTCTTAGCGCCAGTAAATTTTGATGCGATGTACTTGCACCAGAAAGAACAGGTAGAAAGACAAGCCCGCGAAGCAAAATCAAACACCACTCACTAAGACTTGGGTAGCGGCTGTGGCAGAACAGGCCAATTTAACACCAACATTAGTTATAGGTGCCGGTGCCTGGGGAACGGCATTGGCGATGGCGATGGCCAGAAATGGTCATCAGACCTGGTTATGGGGACGTGATAAACAACATCGTTCGGAGATGACGTCGTCGCGTGAGAATACGCGTTATTTACCAGGTCAAGCTTTTCCTGAGGCCTTATCCATTGTTGATGATCTCGATACAGCCATACGTGATTGTCGACATGTACTAGTTTCTGTTCCCAGTAAAGCGTTTGTTGAAAGCTTGTATATGATCAAGCCAAGGCTTGGAGAGACAACGCCAGTTAGTTGGGCGACCAAAGGGTTGGCTCCAGATACGGGTGAGTTGCTCTATGATGTTGCTCGTTCGGTATTAGGTGAAAGTCATCCTTTGGCTGTCATATCCGGTCCATCCTTTGCTGCAGAAGTTGCCGCTAATCTTCCTACTGCCTTTACTGTTGCGTCGGAAGAGGGGCATTTTGCTGAGCAATTGGCGGGACTATTTCACTCTTCAACACTACGTGTGTACACAACTTATGATGTGTTGGGAGTACAGATTGGCGGCACAGTGAAAAATGTATTAGCGATCAGCGCAGGTATTTCTGATGGTTTAGGCTTTGGGGCCAATGCCCGAGCAGCATTGATTACACGAGGTATGGCGGAGATAAGACGTTTAGCCGCAGCACTAGGGGCTGAAACTGAAACACTGTTTGGCTTGTCTGGAATTGGTGATTTAATTTTAACCTGTACGGATGACCAAAGTCGTAACCGCCAATTAGGTTTGGCGATAGGAAGAGGACTCAGTGTTGAAGATGCTGTTCAAGCTGTAGGTAAAACGGTAGAAGGCATGCATGCTGCCAAAGAGGTCATGATAAGAGCTCGACAAGCTAAAGTTGAAATGCCGATAGTGGAACAAGTATGCAAAATTTTGTTTGAAGGGTACGATCCACGAGAATCCGTTCAGACGTTGTTATGCAGAGAACAAAAAGCAGAACTCACACCTCCCGCTAATAAACGGGTTAACTAAAACGAGGAAGAATCTATGCGAGGCATTGTGAAGTACAGCACGGCAGTGACCGTTGCTTTAGCCCTGAGCCTGGGGCTGAGTGGTTGTGGTAACCCACTGAAAAAATCTGATGAAGTAGAAATTTCTACAGAGGGAAAAACCTTATTTGAAACAGGTTTGCAGTACGTTAAAATTGTCGATCGTGATGTGCCGGGTGTGGCTAACGACCATCCTTACTCAATATCTCCAGATACAATGCGTACGGTTTTAGAGTCTCTTTATGTAAATGAAAAAGTACTGTTCAACCAACGCCAAAACCCCTTGTTTTCACCTGCAGAGTTACAAATTCTGAGTAATGGCTTAGCGAATGGATTGAGCCGTGCGCAGCCAAATGAAGATGTGACTTTCGTGACGCTTGGTGTGCATCAGGGCATGATTGCGAAAGAGCGTCAAAGTGATAGTGGTCGTGTTTTCATGAGTGGTGGACGTTTAAACATCATCTTCGGTTTGTTGCATGAAGATTATCGTGACAAAGATCAATACACAGGTCAGGAAATTGACCGCCGTGTTAATCCTTTGCTGCCTGGTACAAGAAAGTTTGACTCAGAACCTGCTGTAAGAGTTGCTCTTGATAATGGTATGTCATATCACATTGATCATGAGACGGGTAAAGAAAGAACAGACTGGATTGAGATTGATATTCCTACAGTCTTACAAACCGTTGCAGAACGTCAAGCTGATTCAAAAGATGCACTCATCAGCCCAGAGTTGAAAGAAGATATTGCGCGTAATAAGCAAGAAACCAGCAATCTTCGCGATGATATGGCTAATATCAAAGAAGTGTTATTTGATATGAGTGAAAAAATGGATAAGTTACAAAAAGAACTGGAAGCGCTGAAGAAATAATTCCAGCGGTTTATTTTCTACTTTAAAAGGGGCCTTGTGCCCCTTTTTTTGTGCCTGTTTTTTAGAGTTGATAGCGCCTGTCACTTACTGAAAGTCGTGGCAGTGAATTAATGTTCTTTATCAGACTCAAGACTTTAAATTGCTGTCCCATTTGACCTGGCATCAATAACTGCTTTAAAGCCGCACTTTGTTGTAGCCAGTCAGCTGATGTCATTTCACTGTGGCACTTCGCCGCAATTGAGGTGATATCGCCTGCTATTAGAAAATCACTTTGTTCATGGAATCCGGCGACATCCAGATCTTGTTCCAAAGCAATGTCAGCAAGAGTTGAGAACTCAGTTTGTGTCGTGATGTCTTGCAGCCCAGGTAAAAAGAACGGGTCATCATTGATTTGATGACGAAAATAGCAACATAAGGTCCCCTGCTCTCTTTCTTCGCGGTAGAACTCTGTAAAGCTATAACCATAGTCAATAATAAAGATGGCGCCGGCTTTTAGTGATTGAGCCGTAGTGTGTAGCCATTGCTGTGCTGTTAAGTTGATTTCAGTCTCGTAATATTCAGTTGAAATAAAGGATTGAATACGCTCAGCTTGTTTTTGAAGATCAGCTTTCGTGATGGCCCTGTCTTGCCATGCGAACGCGTTATTATTCCAGCCAACATGACGTTCAAATAATTCATTATCTTTTATTTTTATAAGGTTAACTGGCATGGCATCACATACTTCATTGGCCACAATAACCCCTTCAAACTTTTCTGGCAGGCTATCCAACCAAATAAAGTGATCCATAAGTTCAGGGATATGTTGCTGCAGATAGGCCCGTTGCCGTTGTCGTAAATCTGCGCTGATTTCTAGAATGAAATAATACTCAGGTAACTGGTGCTGGCTTTTGAGATAAGTCATGATATCGGCGGCCAGCTGTCCCGATCCTGCCCCAAATTCGAGTATCTGCTTTTTTGTTAACTGTACCAACACGTCATGTATATGTGTGGCAATACTATAACCAAAGAAATGACTGATCTCTGGAGCTGTAGTGAAGTCACCATACTTGCCCAGTTTATGACTGCCTGCACTGTAGTATCCATAGCCTGGGGTATACAGACAAGCTTGCATATAATCAGAAAAAGGAATTGAACCAGCTTGAGAATAGATCTGTGTCTTTATGATTTCTTTTAACGCATCACTGTGCTGTTGCGCTTCGGGAGAAACAGTCGATAATGTATCTGGATTATTCATCATTAAGGAGCAGCAATTGCAACAGGTTGTATTGGTGACAGGTACGAGTCGTCGAGTGGGTTTGCATATGGCCAAACGATTCCATGAACAAGGTTGTAATGTATTAGCACATTATCGTACTGAGACGTCGGGTGTCCAAGAAATGCGTGACTTGGGTATCGAAACAGTGCAGGCCGATTTTTCGTCGACGGAAACAATAATGACCTTTATTGAGGATTGCCAACAACGTTGTGAGTCTATAAGAGCCGTTATCCATAATGCGTCTTCTTTTTCACCCACACCAGATGATTTAGCAAAAGCTGCTGAGCAGTATGAACAGTTTTTTTATGTGCACATGATGGCACCTTTTCTTATCAACGAAGGCTTGAAGAATAAGTTTCAGGGAGATGACAACAAACCTGCTGATATCGTGCATATTACCGATATCAACGTGGAAAATCCGACCACTCGTTTTGATACTTATGGCACGACTAAAGCTGGACTTCATAATATGATGCTGGTGTTGGCTAAAAAATACGCGCCAACGATAAAAGTCAATGCCGTTGCTCCCGGGCCTGTGCTATTCACCGAGTCACACTCTGATGAGGTGAGGCAACAGATGATGTCTGAAACCCCATTAGGCTGTGAAGGTGGCGCCGAACCAGTCTTTTTGGCGGTAAGAAGTTTGTTAGATAACCCTTTTCTGACCGGTGTATCAATCGCGGTGGATGGTGGTCGCCGACTCTCCAAACGATAAATGACCCACTTGGATAGCGGTGCCACTTTGAATGCTCTTCGTAATGGGCTTGTCAGCTAAGAATAAAAACAACTCGTCGATTAATGGATAGAGAAAATACTCATCTGTCACTTGTCTGGCAGGAGTATTCAGGTCATCCGGTACAGTCAGTGAGCAAAGAATATCTAAGTCGGCAGGTCGATCTTTATGTTTGCGATCAGGATCTGCTCGATCTCGTCCAAGTGTCGTTTCTATGTCGTTACAGATATCTTTCAGACTTTCTTTCGATATATCAGTCTCAATGAAAATTACAGCATTAAGGAAGTCATGCTGACTGTTCATTCCTACTGGAGGAATGTGTAATACCCGACTGATATCAAAACTCGCAAAATGTGCCAAGAGCTGGGCAATAATCTGAGAAAAATTCTCAAAAGGCGCAATATTGCAGCCTAATCCAAGCAGGTAGCCGTTTCTTTTCTTGTGCATTATTTGCTTCGTTCAATCACAATCCGCGCGGTGTTTTGCCCATGAAGAGCGACAGGTTTGCTCAGTGTCAGCTTGAGTTTTGGAATTGAAAATTCAGTGAGTAGCATCTGCGTAAGATCTTCAGCGAGTGTCTCAATGAGCTGATAGTCACTGGCTTTAACAAAGTTAACAATTTTTTGGGCGATCGCACCATAATCGAGAGTGTTACTGATATCGTCTGTTTCCGCAGCTTTACGAATATCCCAGTCCATTTCGAGATCAAAAGTCAGGGTCTGTTGGGTGTGTCTTTCCCAGTCGTAAATACCAATAATGGTATCGATTTTAAGGTCGTTAAGAAAAATTTTATCCATATCTCGATCTGTTAAAGGGTGGCAATCACTGATTCGCGACCTATAATGTCGCAACGTTTTTAAAAGGTAGCATCATATCATGCTTGAGACTTATACCTTACCCGTCATCTTATTGGTGGTCGCTTATCTTTTTGGTTCATTATCCAGTGCCATCATTCTCTGTAAACTGGCAGGCTTACCTGACCCGAGAACGCAGGGATCTGGCAACCCTGGAGCCACTAATGTGCTGCGTTTTGGAGGAAAGAAGCTTGCCGCTACCGTATTGCTGTTTGATGTTCTAAAAGGTGTCATTCCTGTTGCAGTGGCACATGCAGTCGGTCTTGAAATGGTATGGGTAGCGGGTACGGCATTCGCAGCCTTTTTAGGACATTTATTCCCCGTTTTCTTTGAGTTTAAGGGGGGTAAGGGAGTCGCGACAGCGTTGGGCGGTTTTATTGCTTTGTCCCCTGCTCTGGCTGCTGCAGGCTTAGCGACGTGGTTAATCATCTTTGCTGCGACACGAATATCATCGCTATCTGCCCTCGTGGCTGCTGGCTTAACACCCGTCTACAGCTTGTGGCTGATTGACAGTGTTAATGCACGTTGGATTATCTTGCTGACAGCACTGCTATTGATTGCCCGACATCATGGCAATATACGCCGTTTGCTCGCTAAAGAAGAATCTAAATCTGGTTAGTTTATGGTGGGCTGAGTTCATTCAGCGGCCAGCGAGGTCTGACAGTAAAACTTGGCACATCTTGATGTTTCATTGCCTCATGGCGCATGGCGCCTGCAAAAGCAATCATAGCGCCATTATCACTGCAAAATGCTTGTCGCGGATAAAACACTTCAACGCCCTTCATCGAGTCTAGTTTATGACGAAGCGCTTTATTGGCACTCACGCCTCCGGCCACCACTAAACGTTTATGCCCTGTTTGTTTGAGGGCTCTTTTACATTTGATAGCGAGGGTTTCGACAACGGCTGTCTGAAAAGCTAAAGCAATATCCGCTTTATCCTGTTCCGTTTGTTTTGTGTCCAGCCAGGTATTCATAGCAAATGTTTTTAAGCCACTGAAGCTAAAATCGAGGCCAGGTCGATTGGTCATCGGACGAGGAAAAACAAAGCGATCGGCAATACCTTGTTCGGCCTTGGCAGCCAGATAGGGGCCACCAGGATAATCCATCCCAAGTAGTTTGGCTGTTTTATCAAAAGCCTCGCCAACGGCATCGTCAATGGATTCACCCAGTAGCTCGTATTGGCCAACCCCTTTTACATCCACTAGCAAAGTATGACCACCTGACACGAGTAATGAGACAAAAGGAAAGGCTGGAGATGGTGTTTCGAGTAAAGGAGATAATAAATGCCCTTCCATGTGATTTATCGCTAAGGCAGGAATATTGAGAGCCCAGGCAAGGCTGCGACCTATCGCGGCGCCAACCAGTAATGCACCGGCTAAACCTGGTCCAGCCGTGTATGCAATGCCATCAATATCACTTCTGGATAATCCTGCCTCGGATAATACTTCTTCGATTAAAGGTAAGGTTTTACGAATATGATCTCTCGAAGCCAGCTCTGGGACGACACCACCATATTCGGCATGCATAGCTATTTGGCTAAATAAGCGATGAGCTAATAAACCTTTTTCAGTGTCGTAAATGGCGATACCTGTCTCGTCACAGGAAGATTCAATACCTAAAACACGCATTTTTTTACCTAAACTATATTGTGAGTAAACGTGAGTATTATGCCCTTTTTTATAAATAAAGTGATTTAACTGTTTGCTTTCCGGTAAATATTTCGTACAATTAGGGGTTTCCATACAAGAATTGTTTAGGGAGTTTTTTGAATGCCTGCAGTAAGAGTTAAAGAGAACGAACCATTTGACGTCGCTCTACGTCGTTTTAAACGTGCATGTGAAAAAGCTGGCACTGTTGCCGAAGCCCGTGCTCGTGAAGCTTATGAAAAACCAACAACTGTACGTAAACGTGCCGCAGCAGCAGCCGTAAAACGTCACCAGAAGAAACTGTCTCGCGAAAACGCAAGCCGTATCCGTCTTTACTAAAATCGTTATTCAGAGACAAGTCCAATACCATGCCTGCAGAAGCCAGCCCGTTAAAAGTTACTATTCAAGACAGCATAAAAGACGCTATGCGTGCGAAAGACAAAGAACGTCTTGCCGTGCTTCGTCAAATTTCAGCAGCGATTAAGCAAGTTGAAGTAGATAACCGGGTTGACCTTTCTGATGACGATATTGTTGTCATCCTGACTAAGATGAGCAAACAACGTCGTGAAGCATTAGAACAGTATGAAAATGCCTCTCGTGCAGATTTGGCGGATATCGAAAAAGCTGAACTTGCCGTTATTGAAGAGTTCATGCCTGAGCAGTTATCTGAAGAAGAGATTGCTCAAGAAATTCAAACAGCCATTGAAGAAGCTGATGCAAGCAGTATTAAAGACATGGGCGCAGTTATGAATGTGTTGCGACCAAAAATTCAAGGCCGTGCTGATATGGCCGCAGTCAGTGGAAAAGTAAAATCAGCGTTGAGCAATTAAAACAGCAACGCTGCCGTATCTCATAAGGTATGGTTAATATTTTCAATAAAATTCAGCCATAATACCAGATATGGCTGGTCAAATACCCCCACAATTCATTGATGAACTGCTAGCCCGGGTTGATATCGTAGATATCATAGATGCCCGGGTTGCTTTGAAAAAAGCAGGCAAGAATTTGCATGCCTGCTGTCCTTTTCATAATGAAAAAACTCCTTCGTTTACAGTGAGTCCGGAAAAGCAGTTTTATCATTGCTTTGGCTGTGGTGCACATGGCACAGCAATAGGATTTCTCATGGAATACGATCAACTTAGTTTTCCTGAAGCTATTCAGGAACTAGCTGATCATGTGGGGATGACTGTGCCGACCACACAAAATGTCTCGCAATCGCCGCAACAGAAAAACCTCTATGACTTGATGGATAAAGTCAGCCAATTTTACGTCCATCAGTTACAAACTCACCCCGACAGACAGCTTTTTGTGGATTATTTAAAGACCCGGGGGCTATCCAAAAACACAGTTGAAATGTTTGGCATCGGTATGGCGCCAGATGGTTGGGATAATGTTTTAAAAACCTTTGGTTCTTCTCAAGCACAAGTTAAGCAGCTTCTGGATGCCGGTTTGTTGATCAAAAATGATGCCGGACGGACCTACGATCGCTTTCGACATCGCCTTATGTTTCCAATTCGTGATCGCAGAGGCCGAGTTATTGGTTTTGGCGGTCGAGTATTAGATGATTCAACACCAAAATACCTTAACTCGCCTGAAACACCGATTTTTCATAAAGGAACAGAACTGTACGGCCTCTATCAGGCAAAAAAACAGAACCGTAAGCTTGAACGAGTACTCATTGTTGAAGGTTATATGGATGTTATTGCTTTGGCCGAACACGGTATTACAAATGCTGTTGCCACATTAGGTACTTCAACCACACCGGATCATTTAAAACAGTTATTAAGGGCCAGTCCTGAGGTGGTTTTTTGCTTCGATGGCGATCGTGCAGGTAGAGAAGCTGCCTGGAGAGCGGCGGAAAATGCATTACCTATGTTGGGTGGTAATCAGCAGCTGAAGTTTATGTTTTTGCCCGATGGTGAAGACCCCGATAGTATGGTGAGAAGGCATGGTGCAAATGCATTCGAGTCAGAAGTGCTACATGCCCAAAATTATTCAGATTTTTTCTTCACATGGTTAACCGAGAAGGTTGACCTCAGTTCAATGGATGGACGCGCTCGTCTGGTAGAAATCACAAAGCCATACCTGAAACATGTTCCAGCGGGGGTCTATAGGGATATGTTAGAACAACGTTTAGCGGAGTTAAGCCAAACTAATCTCGCTACATTAAACAGGCATATAGAGAAGCCCGCATCGAGACTGCAGAGAGCACCAAAGAAGCAAACATTAGCGACCATGACGCCATTAAGGCTAGCTATTAGCATTCTTCTGCAATATCCCATATTGGCGAGAGAGATTGATGACACAGCATCGATTAGTTCTCTTCAGTTACCAGGTGTGAATATTCTTAAAGAATTGCTTGAAACTCTTCATCAGTATCCCCATCTTACTACTGCGGCACTTCTAGAACGTTGGCGCGACAGGGAAAATGGTGCGCATCTTGAGAAGTTAGCGCTGCAAAGTTTGAGTTTGTCAGCTGATGAGCTCAAACACGAGTTGCTCGGTATATTTTCGCAACTACAAAAACAAGCTAAGGAACAACGACGAATTTATCTCGAGTCAAAACCGCTCAGTGAGTTAACCGAAGCAGAAAAAGCTGAGTTAAGGTTATCGCAGAAATAAATGTTTATGTTAATTTGATGCAATAAATTTGTCATTTCAGTATAATGAAGTGTTCACGTCTATAAGCGTCACAGGGTTAAAGGGGCTGCATGAAAGATCAACAATCACGCGTTAAGGAACTGATCGCCTTAGGTAAAGAACGTGGTTATCTCACCTATGGTGAGATTAATGATCATCTTCCAGAAGATTTGGTAGATGCTGATCAGGTCGAAGATATTGTCAGCATGTTTAGTGACCTCGGTATTATGGTCCACGAAGATGGCATGGATACCGATGAAATGGAGCGTCTTGCTGAAGCGGTTTCGTCGAACGACGAAGTCTCCGATGAAGAAGCTGCTGCTGTCCTAGCAAGCTCTGATGGCGAATTTGGTCGAACTACTGATCCAGTGCGTATGTATATGCGTGAAATGGGCTCGGTCGAACTGCTGACACGTGAAGGCGAAATTGTCATTGCCAAACGCATTGAAGCGGGCTTGCGTGAAAGCCTGATGATGCTCTCAACATATCCTGCATGTATTTCATCATTTTTAGAGCTGTATGACGCTGTAGAAGCAGGGGAAATGCGTCTGAATGAGCTAATAAAAGGCTTTGTTTCAGCAGAAGAGCTGGTAGAAGAGCAGGATGATCTCAGCGATACAGATGACGACTCAGACGATGATTCTGACAGCGATTCAGATGATGACGATGATGACGATAGTGTAGACAACGTCAGTGATGATGATGATTCAGGTGAAATCGATCCTGAAGAAGCGCGGGTTCGGTTTGAAGCATTAAAAGACAGCTTTAACGCCTATCTGAAAGCTGAAGATAAAGAAGCTGAGACGTTACGCGAACAGGCAAGTACTCAATTTATGGAGTTTAAACTCACTCCAAAAACATTGGCTTATCTCAATGTCTTAATGAGCGATACGGTCAACGAAATCCGTAATCAAGAAAGAATTATTATGGATATCGTAGTAGAGCAAGCTCGCATGAATCGTCGTGATTTTATTGATTCATTTCAAGGTAATGAGAGCAATGTTAACTGGGCTGACAAGCATATCAGAGCCAAAAAACATTACTCTTCTACCATTAAGAAGCATCACGACGAAATCATTGCTGCACAATCAGTTTTAGCTGAGATTGCAGAAAGTCGTGGCATGTCAATTTCTGAAATAAAAGAAATTTCACGCCAAATGTCGATTGCAGAGGCTAAAGCCCGCCGCGCGAAAAAAGAAATGGTTGAGGCGAACTTACGTCTGGTTATTTCTATTGCGAAAAAATATACAAACCGTGGCTTGCAGTTCTTGGACTTGATTCAGGAAGGTAATATTGGTTTGATGAAAGCCGTTGATAAATTTGAATATCAACGTGGTTATAAGTTCTCAACCTATGCAACCTGGTGGATCCGTCAGGCGATCACCCGCTCAATTGCCGACCAGGCACGCACTATTCGTATTCCTGTGCATATGATTGAGACAATCAATAAACTGAACCGTGTTGCCCGCCAAATGCTACAAGAGATGGGGCGTGAGCCGACACCGGATGAGTTAGCTGAACGTGTCGATATGCCTGAAGATAAAGTACGTAAAGTACTGAAGATATCTAAAGAGCCAATTTCGATGGAAACACCGATCGGTGATGATGAAGATTCACATTTAGGTGATTTTGTTGAAGATGTGAACGTGATTTCACCTTCAGATTCTGCGATAATAGAAGGCTTGCGTGAAGCGACTCAAGGCGTATTAAACGGCCTGACAGAGAGAGAAGCAAAAGTTTTACGTATGCGTTTTGGTATCGATATGAATACCGATCATACGCTTGAAGAAGTAGGCAAACAATTTGACGTCACACGTGAACGTATACGTCAGATTGAAGCGAAAGCATTACGTAAACTGCGCCATCCTTCACGTTCTGATCAATTACGAAGCTTCCTAGATTCAGAAGGTTCGTAAGCTAGTCAAAAGGGCCTATAGCTCAGTTGGTTAGAGCAGTGGACTCATAATCCATTGGTCCTAGGTTCAAGTCCTAGTGGGCCCACCATTATAATCAAAGCCTTGGTATTAAGTTTTGCCAAGGCTTTTTTTATGCCTGACATTGATAAATAATTCACAAAAGATTGATTATAGTCATAGCATCAACATATCCCTGTTGTGATAAAAAAATACGACAGGCATGGTGTTATTAATTGATTAATATGTGAGTAGTTATGAGTGATGATCTGGATTTGTCTGGTTTAAGAAAAAGCTACGAAAAAGACTCTCTTGACGAGAGTATGAGTGCAGCATCACCACTTGAGCAGTTTAAGGTGTGGTTATCAGACGCGCTGGAAAAAAGTGTGTGTGAAGCTAATGCAATGACCTTAGCCACAGCAGATGAACAGGGTAGACCATCAACTAGACCAGTCTTGATAAAAGGGTTCGATGAAGATGGCATTGTCTGGTTTACTAATTACCAAAGTAGAAAAGGGCAAAATCTAGACGTTAATCCTTACGCCTCATTACAATTCTTTTGGCCAGAGTTAGAGCGTGTTATCCGAATTGAAGGGAAAGTTGAGAAACTCGCTACATCATTGTCAGATGAGTATTATGCTTCGAGGCCATTAACCCACCGTATCGGTGCTTGGGCATCACCACAAAGCCAAGTTATTAAAAGTCGGAAAGTGATTGTTGAAGACGCCGCTAAATACGCATTGAAGTTTGGACTAACACCACCAAGACCTGAGTCATGGGGAGGGTATAGACTCATGCCTCAGTATTGGGAGTTCTGGCAGGGACGATCTAGTAGGCTACATGATCGCATTGCTTATAGCTTAAAAACAGATGGTCAATGGATAAAACAACGATTGGCGCCATAAAACTGATAGAAAATGTGATCTTGCTCATAATTTAGTGTCTTTATATTCAATTTTTTTATCTGTACGACGCTACACTTATTGTGAGGTGATGGGTTTCAGTTCTCACAATTATTGCTCCTTCTAATTGATTAAGCTAGGTATATACCTAGCTTTTTTTTGGGTAAAAAAAAGCCCCAATTAAGGGGCTGAGAGTAAACCGGTAGGTTTTAATAGTTTTTATTTTCAGAGGCGGAATCTTCAATCGCATCGCCTGCTGATTCAACATCCTTGCCAACACCTTCCATCGTGTTACAAGCGGATAAGAAAAGTGCCAAAGATAATGGAATTAATAAGGTAGTAAGTTTCATAATTTGCTCCTCCAATTATTGTTGAGAGGGTTTATTAAGTCTGGTCCAGTCCGGATACGTATCAAGATAACTCCGATCAAAACCAGATAGATCAATTAATCCGTCTAAATCGTTTATTTCTATTTGACCATTTTTATTGTCAATTAGACCTAAATCACGTAAGTGTTTAAACGTACGACTTACATGAACTGAAGAAATACCAAGGGTATCACCGATAATCGCCTGATTCATAGGTAGGTGAAACTCACATGCCCGCTGATGTAATCTCACTTTCATTTCAACAATGAAATGTGCAAGACGTTCAGCAGCGTTTCGTCTGCCTATATTGACGATTCTCTCAATCAGCATGGCCTGTTCTCTGGCCATGATCAAAAAGAATAAATCGGTTAATCTTGGTGATTTTTCAAAAATCTCAGTCAATCTTAGTTTAGGGAATGGACAGGCTTCTATTGGTGTCAGCGCCCTAAACTCTGTGAGTGAATGACTCAGTCCAATTTCCCTTAATCCTATAATCTGACCTGGCAAAAAGATATCCAGAATTTGCCTTTGGCCATCTGCCATGGTCTTTATCGCACAGGCCCAGCCAGATTTTAGGGTGTAAAAACGATCACTGTATTCACCAGCGAACGCTAGACGTTCACCAGAGCCAAACTTACGAGCATCTCTTTCTAGAGCGGCAAGAAGGTTTACTTCTGACTCTGACAACTCGACCATTTTTTCAAACTGACGAACAATACAACTTTCTGTATCGCTGATAACAGATTCCATGAAGACTCGCTCAAATAATGTAGTTCAAAAGAGACCTTCTTGAATACGCCATCATCGATTAAGAATGTCTATATTTTTCGTGAGAATATACGTCTACATAGGTGGACGTCTACCAGTAATGAAGAAAATGAGGGCGAGAACTAAACCAATAACAAATAAAATCCAAGCAATGTTGGTCGCTGTACCAGCAACACCACTTAAACCAAGCGCACCAGCAATGATACCGATGATTAAAAACGTCAATGCCCAACTTAACATATCTATCTTCCTTTATAGTGAATGGGAATGAATACGATATGTGTATTTGATTACCTCGTCTTTAACATAGGTTAAGGCAGTAGTCATTAATCAGCGATAGGTTAGATTAAGAAGAGCCGAACAATAAGTATTTCCGATAAATACTTTTTGCTATGAAAGCTCTTTTAATGTCAGTATTGATGAACAAACGCATTAATAAGTTTGTCAGTCTAGTTGAATAATGTTTTTATTCAGCCCAATTCTAAATGGAGATGTATGTATGAAATCAATGAGTGAATCAAAGCCTTTTTCAATGATCTGTAAAGCATTGCTAATTATGTTTGCTTTTGCAGGCGTTGGTATGCTTTCAGCTTGTGATAACGATGGTCCAGCAGAAGAAATGGGTGAAAAAATCGACAACACGGTTGAAGATGCTGGAGATGCAATTGACGATGCTGCAGATGACGCTGGTGATGCTATTGAAGATTCAGCAGATGAAGCTGAAGATGCAATGGATAAATAGTTGCCACGGATAATAGTCTCGAAGATACGTTTATAACAGATCAATAGGAGATAAAAATGGCTACACAAACGACAAATCAAGAATTACAAGAACAGTTAGATGCATTACGTAAAGATTTTGCCGAAGTTACCAGTACTTTAAAAAATCTAACTACAGAATATGCACAACAAGGACAAGATAAAGTCAAAGCGACTGCACAGCAGGCACAACAACAGGCAAAAGAGAGTATTGCTAGAGCACAAGGCGAAGTTGAAGCACACCCATATACAAGTATGGCCGTTGCTTTTGGTATTGGCTTGGTGATTGGTAAAGCGCTCGATAGAAAATAACTCTATTCACCCTAACTAAATAAGAAGGTTACGATGAGTTTGTTTTCAAGAATACAAGTAACAACCTTAGCGTTTGCATTGGCAATCATTCTCGGATTATTTGCTATTGGTTTTGCCGGGATTGCTGGCTATATAGCTCTTCAGGCATATTTTGATATGCCTCTAGCAGCTTTGTTAACAGCCATCGCGTACCTTCTGGTGGCGTTAATTATTTTAGCCGTTGTAAAAGTACTGAACCGTACTTCTGATAAAGCACCCTCTCGTAATAGAGAGGGGCGCGAGTACAATACTCAACAAGCTGAGGAGTTAACCGCACTTTTGGAAAAACTTTCTGACCCTGTGCTGGTTGATGTGATCAAAAAACACCCAGGCAAGTCTCTAGCAACAACTTTAGCTGCTGGTGTTTTATTTGGTTATAGTCAGGAAGCTAGGTCTGTTGTTAAGTCTGCATTTAAGCAATACTTTGACGAAAGTTAATGTCACTTAACATATATAAAAATAAAAAAAGCCTCAATGAATTGAGGCTTTTTTATTAATAACCTTTATTCTCGCTGGCACTCTTTTCTAGAGCATCTCCTGCCGCACCCACATCTTTACCGATGCCCTCCATCGTATTACAGCCAGCTAGAAATAAGATGAAACAAACAGATAGTAACAAAGCCAATGGTTTCATAAACACTCCTATTTTAAGACAGGCATAAAATTACCATAACTGATAAAAGATAGAGAAACCTTTATCTTTTTTTACACCATGGCTTTTTGTCTAGGAACTAAATTTTTCAATACTGGTCATGTATAATTGAATAATAATTAGCTGGCTAACTAAGTGTGATTGTCAGGCGCAAAAAAAAAGATTACTCGAATCAGAATTAGGATGAATCAAATGAAGCTCATGATTAACGGTAAAAGCCGTCAGGTAGACGCACCTGAAGATACACCAATTCTATGGACACTCAGAGACATACTCGGTATGACAGGCACAAAGTTTGGATGCGGTAAAGCGCTTTGTGGTGCCTGTACAGTTATGCTTGATGGTAAACCAATCCGTTCATGTGTCACACCAATCAGTGCGGCAAAAGATAAAAAAATTACCACTATCGAAGCGGTATCAGAGGACAAAGTTGGGCAAGCTGTTCAGACGGCTTGGCAATCGATAAATGTGCCTCAGTGTGGTTATTGCCAATCAGGACAAATTGTTGCTGCAACGGCCTTGCTTCGTGACAACCCAAACCCGACAGATGAAGATATCGACACTGCCATGAGAGGCAATATTTGTCGTTGTGGTACCTATACGCGGATACGCGAAGCAATTAAGCAAGCAGCGCAACAGGGGGGTAAATAATGAATCATTCTGATCTTCCTGAAATAGCCAATGTGAGTCGACGTAAACTTCTTAAGGGCTTCGCATTAAGCGGACTCGTACTAGCTGTTGGTATGCCGTCACAATTATTTGCTGCGGATGAAAACCCAAAATATGGACGTGACGGGATGCCTAATGGCTGGGTTGATGATCCACTCGTGTTTGTCTCAATTGCTGAAGATGGCACTGTCACGATTGTCGCTCATCGTTCTGAAATGGGCCAAGGCGTTAAAACAAGTTTACCTATGGTGGTTGCCGATGAAATGTCTGCTGACTGGGCAAAAGTAAAAGTTGTTCAGGCAGATGGTAATGAGAAGCGCTATGGCAACCAGAATACCGATGGCTCGAGAAGTATGCGCCATTTTTTCATGCCTATGCGTAACGTCGGGGCAGCGGCAAGAATGATGTTAGAAGCTGCCGCCGCGGCGATATGGTCGGTGCCTGTCAGTGAAGTAAAAGCTGCGAATCATCAGGTCGTTCATGCGGCTAGTGGACAATCACTAGGTTATGGTGAGCTTGCTCAGAAAGCGGCCGAAATGGATGTGCCCGAAAGCCAAAACCTGATTTATAAAACTGCAGATGAATTCAATTACATCGGCAAAAGTGACAATAGGCTCGTTGATGGGGCCGATATCGCTACTGGCCAAACAACGTATGGTATGGATGTACGCCTTGATGATATGGTCTATGCTGTTATCGCGCATCCTCCAGCTTATGGCGATACACTCAAATCCTACGATGATACGGAGACCTTAAAAGTACCTGGCGTACTCAAAGTTCTGACCTTGCCCAGTAGCCCGCCTCCAGCTGTATTTAATCCACTAGGTGGGGTGGTTGTTGTCGCGACCAACACTTGGGCGGCAATTCAAGGTAGAGAGAAATTATCTATCGAATGGAACGCGGGCCCTAACCGTCAGTATGATTCAGAAGCCTTTCGTAAGACTTTAGAGCGTTCCTCACAGCAAAAAGGGGGCAAGGTCATCAGAAGCAAAGGTCAAGCGTATGAAGCAATGGCCAATGCCAGCTCAACAATTTCTGCTGACTACTACATTCCTCACCTAGCACAAGCGCCAATGGAACCTCCTGCTGCGACGGCACGGTTTGTTGATGGTATATGTGAGATTTGGACTGCAACCCAGAACCCACAGGCTGGTGTTGATACCGTTGCGAAATGGCTGGAAGTAAAACCTGAGCAGGTTAAGGTCTACGTGACCCTATTGGGCGGCGGTTTTGGGCGGAAGTCGAAACCAGACTACTTGGTTGAAGCCGCGCTGATTTCCAAAGCATTGGATGGGCGCGCTGTGAAAACAGTATGGACACGTGAAGATGATATTCAGCATTCCTATTTTCATACTGTGTCTGCTGAACATATGGAAGCCGCGTTTGATGAGCAGGGCGATACCATCGCTTGGTTGCACCGTACAGTCGCTCCAACCATTGCTTCAACCTTTTCGGAAGGTGCCAAACATGAAATGCCGATGGAGTTGAGCATGGGGGTGGTGAATATTCCTTTTGATATAAAGAATATTCAAATCGAAAACCCAGAAGCACCAGCTCATACACGTATTGGTTGGTATCGTTCGGTAGCGAATATTCCACATGCTTTTGCTATTCAATCATTTATTGCTGAGATGGCTCACCAACAGCAAAAAGACCATAAAGACTTCTTATTGTCTCTGATTGGGCCCGATCGAGAAATAGACCCGACCTCATTAAAAGATGAGTGGAACTATGGCGAGTCCCCCGAGCTTTACCCATTGAATACAAAACGTATGAAAGGCGTGATTAACATGGTGACGGACAAAGCTGAGTGGGGGAAATCACTACCGACAGGTTCTGGTCAGGGAATGGCTGCTCATTATAGCTTCGTGACATACGTCGCGGTTGTCGTTGAAGTGACGGTGAATGACGATGGAGAAGTCAGCGTGCCCAGAGTGGATGTTGCTGTAGATTGCGGTCCTCAAGTGAATCCAGAACGCATTCGTTCACAGATTGAAGGGGCATGTATTATGGGCATGAGCCTTGCTCTGTCTAGCGAGATTACCTTTAAAGACGGCGTAACCGTTCAGGATAACTTTGATGGGTATCAGGTTGCTCGTATGGATGCTGCACCTAAGGAAATTAATGTGCACCTGATGCCAGCCAATGATTTTAGCGAGCCGCTAGGTGGTGTTGGTGAGCCAGGTATGCCACCGATTGCACCGGCTCTGTGTAACGCCATTTTTAATGCAACAGGCAAACGTATCCGTGAACTGCCAATACGTTATCAACTAGAGTCGTAATGTTATGACGGGGCATGATACAAACGTGCTAAAACAGCTGCAAAGCTGGTATCAGCAAGGGCATAAAGTCTGGTTGGTGACGGTACTTAGCACTTACGGTTCCAGCCCTCGCCAGCCTGGCTCTATGTGTGTATTACGTGATGACGGGCTGTTCACTGGCTCCGTTTCCGGCGGCTGTGTAGAAGATGATTTAGTGACACTTTTACATGATGGTGCACTTTCGTCAGCTTCAGCTCAAATAAAAACCTACGGCGCTAATCAGGAAGAGCAAGCACGTTTCAAGCTACCTTGTGGGGGGCAATTAAAATTACTGATAGAGCCAGTCATTGATGACCAATGGCTTGATGATGTTATCACCGCCATTTCCTCCCAAAAGCTGATCAAAAGAGACGTTTCTCTGAGGTCTTTACAGGTAACCTGCTCCTTAGCACTAAGTCATGAGCCTCTGGTCTGCGAACGGCCAGAGTCCATCTCATTCGTCTACGGACCGCGTTTACGCTTACTCATTATTGGCGCTGTAGAAACGTCATATTATCTGGCCAATATAGCCACTGCGCTCGATTATCAAGTCTATGTTTGTGATCCAAGAGTTGAGATGCAGCAGACATGGACACATCAAGAAAGTACATTACTGACAATGATGCCCGATGATGCTGTGACCTCACTGCAGCCCGATCTAAATACGGCAGTGGTGGCTTTAACGCATGATCCGAAGTTAGACGATATGGCATTACTTGAGGCGCTCAAATCAGCGGCTTTTTATGTGGGGGCTTTGGGGGCCAAATCGAATAACAATAAGCGTCGGGAAAGACTCAAATTATTTGATCTGACTCAACAAGAGATTGATCGGCTGCATGGTCCGGTTGGTATGTCCATAGGTAGTAAAACGCCTGCAGAAATTGCGGTGGCGATAGCGGCCGAGTTAGTCGCTATTTATCGTCAACGTATTCGAGCACAACAGACTTCAGCTTCATTGGATAAGGTGCTCACCTAAACATGGCGCTTGAAAAGGTAGCGCCGATTATTCTCGCTGCTGGTAAGTCAACACGCTTTGGATCGAACAAGTTACTGGCAGAAGTCGAATTTAAAGGCATCACACAAGCGTTGCTACTGCATACTTTATCACCCTGGTTGGATGTGTTTGAGCGCGTTTATCTGGTGACGCCCAAAGAGAATCAGCTTATTGAAGAAGCCTGTCATTCTATTGATCACAGCATTGAGTTTATCAAAGCAGAACAGAGTGAGTTGGGTATGGGGCATTCGCTTGCTGCCGGTGTGGAAGCTTGTCATTCATCACAAGGTTATTTGATAGGCTTGGCAGATATGCCAATGATTGAGCCAGAAATACTTGAAAATCTGGTCAATAAGCTTGAGCAAGGCTTTCCTATCGCTGCTCCCTATTTTGAGGGTAGACGTGGTCATCCAGTTGCTTTTTCTCAAATTTATCGTGATGCATTACTGGCATTATCAGGTGATGTAGGGGCTAAAAGTATTCTGCTCGAGAACGAGAAGCTGATTGAAAAAGTGAATGTGAAATCGTCTTCAGTTTTGACCGATATTGATCTAAAGTCGGACCTTTCAGTGCTGTCATGAATCCTGAACTAATACAGGCTTTATTACTTATTCAGGGATAAGTTTTTTCGCCAAAGCATTCAGGTGAAAAAAATGAAATCGACCGATCTTCACCGGCACAAGCACACAGTTGTTTTTTTCCATAAACTCACGCAGTTGTAACTGTTTGTTCGGCTTGTAGAGGACGGGCTTGCCCGTCAGCGAGTAGAGAATGCCAGAATCGGTAATGGCTGAGCCTTGCCGTGTTTTGAAATCATAGTGAAAGTCAGTCACTTTTTGCGTGATGATAAAAAAATCGTAATGGCTGGAGTGGCCAAAAATATGTTGTTCTTGGGTTTCTTGGACTTCTACCAAGCCCCAATTTGATATGACGCCGCACTCTGATAATGATCTGGCTTCCAAAACACGATCCTTGTGTAAATTTGTGAAACAGTGCTCATTAATTTAGCAGTTTAATTCTCTTATAACAATGCTTTACGGATGCCAATTTTCGATAAGCCGTATGGATACGGTCATCACATTTTTTTCATCGATCTGTCGACAAAATCAGACAAACATACATGGAGAAAGAATATGAATAATTCGTTCAAAGCTGGCTTACTTATGATGGTAGCTTCTACTGTCCAAGCAAAAGATTGCCCACAATATATGGATTATGACTTGCCCAAACTTCACTCGAATGACACGGTGAATTTATGTGAAATAGCCAAAGATAAAACCTTATTAGTCGTTAATACCGCAAGTCACTGTGGCTATACGCGCCAATTTGGTGGTTTGGAGTCATTACATCAGCAATACCAAGATAAAGGTTTAGTGGTAATTGGTTTTGCGAGCAATGACTTTGATCAAGAAGCCAAAACAGAAGCGGAAGCAGCGAGAATTTGTAAAGAAAACTTTGGTGTGTCATTCACCATGGTTGCGCCAAGTTATGTAACAGGTTCGCGTGCTAACCCAGTTTTCAGGGAAATTAATCAACAAAGCCAAGCGCCAGATTGGAACTTCAATAAATACATCGTTGATGCTGATGGGCAGGTGGTAAAACACTTTGCCAGTTCAGTTGAGCCAGATGATCCTGAATTGTTAAACACTATTGATTCCACTCTGAGTAAGAATGAAGATAATCCCTAAGCTCAAGAGATACGCATAGCTTGTTGACTATATACCCAGCAAGGTCAATACTCTACTGTTATTGATACTTTGTTGTTATCATTAACAAAGTCTATTAGCACACAAAAGGAATGCTGGAGTAAAGGATGTGTATTGTTTATCGACTGGTATTTGCCAGTTTAATAGGTTTGGCCTTATCTGCATGTAGCAGTATTCACAATACCATTGGTCCAGACACTCCTCAGTCTGAGTTACGAGAATCTTTGCAGGCGCCGCTGACTGTTTCTGATAGTGGTTCGCCTTTTTGTCAGGAAGCAACGGTGGTTGCAGTCACGCCAAAAGTGGTGCGTGTTCCAGAGCGTTATCACGCAACGCTTTATTTTGAGTTAGACAAAACGACGTTTACACCAGCCTCTCTCCGTGATTCTGTTGATGTATACAAAGCGATTCTGGAAAGAAAAAATCGTCATGTTGAAATTGTCGGTCATACAGACACGCTTGGCGCCAGCGCATACAATGAAAAGCTCTCAGAGCGTCGCGCTAACAAGGTAGCGCAGGATTTGATCAATGCCGGTGTTGAAGCCAATCAGATTTCTGTGTCAGGGAAAGGGGAAACGGATCTGAAAGTACCCACGGCAAATGGCACTGAAGAAGTACGTAACCGCCGGGTTGAGATTGATCTGCGTTAATATCTGGAGCATTTAGACATATGGTTACATCGCAACGCTTTACTCTCATTGCTGCATTTATGACGGCTATCGCCAGCAGTCCCGTTTTTTCTGAAACTCTGCAGGGAGCAGTAGATAAAACACTAAAACAAAATCCTGAAGTTCTGGCTGAAGCAAACCGCCGTTATAGCGTTGATAAAACGGTTGATCAGGCTAGAGCCGGTTACTATCCAAGAGTCGATCTGACTCTGGGGATCGGCTTTGAGCGAACTAAAAATCCGGCAACAAGACCCGGTCATGAATCTCTTTCTCGTGGCGAGGCTGAGATTGAAGCAACTCAAATGCTGTATGACGGTTTTGCCACAAAAAGTGCAGTTGAACAAACTCAGGCACAAGCTAATTCTGCTGGTTACAGTGTGACAGATTTATCGGAGAGTATTGGTCTGAACACTGTACAAAGCTACCTTGATGTAATGAAGCGTCAGCAATTACTTGAAAACACTCAAGCTAACTTGATTCAACATGAAAAGATCTTCGATAAAATCAAGTTACGAACAGATGCGGGTGTAGGCAATCGCTCAGACCTTGATCAAACCACTGGTCGTGTGGCGTTAGCGGAAGCGAATTTACGCTCTACCGAAGGTAATTTAAAAGATGCGGAAACACGTTATGAGCGATTAGTAGGGCAAGCCCCTGAAGCGCTAACCGATCCAGGTATGTCATGTTGTGACAGTGCACCGGCTAAGGTTGAAGATGCCATACAAATTGCCTACAGACAGCATCCAGCACTATGGGCAGCTATGTCTGATCACGAAGCATCATTGGCCCAGCAAGAGGGAGCTAAAGCGCCATTTCATCCACAAGTGCGAGCTGATTTGAGCGCCAGAGCAGATAATAATCTCGACGGAACACGTGGGCATGAGAAAGAAGTTCAAGCGATGATTCGCATGGACTACAACCTCTTGAATGGCGGCGCTGACAAAGCACGTATTGAAGAAACCAAGTATCTCAGTGAACAAGCCAAACAAAACGCCGAAATTATCAAACGTGACGTTGATAGAGATGTGCGGCTGGCATGGAGTAATGTTGAAACCTTGTCGAGACGTTTACCTATTCTTGAGCAACGTATGCTGGCTGCTGAGAAAACGCGTGATGCCTATTTTGAACAGTTCAATGTAGGCAGACGGACCTTACTGGACTTGCTCGATACAGAAAATGAATTGCTAACAGCCAGAAATGATTATGCCAATGCCTATTATGATCATATTTACGCCTGTTACTGGTTATCCGAAACAATGGGGCGGTTAATGGAAAGTTTGTCTATTGAGGCACCGGAAGCAGCCATCATCGTCGCGCAACCTCAAACTGCTGAATAATTCCCTGCTAATGTAACCAGTCTTGAAGTCTGGCTGACTCGTCTGCCACTAAACTGTCACATATTACGGATACGATATCCATTTTGATTGAATATCGTTATGCATCCCATCAGGCTGACCGCACCCTCACCTGCCTTAAAGGTCTTTGTTTATCTTCTACCGGCCTTATTATTATTCTCGAGAGCAATAGCGGATATTACAGTCGTTCTGGTGGCATTCACCTTTTTGTTTATCAGCTATAAAAATCAGTATTGGCCATGGCTAAAGCAGTCATGGTTTGTTGCTTTTTTAGTATTTAACGCCTATCTAATTTTACTTAATTTACCCCAAAGTAGTGAACCATCAGAAAGTTTGAAGTATGTGCTTACTTTTATAAGATGGCCTTTATTTGCAATGGCATTGGCGTATTGGATTTTTGATAATAGTGACATTAGACGTCATTTTATTATCAGCCTCTCACTTATTATGGCATTCGTTGTAGCTGATACTTTATGGCAGTATTTATTTGGTGTGGATTGGTTTGGCATTGAACGTCTCACTGAAACACGCTTAACAGGGCCATTCAGAAGCCCTATTCCCGGAACGATGTTATTACGACTGTGGTTCATCGTGCTATTCATCGCTTGTCTTATGCCATGGTTCAAATATACGACCGTCCGACAAATAACATCATTAATGACCATTATGAGTGTCGGGTTTGTTTTCACCTATCTTACAGGCGAGAGAATGGCATTAATTCTTTATTGTGCCGGGGCTGCTGTTGTGTTTATAACTATGCTGTTTATCTACCGAGACTATCAGCGACGCTTGTTAAGTATGGTGGTAATTTTTGCATTATCACTGGGTATGATCATACTGATCTCTCCAGATATGCTCGATCGGAGCATCATGAGTATCGGTACTAAATTATCGTCATTTGCCGAATCCGATTATGGGCTGGTTTTTAAAACCGCTTGGCAAGTATGGCAGGATAATTGGTGGTTTGGCAGTGGCTTGCATACTTATCAAAGCGTCTGTGAACAACAGCAATTATTAGCTAGTGCAGGCATGGTGTGCAGCCATCCGCATAATCTCTACCTGCAACTGGGGGCTGAAACAGGCCTGGTTGGATTAGTTTTATTTCTGGTAATGCTGTGTTTATTGTACAAGCAGGTATTGCTGCCATGTATTAAAGCTAAGAATGGCTTACAAACAGCATTATGCTTTGCATTACTAACGGTCAGTTTTTGGCCATTGTCCGGAGGGATTAGTGTGCTGAGCAACTGGGTGGCAGCTTTAGTTTGGTTAGGTGTAGGCTGGGCGTTGGCGATATCTAGGGCAAGTGCTGTAACACCTCATGAACATCTAAGTCATACAAATCATTAACCTGAAGCGCGCGAAAGTCCCCACGTTGAAGTTCGGATCGTTCAACAGAAGTTGTTGGTCCGAATAGAGCAAGACCCGGTTTGCCCAAACATGAGGCGATATGACTGGGGCCGGTATCATTACCAACCACAAACTGTGCATGATTGAGAATGGTTGCCAACTCAAACCAGTTAAGCATTCCATAGTCTTTTGCCGGTGTGTAACCTGCCAGTCTTGCTGCCATATCTTGCTCATCTGGCCCCAAAATATTCACCACATCATATCCAAGCTCAATGAGTTTAAAAGAGAGCTCGGCATAATACGGCCAGCGTTTTTCTTTATGTTGTGCAGAGCTACCAGGTATAAGGGCAATATAAGGTTGTTTAACATGGCGCCAAAGAAATTTGATAGCGTGACTTTCCGTCATCCACTTCACATCTGGAAAAAAAGCATGATGAGTGGGTATATCGGCCTGAGTGAGTAAGGTTTTCAATCCTTTCAAACCTGACTCAGGCGCCTTTGCTCCACGCCGACTAATCCAGTCAACATCAGGTAAAAAAAAGCGCTGATATAAGGCTGTTCTATCCGAGTTTTGTAAATCAATAACCAGATCAAACTGGTGTTGAATAAGTTGTCTGCTTAGCCTGAATTGGTGTTTCAGCCTTCTCAGTGGCTGGCGATCATCTATCATGATGCTATCGATATAAGGTGAACGCACCATTAAGGATTCATAGCGGGACATGGTCAACAAGATAATCTCAGCATCAAGGAAGTGCTGGCGGATATCTTTGAAAATACCGTCTGCCTGAATTAGATCACCAAATGCCCCATGCTTGATAAGCAAAATCTTATTTGCTTGTGTCATGAATTATGGTTCCAGCAAACCCTGGTAAACAGAAAGGGTATTGTCCGTCATGGCTTCCAGTGTCATTGATTGCTGAGCCAGCAGCATCGCTTTCTGCATCATACCTTGCCAGCCCACTATGTCTTTGCTAAGTGTGGCCAGCTGTTGACGAAAAGCCTGGGTATCAGCGATAGGTGTGATTAATGCCTTATCAAGGACTTCGTTAGCGACAGGTACATTCGTAGATAAAATGGGTTTGCCTAATAATAATGCTTCACTGACTACATAAGAAAAGCCTTCTCTTCTCGAGCTGATTAATACGCCGTCACAAGCGTGCATCAGTGAACTGACATCTGGACGATAACCGACCAAACGATAGTGTGTCTGTGTTGACATCTGTTGAATTCGGCTATGTAACCATTGGCGTTCTTCTCCTTCACCGATAATCAGTAAATTCAAAGCCAGGCCGTCTGCGGCATCCAATAACAAATCAAAGCCTTTTGCCTTTACTAGTCGACCAACGGCACAAAATGTTGGTAACTCAGGGTTGAGTCCAAACTCTTGATGGATATCAATAGGTGCAACTTTTGGGGTAGAAATACCGTTATATATTGTTGTGGCATTCGCTATGTTCAGATGTGAGCGAAGACTATGACTAACCGCAATCGCCTGATCGAGCTTGGCAAAATCTTTCACTCGGCTTTTGATGTTATGTAATGTACCTACGGTTTTTGCGCGATGAAAATAGCGACACTTATTTAGTACAGCCGTCGCTTTATTAGCCTGAGCATGCACTATATCTGCGTTGGACTTATGCAGATAATAAAGCACGCTGAACCACAAAAGTGGGTTACGCCGGCTTTGCTCAGTATTAACTGGAAAACCTTGGATATGTGCAGGTAAGGTCTCTAGAAATTGAGGGTCGGCAATAACACTGACAGAATGACCGGCTTTGTGGAGGCTGATAGACAGTTCTCTGACATGTTTTTCAAGCCCACCACCGCCTGTGCTTAATAACAATTGGCAGATGTTCATGTGGGCGAATGTTGTTTTAATGCGCGTTTATAAACAGATAGCGTGGTTTCTAACATAGACTCCAGTACAAAAGGATGTGATTCTGGAACAACAGGCGGTGCAAGTAACCATTTTGTGCTTAAGCTGACGACAGCGGCTCTATCACCCGTGCTTACTTTGCCTTCCGGCAGTACGGCCGTTAGTTGTTCTTCCACACCGCCATGAGCATAAGCAATAACCGGCACCCCTAAACTCAGGGCTTCTATACTGACTCGCCCAAACGCTTCCGGCTGCAATGATAATGACATGACGATGTTGGAAATTGACATAATTTCTCTCAGATCACTCCGGTGGCCGATAAAACTTACATCACTTAAAACGCCAAGTTCAGTTGCACGTTGTTGTAATTCACCTAAAAAAGCCGATTTTCCTTTTTTAGTTTCACCAACAATCAAACCGTGCACATCAGAATAATATTTTTTTAGCTCAGCAATAATCTCTATAAAGTCAGCCTGTCCTTTCCAGCGTGTAATGCGTCCTGGCAGAGTAATTAACAACTTACCTCGTGTTTGAGGGAAGCATTGATACCAATGAGATAACCATGCGTTATCTGGCTGATATCCATACGGAAACTCTCGTCGGTCAATACCACGGTAATTCAGGGTGAGGTTTTCTTTAACACCGTATTGAGTCGTAACGTATTCACGGATTTTCTCCGACACAACAAATACCTGTTCGCCTTTGGTCATGATTCGGCTATAGCCGTTGACAGAGTATGTGCCGTGAACGGTAGTAATGAATTTTGGTCGTGATGCCTTTGGTAAGGATTTCCACGTCAAATAGCATACCCAGGCCGGCATACGTGAACGCACATGTAAAATATCAACACGGTTATTCACCAGAAAGCGTCGTAGTCTCGGGATAAGACGGAATGTCACCAGCGACTTACGGCCTATGTTCCAGTTGATATGCTCGCTGCCTTGCTGACGTAAGGTATCGACTAAGCGGCCACCAGAAGAAATAACAAACGAGCGATGCCCCAGGCTTGCCAGATAGCGGCCGACTTCCAATGTGCCTCGTTCAACACCTCCTGATTCAAGTGCAGGTAACACCTGAACAACGGTTAACTGATCTGTCATGAGCAATTAGCTGAGTTGAGGTATTGGTTGTGGTTGTACTTGTGGCACGCCATCTAACCAATGTTTTGCTATCCAGTCTGCACAGCGTTCTGATTCCATGAACCCCGGAACAGCTTGTAGACGGTTTTTATAATGGCCCAGGCTGTCAAAGCGAACAGCATAGCCTTCACCCACTAATTTACTCAGTCCCCGTGAGACACGGTTATCACGTTTGATGGGCATGTTAAGAATACCGACCGCGGTGTGTGCTGTGAGTGCTTCATACACCATAGACACCGAGTCTTCGCTAATCCATGCACTATAACTTGCTGCTAATTGGCGGGAAACCCAGTTACCATCGGTTTCTTCAAAAGGTACGATAGTAAGGTTGGCCAATTTGAAGCTGAGCATGTGAGTGGCGAAGTTGGCAGGTGTACGTGGAGAGGTCGTGAGCGTATAGTGAATACGCGGGTTTTGCTTACAAAGCTGAGTTATTTGTGATGTTATATGGTTTTCATTCCAGTCACAGTGTTTGGAAGGGCCGCCAATCATGATTAGTCCCTTATCGGTCTGATGAGCACCTGTCGCGTGAATAGGGTTAAGAACGCCTCGTGTTTCCAATACATTGCCACGACCTTGATAATAGTCATGCTCCGGTATTAAGCTAAGATCAAAAAAAGACACCGGTAAACTGGGCTGCATCAAGACGATGGTTTGCCCGCCATACACCTTTTTTGCTGCCAGCATGTGAAGATGCGTGCGATGACCTGCCCCGATGATGAGATCAGGTAAAGGTAGCCCATGACCTGCAGGCCAGGTTGTACTCAATAAATCGAACACAGGTTGAAGTCGACCACTCACCGGAATATCAAAACTTTGACAGGCCATTTTGCGCTTTAAGGCATTCACCAAACCTTGAGATTGACTTTGATGGCCAGGTTTTCCATCAGTGAGTCGCCAGATGATGATGGGGTCTTCGTCTTTCTTGATATTCATGCAGACAGCACCTAAATATAAAGTAATGTAGCCTCTAGCTGAAAAGGCGATGTGCTGTGGACTATAGGGCAGCCGTATTAAAGTTTTATGAAATGAGAGCGGGTTCACAAAAAATAAATTAGGAATATTTTCTCTGGAGGCCTATGGCGAGCTAAGCCATAGTCAAGCGACGACAGTCAAAAGGAGTGCACATGATTGAGCGTGATGAAGATACCTTTAGTGCGTTAAAGGAAATGGCTGAAGATGCGCAGTTGGTCTCACGTAACCACAATGATGAATTAATCGGACTCGAGTACTATTCAAATTTGGCTGTGTTGAGTGATGATGAGTTGGGTTTATTAGTTCGTTTATGGCACGAAAAGTATGTGACCTGCCAAAAAGAGAAACTCGCTTCTCAATGGATGGTCATACAGATATTCATTCTTATCTTATTAGCCATTTATGTGGCTTGGGTATCAGGGGGGATTGCTGGTACGCTGATCAGTATAGTCGGTGTGATCGCCATGATTGCCATGATTGAAGATAAGCGGGTCAGTGTCGCTAAACGAAATTTAGCTGATGCTCGCGAAGTCTACAGAACACTACAAACATTAAAACAAGACAGACAACGGTAATGTCAGCATGCTATCTAGCCAGTTCTTCAAGGCGGATGTTGACATGTTTCGCAAATTAAATTAAAGGAGATTTTATGACTACAGTGACATTAAAAGGAACCCCTTTTGAGACAGTGGGTGAGTTGCCTGCAGTTGGACAAAAAGCACCAGAATTTAGCCTGACAAAAGATGACTTGTCTGAGCTGACTCTGGCAGATTTATCTGGTCGTGTTGTGCTCAATATTTTTCCATCTGTAGATACGCCTACCTGTGCGATGTCTGTCAGACAATTCAACACAAAAGCGGCTGCCTTGGATAACACCACGGTTGTCTGTGTATCAAAAGATTTACCTTTTGCCATGGCACGTTTTTGTGGTGCAGAAGGTATTGATAATGTCGTCACTGGTTCGGCGTTTCGCTCTTCATTTGCTGAAGATTACGGTTTATTAATGAAAAACGGACCTCTAGCTGGTTTGTGTTCGCGTGCAGTTGTCGTCATTGATGAAACTGGCAAAGTCATTTATACCGAACAAGTCAGTGAAATTGCTGATGAACCTGATTATGAAAAAGCCTTGTCAGCACTCAGCTAAACGAGCTTATCGTTGCAAAAGCCCTGTTCAACAGCTGTTGAACAGGGCTTTTTTTTGTTTAAAAAACGCTCAGAGATGGTTTAGCGGAGGAGGTGTCGATGATCGCGCTTGAGACAGATTTATTTTCATCCGTGTCGGTTTTGGCTGAATTCCATCCTCTGGCAAAGGCGATTCAATTCTGGTCAGACAAGGCAGGTCAGGCACATAGTAAAGTGCTGCTTTTTTCCACTGAACCCACAGCGATGCAAGCTCTGGAAGTGGATATCGCGATGGCGGGTGATCAATTAAGTAAAGCCTCGTTGCCGGATTATTATCAATTCTGCAGTGATATTGAGTTGATCTTTTATGGTGCACAGCCATCGGGTCCTGTTGCGGCTTTAACGGATATTGACTGGCTCCGTTTAAGACGGATCTCCATTTATGCCCAGTACTGGAAAGATAGAAATCCCCAAGAGGTGAATAAGCTCTTAAGTTTCGTGATGGGGATTCCTTTGTATAGTCAGATTGTGGCTCAACGCATCGCCTCGGAAGCAAGTGATAAAAAAGATGATATTCAACAGGTACTGTCGTTATCAGGCGGAGTCTATCTGGTGGGTGTTGAACGTTACAAACAGCTTTTCAGGCATGAAATTGATCAGGAGTTCAGTGAGGCAAAACAGTTGGTGTCAGCCTATCGTGGCACACATGAAGATAATGCTGCAGAACGGATTAACAGTATGGTTAATGCCGCACTGACAAAATAAAACCAAAAAAAGTAACCTGCCATCTAAGTCGGGTATAACTTTTGCTCTCTTCTTCTGTATATCGTTCTTTTGAACTAAAACCTGATAGGGGGACTGATGAAGGACATTTGGAAGGACTATGAACCGGGTTCGTTTTTTGATGAGCTCATGTTTGCAAAACATCAGCCCAGAGCATTCAGTTTTAAACTGCTTGAATACTTGCGTTGCATGGAAAAAGAAGCGTTTACGCAGCGGGTGCAAGAGTCAGAAGTAGAAATGCTGGAGCGTGGCATCACCTTCACCATTTATAGTGATGCGGGCAATATTGATAGGGCTTGGCCATTCGATATTATCCCAAGGGCTATTCCAAAGAGTGAGTGGGAACGCACCGAAAAAGGGCTAAAACAACGCATTCATGCCTTAAATCAGTTCATTCAAGACATTTATAACGATGGAAATATCATTAACGATGGCATCATACCCGCCGACGTGGTTTATCAATCCAAAGGTTATCGTAAAGAATGTCATGGTATGACCCCTGCTCATGGCGTTTGGGCCAATATCTGTGGTTCAGATTTAGTACGCGATCATGATGGCACGCTATACGTGTTAGAGGATAATTTACGTGTACCATCTGGCGTGGCATATATGCTCGAAAATAGAAAAACCACCAAGCGAGTCTTGCCTGAGCTATTCAAACTCTTAAATATTAGCCCTGTTGATGCCTACCCTGAACACTTAGCAGAAATGCTCGCCTCATTACGTCCTGATTTAACCAATCCAACGATGGCGTTATTGACGCCCGGTATCTATAACTCAGCCTATTTTGAACATGCGTTCCTGGCGCAACAAGCCGGTTTGATCTTGCTGGAAGGCGCCGATCTACTGGTAAGGGATGATGATTATGTCTACATGAAAACGATTCATGGCCTTGAGCGTGTTGATGTCATATACCGCCGTATTGATGATGATTTTATTGATCCAGAAGTTTTTCGTCCTGATTCAATGCTAGGCGTGCCAGGGATTATGCGTGCTTGGCGTGCGGGTAAAGTCGCGATAGCCAATGCGCCAGGATGCGGTGTCGCTGACGATAAAGTCATTTATGCCTATGTGCCTGACATGATCCGTTATTACCTGAATGAAGAACCGATTTTGGGCAATGTGCCTACCTGGTTGTGTCGCAATGAGGAAGATTTGACCCATGTATTAGCACATCTGCCAGAGCTGGTGGTCAAACCCGCCAATGAGTCAGGTGGCTATGGCATGTTGGTGGGACCGCATTCCTCGGCAGAGAAAGTGGAAGAATTTCGTGAGTTACTGATCAATGATCCAAAAAACTACATTGCTCAACCGACCTTGAGTTTATCTGTTTCCCCCACCTGTTGTGATGACACGATTGCACCACGACATGTCGATTTAAGGCCATTTATTCTGTCTGGAGATGATATTTATGTCACCCCCGGTGGATTGACACGTGTAGCGATGGTCGAAGGTTCTTTAGTGGTTAACTCGTCACAAGGGGGCGGTAGTAAAGATACCTGGATTGTTGATGATAGTCGCCATTTCATGGAGGAAGACTAATGTTATCCCGTGTTGCTGAGAGAGTGTATTGGTTGGCTCGTTATTTAGAGCGCGTGGAAAACACGGCGCGTTTGGTTAATGTGCATACCGCATTATTAATGGATTTGCCGGAACATATGGAGGTGAACTGGTTTACCTTAGTGACCATTTTTGATGCCGAGCAGATTTATTACAGAAAACATCCGCGTGAAAATGAATATGACATTATGCATTTTCTATTAGCGGATCCTGGCTATGGTGGTTCACTGATTAATAATCTGGCGGCTGTGAGAGAAAATGCCCGAACCTCATTGGATGTATTACCAGAAGAAATCTGGGAGCAGGTGAATGAGCTACACTTATTAGTAAAAAGTGAATTGTCGTCCATTGGTAATCGGCGCCGTAGGCAGAAGTTATTACTCACTATCATGGAGTCATGTCAGTGTATCTGGGGTATGATTGCTAATCACATGAGTCGTAACTTTGCTTATGACTTTTTACAGGCGGGTAAACATCTGGAACGGGCAGATATGACCAGCCGAATATTGGAGTTGTCGGCGTTGCTGATGTCAGATAATCGAAGTGAAGCCCTAAAGCAACATGAAGGTATTCTGTGGGCAACACTATTGAGAGTCCTGAATGCCCAGCAAATGTATATTCAAGCTCATAATTCCTCGTTAAAAGGGGAAAGTGTGTTGGCATTTTTAATTCAAGATACGGCTTTTCCGCGTTCTTTGAGCTTTTCTGTCAAATCGGTAGGAAGTTACTTAGAGTATTTACCTGGGGATAAACACATGTTGGCTCAGCAGGCTGAAATTCTGAATGATTTGCAGGCATATAGTGCTGAGAGAAATCCGCCGGAAACCATTCGATTGATGATGGATGAGTTACAAATCGCCTTAAATCGTCTGAATACCAGCATTACCACTAACTGGTTTTATCCGGACTACTCCGTTTCATGAAACGGTTCTTTTGCCAATGTGGGCAGGAAATTTTCTTCGACAATACCCACTGTGGTGTTTGTGGCAGTCAGTTGGGGTTTATTCCAGAACTACAACAGTTAACCAGCCTGCAAGAAGATGATAACGCTTGGTTGATGACCGATCTTTTTCCACTGCAGCGCTATCGAAGTTGTGAGCACCGTGATGATGAGATTGCCTGTAATTGGCTGATTCCGGCTGAATCATCTAATACTCAATGCATTTCATGTGCATTAACACGCACTATACCCATATTGAGTCAACCTGATAACTGGCGGCGCTGGCGAACCCTGGAAGCGGCAAAACGCCGCATGCTCTATGGCATTCTGAGGTTAAACCTGCCGATAAAGGGCGCCTATCAAGGCTATCCAAATGGCTTGGTTTTTGACTTCCTTGAAGATCAGAGAACCAATCCGATGCTGGCACTTGAGCATGTGTTAAGTGGACACAGTCAGGGGGTGATAACGCTGAATGCTGCTGAGGCAGATGGTAGCTTCAGAGAAGCAACGCGTGAAGCTATGAACGAGTCCTATCGAACCCTACTGGGACATTTTCGTCATGAAATCGGCCATTATTATTGGGATATGCTGATAAAAGATACCGAGCACTACGCCATGTTTTGTGAGGTGTTTGAATATCAGCAGCAAGATTATCAAAGCAGTCTAGAAGCGTATTATGAAAACGGACCAGCAGCAGACTGGCCAGCCTCCTACTTGTCAGCCTATGCCAGTGCGCACCCTCTTGAAGACTGGGCCGAGACCTGGTCACATTATTTGATGATGAATGAGACCATGGAGACGGCGATGACCTATGAACTGATTGAGCATTTTGATTATGCTAGCGATTTTGATGTAATGATGAACGACTGGTTATCGCTGGTGGTGAAAATGAATGCACTGAATCGAAGTGTTGGCAATACAGATGCTTACCCCTTTGTCGTTTCAGCGCCGGTCAGAAAAAAATTACTTTTTATTCATCAGTTGTTGAAGTCGTTGAGAAAGCCTCGGGAATCCGCGGCATTTCCTTAAATGCCTGATTTAATTTATTACCCCATTCCCGCCGTAAGTTAATCAAAAAAGTATCTTCTGCATCGAAACGATAATGATGCTTAAAGACCAGGCTATCTGTCTCGTATACCAGCACCTCAATCGGCGGGCCAACACTGACATTACTTTTCATGGTGGAATCCATAGAAATTAATGCACAGGTAGCGGCATCGGTGAGTGACGTTTGCATGGTGAGAAAACGATCTAATACCGGTTTACCATATTTACTCTCACCTATCTGTAAGTAGGGTGTTTCACGGCTGGTGGTAATGTGGTTTCCTTGTGGATAAATCAGAAAGACTTGGGGTGGTTGCCCTTTTATTTGGCCAGCCAGTAATAAGGTCGCATCAGGTGAAAAGCCGGATTGCTGATCTTCGCTATAACGCTTGATGCGTTGATTTAACACATCACCTACATAGTCAGCGGTATCAGAAAGATAGTGTGTGCTATTGAGGCTGGTCTCACTATTTTCCCGTAGATCCCGGTTTATCTGTTCAATAACACATTGCGTGGTGGCCAGATTACCGGCACTTAATATGGCAATACAGCGGTCAGCATGCGTATTGAAACGAAACATTTTGCTGTATGTACTGACTTGATCAATACCGGCATTGGTTCTTGAGTCTGAAGTTAGAACCAGTCCTTTATCTAATGATATGGCAATACAATACGTCATAAATTGTTCCAGGAATCGCTGTGTTTAAAGATAGTCAAAAAGTTGAGATTGAGCAATCATCGTTTACTCGCTCACGACAATGGATGGAACCCACGGGCGGGCTTTGAGTCGTTAATACTAAAGACAGGATGAGTTAACAGCGTTGTTAACGAACATAATCAAGTTAATTATTATCTCGGATATGACGTCTGAATTCACCCCCTTTATCGGAGTATACGATGGAACCCATAAAGACATTTATTGAGCAAATCAGCTGGTCTACTATTATCACCACCAGTTTTCGAATGGTGATTATCTTTATTGTGGCCTGGGTGACAACATGGTTACTCAAATCAGCATTACAGCGGTTTGAACTAAGACTGGTCGGCAAAGCGACAGCACGAGGTGAATCATCACTCGAGTCCAGAAAACGTATCGAAACCATTGTCAGGCTCCTAAAGCAAGCAGGTTTACTCGCGATCTGGATTACTTTCTTCCTGATAATTCTGAGAGAGATTGGTGTAGAAGTTGGGCCATTGCTTGCTAGTGCGGGGATTGTGGGTTTAGCAATTGGGTTTGGTGCTCAGAATCTGGTGCGTGATGTTATTTCAGGCTTTTTTATTATTTTGGAAAATCAGATCCGAGTAGGGGATGTAGCTGTCATTAATGGCACGGGTGGGCTGGTCGAAGCTATCAACTTCCGGACAACGGTGCTACGTGACTTGGCGGGGATCGTACATTTTTTCCCCAATGGCACCATCACGACGTTGAGTAATATGACGACAGAGTGGTCAGCGTATGTTTTTGATATTGGTGTTGCTTACAAAGAGAACACCGACGAGGTGACCAAAGTCATCCGAGAAGTTGCTGACAGTATGATGGCTGATGAGGATATGAAACATCTGATTATTGAACCACCAGAAATTTTTGGTGTGGATAAACTAGATAATTCAGCTGTCGTTATCAAAGGCAGAATTAAAACGTTACCGATTCAACAGTGGACGGTGGGACGGGAGTTTTTAAGACGTATCAAGCTGAGCTTTGACGAGAAAAATATCGAAATTCCATTCCCACACAGCACACTGTATTTTGGCGAGGATAGTAAACCTTTTGATGTTAAGCTAATGGAAGCGGCAGCCAATCAGTCCAAGGATACATAACCCCACTTTCCCTGATGTTTGACTGGCGCCAGACCATCACTGAAGGGTCTGGCGTCATCATACTGTGCTGGAATGACCAGCTCACCATATTGGTTGATGTAGCCATAATCCCAGTAATCCAGTGTCACCGCCGCCAAGCCTTCCTGAAAAGACTGCCCCCATTTGAATTGAGGCGCTATAACGACGTGTCCAGTGTCATCCACATATCCCACTTTACCCGCGTTCTCCACTCTGGCTAAGCCGTTTTTATATGACCAGGCATTGTCAAAGTGTGGTGGGATGATTGTTTTGCCTTGCTTATCAATATAACCATATTTGCCATCCAGCATAATCACGGCTTTTGCTTCACTGAAAGGCATGGCACGGTCGTATTTTGTATCGCTTATGGGATGCCCATCAGAAGAAATAAACCACCATTTTGCGTTAGAACTCACCAAAGCCAGCTGTTCACTGAAAGAAAACACCGTCTCGAATTGAGGTGTGATGTGCATTTGTCCTTTCGCGTTCAGATAACCCCAGCCATCTTTAGTTTTTACAGCGGCGAAACCCTCGCTATAGGGTTTTGACTCACGAAACTGTGTCTGAACAACCCACTTTCCCTGTGTATCGATAAATCCCCAAGAACCATATTGCTTCACAGCCGCTTTACCTTCGCTGAATGATTCTGCTTTATCAAAGCGTGGTGAGATAGACCAATTACCCTCTGTGTTGATATAGCCCCATTTATCATTTTCCAAAGCAGCCGCCAGGCCGTCGTTGAATGGGCCCAGCTTCTTATACAGTGCGGGGATAATCATCTGACCCTGGGTGTTGATCATTCCCCAATGTTGATCAATACGGATGGGAGCAAGTCCCTCATGAAAGGCGGTAATCTCAGTCTGTTTTTGAGGAGGGAGAATAAATTCGCCCGCTTTATTAATCAGACCCACATGTGGGATGCCTTGTTTATTTTGGACCACGATCGCTGTGTCACCATAAAAAGGACTGACAGCATCAAAATCATATTGAATGGCCACTTTATTGGCGCTGGCAGGTGAGATAGAACTAAGCAGAAGTAGTATCGCCGCTGTGAGTAGAAACTGTTTCATCGTCGTCACCTTTGACTTGATTGTTAGATTCAGTCTCTGCCGCTTAACGTGAATTTCACGTGAACCTAATAACAATATAAATCAAAAGCTTATCTTCTTTCTGATAGGCTGTTAAATGAGTGAAAATTGCATGAGTAAAACGTGTCGACATGTGCTTCGAAGCACAGTGACAGCGGTCCTGGTCTCAATATGTCAGGCCTGTTCGCCAGTGACTGTATTGAATGCGCTTGTACCAGACAATGGCTATCAGAAACTAGCGGATAAAGCCTATGGTGATGAGAGCAGGCAAAAATTAGACATTTATTTACCTGCCCACACGAGATCAGATCATCCATTGAAGACTGTCGTCTTCTTTTATGGCGGTAGCTGGGATTCTGGCAGCAAAGCTGATTATAAGTTTGTTGCCGAGGCGCTCACCTCTGCCGGTTATATTGTCGTGATTCCTGACTATCGCTTATACCCAGAAGTCGTCTTTCCCGCGTTTGTGGATGATGGTGCCCGTGCTGTGACCTGGGTATTGAAGCATATTAATGAATATGGTGGAGAGGCGGGACATGTGACTATCGCTGGGCATTCCGCCGGTGCGCATATCGCTGCATTACTCAGTCTGGATGCCACCTATTTAGCGAAATATGATCATCAGCCGACAGACGTCACAGCCATGATCGGGTTGGCAGGCCCTTATGACTTCTTACCATTGCAAAGTGACCGTCTAAAGCAGATATTTGGTCCGGAAAAACAACGTTGGCAAAGCCAACCTATTCATTTTGTGGAAGGAAATAATCCTCCGATGCTCTTGATGGTTGGCAATAAGGACCGCACGGTCTTACCTAAAAACAGTGTCAATCTGGCAACGAAAATTAAGCAGAAAAACGGTGCTGTTGAACTGGTTGAGTTTGACGATTTAAATCACGTTGCCATGGTGTCACATTTGGCTAAACCTCTGAGAGGCAGCGATGAATTGAGACAAACGATAATCGCGTTTATTAATCAGTTTTAGTGTCGGCTGGGATTAATGGTAAAAGTGTGAAGGCGGGGCAGATAGTGATTTTTAATCCCGAGTCTTTTTTATTATTCGCGTTAACGACATACAGGGGATAACTCTGTCCGGCTGTGAGACCGGCTTCGGGAAGCTCGAGTAAATACTGATTATCACTGACTTTTGTATTGTCCAGGGTGAACCACTTGTCTCCCGATTTCAGTGCCCACCCTGTAGGCGCTTCGCTCAGCTTACCTAACAAGCTCACCGTTTCAGTTTTCTGGATACAACCCGCTGGCTTAAGCGTTAGAGACGATAACTTGCTGGTAGTCAGTGGAGCAAATTCTTTTACGTTAGGTTTAGTGACGGCTCGCACATCGGTCTGGGCATGACTTTCTGCTGCTAAGAGACTCACAAACACAAGAAAATAAGGCACTATCGTCGATAGTGCCTTAAGTGATGGCGTGAACATGCTAGGCAGAAATACCTTTAGAGGTGATGACAACCATTTTTTCCACTTGCATATCTTCCATGGTGTAAGGAATACCCCCCGTTCCCAAGCCTGAATGTTTCAAGCCGGCAAACGGCATCCAGTCGACACGAAACGCGGTATGTTCATTGATCATCACAGCAGATGCGTCGAGTTTATCAGCCACATACATGGCTGCGTTTAATTCACGACTGTAGACCGAGGCCTGAAATGCAAAGGGTAGGCTGTTCGCCGCGGCCAACGCATCATCAACCTCGTCAAATGGATACACATTTACCACCGGGCCGAAGACCTCCGACGTGGTCACTTTTGCATCAGCGGGTGGGTTAAATAACACGGTTGGTGCATAGCAGTTATCATCCAGTGCCTTGGCACCACACAGACATTCCGCACCGGCATCGATCGCTTCTTTGACCCAGTTATCTATCCGGGTTAATTCACTTTTTTTGATGATAGGACCCACTTCGGTATCAGCAGATACCGGGTCACCTACCTTGAGCTGTTTAGCCGCTGCTGCCAATTTTTCTGCCAGCTGTCTGGCTATAGAACGATGCGCATAGATTCGTTGTACTGATACACACACTTGTCCTGCATGATAAAAACTGCCTTTACTGAGACCGGGAACAGCCGCGTCAATATCAGCGTCTTCAGTCACAATAACCGGGGCGACACCACCGTGTTCCAGCGCACAACGTGTGCCTGGTGCGAGTTTAGAGCGTAAATACCAACCCACTTTGGCGCTGCCGATAAAACTCAGAAATGCCACACGGTCATCTGTGACCAGAGATTCGGTATCTTCGTGACTTTCTGTAAGTAACGCCTGGCACCAACCTTCCGGTAAACCGGCTTTGTGGAATATCTCCACTAAGCGAAAACAGGATAAAGGTGTTTTTTCAGCAGGTTTTACAATGACTGGACAACCCGTCGCAATCGCTGGACCCACCTGGTGGGCTATAAGGTTAAGTGGGTGGTTAAAGGCACTGATAGCAACCACCACACCAATTGGCTCTTTACGTATGGTTGTTAAACGATGTTGCGAAGCCGGGTTGATACCCATGGGAATAGTATGAGGGGCATCATTACGCAATCCATCGATGCAGGCTCGAATGCTATCAATACAGCGTGCCATTTCAACCTGCGAGTCGATAAGTGGTTTACCACCTTCTTCAGCGGCACCGATAGCCAGGCTCTCAGCATCCGCCTTCATGAGCTCAACGGCTTTTTCCAGAATAGCAATGCGTTTAACAACGGGGAGCCATTGTGAGCGATCTTTGTAAAGATCATGAGCCGTACTTAATGCCGTTTCAATATCCGCTTTATCTGCTTGTTCGACAGTACCGAGTAATTGTTCATTGAAGGGCGAGAAGACTTCGGCCCTGGAAGCATCCGTTTTGGATAAACCAGCGATCTTCAACGGAAAATGGGGCGTGGTCATTATATAAGCTCCTTATAAAATACAGATTTTTTGTTTCAGACCCTCACTGAGGATGGAATAGTTCAATGAATAATCAACAGCCAGATCAATCAGATGCACCCCTTTAGCATTGAGGGCGTAATCCAGCGTTTTAATGAACTCAGCATGACTGGTGGGTCTGTGGCCAAAAGCGCCATAACTGTCAGCATATTTCACAAAATCCGGGTTATTAAAATTGAGGCCATAATCGTCAAAGCCCATGCCTTCTTGTTTCCATTTGATCATGCCATAGGCATTATCATTGAAAATCAGCACCACTAAATCTAAGCCTAATCTTACGGCTGTTTCCATTTCTTGTGAGTTCATCATAAAGCCGCCATCACCACAGACAGCCATGACTTTTTGATCCGGATTCAGCATTTTTGCCATCATTGCGGTGGGCAAGCCTGCGCCCATGGTGGCGAGGGCATTGTCGAGTAACAGAGAGTTGTAGTAATAGCTTGGATAATTGCGTGCAAACCAGATTTTATATACACCGTTATCCAGCGCGAGAATATCTTCCTCTCCCATCGCCTCTCGGATAATGCGAACAGCACTTTGCGGCAGAATAGGGAAGCGCTCATCGTCACTGTATTTAGATAGCCGCTCGTTGACTTCCTGTTTGACTCTGTAATAGTAAGAAAAGTCCCAGTGCGGTTGCACTTCAAGCCCGGCACGAAGGCGGTTAATCGAGGTAGCAATATCACCAACCACATCGAGCTGAGGGAAATAGACCGGATCAATCTCTGCTGCATGGAAATTAATGTGGATGACTTGAGCCCCGCCATCTTTCATAAAGAAAGGCGGCTTTTCTACTTCATCGTGACCCACATTGATAATGAGGTCAGCGCGCTCGATAGCACAATGTAGAAAGTCAGATTCAGATAAAGCAGCAGTACCCAGGTAGCTGTCATGTCGCTCATCAATCACGCCTTTACCCAGTTGCGTGTTGAAAAAAGGAATACCGGTATGTTCGACAAATTTTGTCAGTGCGGCACTGGCACGTTTCCGGTTGGCGCCGGCACCAATCAGTAGCAGAGGCATTGACGCCTCTTCTATCATTTTCAATGCGTGCTGAATCGTGCGGTTATCCGCATCAGGGCGACGGATAGTTTCCACCGTATAGATGCGCTGATGGGCTTCTTCTGCGGCAATGTCTTCTGGCAGTTCAATATGAACCGCGCCTGGTCTTTCTTCAACGGCAATCCGGAAAGCTTCTCGAACAGTTGCAGCGATGGTGCTGCCATGCACGACTTGTTTAGTGAACTTGGTAATAGGACGCATCATATTTACGACGTCCACAATCTGAAACAGGGCTTGTTTACTCTCTTTAATGGGTTTCTGACCGGTAATGATCAACATAGGCATGCCACCTAGTTGTGCGTAGGCGGCCGGGGTGACCAGATTGGTGGCTCCGGGCCCGAGAGTGGATAAACAGACACCGGGTTTGCCTGTTAATCGTCCGTAGTTGGCGGCCATAAAGCCCGCCCCTTGTTCATGACGGGTAATAATCAGCCTGATAGAGGAATGTTTTAAAGAATCAAGAAAATCCAGATTTTCTTCGCCGGGGATGCCGAAGATATATTCGACCCCTTCGTTTTCGAGTGCTTTGACGAGTAGGTCTGATGTTTTCATGATGCGTCCTTATCCGTTGGTTTCAGGGGGCCGATCTGTGTTCTGTTGTTTTCGATTATATAGTGATAATTCAGTCTACCGCTATGGGGTAATGATGCCAATTTCAACCCGACGATTCATAGCGCGCCCTTGCGATGTCAGATTTGAGCGAATGGGTCTGGTATCTGCATACGCTTCCACTCTAAACTGTTCGGGAGTCAACTCGCTATTACGCAGCAGTGCGTGTACGACTGATGTCGCTCTGGCGGCAGATAACTCCCAGTTTGACCGATAATTCAGGTTACTGAGTGGCACATTGTCTGTATGTCCTGCGACTACAAATGTCGTATTCAGTTCCGTGAGTACATCAGAAATGTGAGCCAGAACTGGCAATATGCCTTGTTTTAGCGTTGCCTGTCCAGAAGGAAAAGACGCATTTTCATTAATACGAATAATGACTCTGTCTTCAATGGTTTCAAGACTCAGCTGCCCTGCTGTGATCGCTTTAACAAATTTTTTCTGCAGTGTAGCCATCAGACTATTCAATTTTGCCCGTTGGTACAAATTGGCATCATGAATTTTTATGGCGTGCTCGTCATTGACACTTTCCTGAAAAATCTTTGAGAGGGGCGAGGGTGTATCAGTAGGAGCGGGCGAAAAGGTTTGTTTAATGATGCTGGTGGCTTTGATGATCTGATCTGGCGTTTCTTTTTTGACGCCAAAGGCATTTTCCATGGAGCGTACAACAACTTTATATTTCAGCGCATCTATTTCGGCCATGCTCAACAGTAATACAAAGAAGCAAAGCAATAGCGTCATCAAGTCTGCGAAAGTAGCTAGATACCGAGGTATGCCACCGCTTTGTTTTTTCATATTAGGTCGATACTGATTCTGGTTGTTCAATTCTGTTCGCTTTGGGTCACCGATTCATTCAGGAAAACACTATCTTTGAATTACCATTTGATGTGTAGATATTGCTATGCTAATCAATCGTATACACGTTAATATGTGGTATTAATGCATCTGTTGCAAGCATTGTAGGGAGAGCTTGTGTCGTATCAATGCAGTAGCACAGCGAATGCGTATTGTTTTTGTGCATGATTTGCGAGAGCTATCTTCATAAAAGGGGTTATATTTCAGTTGGTTAAGATGATAGTCGTTTATGCATATTAGCAGTTACACAAAAATGGCATTCTATAGCATATTGGCTGTACTGGCTGTGATCTGCATCTCAGTCGCGACGTTTATCAGTCAAGGTGTCACCGAAAACTACAAATCTCAGCTATACGCCAATACTCAGGAGTTACTCTCCGAATATAACAACCGTATCAGTTCCGAGTTACAGGGGCATATACAACTTGTTCGAGGCCTTCCCAGCCTATTTGCTGTGAACCAGGAGCTGTCGCAAGCACAGTTTGCTTCAGCAGTGAGTTATCTGGTCAATGACGACCTGGAGATTCGGAATATCGCCGCGGCACCAGATATGGTGATTTCATACATCTATCCGATAAAGGGTAATGAAGATGCGTTAGGGCTGAACTACCGTGAAGAACCTGAGCAGTTTGAAGCAGCTGACCGAGCAAGGCGAACACGTGAACTGGTGTTGGCCGGTCCACTAGAATTAAAACAAGGTGGTACAGGCCTGATTACCCGTGTGCCTGTTTTTTTACAGAATGATAAAACCGGTGAGGAATATTTCTGGGGTCTGATTTCTGCTGTCATTGATATCAAAGCATTTTTTAATAAAGTCGGCTTGAACCAGGACCTGCCTTTTGAATTAGCTATCAGGGGGAAGGATGGCTTAGGGCGACAAGGCGCTGTGTTTTATGGTGACCCTGCTTTATTCCAACAGCCCACATTGAGCCAAACACTTAAGCTGCCTGAGGGAGAGTGGATACTGGCGGCTGAACCAAAAGGTGGCTGGTCGACTTTACCCAAAGCATACTGGCATGAGGTACTGACGGTTTATGGTGTGACCGTTTTTATCTTTTTATTGGCAGCCATCATTATTCGTTTTGTTTTGATGGCATCAATCGCAAATTACAAATACCGCAGTCTGATTCAATCTTCACCTGTTCCTTACATTTTGTTGGATAAGCAGCAGCGAGTGATGTTTATCAATCAGTCATTTAAAGAAACCTTTGGTTACGATCTGGATAACATTGAAACCTTACCTAACTGGAAAAGGCTCATGTTTCTGGTACAGCAACAAAGGGAAAAATCAAAACATGATTTCTCTCAAGAGAATGCTCATATCAGTAGTATGAGTCATGCTTTCGAGATTGATATTGAGACGAAAAAAGGCAAACCTCGAGTAGCCCTGGTCAGCTCATCCGTAGTTGAGAATACGCTTGGAGATGAGACCTTGCTGGTGATTTATGACATCACTGTGCGTAAAGAGGCTGAAGAGCAGCTACGTTTTTCTTCACGGGTCTTTAATCAGGCTCATGAAGCCATCATGATCACGGATACCAAAGGCGTGATCACCGATGTGAACCCCGCCTTTAGTCATATCACAGGCTATAGTCGTGAAGAGGCGATAGGTCAGACACCTCACTTATTGAGTTCCGGAAAGCACTCGCCTGAGTTCTTTCAGAACATGTGGAAATCCATCAGCGACCATGGCTATTGGCAGGGAGAGGTATGGAACTGCAGGAAAAATGGTGAGCTTTATGCAGAGTTGTTAACGGTCTCATCATTGACTGATGACGACGGTGCAACACGTCATTTTGTCGGATTGTTTTCAGATATTACCAATGCCAAACAGCAGCAAGATACCTTGGAATTGATGGCCCATTATGACGTGCTGACTAAGCTTCCCAATCGTGCCTTGCTGGCTGATCGTTTCTTACAGGCAGTGGCGCATTGTAAACGTGCAAAAACGATGCTGGCAATTTGCTTTCTGGATCTCGATGATTTTAAGCCGGTCAATGATACCTATGGACATGATGTTGGCGATCAGCTGCTAATTGAGGTGGCTAATCGCTTACGAAACAATGTTCGGGAAGAAGATACCATCTCAAGGTTTGGTGGTGATGAGTTTGCCATCATCTTTCGTGATGTGGAGTCTTTACAGGAATGTGAAGACATGTTGAAACGGATACACCACTCTATTGCTCAGCCATACTACGTAGATGATTTACGCCTGACTATCAGTGCTTCCAGTGGGGTTAGTTTTTATACACAGGAAAGCGATGATCTGGACACGCTACTCCGCCATGCTGATCAAAGTATGTACCAGGCAAAATTATCTGGTCGGAATCATTACCAGCTATTCAACCCAGCCGATAATCAGCTGACTATAGAAAAACAACAGCTGTTGCATGATATCCGTCAGGCCTTAAAAACCGATGAGTTCTGTTTGTTCTATCAACCAAAAGTGAACATGACAAATGGTGAAGTTTTTGGCATGGAAGCACTGATACGTTGGCAGCATCCAACGAGGGGATTATTAACACCGCTCAAGTTCTTGCCTGTGATTGCTGACAGCGAACTAGAAATTGAGATCGGACGGTGGGTTTTGCAGCAAGCACTCAAGCAACTCCAGTTCCTACACCAGCAAGGGTATATGATCTCCATCAGTGTCAACATTGCCTCTTACCATTTACAATCTGATGCCTTTGTAAGTGACATGGAGACGTTACTGGCCGAGTATCCCGATATTGGGCCGGAATACCTACAACTGGAAATAGTCGAAACCACCGCTCTAGGTGATATTGGGGCCATCACCAAGGTCATAAGGCAATGCAAGGATTCCATTGGTGTATCAGTGGCATTGGATGATTTTGGTACTGGCTACTCCTCACTGACACATTTACGTCACTTGAGTGCCGATACGATTAAAATCGACCAAAGCTTTATTCGTGACATGCTTGATGATCCACAGGACTATACGATTGTTGATGGTGTGACCGGTCTGGCTGAAGCGTTCGACAGACAAGTCATTGCAGAAGGTGTTGAGACGGTCGAGCATGGATTAATGTTGTTGTTGATTGGCTGCGAAAACGCTCAGGGCTATGGCATAGCCAGACCCATGCCAAGCGATGAAGTGATGTCGTGGCTCAGACATTATCATGCTGAATTAGGCTGGGTATCAGCATCTCGTTTATCACTTACACCAAGACAGAAGGCATTACGGTTTTTCATGCTAACGCTTGAACGCTGGCGACAAGTGTTTTTGAGTAACTTTGATGAGAGCAGTGATACGGCTCAATCACCACAATGGCCAATTATGGATGTGCATTACTGTCATTGTGGCACGTGGGTTGAACGCGTAAAGAATCAGAACCTGTTCGAGCACGAATGGTTAGATGAGTTGGTTGCAACGCATCTGAAATGGCATAACTTGGCGATAACAATGCGGGAATATGCACTTGCTGACAAGATGGGGGAAGCCAGAGCGTTTCTAGATGAGTTCGATAAACTCTATCAGGAGTTACTGTCGCTCATCGCTACTTTAGAGACTGGAAAATCCCTGCAATGAAAGACGCTGTTGAACTGAACTAACAGAATACCGCTCTGGTCACACAGCTATTGAACAAATGAAGGTACAAGCAATGCGTGCTTTATTTCCTCTATTAATGTTACTGCTGAGCGCATGTAGTAATTTGCCAATGGCGATTAAAGAAGCCCCAAGCCCTGACTGGCAGTTAAGTCAGGTCGCTGTTGAAGCTGAACAGCACAAAGGTGAAGTGATACGTTGGGGGGGACAAGTCGTTAAAGTGGAAAATGATGATAATGGCTCAACGATTCATGTTGTACAGTTTCCACTGAATAGTTTTGGAAGACCGGATAGTGATGGTGTCAGCCAAGGACGGTTTTTAATTCATTCTGAAAGTTTTATCGATCCTTATATCTATAAAGCGGGTACATTAATCACTGTTGCCGGCACGGTTGAGAATAAAGAGACCGTCACAATCGATAAGAAATCAATGAGCTTACCGGTTGTGATCTCTTCTGAATTGTACCGCTGGACGCAAGCTGACTATTCGCGTGATCCTTATTGGCGGAGTCATCCTTATTATTATGACCCGTTCGCCTATGGCCCGTATTACGGGCCAGGCTTACGCCCATCATGGCGTTACTATAATGGGCTTTATTGGTAAGCTTATTCGACGATCTCGATTAAGGTTTCACCTGGTGTCACACGGTCGGCTTTCTTCACGTGTAATGCTTTAACCGTTCCAGCGATATTAGCCAGTAGTTCGGTTTCCATTTTCATGGCTTCCATGACTAACAGGGCCTGACCTGCTTCCACTTTGTCGCCTTCTTTCACCAGAACTTCAACCACATTGCCAGGCAGCGGTGCTGTGACATGACCCGGATCGGTGGCTTTCTTACGGCCACCGGTATTACCGCCATCATTTACATACTCATTTAACGCTTCGAAAGTGACTTCTTCTGGCATGCCATCGATAGATATGTAGAACTTACGTTTACCACCGCCAACATCACCTACACCGGTGATGGCAATGTCATAGCTTTCACCATGGACATCCACTTTAAACTCGGTAGCAATGCTTTCTTTATCATTATTAGCTTCACTAACAGGTAATAATGGCTCAGGTTTCAATGTGCCTTCAGCACGTTGTTGTAAGAATTCACGACCGAGATCCGGGAACATGGCAAAAGTCAGTACATCTTCTTCTGATGTCGCTAGCTCGCCAATATCGGCTCTGAGTTTATCCAGCTCTGGTGCCAGCGCATCAGCAGGACGAGAGTCGATCACTTCTTCGTTACCAATGGCTTTTTTCTGCAATTGTGCATTAACAGGTGCGGGTGGCTGACCGTAGCCACCCTGAAGATAACGTTTCACTTCATTAGTGATGGTTTTATAACGTTCACCGGCTAAGACGTTATATACCGCCTGAGTACCCACAATTTGTGATGTGGGTGTCACCAATGGTGGAAAACCCAGATCTTCACGAACGCGTGGAATTTCAGCAAACACATCGCGAATTCTATCCAGTGCGTTTTGTTCTTTTAATTGGTTGGCCAGATTTGACATCATGCCGCCCGGAACCTGATTGATTTGGACAGACACATCTTCGCCCGTAAATTCGCTTTCAAACTGGTGGTATTTTTTGCGAACGTCACGGAAATAGTCGGCAATTTCGGATAACAGGTTCAAATCAAGGCCAGTATCCCAGTCTGTATTACGCAATGCAGCAACTTGAGATTCAGTCGCTGGGTGGCTGGTACCGCTGGCAAATGAAGAAATGGCGGTATCAATACGATCCACACCCGCTTCAATGGCTTTTAACTGACATTGTGCTGCCAGACCAGAAGTCGCGTGAGAATGAATAACTAAAGGTAAGTCGACTTCTGATTTAATGGCTTTCACTAAATCGTAGGTCGGATAAGGCGCCAATAGACCAGCCATATCTTTAATGGCAATCGAGTCTGCGCCCATGTTTTGTAGATCTTTGGCCTGTTTTACAAACAATTCAGGAGTATGAACCGGGCTGGTGGTGTAGCTGATGGTGCCTTGAGCGTGTTTACCAGCTTTTTTCACCGCTTTCATCGCGGTTTCCAGGTTACGCAGGTCGTTCAGCGCATCAAAAATACGAAATACATCAATACCGTTTTCAGCCGCACGCTCGACAAAAGCACTGACCACATCGTCAGCATAATGGCGGTAACCCAACAGGTTTTGGCCACGTAATAACATTTGTAAACGGGTATTGGGTAAGGCTTGTTTTAATTGTCTGAGTCTTTCCCAGGGATCTTCTTTTAGGTAGCGAACACAGGCATCAAATGTGGCACCGCCCCAGACTTCCAGTGACCAATAACCGACCTGATCGAGCTTGTCACAGATAGGCAGCATATCGTCAGTGCGCATACGAGTGGCGATAAGTGATTGGTGAGCATCACGCAGAATGACATCAGTAACTTCAATTTTTTTCATAAAATCTCCAGCAGTGTTTAAGGCTTACCAGCCTGCATGGGCTGCAATTGCAGTGGCCAAAGCCAGCGCCACTGCGCTGGGACGTCGTTTATTCGAATAGTTAAGTAATTCCGGATGGTTAGGCACAAAACTTGTGTCGAAGTGACCAGAGCGGAAATCAGGATGATTGAGAATCTGTTTGTAGTAGTTCTCGGTGGTTTTAATGCCGTGTAAACGCATATCATCCAGAGCACGTTGACCACGGCTGATGGCATCTTCCCAATCCAGTGCCCACACCACCAGTTTCAGACACATGGAGTCAAAATACGGTGGGATTTCATAGCCCGTGTAGATAGCAGTATCCACTCTGACACCAGGGCCGCCCGGTGCGTAGTAGTGGGTGATTCGACCGAAGCTGGGTAGGAAATCATTTTTCGGGTCTTCAGCATTAATCCGAAACTGTAAAGCATAGCCGCGATAGGCAATGTCTTGCTGGCGGTAGCTTAACGGCAAGCCAGATGCGATACGTAATTGTTCACGGACAATATCAATACCGGTAATTTGTTCGGTAATGGTGTGCTCTACCTGAACCCGGGTATTCATCTCCATGAAATACACTTCATTACCGGTGAGCAAAAATTCGACGGTACCCGCATTTTCATAATTCACTGCTTGAGCCGCTTTGACAGCCAGGCCACCGACATAATTACGCTGCTCAGGTGTCAATTGTGGGCTCGGTGCAATTTCAATCAGTTTTTGATTACGGCGCTGAATAGAACAATCCCGTTCATACAAATGCACGACATTGCCTTCACTATCAGCGAGGATTTGTACTTCAATATGACGAGGGTCAACAATACATTTCTCAAGGAAAACTTCAGCAGAACCGAATGCCTTTGTCGCTTCAGAAATAACGCGTGGATATTGCTGACTCAGTTCATTGGCACTATCGCAACGACGGATACCACGACCACCACCACCAGAGGTGGCTTTGATCATTACTGGATAACCGACTTCTTCAGCAAGCGCTAACGCTTCATCTAAGTCCGCTAAGTTGCCGTCAGAGCCCGGTGTAATGGGTACACCAGCATCGCGCATACTGTCTCTAGCGGCTGTTTTATCGCCCATTTTTTCAATAACGCTGGATTTGGGACCAACGAAAGTGATGTTGTGTTTTTCACACAGGCGGGCAAATTCGGCATTTTCAGATAAGAAACCATAGCCAGGATGGATAGCATCGCAACCGGTTTCTATCGCTAAGTTCACAATACGTAAAGGATCAAGATAGCCAGCGAGTGGATCATCACCAAGTGAATAGGATTCGTCAGCACGTTTGACGTGTAATGCATAACGATCGGGTTCGGTATAAATAGCGACTGAACGAATGCCCATTTCTGCACATGCGCGAACAATGCGCACAGCAATTTCACCACGATTGGCGATTAACACTTTTTTCAACATGAGCTACTCCAGATTGAATCTAGGAAATAGGCTAGAGGAAATCATACATAATTAAAAATTGATATAATTTTGATTAGTGATAAGTAATTACTTATGTATAAGGTTTTTTAATTTTTATGTCATTGACTTTACAGCAATTAATTAGTCGACTGTCTTTTCGTCAAATGCAGGTGTTTCGAGCTGTCTATCAACAGCAAGGTTATGGAAAAGGGGCAGAAAGCTTGGGGCTGACTCAGCCCGCCGTCAGTTCTCAAATCAAAAAACTGGAGTCAGCTTTGGGGCAGCCATTATTCGAATATGTCGGTCGAAAGCTTTATTGCACGCGAGCAGGTGAACGGGTAGCTGAACATATTGATGCCATATTTGAGCAAGTCGCCAGTTTGCAGAGTGATTTACATCGACTGGAGGGAAAGCTTTCAGGTGAGTTAAATCTGTGTGCGGTCAGTTCAGCCCAGTATGCGGTGCCGCATTTGTTAAGAGGGTTTTTACAGCAGTATCCATCGGTCAATGTAAACCTGAATATTGTGAACCGTACGCAGGCCATTGAGCGTTTGAATGACAATAAAGAAGATTTGGTGATCATGGGCTTAGTACCTAATGATCGTTCCTTATCGTCCTTACCCTTTCTGGATAATGAATTGATACCCGTGGTGCCCGTACACCATCCACTTGCCACAAAAAAGCATATCCATCCGCAGCAATTTCTTGATGCACAATTGCTCAGTCGTGAGTCTGGATCAGGTAATCGACTGGCCTTAGAGCAGCACTGTCAGCAACAACGTTTATCGCTGAATGTCACCATGCAGTTTGGTTCTAATGATGCACTAAAGCATGCTGTTCTAGCTGGGTTAGGTGTCGCTGTTTTGCCGAGGTTGAGTGTGTTATCTGAGCTGCGGCTGGGCCAGTTGGTCAGTCCGGTAATTAAAGGTTTTCCACTGCGACGCAGTTGGTGTCTGGTATCGCCTCAGGGTAAACATGCAACCCCTGTTACTCAGGCTTTTTTAGAGTATATCCAAACAAACTTGAAAGAGATTCATCAATATTTTCAATCGTTGGATGTTGTCTAGGGCTTCCTTAGCAGCTCGTCAATACTAATCTGATGATTGCCCCGGTGGATTTTAGATGTCAGATAACCATGGTTATGGCGGTTTGCAAATACCCCGGTAGGCCGTGTGCCATGAACCTGAATACCGGCCTTTTCCAGTTGCTGACGTTTGTCCGGATTGTTAGTCATTAGCATAATCTGATTCAGCTTGAGTGCATTCAGAATATCAGCCGCTGCTTGATAATCCCGTTCATCGACGTTATGACCAAGTTCGAGATTGGCGGTAAAGGTGTCATGTCCCTGTTCCTGCAAACGATAGGCATCCAGTTTTTCATACAAACCAATGCCGCGGCCCTCCTGACGCAGATACAGTAAATAGCCACCTTCTTTATTGAATAAACTTAATGCCTCCTGTAATTGCGGTCCGCAATCACAGCGTGCGGAACCCAGCGCATCACCGGTAACACACTCCGAATGGATGCGAACAAGTGGATGTGTGGGATCGGGTCTACCAAGCTTCAAAGCAAAGTGTTCTTTGCCATCCACAAAACCCGAAAAGCTATACATTTCTGCCATGGCCTCACTGCCATCATTAAGAATAATGGGTAACTGAACAGTCGTTCTAATCGTCACTGCGGATGCGTCTTTGGCAGAACGGAAACAGTGGTTAATTCGTCTGAGCAATGCGCTGAATAGCTTAGGGCGGTTTGAGTTCACAATGTAAGGCAACGTCTAATAAAGCAATCGGTGATTTTACTGCATCTGACTCTTTTTAAGAATAATTTATTGAAATACTGGAAAGTTTTCCCGCTAAAGGGTAAGTGCATTTCAGCCATCATCAGATTGAAATATCTCTGACGCATACTAAAAGGTCGGCACTAAATATGATGAGGCGTTTTGCGTGCAACAACTGAAGCAAACAGAGCATATATTTCACTTAATTTATGATTTGCTTAATCGCCAGGAGTTAGTGGAAACCCTGACAATACGTCAGGAGAATAAGGATAAGCAGGCATTAGTCGAGCTGTTAACCGTCAAGCAGTATCAAGGTGAAATTCAGCAGCTGTTAAACCGCTTACATCCATATGACATAGCAAATCTGCTTGAGCAGTTACCGCCGGTACAGCGCTCGTTTATTTGGCAACTGCTGCAAAGTGAGCATATGGGGGCGGTGCTGCTGGAGCTTTCTGATAGTTTACGACAAACCTTATTAGCAGAATTACAACCAACCGATTTGATTCGGGCGGCATCGCATCTCGATACTGATGAAATTGCGGATCTGATGCAAGAGTTACCAGATGAGATCGGTGATAGCGTCTTATCCTCATTACCACAGCAGCAGCGTGAAAATGTACAGTCCACCTTACTCTTTCCTGAAGAAAGCGTTGGTGCCTGGATGGAATATGATTTTGCTGTGGTACTTGAGAATCAAACCTTAGATCAAGTGTTACGTGAGTTACGTCAGAAAGGGAAGTTACCGGATGAGTCCGGTTTTATCATGGTGATCAATTCGGTGGGTTTATTTCAGGGACTGCTGCTCGTCTCTGATTTATTAATCAAGCGAGGTGATTTACGGGTAGCCGATTGCATGTTGAAGCAAGCCCATATCTTTCATACTACCGATTCTGCCGATGAAGCGGCACGTGATTTTGAGCGCTATGAATTATTGGTAGCACCGGTGGTGAATGCACATCAGAAACTGGTTGGGGTATTACGTGTCAGCTCGCTAATGGATCTACTGGAAGAACAGTCGCAGCGCCAGTTTCTCGCTCAGGCAGGCTTATCGAAAGAAGAAAATTTATTTGACCCAATGATGAAGTCAGCTAAAAATCGCTGGCCGTGGATTGCACTGAATCTGGTGATTGTATTGATTGCTTCTCGCGTGATTGATCAGTTCCAGACCACGATTAGCAGTATGGTGGCACTAGCTGCCTTGTTACCCATCACCGCTAATATTGGCGGCAACACGGGCAATCAAGTGGTGGCGCTGGTGATTCGTGGGCTGGCATTAAAACAACTCGACGCCAATAATCTTCGACGGCTCTATATAAAAGAGTTTTCTGTGGCTGCGGTGAATGGGCTGATATGGGGAAGTTTAACGGGATTGCTAACGCTATTTTTATATCAGAATCTGGGCCTGGCCTTTGTAATGATGCTAGCCATGTCTGGCACAATGGTGTTAGCGGCCTTAATCGGCGTAAGTATTCCGTTGATTCTAAAGAAGCTAAAACAGGATCCGGTATTGGGCAGTAGTATTATCACTACAGGAATGACCGATACACTGGGCTTTCTGATTTTCTTGAGTCTCGCTTCTTTACTCCTGCCAAACTGACGGATAATCAATTTATCATTACTCAGGAAAATCCTGAGTGATCAAAAGAAAAATACGCTATTGTCATTTGCCACGTACTCGTAACATAGGAACCGTACTAACAAACACAAAGCGAGGTGATTATCATGTGGACTAAACCAGAATATTCAGACATGCGTTTCGGTTTCGAAGTAACTATGTACATCTGCAACAGATAATAGTTTCTCAAATCGAGAGCAAAAAAGCCCCACTCGTTGGGGCTTTTTTTATGCCCGAAGAAAATTATCTACGTAAAATGCCGGATATACAGACCGGACACACAATCTTAAGCTTAGCACCAGTTATCGCATCACGGACATAAGGTGGTTTTATGCTCAAGGTTGGCACAATCAAACAAATCTGGCGTTATCCAGTCAAAGGGATGGCAGGGGAACAGCTTGAACAATGTTATCTAGGTGAAAATGGTTTAACTGGCGATCGTATCTGGGCATTACAAGATACTCAGCGACAGGAAATCCAAAGCTGTAAATTTCGGCCTGAATTATTACGCTGTAATGCAAAGTGCCGACGCGGAGATGCGACCGGACCAGATGATCAGGTTGATATCACTTTTCCTGATGGCGCCGTGATTGGCAGTGATGAGCCACAGGTCAATCAGTTACTGACTTTGCTAACCGGGTTTGATTCCACATTACAGTCGCTTAAACCTATTGAAGAACGTGATTTTTACAAACGTTATAAACAAGACGATCACACTTGGCTGGAAGAACTAAAAGCCACATTTGATCGGGAGCCTGGAGAAGCCTTACCGGATTTGGATAACCTGCCCGAGCAGGCTCAGGAATATGTATCGCTGCCAGGCACCTTTTTTTTAGTCACCCCTTTTCATATGCTGACGACCGCCACACTGGATTATATGAAACAGCTTAAACCTGACTCTGACTGGGCAGTAGAGCGTTTCCGTCCAAATATTGTCATCGAAACGGTTCCGGGTATGGAAGGTTTGGTTGAGCAAGCCTGGTTAGATAAAACGATTCAGATTGGTCAGACGACAGTGCAATGTTGTGGCACCACGCCACGATGTGGCGCCATTACCCGACAACAGCGCCATATCCCATCAGATAAAAAAATGCTTCGTACGATTGTGAAGCAAGCTGACCAAAACCTGGGAATCTATGGCGCTATTGCTGAAGCTGGTGTTATTCGTGTTGGTGATGAGGTCTTTATTCAATAAAGTCTTATTTCTCAACAAAAGCACGTTCAATCACATAGTCGCCGGGTACACCGATGCGAGGAGAAACCACAAACCCTCGCTCATCTAATAACGCTGCGGTGTCATTCAGCATTTGTGGACTGCCACAGATCATGGCTCGATCATGCTCAGGATCAAGGGGAGGTAGACCAATATCCTCAAATAATTTGCCACTGGTAATCAGATCCGTCAGTCGTCCCTGATTGCGGAAAGGTTCGCGAGTGACGGTGGGATAATAAATTAACTTTTCTTTGACCAGATCACCAAAGAATTCATTGTCAGGCAAGTCTTTTTCAATGAAATCGGCATAAGCCAATTCACTGACATAACGCACCCCATGAATAAGAATGATTTTCTCAAAGCGATCATAGGCTTCAATATCCTGAATCACGCTAAGAAAAGGCGCGAGCCCAGTACCTGTTGAGAAGAGGTACAGGTTCTTCCCCGGCTTCAGATCATGCACGACCAAGGTACCCGTCGGTTTTCTGCTGACTAATATCTCATCACCTACCTGTAAATGTTGCAGGCGTGAAGTGAGTGGCCCGTTAGGAACTTTGATGCTGAAAAACTCCAGATTTTCATCATAATTCGGGCTAGCAATACTGTATGCACGAAGCAACGGTTTATTGTCGACTTCAAGGCCAATCATCACAAACTGACCATTTTCAAAACGCAGGCCCGGATCACGGGTAGTTTTGAAGCTGAACAGATTGTCATCCCAGTGGTGCACGCTTAAAACGCGCTCGCTTGCAAATGTACTCATCGTTATCTCTTTTTATGAAAGGGCGTTGGTTAAACTAGGCACGGCATCAAACAGATCGGCCACCAGGCCATAATCGGCTACCTGAAAAATGGGCGCGTCAGGATCCTGGTTGATGGCGACGACAATACGGCTGTCTTTCATGCCGGCGGTATGTTGCACCGCACCAGACACGCCAACCGCAAAATACAGTTCAGGTGCTACCGTGACACCGGTTTGACCGACCTGAATTTCATTTGGCGCATAGCCTGCATCCACAGCCGCTCTGGTCGCACCGAGTGCAGCACCGAGTTTTTCAGCTAAGGGATTAAGTAAAGCATCAAACTTCTCTGCACTACCTAATGAGCGACCACCCGACACCACGACTTTGGCCGAGTTAAGCGCAGGCCGATCAGACTCAATTCGAGACTCACTGATCCAGCGTGTTTTGGTGAAAGGTTCAGGGACTGAGACTGCTGTTATTTCAGCCTGACCATTTAACTCAGCCGCAGTAAATTTACTGCCACGCACTGTCAGAATTTGCGTTGCATCATGGCTTTGTATAGTGGTGTGAACGTTACCGGCATAAATAGCCCGCACATAGTGGTTGTCAGGCTGGATGGCTAACACGTCTGAGATCATGGCGACATCGGCCACAGCAGCCACACGTGGCAACACATTCCGGCTGAATGAGGTATGTGCAGCCATCACGACCTCATAATCTGTCACCAAAGTATCAATCAGCTTACTCACATCTTCAGCAAGCGGATGCTCAAACTGCGGGGCATTGGCATGTAATACCTCAGTCACTCCATCTATAGTCGCGGCTTGTTTGGCAATCTGCTCAGACTGATAACCCACAACTAAAAGATGAACAGGCTGTCCCCAGTGTTGAGCAGCGGAGACAGCATGACGGACTTCATTATGCAGTTGTTGTCCATTGTGTTCGGCTAATACTAATGTGCTCATAGTGCAATTCCTTCTTTTGTACGTAATTGCTGCAATAAAGCATCAACACTGTCGACTTTAATCCCAGCTTTACGTTGAGGTGGTTCGGCGACATTGATTAATGACAATCTGGGCGTTAACTCAGTGACCAGATCTGAAGCCGACAGGTTTTCGATCGGTTTCTTTCTCGCCTGCATCAGATTGGGTAGTTTGACGAACCGTGGATCGTTTAAGCGTAAGTCAGCAGTGACTACCGCAGGTAATTGCAATGCCACGGTTTCGGTACCACCGTCTATTTCACGGGTAACGATAGCTTCACCATTTTCAATATCCAGCTCCGAAGCAAAAGTACCTTGTGGATAATCCAACAAGGCAGCCAGCATTTGCCCTGCCTGACCAGCATCATCATCCACCGCTTGTTTACCGAGAAGTATCAGATCCGGTTGCTCTTTATCAGCGACGGCTTGTAAGAGTTTGGCGACCTCCAGCGACTGTACTTCTGTTTCGTGTTCGACTAGAAGTGCCCGATCCACACCCATAGCCAGCGCATGTCTTAATACACCCTGATTGGCTGATGAGCCAATGGACACGGCAACAACTTCATCGGCCTTACCTTGTTCTTTCAAACGAATGGCTTGCTCAATCGCATTTTCATCGAACGGGTTGGCACTCATTTTCACGCCGTCGATATCCACATTGGAACCATCGGCTTTGATACCGACTTTGATGTTGTAATCCACTACACGTTTTATCGCGACTAAAATTTTCATTACATTTCCTCTTAAGGTTTGCTGAGCATTTTATAGTGGCGTACAATATTTGTTAAATTGATAATTTAGATATTATCTATCTAACAAATAGATATGCAAAAACATGAAATTCAGTCTAAGACAACTCGAAATTTTTGTTGCTGTCAGCCGAACAGGCAGTGTGTCAAAAGCAGCTCAAGCCTTGTTTCTATCTCAATCTGCAGCGAGTACCGCACTGGCAGAATTTGAGAAGCAATACAATGTGCAATTGTTTGATCGTGTGGGTAAATCATTGCGGATTAATCAGGCAGGTCAGCAATTGTTACCGCATGCTGTTGAGCTACTAGATCGTGCGCAGGAAATTCATAATCTCATGGAAGGTCATGCCGGATATGGTCTGATGAAAATCGGTGCCACGCTGACTATTGGTAACTATTTGGCGACCTTGCTGGTGGCCGAGTTTTTACATGAACATGCTGATAGCCGCATTGAGTTGCAGGTTCACAATACAAAAACCATCATTGAACAAATTGCGAACCATGAGCTTGATATTGGTTTGATTGAAGGGGGATGTCATCACCCGGATATTGAAGTGGAAACCTGGATTGCCGATGAGTTAGTGGTGTTCTGTGCACCTGATCATCCTCTGGCAAACAAGAAAAAGGTCACTGTGCAACAGTTATTAGCAGAGCCTTGGATTCTCAGAGAGAAAGGTTCTGGTACACGTGAGACGTTTGATCGTGCTTTTCACAATTATCATTCACAACTCAATATTCGCCTCGAACTTGAACACACCGAAGCGGTAAAACGTACAGTCGAATCAGGTCTGGGTATCGGTTGCATTTCCCGACTGGCATTAAAAGATGCCTTTCGTCGCGGTAGCCTGGTACCGGTCAATACACCTGCTTTGGATCTAGGTCGGTATTTCTATTTTCTGTGGCATAAGCAGAAATATCAGACCACCGGCATGCGTGAGTTTTTAGCGTTATGTCAATCGATTACTGCTGATGTTTCGCGCAGTGACGAGGTTAATCTCACTCGAATTATTAAGGAATAAATCATGCAACGTGACGTAATGAATTATGACTTGTTAATTATTGGTGCTGGGCCAGCGGGGTTGGGCGCCGCTATTCGTTTTAAACAATTAGCTAATGAGGCCGGAAAGGATCTCAGTGTCTGTGTGTTAGAAAAAGCCGCTGAAGTTGGGGCACAAATTATTTCTGGTGCTGTGATCGATCCGATCGCGTTAAACGAGCTGATACCCGACTGGAAACAAAAAGGTGCACCACTAAAAACCGCCGTGAGTGAAGATAAGTTCCAGTTTATGACCAGCGATAAAGCGTGGACGATTCCACATTGGTTAATGCCGCCTTTGATGAAAAATAGTGGTAACTACATTGGTAGTTTGGGTGAGTTATGCTCATGGCTGGGCGGTCAGGCTGAAGAGCTGGGCGTTGAAATCTATGCCGGCTTTTCAGCTCAGGAAGCTTTATATAACGAACAGGGTGATCTGATTGGGGTTATTACTGGGGATATGGGTAGAGATGCCGATGGTGAGCCCACAGCACAATTTGTGGCAGGAATTGAAATTCAGGCGCCTTTTACCCTAATTGCAGAAGGGGCCAGAGGTTCTCTGGCACGTCAGTTAGAGTCGCATTTCAATCTACGTGATGCAGACCGTCCAGCCAAGTTTGGCTTGGGCATCAAAGAAATCTGGCGTATCCCTGAGCAACAGCATCAGCCAGGTTATGTCAGTCATAGTTTTGGCTGGCCCTTATCTGACGATACGGGGGGCGGTGCTTTTGTCTATCACTATGGTGAACAATTAGTGTCTATCGGGATGGTGGTGCATCTGGATTACAGCAATCCGTATCTATCACCTTTTGATGAGTTTCAACGTTTCAAAACGCACCCCGAGATACGAGCAATGTTACAAGGCGGCAAACGTCTTAGTTATGGTGCCAGAGCCATTAGCGAAGGAGGTTTGCAATCTTTGCCGGATCTGATTTTCCCTGGTGGTGCATTTATTGGTTGCAGCGCGGGCATGGTCAATGTGCCCAAAATTAAAGGCAGCCATAATGCGATCAAATCAGGCATGTTAGCCGCAGAAGCGGCTTACGACTATTTTACTGAATCGACAAATGATGGTAAGCGTTTACTTATGGAATATCCCATTAAATTAAATGCTTCATGGGTTTGGAAAGAGTTGGAAAAAGTGCGTAACTTTAAACCATTGCTGTCACGTTTTGGCAACCTGACAGGTGGCGCCTTAGCGGGTATTGAATTGTGGCTGAGTGCCTTACATATCAAGTTACCCTGGATATTGCAGCATCAGCAGGCAGACCATAAAAGTCTCAAATCGAAAAACCAAGTTAAGAAAATTGACTACCCTAAACCAGATGGTGAGCTGACTTTTGATCGCTTGTCTTCGATCGATTTGAGCAATATCGTGCATGATGATAACCAACCTGGTCATTTGCAATTAAAAGACAAGGCCGTGCCCGTCACCATCAACCTGAAGAACTATGATGCACCAGAACAACGTTATTGCCCGGCCGGAGTCTATGAAATTATTGAGCAGGCAGGGGAACCGTCGTTGCAGATAAATGCTCAGAACTGCATACACTGTAAAACCTGTGATATCAAAGACCCGACTCAGAATATTGTCTGGGTGCCACCAGAAGGCGGAAGTGGCCCTGTATACAAAGGTATGTAAGGGTGGAGTGGATAGCTAACAACAGAGTTAAAGGATACTGTAATGACAGAAAATGACGCCAACCCAGAAATGGATGAGAAAACCTACGAGCTAGCTCAATTAGTCTTTCAGTTAGTGCGTGACGGTAAAGCGGAAGAGTTAAAAAAATCACTGGAAATGGGCTTGCCAGTCAATATTCGCACGGGCAATGGCGATAGCCTGTTGATGCTGGCCAGCTATAATGGCCATTATGAGATGACAAAGTTATTGCTGGAACATGGTGCCGACCCTGAACTGGCCAATGATCGCCAACAAACCCCTTTAGCTGGTGTGGCATTTAAAGGTTATAAAGATATTGCCGAGTTGTTGATTCAGCATGGTGCCAATGTCAATGCGACAACGCCAGATGGTAAAACAGCACTGATGTTTGCAGCCATGTTCAATCAACTGGCGGTGGTCGATTGCCTGTTGGCGCATGGTGCTGATATAGAGGCCAGGACGGATGACGGCAAAACGGCGTTAATGTTGGCGGATGCGATGGGCGCGGCAGACACGCGTGAGCGTCTTCAGCAAGCCTAACTCACCAGTACACACATTGGTACGATAAAGTTAATTGTGTACTATCTAATGATTCCATCATCACAATGAATGAATTGCATGCCATCAGCTAAGACTTTTCTTTTTCGTCATCGACGTTTCATCATCGGCCTGTTAAGTCTGGTCGTTATTTATACGCTGGCCGGGTTTTATCTCTTGCCCTGGCTGGCAGAAAGACAACTAAAAAGCACTCTGGAGCAGCGCTTACAGCTGCAAACACAAGTACAGGATATCCAATTCAACCCTTTTACCTTTGAGTTAAACATCGCTGGTCTGGCTATTCAAACAAGAGAAAACCAGACTATCCTGGCTTGGGATTCGGTATATGTGAATGTCGATCCAAGCCAATTAATCAAAGGTGATATCAGTATTCCTACAGTAGATATTAACGCGGCTGATCTGCATTTTCAGCGTTATTCCGAGGCAGAAAATACGCTAACACGTCTGGCGGATACATGGCAGGAAACAGCACCTGAAAAAGAAGAGTCAGAACCTGTCACCGCAGATTCCACCACTTCAGATGCCGATGAGCCACTCTTTCATGTCGTTTTAAACTCACTAAGTTTTGAGGGCGGTGAATTACATTACTCGGATAAAGTGCCTTCTGAGCCATTTAAAACTGTTATATCGCCTATCAATTTTCAGCTGAATCAATTTTCTACCCAAGCTGATGAAACCGCGAAAACCACATTGAATATGGAGCTGGAAGACAAGGCGAATCTATCAGTGGCGGGCACCTTTTCATTATCACCACTGACTATAGCTGGTCAGCTCAAACTGAACCAATTTAATCTACAGACACCGTACCGTTATTTTAAAGCGCAGTTACCGGTTGAATTAAAGCAAGGTGTCGTCAATATCAGCCTGGACTATGATGTGGATCTGAGTGGTCAGCAACCTAGCGTTGATATCAATAACACGGCTATCCAACTCTTTGATCTCAATGTGGCACAACCAGGCTTGGATAAAGCCTTAATTGCCGATGGTCAGCTGCAACTAGAAAAGGGCCGTTATCGTTATCCTGACAATCAATTAAGCATTGATAAAGTATCAGTCAATGAGGCGAAACTGGTCACGATCATGAACGAACAGGGCGTGATTAACTGGCAGCAATTACTGAATGCCCTACCCAAATCAGAGGCAGATGACGCGCAAGAAACTAGCGATATGCCAGCCATACAGTTAGCTATCTCAGAAGTCGGGCTGAATAATATTGATCTGTTTATTGAAGATAAACAACCGCAATTGCCGTCTAATATGACATTGAATCTCACCGCGAGCCTGAATAACCTCAGTCTTGCAGATAAGCAAATCATGCCTTTTAACGCCAATATTAAGGTGAGTTCAGGCGGTACAATGTCTACTACAGGCGAGCTACAACTTTTCCCTGAACTGGCGGTAACAGCAGCGAGTAAGATCGACCAATTATCACTGACGCCGTTACAGCCATACATCAATGAATATGCCATGGTGACGCTGGAAAATGGACAGTTATCAGCTAATGCTTCGCTGAAAAGTAACGCTGATGATGCCTTATTGGTCAATGGCGATTTAGCGTTATCATCGTTGCAGATAGAGAATCAGAATCTGAAGGAAAAACTGTTCAGCCTGGATGCGTTATCCATTAATACCATTGATTTCTCCCTCAAAAATAAAGAGTTAGCTATTTCTGATATTGAAGTCCATCAACTGTACAGTCGTATCTTTATCAATAAAGATGGCGTGACCAATTTACGTCAGCTGTTAAAAGAACAACCGAGCGCTAGCACAGCCACAGCTACTGAAACTGAAAATAATGCTGAGCCATACAAAGTATCTATTGGTGAGGTGATCATAAACAAGGCTAGTTCACGATTCACCGATGAAAGCCTGCCAATTGTGTTTGATACTGAAATGCGATCATTAGATGGTCAGATTAGTGGTTTTTCTACCGAGTCTGATCAGGCCGTTGAATTGAATCTGGAAGGACAGGTACAAGAGTTTGGTATGGTCGAAATTGAAGGCAGTCTGGCACCGTTCAATATTACCGAAGAAAGTAATGTGGCCATGTCATTCAGCAATCTGGATCTGCCAGCCATGAGCCCATACACCATCAAATTTGCAGGTAGAAAAATTGCCGATGGTCGTGCTGATGTCAAACTGAATTATGAAATCCAAAATGGAAATTTAAATGCATCTAACAGCCTGGTGATACGTGATATCAAGCTGGGAGAGCGAGTGGAATCACCAGAAGCAGTCGATTTACCTCTGGATCTGGCCGTGGCCTTATTAAAAAATAGTGAAGGGGTGATTGATTTAAGCATTCCGGTGACAGGCGATGTCAATAATCCTAAGTTTGAAATGGGACCTGCTATTCGCAACGCGATTTTTAATGCGATTCGTAATATTGTGACCTCACCATTCCGCTTCCTGGCCAACCTGGTAGGCGGCGATGAGCAGCCAGTCGATAATATTCAGTTTAAGGCGGGACGAGCTGATCTCACGCCACCTCAAAAAGAAGCCTTGCTGAAACTGTCTGAAGCATTGGTCCAACGTCCACAATTAATTTTAGACATTCCGGCGCCTTATGCAGAGAAGCTGGATCGACAACAATTGCAACTTAAGGCGGTGGAGCAGGATATCAAAGCCGGTTTAGAGCAGACTGACACGGACCAACAATTATTAGTCCGTCGCCAAACGGTATTAGAGCGTTTATATACAGAACAAGCTTTAAGTCCTGACCTAACAGCAGTGAAGCTGGAGGTAATGGCCGACAATACGGCAGCCGATGATGAAGAGCCGTCTGTAGATTTGCTGGCCTATAACAGCAAACTAAAATCCAGTTTAGTCGCAAACAAAGTGATTTCTGAGGCAGACCTGAATAATCTGGCCAAAGCCAGACAGCAGGCCGTCATGCTTTATCTGCAAGAACAGGCCAAACTCAGTGAGGCTCAATTACATGCTGGCATGGTGAAGGAAGAGCAGGCCGAGCAGGATGTGGTCATCATGAAATTTGATATCCGTGCTCAATAAAATGACTGCATAATTTAGGTAAGCGACAGTAAAGCAGAAACTAAGCGTTTATTATCATATGTTTTATCATGACGTTTATCGATTAGCTTAACGTCGATGAGTTCAATATTGAGCTCTTGCAATAAGTCTGTTGGAATCCCGCCAGGATATTGTCCATTTTTGGTATCCACCATTAAATAATTCAATACGGTGTTGGCTGGAGCATCACCAGTGATATCTTCTTGAATATATTTGATGATGGTCATGAGTGAGTCTTGTAACGTCATGCCAAGCTGTTCTGGATCGCTATTGAGATTAGGGACGAACACTTTGGGGCAGCCATTGTTAGCGATGGCTTTGCCCACACCGGTCGGCAGTAAGTTGGCCAGCAGACTGGTATAAAAGCTGCCCGGTGGGTAACAGATTAAATCTGCATCTTCAAATAAACCACGGTTTCGTTTACGTAACTTTGTCTCGGTGGGACGACTACCATTTAACGTTTCGCTCAAGTGAATGTGCTTGATGGGAGATAAAATAGGGGCGACTTCCTTGCCTGTAATTAAATGTTGTCCATGAATAATTTCTCCATTCTCTAGCTCGACAGAGAGGTGGTAATCATCATTGGTGATGGTTCTCACTGTACCTAATACATGCACCAATTTTGAGAATAAAAAAACGATGGGTTCCAAATCTTTATGATTATTCAGATAGCCACCAGCCAAGATTAAATTACCAATACTGGCGCCACGAAGATCAAAGTCCTTGGGCATGGACTGATAAAAATAACCCAGATGGTTACAAATCAACTTACGCATAGGGTTGGCAATGTCATTGATTAAATCATCTTTGCCATTCACCATATTCTGTAGTCGTCGCTTAAGCCGCTCTTGATTCTCAGTGACTGAGAAACGGTAACTGAACAGTCGATAGATTTCAGGATGCCCTAACACGGTCTCATCAGCTAAGGCCATTAAGCGACTGCGTAAATCACCAATAGCAGGCATATCGAAGGCATGTCGTAGCTTAGCTGAGCTACCGCCTGAATCGAAAGGGCTGACAAAATGAATGGAGTTATGGGTGAATTTTTTCAACTCTCGTGATAGCCCCGTTAATGCGGTACCACCACTGAAGAACAAAATTCTGGGTCCCAGCTCGGGTATCTTTTGATAGCGGCTAATTCTGAGTGGGTCGGGGATAGATGCCGTTCGACAAACGCGGATTTTGGTCATCAACTTGTCCAAGCAAATAAGTGTGTTGGCATAGTGTAACAATAGTTTCACACACTGTTCAGAGTTGTTTTGCTAGACTGCAGTGACTTTAAGATGCCCATAACTTCATGAAAAAAATACCAACAGAGATAAAAGAAAATTTGCAGTTTCTCTGTGTCGAGATTGATGCCCAGCTAGCCACACTGTTGAGTTATTACAGAAATCCTTCTGCGTCTTTGGCACGCAAAGTCCGTGATCGTGCTGGGTATGCCTATAATTTAAAAACACGTATTCATACGGCAACGGTTAACCGTATTGCCGCTGGTGTTGAGCATGATTCCGATAAATTCTGTCTGCGCTGTATTGAGTTCATTGCCACAGATATTGAGCGCATTGCTGAAATATGTCGTCATTGTATTACCCAATCAGAACAGATTGATGATGCACAAGCGCTGATGAGTAAAGCCTTTATCGCTATCGTAAAAAAGGTCAGACAAGCCATTAAACTTATCCTACCTGCGGTGATTGAGAGGAAATCAAGCATTGCGCTGGATATTGAGCAAATCAATCAAGGACTTCGCAGTAGTCATCAGCGATTAATCAAACGCTATGTGTCTGCTTTAAAAAAGCAGACGCAGACCAAACAGTTAACGCAGGCCTTATTTGTCGCTTATGAAATGAAACAGTTTGATGACGCTTTATTACGTATAAGCGAAACCATTGTGTCGGCTAATGTGGGGCAGCCGATCAATTTTGAACGGTATTATTCATTTCAATCTTTGATCAGTGATGTGGAGAAAGGTGATAGTGATGTCACTATTACCCCTATCGCTGAAACTCGCTCTGGCACGGCTATTTCAGGTCTGTCTAATGGCGCTGAGAAAACGGGGTTTATGGCGGTCTATAAGGACGGTCAGAAGCAAAAGCTAAAAGAAGAAAAGCAGGGGCTGAACAGCTGGGATAGTATCTATCCAGGCTTAGCGCCTAAAATTTTGTCCTACCAAAAGCGTGGCGAATCAGCGGCGTTATTAATCGAACACCTTCCTGGGTATACCCTTGAAAAAGTGATTGTGAATGAGTCAGAAAAACTGCAAAAACAGGCGCTTAAAGCACTAAAGAAGACCTTAGAGTCCTTATGGACAGAGACCTTACGTAAAAAAGTCAGTCCAGCTTTATTCATGCAGCAAATGGATAGTCGCTTAGCTGATGTGTATAAAATTCACCCAGAATTTGATGCCGCGAACAGTCACATTGGCGATTACGATTGTCCATCAATGAAGTCACTCATTAAGCAAGCACGTCAGCTGGAGAAGCAATATCCACCGCCTTTCTCAGTGTATATTCATGGCGACTTTAATGTGGATAATATTATTTTTGACCCTATTGAAAACCGCATTAATTTCATCGATTTACATCGTTCTAAATACACTGATTATGTGCAGGATGTCACCATTTTCATGGTATCAAATTATCGCCTGCAGATTTTAGACTCAGAGCGAAGAAAACAAATCATGAAAATGGCTATCGAAATGTATTGGTTTGCCCGTCGATTTGCTAAACAACACCAAGACAACACCTTTGAAATCAGGCTGGCATTAGGTCTGGCCAGAGCGTTTGCCAGCTCCACCCGCTTTATTTTGGATAAAGCACTCGCTAAGCGAATGTTTTATCGAGCCCGTTACCTAATAGAGCTAGTGTTGACGACCCACCCAAAACAGATTCATCGTTTTTCTGTACCTGTGAAGGAGATATTTGTTGAGTAACGATCTAAAAGTAGGCGTGATAGGCATTCCTGGTAAGTGGTCCACTGAAACCTTGGCGGATGCAGTTCAGGCTAAAACTGGCTATCGTTTAGTGATTGATATGTCAGAAGTGACCCTCGATTTAACGCGAATGCAACTGATGTATCGTGGTACTAATTTATGTGAACTAGATGGTCTTATCGTTAAGAAAATATCGGCAGAATATTCACCCAGTACCTTAGATCGACTGGAAATGTTACGGGTAGCTGAGCAACAAGGGGTAAGAGTATTCAGTCGGGTGGAATCGATGTTACGTCTGATTGATCGCCTTAGCTGCACGATAACACTCAAAAATGCTGGCATACCGATGCCAAATACCTGCATTACAGAGGATGTCGAGCAAGCTATAAATACCGTCAAACAGTATGGTGAGGCTGTTTTTAAACCCTTATTTTCTACTAAAGCCCGTGGCATGACTTTAATCAATGCCAAGCAGGCTGATTCTCAGATTCGTCAGCAAGTCAGCGATTTTAAACAGGTCAATCCGGTGATGTATATTCAACAAAAATTGAACCTGTCAGGACAAGATCTGGGGCTCGTTTTTTTAGCAGGAAATTATCTGGGGACTTATGCCCGGGTATCACAAAGTGATGCATGGAATACAACGATTCACAGTGGCGGTCGTTATGCTGCTTTTGAACCGTCATCAGAAATTATTGAACTGGCGACTCAAGCCCAGTCATTATTCAACATGGATTTTACTACTGTAGATGTGGCGATCACCGATAACGGTCCAATTGTATTTGAGGTGTCTGCATTTGGTGGGTTCAGGGGCGCAAAAGAAGGCTGTGAAGTTGATGCTGCTGCCTTATATGTCGAACATGTACTAGAGACGATAGATAGCCATGACGAATGAGATACCACATGAGATTGAGTCTTTATTAAAGGACTATCCGCCGTTACCAGACGCACTGGACATCGACCTTGGTTTTTGCAGCTGTCGGATACGTTCTAATTCTATTGAGCTATTGGCACGGTTATCAGCTTATTTTTCATCAATAGTCAGCAATGTATCGATACCAACCTATCAAGTCACAGCGATTGAGTGTGATACGCCTGACTTTTCTAATGCCTTTATCGACTGGAAGCGAGAACCTGGTAAAACAGGCAAAAAAGACAGCTATATCAATTTAGATAAAGCCAGGCTTATCCGTAAAGTCAGAACCGGCATGATGTTTTACCAAAGCACGGATACGGCGATTGCGATGGGGCCATGTTTAGAAAATGATAATCAAGTCATTAACTTTATTAATAACCAGTTCATGACCTGTTTACAGCAAAAAGAGGCGTTAATTTGTCATGCCGCCGCTGTCGTGAGAGAGGGCGAGGCCTTAGCGGTCGCAGGCTTTTCTGGTGGCGGTAAATCAACCTTGATGCTGGAGATGCTTGAACAAGAAGGCACGACTTTTTTAAGTAATGATCGTCTGTTTATCAAACAAACATCTGTAGGAGTTGATGCTTATGGTATTCCCAAATTACCACGCATTAATCCCGGGACGATTGTGAATAATAAGCGCTTGCAACCATTATTAACTGATGAATTGAGACAGACTTTTCTGAGTTTACCTAAGGATGAACTATGGGAATTAGAGCAAAAATTTGATGTGGATATTGATGCTTTATACGGTGAAGGTCGTCTTCAGTTTGAAGCGCCATTAAAAGCCTTGTTGATTCTGAATTGGTCTCGTCATGATCAAAGTGATGTCAGCTTACATCGAGTGAATTTACGTCAACGTCGCGATTTATTACAAGCCATTTTGAAGTCACCCGGTCCTTTTTATCAAACAGTAAAAGGCGAGTTCATTTCTGACGATTATCAAGCGGATGAAGACGCCTACTTAGCCATTTTAGATAATATTGCTGTGTATGAGGCAACGGGCGGGGTCAATTTTCAGCAGCTTTCCGCTTTGTATCTGGCTGCAGGTCAAGAAAAGCAATGAGTGATGTACTACTCCTAAGACATGCGAAATCAGACTGGTCCGTCGACGTCGATGACTTTGATAGGCCTTTAAATAATCGCGGAAAACGCGCTGCTCAGCGTATGGGGGAGTGGTTAAAAACGCATCAATTCATCCCTGAACAAGTCTGGGTGTCAGCGGCAAAACGCACAATGGAAACGGCAGAAAAAACCCTCAAAGCAGCAGGGTTGCCCATTAGTCTTATCAAGCCCATTCCAGAACTCTATGAAGCCAGTCCTGCTACCGTGCTGGATATTATTGCTAAAGCACAAAAAATATGGGTTTAACTCTCATCATTGGTCATAATCCTGGGATGGAAATAGCCTTAGTGGAGCTAGTGGCAGACCAATTACCGGATTTTGGTGATGATAAAGTCTTACCAACAGCGACGTTGGCACATCTACATTTTGATGATAATAAAGTCTCGCTAAACGCGTTCATCCGACCTAAGAGTTTACCTAAGAAATTCCCAGTCAGACGTGATGGACAAGTGCATTATTGTGACCGTCCAGCCTATTATTACCAACAGTCTGGGGTGCTGGCTTATCGTTGGCATAATGAGCAGCTGCAGGTACTTTTAATCACAAAGCAGGATAGAGAAAAGTGGGGAATACCTAAAGGCATTATTGAGCCGGGACTGTCTGCGACTGAGTCCGCCTCAAAAGAAGCTATGGAAGAAGCTGGCGTAATAGGCAATATTCATGAAGATGCATTGGGCTCCTTTCAGCACAACAAGTGGGGAGGAATCTGTGAGGTCAAGGTGTATCCAATGCGGGTAACTGAACTTGCTGATGATACACAGTGGGAGTCTGAAAAACGACGCCGCCAATGGTTTGTGGTGGACTCGGCAGCAAGAGTCATAAACAAGCCCGATCTTGTCGATATGATCCGGGTGTTGACTGTATGCATTCAAAAGCAGGCTTAGTATGTCTCGTTTAATTCTCGGTTTTATACGGCACGGTGATTATGAGCAATTAGCTGACACACCGAGTGCGCACCAGCCCTTCGCATTAACGGAACAGGGTAAAACCGACGCGTGTATTGAGGCACAGAAATTATGCCGTCTTATTCTGCAAGAAGGCTGGCAACTGGTGCCGCAGATCGATTGCTCAAATATGTTGCGATCATGGCAAACCGCCGATATTTTCCGCCTGATTTTAGAGACGGCACTCGATTCCTCACTGTGCAGTCAAGCGTACGATGCATTAGCTGAGCGAAGCGTTGGTTCTGTAGCTAATCTCACGGTGAAACAGATTGAGGAGATAGTGAATACTGACCCTCGATATCCTCGATTACCAGAAGGTTGGAAGTCTGATAGTCACTTTTGTTTACCTTTTCAAGGTGCCGAGTCATTGATGACAGCTGGCTCTCGGGTAGCTAAGCATATTGAAACGCAGATGCGGGATATACCTAGAAAAGCCGAATCTCAGCTGAAATTATGTGTAGGGCATGGCGCTTCATTTAGACATGCTGCTTATCATTTAGGGGTCATCAATGCTGAAGAGATTGCTCAACTCAGCATGTACCACTCTCGGCCTATTTTTCTTGAACTATTCGAGGATGGCACTTGGCAGCACGTGGGTGGTGAATGGAAAAAACGTTCATCTGTTGCCGCTACCACCATGGACTAACTATGAAAATGATGTCACAACAGCAGCATCTCAAGCATAGCCAACGGTTTATTGAAACCCTGGTGAGTAAGCACAAAACTCACCAATCTGTTTGGCAGCACTTACCTACCGCTACCGAATGCTGGAATGTCTCGGAAGCGCATTCTGGTCAAAAGGCTCATCAGGATGAAGCGTCTTTTGCCAAAGCAATGAAGACAGCTCAGCAATACAGCAAGTGGACATGGCCAAAGCGTCCGATCTTTTTCATTGCCGACCCTCATGCCGACGCGGAAGCATTTATCCGTTCCTTAGTGGCGACTGGGGGTATCAAAATCACCAATCAGGCCCTGCTGGAATTTAAATTGACACGCTTAGGACGGGAGGCCACTTTTATTATTGGCGGTGACTGTCTTGATAAAGGGCCCAGTAATTTAGCGTTACTGGATGCGCTTAAGCGACTCTTTGATACTGGCGCGCGGGTAAAGCTGCTGGCCGGCAACCATGATATGCGTCTGTATATGGGCATCTACGCGATGAGCTTGCCTCGTCATCCCAGCACAGAGCACTTCTTTGTGCGGATGGGGGAAAAGGTTATCCCGTTATTGAGTGAAGTGCATCAGCGTTATTTAAAAGGCAAAAAATTACCCAAGTCGATTCCTGATGAAGCCAGTTGTAAAGAAGCCTTATTTCCACGAGCCGACTGGTTTGAGCAATTTCCTCAACACGCCAAGACATTGATGACCCACGCAGGCATTAAACGTGAGCTGCGTAAGATGCAGCGAAAATATGATCACTTTGAAGCGGCTTGTAAAAAAGCCGGTTTTAGTATGCAGGATGTCTATGCCACGGCAATGAAATGTCGCCAGTTATTTCTGCATCCCAAAGGTGACTATGCCTGGTTTTTTAAACGTATGCAGCTCAGTTATCGTCGTGGTTCTTTTCTGTTTCTGCATGCTGGCTTAGATGATGAAATCAGTAAGGTGATTGAACAAGAAGGCGTGGCAAAACTGAATAAACAGTTTCGTCAGCAAATGAAAAATGATCTGTTTCAGTTTTACTACGGCAGCTTAGCTAATACGATGCGAACAAAATACCGTGACAGTGATTTACCCCTCAGTGGAAAAGGCGTGAAGCAGATTAACCGTAAGGGTATTCATGCCCTGGTTCAGGGCCATATCAATCGTAAACATGGACAACGTTTAGTCTTGAAGCACGGGTTGCTTCACGTGGAAAGTGATGTGACGCTTGATCGTCACTCAAGGCATAAAGAAGGGCTGGAAGGCGTGGGGGCTGGCGTGACAATTATTCACCCTGATCAACAGCTTATCGGTTTGAGCATAGACTATCCATTTGCCAAGGTCTTTCATCCACATTTTTATAAAATCTAATCATGGAGTAAGTGATGATCGAGCAAAAAAAACGTTTCCGACACGAGTCCTTACAGGACAAGAAAAGTATTCAAGGGATGTTGGATGCCGTTGCCAAAGGCATTGCGAAAGGTGAACTCAGCTTCAGCGATGATGAAGGAAAAATGGTAATGCAGCCGAAAGATCTGCTGAACTTAAAATTAACCGCCAGTGAAAATGATGAACACAAACGTATCGATATACGTATTAGTTGGTATGCTGATGATGAGCCAGTCAAACGAGGTAAGCTGACCGTTAAGTAACTCCTATGAGGGGAGCAGCGATATTGAACGGTGACTCACTACAGTGTGTGTTGCCTTTGTGAGTGATAATACAAACATCGTTCTCACCGATTTTGTCTCAGCCTGTTAAAGTATTCACTATTAACCCTGCTGTCTATCGATGCATTCGTTGGTTGACGATGCTGATAATGCGATAGACCAAACCGGCTTCTGCTTTAGGAAATCTGTGTGACTAACAATGATGTATTGAGACGAATTCGTTATATCTTAGATTTGAACGATTCCATGATGATAAACGTATTTGCGCAAGCAGATATCGATGTAAGCCGTGAACAGGTCAGTCAATGGTTGAAGCGTGACGATGATCCTGACTATGAGTCGCTGAATGACAAACAGATGGCGACCTTCCTCAATGGCCTGATTAATCACTTACGCGGCAAAAAAGAAGGTGAACAACCCAAGCCGGAAAAGTCGCTCAACAATAATATTATCCTCAGAAAACTCAAAATAGCCTTTAATTTACAAAGCGATGAGATTTTAGCTGTGTTGCAACTGGAAGGTTTCAGCCTGAGTAAACATGAATTGAGTGCGTTTTTCAGAAAACCGGAGCACAAACATTATCGGGCTTGTAAAGATCAGGTGTTACGAAACTTCCTGCAAGGTCTGCAGTTGAAATATCACCCAAAGAAAAATGATCTGGAAGGTTTCAGCTGGCCGTCACTGGATGATAAAGAGAAGTAAGTTTTGACGAGTTCTCAAGTGTTTGACTGCATTGTGATTGGTGCCGGTGCAGCTGGTCTGATGTGTGCTGCTACTGCCGGCCAACGTGGGCGCCAGGTACTGGTGCTGGACCATGCCAATAAAGTCGGTAAGAAAATTTTAATGTCAGGTGGTGGCCGCTGTAACTTCACCAACCTCTATATGGAACCTGATAATTATCTGTCGGCAAATCCCCATTTTTGTAAGTCAGCATTAAGTCGCTACACCCAATATGATTTTCTGGAGTTAGTCTCTCGCTACAATCTGGCTTATCACGACAAAGGCGCAGGTGAATTATTCTGTGATGACAAAGCCCGAGATATTTTGAATATTCTGCTGGCTGAATGTGAAAAAGGCGGGGTCAATATTCAGACGAATACCGCTATCAAGTCCATCGAAAAAACGGAGCAAGGTCAGTTTGTGATTGATACCGAGCAAGGTCAGTATCAATGTCATTCTCTGGTCATCGCTACCGGTGGGTTATCCATCCCGAAAATGGGGGCCACAGGCTTTGGTTATAAGGTTGCCAGGCAGTTTGGTTTACAAGTGAAAGATACCGAACCTGCCTTAGTGCCATTTACCTTAAGTGATGCCTGGCTGACTGTCGCACAGGAGTTAGCAGGTGTAGCGATGGATATTCGTGTCAGCTGTCGTCAGCAAAGTTTTAATGAAGCCTTGTTATTTACACACCGAGGGCTCAGTGGACCAGCCATTTTGCAAATCTCTAACTACTGGTATAGCTCCGATGAAATCACCATCGACTTTTTACCTGGCCATAGCGTGGCTGAGTTAATTGAACAGTGGGTGACGAGCGGAGAGAAAGCGACAATCAAAACCTTGTTGAGCCAGTATCTGCCGAAACGTTTTGTGTTGACCTGGTTAGGTCTGATGGCCGCTGATTTAGGTGATAAACTGGCTAAACAGTTAGTGAAGAAAGACATAGAACAACTGACACAGTTTTTTCACCACTGGACCATTAAACCATCAGGAACAGAAGGTTACCGGACTGCAGAAGTCACCCGAGGGGGTGTCGACACTGATGGTATTTCTTCAAAAACGTTTGAAGCCAAAACCACAGCAAATTTATATTTTATTGGTGAAGTGCTGGATGTGACGGGCTGGTTGGGTGGCTTTAATTTTCAGTGGGCATGGTCAAGTGGTTGGTGTGCAGGGCAATATGTGTAAACAACTTCAATTAACGCAGTCATTTAAAGCGATGTTATTACGCCATGAAACAAGCGGTTTCTTTTCAGAAGCTTGATAAAAATATCAATGGACAACGCCGCCTGCGAGCGTGTCATGAATGCGACTGGGTGTCTGCTTTACCGCGGCTTCGTCCCGGCGAGGTCGCACACTGTCCTCGTTGTCACCATGTTTTAGCCAGACGCCACTATCGTCCGGCCCAGCGTAGCTTGGCTATTGCTATCAGTGCCTTTATCGCCTTACTCATCGCTGTCAGTTTCCCTTTTGTCAGTTTTTCAATTAAAGGCATCGGCCACAGTATTGAAATCGAACAAACTGCGTCAATGTTACTGAGTTTTGAACAACCTATTGTGGCGATTGTGGTGGCATTGACCATTATCATCTTGCCGGCCATGTATCTTGTTTCAGTGATTTGGTTACAGCTGGTCTTGTTGTTTTCAGAACCTAAAATCAAACATCGTCAAATTGCCCGGACGCTCAAACATCTCGACAGTTGGATGATGGCAGATGTCTTTATCATTGGTGCCTTGGTTAGTCTGTTTAAAATTGCAGGCATGGCCGATATTGAGCTTGGCATTGCCTTTTGGGCTTATGCGGTGTTTGCCTTCTTATTGTTGATGACTACGCGTTCTATCGATGCTGACTGGATGTGGTTTGCAATTGCGGGCGAACCACGTGCGCCGGCGCATACGAATACGGGACAAGGCGCCGCAGAACAAGGGCTGACCGGTTGCCCTACCTGTGGTTTGATTCATGCACTGGATAAAGGCAGTGATAATCACTGTGTTCGTTGTGGCGAGCCGCTTCATGCACGCGCACCGAAAAGTCTGCAACGCACCCTGGCCTTACTGATAACTGCCACCATTTTCTATATACCAGCAAACGTTTATCCGATAATGACCACCACCAATTTTGGTCAGGAAAAGAACAGTACCATTATGGCTGGTGTGATTGACTTGATTGAACACGGTTCGTGGCCGATTGCGCTGGTCATTTTTATTGCTAGTATTCTGGTACCTATCGCTAAATTAATCGTGTTGTCCTGGCTGTGTTTAACCGTCAATAATGCACATCAATTGAGCCAGTTAGCACGTTTAAAATTGTATCGGATAACGGAGTTTATCGGTCGCTGGTCCATGGTGGATGTCTTTGTAGTGGCGATTTTGGTGGCTTTAATACACGCTGGCGATTTAATTTCAGTCACACCGGGACCGGCTGCACTCGCTTTTGCCAGTGTGGTGGTGTTGACGATGTTGGCGGCCATCACTTTTGATTCACGTCTGATATGGGATAAGCCACAGACGGAGTTACGACCTGCACAGGACAACAGCGTATGACGGATGATGTATCGAATACCGACACCACGGAAGAGTTAGATAATGCCCGTGCGACGAAAGCGTCTAGTTGGTCGCCTATATGGATTCTTCCTATCGTGGCGGTCCTCATTGGTGCCTGGTTGGTCGTGGATGATTATCTGAGTACAGGGCCACTGATTAATCTCACCATGAACGATGCCGAAGGTATCGCTGCCAATAAAACACTCATCAAAACACGTAATGTGGAAATCGGCCATGTTGAGTCGGTCACTCTGTCTGAAGATTTACAGTATGCAGTAGTCAAAGCCCGCATTAACCCTGATGCTGCTTCGACTTTGGTAGAAGACACACGTTTCTGGGTAGTAAAACCACGTATTGGCCGGGAAGGTATCAGTGGTTTGAATACCGTATTATCCGGTGCGTATATTCAACTTGAACCAGGCCAGTCGCAACAGGAACAGCGAGAATTTGAGGTGCTTGATCAACCGCCGGTGTCATTGAGCGGTAATGGTATTCATATCAAACTCGACAGTCCTCTGGGCATCTCCTTAAAACCAGGCGATCCGGTCAGTTATGAAGGACAGATTGTAGGCCGTGTTGAAAAGTCAGAGTTCAAACCCGGTAATCAGCATATGCATCATGAGTTATTTATCGAAGCACCTTATGATGTACTGGTGACCAAGAGCACACGGTTCTGGTCTTCGTCTGGTGTGAATATCAGTCTTGACTCCAAAGGCTTTAATATCAATCTGGCCTCACTGGAAACACTGTTAAGCAGTGGTGTCAGTTTTGGTGTGTTGCAGGAAGTGGAAAATGACGAGCCTGCAGCGTCGGGAGATGAGTTTGCCTTGTATTCCAATCAGACCGAAGCACAGCAGGCCAGCTATGATCGATATATTGAATATGTGTTGATGGTGAAAGATACCGTGCGTGGCCTGGCAGAAGGCGCACCTGTTGAATTCAGAGGATTACGTATTGGTACCGTAGAAAGTGTCCCGTGGGAATATAACTCACGAATGCGTAATGGCAAGGATGGATTTGCGATTCCCGTATTGATTCGCCTGGAGCCGCAACGGCTCGGTGATTTCCATGATGGCCTGCTCGAAGAGTGGAAACAACGCGTAGATAGGCTTATAGAGCGAGGTTTAGTGGCTACCTTAAAACCTGGCAATTTGCTCACCGGTGCAATGTTTGTGGATATCAATATTGATAGAACGCCGGGTATGCCTGAGATTAAAGTGGCCATGTTTAAAGATCGACAAGTGATTCCCACCAAGTCATCGCAGCTGGCACAGATGGAGATGAAAATATCCAACCTGCTAGATAAATTAAATGGACTAGAAGTACAGCCTGTATTAGACGGAGTGAATGCTAACTTAAAGACGTCTCAAGCCTTGTTGCAGGAAGTACAGACTTTAGCCAGCAGCATCGATCAGTTTGTGAATAATCCCCAGACGCAAACGATACCGGATAATGTCAATCAGACGCTCGCTGAGCTCAGAGAAACGTTAAAAGGCCTCTCGCCAGAAGCACCGGCGTATCAGAATTTATCTCAGAGTATAAAAAGCCTGGAAGGCCTGATTAAGGACATACAACCCCTGGTGCGTACATTAAATGAGCAACCCAACGCACTGATTTTCAATCGTACTGAGCAGGCGGATCCACAACCTCCTGCTGCTCAACCGTAGATGCAGGAGAGTGTTGTGAAACGATTTTTTATTGGACTGTTTTTTATTTTGTTGACTGCCTGTGCGGGCCAGCCAGTAACACAGTCAACTTTCTATACCTTACCTGTCATCGATACGCCTACAGATAACATCCGTTCGGATAAAACCGTTTTTATCCGACCAATCATTCTGGCTGATTTTCTCAGTAAAAATGGTGTGGTACTGCAACTGGATGACATCACGGTTCATTCTGCCCAATATCATCAATGGGCTGAGTCACTGGCGGCACAGTTGAGTCGTGGTTTACGTGATCGACTACAAGCGGCGCAGTCAGATTATCGAATCGTTAATTTGCCGTCGTTTGCTAAGCAAAGCAGCTACCAGCTTCAAGTAGAGTTTGATCAGTTTCAGGGCCGTTTTGATGGTCAAGCCGTCACCAGTGGACAATGGCAATTGCTTAATAAACAAGGTGAAACGGTCACCACTCAACGTTTCAGCCTGACGCAAGCTTTACCAGCAGAAGGCTATCCAGTTCTGATTCGTGCATTAGCCAATAATCTGGACACCTTAGCCACTGACATCGCATCGACATTACCTAGAGTTGATGATTAGGGTATAAAAACATTTCAGCATATTTGTAATGATGGCAAAAACTGATTTCTGAGGGGTAAAGAGCAAGCCTATGTATCAAAAGAAAATCATTTTGTTTGCTGCCTTTGCCTTTTTGATCGTGAGTTTAGCTTTATCACTGACGGTCTGGTCGACCAAGTTTACGGCGTCGAATATTTCCCAGGTCAATACGGCTAACAGCTTGCTTACAGAGCATCTAAAGTTGTCTGATCATAGCTATCGTTTATTCAAGCAAATAACGGACGAAATTTTACTGGGTAAAAGTGCTAACCAGTCCATTGTCAGAAATAAACGCGCCATGATCAGAGAGACTCTGTCGCGGATCAGGGCGTTGGAGATCGCTCAACGTGAAGCCCTCGGGCCCGAAAAAACCAGGGGGTCAGTTGAAGACACCGACAATCTGGAAATGGCGATAAACGGCATCTTGATATCGTTTGCTGAAGTCTTGGAAATGCGTGATGAACAGTCACGTTCACAGAAAATTAAATTCTTGCTGGAAGAGCAGATTGATAATAATTTCCGTGATGCGATTAACCTGGCTCTGCAGCGACAGTCAGGCCTGGTCGATGCATTAAATGACAATATTGAAAACCGTCATTCCTTGATTTATTGGTCAGCATTGGTGTTGTCTCTATTGGCCATTTTTCTAACCATACTAGGTAGTCTGGCGTTGATAAGAAATATCACCGAGCCTGTGAATCAATTGAAAAAAGGCGCGGAAGCACTTTCTCAAGGCGATTTGCAGTATCGGGTGCCCTTGGGCTTTGATGCAGAGTTTGATGCCATTGCTGAGTCGTTTAACGGTATGGCACACAATTTGGCTGAACAAAAACAGCTACGTGATACCCTCAATCAAAACCTTGAATATGAGGTGGCTAAACGCACCGAGGAGCTGGTTCAATTAAACCAGACCCTACAACACAATGATGTCTCCAGACGACACTTTCTCGCGGATATCAGCCACGAACTCAGAACCCCGCTTACCATTATTCGTGGCGAAGCTCAGGTGGCTTTGAGACAAAAAAATGCAGGGGATGCTGATCCTGCTTTACGTGATGCATTAAGTCAGGTGCTGGAGCAGTCTTTGTTTTTGAGTCGATTGGTGGATGATCTTTTATTCATTGCCAGAACCGATACCAATAACCTGAGGCTGGAATGTGCCAAAACCAGCATCAATGACCTGGTGAATGATTGTTGTCAGGATATGCGTCATCAGGCTAAAGCAAAATCCATGGTGCTGAATTTTACGCCAACTGCTGAACCGGCTTATGCCAAGGTAGATGCTGAACGTATCAGGCAACTGCTGATTATCGTGCTCGATAATGCCATTAAATACAGTCCCGCAGAGACACACGTGCAGATTGATACGTCTATTGATGATCAGAATATTCTGATTCAGGTCGCAGACCAGGGACATGGGCTTGAACAGTCAGAATTACCATTTATCTTTGATCGTTTTTATCGCAGTCAAAAAGTCCGAAGAGAATCCTTACCAGGAACCGGGCTGGGACTGGCTGTGGCGAAGGCGATAACAGATGCGCATCAGGGAAAAATTAGGGCAGAAGTGGATGACACAGGTTTTCGCATCACCATCTCACTGCCGAGGGTAGTCTAATGCAAATTCTACTGATTGAAGATGAAAAACGAGTGGCAGACTTTATTTGTCGGGGTCTGAAGGCAGAAGGGTTTTTCTGTGAGCAGGCGAATGACGCTGCAACGGGACTGAGTTTCCTCAAACAGCATCAATATGATTTGCTGATTATTGATCGCATGTTGCCTGATATGGATGGTTTAACTGTTTGCCAGCGTGTCAGGAAACAGAATACGGATATCCCCATACTCTTTTTGACCGCGGTGGATGATACGCAAGAAAAAGTCGCCGGGCTCAGGGCTGGGGCGGATGATTACCTGACCAAACCATTTGATTTTGATGAATTAATTGCCAGAATTGAAGCTTTAGGACGGCGTCGGTCAGCACATAAACCAGACAAAGATAGCTTGCAGTTGGGCCCATTGCTGATTAACGTTGGCGAGCGCAGTGTTTATGTAGATGGTGAGGCCGTAGACTTGACCTCATTGGAATTTGATCTATTACTGTATCTGGTGCAAACCGATGGTAAAGTCGTTTCCCGTGAACGCATAATCAATGCTGTCTGGGGGGTAAATACAGATCCGTTGACGAATATTGTTGATGTTTACATCCGGCGTTTACGGAAAAAAATAGATCGCCATCCTGAACAGTCTTTTATTGAGACCAAACGCGGGGTGGGTTATCGTTTTTCAGCAAAATAATATTCATTTACTGTTCATTTAAAACTCAGAATAAATTCAGTCATGCCTGCTTAAACTGACCTTAGTTTTTCACACTAAGGTTAATTATCATGAGAAAGTCGTTCTTGGGTTTGGCTGGTTTATCAGCGTTAAGTTTGTCGACGATTACTTTACCCGTATATGCCTACGAGGCTGGTGACTGGTTAGTTCGTGGTCGGATTATCAATGTTAATCCGAATGACAGTAGTGGTCAGTTATATATCAATGGTGTTGCTTCTGGTGAAGGTGTCAGTGTGAATGATGATACGGTGCCTGAGCTTGACATCACTTATATGATCAACAGACATTGGGGGCTGGAGCTGATTCTGGGGTATTCCGAACATACCGTAAAAGGGGTTAAAAACTGGAATAATCTGGGTGATGTGGCGGAAACGAAAGTCTTACCTCCTACCTTACTACTGCAATATCACTTTTTACCTGACTCCTCGATTAGACCCTATATTGGCGCCGGGATTAACTATACCTACTTTTTTGATGAAGAAGTGCCAGGCATTCTCGGTACACCCGGCTCTAAGGTGAAGCTTGATAGCTCTTGGGGACTCGCCGCTCAAGTCGGTATGGATGTAGCCATTAATGATGACTGGTTTATCAACGTAGACATGAAATATATTGATATTGATACTCAAGCTCACTATACGAATATATTAGGTGGGACCATTGAGAGAGCCACGATTAATGCCGATATTGATCCCTTCGTGTTTGGTATCGGTATTGGCCGACGCTTCTAACCTTCCCCTTTCGACCTCCCTGTTAACCCGCATTTATGCGGGTTTTTTTTTACGCTTTTTTTTGTGTTCAAAAATTCATTTTCTGTTCATCTGATAATCAGATCGTATTCAGCCATCTCGCCATACACTAAGCCTACACAATTCGTGGAGAGGAAAAAAATGAAAAAATTATCATTAACAACATTGATTTTAAGTAGCTCTATTGCCGGTTCAGCTATGGCCGGTGAATCACTGAGTAAAGATACGATTCAAAAAGCGCAGGAAAACTGGGCTGAGGCGATTGTTGAAATTGGTCAGGCAAAACTGGATGGAAAAGACTATGAATCGGTCGCGAAAATGAAAGTCAGTGAGCTGTATGATTTTGACGATGGCACGGTATTATTTAAACCGACCAAGGCCGCTGAAGATCAATTCAGAAACAGTTATGATGAGGCTATTTCCTACTTTGTCGGTGGTATCGTCTCAGAAGATAAAGGCTTTGCTTTGCAACCCTGGACGAATGTGCGATTTGAAAATGAAGATATTGCCATCAAAGACGACTATGCCGTTGCAATGGGCAATTATTATTTCACCGATACCTCAGGTAAGGAAGTAAAAGTGGAATACACCTTTGGTTATACACTTGAGGACGATGGCAGTGTGAAAATTGATCTTCACCATTCCTCTTTACCTTATCAACCATAAGGTAAGAACTACTGCGGGAGTAGTTCGGAAGCTCTGGCTCTCTGGGCCAGAGCTTTTTTTATTGCTTAGTCTTTATTCACTTCACGTTTGTCGATGAACATTAAAATGATCTGCCGATCCGTATAAATATCGTTGGAACCATGCTGACGAATGCCATCATAAAAGGCTTTGAATTTTGGATCACGCTGTTTAAATCCTTCGATATCCTGATTGAGTACCTGCGCCTGAAATGCGGTTGGCGCCGTATCAAAATGACGTGATGCACAAAATACCGCTGTGGATTGCCCTGCCTGTTCCGCTGCTACTTCATTGGCTGGATTAAAGAGACATTGTTGATAGTTCTGCTCTTCCGCATTAACCATTGTTGAAAATAACAGGCCTGCAACAGTAAGAGAAAATATGTGGGGTTTCATCATCACCTCATTGAGTTGGATTGATTAGAGATAATGACTCGTGCACAACTTAATTTGTTCCACCATAAAATGAGTAAGTCGACAGTACTTCACTTAAGCCTAAACTCTGGGTGCGATTCGGTGTGAAAGATTGGTGTATTAAGCTGTATTTAAATTTACGGAGAGTTTTCTATTTGCAATTGAGTCTGTAAAGTAAAAATCAGTCACGTATTTGTTTGAGGTTGCTTGATGAAGGTTCTGGATTATTACGATAAATTCGAATGCATTGGTTCTGAATGCGAGGATACATGCTGTAGCGGCTGGCAAGTAAATATCGATAAAAAAACATATCGAAAATATAAACATATTTCAGACCACACCTTCCGGAAAGAAGTACTGTCTAATATCGTCCGTGATAGAAGTAATGTGTCTGGCACAGCCTATAAAATCAAGCTACATAATGATGGCTCCTGTCCTTTTTTGAATGAGGACAAGTTATGTAATATTTATAAAAAATGTGGTGAAAGTTACTTGTCCGATACTTGCACAGTCTTCCCTCGCAGACCAAGCAATGTCTTTAATGAGTCTCAGTCGGCGATGAGTCTTGCTTGCCCAGAAGTGACCCGTTTAGCAATTTTGCCAGAATCACCGGTACAGCTCATTGATATTCATATGCCTAGCGTACATAGCCAAAGGCTACAATCAATCGAATTAAAAATAAGCGCGCATTTACCTGCTGATGCTCAGGAAACCTATGAAGCAATAAGAACAGTCTCGTTTCATATCATCCAAATGAGGCACATCAGCTTAGATGAGCGTTTATTTATCTTAGGTGTGTTTTTGGACAAACTTGATCAAGCGTCTAAAAACAACAGCTATATTCTGATGAATCAAATCATCGTTGACTTCATTGCCGCCCTTGATTATCCAGATGAGCTACTTAAACAATACCAACAATTCAGTTCTAATCCACGTTTAAAGCTCGAATACTCCCTCACCATGTTAATCACAGAGTACCCAGAAGCCGCCAACCCACGTTTTGCCGAGTGTCTGGAATGGTTAAACAAGGGCCTGGACATTGACTACAATGAGTTTGACGTCGATAAAATCTTTGAAAAATATCAAAACGCTAATGAAAAATTTTATCGACTTTTCCTGCAAGAACGTGGGTATTTCCTCGAAAACTATTTGATTTCCCATCTATTCCACGCTGACTTTCCAGTTTCAAGCCAGCATAGTTTGTTCGAAGGCTATCTCAAATTGATCACTTGTTTTACCAATATTCAAACGATTCTGATTGGTATGGCCCACTACCATCAAAAGATTGAAACGCCTCATGTACTGCAATTAATACAAAGCTATGAACGTTATATCTCTCATAACGCAAACTATTTACCATCCTTGTTGAAAAAGTTAGCAGATTTGAAGTTCAATACTATGGGACCAATGATGTTGCTGCTTAAGCCATGATCTAATTGTTAGTCTGTTTGTTGGGTTTCATGCTTCTACCCAACCTACGGATAGTTATGTTGGGCCCTGCTCAAATTGAGGTAATTGATCTGATGTGTGGTCCCATTCTGTTTTACTGTTCATAAAAATATGAGCGTCGGGTTGAATAGCTAAGCTGCTGTCTAAACAACCGGCAGGCACTACTAATAAACGGCCATTCATTTGTGTATGGGGTAAAGCCGAGCCACAGTGCTGACAAAAGCTTTTGGTATGACGGGTGCTTGGTAAGGTGTAAGTTCGGATGTTTTCTTCGCCAGACAACCAGATAAGTTTGGCGGATTGAGAAAATAGATTGGACGCATGTGCCGAGCCCGTATCTTTTCGGCAATGACTGCAATGGCAAAGATAAAAGTGCTCGAAGTCACCTTTAATTGCAAAGCTGACTTTGCCACATAAACATGAGCCATGATGTTCCGTCATAACTTTTCCTTCCTTTTCTCTGTCACGGTTTGTTGCAACTACATGCTGATATTTCTCACTTTATCATTAGCGGGAATTAAGGAGTGAAGTAGGTTGGGTAGAGCTCTAGCAAAACCCAACGATGGGATGATTTTTATGGAATAAGTGTGTTCAATGTAGGCTTGTCTGGGGTCATGTTTAAATTCAATCTACTGGATAATTATCTACTTCACATGCTGCCGCTGGGGCGTTCATTTAATTGGATTTCGTTCTTCATCTTAAGTTCTAGTTTTTGGAATTCCTAGTTTCGCCTTAATGGCGAGTCAGGGAAATGCTTGCCCATTTCCCTAACAACCCTAGGGCACCCCACAGTGCTGGCCTACGGCTCCACTGCGTTGCTCACTTTGTCTGGCGTCTGGTTAAAACTCGCTAACGCTCAAACACTAACCAGCCGTTACCCAGACAAACCTCCGCTACTCGTCAGCACAAACGGGGATATGAAAAGTCTCTCTTTTTCTCCCGTCTATTGCCGCCAAGAATTAGGCTTGGTTGATGGAAGAAGTGGTCGAGTGTTTGAGCGTAGCGAGTTTTCGACCACGCCATCAGCCAAGTTTAATTTTTGGATCAAAGGCAATTTCGGGTGCCCTTTTGTTTGGTTCGTTTATTTTGGGCAAACAAAATAAATGAACGCCCCAGCGGCAGCGTTTGAAGTGAAAAGTAGAATATTTTTGGAGGGCTAATTCCAACCCACCTACAGAGCTGATCTCATAAAAAATGTCATATCGTTGGGTTTCATTCTTCAACCCAACCTACAAAGCGTTGATTGCTTTGATTCAATTCATCAACGTGGGAGCGCTATAAACGTCCCATCATTTTCTTTGGTCATTTCACGCATAAGTACACTGAAACGATCTGTGGTACCGGGAGAGATAAAACCAATAGCATGGATTTTGGCGAGCCGTCTGCCGGATGGCAGCTTTTTATTTTGCTGGGTAATGGCATCAATCACCGGGTCGTAACTGGAACCAGTGTAATCATCACCAAATACATAAATCGAGGTGGTGATATTGGCTTTGGCATATTTTCTTAAAGCAGTGTTTAAGCCTTCTACGGGGCTGGAATTGGAGACCGCGTTCCATCTTTTAAATAAGTCGATAACACTTTTGCGTCTGTTGGGTGTGTCTGGCATCCATTGACCATCGTAGCCGGAAATCATGGATTGCCCCATATCATTGAGGATTTGAAAGCCTTTCACTTGTGGATGAATATTCAATACATTCACAATTTCCTGAGACACTCTACCCCAGATGTTTTTCATACTGCCTGAGGTATCAACGATAAACACCACATAATCGCTATCAACAGGAATACCGCCCACATCTTCATCACGGGTTTTATTGGGTTTTTGTGGTGTGCTTAACGAAGCTTGTTTTAAACGCTCTTCTACCAGACCCAATCCGGCGATGCTCTCAGCGGTGGCTGCCTGCTTTTTATTTAAGGCATTTAATTGCTGCTGCAAGGCTTTTGATGCGGCGGCGGCCGATTGTTTTTGTTCTGATAAGGACGAAAGCGCGTCGAGTTTTTGGTTCATTTCCTGCTGAATCTGACTGACCGAATTTTGTAAGGTCACCAGCTGCGAGAGCATGGCACTGACATCTTCTGTGCCAGCAGTAGGAGCCACATCGACATCGGTTTTGGAGATCAGAATCAACATCACTACTGCACCAAAACCACAGGAAATAATGTCCAGAAATGACAGGCTGAAAATGTCTATGCCTTTATCGCGACGTTTCATGGCCAGTTACTCGCCGGGCTGATTAATAAACCATCCGAGCTGGACGCCCAGGCCCAGTATTCATACGCCGCTTCAGGATCCCCTTCCAGTGGCAGCAAGATCACATTCTTCTTCGCTTGGGTCAGACCACTTTCGTTGATGGTCTGTCGGAACAGCCGTTTTCTACATTCACCCGAAATGGTTTTGGCATTACTGGTTAAGGAGCTACAGCCAGAAAACGGATTCAGGCTTTTATAGTTTGAGTTGCCCTTGGTGGGTAAACCATCGGTAATCACATAAATATCGGTAGGGGATAGCTTATTGACGGTGACTAGGCCTTGCTGCAGATTGGTGGCACCGGTTGGCACCACTTGATTCAAACTATTCATAATACTGGATACGCTAGTGCTACTGGCTGACATCCAACCTGTGCCCCCCAATTTTTTGGCTTGCTCACTAAATGCAACAACAGCAATCTGGCTGTTCTTCGGTGCTCGTGCTAAAAGCCAAGCGACCACGCGCTTGGTGCGTTGCCATTTGGCAGCTGAGATTTTTGTCTGATCAGAACTGCTTTTGGTTCTGATGATGTCGAGCAATTTTTCATTGGTCATGGAGGCGCTGACATCGACTAACACAGCAATTTTTCTGCCTTCCATTTTCAGGCCGAGCAGATAATTCTCTTCATTCACCTGCTGTGTTTCGACCAGATCTTCTTTTTTGGGGACTTTTATCTCTGTAATACTTTTCTTGAGCTGATCGAGATTGGATTGGGCGGTCTGCACTTCACTGTTTTTGCTGTCGAGAGCAGCACGTTGCTGTTGCAGGCTCTGGCTTAATGCGGATAAATCAATGTTTTCTTTTTTCAGCTGCGCGCTGAGTTCATCCAGCCCTTTTTGAGCTTCATCGCGAGCTTGTTCCAGGCTGCTGATATCTTTTTTCAGGTTCTCTGTTTCAGAAGGTGAGGACTCGATATTTTGTTTCACCAGCATAAAAACCAGGATCACTGCACCCAGCCCGCACGACATAATATCCAGAAAGGCGAGGTTGAGTCCTTCAGCTTGTCGGTTTTTACGCGCCAATGAAAATCACCGAATGCGACGAAGTAAGTACTTATCACAGTAGTCCTGCGTATCGACGATCTGACTGTCTTGCAGGCGTTGCAGTTGGTGGAATAAAAACATTAAAAAGATGCTGATCAATAAGGCCACCAGTGTTGAGTTAAAAGCGATGCCCAAGCTGTCTGTCATACCTGAAATATCACCTGCCAACGCTTGATCAGCTTGTGATAAAGCCTGCCCAATCCCTCGAACAGTACCGATAAACCCAATCGATGGAATCGCCCAGATCAGATAACGGATCATGGTGTTTTCAGAGTCCTGTTTAACAGCCAAGGCTTCAAGGTTACTTTCAATGGCATCCGACAGGTTCTGCACATTATTGGTAGAGCTATAGCGCCATAGAGAAGAGCGTAATGTTCGCACCAATGGTGATTGCATGCAGTCGGCGGGAATTTCAGTGTCCAAGCGATCAATAATCGCATTCACATCCAGATTATGTTTTGCATCAGTATCTGCTTGTGAATCGGCGTCTTTAATCAGATCCACACTGAATAAATACTTGGTTTTGAGAATATTACGATAAGCACTGAGAATCAGATAACAGCCCCACAGCATCAGAATAAAACAGATTTCCTGCTCGTAGTCTTTGATGATCACTGCTATATCGCGGGGTGCGGTTTGTCCCTGACTCACAGCAAACTCAATCAGCTGTGCTGCTTCAGGTCGAACATAACCAATGTAGAACAAATGTACGACAACGATAGAAATCAGCAATGCCGCGAAACTTTTCAGCATATCTTTCATGGTTTAAATATCCACGGGAAAGGAAACAGGGGAGTTCAGGCTGATAATGGGTTTGCCGGCATAGACATTTTTCACCATGGTGATTGCCAAGACAAAGACCACAACGGATAACGCTATCAGCAGCCATTTTTTAAGTTGTGCCATATTATTGACCTCCGTAAACAAAGCGACCCAGTCGGAAACCGATATCATCTCTGGGCTGGCTTGCGCCATCGCGGTATGACGCTCTTAATTCTGTGAGTGTGCCCGAACGCCAATTAGCACCTTTAACGACATGCTCATCAACGAGTGTAGTATCCAGTGTTTGTGAATAAGTACGTCCTTGTTTGGGTACAGTAAGTGAGTAGCTGTCATGTGTCCATTCTCTGACGTTACCGCCCATATCAAACAGGCCTGACAACTCTCGTTTCATCGACTTTACTGGCGCCACACCTGCATAACCATCGTTATAGCGCGGTACATAATGCGTCACCGAGCCTTTTGCAGACTCGTCAGCAATATTGGCGGCTTTAGGTGGTATCGTTTTGTCATTGCCCCAAACGAAGATTGTTTGAGCAGACCGGCCTGCTTTTCGGGCTAACCATTCCCACTCAGCCTCGGTCAACAAACGATAACCATCGGCTTGATCGTTAATATGAGTAACGGAATTGCCGTTGATTTTATACACTGGCGTTAAACCTTCTGCCTGACTTAACCAGTTGGCATAACGTACTGCCTCTAGCCAGCTGACAGAGGTGGCGGGCAAGTTGGGGCCACCGCTATGGCTTTTATCAAACTGTGCATACGATTGATTGCTGACTTCGTGCACACCCGCATAAAACGGTCGGTTAATTGTGACTTTACGGATAAACTCATTGGCTCGTTGCCCGGCTTCACTGCGCTCTGCCCCCATGAGGATGTTGTCGTTGGGGGTGAATAACTGCATTTCATCACCGGCATAGGTTTTATAGCTTCTCGGCGCTTCTTGCAGACGAGCTTGTTTCTCAGTTAGTAAATTCACCGAGACACTGCTGGTGGATTTTGCTGTAGGCGTGATGGTGCGAGTCTCAGAGCGATAGCCTGCCAAATCGAAACGAATCGTCTGTGGCAAGGCATCCAGCGTTAAGTTTAAGGGTGTTTGTCCGATGGCTTTGCCATTAATCGTGACTGACGCTTGAGGCGTCGACTCAATCACGACTTTGCCCATTTCTTTTTTCAGCTCGAAATTAAGGTCAGTGCTTTCACCTTGCTTAAGATTGACGCGTTGTGACTGTGAAAAATAGCCGGATTTTTTATACTTCAATACGGCGTCCTGATTGGCCTCGATTCTGATGACATCAGCAACAGGCGTATCAATACCATTCACTGTTAAGGTGCCACCCACAGGCGATACGCTGACATTCACTCGGGCGCGTTCTGCTTGCAGTCGATACTGTCTGCTGACCTGTTTAGCTGTTTGTGTGATATCGATAGAATCCGTGATGGTCTCAAAACCTGCTTTGTGGATTTGCAATGCATATCGTCCGCCGGGCAGTGATGTCGACATAGGCGTTTGTCCGACTTCTTCTCCATCTATGCTCACTGCTGCCCCCGCTGGCTGAGTGCTTAGCGATAACTCACCCGAGATGGGCGTCATACTCAAGGTCTTTTCAACGACATCACCCGGTTTCAGTGCGTAATTTTCACTAATAGGCTCAAAGTAAGGGTGACTGGCTGTGATGCTGTAATCACCTCGTTCCAATGATGTCTCAAGGGTATTGCTGATGGCGGTGAGCTTCTTGTCGATGTACCAACTGGTTTTATTATCTTCGAGAGAGGTTTTCAAAATGACTTGGGCTGGCAGCGGCTCAAGCGTGATTTGTGTCACTTTGCCAAAGCTGGATTCTGAAATACGCTGTTTGGCCGTTTGATAACCTGGTGCTGAGGCTTCTACTTCCGCTGAATCCGACAGGCTGTATAAATGATGATCAATTATCAGGGCCAAGCCACGACTGACATTAATCTGGGCATCCTGGCTGATAGTTTCAGGCAGCACCTGAATTGGTGTAGCTCGGGAAGCGATTAACGCTGCAGCAACAAAACAGGCGACCACAATAAAACCCAAACCCAGCCACAACAGCATTCGGCGTTGTTGGCGTTTGGCAGCTTCAATTGCCTGATTAAATTCGCTCATCTGCAATCACGGTGACCTGGACATCGCTACGGTTAAGCGGAATAGTCACTTCAATCAACTTGGAGCGATAGCCTTCACGCTTGCCTTCAAAGGAGTAGGTGCCGGGCTTGAGCTGAATCGTTTTGCCGGTAGTTTCACCCACTTTACCCACGCCCCTCACAGAGACAAAGGTTTTTCCATCGGAAATGACATTCACGTTCACCGGGGTATTCACGGCATTGATGGTGGATTTTAACTGTTGAGCTGCTTTTGCCAGAGACGGGCTTTGAGCACTAAAAGATTCTGCTTGGATGACATTGATATCAGCCGTGGCTTTGACTGCGGGATTGTTAAGACGATAAGGATTTTGTAACAAGCCCTCAATATTTTGGTCGATTTCCACAATCCGTTTGGCCTGGTTTAAACGATCAATCAGGTCTTTATTGGCTGGACGTTCTTTTAAGGCGGCACTTAATTCCTGTTTGGTGACTTCCCAGTTATCGGCATTTTGTGCCTTGTCTGCAGCGGCAACATGTTCTTCAAAGCGAAGCTGTGATTCCAGTGTTGCCAGTGCTGCGCTGACTTCTTTATTTTCAGGGCGGTTGGGATAAATTTGTTGTGCTTGTTTCAGAGCTTGTCTGGCGTTTTCAGCTTGCCGTTGCTCAATCGCTTTATAGGCTTGAAATATGGCCTGGTTATACCGTGACTCGGCCAGTTGCGTACGCAGAACATTAGCCCGCTGTTTCATCTCTTCCCGATCCGGTTCGATTTTCAGTAAATCCTCAATCAGAGATAGCTCTTTACTCGGATTATTTTCATTTCTGGCAACACGAATCGCTTCATTCAGCTCTACAATTTGTGGGATCTTTTCTATTTTCTGTTCTAGCGCTATGGCCTCTGTTGAATCAGCTTTGTGAATAAGCGCATCGTCTATCGCCAGACGGGCTGGTTGATAATCATAATTGACATACGCCGCTTGTGCTTCCTGCATGGCTTGTTCAAAAGCAGCCTCACTGTCAGTCAGTGTCTTCTCGGCGGTTTGCGTTAGCGTATCGATCGCCTGTTTGGCTTTGGCATATTGACCAGCACCGAAGGTATCCACAGCGGTTTGTTCCTGGCTTTTTAAGGTCTCGGCCAGTGTCTTATCCCAGCTGTCGATATCAATTTTTTCCAGCTGTGGTTTTAAGGTATTTTCATAATGAGAAAAGGCATCCAGATAGGCTTGGCGTAATGCGGCGATGTCTTCTTCGTTTTTAGGTTCTTCGATTTTTTGTGGTGTGGCTTGTGTGTCTGGTGTTGGCTCTTCAGTAGAAGGGCTGCTGTTAAATCGAACATTATTGAGACTGAATAGCACGAGCCCCGTCACAACAATGAGCGAAAGAACAATAATGATGCCAATGAGCAGGCGCTGTTGTTTCGCCTGCTTGGCTCTGCGTATTTCTTCGTTGATCATGACGAATATTAAAGCGCTTTATCGGGTGTCGATTCAAGCTCATACATGCGAGCCATGAAGGCGCGCCATTGTTGGAACTGCTGCTCCATATTACCGGTCAGTTTGGTACTTTGATTTTCAAACTCAATCACCTGAGGTGACATTTCCAAATCCAACGACTGGCCCAGTTCGTTTATAGCATCTTGATGAAACTTGGCCTCTCCGCGAGAGGTAATGCCACTAGTAATTAATACTGCACCGCCAACACCGCCAGCAATGGTGACCATATCTCTGCCTAAGGTATTGTTATTACGATTGCCATTGGAGCCGACGGCTACCGCTGCTGCAATCAACAACGCACCTCCAATAATCTTCATCAGACTTTCATTCTGTGCTTCCTGCTGCAGTTTTAGTTCTGTCGCGCTGGCTTTTTGCCAAGTCAGATAACTGTCATTCATTTTTTGTGAAAAAGCGGCATAGTTAGGTTGTAGATTATCCACAAATAACTGTTCTTTAACGCGAATCGCTTTCACACGTTCATAGAGTGGGTCGGACTCGCTAGGTAAACCCGTTAATTTGATAGGGGTGGAGCTGGTGTCGAGATAGTCATCAAAGGCTTTATCGTTAAAGCTGGCGCCAAAGCGTAAGTCGGCAATATGTTTTACCGTACTTAAATCTGATGGTTTTTGTTTTAGTAAGGCTTTAACTATATCGTTTGCTGCTTGATTAAACGCGGGATCATACGGGTCTTTATCGGTATTTCTGGGATTTTTATAAAAACCATCGCCCACTTCGTAATCGATATTGTCGTCCAGCCACTCTTTGCCGCTGGCATCAACCACTTGCATATCAAATTCTATTTCCAGACCGTTTGACTCAACAATACTGCCTAATACATATAAATCACCAGAAGCGGTTTTATCTGGCGTGACCCTGACAGCGCCGAACTTGCCAGTATCATCTAAGGCTTTTTTGAGTTTATAGGCAAAACGGTTGGCTTCTGCTCGACGCAGTTCCGGCCATACACCTTCTTCTTCATAATTGGCTGCCTTGCCAGAAAGGCCCGGCGAGAAAACAGGAATCACCACATCCATTTTCGGGCCGGTGTAGGCTGTTTTTGACATATCTTCACTAAAACTGGAAGACGAACGTGGTCCAACATCCACACCTGAGCCGGATGTAGTGGCACACCCCGTGAGCACATGCAGCATCACCAGCAGGTAGACAAGAAACTTGGATGGCTTTCTAAAACGATCAATGTTCAACGTTCATACCCTTATATTTTCTGTATTCATCCCAGAGTTTTTTGCGTATCTCTGGATCGGTTTCAGCTTCAGCGGCGACACGAATTTGTGCTGCGATCGCATCATCATTATCCGCGGGCGGAATATCTTCCGGAATCTTACCATTCTTAGCGATATTACCTGAGGCGGAGATGTCACCTGAACCTGATTCTGTAGATTCTTGTGAATTTGCTGCGGTGGCAGCCGTTGTATCGGTTGAGGGGGCTTGTTCTGTGCCCTGCATAGTGTCACTGGCAACAGATTCCGTGCCACTGGCACCGCCTGCTGCGTTACCGTTTCCTGAATCGCCACCACCGTCAGTACCTGAACCAGAGCCAGATCCATTGCCACTATTGGTTGATGATGAATTAGCAGAGATGGCCATATTGCATAATTCAAAGCGATGCAGAGAATCACTCAGCGCTTGCTCCATGCGCGCCAGCTTTTCAGCCCGGGTCAGCGAGGGATCATCCAGATAATCGACACTGATATTCTCACAATCCGGACCATTATTGGCGGATTCATCTGCCTGACTCAAGCCGGTATAAGCCAGCGCACCGGATATCAGTGTGAGCAATAGAGTAAGTGAGCTAGACTTTTTTCTCATCGTTGAAAAAGGCTCCCGAGATATTCACTGATTAATGATAGCTATCTTAAAACGATAAGACAGTAAAAAGCACCGATCTTTCCTTAGTTTGCGGTATAGCTAACAACAAAGTGACATAAAACATTTTTCGACTGACTTCTGCACGGCTATTTTTAGTCAATAAGATGCATCTCAACATATCTGTTCAGAACAGGCCCTATGCATTTTTCTCATCCTGATTTGAAGTCTGATGCTCTTTCACAACTTCCTTTTTAAAAAGACGATAGACCCAAATAAAGAGGAACGGCGCAAAGAAAACGACAAAGAGTGTCGTCGTAAATATGCCACCAAGCACGCTGACAGAGATAGCGTTTTGTGCGGCTGACCCTGGCCCGGATGCGAATGCTAATGGCAGCACACCGAGAATAAAAGTGAGCGAGGTCATTAAAATAGGTCTAAAGCGCTGTTGTGCTGCTGAATAAGCGGCATCAAAAGCAGTTTGTCCTTCTTCGAAATTATTTTTTGCAAACTCAACAATCAAAATCGCATTTTTAGCAGCAAGGCCTATCGTAATTAACAGACCAACCTGAAAATACACATCATTCGCTTGTCCTGTGAGCCAGGTTGCGACGACAGCTCCAAAAATGCCCAGTGGTACGGTTAGCATAATAGCGACGGGAATAGCCCAGCTTTCATAAAGTGCTGCGAGGATGAAAAACACAGCTAATGCCGACACGATATAAAGAAAAAGGGTATTCGTTCCCGCCTGCTTTTCTTCATAAGACAAACCTGTCCAGGCCACATCCAGTCCTTCAGGCAGTTTTTCTGCCAGTTTTAATACTTCCTGTAATGCTTCGCCCGAGCTTACCCCGGGTGTTGTTGATCCCTGTATTTCTCTTGAAGCAGCACCATTAAAGCGTGTCAGTTTGGGCGAACCATAAGTCCATTCACCCGAGGCAATTTCTACCAGTTGCACCATATCGCCATTATTATTGCGAACGAACCAGTCATCGATATCTTCGGGCAGCATACGGAAGGGGATATCAGCCTGAACATAAACGCGTTTTATACGTCCATTTTCTAAAAAATCATTAACGTAAGTGCCGCCCAATGCAGAGCTTAGTGTCTGGTTGACCGTGCTTAATGGAACACCGAGTGCACGTGTTTTAATGTGATCAATCTTGAGATCGTATTGCGGACTGTCATTTAAGCCATTAAACCTGACCTGGGTTAAAAGCGGACTCTGATTGGCGAGCGCTAAAAACTGATTGGTGGCATCAACAAGCTGTTGATGATCAAGGCCGGCACGGTTAACAAGCTGAAACTCAAAGCCACCGGAATTACCCAACGCACTAATGGCCGGGGGGACGATAGGAAAGATCATAGCGTCACGAACTTGTGACAAAGTCTGCGCTGCCCGGTCCTTAATGTTGAATACATTATTTTCTTCACCGCGTTCATCCCAGTTCTTCATTTTGACAAAGGCGAGCCCGACATTTTGTCCCTGACCTGAAAAGCTAAAACCGGCAGCAGTAAAAAGGCCGTCAACCGCATCACCCGCATCATCCAGATAGAAATCTTCTATTTTTTTCACCTTTTCGACGGTTTGCACCAGTGAAGAGCTGGGTGGTCCGGTTAATAAAGTAAATATACGGCCCTGATCTTCATCCGGGAGAAACGATGAGGGAATACGCATGAGCGTGATGGCGGTGATCACGATGAGGATAAGAAACACAGCCGGTAAGACAACTTTATTTTCAAGCAGACCGTCCAGCAGTGTTTTATGGCCATGGCGAAGATTCGTAAAGCCACGATTAAATAAACCAAAGAATCCTTTCTCTTTTTGGCTTTTTCTTGATTTCAAAATCTCGCCACAAAGAGAGGGGGATAAGGTTAAGGCGATAAACAGTGATATCGCCATGGCGACAGAAATCGTGATGGAAAATTGACGATAAATCACCCCGACCGAGCCCTCAAAAAAACTCATCGGTAAAAATACTGCCCAGATAACCACCGTGGTGCCAACAAGTGCGCCAGAAATTTCCTTCATTGCGGCACGAGTGGCTTCTTTAGGATCACGATCCGGATCTTGCTCTAATTTTGTCTCCACATTTTCGGTAACCACTATCGCATCATCCACCAACATGCCGATGGCAAGCACAAGGGCAAACAGGGTGAGTACATTGATTGAATAACCGAGCGTCAATATCACCCCAAATGTGCCAAGCAACACAATAGGAATAGCAATTGCCGGAATAAATGTTGCCCGGATATTTTGTAAGAAAATGAAAATGACCAGAATGACCAAACCGATGGCCATGAAGAGGGTCATCACCACATTAAAAATAGACGACTTAATAAATGTTGATACATCAATGGGGTACACCACCTCAAGGCCAGGCGGAATGATGCTCTCAAAGTCTTTAACGCGTTCTTTGACGTTCTCAATGGTCGTCAGCACATTGGCTCCGGAAGCCAGTTCAATAGCGATACCCGATGCTGGTTGTCGGTTCCAGCGACCAATAATATTGTAGTCTTCAGCCCCTATTTCGACCCGAGCGACATCTCCCAAAGTGACCTGCGAGCCATCTTCAAGCACTGTTAATAAAATGGACTCAAACTCGGCTGGTGTAGAAAGCAGAGACTGCACGGTAATGGTGGCATTAATCTGCTGTTCTTTTGCCTGTGGCGTGCCGCCTATCTCACCTGTCGCCAGTTGCACATTTTGTTCTTGAATAGCATTAATCACATCTGATGCCGTGATATTAAAATTATTCATACTCCGCGGGTCGAGCCAGATCCGCATGGCATGTTCGGCACCAAAGGTTTGAATTTTTCCGACACCATCAACACGACTTAGCGGTTCTTCAATATTGGATACCAAAAAGTCAGAGATATCATTCCGGTCCATTGAACCGTCTTTGGCGTAAAACCCAATAATCAACGCGTTACTATTGCCTGCTTTTTCAACAGGCACGCCCAACTGCTGAACAATCGTTGGCAAGGAAGATAAGGACTGTGAGACTTTATTTTGAGTTTGTACCTGAGCGATATCGGTGTCAGTGCCAGGTTCAAAAGTCAGTGTAATGGTGGCTCGGCCAGAGGAAGAGCTTTGCGACTGAATATAACGAAGGTTATCGATACCCGTCAGATTTTGCTCAATCACCTGTGTCACTGTGTTTTCAAGTGTTTCAGCTGATGCGCCAGGATAGGTAGCGGATATGGACACTTTCGGCGGTGCAATGCTGGGATATTGTTCAACCGGCAATTCAAAGAGCGAGAACAAACCAAAGCCGATGATGAAAATGGCAATTACCCAGGTGAAGATAGGGCGGTCTATAAAAAAGCGTGAGAGCATGTCTAGCGATCCTCGCTCATGTTCTGCTGACCCTCTTTCTGAGCCGCTTTGTCTGATGGAGTATGTTCATTAGTCGCTGAGGATGAGGCGTTTTCGGATGAATCAGGCGCTATATCAGGACTTATGTCACTCAACTCGGCTTCCATTTGTTGAGGCTTCACAGTGGCACCGGGCCGTAGCATCATCGTTCCTTCTACAATCAGACGATCGCCAGTTTCGAGGCCATTGAGCACAATCCAGTTGTTGCCATAAGCCGTCCCAATTTCAACCGGATGCTTGCTCGCTTTATTGTCAGCATCAATTAACCACACACTCTTTTTACCCTCAGCACCAATGATGACGCTTTTTTGTGGAATCACGATCGCTTTGGTACGCCCAAGCTCCTCAACGGAGGCCCAGACAAACATGCCTGGCAAAAGAATCGTATTTGGATTTTCGAACACAGATCGCAAACGTATAGCGCCCGTCTGCATACCGACAGAGAAATCCGTGGCATCTAGCGTGCCCTTGTGTGGATAAAGTTGTTTTGAGTTACCAATATATAGTGAGACTTCGTACTCGGCTTTGGAGGCTTTATTGAGGCGTAAGGCCGAGAGACGTTCTTGCAAATCACGTACTTCTTCTACGGATTGTGACAAATCAACGTAAACGGGATTAAGTTGACGTACCGTGGCAAGCGGCATTTCTTGTTGCGATGTCACAAGCGCGCCTTTTGTAATACTTGATGGACTAATATAGCCGCTTATTGGGGCATAAACGCGCGTGTAATCTAGGTTGATTTTTGCATTTTTCACTTCCGCTTCTGCCAGGCTGACAGCCGCTTTTGCCTGTTCATGACTGGCAAGTGCATCGTCATACTCTCGATGACTCACGGCATTGGATGGGATGAGCAACTTATAGCGGTTTACTAGCAGTTCTGCGTTTTTTTCACGTGCTTTGGCATCCTGCAAATTAGCCATGGCCATTTTATAGTCTGCTTCATAACGAGCAGGATCTATCTGATAAAGTTGCTGCCCCTCTTCTACGAATGACCCTTCTTTAAACAATCGCGACTGAATGATGCCACTGACTTGTGGCCGGATTTCAGCAACCTGATAGGACACCACGCGTCCGGGTAGCTCATCACTACGATTAACGGGTATGGGCTTAATCTCAATGAACCCGACATCTACAGCTTGCTGACTCTTCGCGCCCTGTTTTGCTGCACCTTCGTTTTTCTTGTCCTCACCTTGTCCATCACAGGCTGATAGAGACAGAGTAAGGGCAAAAAATATAATAAACAAAGGCATAATATTCACTGTTATAGCATCCTATCGGCATGGCTTATTTTGTCTTCACTTCTTTATTGAAGAGGCTATTGGTTGATAGTGGGTTTGTGTCTAAAAACGCCACTTTTCTTGAGTACACATCGACCATAGCCGTATTTTCCTAACGTTTCAAAAAAATCGCTGAGCGGTTGAATCGAGAGAACGATGATTCATCGATCACTGTGCGTCTCAAAAGATACTTTTTTAGGGGTAACCCTCATGCTTGGTCATTTTTTTGTCGCACACAAAAAGCGTTTAGCAGCACCATATTGATGCTGCTAAATCTGCTCTTTCAGTCTGCTGAATGTGTCTTAACGACTATTCTGGACTAACTCGCCAGATGGTATTACCGACATCATCGGCTACCAATAATCCGCCCATTTTATCCACGACCACACCGACCGGACGTCCTCTTGCGTCACCATCTTCATTGACGAACTCCGTCAAGATTTCTTGAGGCAGGCCATCAGGCTTACCATTTTTAAATGGCACAAAAATGACTTTATAGCCACTTAACGGTTTTCTGTTCCAGGAGCCATGTTGTCCAATAAACGCGCCATTCTGATATTTGTCAGCCAGTAAATCCGCTTCATAAAACGTCAAGCCCAATGAGGCCGTATGTGCGCCCAATGCATAATCGGGTTTGATGGCTTTTTCTACTAACTCAGGCCGTTGTGGTTGCACTCGGGTATCGACATGTTGTCCATAATAACTATAAGGCCAGCCATAGAAAGCACCCTCTTTAACTGAGGTCATATAGTCCGGCACCAGATCACTGCCAATTTCGTCACGTTCGTTGACCGTTGTCCAAAGTTCACCAGTTTGTGGCTGCCAGTCCAGTCCATTTGGATTACGTAAACCGGAGGCAAATAAGCGTTTCTCACCCGTTTGCAAATCCACTTCTAAAATGGCGGCACGGTTTTCTTCTGCTTCCATGCCGTTTTCACCAATATTACTGTTGGAACCCACGGTGGCATACAGCTTGGTGCCATCTTCATTGGCAATAATATTTTTGGTCCAGTGATGGTTAATGGGGCCACCTGGTAAATCTGTCACATGCTCTGGTTTAGCCGTGATTTGAGTTTGTCCTTCTTCATAGGGGAATCGCACAATCTCATCAGCATTGGCGACATAAAAATCATCGCCGATGAGCTCCATCCCAAAGGGTGAATGCAGATTCTCTAAAAACACATGCCGTGTTTCAGCGACGCCATCGTTATCTTCATCACGAAGTAAGGTAATGCGATCAGCACTAGGTACAGCTGCACCTGCATCTTCTAATACCATGCCTTTAATCCAGGATTTAAAGCTCCAATCTGAGCTTTCGCTCTTCGGTGCATTTGACTCAGCCACCAATACATCGCCGTTGGGTAAGACATACAACCAGCGGGGATGATCTAAATCCACAGCAAACCGGTTCACCATCAGCCCTTCAGCAACAGTGGGTTTTTCATCAATCGGCCACCCTTCTGCGGGGGCAATATTTAATGTAGGAATAAGCGATGATTCTGGCGCGACCAGGACGGGATTTGGCCCGACATCAGCTTGTGAAGCAATTTTTGAGGTATCACCACAGCCAGTGAGACTGATGGCCATAATACTGATCGCGGCGCTGTACTTATAAAGGTGCTGCATCGTGTCCTCCTTTGAGTGAAAACGATAACTTAACTAGATTTTGGAAGAATAAATATTTGAGTCTAACAATATTGCCCTTACCCATGACTTGCTTTGGGTTAAAGGGGGTTGCTTGAAATAGGTCAATATGAACGCCATATAAAAAATGACCATGGAATTCTTTAATAATTCACATTGTCATAAAAAGCGGTTTATTCACCTTTCAAGGAGATAACATGCAAATTCAGGTAAATACCGATCGTCATATTCCAGGTGACGATACGCTCACTGATTCGATTCGTGAGGAATTACAACACGCTCTTAAACGCTTCGACGAGCACGTCACTCGTATCGAAGTCCACCTAAGCGATCAAAACAGTGAAAACCGAGGCGGAGCCGATGATATTCGCTGCCTGATTGAAGCTCGCATAGAAGGTCATCAACCTAATGTGGTCACCCATGACGCCGCCTCTGTTAAACAAGCGTTTACCGGAGCGACCGATAAAATCAAACGTGTACTCACCACCACGATTGAACGCATGAAATCACACTGATTAATTATTTTCTATCAATAAAAAAAGGCCAAACAGCGTAAGTTGTTTGGCCTTTTTGATTTTGATTCCCAAGGGCCTTTAATGAGCGAATATCTATTTATCTGCCATACAAAAGGCATTACTTCATTCAGGGCAAGTTTTACTGCAATTGGATATAAGAATTAAATCGTCAAAAAAGTGATTTAAGAGCGATCACTGATCACAAATTTATACATTCACTGTAAAAAGATAGCTGTCATTTTTACGTAAAGACCGAACGATAATATCTGGTCTATGAAACCTTAATATAACGCTCATCACAATTGAACGTTGCTTAGCGTGACAAACTATGGAATATTTAACCAAGATAAACAACTTCTTACAGCTACTAAAAAGTAGTGAGTTGTTTACAAAAAGGACTCAAACACCATTCGGAACGGATACCTTGCCATAATCATGGCCTCTACTCAGAAAGTATCCAATTCCCAATTGATCAAAAAAACCGGTCTTATAAAAAACGGCTGTCATCCAGCCACAAATTTAAGCCGTGAAAGATAATCCAATCTAAGCAACTTAACTTTGCTTACCTAAGCTACAACCAATATACATGGAGTAATAGATGTTCAAGATGATGTTCTTATTTGTGTCAGTTATTCTCAGTTTTTCTGCCTTTGCAGGAGGCACAAAACCAACTCTCTCTAGAGAAAGCATAGGAGATATTGAGGGGATCCTTAAGGATGAAAAAACATGGGCTGCTCATGAGTTCGTTGCAGAGCAGAGTTATCGCATGAAAGTCGATCACCCCCTCAGTTTAGGCGTGTTCAACGTCAAACGCCCCTTACCTATTCAATTGACTTTTCTCAAGAAGGAAGACGCGGGGACAGCAAACTGCCGAGCCTATTTTCTTGATAAGAATTTTTCAGCCAAAGAGGCTAAGTTATTTTTTGAGCAACACGCAGGCTCGAAGCTAAAGTTATTAAATGGTCAGCTAGTTAAACTCACCAGCAGTGGTGGTTCTGCCAGATGGTGCAAATTTACTGACTATAAAGTACTGGCAAGCAAAAACGAGCGAGAACAGGCAAGCCAAAGCAAAGCAACTGAGGATAATGCCTATCAATTTGAGGGCACGATAAAAGTCCTTGTGGCTCGTTTGCACCCTTCAAGCATGATTATGCGTCAGCTAAACGCGGGGGATATCACACAGAAAAGTCTATTTGAACGCTGCGACAAGACGTTGACGATAGCCCCACCTCTTGCTTCACACATGAAAGGGCCTGCGTATATGAATAAAGAAGCAACGGTTCACGTAAAAATAGAAGGTAGGAAATGTGTCGCGACAAGTGTTGTATTTGACGCTAAATAATTGATTGCTGTTGGTGAAATAGCAGCGAAAATAAAATCAATCACTCTGACTTTATTGGGTTTCAGGCAATTGCTTCTTGCCACTCCTATTTATAAACCACCACTGGCAAAAAACTAACTGCTTGCGGTGAATAAGGTGGTTAATCACCGCATTAAATGCAGTGAACAAGCTTGTTGTTGCGGTGAATAAAGACTATTATCACTGCATAATTTGCGGTGATTAATATGTGGATATACCAACACAACAACTGGCCTGACTTTTCGTGGAATGCAGACGTCCTAGCTGTCAAGCTGGCTGATATTCGTCATCAGCAGGGCCGTTTGCTTGGCAGAATGGAAGCGATCGGCTTTGACTTGAGAAGAGAAGCCAGCCTCAGAACATTAACTAATGATGTGGTGAAGTCTTCAGCCATTGAAGGTCATACTCTAAATCCTGAGGAAGTACGTTCCTCCATTGCTCGTCGCTTGGGTATGGATATTGGTGGTTTGATTCCAGCTAGTCCTGATGTTGAAGGTATCGTGGAAATGATGCTGGATGCAACACAATTTTTTTCCAAACCTTTAACAAAAGCACGTTTGTTTGATTGGCATGCAGCACTTTTCCCGACTGGGAGAAGTGGTATGCACCACATCACTGTGGGCGATTGGCGCTTAGTTGAGAATGACCCTATGCAAGTCGTTTCAGGTCCAATCGGAAGGGAAAAGATTCATTTTGAAGCGCCAGCCACTGAAAAAGTGAATGCAGAAATGAGCACGTTTATAAAATGGTTTGAGAGTAAATTTGCTATCGACCCTGTTATCAAAGCCGGCATTGCTCATCTCTGGTTTGTCACTATTCACCCTTTTGAAGATGGAAATGGCCGAATTGCTCGAGCGATTGCCGATATGGCATTGGCAAGAGCAGATAAGATGCCCGAGCGGTTTTATAGTCTGTCTAATCAAATTGAGAGTGAGCGAAAACAGTACTACGCACATCTCGAAAAACAACAACGAGCAACACCGGATATCACAGAATGGCTAAGCTGGTTTTTAGATTGTTTGGGCCAGGCTATTACCAATGCAGATGAAACGCTAAGTAATGTGTTATTCAAAGCCAGATTATGGGATAGAGTTAACCAAAACCCGGTAAATGAACGTCAACGCAACATTATTAACCGTATGTTAGAAGATGATTTTGAGGGACACATGAACACCTCTAAATATGCAAAGTTAGCTAAGTGCTCAAACGACACGGCATTACGCGATATTCAGGATTTAGTTACACGACAACTCTTTATACAAAACCCAGGCGGTGGACGGAGTACGAGTTATAGGCTAACAGGTGTGGCAGATTAATAAGGTTTCCTGTTCAAGAATACTCCCCTTGATTTCCAAATGCTTTAAATTCGGGTTTCCCCATTTTTGTTGTATGCCTTAAAGGTGATTCGAAAGAATTTGGCAAAAAAATTAAGGCGATTGGAAAGCGGATACTTTAAAAGAGGAATCGAGAGGGCAGCGGTTTTATTTTGGTTTAATTATCAAATTGGCTGACGCTTGATTTTCTTAGAGTCTAATTCTGTGGATGCATGGTACTCTGCTAACCAAGACTCTACGTATTCAGTCAACTCAGGCAGTGGTAATTTATTTTTACCTTTTAAAGTACACTCCCAGATTGTTAAAGTCCTCCAACCTAGATCTTGAAGTCTTAGAAGTGTTTTCTTATCCCTCTCAATGTTGGATGATATTTTCTTTTTCCAGAATTCAGAATGTGTTTTTGGCCATTTGAAGTAGTCACAGTCATGCCCATGCCAAAAACAGCCTTTTATTTCGATGATAGCTTTAAATTTTGGAAAAACAATATCTGGTCGACCGGGCAGAGATTTATCGTGAAGTTTATATCGAAGTCCTTTTGCGTGGATTGCTTTCCTTAAGATCAGCTCAGGTTTTGTATTCTTACTCTTAATTTTTGACATATTGAACGATCTTGTTTTGGCGTTATGTACGTCTGACACGATTCAAGCTCCATATGATTATTGGACCTGGTATTATCTTATGAACAATTAGTAGATCGGTAAAAGATGAAAGCAAAAAAAATAAAAGTAATTGATTTGTTTGCTGGGCCAGGTGGTCTGGGCGAAGGTTTTAGTAGTTGTAGTGATAACTCTCCTTTTCAGATTGCAATGTCTGTTGAGCATGAGAAGTATGCCCATCGAACTTTAACACTAAGAGCTTTCTACAGAAAGTTAACGAAAGAAGAGCGAAATAAATTTTATTACCCGTACATAGAAAGTCATGATGAGTCTGAAAAAATGCAAAATTTTCAGATCATGATCGGACAGCTCAAGAAAAAATGGAGTGAGGCTTTGTATGAGACCATGGGAGGGCCTTGCGCGTTGGGTAATCCGGAGAAATGGAAAAAAATCAAGGCAGGCGAACCATTATCAGCTAAAGATGATGAGCCGACAGAGCATGAGTTGCTCATTATGAAGAGAATTGATGAGATTAGAAAAGAGCATAAAGGTCCATTAGTAGTAATAGGTGGTCCACCTTGTCAGGCATATTCCGTGAATGGAAGGAATAGGGTTAAAGCAGAAAAAGACTATTCACCAGAAAGTGATGAACGTTTTTTTCTGTATCAAGAGTATCTCAAGGTTCTGGATAGAGCTGATCCTGATATTTTTGTCATGGAAAATGTTGAAGGTATTCTCACTGCTAAATTAGCAGATGGAAAGTTTATATTTGAAAAAATTAAGCAAGAACTTGTTATGCCTGAGCGCATCCGCAAAGAACAATATGATATCTACTCATTCGTAAAAGAGCCGGATCAAAAAGCAACTACTCAGAATGGTCCAGTGTATATAAAGAACTCCGACTACGTCATAACTGCTAGTAAGTATGGGGTTCCACAAAATAGAAAGCGAGTCATTTTGTTGGGAATCAAACATAAGTATGGCTTGATAGATGATTATCTGGAGTTGGCTGACCCTCCTCCAAAGACTGCAGACCTTTTGACTGGTTTGCCAATATTGAGAAGTGGGATGAGTGATGAGGTAGATGATGCTAATGCTTGGTTACGAAATTGGTATAAGCATAAGAATGAGTTGATTACATTGTTATCTGAGCCAAGAACTGCAGAAGATGTTGCATTTGGAATATGTAGAAGAAAACTCGAAAGTAGCAAGCTATCTAGATATCAGATTTTTCGGATGTCTGGCACTATATTTACCGGTGACTACTTGAAGCTTCGCAGCCACTATCTTAGTGCATACTCTAAAACGTTAAAAATTTTGATGAGTTGTGATGATGGAAATTTTGTAGCGGAAGGTGATGGAAGAGGTAACAATCTTTTTTGTCGTGATTCTGAGAAACAGTCATTATTTACTAATAGGTTCAGACAAAATTATCCCGATTTGTACTCATGGCTAAATAGAGACATCCAAGGTGCGGTAAACCATGTGACAAGAGGACACATGAAAGAAGATCTGAAGCGATATATGTTTTCTGCAGCATGGGCCTCTGCTCACGAACAAATGGTTAGTCCATCACCAAAAAGCAAAGATTTTCCATTGCCACTTTCTCCTGAGCACGGAAACTGGAACACAGGTAATCATGCAGACAGATTCCGAACAGTTAGCTCACAAACTGTTCCTTACACCATAACTAGTCATTTGAGAAAAGATGGTCATGCTCAAATTCATTATGATCTTGCCCAGAATCGTTCTTTGACTGTTCGAGAGGCAGCAAGAATTCAGACTTTTCCCGATGATTATTACTTTGAAGGTAGTCAGGGATGGCAGTATCAACAAGTTGGAAATGCAGTTCCCGCATACTTAGCTAAAAAAATTGCTTTACATGTATTTCAACTTATAAATAAAAAAATTATTCGAAGGAGTTGAGTCAGCTTTCCTCTGTAGATTGGCTTCATATTACTTAATAAGTATGTATGTAAAAGATAAATTTATTACAGATGTAGAAAGAAAACGAAAAAAGCGATAACTTAGAATTTCAAGAACACTATCGCTAACAACAGGGAGCTGGTATGAAATGGCATTTTCCAAGAGTTTCTAAGGATCAGGTTGAAACTGAAATTACACAACGCGATCAGTTTGATAATGATGAGTTACAGCTTTCAGAGACAATTGTTAGAGAAGCAATCCAAAATAGTTTGGATGCAGCATTAAACGAAGATGAGACTGTTAAAGTTACATTTACGTTTTTAGATATGTCTAGTGGACTTCAGCAAGGCTTTATGGAAAAACTTTTATCAGAACAACAAGAACATGCTCGAGCTTCACGTCTCGATCTAACAGCTTTTGATCCCCTAAATCCTTCAGCATTGGTTATAGAGGATTTTGGTACTAAAGGTCTAACTGGCTCTGTTAGAAAAAAAGATAATGATAATTTTACTGACTTTTGGCGCAGACATGGAAAGTCCCACAAATCAGGTAAAAACCGTGGCCGTTGGGGACTAGGTAAACTTGTTTATTCATGCACTAGTCAAGCTCGGGTCTTTTTTGGCCTCACTAAAAGGCAACAGGATGAATCATATCATTTGATGGGCCAAACGGTACTAGACCTCCATACAATTGATAATATTGATTATACGCCCCATGCTTTCTTTTGTGATTTAGAAAAAGAAGATGATCCTCTAGAACAGTTTCCTATCCCTGTTCAGGACGAAGCTTTTGTGGATGAATTTGTAAAATATTTTGGCCTTGAAAGAGGAGGGAACTCAGGTCTCTCAATAGTTATCCCATATCCTAATAATCTCAATAGTGATCGTATGATTGGAATTACTATTCAAAACTACTTTTATCCAATAATTACAAAAAAGCTTGAAGTTAGAATTAATACTACTCATATAAGCTCATCAAATATACGTGAGCTTGCACATAAACATGCGCATGAACACTTTTCTCAGATAGATACACTTTTTGACTTTATTGAAGAGGCCTCATCGCGAGACCCTGCTAAATTATTGAGAATGAAAGAGAGTTGGACAAAAGATGAAAAGTTAGATGAGGGTGACTTTGAACCTGAAGTCCTTGCTGAAATACGAGAACAATTTACTAACGGAGAACTTGTTTCTCTTCATATGCCCATATCTATAATCAAGAAGGATGCCACATCATATTCAACAGGCTTTTCAATCTTTATCAAAAGGCCAACTGATCTTGATAAAGGACTTGATTTGTATGTTAGGGGGGGGCTAACGCTTCCATCTGAAACTAAGTTCAGAGAAAGAAGGGCTTTAGGTGTTCTTGTCGCCGAAGAGGAACCCATATGTGCTTTCTTAGGTGATGCGGAAAATGCCGCACATACACTATGGACAACTAATACAGAAAAGTTGAGGAAAAATTATCAATCATCTCAACGTTCTGTAACAATGATAAAAAAAGCTCTGGTCCAACTATATGATTTGCTTGCTGATGTTACTGAAGAAAAAGATGAAAATGCTCTTAATCAATTCTTTTGGTTTCATGAACCAGAAAAAACAGCCAAGAAAAAACGACCTAGAGTACCCAAGCCGCCTAAGCCAATAATAATAAACAGATCTAAGCCTAAGTTTTCAGTTAATCGTGTGAGTGGTGGGCTAATCCTTAAGCAAGGAGAAGGGCTCACTGATGGCGATCTCCCTAGGAAAGTTTCTCTTAAATTGGCTTATGAAGTATCCAGAGGTAATGCGTTCAAAAAGTGGAGCCCCTACGATTTTGATACTGGTAAAAATAAAGAGATCAATAAATTAGTATCTGGTGGTGTAGATATCGATAGTGCAGGGGGACAGGATATAGTTTTTAATATAACTTCAATACCTTTCTATATTGAAGTAAGCGGTTTTGATACTAATCGTGATCTGAAAATTAGGGTTGTGTAGAAAGGAGGGGGATTCATGTTAAGAACTTTCAATTACACAGGCAGACATAAGATTCTTCAAAATGAAGTGAGCTTTGAAGTTTTGGAGGAAAAAGGACAATCGTCACCATGTTTTAATGTTAATTTCGAAATTAATCAAAGAGACATGCCCAAGGATGCAAAGCTATATGTTGAGGCTTGGTACAAAGAGACTAGGCAAAGATTTGATTTTGGTACTTTGGGTCATATCATTCCACCAACAGATAGGCAATTGAATCAACTAGATCTTACTGGTACTGCAAACTTTCGAGTCTTAGTGGTTGATGAGTCGTCTGAGCATGCTTTGATACTTGCTTCTGGTGAGGGGTTCAGGTTTGATTTCAATGATGAAGAAAAATCAAGCCTTTTAAGTGTCAGAGCTCTACCCCTTGATAATCTCTGCTGGAAACTTGATTTTGATGACCTCGATAAGCCAGAGTTGATTATAAATAATAACATACCAAATGCTCTGGAAAAAATGCGTTCAGATCCGATATTTCAGGCTCTTATATTGCCGTCTGCAATGAGCCAAATACTCAGTAAATATCTGTTTTCCGAAGATGTAGATATTGATAGTGATGGTTTTAATAAATGGCTAGGTTTTAGTCAGAACTTTACTGATTCTTCTCCCATAGAAATGGATATTCAAGAAAGGGAAAAATGGCTCGATGATGTTATTGAGCAGTTTGCCAAAAGGTTTGAGTTCTCAAAACGACTCATAGATGCATACACGGATGAAGAGCAATGAAAATTAGAAAACTGACTGATTATGGATGCAAAGAGTTTAACGAATATATATTCAGACTAAGAGATGGAAGTACAGAGAATTTTCCTGCTTATATGCTTACTCATCCAGACATGAGTGAAGAAATCCCTGACGCTGTAGACATACAAAATCATTATTTCCGGTCAAGGTATGAAATGGGAGAATATCTCGTTGAAATAATGAATAAAATCGATAATCAGAGGTATATAGGTGATCGCGGCTTATGGACTTGGATTGCACTTTTTTGGTTCGAACAATTATGTCCGGTTCGTAGAGATAAGACACGAAAGGCAAGTATGCCTTACAACTATATTCTTAGCTCTGATTACAAACATAGATATAGACACTCTGCGTATATTACATGGCAACTCGTCTCCCGTTATGGAAAAGATGTCAGATACCTCCTATGCAAAGAACTACCTGTACGAGGAGAGTTGATTGAGCAATTGATGGCACGGCAGGACATCCTTTCAATGGAAGGAGTGATGAAGCTTTCTAGTAAACTCTACACAGATTCTTCAACTGGGCATTTCAAGAGAGGAGCTGCATCAAGGACAAGCGGTGGATGTGTTAGCCGATATGTAAGTTTTCTCCAACAACTCGAATTAACGTACGACCTTTATATTCTGGACGATACCCAGTTACTTAAATTGTTACCTAGAGAATTTCAACGCTTTATAGATTAGATAAGTTGATATTTATTGTTGTGTTAAATTTAATACTCACTAAGTCAAGCGTGTTAGAGAGTATCAAGCGTCAGCTAACTTGATTCTATTAAGCAAACCCTAACCTAATTACAATAACACGCTTTGACCTGATTAATTTCGACTCATGACGAGCAACTATAATGTGATACGCCGCCGATATCACTAAGCTCTGTTGGCATAAGCCTATAGTATTTTTCTTCGATGTCTTTTGATTGTTCTGCGTAAGGTTGCGTCATCACATCCTGTAACTCACGAAGGAGTGTGTATTCACCTTCGGCTGCTTGTTTATAAGCAGCAACGAGCTGCCACTCTCGCAAACTATATTTCGGATTAACCTGTTTCATCTGATTAGAAACCGCTTCACGGGAGCGTGAAGCGGTTACATCGTTTTTGTCACTGATACCTAGCAGCGTTTGCCATTTATCAAGCCATGCTGACCAGTGTTGCTCAATATCCTGAGCGTTTGGAGGTGTCGAGTTAATGCCATTTTCAGCAGGATTCAGTTCACCATAAAAGCTTTTTTTCAGTGGCTCAATGTCGTCTGGCAACGCTGAGAGCTCACGAAAGAAAATGGTGTAATCAACGGGTGTCAGTGTCATCAGACTGATGAGCTCGCTGAATAATGCCTCGTTATAATCCTCAAGCCCGAGTTTAGCTGCCCACATCTTTTCCAATTGCGTTTGCATCACGTCAGCAAAACCCTGTTGAACGTCTTCAAGCTCTGATAGGTAATGCTGATCGCCCTTGAGCAAAGGCTGTATGCCTTTACAAAACATGGCGAAGTTACGTGCTGCCGCAGCGGGTTGGTTAAAGAATGAGAAATGACGTCCGCCGCCGATCCATGGCTGATATAGAGGATCAAACGTTTCACAGAAACCAAAAGGGCCGTAGTCCAACGTAAAGCCGCCAACAGCGCAGTTGTCACTGTTGAAATTACCTTGGCAATAACCGACACGTATCCAGTTAGCGATAAGCGAGGTGAGGCGTTCACGAAACGCCTTGGCAAGTGAAATGACTTTGGTTTCGATATTCAGGTTGTTATCGATAACGTCAGCATATTCTCGATCGATGACGTGCAAGACGATCTTTTCCAGCTCATCCATGGCATTTTCATGTGCATGATTCACAACACGACGAGCAAATAGCTCAAGTTGACCCACCCGAATAAAAGAGGGGGCGACGCGTGTAGAGATGGCAACCGGTTCATTGATAACGATGTCCGGTTCATTTGACATTGAACCCTCCGAATACCACGGCCGTCTGACACGTTCCGTTGTGGAGGCATACAAACTTAATGAACGTGATGTGGGTACACCGAGTGCATGCATGTGTTCTTGAGCTATGAATTCTCTAATGCTTGATCGTAAAACGGCCCGACCATCTGCACCACGACAGTAGGGTGTTCGACCACCACCTTTTAACTGCATTTCCCAGCGTTGGCCCTTGGTAACGGCTTCTAATACGGAAATGGCTCGACCATCACCGTAGCCATTACCGGTTTGGAAGGGACATTGTTGAGTGTATTCCGTACCGTAAATAGAGAGGGCGTAACCTGTCGCCCAACCGACTGGACGTATAGGCTCAGGAACATGAGTGAGATCGCCGGAGAACATCTGAAGGAAGTCTTGCGACGTTGCCATGCTGTCAGCAAAACCCAGTTCCTCAAAAAAGGTTTTGCTGTGTGTGACGTATACGGGGTTCTCGATTGGCGTCGGTTTTACCGGTACATAATGACCCGAGAAGACTTGCCTTGGATAGTGATCTTCGCCATTTACCGTCGCGTCAGGATCACGGTTAAGTGAGTCCATGAACGAATAGCTTGTCTGTTGTGCCAGGTCGTCGAGTGTCGAGACTTCTGAAGTCATATTCTCGGAGGAGAGTTTCATTATTGATATTCCTGATGGCTTTGGTATTGCGATAATCCCCACACAAAATGAATGGGGCACTATCCTTATTCAGCGATAATAACCATTCTTGCATTTTTGAAAGGAATTTTGAAAACAGCTTACTCAATGTTTGGGACAGATAACTTACTTGATATGCTTCAATAGAAAACAAATAGTCATTCACGATATCTTCCGAAGGGAAGACCTGATATAAATATTTAAAATTATTTACTTAATTAGGGAGCAGCATAAATGTTTTCACGGAACTGGATATCAGCAAAAATGCCTAATCCTCGGCAGATTTCTTGGATTAGCTTCATTAGCCTTTTGAGCATTATCGGGCTAAATAGTCCTGCGTATGCGGATGATGGATGGATGTTTTCACCCTATCTGCGTGTAGATCTGGGGTATTCCACCACGATTGATGATGATGTCCGCTTTCTTGACCCTAGCGAGTACGATACTTTGGATATGGATCGTGATAGCGGCGAACGCTATCAAATCGGCGTAGGCGCCAAACTAAACGACTTTATACGGGCAGATATTACGGTGTCATACCGCGATAAAATGACAGAGGTCGGGACTTATCTTGATGCGGATGGCATTCCGAACAAAGCCATTAACGAAATTGATGACGGCGCGTTTCAAACTTCGAACTGGTCGACGATGCTTAACATCTATGTCGACCCATTTCGCGCAGCCGGTTTGGATACTGGCGCATTTTCCCCTTATCTGCAGGGCGGCATTGGCTGGGCACGAAACAAAACCGAAGACATGAAGTTTACGAATGCAGGTACCCTATTCGGTGATACCCACAATGATTTTGCCTGGCAAATTGGTGCTGGTGTCCTTTACGATATTACCGAACATTTGAAACTCGATCTGTCTTATCGTTATCTTGATATGGGAGAAGCACGAGCTTCAAACTCTTATACAGCTGGCGGCCCTACCTTCAATGTAGGAGACATAGACTTCGATTTAAAAGCCCACGAAGTATTGCTCGGTCTGCAATATCAATATTGACATTTGGTATTGGGAATAAAACTGGTTAAAAGGGATGCTATCTCAGGAAATACGTCTGTTCAGCTCATTTAAAATCAATAGAGTTGATTGTTGATTAATCAAGTTGAGTCCTATCCATGCTTTGGCTTTTCCCTAACTGAATTTGCTTAAAATCCAAGAAGCGGGACGAATCAGCAAAAAGTGAATAATTTTGTAAGTCCAGGTTATCAATATATAGATCGGGCTAATAAAGCCCAGTAATGGCAGATAAAGCAGAACAAAGCCCAATCGGTGCAGCAGATAACGAATGGTGAATGCATGCCAAGTTGGGTAATTGACTCTGACTGGTGAGGACCAGAGTTTGAGGTATAAGAACCAGGATGTTTTGTAGGAGACCAGGCCAATCGCTAATGAAGCGATTAAAGAAAGATGAACCCATGACGGAATGAGTGGGTGTATACGATCATCCAGTTCTTTTGCACGTGCTTCATTGGGCTGAAGTAGCATGGCCGATTTTGCTAAAACATTCAGTGGCATTGAGGCGAGCTCGAGGCTACTGCTTTGCTTTTCGACGGCTGCTTTAGTTGGTGCGCGATGATCAAAATGCAGTGCGGTGCGTAACTTCCCAGAGGAATCAATACCAACAGGTATTGGAGCCGACGAATTTTTAGCAGCAAAGGCATTGTAAAAATCACCAGTAGTGTATGTATTTAAACTGCCATCATCTTTCTTTTTTTGCCAGTCTTTAGCCAAGGTTTGTAAGGTCTTTTTCGGTTTATCTGAGCCGAGAATGATCAGGCTGATATCTCTATCAGCAGCGACCTTTTCTAAATCCTTCACAGCGATTTTTTCTTTGCCATGCATTAAAAAGCCATTTTCTACCTTGGCTGAAATAACAAAGGTTTGCTGACGCATTGTTTTGAGTGCGTTCAGCAACTGCTTCGTGCCGACTTTATCCACCGGTATTTTTGAACCGTAATTTTGTTTAGGTAGCGTAACCTCAGGATTATCAGCCAGTTGAATCAACCGCATATTTGACGAAGAGATGGGGCGTTGTAATTGCCACATGGCCGTTTTTAATGCACTGATATCGCTAATACTAATGCTGATGTGTTTATCAATGAGTTTGGTTGTTGGGCTGGTGGTGAGTGAATAGGTTTTGCCTTGTCGAGATTTAATCTTGATGGCTACGTCCGAGGGGAGTTTATTAAAGGCATCCAGAGAATAAGGGAGATGACTTTCCGATAGTAATAAGGTGGCTTGCTTGTTTGCATCTGCCGCGGTTTCAGTGAATTGATGAACGGGTACGCTTTTGCCATCGGGTGTTTTTGCTAGCCATTGATTTTGACTAGGGTTAAAACTAATTTCGGCGACGCCGCCTTCTGGATAATGGGCTAACTCATCAGCAAACCGAAAGGACGAGCCATGGGGGCTATCCGGTGCATCTATACTTTTCCCTAATTTTGACAAGCCGGAGATCAAACCTGCTTCAGCTGAAGGCTGAGCCACAGTAAGTAGGGCGGCCAGGAGCAAGAAAAGCCAGTGTGTTTTAGTGAATGATGCAGTCATTGAAGGCGCGTTCCTTATGGCCAGCCAAGGTACGAACAAGCGTATAAGCAATAAGTCATTGCAACAACACTCGGTACTAGCTAAACATTCTGCTGTTACAGCACAAATAAAAAAGCCCCGAGACTTTGCAGTATCGAGGCTTTCGTATTCGTATGGTACCCAGGGCCGGAATCGAACCGGCACGCCGGATTAGGGCGAGGGATTTTAAGTCCCTTGTGTCTACCAATTTCACCACCTGGGCAACAAGCCGCACATTATAACGAAGATTTTCGATTTGTTCACTACCCTTTTTACTATTTTGTTACAGATTTAGGTAATTGGTAGTGGGCTTCGATCATTTCACGAGTCAGAATGCCGTAGATTCGTTCAATCATTGGTGCGTTCTGACGGCTGACGTAAAGCGCTTCTACATGATGTTCATTCAGGGCCCGGTGTGCTTCGAACAAACTGGTATGTAAGGAAATTTTGTGTACATCTCGACGTGTGCCGGGAATTTGCATTAAGTCGATTTCGGTATTTTCACCCATGTCTTTGACGCTGACAGCTCTGGCCAGATCACTGGCAGGCATCATTACCACCGGAATGCGATCGCGGGTAATAATGATCCATTCGGGGCTGTTTTTTAAGGTTTGCATGGCCATTTGGGCGCTGATGGTTTGATTTAACGTGACAAAGTTACGTTGCATGGCCGCGCCCACACTGATCTTACGTAATGCTTGTGAGATGGGGTCATTTTGAAAGTCGAGGCCACGATAGCGAAGAATGCTGACAAATAAGGCATCAAGCTTGAAGTAGTCATGAATAATCAAACTGGAGAATACAATCGCCAGCATCCCCGGCAGGATGATTTCCGGATTACCGGTTAATTCCAGCATCGCCATTAAAGCCGCAAGTGGGGCTTTGAGTGTGGCAGACATCATCGCACACATACCGATAACGGCATAAAAGGTCATGGAAGAGGCATATTCCGGTAAGGCTAAATTACCGATATAACCCAGGATCGCACCAGCACATGCACCCACGACCATGGTGGGGCCGACCATACCTGCGGGGATACCAAAACCCACACAAGCAGAGGACAGGACAAGTTTCAGCACCAGGATAATGACCAGGCTGCCAATCGCGATTTCATTAGCGGAGATACTGCCAATAATGCCGTAGCCCATGCCCATCACTTCAGGCACGGCCATGCCAAACACACCCATTAAAATACCGGCATAGGTTGGACGTAACCAAGCAGGATGTTTACTAAAGGTGCCGGAAAACAATTGTAGGCTTTTTAAAGATAAGGTGGCTAAAAAACCAATAATGATGCCGAGAAAAATAATATAGGGCAGCTCCCATAAGGACTGCATTTCGGAGGCAAGGTTAACAAAAACCGTATCGTCACCAAACGTTAATCGACAGACCACTGCACCGGTTACCGCTGCCAGAATGACCGGAATAAAACTGGCAATGTGGTATTCCATCATGATGACTTCCATCGCGAAGATCACACCAGCGATGGGCGTATTAAAGGATGCAGCTATGGCGGCGGCAGAGCCAGAAGCAACCAGAATACGTACACTGTTGTTTGGGAGCTCTAATCCGCTTGCAAGCAAACTGCCGCTGGCAGCGCCCAGATGCACACCTGGTCCTTCACGACCGACAGAATGGCCGGTAATGATAGCGATACTGGTACCAATAAATTGCCGGACGGCATTTTGCCACGGAAGCCGGCCTTCATAGGAGGAGAGCCGTTCGATAACATGCAAAATACCAGTGTTACGTTGCTCTGCATCCAGTCCGCGAAATAACAGCCCAATCAGTAGACTGCCGATAATGGGAAGTGCCAGTAACCAGTACCAGGGTAATGAGTCGTAACTTTCCACTTCGCCAGAGGGGAACAGGGCCATTTGACCAAAATCAATGGTCAGGCGCAGCAGAATAATGGCGAGACTCGACAGTAATCCGGTAATGACAGCAAGCACATACAGCTTGACGCCCAATCGACCAAAGATGAAGTACTGTCGGAGTTTTTCCAGCATGTGCCCTATATAACTTTGGAAAATCGCTGCCTTGCTTGTTGACTGTATTTATCAAACACCATGCAGATATTACGAATTAACAAGCGGCCGGCGGGTAAGACTTCTATAGAGTCCCATTTATACTGCAACAGGCCGTCTTGGGCAAATTGTTCTAGGTCTTCAATGGCGTCAGCAAAATACTCGTTGAAGTTGAGGTTGTAAGCTTTTTCGATAGCGGGAATATCCAGAGCAAAATCACAGATAAGACGAGTGATGATGTCGCGACGACATTTATCATCGTCATCCAGCTCAACACCACGTAAGACCGGCAACTTGCCCGCCTTAATCGCTTCATCATATTCCGGCAGCGTTTTCACATTTTGTACATAGGCATCACCAACTTTGCCAATGGAGGTCACACCAAAACCAATCAGATCACACTCAGCACGAGTCGAGTAACCCTGAAAGTTGCGATACAGCTGTTTGTTTTGTTGAGCTAGGGTCAGCTCATCGTCTGGTTTGGCAAAGTGATCCATGCCTATATATACATAACCTGCGGCGGTCAGTTTATCGATGGTACGATGCAGAATCTGTAATTTCACCTGTGGTAGTGGAATGTCAGCTGTAGCAATTTGCCGTTGTGTTTTAAATAGATCAGGCATGTGAGCGTAGTTGAACACGGACAAACGATCAGGACTGGCAGCAATCACTTTATCTAACGTTTCGCTGAAGCTTTCTACGGTTTGATGGGGCAGACCGTAGATCAGATCCAGGCTGATACTGCGAAAGCCTTCACGGCGGGCGGCATCTAAAATCGAGAATGTTTGTTCTTCGGTTTGAATACGGTTAACGGCTTTCTGCACCTTAGGGTTGAAGTCCTGCAAACCCAGGCTGATGCGGTTAAAGCCAAGCTCTCTTAATAGTTTTATGGTGGCGTCATCAGCTTCGCGGGGATCGATTTCAATCGAAAACTCACCCTTGTCATCATCCGCTAAGGTGAAGTGCTGACGTGTGTGCGCCATCAGTTCACGCATTTGCTGATGGGTTAAAAATGTAGGCGTGCCACCGCCCCAGTGCAGTTGTTCTACTACTCTATTTGAGTCAAACAGTTCAGCCTGCATACGGATTTCTTCATACAGGTTTTCTAAGTAAGGCTGAGCATGCTGGCGGTTTTTAGTAATGATTTTATTGCAGGCGCAATAGAAACAAACGGTATCGCAGAAAGGCACATGGAAATACAAAGACAGAGGCCCTCCACGCTGATTAGATAAAGCAATATGTTGAGCGTATGTGTCGGCCGTAAAACCATGATGAAATTCGACAGCTGTCGGGTAGGAGGTATAACGCGGGCCAGCTTTGTCGTAACGGCGGATTAATCCTTCATTAAATTCAATCGCATCAGTCATGGTTTTATTCCTAAATAATGTGCGCAAAGTATAACCAGCGAGGATTTAAGCTGTTTTATTATCCGAACAGATCTTGACCTGGATCAAAGCTAGCACTGGCTGCTGACGGATTGCTTGAGAAAAAGAATCGCTTTGCCTATATAAATCATCCATTTTGGTGGTTTGGAAAAGCGGTTATCTACGGTATTATTAGCCTCTTTTTTAGCATCTCCGGCAATCATCTATGAAAGTATTAGTCATCGGTAGCGGTGGGCGCGAACATGCTCTCGCCTGGAAACTGAATCAATCTCCAAAGTGTTCTCAGGTTTTTGTGGCACCGGGTAATCCCGGCACCGCCAGTGAAAGCAATATCAGCAATGTGGATATCAAAGTCGAAGATATCGCCGGGCTGGTGAAATTTGCTCAGGACAACGCGATTGATTTAACCGTGGTGGGGCCGGAAGTGCCGTTAACCATGGGTGTGGTTGATGCCTTTGAAGCTGCCGGTTTACGTTGTTTTGGTCCATCAAAAGCGGCGGCAGAATTAGAAGCCTCAAAAAGCTTCACTAAAGATTTCCTCGCTCGTCATCAAATTCCAACCGCGGCTTATCAAGTATTTACGCAGGTGGATGAAGCCAAAGCTTATATTCAAGAGCAGGGCGCCCCCATTGTTGTTAAAGCCGATGGTCTGGCTGCGGGCAAAGGCGTGATTGTGGCGATGACCGAAGCCGAAGCTATTTCAGCGGTTGAAGATATGCTGTCTGGCAATGCCTTTGGTGATGCCGGTAGCCGTGTGGTCATTGAAGAGTTTATGACAGGTGAAGAAGCCAGTTTCATCGTGATGGTGGATGGCGAACATATTTTGCCATTGGCGACATCACAAGATCACAAAGCTCGCGACAATGGCGATAAAGGCCCTAATACTGGCGGTATGGGCGCTTATTCTCCTGCACCTGTGGTCACCGATGAGGTGTTTACACGCATTATGACCGAAGTGATTGAGCCAACTGTGAAAGGCATGGCGGCTGATGGTCGTCCTTACACTGGCTTTTTGTATGCGGGTCTTATGATTGATGAAGCAGGCGCGCCACGCGTAGTTGAATATAACTGCCGTTTTGGTGACCCAGAAACTCAGCCGATTTTGATGCGTTTACAGTCGGACCTAGTCACATTATGTGAAGCGGCATTAGACAAGCGTTTAAACGAAGTCGAAGCTGAGTGGGATTCGCGTGCGGCCATTGGGGTAGTGATGGCGGCCGGAGGCTATCCAGATAGTTACCGTAAAGGTGATGTGATTACGGGTATTGCAGACGCCGAACAAAATGGCAGTAAAGTCTTCCATGCAGGTACAGCGAGTCAGGGTGATAATGTCGTCACGGCTGGCGGTCGCGTGTTATGTGTCACGGCACTGGGCAATACTGTGGCTGAAGCGCAAAAATCAGCGTATGACGCATTGAGTCATATTAAGTGGGATGATGCGTATTTCCGGACTGATATCGCTTATCGCGCTGTGGCACGTGAGCAGGGCTAAACTCACGGTTTGAGAATGTAAAAAGGGGTTACTGGTTAACCCCTTTTTATTGAGCGAAATTTGGTTTTCACTTAATACGGCTGAATAGAGGTGAGAAGATGGCAGATACGTTGCGGTTACGAGAAGCAGTAAAAACACTGAATGCAGGTGGCGTTATTGGCTACCCGACAGAGGCTGTGTTTGGTGTGGGATGTGATCCCTGGGATGAAGAAGCCTTATTACGTTTATTAGAACTGAAACAGCGCCCCTGGCATAAAGGTCTTATTCTGATTGCTTCTGATTTTAATCAGTTACAAGATTTTATTCAGCCCGTTGAAGCTTCAGTGTTAGCTGAGTTGAATAAAACCTGGCCCGGTCCGGTTACCTGGTTACTGCCCGTTCGTGAAGAAGTCTCGATGTTACTGACAGGTTTGCATGACACCATTGCCGTGCGGGTAACCGCACATCCACAAACGCGCGCTTTATGTGAGGCTTTTGGTGGTGCGATTGTGTCGACCAGTGCCAATATAAACGGATTACGACCAGCGATGAATGTGCATCAGGTGCGTTGGCAGTTACCTGAATTGGATTATGTTTTACCTGGCAGCTTGGGCGGCGCGAGTAAACCCAGCCAAATCAGAGACGCACGAACAGGAGAAATTTTACGATGAGTACACCCGATATTAATGCCGTTCGTGAGTATCTACTTCGCCTACAAGAAAGTATATGCAATGAACTTGAATTAATTGATGGTGAAGCCTCGTTTGAAATTGATGACTGGAAACGTGAAACGGGCGGTGGTGGTCGCACACGAGTTTTAAGCAATGGTGCGGTGTTTGAGCAGGGTGGTGTCAATTTTTCTGAAGTGAGTGGTGATAATTTACCGGCTTCAGCTACGGCCAGCCGTCCAGAGTTAGCGGGTCGAAGCTTTCGAGCAATGGGTGTGTCGCTGGTGATTCATCCTCATAATCCTTATGTGCCCACATCACATGCTAATGTCCGCTTTTTTATCGCAGAAAAAGAAGGCGAAGCCCCTATCTGGTGGTTTGGTGGTGGCTATGATTTAACACCTTATTACGGCAATGAAGAGGATGTGATTCACTGGCATACCACGGCTAAAGCTGCATGTGATCCATTTGGTGATGATGTTTATGCACGCTTTAAATCATGGTGTGATGAGTATTTTTACCTGAAACATCGTGATGAGTGTCGTGGCGTCGGTGGTTTGTTTTTTGATGATTTGAATGAGTGGGGCTTTGAGCGTTGCTTTGCATTTATGCAGTCAGTCGGAGACAGTTATATCAAAGCTTACGCACCGATTGTGCAAAAACGAAAAGATGCCGAATTTGGTGAGCGCGAGCGCGATTTTCAACTCTATCGTCGTGGTCGTTATGTTGAGTTTAATCTGGTGTATGACCGCGGTACATTGTTTGGATTGCAGTCGGGGGGTCGTACTGAATCGATTCTGATGTCACTGCCACCATTGGTGAAATGGCGTTATCACTGGATTCCGGAAGCCGGATCAGCAGAAGCCCGTTTATACACGGACTTTCTGCCACCACGCGACTGGATTTAAGACTCGCCGGATAAGGCGGCGAGCTGATCCGCCTGGTATTCGTTGATCAGTGGTTCAATGACTTGTTCCAGTTCACCTTCCATGATTTCAACCAGTTTGTATAAGGTTAAGTTGATGCGGTGATCAGTGACACGTCCTTGAGGATAATTATAAGTACGAATCCGTTCACTTCGGTCACCTGAACCCACCAGTGACTTCCGCGTTTGAGCTTCTTCGGCAGCTTGTTTTTCTACCTGCGCAGCCATGATGCGTGCTTGTAACACTGACATCGCTTTGGCACGGTTTTTATGCTGTGAACGCTCTTCCTGACATTCGACGACGATACCGGTTGGAATGTGCGTGATACGTACCGCAGAATCCGTGGTGTTAACGTGCTGACCACCGGCACCCTGAGATCGGTAGGTATCGACTTTTAAATCCGCTGGATTGATATCAACTTCATCAATCTCATCTGCTTCTGGGAGAATAGCAACAGTACAAGCCGAGGTGTGAATACGGCCTTGTGATTCGGTTTCCGGAACCCGTTGTACACGGTGAGCACCTGATTCGAACTTCAGGCGAGAATACGCACCTTCACCGACGACGCGACAAATGACTTCTTTATAGCCGCCATGCTCGCCTTCTTGTGCATTAATGACTTCAACTTTCCAGCGACGAGACTCAGCATATTTAGTGTACATACGGAATAAATCACCAGAGAAAATGGCTGCTTCATCACCACCCGTTCCAGCACGAATTTCCAGATAGATATTGCGTTGATCATTCGGATCTTTAGGCAGTAATAATTTTTGCAGGGTGAGTTCGAGTTCTTCGAGCTTCTCTTCTGCCGTATTAATTTCGTCTTTTGCCATTTCGCGCATTTCAGCATCATCTTCATCCAGCATCAGCTTGGCATCTTCCAATGCGTCGATTGTGCGGCGATAAGCATTAAAGTTGCTGACAACAGGCTCTAATTGCGCGTATTCCTGTGACAGTGACCGGAACTTATTTTGATCGGCCATGGTGTCAGGATCAGCGAGCAGACCACTAATTTCTTCATGACGATCAACGAGGGATTCTAGTTTATGTTTGATCGAATCTTTCACTTGGGATCCTTGATATTAAACAGACGTCGCGCTGCATTGAGTAACTGTCCTTCTTCATCAAATCCGGAATGACGGAGTTGGCGACTCGGTTCATGCAGTAAGCGGTTGGTCAGTGTACGAGCGAGTTCAGTCATGGCCTGTTCAGCAGGCATGCCTTGCTCAAGTTGTTTTATTGCTCTTTCTAGTGAATGCTTACTTATCTCTTCAGCATTATCACGTATGGCTCTAATTACAGGGACGGCATCTTGTGTTCTTAGCCATGCCTGAAAATGATCCACTTGTGTGTCGATAATTTCTTCCGCCTGTAAGGCTGCATCACGACGAGATTGTAAATTCTCTTCAATGATTTCTTTTAAATCATCCACACAGTAAAGGTAGATATCATCTAATAATCCCACTTCCGCTTCAATATCCCGTGGTACGGCAATATCGACCATGAAGATGGGTTTACGTTTACGGACTTTTAAGGCTCTTTCTACTGCCCCTTTGCCCAGAATTGGTAGCTGGCTGGCCGTGGAGCTGACGACAATATCGGCTTCTGCTAAGTGAGCAGGTAGTTCACTGAGGCTGATGGCATAACCATCGACTTGTGTGGCGAGATTGTGCGCGCGTTCAATCGTACGGTTTGCGATGATGATGCGCTTGATACCGTTATCATAAAGATGACGTGCGACTAGTTCGATGGTTTCGCCGGCGCCGATTAGTAAAGCGGTAGAGTCAGCCAGTTCACTGAAAATTTGTTTGGCCAGACTGACTGCCGCAAAGGCGACCGAGACCGGGCTATTACCGATAGCCGTATCGGTACGGACTTGTTTAGCGACAGCAAATGCGTGTTGGAATAAGCGACCTAATGATTTCCCCAGGGTGTTGGCATTGAGTGATTGGCTGTAAGCGTCTTTTAACTGACCGAGTATTTGTGGTTCGCCCAGCACCATGGAGTCTAATCCACAGGCGACTCGCATCAGGTGTCTGATCGCATCGGCTTGTTGGTAATGATAAAGGTATGGGGTGATGGCCCCCTCTTCCTGCTGATGATAGTCATGCAACCAAGCGAGGATCTGGTTGTCAGACTCTCCATCGATACAACAATAGATTTCAGTACGATTGCAGGTCGACAGAATAACGACTTCAAGTATGGAATCATCTTCATGTAATTTGGATAAAGCTGCTGGAAGCATGCTCGCATCAAACGCAAAAAGCTCACGGATATGAACCGGAGCAGTATTGTGGTTGATGCCATAGGTGACAAGATGCATATTAAGAAAAAGTCGTTATTAAATGCTGTTAAACTTTACAGCCATTATTACAATCGTCTGTTATTTAGTGAAAACAATTCGCCATTCTATCAAAATCAAACGTTCAGGTCGTTTTAATATGGATTCAACGAAATCATTCATGATGAATGTAGGGCAACGTACTAAATATTTTGCTCTGATCGGACTTACCTCTCTTATGACTGCCTGTGCTGCAACCCCCGCACAGCAAACTCAAGCCACAGTTGATGAGACGCAAAAAGTTGTTAAGGCTGCTCCCGAAGTAAAAGAGGAGAAAAAGCCGGAAGTGACTATGCCAATGTCACCTGAACTGATGTACTACATCCTTACTGCGGAAGTGGCGGGACAGCGTGGTGAAGTGGGTGCGGCGGTTGAGCTTTATGAACGTGCTGCGGATATGGTCAAGTCACCAAAACTGGCGAGCAGAAGTGCACAAGTCGCCACCTTATCCAGAAACGAAGAAAGAATTAGTCATGCATTAGATCGCTGGTTGGAAGTCGATCCTAACAATGCTGATGTTTACATGATGCGCGCGCCATTTCTGATGATGCAGAAAGATTATGACGGTGCAGTTCAGGCCATCAATAAAGCATTGTCACTCGCGCCGGAAAATCAAAAAGTGTATCTAGTCAGAGCGACAGAGAACCTGGCGGAAGTAGCGCCACCGGAAGAAGCGCTTGCCTCGCTGCAGAAGTTAGACCTTTATCAACAAGGCCATCCAGATGCGCATTACGCCTATGCACGTTTAGTTTTCTTCTATCAGCAGTATCCGATTACATTGGCTGAAATTGATCCTTTGTTAAAAGCTGACCCTGATAATGAAAGTTATCTTGTACTGAAAGCTGACACATTACAGCGTTTAGGACAAACCAAAGACGGTATCAAACTGCTGGCCAAACCTGCAGCAAAAGAGGATGCCAGTGATGAACTACGTTTTACCTATGGCAAATTATTAGGTGATGACGGTCAACTGGATAAAGCACGCACTATCTTTGAATCGATTCAGGCAGATAATCCTGAAAACCGTGATGTGTTGTTTGCGCTTGGATTGCTCGCGCTGGAAGAGAAAGATGGCGAAAAAGCAAAGTCATATTTCAGTGATTTACTGCAACTCGGCGATCCGACGAATCAAGCCGCTTATTTCATGGGCATTGCAGAAGAATTAAATGCCAATGTGGATGCTGCGCTGGTCTGGTTTGCCTCTGTACCTGTGCAAAGTAGTCGTTTTGATTTGGCGCAGACACATTACATCAACCTGTTATTAGGGCGTGATGATATTGAAAAAGCACGTGAGCATCTGGCCCAGTTGAGAAAACAGTTACCGAATAAAGAACTGCAATACTATTTATTTGAAGCCAGCTTGCTGCGCGATCAAGATATGAAGCAGGAGGCTTTTGACTTATTAACAAAAGCCATCAAACACTACCCGAAAAATGAAGACGCTTTATACAGTCGGGCCATGATTGCTGAGTCGCTGGATAAGTTAGATGTGTTGGAAGCTGATCTAAAACAAATTCTGGCCAACGATCCCAACAATTCTCAAGCATTAAACGCGTTGGGTTATACCTTAACCGATCGTACGGATCGTCATCAGGAAGCATTAAAGTTGATTCAACGTGCTTTAGAACTGAAGCCTGGTGATCCTTTTTACCTCGATAGTCTGGGCTGGGTCTATTACCGACTAGGCGACTTAGCGAAAGCAGAAAAATATCTGCGAGAAGCCACTGAAGCTAATCCTGACCCTGAGTTTATTGCGCATCTAGGTGAAGTGCTGTGGCAACGTGGTAAAAAAAGAGAAGCTAAAGACATCTGGGATAAAGGTTTATTGCAGGATCCTGATAATAAACTTCTGATTGAAACGATGCGCAGGTTTGGCCAATGAGATTAGTTTGGTTAGCCGGACTGAGTCTATTACTCACTGCCTGCGCGCCATTATGGCAACCTAAAACGACAGAGTCGCCAGAGCAACGATGGCAAATGCAGCAGACAGAAATAGCTTCACTGAAAGACTGGCGTTTTAGAGGCCGTACTGCCATCACTCAGGGGCGTGAAGGCTGGAATGCAGGCATTAGCTGGCAACAACAAGGTGAAGATTTCGATATCAAACTCACCGGTCCTTTCTCTCAAGGTGGGGCGGAGTTAGTTGGGGATGACGAACAAGTCACATTGACGCTGGATGATGGTGAGCAATATTCAGCACAAACGCCCGAGCAGTTATTAGCCAAAACCTTAGGCTGGCTGTTACCTGTCAGTGCATTACGGGACTGGGTGAGAGGTGTGCCATATCAAAAGGTGGCGGTTGATGAGTATGAGCTGGATGAAAACGGACGCTTAAAAACCTTACAGCAAGCCGGTTGGCAGATTGAATATCTGCGTTATGTACCTTTTGATGGTATGGTTGTGCCGGCCAAAATTTTTATCAAACACCCGGATTTGAATATTAGATTAATCATTGCTGATTGGAGTCGACCTGAGTGAAAGCATGGCCAGCGCCGGCAAAATTAAACTTATTTTTGCACATCACCGGACGAAGAGAGGATGGTTACCATAACCTCCAGACCGCTTTTCAGTTTCTGGACTATGGCGATAGTTTGTTTTTTGATATCAACCGTTCTGGGCAAGTAAATCTCAAAACAACTTTTGATGAAGTAGCAGACGAAGATAATCTGATTGTCAAAGCTGCAAAGTTACTCAAGCCTTTTACAGATAGTGAGCAGGGTGTGGATATTTCCATCACCAAACGATTGCCAATGGGTGGTGGATTGGGTGGCGGAAGTTCTAATGCGGCAACCACCTTAGTCGCTCTCAATCAACTTTGGCAGTGTGGTTTATCACAGCAAAAATTAGCGCAAATTGGACTCAATTTAGGGGCCGATGTCCCTATTTTTATCGCGGGACATGCTGCCTGGGCTGAAGGTGTCGGTGAAGACTTAACGCCAATATCCCTGGTAGAACCTTGGTTTGCGGTGATTTTTCCAGATTGTCATGTGTCTACGGCAGAAATATTTTCATCAGTGGAATTGACACGGGACTGCGAACCTATCACAATACCGCGCTTCCTTTCTGGGGAAGGCAGAAACGTCTGCGAAGCGGTAGTCGTCAAACACTATCCAGCAGTTGCAAATGCACTAGAATGGTTGGCACAATACGCGCCTCCAAGAATGACTGGTACAGGAGCATGTGTTTTCGCTGATTTTCAAAGTCAGCAACAAGCACAAGACGTGATAGATAAACTGCCTTCACACTGGCAGGGTTTTGTGGCAAAAGGCTGTAATCAGTCGCCACTCACTGCAAGAACACTGGCAGAAAAATAAGCCAGATGTGACAGCAAGATGATAGAATGAGTTTTGTCAGTTGGGGTATCGCCAAGCGGTAAGGCACTGGGTTTTGATCCCAGCATTCCCAGGTTCGAATCCTGGTACCCCAGCCACTCTTTTGTTTTTTTGATAGAAAACTCGGCGCCTCTACCGTGACACAAAACCGACTTCTCCAGTTACAACAACGAACAGCCGACAGCCGCATGATGGTATTTACTGGTAATGCCAATCGTAAGCTGGCTCAAAGCATCGCCAATTTCCTTAATATTTCCCTTGGTAAAGCCACTGTGGAAAAATTCAGTGATGGCGAAATCATGGTTGAAATCCTTGATAACGTACGTGGTAAAGACGTCTTTATCGTTCAACCTACCTGTATGCCAACCAATGACCATTTGATGGAACTGATGGTGATGACCGACGCTATTCGTCGTGCATCAGCAAAGCGTATTACCTTGGTTGTGCCTTATTTTGGTTATTCTCGACAAGATCGCCGTCCTCGCTCAGCCCGTGTTGCTATCACGGCAAAAGTCGTGGCGAATATGCTGACTGGCGTAGGAGCTGACCGAGTCTTAACTGTCGATTTACACGCCGACCAAATTCAGGGCTTTTTTGATTGTCCTGTTGATAATGTCTACGCTTCACCTGTCTTACTGGGTGATATCTGGAAACACAAATACCAGGACTTAGTCGTGGTTTCACCTGATGTGGGTGGTGTGGTTAGAGCGCGTGCCTTAGCAAAACATCTTGGTGTTGAGTTAGCTATTATCGACAAACGTCGTCCGCGTGCTAATGAAGCCAAAGTCATGAATATTATTGGTGATGTCGATGGACGTGTCTGCGTGTTAATTGATGACATGGTGGATACGGCTGGAACATTATGCGCGGCCTCTGCAGCATTGAAAGAACATGGCGCTACTCGCGTGGTTGCCTATTCCACACATCCTGTTTTATCAGGCCCTGCTATAAAAAATATCAGCAATTCGGTACTCGATGAACTGGTCGTGACCGATACCATTCCGTTGCAACCACATGCACAGGAATGTGAAAAAATTCGCGTGTTAAGCATCGCTGAGATGCTGGCAGAAGCGATGTACAGAATTAGTAACGAGGAGTCTGTTAGCTCCTTGTATATGGATTAGTCAGCTTCGGCTGACTTCTACGTGCCGAACCTGGTCGCGGGGGAGGCTTACGCCGCTTGAATAGCGGCATTTTTGATGGGCAAAAGTCCATTGTTTTTGGAGAAAAAAATGGAAAACTTATTTGAAGTACAAGCTGAAGCGCGTACTGATGAGGGGAAAGGTGCGAGCCGCCGCCTTCGTCATGCGGGTAAAGTACCAGCTGTTGTTTATGGCGCTGAAAAAGAGCCAGTTTCGATCGCTTTAGATCATAACCAATTCATTCGTCATTTAGCTGAAGAAGCATTTTATGCACACATTCTGACGCTGAACATTGGTAAGAAAAAAGAGCAAGTTGTATTAAAAGACCTGCAACGTCACCCTGCCAATGACAACAAAATCATTCACGCTGACTTCCTGCGTGTTGATGCGAAACATGAAATGACAATGACTGTACCTCTTCACTTCATTGGTGAAGAAAAAGCAGCAGGCGTAAAAGCCGGTGGTGTTGTTTCACACGTGATGACTGAGGTTGAAATTGCTTGTTTACCAGCTGATCTGCCTGAGTACATCGAAGTGGATATCAGCAAGCTGGAATTAGATGAAGCGATTCACTTATCAGAAATCGCCCTGCCTAAAGGTGTGAGCTTAACTGCACTGTCACACGGTCAGGAAGAGCACCTTGAAGAAGGTGAACGTTCTGCTTATGACCAAGCAGTCGTTAACATTCATATGCCTCGCGTACATACAGTGGATGATGAAGCTGAAGACGCAGAAGGTGATGAAGAAGCAACTGAAGAGTAATCTTTAGATGGGGAGCTGGATCATCGCCGGTTTAGGTAATCCCGGCTCCCAGTATGAAGGAACCCGACATAATGTCGGGTTCTGGCTATTGGACCAGCTTGCTCGTGATCTCGGTGTGAACTTTACTGTTCAAAACCGATATCACGGGGAGCTGGTTCAATGCTCTCTGGATGGTCATAAAGTGTATTTGCTAAAACCGCTGACATTTATGAATAGAAGCGGTCAGTCTGTCGCGCCATTAGCCAATTTTTTCAAAATTCCATTAGAGAATGTTCTCGTCATACACGATGAATTAGATTTGGCGCCCGGCACCGTTAAATTAAAACGTGATGGTGGCCATGGCGGACACAACGGGCTCAGAGATATTATTGCTCAGACGGGTGGCAAGCAATTCCTGCGCTGTCGTTTGGGGATAGGGCATCCTGGACATAGCAAACTGGTTTCTGATTATGTACTCAGCAAACCTTCTCCGACCGATCGTCAACAGATCGAGCAAGCCATCGATAATGTTTTACGTATTTTGCCAGAGGTGTTATCCGGAAATATGGATAAGGCTATGAACTGGCTACATTCACAATAGGATTTCTCATGGGATTTAAGTGCGGTATCGTCGGTTTACCTAATGTTGGCAAATCAACCTTGTTTAATGCATTGACTGAAGCCGGTATCGATGCGCAGAACTATCCTTTTTGTACCATTGAACCGAATGTTGGCATCGTCCCAGTCCCTGACCCTCGAATGGATAAGCTGGCTGCGATTGTCAGTCCTGAACGGGTTTTGCCAACCACCATGGAATTCGTTGATATTGCTGGCTTAGTTGCTGGTGCTTCAAAAGGTGAAGGTTTAGGTAATAAATTCCTCGCCAATATCCGTGAAACGGATGCGATTGCCCACGTGGTACGTTGTTTTGAAGATGACAATATCGTCCATGTATCTGGCAAAGTCTCACCACTGGATGATATCGAAGTAATTAACACGGAATTAGCCTTGGCTGATTTAGAAAGTGTTGAGAAAGCCATCACTAAAACCACACGTGACGCAAAAAGTGGCGATAAAACGGCGAAAGCAAGATTAGAGTTACTCACACAAATGCGTGAGGAGTTAGATGGTGGTAAACCTGTCCGGGCTATGGGCTTGGATAAAGATCAACTAGCCTTGATTCGTGACTTACACCTGCTGACGATCAAACCGACCATGTATATCGCTAACGTCTCTGAAGATGGGTTTGAAAATAATCCGGCATTGGATGCGGTGAAACAATTGGCAGAACAAGAAAGCGCCAATGTAGTGGTTATCTGTGCGGCGATTGAGTCAGAAATTGCTGGACTGGAAGACGATGAAAAAGTCGAGTTCTTAAGTGAAATCGGACAAGACGAGCCTGGCCTGAATCGTGTCATCCGTGCCGGATATGAATTGCTTGGTTTGCATACATATTTTACTGCGGGTGTAAAAGAAGTTCGTGCCTGGACAGTGAAAGTTGGCGCGACAGCACCAGAAGGCGCTGGCGTTATTCATACTGACTTCCAGAAAGGTTTTATCCGTGCTGAAGTTATTAGTTATGATGACTTTGTGCAATTCAACGGAGAGCAAGGCGCTAAAGATGCAGGTAAATGGCGTCTGGAAGGGAAAGAGTATGTCATCAAAGACGGTGATGTCATGCATTTCCGCTTCAACGTTTAGCGTTCTGAGCTATGATGTCGTGAATTGTTGTTCACTTTTTAAAGGCAAGCCATGAAGACGGCATCACTCTCGTTTCTTTTATCAATGCTGACTGTTGGCTATATGCCCATGGTCATTGCCGATGATAAGTTAAATCAATGCTTGCTCACCCAATTAGCTACTGCTGATGATAGCATGCCGGTTGGCGATATCAGACAGTTTTGTGAATCAAGTATCACTCAACAAGCACTCGAAGAAGCCTCACCTAAACCTGAGCCTGTTGATATCAAAGTGACAGAATCGGGTGTAGAGACAGAAGATAAGTCTGCGATCACTCGCCGTTTGTTTTTGGAAAAGAAAGAAGCCAAAAACCCGTTTGTATTATTACCGCATAAGCCAAATTACATTATTTTAAGCAATAATATGGCGTCGCCGAATGAAGCGCCTTTTGAGACCGCTTATCCGGGTGACAATATTCACTTACAACCCTGGGAAACCAAGTTTCAAATCAGTTTGAAACTACCTGTTGCCTATGACCTATTCAATGGTCGGGCAGATGCCTATGTGGCCTATACCAATCGCTCATTCTGGCAGCAGTTTAATAAAAACAGCTCATCCCCTTTCCGTGAATCAGATCATGAACCAGAAGCTTGGCTATCGTTTAAAACAAATTATGAATTATTCGGTATAAAAAACTCGCTTATTCGGACGGGTGTTGTGCACCAGTCAAACGGTCAGGCAGGTACGCTGTCACGTAGCTGGAATCGGGTCTATACCGACTTTGTGTTTGAGCACAATGACTGGTATTACTCATTCAAACCATGGTGGCGTATTCCGGATAGCAGTAGCGACGATGATAACCCTGATATCGAAGAATATATGGGTAACTTTGAACTTGGCGCTGTATATAAGATGGATAACCACAGCTTTGATATTTTGCTGCGGAATAACCTCAATTTTGATGATAACTATGGTGCCGTTCAATTGGGCTGGAGTTTCCCGCTTACCGACCGCGTAAAGGGTTATGTGCAATGGTTTAATGGCTATGGTGAAAGCCTGATTGACTATGACGCACACTCCAATAGCATTGGTTTTGGTATCCAGCTGAGTGACTGGTTATAAATATGATCTTTTCACTTGAAACTTAAGCATTTATATCGTATTATTTCGCGCTTCATATGGCTATATAGCTCAGCTGGTTAGAGCACATCACTCATAATGATGGGGTCCCTAGTTCGAATCTAGGTATAGCCACCAAAGATTCAAAAAAGCCGGAGTTCTACTCCGGTTTTTTTTCGTCTAAAGTTTTGTTTTCTAGCACTTGCTTTCAGCTCTTCACTTACTGAGTTTCTTGCTTGACTAAAGCAACATAAAAAAAAGAAATTGGCTGCTGGGCCTCTATTGTCTAATAGAGGGGATGAATTCCTTGTGCGACTCAATCCTACAGGTGCTTCTTATCGGAGCTACGTTAGCCATGTATAGCTTTATTAGGGCAGACGAAACAGAATACAAAAATGAAGAACAAGCAGCGAGACAGCTTGAATTTCGGCTGAATATACTTAACTTTAAGACTGGGGCTTTGGTAGCTTATTTAAATTATATAGCCCATTTCTTTCTGAAAGGTTGATAGCAATACAGAAGCAGGAATAAGGCCAGGGCAGCTGCTATATTGTTGAACTGAGTGGGTTGTTTGGCTTCATAAGCAAAGTCATTTTTTTGCAGGGCTTTAGCCAGCGCGGCATTGTTTTCCAGATGATGATAAAGCATATGATTTTGCTGAGCCAGGTCCATTAAATAGTCTTGTTTGAGACTGGACATGTGTTCAGTACCGACCACTTTGGCTGTTCCCCAAGGGCCATTACGAGGGATATATCCTTCTACTTTACTTGGGTCTTCTGGCAAACCAAAGCGAGAGGCATGAGGCACATCTTCAGCGGTATAAAAGCCAATCTGCACACCGTCTTCATCAAATTTCGGGATTTTACTCAAGCCAAGTTCGCCAACACCAATGATGATGCCGGCTTTCCAATCTTCTTTTTGCTTTTCGGTATCCAGGTAACTGAAATCGGGGGCATAGCGTGGATTCACGGGTGGTGCTTCATGACCATCGGTGAAAAACACCAGCTTACTTCCTGCAAGAACGTCATTCATCATCAGCTCACGGGTGTTATATAGGGCTTGTCCGATATTGCTGTCAGCGACCCATGCCATACGCCAGTCAAGTGCATCAATACTGGCCTCAAGTACCGGATAATCATTACAGACTTCGATAGGTGAATAGAGTAGCGCTGGAACACGTTCGGTGAACACAGCCAAGCCTACTTTTGAGCCACATGGCAAACTTCTGGCAGCCTGAAGCATAGCCACTTTGGCTTTTTCTAAGCGACTGATAGCGCCCCCCTGTTTATCGGAATAATCCTGCACATTCATGCTACGCGTAATATCAAGCACAAACACAAAGTCATAGCTTTTCACGGTGAAGGGCAAGGGCGGCAGAACAATAGCGATAAGCAATAATATTGCAGAGGCTATCAATGCATATAAGCGTTTCATAACAACAACCTAAGGCAAACCGAGGGGGAAGCCGGGCATGGCTGACCATAATTCTTCGGAGCTTTCTTGTGCTTCACCTGACTCTTGTAAATCACCAAGAGGTAAATCACGAGAAAGTCGCTGCGCTGCTTCATAGTTGTATTTTGCTGCCCAGAACTCAGGATCATTTTTTAATGCTGATTTATAGAGATCTTTAGCGACATCGGCCAGTGCTGTGGCACGATCAATTCCCATCTTCTCTGCTGTCTCAATCGCCTGCTCTAGATAGAGATTCCCCATATTGTAATAAACCAGTTTCAGCATGGCAGGAGAGCTCATACGTTCGGCTTTACCATAGGCATCAACCGCGTCTTCAAACATGCCTCGCTGTTGCAAATGATGGGCATAAGCAAACTGTAATTCAGGCTCTGTCAGATCAATTTCATTCATCTCTACCAAACGAGGAGACTGTAAAAGTTGTATGGCCTCGTTAATCGCTTTTTGATGCTGTCTTTCCAATATTTGCAGATTCAGTAAGGTGAGAAAAAACAGACTAATCACCAACATAAGATGTTGTATATAACGACGACGCAACATCATGAGCGTTTCTCCAAAAATTTCACCGCAACAAGAAGTAATACAAAAAATAAGGCGAAGCCATAACACCAAGCTTTCAGACTTTGTTTTGGTAGTTTTTCCTGATAAATCAATGGTAAGCTTTCCAGTTCATCCAGCTCTGCAATGGCAGCCTGGAGTGATTCGGCGGTATCGACTTCATATGCGTGATAGGGTACAGATAACGTATTGAAAAACTTATGTAAATGTCGTTCAGGCATGACTCTTGGATTATCATCCCGATGTGATTTTGGCTCGGTGAAAATGCCTTGCCCATTTTCTGTACGTAAAAAGAACCAGTACAAGCTGACACGGTAACGCTCAAACCATTCACGCAAGGTTTTCTGAGCTCGATGATCTAAGGTTGCTGCACCATCAGACACTAGGACAATCACGCGAGAACCGGTATGAGGTTGGTCTTTAAAGTAGCTTAGCCCCATTCCTAAACCTTTAGCGACGTTGGTGAACGCTAAACCAGGTGTTTCAAGACTATTGATTGCGGCCTGAATCGCGCTTTTATGTTCAGTGAGAGGACTAACGTAAAATGGTTGCGTACTGAAACCCGCCACACCGAATAAATCATGCGGTCGACGATTAACAAATTCAGATAGTAATCGCCTGGCAGCCTGAGCTTTTGACTGCTCATTTTCATCAGGTGTTTGACCACCAAAGGTCTCATTCATGCTGGCACTACGATCCAACACAAACACAATATGGGCACCTTGTCCTGTTCGTGTCACCGTTTGCTCCAGGCTGTGTAAACCCGCAAGACCAATAATGACTGACGCTATAGCAAAAGCGGCAGAGAGCTTTATTAAGCGATTAAGCCAAATAGTCAGTGGATTCAGCTTGATCAGCTGTCTGCTGGGAGTCGCATGCCTGTCAAACAAACTGTTAAAGAAAGGTAATAAGCTGAGTGGTAATAAAACCAGCAGCCAAGGCAGATGAAAAGCAAGATTCATGAGTTACTCTGCACGACTTTATCCGCGGCTGCGAGTCTGTCGCATAGACGGATACAATCCATCAAAATAGTGGGTTTAGCTTCTTTATCAAAGAAAAAAACGCTTCTGGATTGCTGAAAAAAATCTTCTATTTGCCCTCGACTTTCATTAAATTGTGGGTGTCGATGAATAAAGTCATCAATTTGTGAGGCAAATAAGGTCTGTTTGGCTCGCGCATTCAACGCATCATGCATAGCTTGCATGCCCTGTTGCACCTGTTCAGACGATGTATTTTTTTGGCGTTTGATGCGTTTGATTTGACGCTTAGCCTTGTGAAATGGTGAAGTACTGAACTTGGGTAATAATCCTGCGAGCGCAGTCCAGATAAGCAAAGCTATCACAGATAAACTGCCATAAATGATGATGGGCGATTGATAGCGAAAAAGTGAATGCGTTCTGGGAGCGATATCGGGCTTCATAAAGCCATGACTGCCATCATCATTACCAACACCACTTGAAACAACTTCTTTTATCGGCGACATAGTGAAATACCATTCGGGTAGTGATATTTCAAATCGCTGATTTGAGTTGTCAGTAAATACTAATTGTTGTTCAGGAATAAGTAGTTTGCGGACATCGAGAGGTGCGTAAAAGGTTTGATAGCGAAGGGTAAGATGATAGAGCTTTTTTGCTCCCTGTTGATCGGAAGTCATATCGACGCTATTCAGATCAAGCCAGTAGGTTAATTCGCCCTCAACGGGAAGAGATGAGGGGGATAAAGAATACGCCGTATCGATAGCGATCAGGTATTGATGTTCAATGATATCGCCAACTACCAAGCCATAGCTTCGTCCTTGATCCATTTTGATAAGTTGGCCTGGTATATGGGGCTTTGCAGAACAGAAAGCAGAAAGCAGAAATAAGCCTAAAAGCAGTGAAATGGTGTTGAAAAACTTCATAAAGGTTCCTACTGCATCGAGAAATATCGACTCATTTGTCTGGCATCATACTGATCAATCAACCAAAATGGATGTTGATTAAATCGACGAAACTGTTGTGTGAGATAGGTTTTACGATCGTCATATTGCTGCTGAATTTTTTGTTTTTGATCTCGGGTGATAAACACCAGAGAACTGGCTCCTGTTTCAAGGTCAGTCAACTCGACAAATCGCCATAATGGAAAGTCGAGAAACTCTTTGGATTGCCATAACACCATAGGCACCACCAAATGGGCTGACAATACAGTCAGCAATGACTGCAATTGTGTTTCCGGCCAGTGAAAATCAGAGACTAAAAATATCAGTGCCGGCTTGCCAGGCAAGATCGGAAAAACTTGTTGAGTGGCTTCAGCCTGATTAGACTCGGGCTGGAGGTTAGTTAATTCTGTGGTCAGAGCATCCGCATCATCCAGCTTAACCAGCTTTTCTTTGAGCAGATAACATGAAAAACGGTCATTAGCGGCTTCGACAGAGGCTTTGGTACTCTCATAGACGTGATGCAATAAGGTCGCTTTCTCGCCATAAAGCATAGAGGATGAGCCATCGATAAGTAATATCACATCGATTTTGCTGCGTTGTCGGTAACTTTTGACATGCAGGGACTCAAACGGATCAGTCAGGCTGGCATTTAAATCCAAACGTGACGTATCTGGTTCATCTAAAAATAATGATTTCTTATAGAAATCCGATCCTGTACCACGCTGCCGGCTTTTATGAGAGCCCAGCATCAAGCCACTGATCAAGCCAGTGGTTTTGTAATCAAAGGTTTGATTCATGGTGATTGAATCGTATTCAATGCCGCTGTGATAAGGGATTCAACAATATCATCACGGTTATAGTCATAGACAGGATTCAAGAACAATCGATGTTTGGCTATCTGCCGGATGATCATATGGAAATCTTCTGGCACAAGCGCATCACGCCCATTCAGCCAGGCATTAACTTTGGCTCCTCGAGCCAGATAACTAATACCGCGTGGTCCCATACCACCACGGATCATATTGTTGGTATCCACATCGGTGATTTGAATGCCATACTCAGCCGGTTCACGTAGAGCGCGGCAGAGATGATAGCCATAGTCCTGCACTTTTTCACTGGTGTGAACATGCTCTTGAATGGCAACCGCAATATCATTCAGCTGCTGAAACGGTACGACTGCTTTATCAGCAGAATCAACCAGTTTATCAGCATCATGAAAACGAGGATTGAACATCAGATCTTTCAGTTGTGTTTCTGACTTTGGCTGCTCGACATGCAGTTCCATCATAAAACGGTCACGTGCCGCTGCAGGCAGCTCAAAGGTTTCATCTTTTTCAATACGATTACGGTCAGCAAACACCTGCAAATGAGGGAAATAGTGTGTTTGGTTAAATGCATGCACGCTGCGTTCAGCCATGATTCTTAATAATAAAGAGTGGACTTGTGGCCGTGCTCGGTTAATCTCATTGAAAAAGAAGATAGAGAGTTCATCGCCATGTTTCAGAACCGGTCCTGAACTAACGCCTGGTTTACCATTTTCGGCAATATAGGTGTAGTAAACGAGATCGTGCGGCATCAGATCGATGGTGCCTTCAATCCGTTCAAAGTTACCACCCAGACATTCGGCTACCGTTTTCAATAAGGTCGTTTTACCGACACCGACATCACCTTCAAGCAGGATATGCCCTCTGGACAGGGTGGCAATGGTCATTAATCTGACAATGTGTTCCTGACCGAGAATCGTGTTATTGATGCTGGTTTCCATCTGACGAATAAGCGCATGCCAATCTGACATCGCTATCGTTGATGTATTTGATAGCTGGTTCATAGTGGTTTCACATGGAAGAAAAAGAAAAGACCGGCCCGAGAATAAGGCCGGTCTGCTTCAGTAACGGATTAATAAACCCATTTACCTGTTTTTTTGAACTGTTCAACACGTTCAGCATTGCGTTTTTCCATTGCTTTTAACGCAGCATCTTGTTTGTTCAGTTCTTTTTCACTGTGTTTAGGATCGTACTTAGAACCTTTGATTTTATCTGGGAATCCAGGCTTAGCTTCCCAGCAATCGCCAGGTGCTTTACATTTAGTACCATCATAAGCCATAACTGCGCTGGCACCTGATAACATCATCAGAGCTGAGCAAGTCACAGCGATTGTTTTTAGTTTCATATTTCTCTCCTTATTGTTGCGACGACATAATGAATTGGTGCGCTGCCACTATGGCGACGCACCACCCATTAATTAATGAGTTTTTTTGAAGTTCTCCATAGCTTCTTTGAAGTCTTCTGGAACCGGAGCAGGTTCAAAATTGGCTTTTTGTTCTTCAGTCAACCAATCTGCTTTTTCTGCTGGCCCCCAATAAACACTCCTTACCCAAGCCATGGTTTGTAATATTTCATCTTTAGTGAGGTTGTTATATTGCGGCCCCATCATGCTACGAGCTCCGCCATAAATGGTTTCAAAAAAGCCTTTATCATTGGCGTTTTTAGGGTAGGTGTAATAATCATCACCTAATGCTGGCCCTAACTTGCCTTCAGCATGATGTCCATGGCAGCCTGAACATGCGGTCATGAATAAGCTTTCACCTGATTTGATGGCTTCTTCATCGGTGTTATAGAGGTTTTCACCGGTATTGAGAAAATGCTCAACAGCTTCTGTCTTTTCACCTTTCTTGCCAAAAGATAAGTCCAGGACATCACCTGTAACTGTATTTCTGAAAACCAATTGAGATTGAGCGACAGGAATCATTGCCACGGAGAGTACCGAGACAGTAAGTAGTGCGATTCCTCGAATCTTCTTTGGCAAAAATGTTTTGTTAGTCATGATTTAAAAAATTTCCTGTAGTAACAAAAAGTATTTTTATTAGAGTTATAAGAGTGGGATGCCTTCATCTTTCAATACGGCTTTGATCTCAGGATCGGCTTTATGCAAGGCTGTATTGATTTCTTTCAACAGTTCTTTATCGTCACTGCGTACGGCGATAGCTTGTTCAAACTGTTGTCTTACACCTTCTCCGTCATGGGTCGGCGCAAATTCTTCAGATACCACCATTTTTAGTGGAACCGAGGCTGATTTCACATAACGGGCGGCTTCGGGAGCCCAGATATGAGCAATGTCGGCTTTACCTGACACCACTTCTGATATCAGTAAATCGGGTGCGTAACGTACATACTGGTTACGGCGTGACTTAAAACCGATTAAGGACATGGTGTAGTTAAAGTTGCCTTCATACTTATCAATTTCACGCAGCATCACTTCGGAAGGGCTGCCCGGAACGATGGCAAATTTAGACATGTCTTTTAATGCTGGGCTTTGCCAGTTTTCAATATCCAAACCTTTGTCTGCTGGATAAATAAAGGCATAGCCAGACTTGTAGTATGGGTCACTGGTCGCGACACGAGGATCACCTTTGTCTACGCCCATGACAACATCACATTGATTTTTAAGCAGCTTTTCTGTCACAAGAAAAATGGCTGCTCTATCGGACCAGACGAACTCTAGTTCCCGATCCATGGTATCCGCTAGAATTTTTGCCAGTTCATTCTCAAAGCCTTCCTGCTGCTTATTTGAGTAGGGCAATTCATCACTGGCTGCACACACTTTAAGAGTGCTGGTATTGGCTTGTGCATTAAAGGCTAAGCCACTGCCTAATATGAGTGCCAAAAATGAAGGTAACATACGACCTGATTTGGCTTTTTTCACGCTTCGTTTCATCATGTTGGTCTCTTTGATGGAGGCCAGCAACCTGTGGGTTGCTGGCCAGGTTTCTAACGAAATAAGTCTTAAGTTATTTGACTAGTAAGCCTTTGCTTACATGCCGTATTCACCTAAGCTCACATCGTCATATGGGCTCTTACCATCAAGTGCGAAGACCATGACACCACCACCCATTTGAGTGTTTTTCGCCAGTTCTTTAAAGGCACCTACTGCACCTAAACCAGCTGATGGGTCATTCAGGTCAAACACAAGACCTACTGCAGGCCAACCACCTACACCATAGTTGATAGCAACGTATTGTGTACCTTCATGGGTGTATGTCATTGGGTGACCAATTGCGCCTGATGGAAGTTTAAATTTCCACAACAACTTACCGTTGTCAGCATCACGCGCTTTGATGAAGCCATCCAGTGTTCCGTAGAATACCAGTCCACCTTCGGTTGCCATTGTGCCGCCCCAAACAGAGAATTTCTCCATTTTTTCCCAAGCGAAGTCACCAGTAATCGCGTTGTAGGCTTTAACTTGGCCTGAACCGATACCGTTTTGACGATCACCTTTAGGACCAGGGTATGTCCATACGTTGGCACCAACGAAGAACTGACCTGCACGGTATGGAAGCATGAATGGTTCCCAATCCATACATAGGTGGTTAATACCTAAGTAGAACAGTTCACGTTTAGGATCATAAGAATCGAAACCTTGGTTATGGAAGCCCATCGCTGAAGGACATACATCACGTGAACGGTGTCCCATACGTGTGCCATATTCAGGGTCGCGAATTGGTAGACCTGTTTCCAGATCAACTTTTTTCACCCAGTTGGCCGTGTCATCCATTTTGTTTGCAGAGACTAAGTCACCTGTTTCACGATCCAGTGTGTAGACGATACCGTTACGATCAGGGTGAGTCAGCAGTTTACGCATTTTGCCATTTTTGTCTTTTTGCTCAGAAAGCATCATGACGTTAACGCCCGCGTAATCCCACTCATCATGAGGTGTTTTTTGATAACCGAATTTAGCTAAACCCGTTTCCAGATCACGACCCCAGATAGTCATGGTCCATTTGTTATCACCTGGACGCATAGTTTCATTCCATGGAGCAGGGTTACCTGAACCATAGTAGAACATGTCTAAATCTGGGTCATAAGCGTACCAACCCCAGTTAGTACCACCACCGATTTTCCATGCGTTATCTTCCCAAGTAGATGTACCCAGGCCTTTTTGTCCATAATGAGGGTTATGTTTGTTGAAGTCTTTATCCAGACCCACGTCTGCGTCAGGACCTGTTGCATACCAACGCCATACCATTTCACCAGTATGAATATCGTAAGCAGTGACATAACCACGAACACCTAATTCCGCACCAGAAGAACCTTGGATAACCAGATCTTTAGCAACGAATGGTGCAGCTGTTTCTGTTTGGCCTACACTGATGTCACCGTTTTCTACTTTCCAGTATTCTTCACCTGTTTCAGCATTTAACGCGACAACGTGACCATCCAGTAAGCTCTTAACGATCATGGCTGGTGCTTTATCGTCACCTGGCCAGTAAGCTAAACCACGGTTTACAACGTCACAACATGCCACAGCACGAGCTGCAGGATCTTGTTTTGGTTTGTGTTCCCATTTGATCACACCTGGTTCATCCAGATCGATAGCAAAGGTGTTATTTGGGAATGGTGTATGAATGAACATTGTGCCATCTACAACAAGCGGCGCACCTTCGTGACCGTTGAGTACACCTGTTGAGAATGACCATGATGGACGTAGTTTTTTAACGTTATCTTTATTAATTTGTTTGGCAGTACTGTAGTGGGTGCCCGAGAAGTCTTTCCCTTGCATTACCCAGTTTTCATTGCTTTTTGACAGTTCTACCAACTTATCATTTGCAACTGACATACCTGACATCAATCCGAGCGCGGATGAGACAGCAAGTGCAGTACCGAGTTTTGACCACCGGCTATGATGCATTTCTCTCATATATCCTCCTATTTGTTTTGAGAGTCAGTCAATGCTGACTTTGTGTATCAGCTGTAAAAAAAGCACGGCTGAGCACAAAGCTCATCTTCTTATCTTTGCTGTGATAGGGGATAGAGAGCGACACCTAAAAGGGTCAGGGAAGTTGTCCTTAATACGTCAGTGAAGCTTTGATGCTATTTTTGAATAATTATATTTAACAATGGTTTATAAGTATTTTGTTGCTTTTTCAGGGAGTCATGTGAAGAAAGTTCATGAACTTTTTCACTAGCCAAATGTTAATTGGGCGGTGTAGCAATCAGCCCCGTTTTTTGTGCTAGAAAAATAATCTCAGCTAAATTATTGGTGCCCAGTTTTCGCATCATATTTGTCTTATAGTTGGATACGGTTTTGGGAGCCAGAGCCAAGTTATCTGCCATTTCATTGATACTTTTGCCCTCAGCGACCATACGAAATACAGCAAATTCCTGGTGCGATAATGAATGCACTTTTTGATCCGCATGAATCAACTTTTCCATGGCGATAGAGCGAGCAATCTCGGTACTTAGATAATGACCACGGTTTGCAATGGTTTTTACTGCCTCAATTAACACAGAAGAAGGACAGGATTTAGTGATATAGCCACGGGCGCCCATATCCATTGCCCGCATAGCTAGAGTAGAGTCATCATGCATTGTGCAGATAAGAATTTTAGCCTGAGGGTCACGTGCGATAATGCGTCTGATACATTCGAGCCCGCCGGCGCCAGGCATACTGATATCGATAATGCAGACATCAGGTTTATGTGTCACGTAAAGACGGTAACCCTCTTCAGAGTTACTGGCCTGATCAATCACATGAAATCCTGATGAATTCAATAAATGCTGGTAACCATCACGCAGAATGGCATGATCATCAATTAGCAAAATAGTAGTTTTAGACATAATAATTACTCAAACAATGGGGTCATAAGGAAGCGTGATAGTTAACGTTGTTCCCTGTGGTTGACGTGTGGATATATAAAACTCTCCACTTAATGCTTCGCAACGTTCTCGAATACTTACAAGCCCAAGCCCGGATTGATTCTCAATGTTTGTATCCATACCATGCCCATCATCTTCCAGTCTTAGCTGAATACACATATGCTCGGGTTCACGAAACTGGTGTAAGTAAATAAACACATTTTCTGCATTGGCATGACGGCTAATATTACTCAACCCCTCTTGCAGAGCTCGATATAACGTTAGAGCAATAGGTTTAGGAAGTTCATCATCACGTACATCTAAAGCGATGTTGTCGGTGCCAGAAAAGGTTTGTCTCCATTCTGATAACAGTTCACGAATAGCGCCTGTAAGACCAATACTATCCAGGCTGGGTGGCTTGAGGTGGCGAAGTTTATTACGTGTAATCGAGCGTAATACCGTGGTGCTGTCCATCACAGATTCGAGAATGGATGTAAGATTTGAGTTGTTTGTCTGGTTCAGAGCGACAGTCAGATTGGCATCCATCGCAGCAAGATGTTGACCAAAGATGTCATGAAGTTCGGAGGCTAAGTGATCACGTTCTGACTCTCTAACCAAAGTGATCCGCTGTACCAGTGATTGTTTTTCATTAAGTAGCTGTCGGATTTTTTTATTATTCTGCGTGAGCTCCGCCTGCATGGCCAAGTTATGTCTCAATGCTTGTGATAATTCAGATATACGTCTTTTACTGAACCAGATGAGCCCGGCACAGAAAACTAGCAACACAAAAATTATCTCATCAAGTTGATATAACTCGCCTAAGGCTGTCCAGTTGATATAACGCTCAGCCAAATCGAAATATGATGCAAGAAGGTACGTAGCCAAAGAGAGTGCTATAAGCCAGACAATGTCATGTCTGATACGTTTGGGTTGCTCATTGTCACTGGTGCGATCAAACTGTCGCTGCAGGCCATCCATATTTCGAGTTCATTAACAATTAAAAACAAAATTATGAAGGACTCAAATAGATTAACCCATAGGCAGATATACGATGGGGAGCAAATCACGCAGACATAGATGAAAAGGTCCTGCTGAAATACGAGGACATGTCTCTAACGGTATTGGCACAATGCTCAGTAGGATGGTCGAGTTTTCTATTCACTTTGAGGAAGAACATGAAACTCTTGCCATTACTCCTGTCATTACTACTTTTTATTCCAGGTATCAGCCATGCTGCTGATGCTACCCTGCAAAAACCTTATGAGGAAATGGCCTTCCTCAAACACTTCACAGGTAAAACCCCAGAATTTATCAAAGCAGAGTTAGGTGAACCTGATTCTATTTCTAAAAGAGAAAACTCCAGTGGCAAGATCGAGTTTTGGATTTATCACGATCTCGTGCAGCAAGCTCACTCAGACAAAATTTATCGTTATACCCAATTCGGTATTGTAAACGGTCATGTTGAGACACTCGGCCATACAAACCGCGATCCGAAATAGCGTTCTAAATTACAAGTCAGCACTTATATTTTAAAGAGGAATTTTTAATGAAATTATGGGCAACCACCTTCATGGCAAGTCAATTATTCGTCAGTAGCCTTGCTTTCGCTCACGGGCCAACACCGCAGAAAATTGATGAAAAAATGGTGATCGATGCACCGGTCGAGACAGTTTGGAAGAAAGTGTCAGACTTTAATGCTATAGCAGACTGGCATCCTATGGTGGAGTCAGTCACATCACCTGAAGAAGGAACACGAGTACTTAAGATAAAAGGCAAAGGTGAAATTACTGATAGCCTGGATGAAAAAGATGATGCTAAACACTATATGAGCTATCGCTTGCTGGAAGAGAATATTGAAGCATTTCCTGTCAGTTTTTATACCGTCAGCATTGAACTTACGGAAGAGGGTAAAGGTACTGAAATGAGCTGGAAGGGGCGTTTCTATCGTGCTGATACGGGTAACTTCCCACCTGAACAGTACAATGATGAATCGGCCGTTAAAGCCATGGAAGCCTTTGCTAAAACTGGTATGGGCAGCTTAAAAGAATCTCTTGAAGGGAAAAAATAAGTGAGGCTGCGTTTAGGTCTCTCATTGAGTTTATTGCTAGTGGCGATGCCACTAGCAGCTCAACATGCTTATATTAGCAGTCAGGCTGCCAATAAAATTACCGTTTTAGATATTGATACACAAAAAATAACAGCCACGGTTGACGTCACTACCGGACCTGTCGGTGTTTCATTAGATAACAAACGGCATGAATTATTTGTCACGCACCCCGAGCAAGGTGTGGTGACAATGATCGATACCAAAAATAACAAGAAATTAGCTGAAATCAATACGGGTGGACAACCTTTTGCTATTGCGGTTGACCCCTCTGATAAGCATCAGGTATTTGTTTCTGACTGGCATCGTAATGCCGTTGTGGTCATTAATCCTGAAACGAAGCTAGTGGTTGATCTGTTATCGGTGGGTAAGAATCCTGCTGGTTTAGCATTAGATAATGCAACTCGGCGTATCTTTGTGGCTAACCGCAATAGTGATACTTTAACGGTCCTTGATGCTGATACGCCGCGTCAATATGCTGAGGTAAAAACTGGAAAAGCGCCTTATGCCGTCGCTGTAAGTCCTGATAGCAAACGTATCTTTGTCACAGCCATTCAGGATAATACCATCACAGTCATTGATGGTGAGAGCTATGAGGTGGTGAAAACGTTGAAGGCAGGCACTGCGCCATATGGCATTGCAGTCACACCGGATAACCAGTGGTTATTTGTGGCAAACCAGGGCACGAATGATGTCTGGGTGTTTGATACTGAAACCTTAGAAATAGTCTCAAAAATTAAAGTAGGCGAAATGCCGGAAACAGTCGCTTCTTCAGATGACAGCCAGTATGCCTATGTGACGAATTGGTTCAGTAATACCTTATCGGTGATTGATATTAAACAACAGCAAGTCGTCCAACATCTGCCCATGCCTGACGGACCAAGAAGTCTTGGCCGTTTTATCGGTAATTAATGACTTTGTTTCTTTGCATTCAAGAGTCGTTGAATGATTTCAAAATGAGATTTTAATTCAGTAATACCAGTGTCGTTGACGCGATGCTGGTTTTCCTGAAACTGGTATTTGAGGCTGTTTGCATTGTGATACAGCTCGGTATAAGCCAGTTTCATGGATTCTATCCAGACTTTATCAAACAGATTCTGTTTCTTAGCTTGTTCCAGCCATAGGCCAAAGTGACATTTTTTATGGTTCATTAGAGGCCAGTGCTCAATTTTGTCTGAGGTAGATTGCAGATTGCTTACAACCCGATTAAGCCAATAGTTTATTTGTAAATCCATTAGCTCAAGTAGGGTTTGTTCAGCGTCGAGTTTTCTCTCGGCCAAATCTATCCAGCGTGCATTCGGCTGATAAGTGCTAATCCATTGGTTACAGTCATCAGCTGACATGGGATAGGCAATGCCATATCCTTGAGCCAAATCGCAGCCCATGGCTAGTAACATCAAGCCATGCTCGGTTGTCTCTACGCCTTCTGCAATGACCTGGTGATGGAAGGCATCTGTCAGGCCGATAACACCATCAATGATGGTGTAGTCGTTGGGGTCATCAATGAGATCACGGACAAAACTCTGATCGATTTTAACGGTGTCGACAGGCAGATGGCGTAGATGTGTTAAAGAGGAATAACCGGTACCAAAATCATCCAAAGAAATTTTGAGACCTAGAGTGTGACGACAGGTCTTAATGATTGATGAGATATTGTTAATGTCTGTTAAAACACTGCTTTCCAATATCTCTAACTGGATCATATATGAAGGCACATTTGGATACCTGGCAAGCACACGATCTAGATGGTCAAAAAAGCCATTCCACTGCAAGTGTCGTGATGAAATATTAATACTCATTTCAAGCGACCAGCCACGTTGAATCCAGTCATCAAGTTGTTTGATAGCGTGTTCAATTACCCAGTTGCCGATATTAATTTCCAATGGGCTACCTTCCGTAGCAGGTAAAAATGCCCCTGGCATGATTAAACCTTGTTCCGGATGTTGCCAGCGAATCAATGCTTCAGCGCCAATAATTTCGCCGGTACGCATATTCACTTTTGGCTGATAGAACAGAACCAGCTGATCGGATATAAGCGCATCTTCGATAGATTTAAATTGATTCTGTTTTTCCGAAATTTGCTCGTCTTGCTGCATATCAAACATATGATGACGTTGACGACCCGAGACCTTGGCCTGATACATGGCTTGATCGGCATGACGCAATAAGGTGTCAGCATCGGCATCATCGAGTGGGTATAACGTTACACCAATACTAGCGCTACAGCTGATGCTGTTGTCATCGATGATATAAGGGAGTTCAATGGCATTTCTTATACGGTTGATGAGCGTTTCACAGTGTTCAGCACTGCTTACATCGTTCAATAATAAGGCGAACTCATCGCCACCAAGACGAGAAGCGGTATCGTCTTGTCTGATACATGATTGGATACGGGCTGAGACCTCAATCAGTAACTGGTCACCTGCTTCATGACCATAAGTATCATTGACCGGTTTGAAACCATCCAAATCCAGAAAAACTACAGCTAATAAACTGTTATTACGGTTGCTATGAGCAATTGCCTGTTTGAACCTATCAGCAAATAAGGTGCGGTTAGGCAATTGAGTTAATACATCATAATGCGCCATCATTTCCAGTGCATGTTGTTGCTCTTTGCTCTGGGTGATGTCTGAAAACATGCCGAGATAATGCAAAGTTTCACCAAAATCATCGACTAATGTTGATATGGTTAATAGTTCGGCATAGATCTGACCATCCTTGCGTTTGTTCCAGATTTCTCCTTGCCAATGACCTTGATGACGAAGCTCTTGCCACATCTCTTCAAAATACAATGCATCATGTTTATCTGAACGCAATATCGAAGGATTCTGATGTAAAACATCTTCCCTGCTGTAGCCAGTGATCTCAGAAAACGCTGGATTAACATCGACTATTAATCCATTAGCGTCGGTGATTAAAATGCCTTCATGGGCCTGGGTGAATACCCGTCCAGACAGTTTGAGTTTTTCTTCAGCGCGTTTACGTTCTGTAATATCGTAGAGAATAATCAATGTATCAGGAACGGCATCACTACTGACTTTTCGTGCATTAGCGATGACAGCCCGGCGTTGACCATCCTTACAAATTAGGTCTGTTTCGATAGATTCGAAGTTGAAAGATACGTATTGCTTGTGTGTGGAAATATCGGCCTGCTGAATAAAGCGTTCACGTGTTTCTTGTTTAGGAAAGGTCCTTAGCAACCAATCATCCAATGTCGGGATATCAGTTTGAGTAAAACCAAATGACTGAATAAAAGCCTGATTGATATAAGTCACCTTACCTTGATTATCAATAATGATTTCTGGCACAGGTGAGGTATTGAGCACATCACTTAACCGACTTTCACTTTCCTGAAGAGCACGGCGAGACTGTCGCAAACGATGAATCCAGTAGCCAAATAATAAAAATAACAGCAGGATACCAGCGCCGAATTGTATTAATGTTTTTAATTGAGGGCCGGGAGTGACTTTGATTCCCAGCCATTGTGATTCAATTTCTTTTTTTTCTTTTTCTGAGAGCTGTCCCAGCACTTTGTTGATGATACTCAATAATTCAGGTTGGTTTTCGACGATACCCATCCGGTAGACGGCACGTGCTTGTGTTTGGCCAGCAAATTGGAGATTTATCAGATCATTGTTTTTAATTTGATAGTTGGCATAGGCTGCATCACCAATATAAGCATCAGCCTCACCACGAGCCACTTTTTCCAATGCCTGTCTGGGCGTGTCGGTAAACAGTAAGGTAATTTCCGGGTAGTCATCACTCAATAAGGCATTACTGAAATTACCTTTTTCAATGGCCACCGTTTTACCTGCCAGGTTTTTCAGTGCGCCGACATAACCATTGATATCTGTGTTAATGATGACGACGGGGTTTTGAATATAAGGATCGGTAAAGTTGAGGTATTGTTCTCGTTCTGGCGTCTCATTTAAGCAGGCTAACATGTCAAGTTCATTCTGCTGAGCCATGGTCATCAACTCATCCCAGCTATGGTTGGAGATGATTTCAAATCTAACGCCGAGCCGTTCTTCAAGCAGGTTGATATATTCAGCTGCAATACCGACATATTCACCATCATCATTCACCCACTCGTAAGGAGCGAAGTTTTTATCTACACCGACTTTAATCACCGGATGTGCCTGCAACCAGGCTTGTTCCGCTTCTGTCAGTGATAACGTTGTACTAGGTTGGTGTATGAAGTGGTTGAGCGCCTTTTCAGAAAGTGCGGGCGTAACACCCAGTTGCGTATAAATATCAGCAATGCGTTTAAGGCGAGGTGTTTCGATGCTTCCGAGGGGGATTAATTCAGGTAAGATCAACTTCTTTGTTTCTCTTGCTTCAAACCGTAGTCGAGATAGACTCTGCTCTGCACCGTATTTTTCTTTGATGATATGAATCATTTCCTCACTGTGCTCAAGCGCATACTGCCAGCCTTTCAGTGATGCTTTGAGCATGCGTTGTGCACGGCCAGGGTAGTTTTTCAGCTCATCATCGCTGGTAAATAAAATATCACCATAGAAATCAAACCCGTAGTTACGCGGATTGATGATGTTGATGGGAAACTTTTTCTGTAAAAACGCATAGGGCTGATCGGTGATATAGCCTGAAATGACATCGACTTCATCATTAAGCAGACTGTCTATACTCATTTGTTGAGGGATAATATTGATATCTTTGAGTTGAATGCCGGCATCATTCAATAAGGTCCTCAAGATGGCATCGTTACCGCTGGTACCATCAAACATGACGCGTTTACCCACCATTTCATATGGGCTGACAATGCCGGACTCGGCTTGGCTCATAAAGACTAAAGCATCATGCTGAAAGATAGCAGCTAATGCTTTTATTGGAGAACCATTCGCATATTGAGACAAAATACCGATACCACCGATGCCATAATCAGCTTTGTCATTGACGACTTCATCAACGACGTTTAACTCAGACTGACGAGGGCGTAGCTCAACGTCCAAACCTTGTTCTTTATAAAAGCCTTTTTCTACGGCAGCAATATAACCAGCAAACTGAAATTGATATTTCCATTTCAGTTGCAAGCTTACTTTTTCTAACGCCAGGTCATCGTCTGTCTGAGCAACTTGGGCATGAATTGTGACTGAAAAGCTCAGTAGCAAACTAAGAATGCATGCACAAAAAAATTGATAGCCTGTCATTGGTAGCAATCTAAATCCGTGGTGAGGTTAGGTGAAGTACATAAAAAAAATGATTGATACATCATGGTTATTTACCTTCCATAGCGCATAACACATAACTGAAGTTTTATTGAATGGTGAATAATAACCCAACTGAGCCAAACAAGCTTAGCGCTATTAGCACTAAACAAGCATGATACTCACCTATCCGTAAAAGGGTGAATCATAGAGTAGATGCGAAAATAGGACATTGAACTGGCTCAGGTTTTGAACACATTTATGGCCAATGATCAGAACCGTTTTGCTCCGGCAAAGTCGAGCTGTTCCCATGCCTGGTATAAGATGATGGCCGTCGCATTAGACAGGTTCAAACTTCGGCTATCAGGAAGCATTGGAATGCGTATTTTCTGACTGTCTTGTACTTGATTCAAAACATTATCAGGTAAGCCGCGCGACTCAGGACCAAATAACAAAATGTCTTCATCGATGTAGCTGACTTGATGGTGATGTTGTGTCGCTTTTGTGGTGCAGGCAAAAATTCGTCTGCTGTCGCTCCATGCTATGAATTCATCAAAGTTCTTATGGACGGTGACATGAGCAAATTCATGATAATCCAGACCGGCACGCCGTAAACGTTTATCATCAATCACAAAACCAAGTGGTTCTATCAGGTGAAGACTGGCGCCAGCGTTGGCGCATAAACGAATAATATTGCCCGTGTTGGGTGGAATCTCGGGCTCGTAGAGAGCAACGTGCAGCACTGTGAATCAGGTTTCGTCTATATACAGTTTCAAATTCTGGCCAGGCTGTAATGTTGAACGATCACTTAAACCATTCCACTCTTTCACATCAGCCACACTGACATTGAACTTGCGTGATATTGCCCAGAGAGAGTCGCCATTTTTGATGGTATAGTTAACTGACTTTCTAATATCTTCAGCAGTTGTAGTGATAACGAGTTTTTGACCTGCATGCAGAATATCTCTGGCGGACTTTTTATTCTGTTTAGTCAGAGATTGCACATCGGTATTGTTTTTCCGTGCGATATCCCACCAAGTGTCACCGGCTTTAACAATGTAAGTCGTTTTTTTGGTTTTAGCTGCTGACAGATTCCGTTGTGCTTTTTTCAACGCTAGCTGGCTGACATCATGCGATGCCACTGGGATAAGTAAGTTTTTGCCTGCCCTAATTTGTGTGCTACCCAGCTTGTTGGCTTGTTTAATCACTTCAACAGTTGTGTCATAGTTGCTGGCAATGACACTGAGTGATTCACCGCGTTTGATTTCATGGCGAGCCCATTGCACACGCTGTGATGCTGGTGTTTTAGCCAGAGCTGCCTTAAATGTGGGGATTTTTTCCAGCGGCAGTACTAACTTATGATCGCCATGTGGGGCGGTTGCCCAGCGATTAAATGCTGGATTGAGTTGATGCATTTGTTTTTCAGTGATACCAGCCAGCTTGGCTGCCATGGCTAGATCGATTTGTGAGCCAACATTAACTTGCCCAAAGAAAGGCTTGTTATCGATTGGGCTAAGTTCTAACTCATAGCGTTCAGGATATTTCACCATATGGCTGACGGCCATTAAGCGAGGTACATAGGCCGAGGTTTCTCTTGGTAGATCCAGTGACCAGAAATCAGTCGGCTTACCTTGTTCCTGATTCTTCTTAATAGCGCGGCCAACGGTACCTTCACCGCAGTTATAGGCTGCGAGAGCAAGCTGCCAGTCACCGAAATCATTATGCAGTTTTTCAAGATAATCGAGGGCGGCCTGTGTTGACTTAACAACATCACGTCTGCCGTCATACCACCAATTTTGTTCCAAGCCATAAACCTGTCCGGTACCGGGGATAAACTGCCATAAACCGGATGCATGACTAGGTGAGTAAGCCATCGGCTTAAAACCGCTTTCCACGACAGGTAACAACGCAACCTCCATAGGCATGTTGCGTTTGTTGACTTCTTCAACAATGTGATAGAGATAAGGTCTGGCTCGCTCTACCACTCGGCCGACATAGTCCTGATGATCAATGAACCAGCGAAGTTGACGCTCGGTATCTGGTTCTAAGGTTTTGTAATCAGAAATCACGAAGCCATCGCGAATGCGATCCCAGACGTCAGTGGGTGCTTGAGGGGGGAGGGTGATGGGGGGATTTTCTGAGGAGAGTGGGTTTTCAGTGTCGTCTAAGGATTCGTTGTAGGCTTGTTCCCAAGGCGTATGTTTCAGTTTTTGTTTTGCCTTAGAATAAGTAACTGACGGAGTCGTTGACGCTTCCGCGCCTTTTTCCGGTGTACTGCTACATGAAGCGACAAGTAGGGTAATCACCGAAACAAGCGCTATTTTTATCATATTTCGAGTAAACATCTGCGCTATTATAAGGAAGGATTTTCGACCTGTCTCCGAATAATTTATATAAGTTGTTATTTACCATGGTTGGACGACAAAATAGGTGGTGGGGTGATTTCGATTTTCCCCAGCAAACTCAATGGGTTATGCGGTGTGCGGATGTGTGTCTGGAAATGCATTCTACTCCACATCAATGGTGGTTGGGCTACGAGTGGCAGCATACGACTGAGCAAATTGAACCGTCGCTAAAAAATGAAACCAGTACATTTGAATCACCACCCAAACATGAACATCGTTTTGTGTTTGCAGAACTCCCCGAAAGGGTCGCGATTAAACCAGCCTTAGCGGATCGCCCTGTTGTTTGTCGGCCTGATGTATCTGTGAGTTTATTGCCGTTCCAAGAGGTCACTTTGTTTGTGTGTCTTCCGCTCTGGTTGAAGATTGCTTCTACTTCTTCTGAGCAGACTTTATTAGATATTCCGACAGTGAAGGTATGTGATTCATGGTTTGGCCCGAATACGCGTGAAGGCGTTTTAAGTTATGCCTCACAGGTCAGTGAGCAATTAGATGTGAAGCCCATTGCCAATAATAAGGCGAGAGCGGCAATAGAAGTACGCATTCAAAATCAGTCGGATCAAATGTTAACACTCGATAAAATCAGTGTGCCTGCTCCCAACTTGAGTCTATATGTGGATAAGCAGGGACAGTTCTGGACACAACGGATTACACTGGTTAGACGAAATCTGGATGATGCGATATTGAGCTTGGATGACGTCATCAGTGGTGGATTACCATTGAGTGCGCTGGAGCTGGTATGTGCAGCCAGAGAAGACATCGGACGCAGTAAAATTACCAAAGCTATTTCAGCTTTATTTGGTTAAGACCTCAGGCGAGCAAGAATGACAGAATGGATTAACAATATCGATGCAGCATGGTTTATAGCTGTATTTGAAGCCCTGATTTATTTTATCGTCGGCCTTATTTTGGCAAAGATGGCCAGCCGGGCTGTGCGTCAGTGGAGTAAAAATCGTTTCGATACGCACCAACAGCTTTTAATGGCTCGCGTGGCCTCATATTTGATTTTGTTGGTATTTATTGTCATGGGGCTGAATGCCATCGGCTTTAATTTGGGGGTACTGATTGGTGCTGCCGGTGTATTGTCAGTCGCTATTGGGTTTGCTTCACAAACATCGGCATCGAATATCATCAGCGGATTATTTTTAGTCGCTGAACGACCTTTTTCTGTCGGTGATCTCATCAAGGTAGGAGAGACTACAGGAGAAGTGCTGTCCATAGATCTGTTGTCAGTAAAACTTCGCACCTTTGACAATTTGTTTGTACGAATACCTAATGAAACACTGATTAAATCTGAAGTCACGACGCTGACGCGTTTTCCTATCAGACGGATTGATTTAAGCATCGCCGTGGCTCTAAAAGAGGATATTAAAGCTGTCAGAAAAGTGCTGGAAAAAGTGGCAGAGGCAAACCCTTTATGTCTTGATGAGCCGAAACCGAAGTTTGTGTTTCTTGGCTTTGGTGATTCTTCGCTGAATATGCAGTTTTCGGTATGGGTGAAACGAGAAAGTTTTATCGAGCTAAAAAACAGTATCCATGAAGAAATTAAAGAAGCGTTTGATGCTGAGTCAATAGAAATTCCTTTCCCACACCGTTCCTTATATACCGGCTCCGTGACCGAACCGTTTCCGATTCGCCTGGTTTCTGATGCTGACTCAAAACCAGAGAACAAAGATTAAGATATAGCGACCCTGTTGGCGGGTGCCTATCTGCGATAAGATGCCTAGAAAAAAACTTCAGATTAAAGGGAAACTCAGTGACAAAGCTTAGTGGACAATTGTCCAAAATGCAGGTCAGTCTGGCTGATGATACGCAAGCTAACTACGCTATGAGGCTTGATGAGCAATTGTTGCCTCTGAACCAGACCATTGGACAGCCGATTTCATTACATTATCAAGGGGAGATTCACTGTCAGGCTTGTAATCGTTTAACGAAAAAAAGCTTCAGTGGTGGTTTTTGTTTTCCCTGTTCACAAAAGCTAGCACAGTGTGATCTGTGTTTTATGAAGCCAGAGCTTTGCCACTACGAACAAGGCACGTGCCGCGAGCCTGAGTGGGGTGAAGCGGTATGTATGCAGGATCATATTGTTTATCTCGCCAATAGTTCGGGGCTAAAAGTGGGCATCACCCGCATTAATCAAATTCCGACGCGTTGGATTGATCAGGGTGCGACTCAAGCTGTGCCGATTTTTCGGGTGAAAAGTCGCTATCAATCGGGCCTGGTTGAGGTGATGTTTAAACAGCATGTCTCTGACCGGACAGATTGGCGGAAAATGTTGAAAGGTGAGGCTGAACCACTTGATCTGGCCGCTGAAAGAGACCGACTCTTAGCCCTGTGTGAAAGTGAGGTGTCTGAGTTACAACAGCAGTTTGGTGAATCTGCCATTCAGGTATTAACGGCCGAGAATGTGCAGACAATTGAATACCCAGTGAACACCTATCCCAATAAAGTCAGTTCGTTTAATTTTGATAAAACAGCACATGTTGAAGGACGACTGGAGGGCATTAAAGGCCAGTATCTGATTTTGGATAAGGGTGTCATCAATCTCCGCAAGTTCAGCGGTTATCAAATCGAAGTGGAGGTATAAATGGTTTATCGCATGATGAGAGAGCTGATGTTTCGTCTGGATGCTGAAAAAGCGCATCACCTAGGATTAGTGGGACTTGATTGCTTGGAAATGAGCGGACTGTCGTGGCTGATGACACGAAAATTGCACATGAAACCCGTGCGAGTGATGGGGCTGACCTTTCCGAATGCAGTTGGACTGGCCGCGGGGCTTGATAAAAATGGTGATCACATTGAAGCCATGTCCGCACTGGGTTTTGGATTTGTTGAAATCGGTACAGTGACACCCAGACCACAGCCAGGCAACCCGAAACCGCGATTATTCCGTATTCCAGAAGCTCAAGGGATTATTAATCGCATGGGCTTTAATAATCTGGGCGTTGACCATCTTATTGAGCAAGTTCAAGCAGCGGATACAAACACCTTAATCGGCATAAATATTGGCAAAAATTTTGATACGCCAGTTGAAAAGGCCGTAGACGATTACCTGATAGGACTGAATAAAGTTTATCCACATGCTGATTATGTCACTATCAATATTTCTTCTCCCAATACTCCGGGTTTACGCACACTTCAGTTTGGCGAGTCCTTGGATACATTATTAGCTGAGTTAAAAAAGGCGCAGTCAGAGCTCGCACAGCAGCATGAAAAATATGTGCCGATGGCAGTGAAAGTTGCGCCGGATTTGACCATAGATGAAGTCTCTCAGTTAGCTGAAGCATTTAATAAACACAAAATCGATGCCGTTATTGCGACCAATACAACGATGGAACGTGATGCTGTGGCCGGACTCGATAATGCGGAAGAAGCAGGTGGTCTAAGTGGCGCACCTGTGTTTGAAAAATCAACAGAGATTGTCAAACTTTTCAGAGAAGCATTGGATGATGACTTGCCTATCATCGCCGCGGGTGGAATCATGTCTGCTGAACAGGCGTTAGCCAAGTTGGATGCAGGTGCATCACTAGTACAAATTTATAGTGGCCTTATTTATCATGGCCCCAAGTTAATTCGTGAAGTAATTCAATCCATATCAAAGAGGAACTAACATGGAAACTGCAACGGGAAGCATAGTCGTATTTTGGCTTATCAATATTCTCTATGCTGCGATCATTGTTTTTGTCGGTCGAATCGTGGTCAAGTGGCTGGTCAAAATGTCACGCAAATTAATGGTAAGAGCAAACCTTGACCCTATTCTGATTAATTTCTTCAGTACGATTGCCAATGCCATTTTATTGTTATTTGTATTGATAGCAGCGCTCGATCAATTGGGTGTGGATACCACCTCGATGATTGCCGTGCTGGGTGCGGCAGGTTTAGCTGTTGGCCTGGCTTTGAAAGATTCATTACAAAACTTTGCTGCCGGCGTGATGCTGATTTTATTCAGACCTTTCAAAATTGGTGATTTTGTTGAAGCGGGTGGAACCGCAGGTGTGATTGAGTCAATTACGATTTTTAACACCATTATGAAAACAGGTGATAACCGTGAAGTTATCGTGCCGAATGGTTTAATTTATGACGACACTATTACCAACTATTCAGCTAAAGATACCCGACGTATCGATATGGTCTTTGGTATTGGTTATGACGATGATCTGCTCAAAGCCAAACAATTACTGACCGATATCGTCACCGGTCATGAGAAAGTGATGGCCGATCCTGCCCCTGTTATTCGGGTATCAGAATTAGGCGATAGCAGTGTGAATTTTGATGTTCGTCCATGGGTGGCCGCTGCTGATTACTGGCCAGTACGTTCGGAATTAATTGAAACCATAAAACTCGCGTTCGATGAAAATGGTATCTCCATTCCTTATCCACAAATGGACATCCATTTTAATAACCTTGATAAAGAACAAGACGATAAAGCTGCTTAAAACTCGTCTTTCCATGCTCGTAATGAGCTAAAGACAGCTTGGCTATCTGGAAGAGGGTGACCGGAAAATTTTTCGGTCGCCTTTTTTATTCTGTCTACATCACAACGAAGAAACGGGTTGGTTGCCAGCTCATCCTGCATTAATGAAGGTACAGTGGCCTGTTTTTTCTGACGCATTGTTTCCGTTTGTTCAAAGCGTTGCTGCAGTTGTTTATTTTCTGGCTCTACTGTTTTAGCAAAACGTAGGTTAGCTAGTGTGTACTCATGAGCGCAATAGATAGTTGTTGAGGAAGGTAAGCTTGCCAATAGATTAAGTGAGGCATGCAATTGTTCTGCGGTACCACCCAATAATCGTCCGCATCCTGCAGCAAACAATGTATCACCACAAAACAGCTTGCCTTCGGCTAAATAGCTGATGTGGCCAGGCGTATGCCCTGGTGTATTGAGCACAGTGAAAATAGGAAAGTCGGGATCAACAGCGATGGGTTCTTTGCCTGATTGCGGATGAGTTACCCCTTCAATGGTTTCATTTAGCGGACCGTAAACTGGAATAGCCACTGCTTTTGTTAACTCAGCAATGCCTGCAGTATGATCGGCATGGTGATGTGTGATGAAGATGGCAATCAGCTCCAGATCAATGGATTTTAATGTGTTTAGAACGGGAGTTGCATCACCAGGATCAACCACAATCGCTTTATTTGTGCCTTGCGCCTGGATTAGCCAGATATAATTGTCATCAAATGCGGGAATTCGGTGCACATTCACCATGATTTCTCCTTAATGGGCTCAGACTATGAATGAGAACAAACAACGACGATTGAATCAATGGTGGCATAGTCCACTGGGTGAGTCGGTCATACAGCAGGAAAAGGCGGTTTTGACTTCACTTAATCACCCATTGGTGGGCTATTTTTATGTGCAATTAGGTGGGCATTATTCTTTATTTCCACCTTCAAACCGTATTATCAAAACCAGTATTGTGGGTCCCTCAGGAGACTTAAATGCCAGTGCTGAGTCGTTGCCGCTTAAGTCACACAGTATAGATAATTTACTGCTTTTGCATGTATTGGAATATGCACATGACCCGCATCAAGTGTTACGAGAAACAGAGCGTGTTCTGGCGGCAGACGGTAAATTAATATTATGCAGCTTCAGCCCTTGGAGTTTATGGGGACTGAGACGCTTATTTTCCTGGCAGGATAATGCGCCGTGGCATGGTCACTTTTTTACTCAAACCCGAATTCGGGATTGGTTAGCATTATTAAATTTTGAGGTGGTCGAACATCATAAGGTGATGTTCAGACCTCCTTTCAGTCGGACCAGCTGGTTAAACAGATGTCGTTTTTTGGAACGATGGGGCAAACGACTATGGCCGTGTTTTGGTGGTGTGACGATAGTCGTGGCTTGCAAGAGAACTATCTCGCTCAACCCGCTTAAACAACGCTGGCGTCAACCGAACTTATTTCCGTCAGCCGGTTTAGTGAACAAACCGATAACAAGAGAAGGAACAGATGGACCACGTTGAGTTATTTACTGATGGTGCCTGTAGTGGCAACCCTGGCCCGGGTGGCTGGGGTGTCATATTACGTGCAAAGGGACAGGAAAAAGAGCTATCCGGTGCTGAAAAAAATACCACCAATAATCAGATGGAAATGATGGCTGTCATCGCAGGTCTTGAAGCCTTAAAGCGTCCATGTCAGGTTACCATCACCACTGATTCACAATATGTCATTAAAGGTATGACGGAATGGTTAGCGGGGTGGAAAGCCAAAAACTGGAAGACAGCAGCAAAGAAACCGGTGAAGAATGTTGAGCTGTGGCAACGCCTCGACAAGGCCGTAGCCCCCCATCAGGTAAAGTGGGAATGGGTCCGAGGCCATCAGGGACATATTGAGAACGAGCGTGCGGATCAATTAGCTGTTGCCGCCAGAGAACACATAGCCGCTAAGAAATAAGAGGACGTCATGACAGAAAATGTTGTTAAACGACAAGTGATTCTGGATACCGAAACCACCGGTATCAGCACCGCTGAAGATCACCGGATTATTGAGATTGGCTGTGTGGAAATGGTGAATCGTCGCCTGACAGGGCAAACATTTCACCAATATATCAATCCACATCGTGAAATTGATGCCGGTGCAATTGAAGTCCACGGCATTACCAATGAATTTTTAGCCGACAAACCCAGTTTTGAAGATGTTGCTGAAGACTTCTTACAATTCATTGATGGTGCTGAACTTATCATTCATAACGCCCCGTTCGATGTTGGCTTTATTGATCACGAACTGAAAAAGCTTAAAGGTGAAAAGCGCAGGGTCAATACTTTATGCAGTGTGTTAGACACCTTAAAAATGGCCAGGGACAAACATCCTGGCCAAAAAAATAATCTCGACGCCTTGTGTAAACGTTATGAGGTGGATAACTCAAACCGTGAGTTACATGGTGCCTTACTGGATGCTGAGATCTTAGCTGACGTTTATTTAGCCATGACCGGTGGGCAGGTTGCCATGCTGCTGGCGGCTGAGGAAGTGGAACCTAAGACATCATCAGAAAATGAAACAGAAGAAACCCTTTCAGCCGTTCCGTCAAGAAAGCTCAGAGTCATCCGTGCCTCTGAAGAGGAGCTTGCTGCGCATGAGGCTATGCTGGAGAAAGTGCAGAAAAGTAGTGGTGGTGAGTGTGTTTGGTTGAGAGATTAAACATCTTATTTAAAGAAAAGGCTTCTTTGAAGGATGAATGAATACTGTAAGCACAGAATTTTATCTTTTTATACTTTATTTAGAGAAAGGCAGTTCGAGCAAGATGATGTTGCATTTTTCTTAATATTAATAAGGGACTACTCGCAAAAAGGAAGTATTATTCGTGAGGTTGCTGACTTCCTTGCACATCCTGAAGAAAAAAATAAAGGTATCCTTTTAAAGCGTGTAGAAAAGATTGTTCCTAAAATGGAGGAATATATCGGGCAGGTTAATAGCAACGACACTATTTCACATACACGACCGCCAATTTTTTCGGGGCTTAGTTTTCATAAAGAAATTATTACAGGTATTCGACGTGCTTTTCAAAAGGTTGGTTTGAAAAATGTTGCCATATCAGAAAGTGACATTGAGTACAGAGAGTTTATATTTTGCCTTATTTTTTTGTTAAGTGGTTTTAAACTGAAGTTCGGTAATGCCTCAATAGAATTAACAGTTTTATATAGTAGAGATCTGATACTAATAGCAAATTGTCCGATACATAAGTATCAAAATAGTTTTGCCCAATTACCCGTATTGTTATTAAAAGATGTTTGGCCTGATGCCAACCCGAATGGATTTGGACATGTTCTGGAGCAACATATTGTAAAAAGGTTTCATAACGGCTTTTTAGCTGCTGTTAACTATGAGTTTGATAAATATGATTTGCTATTGGAAGCTAAAAATTCTACATATGGAACAGTCTGGCCTATGTACACTTAGATTCGTAAACTAGATAAGTATGTCGGGTTAAATCGATACCTAACAACTTTTTTCTTTATAGAATCATACGCTGCCGCTGGGCGTTCATTTTCTTTGTTTGCCCAAAGAAAACGAACCAAACAAAAGGGCCCTGTACGGTTCACCTACATCGGTAACAAATTAATTCAACTACATGGGTTACACCCGAATAGTCCAATAACTTGTATCGCCACCCCTTACTTTGCGTTGGTCAAACCCGCCCAGTCTCACTGGGCCAAAGTAAATATCCCAAACCCCATCCGCCACCTGCTCCATACCAATGTACTCACCAGACAATAAATGAGAGACATATACCTGACCACCTCCCCAATAAACGACACCTGTCCGAGTCACCTTCAACACATCAAAATAATCTGGATAATGGATTGGCTCTAACTTATCAGGATAAGCCCTTTCAGATACCGTGTACTGGGAGCCAGGTGTTTGTTGTTGCAAAGCTTCATGGGGACGCTGTTGATTATACGCCTGACAGAATGCCTCGAACTGTTGCTGCTGCGCAGCCATTGAATGACTGACAGGCTGATGTTTAATATCCTGTTTCAAGGTGCGATGCATCCGCTCATGCTGACCATTTTGCTGAGGCCTGCCGGGCTGAATTCGTTCGGGATGAATGCCCAACTTAATCCACCAAATACTTAATGCCGATAAGCCGCCCGCCGCTTTACTGGCAAACGGCACCCCATTATCGCTGCGAATACGTAGAGGTAGCCCAAACTCCCTGAATACCTGTTCAAAACAACGCCTAGTCGAATCAGTCGCCGTTGTTTTCAAACCGATGCAAGCCAGTAAGAAACGACTATGATGATCCATAACGGTTAAGGGATAACACCATTGCCCATTCCCTAATTTAAACTGACCTTTAAAATCTACACTCCACACCTGATTCGACGCATTCACAGACTTAAATGGCTCTTGGTAAGATGCGACACGTCGGCGTTTTCGTCGTTTATCGACAAGACCTTCCCGGTTGAGCACATTGTAAATCGTGGTTAATGAGGGAGGCTCCAGGTTGGGAAAACGTATTCTCAGACGGGCCTGAATTTTCTTGGGACCTGGCTGGACGCGAGAAGCTGTCCTGATATCAAGGATAGCTTGCTTGATGGCATAGGGTATCGTTTGGGGATGACTAAAAGGCCGTCGGGATTGTTCAGCCATCCCATCGAGTCCTTTAGCCTGATAACGTTGTAACCACTTGTAACCCGTCTTTCGACTGATCTGGTATCGTCGGCACAACTCACTAAAACTACCTCCGGCGCCGCGTAGATAATCTGCAATAAATAAAATTCGTTCTTCCATTGGTTTCACATCTCGCCAAGGCATGAGCACCTCCGTTGTTGATGCTCATGATTTAAACCATGTGTTACCTATGTAGTTGAACTTTTTTGTTACCGATGTTCTTGATTCGTACAGCACCCGATATTGCCTTTTATCCAAGAATTAAACTTGGCTGATGGCGTGGTCGAAAACTCGCTGCGCTCAAACACTCGACCACTCAATCCATCAACCAAGCCCAATTTTTGGCGGCAATAGACGGGAGGGTTGGGAGCTTTTTTAATCCCCGTTTGTGCTGGCGAGGAGTGACATTTATTCAGGTCTGAGGGAGGCTAGTGTTTGAGCGCAGCGAGTTTTAGTCGACCGCCTGAATCAATGTTATGACGAGTGGAGCCGTAGGCCAGCACGGTGGGGTGCCCTAGGGTTGTTAGGGAAATGGGCAAGCATTTCCCTGACTCGCCAGCAAGGCGAAATAGCTTGCAAATAAATCAACGCTCATCGGAAGCCTGAACGGGAATCTAAACAAAATCCAAATTTCGCCTTGAAATCAAATTTTTCACCCCCAGATTGACGGTCTGTGATTAGCAAACCGGAATGATTCAATCATGAGCAACGAAGAAATCGAAAAGCCAGATGTAGAAGCAAATGAGCAAGCTGACACTGAGGCATCAGCAGAAACTGAAAAAACGACTGAACAGTTACTGGAAGAAGCGCAACAACAAGCCGAAGAAAACTGGAATCAAGTGTTATTGGCTCGCGCTGATCTGGAAAACGTTCGTCGTCGTCATGCACGAGACCTGGAAAACGCCCATAAACATGCTTTAGATAAATTTGTGAATGAGCTTTTACCTATTTGTGACAGCCTTGAACTTGGCCTGAATGCCGCCAAGTCAGAATCAGCTACTTTAGAGGCTGTGCGTGATGGCATGAGTATGACGATGAAAATGTTACTCGACAATATTGGCAAACTCGGACTGGAGCAAGTTGATCCTGTTGGACAGCCGTTTGATCCTGAATTACATCAAGCCGTTTCTATGCAGCCGGCAGATGGTATCGAGGCCAATCATGTGATCAGCGTGATGCAAAAAGGATATAGCTTCAATGGTCGTTTACTGCGACCTGCAATGGTTGTGGTCTCTCAATAAAAAATAGATTCGGGGCTTGAAATTTAAATTTTGCCCCCCAATTACATACCCGAAGGCTGCATAAATAGTCAGCAAGAATAAGATTGATGGAGTATAAAAATGGGAAAAATTATTGGTATTGACTTAGGAACAACAAATTCCTGTGTCGCAGTGATGGAAGATGGTAAAGCGCGCGTTATCGAAAACAGCGAAGGCGATCGCACTACGCCATCAATCATCGCTTTCACAAAAGATGAAGAAGTTTTAGTGGGTCAGTCTGCGAAGCGTCAAGCAGTTACCAACCCTAATAACACACTCTACGGCATCAAGCGTTTGATCGGCCGTAAATTCAAAGAAGATGTCGTTCAGCGCGATATCGACATGGTGCCTTACAAAATCGTTGAAGCAGACAATGGTGATGCCTGGGTTTCTGTAAATGACAAAAAAATGGCACCACCTGAAATTTCAGCACGTGTTCTGATGAAAATGAAGAAAACAGCTGAAGAGTTTTTAGGTGAAGAAGTGACTGAAGCTGTTGTCACTGTACCTGCTTACTTTAACGACTCACAACGTCAAGCCACTAAAGATGCGGGTAAAATTGCCGGTTTAGAAGTCAAACGTATTATCAACGAACCTACCGCTGCAGCACTGGCCTATGGTATGGACAAAAAACGCGGTGACTCTACCGTGGTTGTCTATGACTTAGGTGGTGGTACATTCGACGTATCAATCATCGAGATAGCGGATATTGAAGGCGAGCACCAGTTTGAAGTATTAGCGACTAACGGTGATACATTCCTGGGTGGTGAAGACTTTGACCAACGCATCATTGACTATTTAGTCGCAGAGTTCAAAAAAGACCAAGGTGTTGATCTGGCAAAAGATCCACTGGCTCTGCAACGTCTGAAAGATGCGGCTGAAAAAGCGAAGATCGAATTATCTTCAAGCCAGCAAACAGATATCAATCTGCCTTACATCACAGCTGATGCATCAGGTCCTAAACACATGGAAATGCGTTTAACTCGTGCCAAGCTGGAATCACTGGTTGAAGACCTGATTTCACGCAGCATGGAGCCATGTAAAATGGCACTGAAAGATGCCGGCTTATCAACGTCTGAAATCAGCGATGTGATTTTAGTCGGTGGTCAAACCCGTATGCCTAAAGTACAGGAAGCGGTTAAAGACATGTTCGGTAAAGAGCCTCGCCGTGATGTGAATCCTGACGAAGCGGTGGCAGTGGGTGCGGCTATCCAAGCGGCTGTACTTTCTGGTGATGTCAAAGACGTATTATTACTAGACGTTACACCACTGAGCCTGGGTATCGAAACCATGGGTGGCGTGATGACCAAACTGGTTGAGAAAAACACCACGATTCCTACTAAAGCGAATCAAGTGTTCTCAACGGCAGAAGACAATCAACCTGCAGTGACCATTCATGTACTTCAAGGTGAGCGTGAAATGGCATCAGCGAATAAATCACTGGGCCGTTTTGACTTGGCGGATATTCCTCCAGCACCACGTGGTACACCACAAATCGAAGTGACATTTGATATTGATGCTAACGGTATTCTCAACGTATCAGCAGCGGATAAAGCGACAGGCAAAAAACAATCTATCGTGATTAAAGCCTCTAGTGGTTTATCAGATGAAGAAGTTGAGAAAATGGTGAAAGATGCGGAAGCGCATGCGGATGAAGATCGTAAATTCCATGAGCTTGTCACTGTACGTAACCAAGCTGATGCATTGATTCACGGCACAGAAAAATCACTTAAAGATTTAGGTGATAAAGTTGAGGCTGACGAAAAAGAAAAAATCGAATCAGCGATTGCCGCTTTACAAGAAGCCATCAAAGGCGAAGACAAAGACGACATTGAAGCGAAAACAACCGCTTTAAGTGAAGTCGCTGGCAAACTGGCAGAACGTGCTTATGCTGAAAATGCGGAAGCTGGTGCTGCAGATGCCGGTCAAGCTGATGATGCGAAAGCTGGTGATGATGTTGTCGACGCAGAGTTTGAAGAAGTCGACGACGATAAGAAAAAATAATCTTTAACAAGATTATGTTGAGCATGGCAAACAGGCGTCAGGAATCTCCGGCGCCTGTTTTGTCGTTTTAGGTAGTTGGGAAAAAGAATAATGGCCAAAAAAGACTATTATGAAGTTTTAGAATTATCACGCACGGCGACTGAAGCTGAGATTAAAAAAGCCTACCGTCGCATGGCGATGAAATATCATCCGGACAGAAATCCTGATGATGCTGAAGCTGAGTCCAAGTTTAAGGAAGCCAAAGAAGCCTACGAAATTTTATCTGACAGCCAGAAGCGGGCTGCTTATGACCAGTTCGGTCATGAAGGTGTCGACCAATCCATGGGCGGTGGCTTTAGAAGCAGTGGCGGCTTCAGCGATATTTTTGGTGATGTATTCAATGATATCTTTGGCGGTGGAGGTGGCGGCCGGCAACAAGCCTATCGTGGTGCTGATTTAAGATATCGACTTGATTTGTCATTGGAAGATGCTGTGGCGGGAACCACGGCGACTATTCGCATACCAGTCAATGTTGAATGTAACACCTGTGATGGTTCTGGTGCGAAGAAAGGGACACAACCCGTCACGTGTACTACCTGTGGTGGGCATGGTCAGGTTCGAATTCAGCAAGGTTTCTTTACCATGCAGCAAACCTGCCCACATTGTCGTGGTACCGGAAAGATGATCAAAGAGCCTTGTCCGGATTGTCATGGTGAAGGGCTGGTTCAAGAAGAGAAAACCTTACAGGTCAAAGTGCCTGCTGGTGTCGATACCGGCGACCGAATTCGACTCTCAGGTGAAGGTGAAGCGGGCACCCATGGTGCACCTGCTGGAGATCTTTACGTGGAAGTATCGGTAAATCGTCATGACGTGTTTACCCGTGATGGCACGAATTTATTCTGCGATGTACCTTTAAGTTTTGTCACTGCTGCGTTGGGTGGTGAAGTGGAAGTACCCACGCTGGAAGGTAAGGCTAATCTTAAGATCCCAGAGGGCACGCAAACCGGACAACAATTCCGACTTAAAGGTAAAGGTGTTCAGTCAGTTCGTGGCGGCGCAACCGGTGATCTTTTATGCCGGGTTATCATCGAAACACCGGTGAAATTATCAAAGAAACAAAAAGAGTTACTGCAAGAGTTTGAGGGCGATCTGCAAGGCGGTGGTGAAAAGCATAACCCGAAACACAGCTCCTGGTTGGATGCGGTAAAACGTTTTTTTGAATAAGATGATGTGTTGTCATCACTAGGTGAAATGAAAAAGGAATAAATATGGCAACTAAGATTGCGATAAATGGCGCTGCTGGCAGAATGGGACGCTGTTTGATTCAGGCTGTAGAACAGACTGAGGGCTTAGCTCTCAGTGCAGCGATCGATCGTGCCGATTCATCATTAATCGGGGCAGATGCAGGTGAAGTCGCAGGCGTTGGCAAGTTAGGTATTGCGATTAGCTCGGATATTGAGCAGGCCACAAAAGACTCCGACATCATTATTGATTTCACTTTGCCCGAAGTGACCATGGCTTTATTGCCGTTTTGTGTGGCTAATCAATGTCGACCTGTTATCGGCACAACGGGGTTTGATGCAGACCAAAAACAAGCCATCGACGATGCGGCCAAACAAGTTGCCACTATCCTGGCGCCGAATATGAGTGTTGGGGTGAACTTATCATTAAAACTATTAGATATGGCTGCCCGGGTATTGGGGGATGACGTTGATATCGAAATAGTGGAAGCCCACCATCGCCATAAGGTAGATGCACCGTCTGGAACGGCATTGCGTATGGGCGAAGTGGTGGCTGATGCCTTAGGCCGTGATTTGAAAACATGTGCGGTATATGGTCGTGAAGGCCGCACAGGTGAGCGTGACAGAGATACCATCGGTTTTGCGACAGTACGTGCTGGCGATATTGTTGGTGATCACACCGTTATGTTTGCGGCAGAAGGTGAGCGGGTTGAAATCACCCACAAAGCCTCAAGCCGTATGACGTTTGCTTTTGGTGCCATGCGGGCATCAAGCTGGTTAATGCAAAAACAAAATGGTTTGTTTGATATGCAGGATGTCTTGGGCTTGTCATAACATCACTTATTCATGCTGCTGTCACTTGCCCGATGTAGTAGCTGAATTTATTTTCTAATACCCTGCTTGATGCAGGGTATTGTACTTTTCTTTCAACTTGCTTATATAATCGAACCAACTTTTTAATAGGTTGGATTGATGGCACCACATGCTCAGATTCTTATAGTTGACGACGTCCCTGACAATATTCAGGTCGCTATGAGCTTACTGAGGGAAGACAGCTATGAGTTTTCCTTTGCCAATAGTGGTGAAAAAGCACTGTCAATTCTGCAAAACGATGATGCTGCGTTTGATCTGATTCTGCTCGACATCATGATGCCTGGCTTAGATGGCTATGAAACCTGTCAGCGTATAAAAAGCCAAACTCAACTCAAAGACATTCCAATCATTTTTCTCACCGCAAAAGCGGATGTGGATTCTATAGCCAGAGCTTTTAAAGTCGGTGGGGTCGATTATGTGACCAAGCCTTTTCATGCCGCTGAACTCCTTGCTCGTGTTAGAACGCATGTCCAGTTATATCAGACAAAAAAATGGCTTGAGAAGCAAAATATTGATCTGGAAACAAAATCCCGTTTTGCACAGGCGCGCTTATTATCTGAGTTAGAAAATAGCCAAAAAGAACTCATCTGGTTTCTAACTGAATTGATGGAATCCACATCAGATGAAACAGGTAAACACATTCGTCGGGTAGCTGAGATTTCTGCACTCTTGGCCAAACTGCATCCCACATTAAGCGATACTGATGCCGATACTCTTTACCATGCCTCACCCATGCATGATATCGGCAAGATGACAGTCCCTCATGAGATTCTTCACAAGCCAGGAAAATACACGCCAGAAGAATTTGAGGTGATGAAATCGCATACGACAAACGCGTATAAATTATTATCAGGTTCCAAACGAAAATTAATTAAATCAGCCGCGATTATTGCCTATCAGCATCATGAAAAATGGGATGGGAGCGGTTATCCCCGTGGTTTAAAAGGATCTGACATACACATCTATGGGCGAATTGTTGCTCTGGCGGATGTATTTGATGCCTTGACTCATCAACGTTGCTATAAAACAGCCTGGACAGTTGATGATGCGGTTGCTTTCATCCAGGAACAGCGCGGTTTTCACTTTGATCCTGAGTTAGTCGACTTGATGATAAGCCACCTCGATCAGTTTGCTGACATTGTTAAATAGATGCTTATAAGATGAATTATCCTTTAGTAACCACAAGAATGACATTAATCACAACGTTCATTCTGTTACTGAATTCAATCCTCATCTTCTATAGTCCAACTGTCCAATCCGCCGCGGAAACAGTCCGAGCTCAGTACCAATCACCTGTGCTATTAACGAAAGAAGAAATTGCCTGGATAGACACCCATCCTGAAATTATTGTGGGGGCCGGGAGTGAATGGCCACCTTATGATTTTGTGAACGAAAATAATCAATACATCGGTATTGCCAGGGATTATCTCAACATCGTTTCTTCATTAACAGGCTTAAAATTTACCTATGAAACGGAAGGCTCTTGGCGTGATCATCTAAAACAGTTTGTTGATGGAGAGATTGATTTATTACCTGCAGTATTTATGACGCAGGAAAAAATGGCTTATATGACATTCTCCAGTCCGTATCATGAGGCTGTTGAATATTTTTTTATTCGTAATGACATTAAACTCGACAATAAAAACTCGCTGGATGGATTGCGAGTGGCTTTACCAAAAGATGACTCCAGAATTAGTACGATCAAACGCTATTTCCCCAGGCTTAATATCATTGAAACCGGCTCATCAGATGAGGCTATCCACTTAGTCCTGAATGGCGATGCCGAACTGTTATACGACACTTATGCTGTTTTGAGCTACAAACTTGATAACAAAGCTATTTTGAATATCGAACCATTACAGTCGACACGCTATTTAGGGAGTGAGAATCTCTACATGGCTACGCAAAAATCAGAGCCGATGTTGTCATCAATTATTGATAAAGCTTTACTTGCGATATCAGCAGTACAGAAACGTAGTATCGATGATAAATGGTTTAAACGAAATATTACTGATGAGGCCGTATCGAAGAATATTATTTTGTCACCGAGTGAACAATTCTGGTTAAACGAGCATAAAACAATTCGTTTTACCGGTGACCCTAACTGGTTGCCATATGAAGCCTTTGATAAAGATGGAAATTATATCGGTATTGTTGCTGAGTATTTGCAACTGATAGAAAACAAACTGGGCATCACTATTGAGTACGTGCCTACTTCCACTTGGGCAGAGTCAATTGAGCTTATTAAAGCAGGTAAGGTCGATATGATTTCAGAAACCAGTGATTCAACACTGGGTCAGTTTCTGACCTTTACCAGGCCATATTTAAACAGTCCAATAGTCATTGTCATGCGTGATGATAATGTTTATGTCGAAAATATCTCGTCAATAAAAAAGAAAAAAATTGCCGTGATTCATGAATATGGCTATGTAGATAATATTCGTAGTCAGTATCCAGATATCAACTTTATTGAAGTCATGTCGATTCAAGAGGGCTTGACTGCCGTGTCTACTGGAAAAGTAGATGCATTAATAGCCACACTGGCTCAGGCCAGTTATCACATTGCCGAAATGAGTATTAACAACATACGCATAGTAGGGGAAACCGGCTTCAAAACCTCATTGGCATTTGGGTTTAGCGAGGCTTATCAACCGATGGTTAGCCTTTTTAACCGGGCCTTTAATGCTATCTCACTCGCAGATAAGCAACGCATACTTGATGACTGGGGGAAAGATAAATATGCGGCGATTGTCGATTACAGTTTGATGTTGAAAATTGTGATCTTGTTTTTAGTTGTGGTGGCTTGGATTTTATTCTGGAATAGAAAACTAGCCGCTCAAGTCCGCTTACGTGAGGCTGCCGAAGCACAAACAAAAACCTTGATTGATCATATGCCCTTACAGATTGCCGTGACACATTTTGACGGTCAGATCATCACTGCTAACCCTCAGGCATTATTAGACTACAACATGCAGCTGGATGAATTACCTCAGTTTAATATTCTGAGTTTTTATTCGAACCCGAAACAACGTGAAGAAGTACTTAATGAGATAAAAACCCAAGGGTTTGTGGATCAAAAGATCGTCGAATTCAAAAAAATGGACGGTGAAGAACGCTCGATGATGGTATCTATTATGCCCATCAAATACCAAGGGCAGGAGGCGTTATTAGGTATCGCTGTAGATATGACGGATCGGATCGAGATGGAGGCTCAACTCGTCGAGGCGAAGGAAAAAGCGGAAGTGGCTAACCGTACAAAATCTGAGTTTCTTGCCAATATGAGCCATGAAATCCGGACGCCGATGAATGCCATTATTGGCTTTACCGAGTTGCTCTATGAGCAGGTTAAAGACAATAAGTTGAAATCCTATGTAAAAACGATTCAGTCGGCTGGCAATGATTTAATGTTATTAATTAATGACATTTTGGATTTATCCAAAATCGAAGCCGGAAAACTCGACATACAATATGCTGCCACCAACCCGCATGTCTTGTTTGAAGAGTTATCGCATATATTCAGTGTGCCATTACGGAATAAAGGTGTTGAACTGATTCTGGAAGTCGATTCAGACATTCCTCATAGTCTGATGCTGGATGTGGTTCGTCTGCGTCAGGTATTACTCAACTTACTGGGAAATGCGGTTAAATTTACTCAGTCAGGTCGAATAACGATGCGGGCAAGTGTCGAGAGCGCTGTGGGTAGTCATCTAAAATTACGAATTGATATTGAAGATACTGGTTTAGGCATACCTGAGGATCAGTTAGAGCGAATATTTGAAGACTTTCATCAAACGCCTGGTCAGGACAATGCAAAATTTGGCGGAACGGGGCTCGGTTTATCCATTTGTAGTCGTCTGATTAAACTAATGGGTGGAGCTCTCACAGTGAAAAGTGAAGTAGGTAAGGGGTCTACTTTTACGGTGCATCTGAATAACGTTGTCGTCGCATCAATTGCCGCTGATTCAAGCTTGAAGCAGTACTCGGCATCTTCACTGCCTGTGTTTTCACCTGCAACTATTCTTGTGGTGGATGATATTGAAGATAACCGTCGTTTGGTCACGGAAAGCTTTTCCTCTTCTGCGCTAGAGATTGTAGAAGCTGAAAATGGTAAAGAGGCCGTCGCAGCCGTAAAAGCCCAGGGTATTGATTTGATTCTGATGGATCTGCGTATGCCTGTGATGGATGGGTATCAGGCAGCAGAGAAAATTAAAGCGGAATTTAATATCCCAATCATCGCCCTGACAGCATCTGTAATGAAAGATGACTTCGAACGTCTTAAATCAGAGCATTTTGATGACCATATCCGTAAGCCGGTCAAAAAGTCTGAACTTTACAGCAAGCTGGCAGAATTTTTAGAACATGAAGCTTCGATACCTAACGGATCTGAAGAGACTCGTGGCCTGACATTGTCCGATCATGAAATGGCCGTATTACCAGTGATCCTTAGCTTTATGGAGAGCAAAATGCCGATTTGGAAAATGGTCAATGAAAGCAACAATATGAGTGAAATTAAACGTTTTGCTGCTGATCTGAAGCAAATCGCAGAGAAAGAAACATTCACGCCATTAGCTCATTACGCGCAACAGCTTCTAGAAAAAGTGGAAGTCTTTGACATTGAGGGCATGACTGAACTGTTGACAGACTACCCTTCTCTTTATCAGCAACTTAGCCAGTCTGCTTAATATTTCTGTGCTCTGAGTTTCGCCACTTCGGCACCCGAGACATCTCCTGCTCTGAGTCTTATTTCGGTCAGTAACTGCCAGAAACGCTTAAGCAGTACATTATTACCAGATGATAAGGAGACACCTTTAAGCGCGACCTGTTCTGCAAGGTCATAATCTTCCAGACTCATATGGGTCTGAGCGAGTGAGTAATACACTTTAGGATCCCGCGGTGCTATACGTTGAGCTCGCTGCAAGTTGTTTTGTGCACTCCGTAAGTCACCACTTACTCTCGCTTGTTCCGCTTTATCCAGTAACGCCACGACAGCAGGACTTTGTTTTATCGGTGTTTGTACCTGGGGGGATGGTGCTGGCTGAGCAGATCTTGGCTGTTCAGGAGTAACGTCCTCTACTGGCGGGTAGGCAGGTGTTTCCGGCGGCTGTGGCAGTGTCGGTTCGCTGCTTCGATCATCCACGGGTGGTTGAGATGGTTGGTAAGGTGTTGTTGAACATGCCGCAAGCATACTTAACATCAACCCCGTCATGAAAAAGCGTAAAGCAGAATTTGTCATTATTAACCCTTATTGAAACCAATCTTTAATCCAGTCCAGTGACCGAGTCACCGGATTAGATTGCTGTCCTGGCTGAGTGACACATTCAGACATTTCGACAGGCTCTGTTCCCGAGATGAAAGGCAGTTGTCGGGAATGTTCACATTCTTGAGCGGATAAAAGGCCCGTTTGTGTGTCTATCCAGAGCCATTTTATATCGTCTGGCAATGGTGCCTCAAACGAATCCAGAGGCTGACTCCTCATAAAGTTTTTCCAGACACGCAACGCACCGCCTGAACCAGTGAATGGTAAGGGGGAATTATCATCCTGACCAAGCCATACCACGGCGAGTCGGTTATTGCTGAACCCTGCAAACCAGCTATCTCGTTGATCATCGGTTGTGCCCGTCTTACCGGCAGTATTGATATGGCTGGGTAAACTGGAATAAATGCTGGCAGCTGTGCCACTGTGAGTGACTTCTTGCATGGCCGTTTGAATCAGGTAAACATCATCTGCATCGATAGTCTGACGCAGTTGAAATGGGTAGCTGGATAGTGCTTCACCGTGACTGTCTGTAACCGTGCGAATAGCTCGGGCAGGCGTCTGGAAACCATTGGCAGCAATGGTTTGATACATGGTCGCGACTTCAAGTGGTGACAAGCCCTGAGCACCCAATAAAAGCGAGGGATAGGCATCTAGCTTACGTTTAATGCCTAATCGGTTCAACGTATTAATGACCTCATCCAAGCCTGCTTCCATTCCAAGGCGAACGGTGGCTATGTTGTAAGAATGAGCTAAGGCATCAATCAGTAAAACATCCTCATGGGATTGTTTGCTGAAGTTCTTTGGTTTCCATGTTTGACCATTGGGAAGTGTCAGAGTGAAGCTTGAATCATCCACCATACTGGCCAGTGTTTTACCTTGTTCTAAGGCTGTTAAATACACGGCAGGTTTTACCAACGAGCCGATGGGGCGTACAGAGTCCAATGCGCGATTAAAGCCTTTATAGCGTGTATTTTTGTCACCTATGACCGCTAGGACTTCACCCGTTTGTGGGTCTGTCACTACCATACTGCCCTGTAGCGATTTCAATTTAGAGCCATGGTGTTGTTGCAGACTCGTAATGGTGGATTTTAAAGATGACTCAGCATGACTTTGAGTGATCGGATCCAGGCTGGTATAGACCCGTAGCCCTTCTGAGTTCAGATCTTCATCACGATAATCACGACGTAATTGTCGTTTCACTAAGTCCAAAAAGGCAGGATACGCTTCTTTTAATAGTGTGCCTTTCTCGACAACATCAAGGCTGGCATTTCTCGCTTGCTGATATTGTTGCTGTGTAATTTTATCTTGCTCATACAAAACTTTTAGCACCAGATTGCGTCGATTTTTTGCTCGCTCAGGGTGGCGCCTTGGGTCGTAATAAGAAGGCCCCTTCACCAGGCCGGCAAGTAATGCTAACTGATGCAGTTTCAACTCTTGTAGTGGTTGTGCGAAAAAGTAATGTGCACCCAAACCGAAACCATGAATGGCACGTGCGCCATCTTGTCCCAGATAGACTTCATTCAGATAGGCTTCCAAAATGTCATCTTTGTCGTAGTGCAGCTCTAACAATAAAGCCATCGGAATTTCGAGTAGCTTTCTAACCAGACTACGGTCAGAGGTGAGATAGAAGTTCTTAATAAGCTGTTGAGTCAGGGTACTACCGCCCTGAACAAAACTACCAGCCTTAATATTGGCAACCATAGCTCGGGCTATGCCTTTGGGGGAGATGCCATGATGCTGGTAAAAATCTCTGTCTTCGATAGCGATTAAAGCTTCGCTCAACATCGGAGGGGCATCTTTTAACTGAATAAGATCCCGGTCTTCATTATTAAGTGGGTAGATGCCTCCTATCAGAACAGGTTCAAGGCGAACCAATGGCACATCCTGACCTTGATAATCTCTTAGGCGTGTTACACCTTCAGCATTAAAGTCGAGAATGAGTTTTCTTGCCGGCTCCATGCCATCGCTAAAACGAAAGCCACGTGTGGCGATGATGGCCTTCGATGAGGAGAAGGCGGCCTGGCCAGGCTGTGCGGCTTTTGAACGAAATTGATACCCCAAACCTTTTAATTCAATTTTCAGGTCGGAGAGTGAGACAGGAGCCCCGGCATACAACTCTAATGGGCGAGCATATACCTTGGCAGGAACAGCCCAGCGCTTGCCTTCAAACTGACTACGAATCTGAACATCAAGGAAAAGGGTTAATAAGCCAAGTAGAACCAGTAGAGTAAAAGCAATTTTCAGCAAACTTGAGCGGCTGATAAACCCCGTTTGTTTTTTTCTACGTGGTGATGACTTTTTTGAGCGGGTACGCTTTTTAGAAGGCGCTTTTTTTTGAGCCATGAAATTCTCAGCTAGGAAATGAACCTGATTAAAGGTAGTAATTCAATAAATACATTAAAACATGATGTTGGCATGAAGTGATAACAGTTCACCTTAATATGCGATGTTCAGCTTGAGGCGATCAAAGAAACCGCGCAGTGCCAGAAATTATTCTATTTCTGCTGCGATTGGCTGAGAGGAATTTCATCGGTGCCTCATCTAAGTCATTACTTTTTTTACAGATCATCGCAAAGGGCAAGGCTAAAAATCGCTGACAGCTTCATTTCGCATTATGTAAATTGTCTGGTAATATGCAGAACTCCAAAAGAGTTTCATGCGTCGTTTTTCATCTTAAACGACATAAAGTATAACTGTAGTGAGCGTTTATGGCTTTAGAGACACCAGTCTGTGAATTTGGTTTGCCTGCTGTGGATTTTTCTCTGCCAGGAACAGACGGTAAAATCTGGACATTAGAAGACTGTCGTGGTGAAAATGGATTGTTAGTTATGTTCATTTGTAACCATTGTCCTTATGTAAAAGCGGTAATAGATAGATTGGTACGTGATACGAATGAGTTGAAAGCATTAGGTATCAATTCTGTCGCGATTATGTCTAATGATGTGAACGAGTACCCTGAAGACGCGTTCGACAATATGAAACAGCTTGCGATACAGCAAGCGTTCTCATTTCCATATCTGTACGACGAAACACAACAGGTTGCCCAGGCTTATGGTGCAGTCTGCACACCCGATTTTTTTGGTTATAACAGTGATTTGCAACTACAATATCGCGGTCGTTTGGATGCCAGTAGAAAAGAAGCCGCAGCATCTGATGTCAGACGAGATTTGTTTGAAGCAATGAAACAAGTGGCAGAAACAGGCCACGGCCCAGAAAATCAAATACCTAGTATGGGTTGCTCGATCAAATGGCGGGCAGCTTAATTTTTTTTAATAGGAGAATGTAGATAATGGCTACACGTAGACATTTAGCTAATGCAATCCGTGCGCTCAGCATGGATGCAGTACAAAAGGCAAACTCGGGTCACCCCGGTGCGCCTATGGGTATGGCAGATATTGCCGAAGTGTTATGGAATGACCATTTAAAACACAACCCAAATAACCCAAATTGGGCTGATCGTGACCGTTTCATCCTATCTAATGGTCACGGTTCAATGTTGATTTATTCATTGTTGCATTTGTCAGGTTATGACTTGCCAATGGATTCACTCAAAACATTCCGTCAATTACATTCACAATGTGCGGGTCACCCAGAGTATGGTTATGCACCAGGTGTTGAAACAACAACAGGTCCATTAGGTCAAGGTATCACCAACGGTGTTGGTTTTGCGATGGCTGAAAAACTGATGGCTGATCAATTCAACAAGCCAGGTCATGACATCGTTAACCACCACACTTATGTCTTCATGGGCGATGGTTGTTTAATGGAAGGTGTTTCTCATGAAGCATGTGCTCTTGCTGGTACATGGGGTCTGGGTAATCTGATCGCATTCTGGGATGACAACAACATCTCTATCGACGGTCACATTGATGGCTGGTACACAGATGACACTGTTAAACGTTTCGAAGCTTACGGCTGGCACGTTCAATCAGTAGATGGTCACGACTCTGATGCAATCAATGCAGCTATTGAAGCAGCGAAAAAAGTCACTGACAAACCTTCACTGATCTGCTGTAAAACCATCATCGGTTTCGGTTCACCAAACAAATCAGCTAGCCATGATTGCCATGGTGCGGCATTAGGTGAAGAAGAAGTTGCATTAACTCGTAAAGAGTTAGGTTGGGACTACGAACCTTTTGTTATTCCTGAAGACGTTTATGCGGGTTGGGATGCGAAAGCGAAAGGTGATGCTGCGGAAGCTGAATGGAACAAAAAATTCGACGCTTATGCTGCTGAATACCCAGAATTAGCTGCTGAATTTAAACGCCGCATGGCAGGTGAATTACCCGCTGACTGGAAACAATTCACAGATAAAATGATCGCTGATTTCAACGATAAAGCAGAAAGCGTTGCTTCACGTAAAGCATCACAAAACGTTATCACTGCTTTAGCACCTGAATTACCAGAATTTATCGGTGGTTCTGCTGACTTAACAGGTTCTAATCTGACAAGCTGTTCAAGCTTCAAACATGTTTCTGGTAAAGAGTCAGGTAACTACATTTCATACGGTGTTCGTGAGTTTGGTATGTATGCCATCATGAATGGTATGGCACTGCACGGTGGTTTACTGCCTTACGGTGGTACGTTCCACATGTTCTCTGACTATGCTAAGTCTGCACTGCGTATGGCGGCATTGATGAAACAACGCACAATCGCTATCTTAACTCATGACTCTATTGGTCAGGGTGAAGACGGTCCTACTCACCAACCAATCGAAAACACAGCGGGTCTGCGTTACATTCCTAACATGGATGTATGGCGTCCTTCTGATGAAACTGAAGTGGCTGTTGCTTGGGTTGCTGCGGTTGAACGTAAAGATGGTCCTTCAAGCTTAGTATTAAGCCGTCAAGGTATTCCTGGTCGTAAACACGACACAGCTGACTTTGAAGGTATCCGTAAAGGTGCTTATGTTCTGTCTGAAGCAGAAGGCGGCGCAGCGGATGTCATCATTATCGCGACAGGTTCTGAAGTTGACTTAGCGGTTAAAGCACAAGAAGAACTGAAAGCTGACGGTGTGAAAGCACGCGTTGTTTCTATGCCTTCTACTAACGTGTTTGATCGTCAAGACCAAGCTTACAAAGACAGCGTATTAACACCAGGTGTTAAACGTGTATCTGTTGAAGCGGGTGTGACTGACTTCTGGCGCAAGTATGTTGGCCTGGAAGGTGGTGTTGTTGGTATCGACACATTTGGTGAATCTGCGCCAGGTGGTGTGTTGATGAAACACTTCGGCTTCACCGTTGAAAATGTCGTTAAGACAGTTAAATCAGTACTGTAATTATTACTGGTTTAGAAATGAAGTAAAGAGATTGAACCAGTGGGCATCTGCTCACTGGTTTTTCTCTCTCTAAAGCTCGAAAGTCTAATAAGTGAAATTTCAAACTGAGATTTCAGTTCTTAGACAGACGGATATAGTGATAGGGGACTAAGCATGACGATTAGAGTCGGTATAAACGGTTTTGGCCGTATTGGTCGCATGGCGTTTCGTGCAGCCATCAAAGATTTTACAGATATTGAAGTGGTCGCTATCAATGATTTGTTAGATCCAGAGTATCTGGCCTACATGCTCAAATATGATTCTGTACATGGTCGCTTCCATGGTGAAGTCGAAGTCAGAGACGGCAACCTGGTGGTCAATGGTAAAACTATTCGCATTACTGCCGAACGTAACCCAGCAGACTTAAAATGGGATGAAGTCGGCGCTGATCTAATCATCGAATGTACAGGTTTTTTCCTGACTGAAGAAAGTTGTCAGGCACATATTGAGGCGGGTGCTAAAAAAGTGGTGCAGTCTGCGCCATCAAAAGATCACACACCGATGTTTGTTTTCGGGGTTAATCACAAAGATTATGACGGTCAGTCAATTGTGTCTGCCGCATCCTGTACAACCAATGCCCTAGCGCCTGTTGCCAAAGTATTACACGATAACTTTGGTATTAAGCGCGGCTTGATGACCACCGTCCACGCGGCGACAGCGACTCAAAAAACAGTCGATGGCCCATCAATGAAAGATTGGCGTGGTGGTCGTGGCATTTTAGAAAATATCATCCCATCATCAACTGGTGCTGCGAAAGCGGTCGGTAAAGTTCTACCTGATTTGAATGGCAAATTAACGGGTATGGCTTTCCGTGTGCCCACGTCGGATGTCTCTGTTGTGGATTTGACGGTTGAACTGGAAAAAGACGCAAGCTACGACGATATCTGCACAGCGATGAAAGCAGCCTCAGACGCTGAATTAAAAGATGTACTCGGTTATACAGATGAAAGCGTAGTATCAACAGACTTCCGTGGTCATACTGCGCCTTCTAACTTTGATGCGGGTGCGGGTATCGCACTGGACAAGACCTTCGTAAAAGTGGTTGCATGGTATGACAATGAATATGGTTATACTTGCAATATGATGCGTCTTGTTCAATACGTCGGTCGTTAATTCATTCTTTTTCCAATAAAAAAACGAAGGCTTTCTGAATCCAGAAAGCCTTTTTTTATGGTCAAACTGTTCTAGAACGTTATACTTTGTGATGAAAGTCACAATTTTAATTATTCACGAGGAAAATCATCATGTCTGTAATCAAGATGGCTGATCTGGATTTGGCGGGTAAGCGTGTACTGATTCGCCAGGATCTCAATGTGCCACTGAAAAAAGGTGTGGTTGCTGATGGCACCCGAATTCATGCTTCATTGCCTACTATCGAAATGGCATTAAAAGCAGGTGCAAAAGTCATGATCATGTCACACCTTGGCAGACCCACTGAAGGTGAATACGAACATCAATACTCATTGGCGCCGGTAGCCAATTATTTATCTGCTTTATTAGATCGCCCGGTGCGACTTGAACAAAACTGGTTGGAACCCGAGTTCATTCCTGTTGAAGCGGGTGAAGTCGTACTTTGCGAAAATGTGCGATTTAATAAGGGTGAAAAGGCGAATGATGAAGCTTTATCTCGTCGCATGGCGAAGTTATGTGATGTGTTTGTGATGGACGCGTTTGGCACCGCCCATCGTGCTCAGGCTTCGACTCATGGTGTGGCGAAGTATGCGCCCATTGCTTGTGCTGGTCCACTACTGGCAACAGAATTGGAGGCACTGGCTAAGGCATTAGATAATCCAGCAAGACCACTTGTCGCCATTGTGGGTGGCTCAAAAGTATCAACAAAATTAACCGTTCTAGAATCATTATCAAAAAAAGTGGATCAGCTTATCGTCGGCGGCGGGATCGCCAACACCTTTATTGCTGCCGAAGGTTATCAAGTGGGTAATTCACTTTATGAAGAAGATTTGATTGATACCTGTAAAAAATTACGCGCAGAAGCCCAAAATCGAGGCGGGGATATTCCGGTCCCTGTTGATGTCGTATGTGGAAAGCACTTTGCTGAGAATGCAGAAGCGGAAACCAAAAAAGTGGCTGATATTGTGGCTGATGACATGATTTTTGATATTGGTCCAAAATCTGCCGCTGCTTTAACAGAAATTTTAAAAAATGCCGGTACCATTGTTTGGAACGGTCCTGTGGGTGTATTTGAATTTAATCAGTTTGGTGAAGGTACAAAAGAAGTCGCGATGGCCATCGCTGAGTCTGATGCATTTTCTATTGCTGGTGGTGGTGATACATTAGCGGCAGTGTCTAAATATAAAATTTGTGACGATATTTCTTATATTTCAACCGGTGGCGGTGCATTTCTAGAGTTTCTTGAAGGCAAGAAGTTACCTGCTGTTGATATTCTGGAGCAGCGCGCCGCACAATCATAAAGGAGTTTCATGTGACGGCCATAAGACGAACAAAAATTGTTGCGACTTTAGGGCCGGCCACACAAAGCCCTCAAGTACTGGATGCGATGATCGCAGCCGGAATGAATGTGGTCAGGCTCAACTTTTCTCATGGTGAGTCTGACACACATCTTGCACTTGCTGAGCTTGTCAGAGAACGTGCCCGTTTGCAGAATAAACAAGTCGGTATTCTGGCTGATCTGCAGGGGCCTAAAATTCGTATTTCTCGATTCAAGCAAGGTTCGGTAGTACTGGAGGAGGGAGCACCTTTCATTCTGGATGCCCAGCTTGGCAAAGAGGATGGAAACGAACAACAAGTCGGTATCGACTACAAAGCGCTACCACGAGACGTCAAAGCGAAAGATACCTTGCTGTTAGATGACGGTAGAATCGTGTTACGAGTGGATACGGTCGATGCACATAAAATTCATACAACAGTGAGTTTTGGTGGCGTTCTCTCCAATAACAAGGGTATCAATCGTCTTGGTGGCGGCCTTTCTGCAAAAGCCTTAACAGATAAAGATAAACAAGACATAAAGACTGCTGCCAGTATGCAGGCGGATTACCTTGCCGTGTCTTTCCCTCGCTCAGCTGATGATATTCATCAGGCCAGACAATTGTTACGTGATGCAGGCGGCTATGGTGCCATCGTGGCAAAAATCGAACGTGCCGAAGCCGTTGAGGCGATTGACGAAATTATTGCGGCGACGGATGCGATTATGGTGGCGCGCGGTGATCTGGGGGTGGAGATGGGCGATGCCGCATTACCGCCTATTCAGAAACGTATCATCGGTCTGGCTCGTAAGAAAAACTGCCTGACCATCACTGCCACACAAATGATGGAATCCATGATCACCAATCCGATTCCGACCAGGGCAGAAGTCTTTGATGTGGCTAATGCCGTACTGGATGGCACGGATGCCGTGATGCTATCCGGAGAAACCGCTGTAGGCAAAAACCCGATCAAAACCATAGCAGCGGTTGACCGTGTCTGTCTTCAAGCTGAGCTGGAGCGTGAGATACGGGTATCACGACACCGGATAGACTCACATTTTGAACGCATGGATGAAGCCATCGCGATGGCTGCGATGTATACTGCAAATCATCTTGATGTCAAAGCGATCGCAGCGTTGACAGACTCAGGAGCGACCACATTATGGATGTCCAGAATTAGTTCAGGCATCCCCATCTTTGCCCTGACGCCTCACGAAAAAACGGCACGAAAAGTCACCTTATATCGAGGTGTATATCCGTTGGAATTTGATGTAGAACATCACGACCATGCACGGATGAATAAAGAGATGATTGATGAACTTGTGCGCCGGGGTGTCGTTGCTGAGGGGGATATTGTCATCATAACCAAAGGTGATCTTGAAATTCAGGGCAGCACCAATGCCATGAAAATTGTCAGGGTGGGAGATATGGCTGAACCCAGACAGATAGACTAAGCTCACCTCAAAATAAACTTTTCTTTACAGGAGGCTTTATGGCCCTGATTACGTTGCGACAATTATTAGACTATGCAGCTGAACATGATTTTGCTGTTCCCGCATTTAATGTCAGTAATATGGAGCAAGTACATGCCATCATGCAAGCGGCTGACAAGGTAGACAGTCCGGTGATCATGCAAGCCAGTGCTGGCGCCAGAAAATACGCCGGTGAGCCATTTTTACGTCACTTGGTACTCGCAGCAGTCGAAGCCTATCCTCATATTCCTATCGTTCTGCATCAGGATCATGGTGCCAGCCCGGATATTTGTATTCGCTCGATTCAGTCAGGTTTTACCTCTGTGATGATGGATGGCTCTTTACGTGAGGATATGAAAACGCCTTCAGACTTTGAATACAACAGTCAGGTGACAAAAACGGTGGCCGATATTGCCCACGCTTGTGGTGTGTCTGTTGAGGGTGAATTGGGCTGTCTGGGCTCGCTGGAAACAGGCATGATGGGCGAAGAAGATGGTCATGGTGCTGATTCAGCCTTAGACCACAGTCAATTACTGACGGATCCTGAAGAGGCAGTGGAATTCGTCAAAATCACTCAGGTAGATGCTTTAGCTGTGGCTATTGGCACCAGTCATGGTGCTTATAAATTTACACAACCACCGACAGGCGATGTACTGGCCATTAGCCACTTAAAAACATTGCAACAAAAACTACCTGATACGCATTTTGTGATGCATGGTTCAAGCTCTGTGCCGCAAGATTGGCTCAAAATCATTAATACACACGGTGGTGATATTGGCCAAACTTATGGTGTACCAGTGGAAGAAATTGTTGAAGGTATTCAATACGGCGTGCGTAAGGTGAATATTGACACCGATTTGCGTATGGCATCAACGGGATCCATTCGTCAGTTTCTCACTGATGAACACAATAAAGCTGAATTTGATCCAAGAAAATTCTTTAAAGCAGCTACTCAAGCTATGCAAACAATTTGTGAAGCGCGCTATCAGGCGTTTGGCAGCGCAGGTCATGCTGGCAAAATTGTGCCTGTTTCCTTAGGCAAAATGGTTGAGAGATACGGCTAATGCTTGATAACAGTTTGTTTGTCAGTGATTTGCATTCGCTATGACTGGCATATGATTGAATGCTATTTTCCTCATTAAACAATCAGTTGCGAGCCTTAGGCCAGAATACGGTAAACTACCTGTTTTTGGGTAGGGAATGTCGTTCGTGCATCAAATAATTGCTATTGCCGCAGGTGGTGCAGTGGGTGCCGTACTGAGGTTTGTTGTTTCCAATGGTGTCTATCGTATTTTAGGCCGGGACTTTCCATATGGCACGTTGGCTGTTAATGTGCTCGGTTCTCTACTGATGGGGTTTCTCTTCATTATCTTTATCGAGAGAGAGTTAGGCATGACGGAATGGCGTTCTGCCATTTTAATTGGGTTACTTGGTGCTTTTACAACGTTTTCGACATTTTCAATGGAAACCATGGCTCTGCTTGAAGCCGGTGATGTGACCAAGGCGATGCTGAATATACTTCTAAGCGTTTTACTCTGCCTGATGGCGACATGGGTAGGATTGAGCTTGGGGAGACAGTTATGAGTCGGATAGATGTCACGATGGTGCGAGTGTACCTGGCTGAAGGACGCGATCATGGTGATAGCGTTATAAAGTTATTGGAAAGCTCCGATATTAAAGGTTTTACCGTGTTTCGCGGGATTGCTGGATTGGGTGCTGAACATCAATTGCATAAAGCGTCGTTATTGGATTTATCATCCGAGTTACCCTTAGTGGTCGAGTTTTTTGATTCCCCACAAAAAGTAGAAAAAATTATCACACAGCTAGAAAGTATGGTTAAGCCAGATCATATTGTGAGCTGGACGGCACAATCTGGAAAATAAAAGAATGTTAGATCCTAAGTTATTAAGAAATGAAACTGAACAGGTGGCTGAGCAATTAGCCCGTCGAGGCTTTGATTTAGATGTTGCCCTGTTAGCAAAACTCGAAGAAGAACGAAAACAGGCCCAACTTGAAGCTCAGGAGTTACAAACTGAACGAAACAGTCGTTCTAAAAATATTGGTAAAGCCAAGGCCGCGGGTGAAGATATCTCGCCATTACTTAAAGAGATTGAAGATTTAGGTGATCGCCATAAAGCGGCTGAATCACGATTGAATGAAGTATTGGCGCAGTTAGAACAGATCGCCATGGGAATACCTAATATTCCACAAGCTGATGTGCCTGCCGGTCAAGATGAGAGTGAAAATCAGGAAGTCTTGCGTTGGGGAGAGCCACGACAGTTTGATTTTGAACCAAAAGATCATGTTGATCTGGGTGCAATTTTAGGCATGGACTTTGATACCGCAGCAAAAATCAGTGCTGCCCGTTTTGTGACTTTATCAGGGCCTTTAGCTAAGTTACAACGTGCTTTAACGCAATTTATGCTGGATTTACATAGTGAGCAGCATGGTTACACTGAAACCTATGTGCCTTACTTGGTCAATGCAGACTCTTTAAGAGGAACGGGGCAGTTACCTAAATTTGAAGAAGATCTGTTCAAAGTGAATGATGGTGAATTTTATCTTATTCCCACAGCTGAAGTGCCTGTCACTAATATTGTTCGTGACAGCATTTCTGAAGATGCTTCTCTACCATTGAAATTTGTTGCTCACACACCCTGTTTCAGAAGTGAGGCCGGTTCATACGGTCGTGATGTGCGCGGGTTAATTCGTCAGCATCAGTTTGAAAAAGTCGAACTAGTACAAATTGTTCGCCCAGAGGATTCTGCTGCTGCACATGAAGAATTAACTGCACATGCTGAGAAAGTATTGCAGCTATTAGATTTACCTTATCGCAAGGTGAATCTGTGCACAGGTGACTTAGGGTTTTCTTCAACAAAAACTTATGATCTGGAAGTCTGGTTGCCAAGTCAGCAAACGTACAGAGAGATTTCATCTTGTAGTAATTTTGGTGATTTCCAGGCACGTCGTTTACAAGCCCGCTGGCGCAACCCTGCGACAGGTAAACCTGAGTTGGTTCACACCTTAAATGGTTCAGGTCTGGCCGTTGGTCGAACTCTGCTGGCGTTGATGGAAAATCATCAACAAGCGGATGGTTCTGTCCTCATTCCTGAGGCATTACGTTACTATATGGGCGGTCAGGACAGTATTCGTGTTTGAGTTTAGTCTGGTCCAGAAAATCATTATCTGGGCGATACCTGTGTTATTTGCCATCACGGTTCATGAAGTTGCACATGGCTGGGTAGCACTAAAATTAGGTGACAGAACAGCACAAATGTTGGGAAGGCTCACACTCAACCCATTCAAACATATTGATCCTATCGGTACGGTGCTGGTTCCCGGCTTATTATTGCTGCTCGGTGGCTTTGTGTTTGGCTGGGCAAAACCCGTACCGGTGAGCTATCAGAATCTGCATCAGCCCAAACGCGATATGGCTTGGGTGGCTGCAGCAGGTCCCGCTGCTAATTTTATTATGGCGGTGATATGGGCCATCGTTGCCAAGTTAGGATTAATGTTAATCCATGCTGACATCAGTTTGGGGCAGCCAATGATGTTTATGGGCGTGGCAGGCGTATTAATCAATACAATGTTAATGATGCTTAATTTACTGCCTATTCCACCCCTCGATGGTAGCCGTGTGTTATCGAGTTGGTTACCAGGGCCGGTGGCTTATAAATTCAGCAGAATAGAACCTTATGGTTTCTTTATTTTGTTGGGACTACTTTATTTCGGTATTTTAAGTTTGATTTTATGGCCATTGGTCAGTGCAATGCTCAATTTGCTGGTGATGGTGTTTGGTTTACCAGCGCAAATATTCAGTATTTTATAGTTAGCTAATTAAGGCTTATCAGGAGAACATTTTGGATACGGTTGCAATACAGTCCCGTCGCATTGTTTCAGGCATGCGTCCCACAGGACAACTGCATTTAGGGCACTATCATGGCGTTCTGAAAAACTGGATTAAATTACAGCACGAATTTGACTGCTTTTTCTTTGTTGCAGACTGGCATGCGCTGACAACACATTATGAAGACAGCAGCATTATCGAAAATAGTGTCTGGGAAATGGTGATCGACTGGTTAGCCGCTGGCATTGAGCCATCAACAGCATCGCTTTTTTTACAGTCAAAAGTCCCCGAGCATGCGGAATTACACTTGTTATTGTCGATGATGACGCCACTGTCATGGTTGGAACGTGTTCCGACCTATAAGGATCAACAAGAAAAGTTGAAAGAAAAAGATCTATCAACATATGGTTTCTTAGGCTATCCCTTATTACAAAGTGCTGACATTCTCATTTATCGTGCAGGACAAGTACCTGTCGGTGAAGATCAGGTAGCCCATGTTGAGTTAACACGTGAAGTCGCTCGTCGTTTTAATCATCTTTATGGTCGTGAAAAAGATTTTGAAGAAAAAGCAGAAGCTGCGATCAAAAAAATGGGTAAGAAAAACGCAAAGTTGTACAATAACTTGCGTAAGTCTTATCAAGAACAGGGTGACGCGGACGCACTTGCTACGGCTAGAGAGTTGCTTAAAAATCAGCAAAACCTAGCTCTGGGTGATATGGAACGTTTGTTTGGCTATCTGGAAGGGGCAGGTAAAGTGATCTTGCCAGAACCAAAAGCATTATTAACACCGGCATCCAAAATGCCGGGATTGGATGGACAGAAAATGTCCAAGTCCTATGGTAATACGATTTCGCTGCGCGAGCCTGATGATAGTCTTGCCGAGAAAATTAAACGTATGCCAACGGATACCAATCGTGTCCGTCGAACTGATCCCGGTGAACCTGAGCGCTGTCCTGTATGGCAGCTGCATGAGGTTTACGCTTCAGAAGATCAAAAACAATGGGTACAAGAAGGTTGTCGCAGTGCAAGTATCGGGTGTCTGGACTGTAAAGGTCCACTGATTGATGCTGTGAGTGCCGAACTGAGACCCATCCGTGAACGGGCGTTGGATTTAAGTCAACACCCAGAGGATGTCCGCCGTATTATTGATGATGGTAATGCTGCTGCCCGTGAAGTGGCGCAGGAAACCTTGGCGGAAGTCCGTTCATCAATGGGTTTAAATTATAAATAAAAGGTTGCTGACGCGGTTTTATGGCTGAACGTATTCAAAAAGTATTAGCAAGAGCGGGTTATGGCTCTCGTCGACAGGTTGAAACCTGGATTAAGGAAGGGCGCGTCACTCGAAATGGTGAGCTTGCAAGTTTAGGTGATCAGATTAGTGAAGGTGATCGTTTAAAACTCGATAATAAACCGCTTTCGCCGAAACGCTTGTGGCAAGAGCCTGCTAAGCAGGTCATTCTTTATAACAAGCCTGTTGGTGAAGTATGCACGCGTAAGGACCCTGAAGGTCGCCGTACGATCTTTCAGTCGCTGCCTATTCCGGAGCAGGGTCGTTGGGTGAGTGTTGGGCGACTCGATTTAAATACCAGCGGCCTAATTATTCTGACCACTGATGGTGAGCTGGCGAATCGTTTGATGCATCCTTCCCATGAAATGGATCGTGAGTATGCGGTACGTGTCTTGGGTGAAGTCACATCAGACATGATGCAGGCGCTGCGTGACGGCGTTATGCTTGAGGACGGTGAAGCTAAGTTTGCTGATATTCAGGAGTCTGGTGGCGAAGGTGCCAATAAGTGGTATCACGTGGTTATTCAGGAAGGTCGTAACCGTGAAGTGCGTCGTTTATGGGAAAGCCAAGGGGTACAAGTCAGTCGTCTGATGCGGGTGCGTTATGGACCTATCATTATTCCTAATAACCTGCGTATGGGGCACTGGACTAAGCTTGAAGGCTCAGATTTAGATTATCTCTATGAGCAAGCAGGGATGAAGCCTGTTAGCAAAGCCACCTCTGGACGTAAACAGCCGGCGGCAAAGCAAGAACGAGCTAAAAAAACGCGCCCGAGAAAAGAGTTTAGTACAAATAAAGCTGAACAAAAGCGTGATGCGGAAGAGGCTGCTCCAAAGAGAAGACCACGTATCAGAGGACATTAGTCAGTTTATAGTTACTTACGGTTGTCTGGCGCATACGGTCACATTTTTGCCCGTGTGTTTGGCTTCATAGAGGGCCATATCAGCGCGCTCAAACAAGTGGTAGCCCTCTTCATTCGTCTGGAGCTGGGCTACACCTAAACTCACTGTAAAGCTAAAGCTGTTTTTTCCATCATGTGACAGTATTTGAGAGACAGATTCACGTACTCTCTCTGCCACAATTTCTGCATCATGAATATTGGTTTCAGGCAGCAATAAAACAAACTCTTCGCCACCAAATCTGAATGCCATATCACTGCTACGGAGTGAATGATTAATCATATCAGCGAGTATTTTTAGTGCCTTGTCACCAGATGAGTGGCCAAATTGATCATTGATAGATTTGAAATTATCGATATCGATGACGATAAGTGACAGAGGCGTATCATGGCGTTTTGTTCTTTCTACTTCTCGTTGTAAGTTCTTCTCATAGGCTGCACGATTTCCTAAGTTTGTCAGATCATCTAACAATGCTGCAGCTAACGCTTTTTTATAAAGCAGACAGTTTTTGAGAGGGTGAACCAACAAGCTGAGTAAGTCTTCCAGGAAATGGATGTCAGCATCAGAAAACTTTTTACGCTGAGTGAAGGTGATGTCGCCCAGATAATCACCATTCATTTCAAGCTTGTAGTGGCAACGATGATGAAATTTCTGTGCGGAATCAATCTGCACTTTCATGCTACTGTTTTGATAATGGAAACTGCACTCAGGGAAAACGGCATCAACTTCGCGTTGAAATAATCCAAGCATATCTTCAAGGATAAGACTGGTTTGCAGTATATAAGGCAACTGTTGATGAACTTGTTCTGCTGTCTTAGTCTGCGAGATATCTTGTTTTGGTTTTAAGCCTTCAACAAGGCTTAGTCTTTGTTGATTTGTTGTTGATACGTGTTCCATGGGAGCACATCCTTATTCAAGTTATGACTATAACCTGCTATAAGTGTGCCAACAACTATTAGTGCAATTAAATCAGCATGTTACGTTGTTGATGTCGAAACTTTGACGCTAAGCTAACCGGCGTGTTCCACTTCTGTCATGAGTTTGGATAAGTATAAACCGACAATATCATCCGGTGATTTCAAGCCTTCAGGATTGCGTGCTGGATAAGCCCGTGCAAATAAGCTCGTTCTCACTTCACCAGGATCAATGGTGCTGACGCTGACTTTTCCTTCAGCTTCAAGCTCGTCCTGCAGTTGAGCCGCAAAGGCTTCTATCGCAGCCTTACTGATACCGTAAGCGCCCCAGTAAGCAGTATGCTTGTGAATATCTGTAGTGAAAATAAGCTGGCTATTTTGCTGCTTGAGCAGAGGAAGACAAGCCTGGGTAAGTAAATAGACAGCTGTCAGGTTGATATGCAGGGTTTCAGCCCATGTTTTGGCATCTTGATTGATAACCGGCGCTAACTGTCCCAAGGTAGCGGCGCAGTGCACTAATGCATCTAATCTGCCAAAGTTATCAGAGATAGTTTTGGCTAACTGTTTATAGTCATCCACTGTTGCTCCCTTGAGATCAAGAGGGTAGATGGCTGGAGTGATACCTGTTTGTTCTACAATCTCATCATAAACACTCTCAAGTTGTGGAACCTGTTTGTCCAGTAGGATGACTGTAGCACCTGCGTTTGCGCAGGCTTTTGCTACTGAGGCACCGATGCCTTGAGCGGCACCGGTGATAAGAATAATTTGCTGAGCCAATTGGCCATCCTCAGTATGTAATTGCATTAAGATTTATTCAGCTGGTACGAATTGGCTGAATTGTGCAACATCGTTGTGGAATTGTACTGCCGTAATACCGTCTTTTTTATGCCATTCAAGGTGATCAACCGTCAATGAGTCGATTTTGTGTGTCTGGGTAACATCGGGTTCACCCCATTTTGCAATGGCTTCTTCTTTGGTCATACCAGCAATGGTGTCAGTTTCATCAGTCACTGTACCGGCTGTGTCCGTTGTATCATCACTGCTCATTTCAGCAGATGAAGGGGTAGAGGCATCGTTAGATTCTGTTTGGGCGGTGTTGTCATCGCTGCAAGCAACGATAAATGTACCTAAAAATAACGCAATTAAAAGTAATTTTATCTGTTTCAGCATAGCATTCCCTTATTGTTATAAATATTGAGCCATAAAGTATAGCAAGTGATTAATCGCTTAGCGAACCGTGTTGATTGTCATTATCAATTCGGCGGCTTTCTCACCATTAATCACCGCACCTTCTAGTGTAGCAGGATACAGGTTATGAATAATATCACCGGCTAAATACAATCCATTTACTGAGGATTGTGTATGTGGCCGATCTGAGCTGACATCAACGTAACTGCTGAAGGTAGCTCGTTTTTCACGGATAATATAACCATCAATCAATGCTGAGGTAATGACTAAGTCAGCTTGGCAAAGTTCATCGTGTAAGCGATCGATAAGCTCATCATTCGTTGACTCAAGATGCTTGCCTGGCCCACTGATGACAATTGCAAGTAGACCATTACCCCGATCAAATACCCATTGCCCTAAAGTGCCGCTTAAACCCAATAGTGGACGGGACAGTTTTGTGTCAGGCGTATATTGCAAATAGACGGTAATAATTGGGTAAAAGCTTGGTTGAGGGGATGACCAATATTTACCCATCAGACGTTGTGTCGTGTGAGATCCTGTCGCGACAATAATATTGTCAGCTTTTAGGTGCATATCATCGGCTGTGACAACACCCATCGCTTTATTCTCTTCTATCAGAATGGATTTGATACGTTTTTGTAAAGAAATTTCTCCGCCTTTTTGCTGAATATAGCGTTCAGCATAGGCAGGTAAACTGTCTCCAAGAGGGACTTTGGGAATGAGAAAGTCAGCATATTCACGTTTTTTGAAGGTGTCTAATAAAACGTTAGCAAAAAGATGAGTAGATGCTTCTGAAACAGGTGTGTTCATGGTCGCGAGACATAGTGGTTCCCATAATTGCTTAATGAGTCGCTCGCTTTGTTTTTCTTTTTTTAGCCAGGTTAAGACAGGAATATCGTCTAGTTTCTTTTGCAAACGAGCCTTAAACATAAGCCGAGATAGTTGCACAAAAACAGGAAAGCCATTGAGTTGCCAAGTTTTTATTATGAGTGAGAGTGGCCAGGGGAGATACCGGGTATCAGTCAAGGTTAAATCAGCAAAATAAGGGTGGCGTATTGATACATTTAAAGGAAGGCGTTGAAACAATTCAGATTCTTCGGCACCTATGTCCTGCAATAATTTTAAAGTCTGCTGATAGGCACCAATCAGCAGGTGCTGGCCGTTATCAATGGTTTGCTCATTCCAGGAAACATTGCGCGCGCGCCCTCCCAACTGCTTTGCCGACTCGATTAGATGGACCGACTCACCTCGTTCAAGTAAACGCACAGCAGCAGCAAGTCCACTCCAGCCGCCGCCAACAATTATGGTGGTCATTGTTGATGTTTTTTTTCTGCTCTGGATGTACGCCAGGCTAACCAGAGTTTTTTTAAAGGCGTTAAAGAGACGCGCTGTTTCATCACGCGAAACTGGTCTTTTTCTATTTCATCAAGTGTCGCTTCATAGATAGCAGACATAATGAGTCCGGTGCGCTGAGCGTAACGATCTTCAGGAGGTAACAAGCCTTTTGCTTCTTGATAAACAGTACGGGCACGATCCGTTTCAAAGGCCAGAAGAGCGGTTAGTTCTGGTGTTTGCTTAAGTGCCAGGATGTCATCTGCTTTAACACCAAATTGGTCCATATCCTCTTGAGGTAAATAGATACGGCCACGCTCAGCATCTTCACGAACATCACGAATAATATTGGTTAACTGAAAAGCCAACCCCAGTTTTTCTGCATATTTAAGCGTCTGGCGGTGTTGGTAACCAAAAATCTCTGCAGCAAGCAACCCAACAACACTGGCAACACGATGACAATACAACGCAAGATGTTTAAATGCCTCATATCTGTGTTGGTATAAGTCCATTTCCATGCCATCAATAATTTCAAGGAAATATTCTTGATGCAGCTCGAAATGCTGTAGTGCTTCTTCTAAGGCTTTACCAACTGGATGTGTGGCTGTTTTGTTGAATATATTCTCTACTTCCGTTCGCCACCAAGCTAAGGTTTGTGCCGCGACTTCTGGATCCGCTATTTCATCAACAGCATCATCGACCTCTCGACAAAAAGCGTATAACGCAGTGATGGCCTGGCGTCGTTGTGGCGGTAAGAACATAAAGCTGTAATAAAAGCTTGAGCCACTTTTTGCTGCTTTGTCGCGGCAGTATTGATCCGGCGTCATTTAACTAGGCGTTCCACAATCGTGTCGTTTAGCAAGTGGGACTCAATGATTTCATCAATATCTGCTTCAGTTTCAAAGTGATACCAAGTCCCTTCAGGATAGATAACTAACATGGGCCCCAGCTTGCATCGATTTAGACATCCTGCATTATTCACCCGGACTTTCTTTATTTTTAGTTCTTTCACACGTTGTTTTGCGTAATCACGAAGCGACTGTGAACCATGCTCTCCGCAATTAGCACTGCCATCGTCTCGCTGATGAGTACAGAAGAATAAGTGATATTTATATATTTGAGCCATAGTTAGTAAGGATAGCGAACCTTTCAGCAACTAAAAAGCATTTAAGTGAAATTAAGCCATATCGGATGTTTCTGCGACATGATCAGGGAAGCGGGCACGGTAATGAAGGACTTGTTCGATGATGGTAAGAAAGTGTGTCACTAACTCTGGATCAAAATGTCGACCTTTTTGTTCAATGAGATAATCGACGGCTTTTTCAATTGGCCAGGCTTTCTTGTATGGACGCTCAGACGTCAACGCATCAAAAACATCCGATATGGAACAGATGCGGCCTTCAATAGGAATATCCTTGCCTTTTAAACCCTGTGGGTAACCTGAACCGTCCCATTTTTCATGATGAGTCAGTGCAATATTGCTGGCCAGTTTGAGTAGCGGCACATTCGTATCAGCTAATAGATCAGCCCCAATCCTGACGTGTGTTTTCATCACTTCCCACTCGTCAGCATCTAACTTTCCAGGTTTAAGGAGAATATGGTCAGGAATACCGATTTTTCCAATATCATGCATTGGTGCCGCAGTCAGTATATCGGCGGCAAAACTCTCATCTAAACCTGCTGCAAGCGCTAGCATTTGCGCAAAATGGCTCATACGCAATATGTGATTGCCGGTTTCATTGTCTTTATATTCTGCAGCCCGACCTAAGCGTTTAATAATTTCAAGACGACTTTGTTCTAGCTGTTGTGTCCTGTGTCTGACCTGTTGTTCAAGTGTTTCATTCTGCGTCTTTACCTGTTTGTGTAACAAGCGGACTTCCAGCATGTTTCTGATACGTTGGATCACTTCAGTTTGATCAAAGGGTTTGGTGATGAAATCTTTGGCACCGGAACAGAGCGATTTTTTTCTGATTTCCTGAGTAAGTTCTGCAGTAATAACGAGAACTGGCAGGTAATCGTTCTGAATCGCTGTTTGTAGTGTTTGCATTACCTGAAAACCATCCATATCCGGCATGCGAATATCCAGTAGGATGAGATCGATTTCGTATTCAAAATAACGCTGTTCTACTTCCGCGCCTCGTGTCGTAGAAAAAAGAGAAGTGAAACCAGCCTGATGCAGCATCTTCTCCAGTAATTTAATGTTGACGAGCTGGTCATCAACAATAAGAATTCTGGCATTTAAAATGTCACTGTTTGAGATCATATGCTGCTAATACCTCTAGCTATGCGAGCGGGATGGATTATGGTCTGCTCTTGTTAGCATATCGATGACATTAAATGCATTTAGTAATCGCGCTGTACTGAAAAGTCAGCTAACGATAATAGTGCTTGTTTATATTCACTATCTACAAGCAGGTCGAGTGAATCTTTAGCTTGCTTAACTTCCTGTTCTGCTGCCTTCGCTGTGTAGTCAATGGCGCCGGTTTCTTGAATGATCTGGATGATTTCAGTGATTCTATCCCGTTGCCCATTTTCTATCGCTTCTCGAATAATGGCTGCTTGCTCTGCATTGCCATGCTGCATGGCGTATATCAGTGGTAAAGTGGGTTTGCCTTCTGCAAGATCATCGCCGATATTTTTACCAATAGTCTCGCTGGATTGGCTGTAATCCAGTAAGTCATCCACTAATTGGAAGGCGCTGCCCAAGTGCATGGCGTAATTGGCCATTGCGGTTTCAATATGGGGCTCAGAGCCAGAGATGACTGCACCTAACTGACCAGCAGCCTCGAATAATTTCGCGGTTTTATGATGGATAACCTCAAGATACCGTGCCTCGGTAGTATCTGCATCGTGACAATTTAGTAGCTGTAGTACCTCGCCTTCAGCAATGACATTCGTCGTATGAGAGAGAATTTGCATCAATCGCATTGATTCAATTTCGACCATCATTTCAAACGACCGAGTGTAGAGAAAATCACCGACCAATACACTGGCTTCATTTCCCCACAGAGAGTTCGCTGTCTCCTGGCCGCGACGCATATCAGAATTATCCACGACGTCATCATGTAATAAGGTGGCGGTATGAATGAATTCGATAATGGTGGCAAGATTAATGTGTTGGCTACCTTCATAGCCACATGCCCTGGCGGATAATATAGCGATGGCGGGGCGAAGCCTTTTGCCGCCACTATTGATAATATAAAAGCCAAGTTGGTTAATGAGGGCAACATCTGACTGTAAGCGTTGTTGGATCAACTCGTCTACAGCTTTCATGTCATCTTGAATTAAAGAATAGATGGATTGGATATCCACGGAACCGTAATCTGCCTATAATGTGTAATTTAAACGCGTACTTTCTCATGAGCGAGAATACTGCGCAAATATTTCAATATGAATTTGATCTCCTTGAAGAAAGGAGATACAATTGCCGGTCTTTTGTGGGGTAACCCGCATTAACACTATTATACTTTGGAGACAGCGATGTACGCTATTGTCGCGACTGGCGGTAAACAATACCGAGTTAAAGAGGGCGAAAAGCTCCGCATTGAAAAATTGACTGCTGAAGCCGGTGATACGGTTGAGCTTGATAAAGTTCTGTTAGTTGGCGAAGGTGAAGACATCAAAGTTGGTGCGCCTTACCTGGACGGTGCAAAAGTGACTGCAAAAGTGGCAGCTAACGGCCGTGGCGATAAAGTGAAAATCGTCAAATTCAAACGTCGTAAGCACCATCAAAAACAGATGGGTCACCGTCAAGCATATACTGAAATCGAAATCACAGGCATCTCAGCCTAAGAATCGGAAAAGAGGTTTAAGAAATGGCTCATAAGAAAGCTGGTGGTAGTACTCGTAACGGACGTGATTCAGAGTCTAAACGCCTTGGTGTAAAACGCTACGGTGGTGAATTAGTGTCTGGTGGTAACATTTTAGTACGTCAGCGTGGTACGCGTTACCATGCAGGTCGTAACGTAGGTATCGGTAAAGACCATACTTTATTTGCAACAGCTGAAGGTAAAGTATTATTTGAGACCAAAGGTCCTCAAAACCGTACTTTCGTCAGTGTTGTTGCTGACTAAGAATATTTGTTAGCCCGTATGGGGCAAACAGCACAAAGCCCCGCTGATGCGGGGTTTTTTGTTTCTGGCATATACGTTTTATGACCAGAAAGAACATAAGATTAAGGTCGGGAAGCGACAATGAAATTTGTGGATGAAGCGAAAATTAAAATCAGTGCCGGTGGCGGTGGTAACGGCTGTTTGAGTTTTCGCCGTGAGAAATTCATTCCTTTTGGCGGTCCTGACGGTGGTGATGGCGGCGATGGTGGTGATGTCTACCTATTGGCAGATTCTCAGGTCAACACGCTGATTGATTTTCGTTATCAACGTAACTTTAGAGCGCAGCGTGGTGAGCATGGTCGTGGTCGTCTGTGTAGTGGTGCACGCGGTGAAGACTTGGTTATCAAAGTGCCTATTGGTACTGAAGCTTGGGATGATGATACCGATGAACTCATTGGCGACTTAACTAAGGACGGTGATAAGTTACTCGTCGCAAAAGGTGGTTGGCATGGTCTGGGTAATGCGCGCTATAAATCCAGTATTAACCGAGCCCCACGTCAAACCAGTGATGGTACTCCCGGGGAAGAACGTACATTGCGGCTGGAGATGAAGCTGCTCGCTGATGTCGGACTGTTGGGATTACCCAATGCGGGTAAATCAACCTTTATTAGTCAGGTGTCAGCTGCGCAACCTAAAGTCGCAAACTATCCTTTCACCACACTTTATCCGAATTTAGGTGTGGTTACCTTAAAAGACGTGCGCAGTTTTGTGATTGCCGATATTCCTGGCTTGGTCGAAGGTGCGGCAGAAGGCGCGGGTTTGGGGATTCAGTTTCTGAAACACTTAACGCGCACACGTTTACTTTTACATCTTGTTGATATGGCGCCAGTTGATGTGAAACAGGATCCGGTAGAAAGTGTACAGATTATTAATCGTGAACTGGAAAACTACAGTGAAGCTTTAGGTAGTCAGGACCAGTGGTTGGTTCTGAATAAAATGGACCTAGTCCCAGAAGATATTCGCGAAGATTTATGTCAAGAAGTGCTGGACCGACTGCAATGGAAAGGTAAAGTGTTCTACATTAGTGGTCAGAGTGGTGAAGGGTGTGATGCCCTCGTCAACGATGTCATGAATTATCTGGAAGAGTCTCGTGCCAGTGAAAAAGACAAAAGTGCAGATAGTTCACAGGATGATGTTCAGGAATAAACTTCAGTGACAGAGCCGCATCAGCAATTATTGAACACTAAGCGCTGGGTTATCAAAATTGGCAGTGCTTTATTGACCCGTATTGGTGAAGGTTTGGATACGGATCGTATCCGTTGGTTAAGCGCGGAAATAGCCGAATTGCGTCGCCAAGGTAAAGAAGTCGTGCTAGTCACATCTGGCTCTGTGGCTGCAGGCATGCAGAAGTTGGGCTGGAAAAGACGTCCACATGAAATTCATCGTCTGCAAGCGGCTGCCAGTGTTGGTCAGATGGAGTTGGTCAACGCCTATGCCACAGAATGTGGCAAGCACGGTATCCATACGGCCCAAATCTTACTGACTCACTCTGACTTATCAGATCGTGGTCGCCATCTTAATGCACGAAGTGCACTGCAAACGCTGCTCGAACTCGATATTCTGCCCGTGGTGAATGAGAACGATACCATTGCCACAGAAGAAATCCGCTTCGGAGATAACGATACCTTAGCTGCTATGACGGCCAATCTTGTTGAAGCCGATGTATTAGTTATTTTGACAGATCAAGATGGCTTGTTTGATTCTGACCCCCGCACAAATCCGAATGCTCGCATGATTGCCGCATCAGCTGCCAGCAATGCGGCACTTGATCAAATGGCCGGTGATAGCAAAGGTGAGCTCGGTCGCGGTGGTATGACCACTAAACTATTAGCTGCACGTCGTGCAGCACGTTCAGGTGCTTACACCGTTATCTTATCCGGTAAACATCCTGACAATCTTCGCCATCTGGCCGCGGGAAACGGCGTAGGCACATTACTGTGGCCTGACAATAAACCGATTACAGCGCGCCAACAGTGGTTGGTGGGACACTTAATTGCTAAAGGGCAATTGGTACTCGATGATGGTGCTGTGGCTGTGTTAAGAGAGCAGGGAAGAAGCTTGTTACCGGTTGGCGTAACCCATGTGGAAGGCCAGTTTACCCGCGGTGAACTGGTGATTTGTCGTGATGTGAATGGTAAAGAAATCGCCAGAGGCTTAGCCAATTATAATGCTGACGAAGCGCGTCTGATTAAAGGCAAACCCAGCACTGAAATTGAATCTATTCTGGGCTATGTTGGCGAACCAGAATTAATTCACCGTGATAATCTGGTATTAACCAGCTAATCAATAAAAAAACAAAATTGCAGACATAAAAAAACCGACGTAAAGTCGGTTTTTTTATAAAGTCGAAACTTTAAATTACATTGCGCGAACAGCGTTGTTCAAGCGGCTTTTACCACGAGCAGCAGTATTCTTGTGAATAATGCCTTTACCCGCCATACGATCTAATGCAGGCGCTGCAACTTTGAAAGCAGCAACAGCTTGTTCTTTATCACCAGCTGCGATTGCTTTTCTCAGTGCTTTAATCGTTGTACGCATCGCTGAACGTTGGCTGGCGTTACGCTGACGGTGTACTTCTGCTTGACGCGCGCGTTTTCTTGCTTGTGCCGAATTTGCCAAAGTGCTTCTCCTAAAAATTCATTTATCTGTAGCTAAACCTAGCTATCTGTATTTACAGATGAGCCCGACATTATCCGGATTTTAATCTGATTTGTAAATGGTATTATGTGATTATTTTTCAATAGGATGACCCATGCGCATAATCACAGCCAATGTGAACGGTATTCGAGCCGCCGCCCGTAAAGGTTTTTTTGACTGGTTGCCTAAACAAAACGCAGATGTTGTATGTATTCAGGAAACCAAAGCCCAAGTTCATCAACTCGAAGATGATATTTTCAGGCCGCAAGGATATCACTGTTATTACCATGATGCTGAAAAAAAGGGCTACAGCGGTGTGGCATTGTATTGCAAAGCAGAGCCCGATGAAGTCATTGTTGGTATGGGCAATGAGGAGTTTGATGCAGAAGGTCGTTATATCGAAGCGCGTTTTGGTAATTTGAGCGTCATTTCACTGTATATGCCCTCAGGATCATCAAAAGAAGAGCGTCAATTGGTTAAGTATCGCTGCATGGATTTTTTCGAAATAAAAATGCAGGAAATGAAAGATTCCGGTCGCGATGTCTTAATCTGCGGCGATTGGAATATTGCACATAAAAATGAAGATATTCGTAACTGGAAAGGCAATTTGAAAAATTCAGGCTTCCTGCCTGAAGAACGAGCCTGGCTAGACAAGTTGTTTGATGACATGGGCTTTATTGATGCCTTCCGTGAGTTACCTCAGGAAGAACACCAATATACTTGGTGGTCAAACCGTGGTCAGGCCAGAGCGAACAACGTCGGATGGCGCATTGATTACCATATCTTAACGCCAAGTATGAAAGGCAAAGTTAAAGCAACTGAAATCTATCGAGACGAGTCATTTTCAGATCATGCACCACTTATTATTGATTACGACTACGAGCTGGCAGAATAAAAACGAACTTTATCGCGACATAACTCTCTGACTTATTTATTCATCAGAGAGTTATGTATGTGGTCATTATTCAAGTCCGATCCAGAGAAAAAGTTAAAAAAGCAACTAGCGCAAAAGCGTGAACAGGCATTAACTGCTCAGCGTAACGGTGATATGCGACTGTTTGCCTCGCTGACACAGGAATCTGAGGCAATATTGAAGCAGTTACAACAAGTGCAGTCTGATAAAGCCTGAACTTAGTCTATGTGTACTCTAATACATTGAGGCAAGCACGCAACGAATTACACCATAATCATAAGCTTCATCCAGCGCCTGATAAATCGCTTTGAGGCTCTGCGACTCATCGCCTAAAGATTCAATGGTGAGCACAATTGTGTTGAGTTCGGCATCTTCCAGGTCTAATACGTCTTTCACATCCAGCAAGCCGGCGTTGATGCCTTCAGCCAAATGACTATAAACCGTGCTGAGCTTTAAATCACGCTGTTTAGCAATGTTATCTATGCCATGTCCCTTTTCAAGTAATAACAGCGTGTCATTAATGGTGTCACTCAAGCCGTTATTGAGTAATTCTGATAAGGGATGCTGTTGAATCACCTCTAAAAACGCATGACCATAATGATTGAGTTTCTGCTCGCCCACTCCGGAAATCCGTTGCATTGCCTCCATATCTGCAGGCCGGTAACGACACATTTCCAACAATGTCGCATCATGAAAAATAACATAAGGTGGCACACCATGCTGTTTGGCTATATCAGAACGTAATTGACGCAAGGCTTCCCATAGACGCTCGTCTTGTGGGCGAACAGAGGTTTGTCTTTTACTGGCTTTAGCCGTAGATTTTTTTGGAGGCTGTTTTCTTAATTTTAATGTTTGCTCGCCGCGTAATACGGGCCGACATTTTTCTGTCAGTCGTAATGCGCCATAACGTTGAATATCAATATCGAGATAACCTGTGGCAATTAACTGACGGAAAATACCGCGCCATTGTGTCGCATTCAGTTCAGTGCCGATGCCATAAGTGCTTAACTTATCATGCTGGTTGTGTTTGATACGTTCATCGCCACTACCCAGTAACACATCGATTAAATAATTCACCCCAAAACGCTGCTCAGTGCGGTAAACGCAGGATAGGGCTTTCTGTGCCATTTCTGTCGCATCAAAGCTTTCTGGCGGCGTTTGGCAGTTATCGCATTGGCCGCATTTTTCAGAAGCTTCTTCATCAAAATAGGCCAGTATGGCCTGACGACGGCAAGTGATGAGTTCACATAAACCGAGCATGGCATCTAATTTATGCTGTTCAACCCGCTTGATCATATCGGGCGCATTAGAGTCTTGCATAAACTGCCGCAGGGTAATGACATCCTGCAGGCCATAGGCCATCCAGGCATTGGCCGGTAAACCATCGCGACCCGCGCGGCCGGTTTCTTGATAATAAGCTTCAATATTTTTCGGCAAATTCAGGTGAGCGACAAATCGCACATCGGGTTTATCAATACCCATACCAAAGGCGATGGTGGCGACAATGATCACACCTTCTTCGTGTAAAAAGCGCTGTTGATGTTTAGCCCTGATGTCATTAGATAGGCCGGCATGATAAGGCAGGGCAACCCGACCTTGCTCCTGAAGCCACTCAGCAATGGCTTCTACTTTTTTGCGAGACAGGCAATAAACAATACCGGCATCGTTGACGTGATGTTCCTGAATAAACTGCCAAAGCTGTTGTTTGGCTTGCGTCGCTTCCGTAATCGCATAAAAAATATTAGGCCTGTCAAAACTATTCAGATAAACATTGGCTTGCTGCAGATTGAGCTGTTCAATGATTTCCTGACGCGTACGTTTATCCGCTGTAGCAGTCAGGGCGACACGCGGCACATTGGGAAATCGCTCATGAAGCAAGCGAAGCTGTTGGTATTCAGGGCGAAAGTCATGTCCCCATTGCGACACACAGTGCGCTTCGTCTATCGCAAACAAAGCAATACTGACACGACTCAACAAAGATAGTGTGCGTTCATTTAATAAACGCTCTGGGGCGATATACAGCACATCAATCAGTCCAGCTTCAAGTTCTTGCTCGACTGTACGGGCTTCATTTGCTGAAAGACTGGAGTTCAGAAAAGCGGCTTTTACACCTAATTCGTTTAACGCCACCACCTGATCCTGCATCAGGGCAATTAACGGTGACACCACAATTCCAGTGCCTTTTCTGATAAGTGCCGGAATCTGATAACAAAGCGATTTACCACCGCCGGTTGGCATTAATACCAGAGCATCACCACCATGGATAAGGTGCTCAACGATATCCTCTTGATTATGTCGAAAGGCATCGTAGCCAAAGATGTTCTGTAGCACGTCCAGTGCGGGTTGTCCTTCAGTATGCATAGATAAATCAGTGATTAAAGCAAAGGGGCATTATGGCAAATATGACTTCACTCTGATATCGAATATGAACAGCAAATTCGGTTTATTACAGAAATACAGGCAGAATATAGGATCTTCAACTTTCAGCTCATGCCAAACATGGCAGGTTTTAAGCAAATTTATATCTAGGAATCTAAATGAAAAACATTACCGTGGACAGCAATCCCAGCGAAGCACAATTAAAACAGATGGGCGTCGACCATTGGCCCACTTGGGAAAAAGAAGTCTCTGTCTTCCCTTGGTCATTTGTCACCACTGAAGTGGCATACATTGTGGAGGGTGAATGTGTAATGACGCCCAATGATGGTGGACCTGCAACCACATTTAAAGCCGGGGATTTAGTGGTTTTCCCCAATGGTTATAAAGGCACATGGGAAGTGAAAAAAGCTTTGAAAAAACGCTTTAAACATAGAGATGGCAACTTTGTGAAATGTGCGTTTAGCCGTTATAAAATCCTGAAAAATCGTATTAAATCGGATTTTTAGGAAATACTGCTTGGCATAAAAAAGGAGGGAGGAGCTCAATGTCGTTATTAAGCTCACATTGGGGTTCCCCCTTCAATCCAATTCTAGGGTGCGTGGTTTTTAAAACTGATCATGCAGTTCAAAGTCCAGCTGTGGTTGAACAGTTTCTGTAGAAGGCAAATCAAACCCACTCATACTTAATCCGACCAGTCTTACTGGTTTATGACCCGCCTCTGTTTTCTCCAGCAACAACGGAATAATCTTTTTTAAGTCAGTCAGTTCAATGATGTGCTCGGCGCTGTGTGCCCGGGTGACTTGTTGAAAGTCAGCATATTTCACTTTAACGGTGACGGTACGTGCTTTCAGGTGTTGTTTATCCAAACTCTCAAACACGCGTTCAGCCAAATCGAGCAGTTTGGCGGTTAATTCAGGAATCGAGTGAATATCTTCTGCAAAGGTAGTTTCTTTACCGAGTGATTTACGGATACGTTGGCTACGAACCGGGCGGTCGTCGATAGCTCGGGCGATGTTGTAGTAATACTGACCCGCCTTGCCGAAACGCTCAGTCAGTTCGCTTAATGATTTCTCACGCAGGTCCTTGCCGGTATGAATGCCGAGATTATGCATTTTGGTTTCTGTGGCAGGGCCAACGCCATGAAATTTACCGACAGGAAGATCGGCGACAAAGACTTCGCCTTGCTCAGGTCTGATGACATAGAGCCCGTTGGGTTTATCCATATCTGAGGCAATTTTGGCGAGGAATTTATTGTAGGAAACACCAGCAGAGGCTGTGAGTCTAGTTTCCTGCAAAATCTCACGTTTAATGGCCTGGGCAATCAATGTCGCTGAACCATTAAAGGCCTCGGTATAGGTGACATCCAAATAGGCTTCATCGAGAGATAAAGGCTCAACTTCACTGGCATAGCGCCAGAAAATATCACGGATTTGGCTTGAAACTTCACGATAGGCATCAAAACGCGGCGGCACAAACAGCGCATGGGGGCATAAGCGATAGGCGCGCGAACAGGGCATGGCCGAGTGAATACCATATTTCCTGGCTTCATAACTACAGGCTGCGACCACCCCACGGCTGTTAGGCTGGCCACCAACAATCAATGGTTTGCCTTTGTATTCCGGGTAATCACGCTGTTCCACCGAAGCAAAAAAAGCATCCATATCAACGTGAATTATTTTGCGTTGCTTAGCCATGAGGTATCAAGGATATCAGAAGTCTGTTCTCTTAATTTTCTCATTATCGTTGACTTCATGATGAGCAGCAATGTTTTGTGGCTATCTGCATCTCAAGCAACAAAAGTGGAACCAGATATACTTCAATGTTACTTTAGCTGATTCAACGCGATCTGAGACCGATTTTGATAGCACGACTACGTTCATGGCATGAGAGTTTACAGGCATTTATGCACCCTCGGGTGCTCACAATGCTTGTGTTTGGCATCATGGCGGGCCTGCCGTTATTACTGATTTTTTCTACATTGAGTCTATGGCTTGGCGAAGTCGGTATCGCAAAAAGTGAAATCACTTATTTCAGCTGGGCAGCCCTAGGGTACTCGTTTAAATTCGTCTGGGCACCGCTGGTCGATGTGATGCCCTTACCGATATTAACTCGTCTGCTCGGCCGTCGTCGTGCCTGGTTATTATTGTCCCAATGCATGGTAATGGGCTCCATTATTTTTATGGCAATGGTTGATCCAGCCCAAGATTCTTTGGTCTGGATGGGCGTAGCAGCCGTATGTCTGGGCTTTTCCTCTGCTACTCAGGACATTGTCACCGATGCCTACCGTATTGAATCTGCCAATGCTGAACTGCAAGCGATGATGTCGGCCAGTTACATTGCTGGTTATCGAATTGGCATGTTAGTGGCAGGTGGTGGCGCCTTATTCCTGGCTAGTTATTTTGGCACCGGCATGGACCAATATCATTTTGAAGCTTGGCAGCTGACTTACTGGAGCATGGCCAGTTTATTTTTGTTTGGCATTGTGACCACCTTGATCATTGATGAGCCCAAGCAACAACAGGAATCAGCGTTGATCAATCGTCGCCATCATGTGCGATTTTTTATTACCTTTTTGCTGGCGGTGAGCGCCTTTATCTGTAGCTTTGCACTGACAGCAGATGTAACGGATCAGGCGAAACAAAAGCTGAGTATGTTGCTCAGTAACCCTCAGTTGGTGTCAGTTATTATCGAATTGATCCGGCTGGTATTTGCCGGTTTTGCTGCAGCCTTGGTTGCGATGCTGATGACACAAATAAAATTTATCGATAAACAAAGTGTGACTCACAGTTACGTGGCGCCTATTCAGGACTTCTTTACCCGTTATGGCTGGTCTTTAGCTTGGTTATTATTGGCTTTAGTAGGCTTGTATCGGATTTCAGATATTGTGCTTGGGGTGGTGGCAAATCCACTTTATCAAAGCCTGGGGTTTACCAAAAATGAAATCGCCACTGTGGTGAAAACCTTTGGTGTGTTTATGACCATCTTCGGTGCTTTCTACGGTGGTATATTGGTTTTGCGTTATGGCGTGATGCCGATATTGATGTTGGGCGCGGTGTTATCTGCTATTACCAATCTGTTATTTATGCTGCTGGTGCAAAGCGGGCACGATATAACCATGTTGTATGTGGTGATTACGGCTGATAATTTATCGGGTGGCCTGGCGAATGCCGCCTTTATTGCCTTTTTATCCAGTTTGACCAATATCTCTTTTACCGCTGTACAGTATGCGATTTTTAGCTCGTTGATGACCTTAATCCCCAAAGTGTTGGGCGGTTATTCAGGCTCTATGGTCGAATCCATCGGTTTTGAAAACTTTTTCTTGATGACGGCCCTGATGGGGCTGCCGGTCTTATTGCTGATTATGCTTGCTGGCAAACGCTTTAATCTCACTACTCCCCAATGACCCTAGTGAAATGGCTTTTGTTGATTGTGCTTGTCGTTGTTGCTGTAAAACAATGTCAGCATAAGCAAGAAGTCAGTTTAGGGCCGGGTGTTAAAGTGGCTCAGGCGCCAGTGCAATCACCGCTCAGTCAAGCGATACCGTTTAAGTTTGAAGGGTATCAAATCACACCACTGGCATACTTTTCACTACAAGCGAAAGTGTTGGGCCGTGAAGATTATCGTTTAGACAGAGAAAGTGACTTATCACCTACAGACTTAGCATTGGGCTGGCTTAAAATGTCAGATGAGAACGTATTAGCGAATATTGATATCAGTCAGTCTGGCCGTTGGTATTACTGGCAGGTACAACAGTTTCCGATACCGCGACGTGAGATTGAAACCCAGAGCGCTAATATGCACCTAATTCCAGCTGATAATGAAGTTGGAGGAGCGTTAAAGAGAGTTAGGAAAGGACAAATTATCGCCTTAGAGGGGCAGTTGATACAGGCAAAAGCCACCGATGGCTGGTCATGGAAGAGTTCTATGACCAGAGATGACACCGGTGCTCATGCTTGCGAAGTGGTTTATGTCACATCGTTTAAGATTATTGAGTAAAGGTTATCCCACCAATTTGTAACATGGTTGATATACGCCTTCTCCTTGACCTAGTTTCATTCGTTGTTGCTTAACGAAAATATGGAGGAGATTATCAATCGCACGCATGATGCTGGGATCGCCCTTAAGCAAATAGGGCCCATATTTCGCCACTTCTTTAATACCAAAACTTTTTACATTACCTGCGACAATGCCAGAAAATGCTGAACGAATTTGGCTGGCAAGCAGGTGCTTAGGCAGTGATGGATCTAAATTTAATGCGGCCATATTTTCATGAGTAGGAATAAAGGGCTGCTGCAGCATTGGGTCAATATGTAACTGCCAGTTGTAGTAATACGCTTCTTCCGTTTCTCTACGGTTATCATGGACTTCAGCTATGGCCTGTTTGACTTTGTGGCCGACGGTCTCTGGTTCACCAATCACGATTTCGTATAAGTCACTAATCTCATCACCCAAGCATTGTTTTAGGAATGCATCCAGTGTGTCGAAGTAATCACGGCATGATTCTGGCCCGGCAAAGATTAACGGGATACCGTATTTATTTTCCGGATGAAGCAGAATACTGAGTAAATAGAAGATTTCTTCTACGGTGCCAACCCCGCCGGGAAATACCACGATAACGTGACCTAGACGAACAAAGGCTTCCAGACGTTTTTCAATATCCGGCATGATAACCAGTTCATTGACGATGGCATTGGGTGATTCAGAGGCAATGATGCCCGGTTCGCTAATGCCAATATAACGACCATGAGTGATTTGCTGTTTAGCATGACCGACGGCAGCGCCCTTCATGGGGCCTTTCATGGCGCCAATACCACAGCCGGTAATAATATCCAGCCCTCTCAAACCAAACTCATAACCGACATGTTTGGCATAGTCATATTCTTCGCGGGGAATAGAGTGACCGCCCCAGCACACCACCAGATTAGGCGAGACATTTGGCCTGACCATATTGGCATTACGCAAGATACGGAAGACTTTATCGGTGATTTTCGCCGAGCTATTGGTTTCTTCTGCCAAAATTTTAAAGTCAGTGTAGACAATATCGCGTAATACCGACGATAAATGCTCCTGAATACCGCGAATCAGCGTGCCATCAACAAAGGATTGGGCTGGCGCATTAAAGATTTCCAGCATCACACCACGGGGTTGTGACTTTAGGCGGATATCAAAATCCGCATAGAGTTGCTGAATTTCTTCGGCATCATCTTCATGGCTGTCAGTGTTGAGAATCGCCAGAGCGCATTCTCTGAATAGTTGGTGTAGCTCAGCGCTGGGAGAGCTGAGTTTGATGATTTCTTCCTGTGATAACAGGTTAAGACTTCGAATCGGACGAACAGTGGTATAAGGGATTTTTTTCATTCACACGCCTTCTTTGGTGGTTACTATTTGATGCTCCCACTCTTGTTACTAACAATCAATGGTTTTCAGATAATTTTTGCTTGCAGCTCTACAAATACATGGATGCCAGTCTTATCGATGGCTCTTCCAGGCTGGCTGTCACGCTAAACCCTAAGCTTTCGACCAGTCGTTGCATGGGTTGATTACTGGTGAGAATTTCACCCTCCATCAGGCTAAATCCTTGCTGACGGGCACTGGAAATCAAGGCCTGCATCAGTCGTGTGCCAATACCTTTATGTTGCCATTCATCAGCAACAACCAAAGCAAACTCACAGCTGTTGCCATCCGGGTTCATACTGTAACGGGCGACACCGACTTCAATTTCTTCATTGTTTTCCATGGTCACTGCCATTAAAGCCAATTCGCGGCTGTAATCAAGCTGTGTAAAACGTATCAACATATCTTGCGACAATTCGTTGAGTTCTTGCATAAAGCGGAAGTAGCGAGATTCTGTAGACAGTTTTCGAAAAAAGACCTGTTCAATCAGCGCATCTTCGGGGCGAATAGGACGGATAATAATATCCGTGCCATCGGCTAACTGTTCCTGCCTGGTTAAATGCGTTGGATATGGATGAATGGCCATATGATCATAGCGGTGAATCGTCTTTACATGATGTGCAACGACGATTCTGACATCTAAAGCGAGTACTCCGCGTTCATCGACGACCAGTGGGTTGATGTCCAGTGATTCAATTTCTGGCAATTCACAAACCATTTCAGACACCCGTAACAACACTTGTATTAAAGCGTCACGATTCACGGCAGGCATATCTCGGAACTCGCCGAGCATAGCGGCAATTTTGGTTTGGTTAATCAGCTTGTCTGCCAGGAACGTGTTTAAAGGTGGCAGAGCGATAGCGGTATCTTGCAAGACTTCGACTTTGACACCACCGGCCCCAAATACAATCGTGGTACCAAACACTGGGTCACGGTTAACACCGACCAGACATTCTCTACCGAAGGGATCGGTATACATCGGTTCGATACTGACGCTGAATGTCTTCATATCCGGGAGTTTCTTACGCACCGCTTCCTGTAATTCTTTGTAAACCAGTCTGACGGCGGCCGCATTATTAATATTTAACCGAACACCACCTACATCGGTTTTATGCTGGATATGACGATCATTGATTTTCATCGCCACCGGATAACCAAAACTCTCTGCTGCGACCAACGCTTCATTGGCGCTGTGGCACTGAATGCTCAAACTAACCGGGATATCAAAAGCATGTAACAAGGCTCGGGATTCAGCGGTGGTTAGGGATTGTCGATTTTCAGCCAGTACACTCTCGATAATCAGTCGCGCACCCTCAATATCCGGTTCGCTGTGTGATGATAATGGGCCTGGTACCTGCATTAATAATTGCTGGTTTTCATAAAAGCGCGCGAGGCAGGCAAAGGCTTCCACTGAGGATTCCGGATCAGAAAAACAGGGCACATGATGACGGGCAAATAAACGATCCGCACTGGCAATAAGCTGTTGACCCATCCAGCAAGCCAGAACGGGTTTTGAGCTTGTCTGGTGTGCATCAATAACGGCTTGTGCACAGGCATCAGGATCGGTCATGGCTTGTGGAGACAGCATCACTAATACCCCATCAATGCCTTCATCCTGCAAGCAGGCATTTACGGCTGCTTTATAGCGTTCTGGTGAGGCATCGCCAAGCACATCAATCGGATTACTGCGCGACCAGTGATGAGGTAATACTTTATCCAGGTTGGTAATTGTCGTTTCCGACAGGTTGGCTAACTCAATGCCTAAATCAATCGCTCTGTCGGTGGCCATCACCCCAAGGCCTCCGCCATTGGTGACGATCGCCAAACGCCGGCCATGCACCCGACATTGAGTGGCTAATAACTCAGCGGCGGCAAAAAGCTGCTGAATGGTATCGGCTCTGACCACACCAGCTCGTTGAATTGCGGCATTAAATACATCATCACCACCCATCATTGCACCGGTATGCGTTAAAGCCGCCTGTGAGCCAGCTTGATGGCGGCCTGCTTTGATTACAACCACCGGTTTCATGCGTGAAGCAATCCGTAGCCCGCTCATAAAACGGCGGGCATCGCGAATACCTTCGACATACAGCAGAATACTCTGGGTTTTGTGATCCTGAGCTAGAAAGTCGAGCAGATCACCAAAATCAATATCAGCGGCATTACCCAATGAAATAATGGCAGAAAACCCGACCTCATTGGCGGCCGCCCAGTCTAGAATCGCCGTACATAAAGCGCCTGATTGTGAAATTAAAGCTAGTTGCCCAGGCGCTGCAGTATTTTTACTAAAGGTGGCATTCATGCCAATATTGGGGCGGATAAGGCCAAGACAATTAGGTCCGAGAATTCGGATATTGTATTGCTGGGCTGCCTTAACGACATCGTGTTCGAGCTTGAGACCTTGTCCCTGACCTTCACTGAAACCCGCCGAAATAATGATGGCCGCTTTCACTCCGGCATGACCACATTGATGCATGATGGCTTCTATGGTGCTGGCGGGGGTAGCGATAACAGCCAAGTCCACTGCTTCATTAATGGCTTCCATATTCGGGTAGCAAATATGATCATCAATACGATCATATTTAGGGTTCACGGCATAGACGGGTCCGTTAAAGTCAGTATCAATCAGGTTGTCAAACACCCGTCTGCCAACCGCATCTGTGGTCTGACTGGCGCCAAATACAGCAATTGAGCGAGGTGAAAACAGACGGTCTAAAAAATGTGTGGTCATATCACTGGTCCAGTTTCCTGATACGATTAGCTTACAAAAACTTTATTACGATTGTTTAAGGTGTCGTTATGACTATCGCGTTTATCTCTCATGCTGACTGTGCATTGCACGAAACGACATCATATCACCCGGATACGGCAGAAAGGCTTGCCGCCATTCATGATCGCCTTATTGCCAGCGGCCTGGAAATGATTATGCATTTTTATGACGCGCCGATGGTCTCTGTAGAGCAATTATGCCGTGTCCATGATGCTGATTATGTCAGTGAGATCTTTCAGAAGTTGCAAGACAATGAACGTGTTTGGCTGGATGCTGATACCTTGATGGTATCCGCGTCATTAACAGCGGCACAGCGCGGAGCCGGTGCTGTTGTAAAAGCAGTCGATTTAGTGATGAGCCAAGATGCAAATAGCGCCTTTTGTTGTGTCAGGCCGCCCGGGCATCATGCCGAACATAATAAGGCGATGGGGTTTTGTATCTTTAACAATGTTGCTGTCGGTGTGGCTCATGCAATAGCTCAATATGGTCTGGAGCGAGTAGCTATTATCGACTTTGATGCACACCATGGTAATGGCACAGAAGATATTTTCCGAGGTAATGAACAAGTCCTTTTATGCAGTAGTTTTCAACATCCGTTTTACCCAGATACTGGCGTGCCCGGCAAGCATGACAACATGATTAATATTGGCCTAGCTGCCGGGACCAGCGGTGAACAGTTTCGTCAGTTGGTTGAGCAGCAATGGTTACCGGAGCTGGAAACATTTCAGCCCGAATTGATTTTTATTTCTGCCGGATTTGATGGGCATCGGGAAGACGATATGTCAGATCTGGACTTAGTGGAAGAGGACTTTGCCTGGGTGACCCGTGAAATGAAAAAAATAGCCGATAACTATGCTCAAGGTCGGATAGTGTCAACACTTGAAGGCGGTTATGTCATGTCAGCATTAGGACGCAGTGTGGCCAGTCATATTGATGCTTTGTTATAAAATTTTCTGATCTGAAAACACAAAAAAGCCCTGAAAAACAGGGCTTTTTTTATTGGCTCAGACAAGTCTAGAACGGAATATCATCGTCGTAATAGTCGTCACCACCGCCACCATAATCAGGACCTGCAGAGGATGAGGCCGGTTGTGGTGCGTTATAGCCGCCAGATTGTTGTTGAGGACGTTGGTCAAACGAAGTATCACCACCGCCGGCATTGTAGTTACTGCCACCACCTTGATTACCACCGCCGCCGCCACGGCTATCCAGCATCGTCATTTCGTTACCCACGATTTCTGTGGTGTATTGATCTTGCCCCTGCTGGTTCTGCCATTTGCGGGTCTGAATACGACCTTCAATATAGACTTGTGAGCCTTTGTGCAGGTACTGCTGAGCAATTTCACCCAGCTTATTGCGTAATACTACACGGTGCCATTCAGTGCGCTCCTGACGCTCACCGGTTTGTCTGTCTTTCCAACTTTCTGAAGTGGCAATACGTAAATTACAAATTGAACCACCATTAGGGAAGGCGCGACTCTCAGGCTCTGCGCCGAGTCGTCCGACCAGAATGACCTTGTTTACTGACATGGCTTGTTCCTTGGTTTAATGGGGACTGTCAAATCTATGCCGATGTTGCTGAACATCGGTCAAGTGACCGTCTCGGTGTAAAAAAAACAGTTAAAAGCATTTCTACCGTCAACCACACTATGGTGGGTAGAAAAAGGATTGCTAATGAGCAGGGATAATATCATCTCAATCGCTCATGCCCAATACAAAATAGAATGTTGATGACTAGGGTCGTATTGCGAGCAACTGTACTGAGCACAGAAATTTAAGGCTTAATACTTTCTTCCACTTCCGCTTTACACGCAAGCAATGCTGAAGTGACCTTAGACATATTTCTATTAAAACGAATCGTCGGTAGGGAAACGGCAATAGAATAATGATCGGTCATCTCTGCATTAATTGCCACACCGACAGCACAAATGCCCTCTGCGTGTTCTTCAATATCGACAGCCCAGCCATTTTTGCGAATGAGGTCTAGATCCTGAAAAAGAGTGTCATAAGATATATGACTCGCCTCTGTTTGTTGTATCCACTTATCGTCAATAATCGCTTTAACTTCGTCATTACTTAAAGAAGCAAGAACGGCTTTGCCATGAGCTGAAGTGTATACAGAAAAAGCTTTTCCAAGCGGTGAGGCTACCCGGAGCTCTTGCTGACTGATAATGTGATCAACAGACAGCGAATGCTGACCTCTGAAAATGCACAGTTCAACCGTTTCTCCGGTTTTATTAGCCAATGTATTTAAGTGTGTTCTTACGACACTGATAATCTCAGCATGCGCTACTCGTGTCAGTTGTGATAATGCTGGACCTAGATAAATATGATTATGAGAGTGGATAATAAATGCCTCTCTCTCAAGAGACGATAGTAGCGGCTCAACTGTTGATCGTGGCAGCTCAGTCCGGCGTATTAACTCATCCATACTTAGCCCAGCAGGGTGATGTCTTAAAGCAGTAAGAATAGCTGCAGTGTTAGAAATAACCTGACCCTGATTGTCTCTTGACTTGTCGATCATTATTTCTCAATGTTCCTTAATGCTGGGAAGCAAATGACTCTAGTTCATCCATATTAATTTCATCTGGTGAGTATTTGACATAAGCCACCTGTTCTTCAGGCACCACTACTGCTTCTTTGATACCTGCAATAGCTCTTAACTCCTGAATGAATTGAGCAGAATTCTGCATGGATGTGTCATTCAGATGAATAATCTTACTGCTGTAATGTTTAGGTGCTTGCATTGGGAAAACAAGTAATAACCAGATAACCACCAAGACAACACTGGCAACAAAGATACCCTCGAGTCCAAACGAGCCATATAGTGTTCCACCCATAGCACCGCCAATGAAGGCACCGATGAATTGAGCGCTGGAATACACACCCATCGCCGTGCCTTTGTTTTCCAATGGACTAAGCTTTGACATCATCGATGGCAGACTGGCTTCAAGAATATTGAATGCGGTAAAGAATAACCACAGACAAATCAGTATAGTGGTTAACGAGTGAGCAAAAAACGCCCAACCTAATTCTGCCAAACCAATCACTGCGATAGCACTGATGAAAACAGATTTCATTTTACGTTTTTTCTCAGCGATGATGATGAATGGCACCATGGTGACAAAAGCTAAAAGTAATACCGGTAAGTACGCCATGGCGTGTTGGCTTTTGTCTAAGCCCGCTACATCCTGTAAGACGTGGGGTAATGCGAAAAAGCTGGTGGTGAGTAGCAAATGCAACAGCATAATGCTGAGCACTAATCGCATGATTTGTTTATTGCCAAACACTTTGCCAAATTGCTTTGGCACGGGGCCCAGATCAGTGTGCGTCACCAGTCGTTTGGGAGAGGGAACCCATAGATGCAGAATGCCAATACCAAGTAATGCCAGCAGCGCGGTGGCCCAGAAAATACCTGACAAACCAATCCAGTGTTCAAGAATAGCGCCTGTGGCCAATGCAACAGAAAATGACAGACCAATACTGATACCAATACTTGCCATGGCTTTTGTACGCTGTTCATCTCGGGTGAGATCGGCGGTGAGAGCCATAATGGCAGCAGCGATGGCACCACTTCCTTGTAACAAACGACCGACGATGACCATTTCAATGGATTGTGCGGTCGCCGCAATCACACTACCCGCAGCAAATAATAGTAAGCCAATAGTGATAACGCGCTTACGACCGATTTTGTCGGATAACATCCCAAATGGGATTTGTAAGAGCGCTTGCGTCAATCCGTATGCGCCAATAGCAATGCCGATAAGCATTGGCGTGCTGCCCGTGTATTGATGTGCCGATATCGAAAAAACCGGCAAAATCATGAATAAGCCCAGCATTCTCAAGGCAAATATCAACGAAAGCCCTGAAATACTCCGCTTTTCCAGCGAGGTCAATGAGTTTGTTGTAGTTTGTTTTTGCGTCATGGTAGTCGGACAGAGTATATTGATCCGTTTGATTTTACTACGGAATCCTGATGAAAAATATAAGCGTTCCCGGGATGAAAAATATAAGCATTCGTGGGGCTCGAACCCACAATCTTAAAAATATTGACCTGGACCTGCCGAGAGATGCTCTGATTGTAATTACTGGCCTGTCTGGTTCGGGAAAATCGTCGCTTGCCTTCGACACATTATACGCAGAAGGGCAGCGTCGATATGTGGAATCCTTGTCAGCCTACGCCAGACAGTTCTTATCGATGATGGAAAAGCCGGATGTGGATCATATTGAAGGCTTGTCTCCTGCGATATCGATTGAACAAAAATCAACATCACATAATCCGCGCTCAACAGTCGGAACCATCACCGAAATTTATGACTATTTAAGGTTGTTATTTGCTCGTGCGGGTGAACCACGTTGTCCGACACATCATCAAACATTGGCAGCACAGACGGTGAGTCAAATGGTAGACGCCGTGCTGGATATGCCGGAAGGTAAACGCTTGATGCTGATTGCACCAGTGATTCAGGATCGTAAAGGTGAGCATCGTGATGTCTTGGAAGAATTACGAATCAAAGGTTTTGTTCGTGCGCGCGTGAATGGTCAAGTTATTGAGCTCGATGATCCGCCTGAATTGGAGCTGCGTAAAAAACATACCATTGAAGCAGTGGTGGATCGTTTTAAAGTGCGCCCGGACATTCAGCAACGGTTAGCTGAATCCTTTGAAACGGCATTAGCCATGGCGGATGGTGTGGCGAAAGTCGTGTCGATGGATGATGAATCTGATGAGACTTTATTTTCTGCACGTTTTGCCTGTCCAGAGTGTGGTTATTCGATTTCTGAATTAGAACCACGCATGTTCTCGTTCAATAACCCTGCTGGAGCTTGTCCGACTTGTGACGGGCTTGGGGTGAAGCAGTTTATTGATCCCGCTCGAGTAGTGACTCATCCTGAATTAAGTCTGGCAGCAGGTGCCATTCGGGGGTGGGATCGCCGAAATGCGTATTACTACCAACTAATGTTATCGCTAGCGGAGCATTATAAATTTGATCTGGATACGCCCTTTCAGGACTTGTCCGATGAGATTCGTGAGGTCATTTTATATGGTAGTGGTAAAACGCAGATTGCCTTCAGCTACATGGGCGACCGTGGTAAAAGCGTCAGTCGTAAACATCCGTTTGAAGGCGTGATTCCGAATATGCAGCGTCGTTATCACGAAACAGAATCAAACAGTGTTCGTGAAGATCTGGCTAAATTTCATTCCATCCGTGCTTGTCCGGAGTGTCATGGAGCCAGATTAACGCTGGCTTCGCGTAATGTATTTGTGAATGAAATTACCTTACCTGAAGTCACAGCAATGCCTATCGGTGAAGTGAGTACTTTCTTTGAAACACTCACCTTACCTGGCAAACGTGGCGAAATTGCAGAAAAGATTGTCACCGAAATTTCAGCGCGTCTGAGCTTTCTGGTGAATGTTGGTCTTGATTATCTGAACCTTGCACGCAGCGCGGAAACATTATCGGGTGGAGAAGCGCAGCGTATTCGTTTAGCCAGTCAGATCGGTGCGGGTTTAGTCGGGGTCATGTACATTCTGGATGAACCTTCGATAGGGCTGCATCAACGTGATAATGATCGCCTGCTGGAAACCTTAACCCGACTACGTGATTTAGGTAACACGGTCATTGTGGTTGAGCATGATGAAGATGCGATTCGCATGGCCGATTTTGTGCTGGATATTGGTCCGGGCGCCGGCGTGCATGGTGGTCAAATTGTGGCTCAGGGTACACCTGAAGAAATCATGAAAAGTGAAGAGTCACTGACCGGGCAATACTTGTCGGGCCGTAGAAAAATTGAACTGCCAGCGAAACGACAGCCACCCCATGCAGGCCGTGTTATTGGTTTGAGAGGTGCTTGCGGTAACAATTTAAAGAATGTGGATATTGATGTCCCAATCGGTCTGATGACCTGTGTCACTGGTGTGTCAGGTTCTGGGAAGTCCACGCTAATCAACGAAACTTTATTAAAACTGACCGCGAAAAACTTAAACGGCAATTCAGAAGAACCCGCCCCACATTCTGAAATTATTGGTTTAGAGCAGCTGGATAAAGTGGTGGCGATTAACCAAAGTCCGATTGGGCGTACGCCGCGTTCAAACCCTGCTACCTATACAGGTTTGTTTACACCTATCCGTGAGTTATTTGCGGGTACACCAGAAGCGCGTTCGCGTGGTTATGGTCCGGGGCGTTTCAGTTTTAACGTGAAAGGCGGACGTTGTGAAGCCTGTCAGGGCGATGGTCTGATTAAAGTTGAAATGCATTTCCTGCCTGATATTTATGTGCCGTGTGATGTGTGTAAGGGCCAGCGTTATAACCGGGAAACACTGGATATCCGCTACAAAGGTAAAACGATTACCGAAGTGCTGGATATGACCATCGAAGAGGCGAATGTCTTTTTTGAAAATATTCCGGTCGTGGCGAAAAAGTTACAGACATTGATTGATGTTGGGCTGACCTATATCAAGCTTGGCCAGAATGCGACTACCTTATCGGGTGGTGAGGCGCAGCGGGTCAAATTAGCTAAAGAGTTATCCAAGCGTGATACCGGTAAAACCCTGTATGTCTTAGATGAGCCAACCACGGGGCTGCACTTTTTCGATATCGAACAGTTACTCAAAGTCCTGCACAGCCTGCGAGATCGTGGCAATACCATTGTGGTCATTGAGCATAATCTGGATGTGATTAAAACCGCAGACTGGATCATTGATATGGGCCCTGAAGGTGGTGCACGTGGTGGTGAAGTGCTGGCCGTTGGTACACCAGAGGAGGTGGCCGAACATCCGGCTTCTTACACCGGTAAATATTTAAAGCCTTTATTGAACTCATGAGCCTAGAACAAGAAATAAAACTTCAGGTAACGCAGGCTGACTCGCTTAACTTGCAAGCGCTGGGCTGGCTGACTTCCATGTTGAAACAGGATGTATATCAACAACATTTGTTGAGTACCTATTTTGATACGCCGGACAAAGCCTTAATGACATTTGGCGTAGGGTTGAGGTTACGTCAAATAGGTGAACAATGGCTGCAAACGGTGAAATGCAGTGGGCAAGCTAATGCTGGTCTGCACCAACGTCAAGAATGGGAACACGAATTGGGGGCGCCAGTGTTTGATCTTGAGCGTCTGGCGGAAACCGCCATTGCGCCGCTATTAGAACAAGCCCAGGTCTGGAATGCCATCCAGCCTTTGTTTACCACCGAGTTTGAACGAGATGTCTGGTTGTTGGTGTTAGAGGCTGACACCGTGGTTGAACTGGCTTATGACAGAGGAGAAGTCAGAGCAGGTGGCAAACAAACAGCGATTCATGAAATTGAGCTGGAATTAAAGCACGGCGATATAGAACATTGCCAAAAATTAGCCGACAAGCTTAAGGCCGCTCTGCCACTTAAATACAGCAATATCAGTAAGGCGGGCTTGGGATATAAATTGTCACAAGACACTGATAAGTAAAGAATTGTTTAGAAATGTTAAGTGACAGACAAAGGCCATATTGTCTGTTATAGTCGAACCATTGCTTCTATCAAGTTAATGATGATGCAGGGTGATTTCCCGCTTATTGCTCTGTGTTGCTTGTTTTCCCAAGCGAGAAGGAGAATCGACTATGAAGAAAAAGTGGATCGTTGTCGCCGAGAGCAGTCGGGCTCGGATTTTTTCTGTTGAGAGTCGGACTAGTCCACTTAAGGAAATCGATGACATGGTCAACACTGCCAGTCGCGCTCATAATCAGGACTTAGTATCTGACGAGCCGGGGCGAGGTTTCGATAGTTATGGTTCTGGAGGGCGTCATGCGATGGAGTCCAAAACGGAACCGAAAAAACAGGAAATGCAGATGTTTGCTCATGACTTAAGTGAGCGTTTGGAGACGGCTCGCCGCACAGGTGATGTCAACGACCTTGTGTTGATTTCCCCACCCAGCTTTCTGGGGGCACTCAAGCAGCAAATGGGTGAAGTGACACAAAAATATATCAGTCAGACCATTAATAAAAACTTTATCAATAAAAGCGAGCAAGAAATTCGCCAGTATTTATTTCAGTAATATTCAGTTAAGCCGGTAACAATGCCTTGTTGCCGGCTTTTTTTATCTTGTTGACAGGCCTCGACCAGTTTCAAACTTCCAGGTACGAATCACGGTCAGCATATCGTTATTTTTCAATACATCTTCCGGTATGGCAGCATAAGGCGCACCCAGTCGGACGATCTTGACCGCGGCATCATCCAGTACTTTATGGCCTGATGAACGTGATACGACGATGCCACCCGCTGGCACACTGCCGTCAGGATTAATATCTACAGACAACATCAGGCTACCACTTAGGCCTTTTTGCCTCGCTTCCTGCGGGTAGTTCATATTACCTATTCGCTCGACCTTCATTTCCCACGCTTTCATATAGGCAGCGGCAGCAAACTCTTTGGTAGAGGCTGAAATACGTCGTTTTTTTGGTCTTTCACTCAGTGCTTTAGTGCTTTTATCGAGTTTTTCCTGCAGCTCGCTGATTTCACTTCTGGCTTGCATCATCAAATCACGGGCAGAAATGTCAGGTTTAGTGATCTTTTCAGGTTCTGCTTCAGTTTTAGCTGCGGTTTCTGCTGTCTCGGTTTTTTCTACCTTGCGTTCCGCTTTTTCCTGAGTGAGCTTTTTAACGGGCTTTTCAGGTTGAGGAACGGGTTTTGCCTTGGGCTGTGGTTTAGGTTTTTTGACTTCAGGCTTAGGTTCTACTTCTTTGGGTTTTGGTGGTGTTGGCTCTGGAGCCGGAGGTTGTACCGCAACTGTTTCCGTGTCGGCGACAGTGTCTGTTTTTGGTGCTGGCGGCGGTGCTGATGGAACATCTTTGGTGACCGGGACAGGTTTATCTTTTGTTGGTTCTGGGGTCGGTGTATCAAGCTCACCTCCACCTTCATTATTGGCCTGCGCCAGAAAGTCTGCCTCTTCCGGTTTGATTTTGTCTTGTTGTTTCACCAATGTGATATCAAGATTATTCGCAGGTGCATTGGTGGGTTTTGAAAACACATCAAAGCTCACGCCCAGCACAATCACCAGATGCAGGATGACTGAAAACAGCAAAGTAAAAATAAGTCGATCTGATGATGCGCTGGTAGCCATGATTATGGAGTCGTTGTTGTGCCTATTTCACGTAAAATCGGTTGAGTTGATTTGTCAGTAAAATGAATTTTTTTCTGCATGGATGGGGTCATTTCGACTTGACCATCAGCTCGAACAATCATTACTTCCTTGATCCCCATTGATGCGGCAATCTCTGGCCAGTCTTTGCCAGCCACGATTAATGCGGTCGCTGCGGCATCAGCACGAGCGGCTTGCTGATGAATAACCGTTGCAGAGATATTATCCTGAGCCGGATAACCTGTTCTTGGGTCCAATATATGAGGATAACGTTTACCTTCATAGGTGAAGAATCTTTCGTAGTCACCCGAGGTGAAAACACTTTCATCACCCGAAACGGCTACGGAAGCCAGCATAGCGGCTTCTTTGCGTGGGTGACGGATGCCAATGACCCAAGGGCGATGACCATGCTTACCAATGGCACGTAAATCACCACCGATATTGATGATGGCATTATTCACACCTTGTTTTTTCAGTGCCTCAATGGCGGCATCTACCGCTGTGCCTTTGGCAAAACCACCAAAGCCCAGTTTCACCATAGGATTATCACTGGTGAGAATATTATCTTGAATATGAATATTTTCCATACTGGGGGCGGCTTTTAACCAGGCGTCGATTTTGTCTTGAGCGGGTGGCGGGCGCGATTCAAACCAATCATCACGATGGTAACCCCAGAGCTCAAATAATTTACCAGCGGCCGGGTTGAATAAATGATGACTTTCCTTGGCATAGGTGGCCGCTTCTTCGATAACGGCAGCGACTTGAGGTTTGATTTCAACTGATTCGCCATTCGCGATAGCTTTATTTATTCGAGTTAAGGTGCTGGGTTTCCAGGCATGCCAGGTGTCGTTGATGGCGTTGAATGAGTCTTCCAAAGCATCAACGGTTTTTTCAGCTGTTTCAGCATCTACGCCATAAAGGCTGACATCAATCTCAGTACCAAAGGCATAAAACTTCGCTTGGCGGGCGCTTTCTTGTTGTTCTCCACAAGCGGTGAGTAGGGCTACTAGAATTAATAAAAGAGGAAAGAGTTTCATCATAAAAGTTTATCTATCGCTGTCATTAAGTCGGCACCAATATTGATACCAAATTGTCTATCAAGTTCACGGATACAGGTCGGGCTGGTGACATTTATCTCTGTCAGATAATCACCAATGACGTCCAGTCCGACAAAAATTAAGCCTTTTTCGCGTAGTTTGGGGCCAACCTGCTCGCAGATCCAACGATCCCTGTCAGTCAGTGGCCGACCTTCGGCTCGCCCACCTGCAGCAAGGTTGCCGCGCGTTTCACCTTCAGCTGGGATGCGGGCCAGGGCGTAAGGCACCGGCTCACCATTTATCAACAGAATACGTTTGTCGCCGTCTTTGATTGCCGGCAAATACTTTTGCGCCATGACCGAACGTTTTCCATGTTCTGACAGCGTTTCGACGATAACTGAGAAATTAGGATCGCCCTGATTGATGCGAAATATCGACGCACCACCCATGCCATCAAGCGGTTTAAGAATAATATCGCCATGCGTTTGCTGGAAATCTTTTATCAGATGTTTCTGGCGTGTCACCAGAGTGGGAGGACAGCATTGCGGAAACCAGGCGGTAAAGAGTTTTTCATTGGCATCACGCAGGCTTTGTGGATCATTGATAATAAGCACGCCATTAGCCTGAGCTTGTTCCAGCAAATAAGTGCTGTAGATATATTCCATATCAAATGGCGGATCTTTACGCATCAATATGGCTTCTACATCAGTGATGGGTCGAGTGACTTTTTCACCCAGTTCAAACCAGTGCTGCGGGTCATCAAACACGCGAAGACTGCGCATTTCAGCAAAAACTTTTCCCTCAGATAGAAAAAGGTCTTGCTGTTCCATAAATAAAATCTGCCAGTCTCGCTGCTGCGCGGCTAGCATCATCGCAAGACTACTGTCTTTTTTGGTATTAATCCGATCGATCGGATCCATAACGATGCCAATGGTTCGTTGCATAGTCACTCTCATGATTGCCTGACTCAGGTGGTGAATTGTACCTGAATGGTGACAATGGAGTGGCGAGGAAAATGTGTGCTTAGGCTTTCTCGTATCAGATTTATCTGCTGTCGACCTCTACAGTCAGCTCTGTATTCGCTATAATCCCGTATGTTTTGACTTTGGATTGTGAAATCGAGCTAATGACTAAGACAGCGGTGATGAAGGCGGAAACGCCAAGAACCTTTCAGGAACTGATCCTCAGGCTGCAACAGTACTGGGCTGAGCAGGGCTGTGTGCTTCTCCAACCTTACGATATGGAAGTCGGTGCAGGGACATTCCATCCAGCGACATTTTTGCGCGCGATTGGCCCTGAACCATGGAGTGCTGCTTATGTTCAGCCTTCACGTCGTCCGACCGATGGTCGCTATGGCGAAAACCCAAATCGTCTCCAACACTATTACCAGTTTCAGGTCGTTTTAAAACCGTCACCTATCAACATTCAGGAACTCTATTTAGGCTCTCTGGAAATGCTGGGGCTGGATACTGCTATTCATGATGTGCGTTTTGTCGAAGATAACTGGGAATCACCGACCCTCGGTGCATGGGGGCTTGGTTGGGAAGTATGGTTGAACGGTATGGAAGTCACACAGTTCACCTATTTCCAACAGGTGGGTGGACTCGAATGTCGACCCGTCACCGGTGAAATTACCTACGGTCTGGAACGTATAGCAATGTACCTGCAAGGTGTGAGCAGTGTCTATGACTTAATCTGGGCAGATGGTCCTATGGGTAAAGTCACTTATGGTGACGTGTTCCACCAAAACGAAGTCGAAATGTCGACTTACAACTTCGAACATGCCGATGTGGACAGTTTATTCACCACATTTGATACCTGTGAACGTGAAAGTCAACGCATGATAGAAGCAGGTTTACCGCTACCTGCCTATGAGCTGGTGTTGAAAGCGTCACATACGTTTAACTTACTCGATGCAAGAAAAGCCATTTCCGTGACAGAAAGACAGCGATTTATCCTCCGTGTACGTACCTTAGCCAGAGCCGTTGCTCAGGCCTATTACGACAGACGTGAATCATTAGGTTTTCCAATGGTTCAGTCTGAAAATAAGGAGGCACAGGCATGAGTCAGACACAGGATTTGCTTATTGAGGTAGGCACAGAAGAATTACCGCCGAAGGCTTTGTTGAAATTGAGTCAGGCATTTCACCAAGGGGTTGAACAAGGCCTAAAAAATGCTGAGCTAAGCTTTGATGCAATTCGTGCTTACGCTACACCAAGACGTTTGGCTTTAGTGATTTCGAAGTTACAAACGCAACAAGATGATCTCACTGTAGAACGACGTGGCCCGGCCGTAACCGCCGCATTTGATGAAGATGGTAATCCGACCAAAGCCTTACAAGGCTTCGCTCGTTCTTGTGGCGTGGATGTTGATGATTTGGAAACGATGCAGACAGAAAAAGGCGCATGGTTAATCTTCAGACAACAGCAAAAAGGGGCTGAAACCGCCACTTTATTGCCAGACATCATTCAGCAATCGTTAAATGCTTTACCCATTCCCAAGCGTATGCGCTGGGGCGACTTGCCGGGTGAGTTTGTTCGTCCTGTTCACTGGTTGGTTGTGTTACTGGGGGATGACATTGTTCCTGTCGAATTACTCGGCGTGAGCGCAGACCGTTTTACGGTTGGTCATCGTTTCCACCATCCTCAGCCTATCCGTATCAGCACACCGATGACTTATGCACCACAACTGGAAACAGAAGGCCATGTGATGGTGGATTACGAAGCCAGAAAACAGGCGATTCATGGGCAGGTAAATGAACTGGCAGCCAGCCTCGGTGGTGATGCCGTGATTAATCCTGAGTTACTTGAGGAAGTGACTGGCTTAGTGGAGTGGCCCGTGGCCCTAGCAGGTAACTTTGATCAGCGTTTTCTAGAATTACCTCCTGAAGCGTTGATTTCATCAATGGAAGGTCATCAGAAATATTTCGCGGTACGAGCAAAGAATGGGGATTTACTGCCGCATTTCATCACTATCTGTAATATCGCTAGTCAGGATCCGGCACAAGTGATTGCCGGTAATGAACGTGTGATTCTGCCACGACTGAGTGATGCGGCCTTTTTCTGGGAAACGGATCGCAAGTCACCTTTGGCTGCTCGCCAAGAACAGTTAAAAACCATTGTGTTCCAGAATAAGTTAGGCACGGTTTATGACAAATCTCAGCGTGTTGCAGCCTTAGCCGCCAGCATTGCACAACAGATGGGAAGTGAAGCTAAGTTAGCTGAACGTGCAGCATTATTAGCAAAATGTGATCTTGTTACGGAAATGGTCGGTGAGTTTCCTGAGTTACAGGGCATCATGGGCCGTTATTATGCTCAATTGGATGGTGAGCCTGCTGATGTCGCGGAAGCACTGGATGAGCAATATCGTCCACGGTTTGCCGGTGATGAGCTGCCGCAAACAGCAACTGGTATCGCCGTCAGTTTAGCCGAAAAACTGGATACGATTGTTGGTCTGTTTGGTATTGGCCAGCCGCCTTCTGGTGTTAAAGACCCGTTTGCCTTACGACGTGCGGCATTAGGTGTGCTGCGTATTATTATTGAGCGTCAACTGTCTCTTGATCTGTTCGAGCTTATCTCTGAAGCGGTCAACAACTTTGTTGATATTCTGACTGAAGATGATGTGACAACTCAGGTGATGCAGTATTTTTACGATCGTCTGCGTGGTTATGTTATCGACCAAGGGGCTAAAGCGGATGAGTACGAGTCAGTGCTGGCAGTATCACCAACGCAACCGCTTGATTTCATGCAAAGACTGAATGCTGTAGCCGAGTTTAGAAAATTGGAGCAAGCAGAGTCGCTGGCAGCCGGTAATAAGCGTATTGGTAATATTTTGCGTAAAAATGAGGCTGAGCAAGAAGGCCTGGTTGTTGAGCCTGGCCTGTTAGTTGAACCAGCTGAAAAAGCGCTGGCTGAACAGGTTGTGGCGGCACAACAAGCCTTGATGCCTCTCTATGCTGCATCAGATTATGCGGGCATTTTGAATTATCTTGCCGGCATGCGTGAAACCATCGATGCTTTTTTTGAGCAAGTCATGGTAATGTCTGATGATGAGGCAGTGAGAAACAATCGATTAGCCTTACTCAATCAAACCCGAGCCTTATTTTTAGGGGTTGCCGATATTTCCTGCTTGCAGGAGTAACAGGAGCAATTATGTCGCTGATTATTCTGGACCGAGATGGCGTCATCAATCATGATTCGGATGATTTCATTAAAAATCCGGCAGAGTGGGAGCCGATTGACGGCAGCCTCGAAGCGATTGCTCGATTAAATTATGCGGGATACCGGGTGGTAGTGATTACCAATCAATCTGGTATCGCGCGTGGTTTGTTTGATGTAGAAACCTTAAACCGTATTCACAGCAAAATGCGTCGTATGCTGGCTCAGGTTGGTGGCAAAATTGAGGCGATCATGTTTTGCCCTCATGGTCCGGAAGATGATTGTCAGTGTCGCAAGCCAAAGAATGGCTCTTTCGTGGATCTAGCCCATCGTTTACGTGTGAATCTGGACAATGTACCTGCTGTGGGTGATTCTCTTCGTGATATTCAGGCGGCGATGTTATCTCAGGCCCGGCCTATATTGGTTAGAACAGGTAAAGGTGAGAAGACTCTGGCTGCAGGCATTCCAGACGGTGTAGAGGTTTATGATGATCTGGCGAGTGTCGCTACAGCCCTATTAGAACGCAAATTACAATGATCTATATTCGATCCACTATTTTCTTTATTTTGCATGCGGTGACGGCAGTATTATTTTCCTGTTTAGGCGTTCTGCTATGGCCTTTACCATTTAAATGGCGTTATGCCGTCGTCAGCCAGTGGGCGAAATCCAATATCTGGCTATTAGATAAAATTTGTCAGGTAAAGCTCGAAGTTGAGGGTCGTCAGCATATCGGTGATGAACCTGCCGTAATCATATGTAAACATCAATCTTCATGGGAAACCCTGGCATTACAGGCTGTCTTTCCGCCTCAGGTCTGGGTGTTAAAGCGTGAATTATTCTGGATTCCGTTTTTTGGTTGGGGATTAGCATCTCTAAACCCTATTGCAATAGACCGTAAAGCAGGCCGGAAAGCCCTGAATCAAGTGATAGAGCAAGGCTTAGATCGTTTAACATCGGGTGCCTGGGTGGTGATTTTTCCGGAAGGTACCAGAATAGCAAAAGGCTATATTGGTCGATTTGGAATTGGTGGCGCCAGACTGGCAAAAGAAACCGGATATCCGGTTATTCCTGTCTGTCATGATGCCGGTAAATCATGGCCCAAACATGGTTTTTTGAAATACCCTGGTGTAATAAAAATGACTATAGGTCAGAAGATAGCTACCGATAGCCTATCTGCAGCTGAATTAAATCAGCAGTTGTTCGAGTGGATGGAAATACAACAAACCAAGTTGGAAGGTAAGAAACCGATGCTTCTGGACAAAAAGAAAGAACAATAAGGTAACGACCGTGGCGAGAGCAGAAGGCATTTTACGAGTACTGATTATCGATAGTTCTTTGACCGATGCAGATGCTATCGTCAACGTGCTCCGTAGTGCTGGACATGCGGTCAGAGCAACAAGGGAAGATAAGCCTGCAGCAATTGAAAAGCTGTTATCAGCCCAGAATTGGGAATTAATTTTATGTCGAGAAAATATCGCTGATATTCAGCCGATGGATATTTTGAACCTGATACAGCATCTAGATAAAGACCTGCCCTGCATCATCATTGCTGATGATAAATCACATGAAACGGAATACTTTTCGAGCATCGTAAAAGATGTTGTCTTGTTTGAAGATAAACCACGATTACAGTTTGTGATTAATCGCGAGCTGGATAATCTATTTATCAGACGTTTAGCCCGACGTAATGAGCGAGCACTCAGGGAGAGTGAGAAACGCTCTAAAACACTGCTTGATAGTTCAAGAGATGCTGTTGCTTATATGCATGAAGGGATGCATATCTATGTAAACCAGGCTTACCTGAATTTGTTTGGTTATGAAGAGGCGGAAGATATTGCTGGGCTGCCGATTCTCGATTTATTCAGTGCAGATGACCATCCTAAATTTAAGGCGGTATTCAGACAGTTTACTGAGCAAACGGATGCTCCCCCAGTGACGATGACTGGCAATGGATTAACAGCAGAAGGCATAACCTTCAAGGCAGAAATTCAATTTAGTCACGCTCGTGTTGAAGGGGAAGATTGCACTCAGGTTGTGCTCAGAGACGATACGGTAATCAATCAACAACCTAAGGCTGTTATCCCAGTACTGGATGATCATGACCAACTTACCGGCTTATATAACCGTAGTCGTTTTATTACTGAGTTGGAAAAAACTGTGCACCGTGCTGCTGAGGGTGAGGGCGATGCGCAACTACTCTATTTGGTACTGGATGATTTCTTTTCGATAAAAGAAAAAGTGGGACTGGCTACCAGCGAAGTTATTTTGAAGAGTGTGTCTGATTTATTGCACGATAACTTGGCTGAACAGGAAGTTATCGGCCATTACGGTGATCAGGTCTTTACCATAATCGTACCGAATCATGACGATACGTATGTTGATGAGCGCGCAGAGTCTTTCCGAAGAACCATTGATGACTACGTGTCACATGTTGCAGGTAAAACGATAGATTTACGCTGCAGTGTGGGTATCGCTCGCGTTAATGAAAGTCAGTTGACCGCTGAAGCTGTGTTAGAAAATGCAGATAGAGCGGCGATGAAAGCTCAGCATGCGGGTGGAAACCAGGTCATACGGTTCCGTGCTCAAACAAATCAAACTGGACAGCAGTCCAGCGAAAGCTGGCGTCAGCAGCTACAAAAAGCGTTGCAGGACGATAACTTCACTTTATTTTATCAACCGATTGTCAGTTTGCATGGTGAAGAGCAGGAATTTTACGAAGTATTATTGCGCCTTGAGGTAAATGGCGAACTGATTGCAGCGGATAGCTTTATCCAACATGCTGTTCAGTTAAAAATGATGACAGAGATAGATAAGTGGGTGATTCGTAGTGCTTTAAAAGCATTAACCATTCATCGTCAACGTTATCCTAAAACACGTTTCTTCATCAAATTATCAGAGCAAAGTCTTCATGAAGAAGCGTTTGTAGATTGGTTATCCGCTTCACTTTCAGCACAACAGCTGAATGCACACGCCCTTATTTTTGAAGTCAGTGAGACAATGGCGATTGATAATGTTGAGCAAGTCAGGCACGTGATCGAACGTTTACAAGGCTTGGGCTGTGAATTTGGTTTAGAGCACTTTGGATCGGGTATAGATTTCTCAAATAGTCTGAAAGCATTTAATGTGGATTATCTAAAAATCAACGGTACATTTGTTGAAAATATGGCACATGATGTTGAAAATCAGGCAGCTGTCAAAGCCATCATTGAAATGACAAAAGAAGCGGGCAAGCGTTCTATCGCGGAGTTTGTATCAGATGCGAATAGCTTAGCGCTGTTGTGGCGCTTAGGTGTAGATTATGCCCAAGGTTATTATATCCACGAGCCATCACCTGAAATGAATTACAACTTTGAAGATGACGAGCTGTGAGCTTTAGTAAAAAAAGCCGGGTCAGAAGCCCGGCTTTATTTTTATCTATTTCCGCGTAAAGCGTTAATTCTCTCTTCCAATGGTGGGTGCGTCATAAATAACGCTGAAAGACCACCACCTTTGCCACCAGAAATACCCATAGCATGAAGTTGATCCGGTAACGCTTCGGTGGATGTGCCAGCTAAGCGTTGCAATGCAGCAACCATTTTTGGTGCTCCAACTAAACTGGCAGCACCGGCGTCGGCACGAAACTCACGTTGACGACTAAACCACATCACGATAATGCTAGCCAGAATACCCAGTACCAGTTCTGCGATGATGGAAGTAATCCAGAATGCCGGGCCATGACCTCGTTCTACTTTAAAGACTGTACGATCAACGAGATGTCCAATCACACGTGATAGAACAATGACAAACGTGTTCACTACACCCTGTATTAAAGCCATAGTCACCATATCCCCATTGGCTATATGGCTGACCTCATGGGCGAGAACGGCTTCCACTTCATCTTGAGTCATGGACTGCATCAAACCCGTGCTGACAGCCACTAGTGCATTATTTTTATTGGCACCAGTGGCAAACGCGTTCGGTTGTGGTGAGTTATAAATAGCCACATCAGGCATACCAATATTAGCTTGTTGCGCCAGGCGGGTAACGGTACTTAGCAACCATCGTTCAGTCTCATTTTTAGGTTGTTCAATGACCTGAGCCCCTGTCAGATGTTTTGCCGTCCATTTTGAAATAAGCAGGGAGATGATCGAGCCACTGAAGCCGATTACGGCGGCATAAATAATCAAGGCATTCATATCCAGACCGACGCCTTGTTCGTCTAAAAGGCTATCTATGCCAAGCAGTCGCATTGTAATGCTGAGAACGGCGAGTACAGCGATATTTGTACCAAGAAAAAGTAGTATGCGTTTCATGCATGTGATCCTGTCTTAATAAGTCATCGTTAATATGGGTTGAGACACTGCTATTTTCAAGCAGAAAAAAGACAATTTTTCCTTATCTCAGTTTCCACTTGATGACGTTTATTATCGCAATCCAGATGTGATTGAGCTTCAACAAGTACTGTGCACACAGGCTCGCCAGGCTGAATCTTCTGTCTGGCGTGGGGAATATCCCGAGTCTCAACAGGCCACGTTGCCTTGCTCTTTACGAATAATGCTTTATCTGCAAAAAGGTATGAGAGACTGGTAACGTTCGTCATTTCACTATTTTGCTGTTGGATTTCAGCAGGTAGTTTCCCAATACAAGCCTGAATATGCCAACGCAACATATCCGTATTATTGGCGTAAAGCTCCGCTGAAGCGGAAAGTCTTGGATTCAGCTCAAGGATATAAATATTAGCTAACTCGTCAATCATAAAGTCGAGACTGCCATAACCGCGAAAAGTGATTGCTGTTACAAGCTTTTCTAGTGCCTTAGCAAGAGTTGCTTTAGAAGACTGGCTGATATCAAAGTGATTAATGATTTGCTGTAGCTGAAATGTTTCTGTGTGTATCTGTTCGTTAAACCCAAAGATGAACACAGACTCACCGTCAGCAAGAAAACTGACTGAGCCTGACCGACCATTGATATATTCCTGAAAAATGAGATGGCGATCAACGTAGTTAGATATACTCGGCTGTTGAATATGTGTACCACCGCTGCCCATCAGATCTTTTGTTATCCAACGTTTTTTCTTTTTATCAAAAGCCTGAACCCAATGGGTTTCTGGAAAAGGAATGTCAAGTTGTTGAAGTAGAGGGAAAAAGCGTTGTGGTGATCTTAATTTATCTAATACTTGAAAATCATTACCAAGAATTTGGATATGTGTGGGCAAGCAGTTTAAGAGTTCATAGAAGCGTTCAATGCCAGTAGAAAAAATCAGCAGGCAGCGCTGTTGTTGGGTAATTAGTTCAAAAGATGTGAGTATGGATTCTATGGAAAGCAGTTCTAGGGGAGGGATACGGATACATCGATCAGCAACTTTTTGTGTATCTCTATCTGCAAAACAGTCAACGACCCAGGTTGTGTATCCAAGCTGAGCCGCTGACTGTGCAATAAAGCGAGCTGTTTGACCAAAAATGAGAAGTGGTAACCGCTCTTCATCCATCGTTGTATGAGATTAGACTAATTTACGCGCACCATCGAAGGCATTACGGAAATCAAGATAAACAGGTTTTTCTGACTCTAATGTCTCTCTTAACAGTGCTTGCTGTAATTTGTATTTAACATCACCAATAGCTAATGCACCAATACCAACGGCATCAGGTGAATTAGTGGCATGTGTCAACGGTGCGCCAAAGTCCATCAATTTAACGCCTTCGATACCCAGTGGTGACACGGCATTAACATCGCCAGCCACTTTGAGTTTAGTCGCATCACGTAAAACAGATGCATTCAGTACCTGGACCCCTGCTTTAGCTGCACAGAAAACGATGTCTGCGTCGTACAATAAACGGGCTTTATCAGCATCTGAAGCCGCTGTCGTGCCTCGTAAATCAACGTCATAGCGTTTTTTGGCTTCTGCAGCAAACTCTAGTGCAGTATCAATAGAGAAGTGATCAACAATGGCCGTTTCTGCACCCTGAAGGGCAGCAATAACTGCTGTAGCAATACCCACTGGTCCGGTTCCACCGAAGACAACGGCTTTAGCGCCTTTTAATTCTTGTTTAAATTTATTTTTCAGTTCACGCTCGACACAAGCCACCAACGCTGCAGCTGTAGTGAAAGCACCACTTGGATCAGCAAAAACTGAAATTTCAAAAGGAGGAACCATGGATTTTTTAGCTGATTCCAACATGTCCATCGCCAATCCGATATCACGTCCACCGATGAACATGCCGGTTTTTTTCACACCTGAGGGACCACGTGAAAAAATAGCATCCTGAGTTAGACCTGCAACTTCGTTTAACTCAACATGTGAATATGGAATCAATACATCGTAACCCGCATCTAGTGCCATGTTAATGTCAAAGGGACTGTTGTGCTTCATTGGGTTAAGCATGTGAATAATCGAACGTTTGGACATAATTAATCCTTATAATAATCAAATTACGGCTGGAATATGATAATAGCCACAGTTACATAGAGGATTCAACAACTGCACCATGATTATCTGCAGATGTTTGAATAAAAACAGGTGCCTCATCCTCAGAAAAAGTCGTTTTAGCAAATGTCTCAAGCTGTTTGATCAGCTGCTCTGCCTGAGCATCACTTTCGACGAATATACATCCTGTCGGCCCCCAAGAGCTCTGAGCAATGCCTGTATGCCCCCATTTTTGGGCCTGCAATAGACAGGCTTCGACACGTTTACTGGTGTATCGGCCTCCTTGTGCTTGGGCAAAATGATCGCCAATTAACGCTTGAATATCTGTTACGGCTTTACCAAATTCATCACAGGATTGTTCAATGAGCGCAGGTAATAGCTGCATCAGCGTCATATGACTGATGATGCGAGCATTTTCCTGAGGAAACACGGGCAGTTGTTTAAATGCCTGCAATTCAGCGCTGCCATGAATACCTTGATGATTTGGATCCATTACTAACACGATTTTCCATTTCTCAGGAAAGTTAAGCTGAGCAAGAACAGGTGGGACAGTTTGCTGAGGCTTAAGGCCACCATCAATCACAAATCCGCCATGATCAAAAGTAGCAATACCAATTCCTGAACGTTTGCCACGCCCCAACTCTTTGGCAAGCAATGGCGTATCAATGGATAAACCATGAAACTTCGCAAGTGCGACGCCGAGAGTAAGAGTGAGTTGTGTTCCCGAGCCTAGCCCTGAATGTTCTGGGATAGCTGAATTAACAGAAATAGCGACGCTACGGTTGGCTTGGGGTAAATGTTGCCCGAGCTTTTCATAAAACAGCGTACATATTTGATTTATCTTCAATCGCATATTGTCAGTGACATATGCGCCTTGAATATTGAAGTTTTCAGCGGGAGATATATTAATGATTGTGTGGTGGCTGTTGATAGCAAGTCCGATACTACCGAACTTGCGACCAATGTCAGCATTTAAATCAAGAAATCCAAGATGAAGCCTGGCTGGAGCCTGAACGGTGACAGTTGGCATTGCCGTTAGGCTCTCCGCTTCAGCAGTTTTTTGTTTCACTGTTCGTTATCAATCTTGCAGGCTATATCGTAAATTGTGGTTTCATCTAGAAAGGCATCATTGCTTTCAAAGAGCGAGGCGATAGCACCACGATGAACTTTCATTTTGAAGTTACCAATAGCTATTGCACCGTAGTAACGCATGCCATTTTTCTCGACACCGTTATCCATGACTTCCATGCCTGCAACACCTAGAGGTGGGACAGCGTTAACATCAGCAACTACTTCAATTGATGTGTTATTGGCCAGTGCCATTTCCGGTACAACACAAACACCAGCTGGACCAGCGGCAATCACCACATGCGCATCAGATACGATTTGTTTAACAGCTTCATCACTTCGTGTTTCGCCTGGCATGACATCGACACCGTAGTGCTCTTTCATTTCTTTGACCGTGGCTTTACTTCTCTCCATGCTACGACAAGTCAGCGTCACTTTTTTTGCGCCTTCTCTGAGCATGTACAAAGCCGTGCGCTGGCCTACAGGACCGGAGCCAAGAATGACGACATTTTTATCTTTGACATCGTAATCAGTAAGCACTTTACGAGCGATGGCTGCAGCTGTTGTATTCGAGCCATTTGGATCGAGCATTACCGATACGCTGACAGGACCGAAAAATGCTTTTTTTACAGCTTTACCGACAAGATCACTGGCAGGCACATTTGAGCCACCGATGAAAATAGCGCTATTTTTCAGGTTTTTTCCACCACGGGTAAAAATCATTCCGTGAACATGTGGTGTGACATTGTCACGTGTGGCGCCGCCATGAGCAATGATGTTATCGACACCAGCATCATAAGCCACTGCTTGGTCGAAGGTGCTGGCAACTGGATCTGTATCCAAGTGCAATAACAATTTTTTCATTTGGCTATCTCCCGCCTGTGTTTATTAGTGTCTTAGTGAGGTTGAAATTCTACCTGATGTTGGTCTTGTGTGAAAATAAAGCGTTTTTTTACCGCGCCGTGATGGCAGAAGATTATGAAGAATTCATGTAGTATGTCTATTCAATTCTGTATCAAAATCAGGATAAGTGGAACTAAAGGTTTGAAGGTTGAGTCTTAACTCATCCGAACAAATGAATAATAAAATATAGGAGAGAATGAATGAAGATTGCTGGAGCTGCTGCATTGTTTGCTACTGGTTTGGCTTTATTGCCAACAATGGCAATGTCCAATGATTTTTCTACGGTTACCCGTGTGCATTTCGTCATGGATTGTATGGATGCGAATTCAAAAATGAATGTTTATGAGGGAGTTCATAAATGTTCATGTGTTGTAGATAAGTTAGCGGAAGCTTTTACTGAAAAGGAATTCGAAGATATCAGTACTGGCTTTATGTACAAAAACATGCCTGCAGATAAAGGTGCTGAATTCAGAGATGATAAAGGTGTTCAAAAGGGCTTAAAACTGTTCGAAGAAGTGAATCAAGCTGCTTATAAAGAATGTCGCATCCATAACTAAGATGACTATTATTTAGTTAAAAAAAGGCCGCTCAAGCGGCCTTTTTTGTTTCAAACATTAAAAATCAGATCTCTTTTTCTATTTTAAATTCTTGAGATTTTGTGTCATGTACTTTTGCTTCTAGCTTACCATGCTCTTGAGGAGTGAATGTAAAACGAATGCTTGGATCTTCACTCATCGAAATACCGGCATCCACCGTAATCAGTGCTTGTCCGTTATAGCTGATATTCATTTTATCGATGTAGTGAGCCGGAATATATTTACGTGCTTTTTGATCAAATTGCAGCCCATTGTAGTTAGGGTGGCTAACGATCATCTGAGCCTGAACGGGCTCACCGACGCTCGGTTGACGCATTCGCAACTGCATTTTACCTAACCGAGCTAATGCGGCGGCGGCATCCTTGCCAGCGGGTGCGCTGCAACCACCGGAAGCTTTAACAAAACGTGACACCATGTATAAACTGCCATCGTTCATTTCAGCGACAGCTCGAACATAGGTATATTGATCGACTCGCATGCGTGTGGATAAATCAACATTACCTAGCTCAGGTGAAAGATGGAATTTTGCAGAATAAGGCATTGGATTGTTATCTATAAAGATATAGATGTTCTCAATATAGTTATCCTGCGATTGCGGTTTTAACGATTTTATGGTGATGGGCACAATGGCTGCATCTTCAGCACGCTTTGGTGCTTCCAAGCTTAATATATCTTCCGCCTCATCCTGTATTGTCCTGTCACCGAAGTAAGTTTGTTTCAGCGTTGGCCATACCGGCTCTTCTGGTGTGGCCGCCCAGATGGAGTGACTACTTAGAATGAGTACTAATCCTGCAAAAGTGATCGTTGATAATCGACTAAACATTTCTCTCTCCCCAATAAGAAGTTGTTGTTATTCTATTTTTTTTGAAATGTATTGTATGGGAAAAGTTCCTGGTTTGGCAGCGGCTAATCATTATTAAAAGTTTGTATAAAAAGGATATTTCCTTCGCCGATCAGACTGGGCTTTCCTAATGTGCAAATAAAATCGGCATGTAAGCAATTAAATTAGATTTAGATTAGGAATGTCTGAACCGCGATATCTCGATGTTCAACTGTTACAATACTGCCTTTATTGAACCTACCTAGTTGAGAGTTTCTAACATGACTATACGTACCCGTTTTGCTCCAAGTCCAACAGGTTATTTACACGTTGGTGGGGCGAGAACAGCTCTGTTTTCTTGGCTTTATGCCCGTAAACACGGTGGTCGATTTGTACTTCGCATAGAAGATACGGATCTTGAACGTTCTACGGCTGAATCTGTGCAAGCCATTCTTGATGGGATGTCATGGCTAGGGCTCGATTATGATGAAGGGCCGTTTTATCAAACGCAGCGCTTTGACCGTTATAAAGAAATCATTCAGCAACTCCTGGATCAGGGTGATGCTTATCACTGCTATTGCTCGAAAGATGAGCTGGAAGAGATGCGTGAGCAGCAACGCGCCAACAAAGAAAAGCCTCGTTATGATGGCCGTTGCAGGGAATTAACTGAGCCTAAACCCGGTATTGAACCGGTTATCCGCTTTAAGAATCCCACGACTGGTAGTGTCATCGTCAGAGATATGATTCGTGGCAATGTTGAGTTTAAAAACGCTGAATTAGATGATTTGATTATTGCCCGTCCCGATGGCACACCGACCTATAATCTTACGGTTGTTGTCGATGATATGGATATGCAGATGACTCATGTTATCCGTGGTGATGATCATCTCAATAACTCACCCAGACAGATCAATATCTTCAAAGCACTGGGGGCTGAGCCGCCTAAGTTTGCTCACGTGCCGATGATTCTTGGTGATGATGGGGCCAGACTCTCAAAACGACACGGTGCTGTTGGTGTGATGAGTTATCGTGATCAAGGGTATCTCCCCGAGGCCTTACTAAACTATCTCGTCAGACTGGGATGGTCACACGGCGATCAGGAAATCTTTTCAATACAAGAAATGATTGAGCTTTTTGACATTGAAGATGTCAACAAGGCAGCGTCAAGTTTTAATACAGAGAAATTATTGTGGTTAAATCAGCAATACATCAAAAATAGCACTCCAACTCATATTGCTGATCACCTTGCCTGGCATATGCAGCAGCATGACGTTGATATTTCTGTCGGCCCTAGTCTTGAAAAAATTGCCGTGCTTTATCAGGAAAGAGCAAAAACGCTGGTTGAAATGGCAGAAAGCAGCCTATTCTTTTATAACAAAGTCACCAGTTTTGACGAAAAAGCAGCTAAGAAAAACTTGAATCAGGCTAGTTTGCCTCTGCTTCAAAATATGCAATCACGATTATCAGCTTTATCAGAATGGTTGGCTGAGCCGATTCATACAGAAATAAAAGCCTGTGCAGACATGCATGAAGTCGGTATGGGGAAAGTTGCTCAGCCTATCAGGGTGGCAATCACAGGGAATACTGTGTCTCCTTCCTTGGATGTGACACTGGAATTGCTTGGTCGTGAGCGCACATTGGCTTCAATTGAGTTCGCTATCGACTGGATCAATAATCAGGACTCATGATCAGGCAAAAGGAAAAAAGATAGGAATTTCATTTACTTATGCTTTCGGGAAAAAATTCCCGAAAGTTATAAGTAAATTATCATAAAAAAGATGGGAAATATGCTTGACTAACGTTTTCTTCGAGATTATTGTTGCCCTACGCATGAGGTTCAACACTGAACAACTTTCGTGTCGTATATAACTAGAAAGCAATAAAGAGGAAAACTTTATGAAGCTGAAAACTTTATCAATCGCAATGATGACATTAGCTGTACCAGGTCTGGCTGCTGCTGATGAGCTATTGCAAATGCAACAAAACGAAAACAACTGGGTAATGCCAGCAGGTAACTACAACAACCAACGTTACTCTGA